>Ga0209933_1000059_pt1 | contig 386272 bp, 350 predicted proteins | sample ThiBiot_300_biof_FD_183944 | JGI IMG/M metagenome (GOLD analysis project Ga0209933, IMG submission 183944) | Wastewater bioreactor microbial communities from Cape Town, South Africa - Thiocy_cont_300_biof (SPAdes) | ecosystem: Engineered > Bioremediation > Thiocyanate > Unclassified | place...
ATGGGCGGCCCGGCGGCCGCCGGGCGGGGCGTGCGAGGATCGGAGGCACTCCCACAAACCCCCGGCGAGAGGTCTCCGCGCGTGTCCACCCCCCGGCGCCCGGCCGCGCTCCGGGGGTCGCTGGCGCATCGGGGTGTCGTACTCATCTGGCGCGGGGTGCGCACGCACCCCTGGGTGTACGCGGCCGCCATCGGCTCGTCGGCGTTGTTCGGGGCAGCGACCGTCGCGGTGAGCAAGGCCCTGGGGTGGGCGACGGACGCCGTGGTCGTGCCGGCGCTGCGGGGCGAGCCAGCGGCGCGCGCCCGCCTCGGCGAGGCCGGGCTCGCGGTGCTCGCGGCGGCGCTGCTGCTGGCGCTCGGCGTCTGGGGCCGGCGCGTCTGGGCGGGCATGGGCGTCGCCGACCTCCAGGCCGACCACCGGCGTGCGGTCACCCGCCGGCTGCAGGAGCTGCCGATGTCGTGGCACCGCGGTCACGCCACGGGACGGCTGCTCGCGACCGCCAGCGCCGACGCGGAGGCGGCGACCGAGGTCTTCAGCCCCACCCCGTTCGCGCTGGGCGTCCTGGTGATGCTCGTCGTCGCCGCGGTGGAGCTCCTGGCGACGGACGTGTGGCTGGCACTGGCGGCGCTCGTCGTGGTGCCGGGGGTGCTCGCCGCGAACGTCGTCTTCCAGCGCCGCATGAGCCCGGCCGTCGCGACGGCGCAGCGGCTGCGCGGCGAGGTCGCCGAGGTGGCGCACGAGAGCTTCGAGGCGGCCGTCGTGGTCAAGGCGCTCGGCACCGCCGACCGCGAGGAGGAACGGTTCGCGACGAAGGCGGCGCAGCTGCGGGACGCCAACGTCCGGGCGGGCACGGTGAGGGCGTGGTTCGACCCGGTGGTCGACCTCATCCCGAACGTCGGCACGCTCCTGGTGCTGGTCGTCGGCACGTGGCGGCTGGCGGCCGGGGCGGTCGGCACCGGCGACGTGGTCGGCGCCGGGTTCCTGCTGTCCATGCTGGCCGTCCCCGTGCGGTCGATCGGCTTCATGCTCGGTGGCCTGCCGCGCAGCCTGGTGGGCTGGGACCGGATCGCCACCGTCCTCGACGCGACGGGCGACCTGTCCGACGGCGCCGAGCCCTGGCGGGAGCCCGGTCCGGGCGCGGCGGTGGTGCTGGAGGGCGTCGACTTCACGGTGGGCGCCCCGGGCGACCGGGTGACGCTGCTGCACACGGTGGACCTCGACATCGCCGCGGGTCGGACCGTCGCGATCGTCGGCCCCACCGGCGCCGGCAAGACGACGCTCGTCGGGCTCGTCGCGCGGCTCGCCGACCCGACCGGCGGCCGGGTGCTCGTCGGCGGCGTCGACCTGCGGGCGCTCGACCCTGCCGAGCGGGCCCGGCACGTCGCGCTCGTGCCGCAGGCCGCCTTCGTGTTCGAGGACTCGGTGCGGGGCAACGTGACCCTCGCGGACCGCGACGACCCGGGGGCGCCGTCCGACGACGAGGTGTGGGCCGCCCTGGCGGCAGCCCGCCTCGACGACGTGGTGCGCGCCCTCCCCGGTGGCCTGGACGCCCCCCTCGGTGAGCGGGGTGCCAACCTGTCCGGCGGCCAGCGGCAGCGGCTGGTCCTGGCGCGGGCCCTGGTGCGCCGGCCGCACGTGCTGCTGCTGGACGACGCGACCAGCGCGGTGGACCCGCGCGTCGAGCGTGACATCCTCGGCGGGCTCGGCGGTGGCGGCGGCCCGACAGTGCTCCTGGTCGCGTACCGGATGTCGTCGGTCGCGCTGGCCGACGAGGTGGTGCACGTGGCGGGCGGCCGCGTGGTGGACAGGGGCACCCACGACGAGCTCATGGCGCGCGACGCCGGGTACCGCGAGCTCGCCACCGCCTACGAGCGGGACGCCGCCCGCCGCGCGGAGGCGGCACGGTGAGCGGCCGCGGTGCGGTGAGCGGCCGCGGTGCGGCGGGTGGTGGCGGTGCGGTGGGCAGCGGCTCGGTCGGTGGTGGCAGCGCGGCGGACGGCGGCAGCACGGTGGGCGGCGGCCCGCTGGGCGGCGGCAGCGCGGTGGGCGGCGGCCCGCTGGGCGGCGGCCCCACGGTGGGCGGCGGCCCGCTGGGCGGCAGGCCCACGGTGGGCGGCGGCCGGCTGGGCGGCGGCAACACGGTGAGCGGAGGCCCGCTGGGCGGCGGCCCCACGGTGAGCGGAGGCCCGCTGGGCGGCGGCCCCACGGTGGGCGGCGGCCCGCTGGGCGGCGGCCCCATGGGCGTGGCGGCGGCCCGCCTCGCGGTGACGAGCGAGCTCGGCGTCCGTCAGACGCTGCGGCGCGGCGTCCAGGTGTCGCCCGAGCTGCTCTCGGGCGTCGGCGTCTCGATGGCGCTCGCCGTGCTCTCCGCGATGTCCCGCGTGCTGGTCCCGGTCGCGGTGCAGCAGGCGATCGACGGCGGCATCCTCGCGCCGGGCGGCCCCAACGGCGCGCGGGTCGCGGCGATGTGCCTCGTCGCGCTCGTCGGGCTGCTCGCCGGGACCTGGGCGCAGGCGTACGCCAATGTGCGGCTCTTCCGCTCGAGCGAGCGGGGGCTGCTGACGCTGCGCCGGCGTGCCTTCCGGCACGTCCACGACCTGTCCGTGCTGACGCAGGGCACGGAGCGGCGCGGCGCGCTGGTGTCGCGGGTGACGAGCGACGTCGACACCATCTCGTTCTTCGTCCAGTGGGGCGGCGTGCTGCTGCTGGTCAGCGCCCTGCAGCTGACGGTGGCGACGGTCGTCATGGCGGTCTACTCGTGGCAGCTGACCCTCCTGACGTGGGCATGCTTCGTGCCCCTGCTGCTGGCGGTGCCACCGATGCAGCGCGAGGTGAACCGGCGCTACGCCGCCGTCCGGTACCGCATCGGGCTCCTGCTGGGGGCCCTGTCGGAGTCGGTGGTCGGCGCCGAGACCGTGCGCGCCTACGGCATCCAGGCCCGCACGCGGCGTCGGGTCGAGGCGGCGATCGTCGCGGCGCGTGACGCGGCGGTCCGCGCCCAGACGATGGTGGCCACGGCGTTCTCCGCCGGCGTGCTGGTCGCCAACGGCGTGCTGGCGGCGGTGGTCGTCGTCGGGGTCCTGCTGGGCGTCGGCGGGCACATCACCATCGGCCGCCTGCTGGCGTTCCTGTTCCTGGTCCAGCTCTTCACCCAGCCGGTGCAGCAGGCCACCGAGGTGCTGAACGAGCTGCAGAACGCCGTCGCCGGCTGGCGACGCGTGCTGGGCGTGCTGGAGACGCCGATCGACGTGCCCGCGCCGGCGGCCGGGGTGCCGAGCACCCGCGGCCCGGCGCGCCTGGAGCTCCGGGGCGTGTCCTACGGCTACCCCGACGGCCCGGCGGTGCTGCACGGCATCGATCTCGAGGTCCCCGCCGGGTCGCAGGTGGCGGTGGTCGGTGCGACCGGCTCGGGCAAGACGACGATGGCCCGCCTGGCGGCGCGCTTCGTCGACCCGAGCGCGGGGCGCGTGCTGCTCGACGGCCAGGACCTGCGCACGCTCGACGGCGACGACCTGCGCCGGCGTGTCGTCTACGTGCCGCAGGAGGGCTTCCTCTTCGACGGCAGCATCGCGGAGAACCTGGCCTACGGGCTGCGGGACGGTGCCCCCGACGACCCGCGGATCCGCGCCGCGGTGGACGAGCTCGGGCTCGGCCCCTGGGTCGACGAGCTGCCCGCCGGACTCGACAGCCCGGTGGGCCAGCGCGGCGAGCGGCTGAGCGCGGGGGAGCGGCAGCTCGTCGCGCTCGTGCGTGCCCGGCTCGCCGACGGGGACCTGCTGCTGCTCGACGAGGCGACGAGCGCGGTCGACCCCGCCACGGAGGTGCGCATCGCGCGGGCGCTGACCGGCCTGACGGGTGGCCGGACGACGGTGACCATCGCGCACCGCCTGTCGACGGCGGAGGCAGCCGACCTCGTCGTCGTCCTCGAGGCCGGCCGGATGGTGGAGCTGGGCCACCACCGCGACCTCGTCGGCCGCGACGGTGTGTACGGGCGCCTGCACGCGGCCTGGGTCGCCCAGACGCGCTGACCCGCCGGCGTGCGAGGATCGGGCCGTGCCCGAGACCGCCATCCCGACCTCCGGACTCGATCCCGCGATCGCCGCACGCCTCAAGCGCGATCCTGCCGGCCTGGTGGCCGCCGTCGTGCAGCAGCACGACAGCCGCGAGGTGCTCATGGTGGGTTGGATGGACGACGAGGCGTTGCACCGGACGCTCACCAGCGGCCGCGTGACGTTCTGGAGCCGGTCGCGGCAGGAGTACTGGCGCAAGGGCGACACCTCCGGGCACGTGCAGTGGGTCAAGGCGGTCAGCCTCGACTGCGACGGCGACGCGCTGCTCGTCGAGGTGGACCAGGTCGGCGCGGCGTGCCACACCGGCGCGCGCACCTGCTTCGAGGCCGGAGGTCCGCTGCCGGTGGTCGTCGGGACGGCGGAGTGAGCGCCGCGATCGCACCGGCCGACGTCGTGCACCTGCCGTGGGGTGCCACGTGGCCGGCGCTCGACGAGTTCCGCGCGCTGGCGCCCGGACGCCGCGTGATCCCCGTCGTCCGCAGGCTGCTGGCCGACGGCACGACGCCCGTGGGGCTGTACCGCGCGCTGGCCGACGGGCGCCCCGGCACGTTCATCCTCGAGTCGGCCGGGTCCGACGGGACGTGGGACCGGTACTCGTTCGTCGGCGTCAACTCCCGCGCCATGCTGACCGCCCGGGACGGCGCGCCGGTGTGGGCGGGGGACGTCCCCGTGGGCGTGCCGACGAGCGGGACGCTGCTGGACGTGCTGGCCCGCACCCTCGAGGTGCTTCGCACGCCGGCCGTGCCCGGCCTGCCGCCGCTGACCGGCGGGCTCGTCGGCGTGCTCGGGTGGGACATCGTGCGGCAGTGGGAGCCGACGCTGCCCGCGACGGCGCCCGACGAGCTGGGCGCGCCCGAGCTGGCGCTGCTGCTCGTCGGCGACCTGGCCGTTGTGGACCACCACCAGGGCACCGTGTGGCTCGTCGCGAACGCGATCAACCTCGACGCGACCGACGAGCGGGTCGACGAGGCCCACGCCGACGCCGTCGCGCGGCTCGACGCGATGGAGGCGCTGCTGGCGCGGTCGGCCGACCCCGCCGTGGCGGTGCTCGACCCGGCGATCGAGGAGCCGGACCTCGAGTTCCGCACGCCCCGCGGCGAGTACGAGGCGGCGGTGCTCGCCGGCAAGGAGGCCATCCGCGACGGCGAGGTGTTCCAGGTGGTGCTGAGCCAGCGCCTCGACCTGGACTGCCCGGCGTCGCCGTTCGACGTCTACCGCGTGCTGCGCACCATCAACCCGAGCCCGTACATGTACTACCTGCAGCTGCAGGACGCGGAAGGACGGGACTTCGCGGTCGTCGGCTCCAGCCCCGAGACGCTGGTCAAGGTGACGGGCGACCAGGTGCTGACGTTCCCCATCGCGGGGTCGCGGCCCCGCGGCGCCACGCCGGAGGCGGACCGCGAGCTGGCCGACGAGGTGCTCGCCGACCCGAAGGAGCGCGCCGAGCACGTCATGCTCGTCGACCTCTCGCGCAACGACCTCGTCAAGGTCTGCGAGCCGGCGAGCGTCGAGGTGCTGGAGTTCATGGCGGTCCGCCGGTACTCGCACATCATGCACATCGCCTCGACGGTCGTCGGGCGGCTGCGGCCGGGATCGACGGCCCTGGACACGCTGGTCGCGACGTTCCCGGCCGGGACGCTCTCGGGGGCGCCCAAGCCGCGGGCGATCGCGCTCATCGACGAGATCGAGCCGGCGCGACGCGGCATCTACGGCGGCACGGTCGGCTACTTCGACGTCGCCGGGGACATGGACATGGCGATCGCCATCCGCACCGCGTTCCTCCGTGACGGCCGTGCGAGCGTGCAGGCCGGTGCCGGCATCGTCGCCGACTCGGTGCCGGCGACCGAGTACGAGGAGACGCGCAGCAAGGCGGCCGCCGCGGTGCGGGCGATCCAGGTCGCGGCACGGCTGAGGTCGGCGGGCGCGTGAGCTCCGCCTCGGCGCGTGAGCAGCGCACGACCCGCGGCCGCGGCGTCCTCGTGGTGCTGCTGCTGGCGGCCGCGGCGGGCGCGTCCGCGGCGCCCACGTGGGTGACCGCGAGCGGCGTCAGCGCCCTGGCCGGGCAGGTGGCGGTGCGGGTGCCGGGCTCGGCGGCGGCCCCCGTGGTGCCGGCGACGGCGCTCGTGCTGGCGGCGGCCGGTGCTGCGGTCGCCCTCGCGGGACGTGTGGGGCGCTGGGTCGTCGCCGCGGTGGTGCTGTCCGGGGGAGCCGCCCTGGTGACGGCGGCCGCGGTCGTCCTCACGGACCCGGCGGCCCCGGCGGCCGACGCCGTCCGGGCCCAGACCGGGGTGGATCACCTCGTCGGCCCGGCGGTCGCGACGGCGGCGCCGTGGTTCACGGTCGCCGTCGGCGTGATCACCGTCCTGGTCGCCGTCCTCGTGGTGCGGTGGTCGGGCGCCTGGTCGGCGCCGAGCCGTCGCCACGAACGCGCGGCCGGGTCGGCTGCCACACCGACGCCCGACGAGCGCTCGGACTGGGACGCGCTCACGCGCGGCGCCGACCCGTCGGAGGGCCCCTGACCGGGGGCCCGGCGGTTAGGGTTGTCCCATCCGACCCACGGAGGACTGACATGGTGGACCAGCACGTCGACACGCCCGCGACCGCGGTGGACCAGCCCGTCCCGGCCGCCGCGTCGCGGCCTTCCGAGGTCCCCCTCGCCGCCGCACCGGCGAACGAGGGCAAGACCGTCGCGGCCTGGACGACGGTCGCGATCGTCGTGCTCGGCGCCATCGTCGCCGCGCTCGGTGTCGCCTCGGGCCAGGTGTGGCTCGACTGGACCGGGGCCGCGATCATCCTGGTCGGCCTCGTCGTGGGTGCGTTCATGCGCCGGGCGGGCTACGGCCAGCCGCGCCGCTGAGGCAATCGTTGTTCGCTCAGGGCTGAATCTCGCGAGGGAGTGCGATGTCGAACCCGTCGGACGATCCGTTCGCACCACGGCCGGAGCAGCCGGCCGGCGGCCCGGCGACGCCCGGTACCCCGCCACCGGGGCCGGGCGAGCCCGCCGGCGGCTACGGCCAGCAGCCGTACGGCCAGCAGCAGGGCTACGGCGCGCCACCGCCGCCGTACGGCCAGCCGGCGGCGGCCCCGCCGTACCCGGGCGCCGGCCAGTACCCGCCGGCCCCGGCCCCGCCGTACCCCGGTGCCGGCCAGCCGGCCGCCGCCCCGCCGTACCCGGGCGCCGGCCAGTACCCGCCGGCCCCGGCCTACGGCACGTATCCCGCGCCGCCGTACGGGGCCTACCCGACGCCGTACCCGAAGAACCACTTCGGCGTGATCTCGCTCGTGCTGGCGATCGCCTCGTTCTTCACCCTGGGCTTCCTCATCGCGATCCCCGCCGTGATCCTCGGGAACATGGGGCGCCGGGCGGCCGACGAGGGGCAGGCGAACAACCGCTCGCTGTCGACGGCCGGCATCATCGTCGGCTGGGTCAACATCGTGGTGAGCGCCCTGGCGATCGTGGCCGTCGTCATCTTCGCCGTCGCCGCGGCCAGCCGCCACGCCTGAGCTCGTGAGCACCGCGGGCGTCGTCGGGCCGCAGGCAGCGGAGCCGGCGGCGCGCGCGGCTGCCACGGCGCAGGTCAGGCGCCTGCTCGGCGTCGGCGGCTTCGTCGTCGCCGCGGCCGCGCTGGTCGCGCTGCACGACCCGCACGCGCCCGGCAGCTACGGCTTCTGCCCGCTCCATGCGGTCACCGGCCTGTGGTGCCCCGCCTGCGGCGGCCTGCGCGCGACGTACGACCTCGCGCACCTGCACCTGGCGGCTGCCTGGGGCGAGAACGCGCTGTGGGTCGTGGCCGCGCCGTTCGTCGTCGTCGGCTGGCTGCTCGCGCTGGCGCGCCGCGCACGGGGGCTCCCGGCGCGACCCGTGCCTGTCTGGGCGCAGGTGGCCGGGCTGGTCGTCGTCGTCGCGTTCGGCGTCCTGCGCAACGTCCCGGCGTTCTCCTGGCTCGCCCCGTAGCGCGTGCCGCACCTCCGACCCACGTCGTGTCCGCGTGGTGCCCGCGTGGTGCCCACGTCGTGCCCGCGTGGTGCCCACGTCGTTCCCACGTCGTTCCCACGTCACGGGCGCGTGACAGAGGCGCCGGTGCGCCCATCTACGATGGCCGGTGTCCGCGGATCGTCCCGCAGAGCACCGGAGAGGTGGGGGCTATGACCGTGCTCGACGACATCGTCGCCGGCGTCAGGGAGGACCTCGCCGTGCGGGAGGCGGCCATCCCCCTCGATCGCCTCAAGGAGCTCGCCGGCCGCCGGCCCTCCGCCCTGGACGGGCCCGGCCGCCTCCGGCTCGACGACGCGGTGACGGTCATCGCCGAGGTCAAGCGCTCCAGCCCCAGCCGGGGCGCCCTCGCGGAGATCACCGATCCGGCGGCCCTCGCCGCCGAGTACGAGAAGGGCGGCGCCGCCGCGATCTCGGTGCTCACCGAGCGGCGCCGGTTCCGGGGCTCGCTCGAGGACCTGGACGCGGTGCGCGCCGTGGTCGACGTCCCCGTGCTGCGCAAGGACTTCGTCGTCACGCCGTACCAGGTGTGGGAGGCCCGCGCGCACGGCGCGGACCTCGTGCTCGTCATCGTCGCCGCGCTGGAGCAGATGGTGCTCGAGGGCCTCGTCGACCGCGTCCACTCCCTCGGCATGACCGCGCTGGTGGAGGTGCACGACACCGAGGAGGTGGCGCGGGCCGTCGACGCCGGCGCCCGGGTCATCGGCGTCAACGCCCGCAACCTCAAGACCCTGGACGTGGACCGCACCACGTTCGCCCGCGTGGCGCCGGCGATCCCGGCCGGCATCGTCAAGGTCGCGGAGTCGGGCGTCCGCGGCCCGCACGACGTCATGGACTACGCCCGCGCCGGTGCCGACGCCGTCCTCGTCGGCGAGGCGCTCGTCACCGACGACGCGCCGCGGCAGTCGGTCGCGGACCTCGTCGCCGCCGGTTCCCACCCCTCGCTGCGCAAGGTGCGCCAGTGAGTCCGATCCGCGGTGGGCGGGCGTCCGAGGGGCGGCTGGGGGTGCCGGCCACCGGTCCGCTCGCCACGCACACGGGTCCCTACTTCGGCGGCTTCGGCGGCCGGTTCGTGCCCGAGGCGCTGATCGCGGCGCTCGACGAGCTCGACACCGCCTACCACAAGGCGCTCGCGGACCCGGCGTTCGGCGCCGAGCTCGCGCGCCTGCACCGCACCTACACCGGCCGGCCGAGCCCGCTGACCGAGGTGGCGCGCTTCGCAGCCCACGTCGGTGGCGGCGCGCGGGTCTTCCTCAAGCGGGAGGACCTCAACCACACCGGGTCGCACAAGATCAACAACGTCCTCGGCCAGGCGCTCCTCGTGAAGCGCATGGGCAAGACCCGCGTCATCGCGGAGACGGGTGCGGGCCAGCACGGCGTCGCCACCGCGACGGCGGCCGCGCTCATGGACCTGCAGTGCACCGTGTACATGGGCGAGGAGGACACGCACCGGCAGGCGCTCAACGTCGCCCGGATGCGGCTGCTCGGCGCCGAGGTGATCCCGGTGACCAACGGCAGCCGCACGCTGAAGGACGCCATCAACGAGGCGCTGCGCGACTGGGTGGCCAACGTCGAGACGACCCACTACCTGCTCGGCACGGTCACCGGCCCGCACCCGTTCCCCGAGATGGTGCGCGACTTCCACTCCGTCATCGGCGAGGAGGCCAAGGCGCAGCTGGCCGACGAGATCGGGGCGCTGCCGGACGCCGTCATGGCCTGCGTCGGCGGTGGGTCGAACGCGATGGGCATCTTCAACGCCTTCCTCGACGACCCGTCCGTGCGGCTGTTCGGGTTCGAGGCCGGCGGGCTCGGCATCTCGTCGGGCAAGCACGCGGCGCGGTTCTCCGGCGGTGAGCCCGGCGTGCTGCAGGGCACCCGCAGCTACCTGCTGCAGGACGACGACGGGCAGACGATCCCGAGCCACTCGGTGTCCGCCGGCCTGGACTACCCGAGCGTCGGCCCGGAGCACGCGTGGCTGCACGACATCGGGCGCGCGGAGTACCGGCCCGTGACGGACGTCGAGGCGATGGACGCCTTCTCGCTCCTGTGCCGCACCGAGGGGATCATCCCGGCGATCGAGTCGGCGCACGCGGTGGCCGGGGCGCTCCAGCTCGGCGCCGAGCTGGCGGGCTGGGACCTGGACCACGCGCCGGTGCTGCTCGTCAACCTCTCCGGCCGGGGCGACAAGGACGTGGAGACCGCCGCGCGGTGGTTCGGGCTGATCGACGAGGGGAGCACGCGGTGACGACGCAGACCGCCTCGCCCGTGCAGGCGCGCCTCGACGAGCTCGTCGACGGCGAGGGGCGTCCGGCGCTCGTCGGCTACCTGCCGGTCGGGTACCCCAGCGTGCCGGGCAGCGTCGACGCGGTGCGCGCGATGGTCGACGCCGGCGTCGACGTCGTCGAGCTCGGCATGCCGTACACGGACCCGGTGATGGACGGCCCGGTGATCCAGCGGGCCGTCGAGGCGGCCCTGCAGCGCGGCACACGGGTGCGCGACACGCTGCACGTGGTGGAACAGGTCGCCGGGCGCGGTGCGCCGATCCTCGTCATGACCTACTGGAACCTCGTCCTGCGCTACGGCGTGGAGGCCTACGCGCGCGACCTCGCGGCCGCCGGCGGCGCCGGGCTCATCACACCGGACCTCATCCCCGACGAGGCCGCCGACTGGCTCGAGGCCTCCGACCGGCACGCGCTCGACCGGGTGTTCCTCGTCGCGCCGAGCTCGACGCCCGAGCGCCTCGAGCTGACGGCGAAGGCCAGTCGGGGCTTCGTCTACGCGGCGTCGACCATGGGTGTCACGGGGGAGCGGGCGACCGTCGGGTCGCGCGCGGAACGGCTCGTCGCCGACACCCGCGCCGCCGGAGCCCACCGCGTCTGCGTCGGGCTGGGTGTGTCGCGGCCGGAGCAGGCGGCGCAGGTGGGGAGGTACGCGGACGGCGTGATCGTCGGCTCCGCGCTGGTCCGGGCGCTGCTCGAGGCGCCCGACGAGTCCGCCGGTCCCGCGGCGGTCGCAGCCGTCGCGGCAGGTCTGGCCCAGGGTGTCCGGGAGGCACGACGATGAACGGTCTGCTGGCGGCGATCCCCAGCCCGCCCCGCGGGGTCTGGTACCTCGGCCCGGTGCCGATCCGGGCGTACGCGCTGGCGATCCTGCTCGGGATCGTCGTCGCCTACTTCATGCTCAAGCGCCGGTGGGCGGACCGGGGAGGCGACCCGGAGAAGGTCCTCGACATCGTCTACTGGGCCGTCCCGTTCGGCATCGTCGGCGGGCGGATCTACCACCTCATCACGTCGCCCGACGCCTACTTCGGCAAGGGCGGCGACCCCATCCACGCCCTGTACATCTGGAACGGGGGCCTCGGCATCTGGGGCGCCGTCGCCCTGGGTGCGGTCGGCGCCTACATCGGGACCCGACGCGCCGGCGTCAAGTTCGCGCCGTTCGCCGACGCGCTGGCGCCCGGCCTGCTCGTCGCGCAGGCGATCGGGCGGCTCGGGAACTACTTCAACCAGGAGCTGTTCGGCGGCCCGACGACCCTGCCGTGGGGGCTGCGCGTCTCGGACGCGAACACGTTGGCCGCGGGCTACCCCGTCGGCACGCTGTTTCACCCGACCTTCCTCTACGAGCTCCTCTGGGACCTGGCCGCCGCCGCGGTGATCATCTGGGCGGACCGGCGGTTCCGGCTCGGCCACGGGCGCACCTTCTGGCTCTACGTCCTCGTGTACTGCATCGGCCGGGGCTGGGTCGAGCACCTGCGCATCGACACCGCGCACCACTTCTGGGGGCTGCGGCTCAACGACTGGACGTCCATCCTGGTCGGTCTGGGGGCGCTGGTAGCGTTCGTGCTCGTCGGCCGCCGGCACCCCGGGCGCGAGACGACCGTCCTGCTGGACCCACCGGCGGCGCAGGACGACGAGGAAGCGACCGAGGCCGCGCGCTGACACGGCGGGCGCCGGCCGGTCGAGCCAAGGGATGGCGGGATGCTGACCCGGCGCGGTCCGGGAGGTAGTGTCGCCCCACTGAGCGGGCCGACGACGTCCCAACCACTCACCAGGACGGACGTGCGGTCCCCAGCGACACGGGACCGCGGAGGGCGGTGCTGATGTCGACGTCGCGCGTGACCGGCTCGTGGCAGCCGGGCATGCCCACCGGGTTGTACGACCCGGAGGCGGAGCGGGACTCCTGCGGCTTCGCGTTCGTCGCGACGCTGCGCGGCACGCCCGGCCGGGACATCGTCGACGCGGGCCTGACGGCGCTGCTCAACCTCGACCACCGCGGGGCGGTGGGCTCCGAGGTCGACTCCGGCGACGGTGCCGGCATCCTCACCCAGATCCCCGACGCCTTCCTGCGCGACGTCGTCGACGCCGAGCTGCCGCCCGCGGGCCACTACGCCATCGGGCTCGCGTTCCTGCCGACCGACCTCGAGGAGCAGCAGCGCGCGGTGCGCGCGATCGAGGCCATCGCCGCCGACGAGAAGCTCGACGTCCTGGCGTGGCGCGAGGTCGTGGTGACGGCCGACCTCGTCGGGCCCACCGCGCGTGCGAGCATGCCGGCGTTCCGGCAGCTCGTCGTCGCCGACCCGTCGCGCGAGCTGGCCGGCATCGACCTCGACCGGCTGGCCTTCCGCCTGCGGCGGCGCGCCGAGCACGAGGTCGGCGTCTACTTCGCGTCGCTGTCGAGCCGCACCCTGACGTACAAGGGCATGCTCACCACCGGCCAGCTCGAGCCCTTCTTCGCCGACCTGTCCGACCCGCGCTACTGCACCGAGATCGCCGTGGTCCACTCGCGGTTCTCGACCAACACGTTCCCCTCCTGGCCGCTCGCCCAGCCGTTCCGGCTGCTGGCCCACAACGGCGAGATCAACACGGTCCGTGGCAACCGGAACTGGATCGCCGCGCGCGAGGGCCAGATGCGCTCGGAGCTGCTCGGCGACCTGGCGCCGCTCATGCCGATCTGCACGCCCGGCGGCTCGGACTCCGGCAGCTTCGACGAGGTGCTCGAGCTGCTGCACCTGGCCGGACGGTCGCTGCCGCACGCGATCCTCATGATGATCCCGGAGGCGTGGGAGAACCACGCCCAGATGGACCCCGCGCGGCGCGCGTTCTACGAGTACCACTCGACGCTCATCGAGCCGTGGGACGGCCCGGCGGCGATGGCCTTCACCGACGGCACGCTCGTCGGCGCCGTGCAGGACCGCAACGGCCTGCGCCCGGGTCGCTACTGGGTGACCGAGGACGGCCTCGTCGTCTGCGCGTCGGAGTCCGGCGTGCTGGACCTCGACCCGTCGACGGTGGTGACCAAGGGCCGGCTCGAGCCCGGGAAGATGCTGCTCGTCGACACCAGGCGCGGCCGCGTGGTGGACGACGAGGTGCTCAAGGCCGAGCTGGCGGCGACGCGGCCCTACGCGCAGTGGCTGGCCGAGAACGCCGTGCACCTCGAGCAGTTGCCCGAGCGCGAGCACATCGCTCACTCCGCGGCGTCGGTCCGCCGCCGGCAGCGCACCTTCGGCTACACCGAGGAAGAGCTCAAGGTCATCCTGACGCCGATGGGCGCGACGGGGACCGAGCCGCTCGGCGCCATGGGCTCCGACACCCCGGTGGCGGTGCTCTCGGACCGGCCACGCCTGCTGTTCGACTACTTCACGCAGATGTTCGCGCAGGTGACGAACCCGCCGCTGGACGCGATCCGCGAGGAGCTCGTCACCGCGATCGGTGGCGCCATCGGCCCGGAGCCCAACCTGCTGGCCGACGGCCCCGAGCACGCGCGCAAGCTGTTCCTGCCGTTCCCGGTGCTGGACAACGACCAGCTGGCCAAGATCGTCCACGTCGACCGCTCGCCGGAGTTCGGCTTCAAGGCCGCGATCGTCCGCGGGCTGTACAAGGTGGACGGCGGCGGCGCCGCGCTCGAGGCCCGGCTGGAGGAGATCTTCGCGGAGGTCGACGCGGCGATCGCGCAGGGCGTCACCCACGTCGTGCTGTCCGACCGCAACTCGGACGCCGACCTCGCGCCGATCCCGTCGCTGCTGCTGCTGTCCGCGGTGCACCACCACACGCTGCGCCGGCACACCCGCACGCGGATCTCGCTCGTCGTCGAGGCCGGTGACGTGCGCGAGGTGCACCACGTCGCGCTGCTCATCGGCTACGGCGCCGCCGCGGTCAACCCGTACCTGGCGATGGAGACGGTCGAGGACCTCGCGCGCCGCGGCTACCTGCCGGGCGTGGACCCCGAGAAGGCCGTCCACAACCTCATCAAGAGCCTCGGCAAGGGCGTGCTCAAGGTGATGTCGAAGATGGGCATCTCCACCATCGCCTCCTACCGCGGCGCCCAGGTGTTCGAGGCCATCGGGCTCTCGCACGCCCTCGTGGACCGCTACTTCACGGGCACGACGAGCCGGCTGGACGGCGTCGGGCTCGACGTCGTGGCCGCCGAGGTGGCCGCCCGCCACGCGGACGCCTACCCGGCCAGCGGCAACCGCCAGCCGCACCAGCACCTCGCGGTGGGCGGGGAGTACCAGTGGCGCCGGGGCGGCGAGGAGCACCTGTTCGACCCCGAGACGGTGTTCCGGCTGCAGCACTCGACGCGCACGGGCCGGTACGACGTGTTCGAGCAGTACGCCCAGCGGGTCAACGACCAGGCGCACCGCCTCATGACGCTGCGCGGCCTGCTCGAGCTCAAGGAGGGCGTGCGCCCGCCGGTGCCGCTCGACGAGGTCGAGCCGGTGTCGGAGATCGTCAAGCGGTTCAGCACGGGCGCGATGTCCTACGGCTCGATCTCGGCCGAGGCGCACACGACGCTGGCGATCGCGATGAACCGGCTCGGCGCCCGCTCGAACACGGGCGAGGGCGGCGAGGACCCCGAGCGCCTCCACGACCCGGAGCGGCGCTCCGCGATCAAGCAGGTGGCCTCGGGCCGCTTCGGCGTGACGAGCGAGTACCTGGTCAACGCCGACGACCTGCAGATCAAGCTGGCGCAGGGCGCCAAGCCGGGGGAGGGCGGCCAGCTCCCCGGCCCCAAGGTGTACCCCTGGGTGGCCAAGACGCGGCACTCGACGCCGGGCGTCGGGCTGATCTCGCCGCCGCCGCACCACGACATCTACTCGATCGAGGACCTCAAGCAGCTCATCCACGACCTGAAGAACGCCAACCCCCGCGCCCGCGTCCACACCAAGCTGGTCAGCGAGTTCGGCGTCGGCACGGTCGCGGCGGGCTGCGCGAAGGCGCACGCGGACGTGGTGCTCATCTCCGGCCACGACGGCGGCACCGGCGCGTCCCCGCTGACGAGCCTCAAGCACGCGGGCACCCCGTGGGAGATCGGCCTGGCGGAGACGCAGCAGACGCTCGTCCTCAACGACCTGCGCGACCGCGTCGTCGTCCAGGTGGACGGCCAGCTGAAGACCGGCCGCGACGTCATCGTCGGCGCGCTGCTCGGCGCCGAGGAGTTCGGCTTCGCCACCGCGCCGCTGGTCGTGTCCGGCTGCGTGATGATGCGCGTCTGCCACCTGGACACCTGCCCGGTCGGCGTCGCGACGCAGAACCCCGAGCTGCGCGCGCGCTTCAGCGGCAAGCCGGAGTACGTGGTGACGTTCTTCCAGTTCATCGCCCGGCAGGTGCGCGAGTACCTCGCCCGCCTCGGCTTCCGCACGCTCGAGGAGGCCGTCGGGCACGTCGAGCTCCTCGACGTGCGCGAGGCGGTGGAGCACTGGAAGGCCGCCGGGCTCGACCTGACGCCGGTGCTCGCGGTGACCGAGCCCAAGCCTGGCTCGTCCCTGCACCACGCCAAGTCGCAGGAGCACGGCCTGGAGAAGGCCCTCGACAACCAGCTCATCGCGCTGGCGGCCGGGGCGCTGGACGGCGGCGAGCCGGTCCGCATCGACCTGCCGGTGCGCAACGTCAACCGCACGGTCGGCACCATGCTCGGCTACGAGGTGACCAAGCGCTACGGCGGGGCCGGGCTGCCCGACGACACCATCGGCGTCACGCTCACCGGCTCGGCCGGCCAGTCGTTCGGCGCGTTCCTGCCCCGCGGCATCTCCCTGCGGCTGTTCGGGGACGCCAACGACTACCTGGCGAAGGGGCTGTCGGGCGGCAGGATCGTCGTCCGCCCCGACCGCTCGTCGGTGCTCTCGAGCCAGCACAACGTCATCGCCGGCAACGTCATCGGCTACGGGGCGACCGCGGGCGAGGTGTTCCTGCGCGGGCTCGTCGGCGAGCGCTTCGGCGTGCGCAACTCCGGTGCGACGCTCGTCGTCGAGGGCGTGGGCGACCACGGCTGCGAGTACATGACCGGCGGCACCGTGCTCGTGCTCGGCCGCACCGGGCGCAACTTCGGCGCCGGCATGTCCGGCGGCACGGCCTACGTCCTCGACCTGCAGCGCGACCTGGTGAACATCCAGGCGGTCGCGTCCGGCGAGCTCGAGCTCGGCGCGCTGTCCGACGAGGACTGGGCGATCGTCGAGCGCCTGCTGCGCACGCACCTGGAGGAGACCGGCTCGCCGGTGGCGGCCCAGCTGCTCGAGGACCTCGACGCGACGCGCGGGCGGCTGACGCGGGTGCTGCCCGCCGAGTACGCGCGGGTGCGCGAGGCGCTGGCGAAGGCCGAGGCCGACGGCGTCGACCCGGGGGCGCCGGGCGTCTGGGAGGGCATCCTGGCGGTGGCCCGTGGCTGACCCGCGGGGCTTCCTCAAGGTCCGGCACCGGGAGCTGCCTCCCAACCGGCCGGTGCCGGTGCGCCTGCAGGACTGGAAGGACGTCCACGAGCAGATGCAGGAGGGGCAGCCCTTCCTGCTGTCGCAGGCGGCGCGGTGCATGGACTGCGGCGTGCCGTTCTGCCACAACGGCTGTCCGCTCGGCAACCTCATCCCCGAGTGGAACGACCTGGTGCGCCGCGGCCAGTGGGCGGACGCGATCGACCGGCTGCACGCGACGAACAACTTCCCCGAGTTCACCGGACGCATCTGCCCGGCGCCGTGCGAGTCGAGCTGCGTGCTGGGCATCAACCAGCCGCCCGTGACCATCAAGAACATCGAGGTCTCGATCATCGACGAGGCCTTCGAGCGGGGCTACGTCACACCGCAGGTGCCGCAGCGCCTCTCGGGGCACACGGTCGCGATCGTCGGCTCCGGTCCCGCCGGCCTGGCGGCGGCGCAGCAGCTGACGCGGGCCGGCCACACCGTGGCGGTCTACGAGCGTGACGACGCGATCGGCGGCCTGCTGCGGTACGGCGTGCCGGACTTCAAGCTCGAGAAGCACCACATCGACCGGCGCCTGGCGCAGATGACGGCCGAGGGCACGCGGTTCCGGCCGGGCGTCGCGATCGGCACCGACATCACGTGGTCCGACCTGCGGGCCCGGTTCGACGCGATCGTCGTCGCGACGGGTGCCACCGTGCCCCGCGAGCTGCGCCTGCCGGGCCGCGACCTCGCCGGCGTGCACGTCGCGATGGACTACCTGCACCAGGCGAACGAGGTCGCCAAGGGCCACGAGGTGCCCGACCAGATCACGGCCGCGGGCAAGCACGTGGTCGTCATCGGCGGCGGGGACACCGGCTCGGACTGCGTCGGCACGGCGCTGCGGCAGGGTGCCGCCTCCGTCACGACGCTGGCGATCGGCCGCCGGCCGCCGGAGGAGCGCCCCGCGCACCAGCCGTGGCCCACCGACCCCATCGTCTTCGAGGTGTCGAGCTCGTACGAGGAGGGCGGCGAGCGCGACTACCTCGCCTCGACGGTTGCGTTCGTCGGGGACGACGAGGGCCGGGTGCGCCACCTGCGCCTGGCGACCACCGAGTACCTCCCCGACGGCCGGCGCGTGCCGACGGCGGGCACCGAGCGGGACATCCCCGCGGACCTCGTGCTCATCTGCCTCGGCTTCACCGGGCCGGAGACCGGGTCGATCGGCGCGCACCTCGGTGTCGGCGTCAGCGAGCGTGGCCTCGTCGTGCGCGACGACGACTTCGCGACCACCGTGCCGGGCGTGTTCGTCGCCGGTGACGCGGGACGCGGCCAGTCGCTGGTCGTGTGGGCGATCGCGGAGGGCCGGGCCGCCGCGGCGGCGGTCGACGCGTACCTCATGGGCAGCACCGAGCTGCCGGCGCCGGTGACGGCGAGCACCACGGCGCTGCGCGCGTGACCGCGGGACGAACGCCGGGCGGCCGCCCGGGGCTCGTCGTCGTGCGTGCGGGCGCCTAACGCCTCCAGACCACGACCAGACAGGACGTTCGGTCAGATCCGCAAGGAACGAAAGGCATAGGCTCCGAACCATGCGTAAGGCAAAGATCGTCTGCACCCTCGGCCCCGCGGTCGAGTCCCCGGAGCAGATCCAGGCACTCGTCGACGCCGGGATGGACGTGGCGCGGATCAACCGCAGCCACGGCGAGGCCGAGGCCCACGCGGAGGTCTACCGCCGCGTGCGGGCCGCCGCCAAGGCCTCCGGCCGCAACGTGGCCGTGCTCGTCGACCTCCAGGGTCCGAAGATCCGGCTCGGGCGGTTCGTCGAGGGCAAGCACTTCCTCGAGGTGGGCGACACCTTCACCATCACGACCGAGGACGTCGAGGGCACCAAGGAGCTCGTCTCGACGACCCACAAGGGCCTGCCGGGCGACGTGCGCCCGGGCGACCCGATCCTCATCGACGACGGCAAGGTGCTCGTCCGCGTCGTCGAGGTGAACGGCCCACGGGTCGTCACCCGGGTCGAGGTGCCGGGCCCTGTCTCGAACAACAAGGGCCTCAACCTGCCGGGCGTCGCGGTGTCGGTGCCGGCGCTGTCCGAGAAGGACGAGGAGGACCTGCGCTGGGGCCTCAAGCTCGGCGCCGACTTCATCGCCCTCTCCTTCGTCCGCAACGCCGCCGACTACGACGACGTGCGCCGGATCATGGAGGAGGAGGGCCGGATCGTCCCGGTCATCGCCAAGATCGAGAAGCCGCAGGCCGTCGACAACCTGGCCGAGATCGTCCACACGTTCGACGGCATCATGGTCGCCCGCGGCGACCTGGGCGTCGAGCTGCCGCTCGAGCAGGTGCCGCTGGTGCAGAAGCGCGCCGTGGAGCTGGCCCGCCAGAACGCCAAGCCGGTCATCGTCGCCACGCAGGTGCTCGAGTCGATGATCACCAGCCCGCGTCCGACGCGGGCCGAGGCCTCCGACTGCGCGAACGCCGTCCTCGACGGCGCCGACGCGGTCATGCTCTCCGGCGAGACGAGCGTGGGCGAGTACCCGATCGAGGCCGTGCGCACGATGGCGCGGATCATCGAGGTGACCGAGGAGCTGGGCCGCGAGCGGATGGCGCCCCTGGGCTCCGTCCCGCACACGCGCGGTGGCGCGATCACCCGGGCCGCCGCCGAGGTCGGCGACACGCTCGGCGTGAAGTACCTCGTCACGTTCACGCAGTCGGGCGACTCGGCGCGCCGCATGTCGCGGCTGCGCTCGTCCATCCCGCTGCTGGCGTTCACGCCGCTCGACTCGGTGCGCAACCAGCTGGCGTTGTCGTGGGGCGTGCAGACCTACCTCGTCCCGCAGGTGGAGAGCACCGACGTGATGGTGTACCAGGTGGACCAGACGCTGCGGGCGAACGGCCTGGGCGAGGTCGGAGACCAGGTCGTGGTCGTGGCCGGCACACCGATCGGCATCACGGGCACGACGAACTCCGTCGTGGTCCACCGCATCGGTGGCGAGGTCCCGGAGAAGCTGCGCTGACGCGCTGACGGACAGACGAGGGGCGGGACCGGTCGCGGTCCCGCCCCTCGGCCGTTCTCTCAGCCGGAGTAGGCCGGCCGGTGTGCCTCGATCTCGACGCAGTGCTGGCAACGCGGTCGGTCGTCCGTGCCCGGCCGCTTGTTCCACCACGGGATGTCGCGCCCCGCCGGGCACTCGTCGTCATCGTGGTAGACCTGCACGTCCGCCGGGTGGGCGGAGTGGTACGCCTTGACCTTCATGCAACGGCCTCCTTGCCGACGCGCTGACCCCACGGTGGCCGCGATGCCACGGGAGATGGGACGACGTTAGGCGGTCCGGCGGCGGTGACCTAAGACTTCGGTCCCGTGACGGTGGTCACGCGGGCGTCAGCGGTCGACGCGGGCGTTGCCGCCGCCGGCGAGCTTGAGGATCTCGGTCTTGGTGGCCATGGAGGTGTCGCCGGGGGTGGTCATGGCCAGGGCGCCGTGGGCGGCGCCCCACTGCACCGCGGTGGCCAGGTCCTGGTCCTCGAGCAGGGCGGCGATCAGCCCGGAGGCGAAGGAGTCGCCGCCGCCGACGCGGTCGAGGATCTCCAGGGCGGGCCGGTGGGTGGCCTGGACCAGGCCGGTGTCCTTCGACCAGGCGATGGCTCCCCAGTCGTTGACGGTCGCGCTGCGCACGGTGCGCAGCGTCGTGGCGATGACCTCGAAGTTCGGGTAGGCGGCGCTGACCTGCTCGATCATGGCGGCGAACGCGGCGGTGTCCAGGTCGCTCAGGCCGGCGTCGACGCCCTCGACGGCGAACCCGAGGGCGGCGGTGAAGTCCTCCTCGTTGCCGATCATCACGTCGACGTAGGGGGCGATCGCGCGGTTGACCTCCTGGGCGCGGGCCTGCCCGCCGACGGCCTGCCACAGCGAGGGCCGGTAGTTCAGGTCGTAGGACACCACGACGCCGTGTCGCCGGGCGGCCTGCACCGCGGCCAGCGTGGTGGCGGCGGCGGTGTCGGACAGGGCGGCGTAGATGCCGCCGGTGTGCAGCCAGCGCACGCCCAGGGTGCCGAACAGGTGGTCGAGGTCGACGTCGTCGGGGCTCAGCTGGGAGGCGGCGGTGTGGCCCCGGTCGGACACACCCAGCGCGCCGCGCACGCCGAAGCCCCGCTCGGTGAAGTTCAGGCCGTTGCGCACCGCCCGCCCGACGCCGTCGTACGCCTTCCACGTGATCATGGACGTGTCGACCCCGCCGGTGAGGACGAGATCCTCCACCAGGTGGCCGACCTCGTTGTCCGCCAGCGCCGTCACCACCCCCGTGCGGTACCCGAACGCCCGCCGCAGCCCCCGGGCGACGTTGTACTCCCCGCCGCCCTCCCACGCCGTGAACTGCCGGGCGGTGCGGATGCGTCCCTCACCGGGGTCGAGGCGCAGCATCACCTCGCCCAGGGACACTTCGTCGAAACGGCACTCGGACGCGGGGCGGATCGGCAGCACGGACATCGACGGCTCCAGGACGAGACGGGGTCAGGCGGTGGCCGGCCGGGCGGCCCGGGCGGTCCTCACGGCGGCGGACACCAGGTCGATCAGCCCGGACCGGTCGTGGGCGGCGATCCGGTCGGTGGGGACCATCCACGACCCGCCGACCGCCACGACGGACGGCACGGCCAGGTACTCGGCCAGGTTCGCCGGGCCGACGCCACCGGTGGGGACGAACCGCACCCCGGCGAACGCTGCCGCCAGCGGCCGGATCGCCGCCGCCCCACCTGAGGTGCCCGCCGGGAAGAACTTCACCGTGTCCAGCCCGAGCTCCAAGGCGGCCTGCACCTCGGTGGCCGTGACCGCACCCGGCAACGCCACGACCCCGTGCTCGGCGCAACGCTCCACGACCGCCCGCGAGAGGCCCGGCGAGACCACGAACCGGGCGCCGGCAGCCACCGCCTGGTCCACCTGCGCCACCGTCAGCACGGTACCCGCCCCGACCAGCACGTCCCCCCGGTCCGCGATCACCCGGATCGCCTCGGGCGCCGCGGCCGTGCGGAACGTCACCTCCGCCACCGGCAGGCCACCGGCCACCAGCGCACCGGCCAGCAGGCCCGCATCACCGGCCTCCTGCAGCACCACCACCGGCACCAGCACGCACGCCGCCAGCTCGGCCAGGACGGGGTCCACCGTCGTCATCGCTCAGTCCTCCGTCGTCGTTCGCCACGGCAGCCGGAGCGCCGGTTCGGTCCGGTGCACCCCGCGTGGACGGTAGCCCAGCGCCTCGGCGCGGTTCAGCAGGTCGGCCGCGTGCCAGGTGGTGGCCAGCCACATCTCGGTGCCCTGCAGCGAGGGTGGCAGCCCCCGGGCGAACGGCGTGCCCTCGCCCGGCACCCAGCGTGAGAGCGCGTCGTCCAGCACGGCGGCGGCGACCTCGGCGACCTCGGGCGCACGGTGCCGGCGCTCGCCGCCGGTCGCCCGCGCCCACCACAGGAGCCACACGACGTCGAGGGCGTCGCAGGCGGTCGCGGCGGGGTCGCCGGCCACCTCGGCGGCGCGCGCCAGCACGGTGTCGACGAGCTCCCGCTCACCCCCGATGCCCAGGCCCCACTGCGCGAGCGTGCCCCTCGCCAGCCGGTAGGTGCCGTTGACCGGCTGCCGCGGGCCGTGCTCGTCGGAGCCCCACAGCCCGGTGGCCGGGTCGCGATGCGCGACGAGCCAGCCGACCATCGCCTCGGCCGGCCCTCGGGCGGCGGCGTCCCCGGCACGCGTCGCCCAGGTCAGCGCCGTGCCGAGGGCGTCGACGAGAGCGCCGGCGCCCCAGGCATCGGTGCTCCACGGCAGCGCGTCCAGGGTGCCGGTCAGCGCGGCGGGCGACAGGTCGGCGACGGTCCGGACCGGGTGGGGGAACGACGAGCCGAGCAGGTCCAGGGCGTAGCCGACGTCGAGGACGTGGTACCCCTCGCCGTCGTCGAGCAGCGGCGTGACCCGGTCGCTGGTGACCGCCGGCTCGCGGACCAGACCGCTGCCGGGGTGCTGCAGCGCCCGCAGCCGGGCGACGTGCTCGTCGCGTGCCAGCTGTGGCGGCGGGCCGCCCGCCAGCAGGTCGGCGAGCTCGACCGCGTCCGTGTGGGCGCGGATCGTCACGGCGGCGCCGGCCGCGTCGCGGTAGGCGCCGTCCACCCAGGCGGCGGCGAGGATGCCGGCGACCTGCGCGCGGGCGGCGTCGCCGTGGGCGGCGAGGGCGTCGCGGGTGGTGCGGGGGCGCGGGGCTTGCCGCCAGCGGACGACCCGCGCCGGGTTGCCGACGACGACCGCCCGCTCCGGCACGTCGCGCGTCACGACCGAACCGGCGCCGACCACCGCATGGGACCCGATGTGCACCCCGTCGAGGACGACGACGTGCGCGCCGATCCACACGTCGTCGCCGATGGTCACGCCGGCCGCGGAGAGGGGCTGCCGGAAGATCTCCACGTCGGGGTCGTCGAAGCCGTGGTCGAACCCGATGAGGCTGGTGTAGGCGCCGATGCGCACGGCACGCCCCATCGTCACCGGCCCGCGCACGGCGACGCCGACGTTGACCGTGCAGTCGTCCCCGATCACCACGTCTCCCGTGACGTGCGCGTGCGCCGCGATCGAGCTGCGGGCGCCCAGCGTCAGCGACGTCGGGTGGACCGCGGCGAGGCGTGACACCACCGCGTCGGCCCCGATCGTGCACCCGCGCCCACGGAGCTCGGCGAGACGGCGGCGCTGGTCGGCGGCCTGCTCGTCGGAGGCGAGGCCCCAGTAGTCCCACGCCGCGAAGTCCGCCGCGAGGGGCTCGCCGCGCCCGTCGGTCGTCATGTCAGCGCGACAGCCAGCCGCCGTCGACGGCGACGATCGAGCCGTGCATGTAGTCGGACGCTGCCGACGAGAGGTACACGACGGTGCCCTGCAGGTCGGCGGCCGTGCCCCAGCGACCCGCTGGGATGCGGCCGAGGATGGCGGCGTCGCGGTCCGCGTCGGCCCGCAGCGGGGCGGTGTTGTCGGTGGCGAAGTAGCCCGGGGCGATCGCGTTGACGTTGATCCCCAGGGGGGCCCACTCGGTGGCCAGGGAGCGCGTCACGCCGGCGATGGCGCTCTTGGCCGCCGCGTAGGACAGGACGTTGATGCCACCCTGGAACGAGAGCATCGAGGCGATGTTGACGATCTTCCCGTGGCCGGCGCGCGCCATGACACGGGCCGCGGCCTGCGACAGGAAGACCACGGCCGTCAGGTTGATCTGGATGACGTCGTCCCAGTTCTCCTGCGAGAACTCGAGCGCGGGCTGGCGGCGGATGATCCCCGCGTTGTTCACGAGGACGTCGAGGCCGCCGAAGGTGTCGACCACCTCGGCGACCACGCCGGTCAGCTGCTCCGGCGTCGCGGTCGACAGGTCGCACACGACCTGGTGCACCCGGCGGCCCAGGCCCTGGATCCGGTCCGCGGTCTCCGGGCAGCCGGTGCGGTCGAGCAGCACGACGTCGGCACCCGCCTCCGCCAGGGCCAGCGCGTAGCCCTGCCCGAGGCCGCGGCCGGCGCCCGTGACGAGGGCGACCTTCCCGTCGAGGGAGAACTGGTCGAGGATCACGCGAGCTCCTTGGGGTCGTAGGTGACGACGTCGGCGTAGTCGACGTTCTCGCCGGCCATCGCCCACACGAACGAGTAGGCGCCGGTCGCCGAGGCGCAGTGGATGGACCAGGGCGGGGAGACGACGACGTCACGGTCGTGCAGGATCAGCTGGCGGGTGGCGCTCGGCTCACCCATGAGGTGCACCAGCACGTCGTCGCCGAGCCCGGTGTAGAGGTAGACCTCGGTGCGGCGGTTGTGCACGTGCGGCGGCATGGTGTTCCACACGCTGCCGGGTTCGAGGGTCGTGATCCCGAGCACCAGCTGGTTGGACTCGATGCCGTCCGCGTGGATGTAGCGGCGGATGGTGCGGTGGTTCGACTGCTCGAGCGAGCCGAGCTCCGCGGCGAACACCTCGTCGCGCCCGGCGAGCGCGGGGCTGCACGCCCGGTGCGCCGGGGCCGTGACCAGGTACACGGCACCCGTGCCGCGCACGACGACCTCCCGCGTGCCCATCGGCAGGTACAGGACGTCCTGCGGGCCGACCGCGTATGTGGCGCCGTCGGCCACCACCTCGACGGTCCCGGCGATCCCGACGACGCCGAGCTCGCGGCGCTCGAGCAGGTAGGCGGCCTTGATCTCGTCGGGCGCGGTCAGCGCGACCTCGTGGCCGTCGACGACCAGGCCGCCGACGAGCATCCGGTCGTCATGGGCGTAGCCCCACGACACCTCGCCGGTGGTGAACAGGCCCGAGAGGACGAACCGCTCGCGGAGGGTGCCGCCGTCGAGCCGGCCGACGTCGTCGGGGTGGGTGCTCCAGAGGCGGGTGACGCTCATCGTGCTGCTCCTTGGTGGTGTGCGAGGCGGGACGGGCTGTCGGCCACCGGGTTCGTCAGGGTTCCCAGGTGCCCGATGGTGATCGAGACCACGTCGCCGGGCTGCAGGAAGCGCTCGCCGCGGGCGAGCACCTCCGGCAGCTTCTGCGGCGTGCCGGTGGCGATGACGTCGCCCGGCAGGAGCGTCATCACCTGGCTGAGGTAGGAGACGAGCCACGCGACGCCGAACACCATGACGGCGGTGGTGCTGCGCAGCGTCACCTCGCCGTTGAGCGCCAGCTCGACCGTCAGGTCCTGCGGGTCGGGCACCTCGTCCGCCGTCACCAGCGCCGGACCGAGCGGCCCGAACGTGTCGAACGACTTGCCCGGCACCCACTGGCTGCCGTGGCGCTGCCAGTCGCGCGCGGAGACGTCGTTGAAGATCGCGTAGCCGGCGACGTGGGCGAGCGCCTCGTCCTGCGGCACCTCGTGGGCGGGCGAGCCGATGATCACGGCGAGCTCGGCCTCGTAGTCGACCTCGTCGGAGGCCAGCGGCCGCCAGATGGGCGCGCCGGGGCCGGTGATCGTGTTGGCCGTCTTGGCGAAGACGTCCGGGTACTGCGGGTCCTCGACCACCTGGTGGCCCCGGTAGTTGTAGCCGATGCACACGATCTTGCCGGGGTCGGGCACCGGCGCCAGGAGCCGCACGTCCGCCAGCGGCAGCCCGGCGCCGGCTCCGGCGTGGGCGACGAGGTCGCGGACACGGTCGAGCCCGCCCGAGGCGAGGAGCCGCACCATGCTCGCCGGGACGGACGCGTCCGCCGCCGGCAGGTCGAGCACGCGGTCGCCGGGCAGCAGGGCGCCGGGGCGGACGGACCCGCCGTGCTCGAAGGTCACCAGGCGCATGAGGAGCCGCTCACCAGTACAGCGTCCAGCCGGGCAGCACCTTGCGGGCGAGGGCCTCGAGGTAGAAGTAGTCCCCCCAGAGCGTGCCCTCGTCGACGCCGATCGAGCTCGGCCAGTCGTAGACGCCGTGCAGCAGGAGGGCGTTCGACCCCGCGACCGGCGTGTACGCCTCCGCCAGCGACGCCAGGATCGCGTCGGCCCGCTCGCGGTAGCGGTCCCGGTCCGGGCCGTCGGGCAGCCAGCCGACGACCTCGGCGAGCCCGCAGACCGCGATGGCGGCCGCGGAGCTGTCGCGCGGCTGGTCGTCGCCGTCCGTGAAGTCCAGGTCCCAGTACGCGACGCCGTCGGCGGGCAGGTGCGCCAGGAAGTAGTCCGCGCACGTGCGCGCCGCGTCGAGGAACGACTCGTCGTGCGTGTACCGGTAGTTCAGCGCGAAGCCGTAGATGCCCCACGCCTGGCCGCGCGCCCAGCACGAGTCGTCCGTGAAGCCCTGCTGCGTGGAGCCACGCAGCGGCCGGCCCGTGACGACGTCCCACCAGAACGTGTGGAACGTGGTCCCGTCGGGCCGGATCATCTGGTCCCGCAGCTGCGCGGTGTGCCGGCGCGCCGCGTCGGCGTACCGCTCGTCGCCGGTCTGCTCGGTCGCCCAGTAGAGCAGCGGCATGTTCATCAGCGAGTCGATGATCGTCCGGCCACGCTGACCGGGGTCCTCGAGGCTGCCCCAGGCCTGGATGATCCCGGCAGGCTCGAGGAACCGGGTCATGAGGTGGTCGGCGGCGGCCAGGGCGGCGTCGCGCGCGCCCCGGTCGGCGAGCAGCCGCCACGGTGCCACGCACGCGAGCGTGTAGAGGAAGCCGAGGTCGTGCGTGTCGAGGTCGATGCCCCGCTCGACCCGGTCCACGAAGCTCGCCACGGTGCCCGACGCCGCGACACGGAACTCCTCGTCGCCCGTCAGCTCCCAGGCGAGCCAGAGCTGGCCCGGCCAGAAGCTCGTCGTCCACCCGCGGTTGGCCCCGGCGGGGAGCCGGTCGGTCGCCGGTCGGGGCGGGTAGACGCCGCCGCGCGTCGTGTCGTCCGGGTACCCGGCGGCGAACGCGGCGATGTTGGCTCGCACGGTGGTCAGCGCGGTGGCGAGCGCCGCGTCGGTGCTCGTGGCGGCGGGGGTCTGGTCCGCCTGGATCGGCGTCATGGTCGGGATTCCTTGCTGTCGTGGGCGCGCGGCGGCTGGCCGGTGCCGGGTCGAAGGTCGTCGGGCGGGCGGCGGCCCGCGTCACGTGGGCGAGGGGGCCTCGTGGGCCGGGAGGGCGGGCCGCAGGCTGAAGCGGCTGTTCGCCCAGACGACGTAGAGCAGCGGGGCGGTGGCCAGCCCGATCGCGAGCGCCGGCTTGGCCGCCAGCAGCCCGACGAGGAGCGCGAGGACGGCGAGCGACACCACCGTGAGGTACCAGCGGCGCGCGCCCAGGTAGAGCGCCGCCTTGAGGACGGCGCGCAGCCGCGCCCCGGGCACCTCGGCGGTCGCCACGAGCGCGAGGAGGGTGGTCGCGACGACGAGGAGCGCCACCACGCCGAGCACGGGGACGGCCCAGGCCGCCACGGGGCGGGTGGCGGCGGCATGCGCATCGACGCCCAGCACGACGAGCGTGGCGGCGGCCAGCGCCCCGATGGTCGCCGCCCGCCGGAACGACGTGCGCCACGTCCTCGCGAACGTGCGGATGACGCCGATCGTCGGGTCCGCGGAGTAGGCGGCGAACACCGCGAACGCGGCGGCCAGGGTCGGGGTGGCCAGCGGCAGCAGCACGGCGAGCAGCGGCCACGAGGACGCCGGGTCGGTGGTCAGCAGCACCGCCAGCAGCGGGGCGAGGCCCACCGCGAGCAGCGCGTTGGTCACCAGGCCCAGGTAGGCGACCGAGAACACCGTCTCGTAGGTCTCGTGCGAGGTCCGGCGCATCGCCGTCAGCCCTTGAGCCCGCTCGTGGCGATGCCCTCGACGAAGTACCGCTGGCCGAGCAGGAAGATCACGGCGACGGGCACCACCGACAGGGTCAGCCCCGTGAACAGCAGGGCGTAGTTCGCGTCGAACAGCGTGGTGATGAAGGTCTGCAGGCCGAGCTGCAGCGTCCAGAGCTTGGAGTCGCGCAGGTAGATCAGCGGCCCCATGTAGTCGTTCCACGTGTTGACGAACGTCAGCAGCGTGAGGCTGGCGATGGCCGGCGTGGACAGCGGCAGCATGATCCGGGCCCAGATGCCGTACTCGGACAGGCCGTCGATCCGCGCCGCCTCGGACAGCTCCTCGGGGATCGACTCGAAGTACTGCTTCATGAGGAACACGCCGAACGCGCCGAACGCCTGCAGCAGGATGATCGACCACAGGGTGTTGGTGAGGTGAGCCTTCCCCATCATGATGAACTGCGGGATCATGTACGACTGCCACGGCACGGCGATGGTGCCGATGTACGTGAGGAACAGGACGTCGCGCCCGGGGAACCGCATCCGCGCGAACCCGTAGGCCGCGAACGAGCCGGTGAGCACCTGCAGGAAGGTCACGGCGACCGACAGCACGATGGTGTTCTTCCACCAGGTGCCGATGTCCGAGCCGGTCCAGATCTTGACGTAGTTGCCCCAGTGCCAGCTCGGCGGGATCCACGAGATGTGGATGGTGAACACGTCGTTGGGGCCCTTGAGCGAGCTCATGACCATCCAGAAGAACGGCAGGAGCACGCCCGCGGCGGCGACGATCAGCAGCGCGTACCCGAGGGCGCGGGCGGCGCGGCGCCCGGGCGTCATGGGCTTCTCGCGAGCCGCCGAAGCGGTCTGGGTGGCCGGGGTCTCGATGAGCGTCGTCATCAGGCAGCCCTCCGCTTGTTGACGACGAACTGGACGATCGTGATGACGATGCAGATGAGGAACAGGACCACCGACGCCGCCGAGGCGTAGCCGAACTGGAACTCCTGGAAGCCCTTCTGGTAGATGAACTGCGAGATCACCAGGGTGCTCGTGCCCGGACCGCCCTCGGTCATGACGAGGATCAGGTCGAGGATCTTGAACGAGGCGATCGTCAGCATGACGGTGACGAAGAACATCGTCGGGCGCAGGCACGGCATGGTGACGTTGCGGAACCGCTGCCAGGCGTTGGCCCCGTCGACCCGCGCCGCCTCGTAGAGCTCGCGCGGCACGGTCTGCAGGCCGGCGAGGAACAGGATCATGTAGTAGCCCATCTCGCGCCACGTGCCGACGATGATGACGGCGGGCATCGACCACTGGGCCGAGGTGGTCCACCCGGGCGGGTTGGCCACGCCGAGGACGTGCAGCACCTGGTTGATCGGCCCGTACTTGGGGCTGAAGAGCAGGTTCCAGACGATGGCGATCGCGACGATCGACGTGATGTACGGGAAGAACGCGGCGGTGCGGAAGAACGCGACGCCGCGCAGCTTCTGGTTGAGCAGCAGCGCCAGGGCGAGCGAGACGACGATCGTCAGCGGGATGTGGAACACCGCGTAGTAGAAGGTGTTCCGGACCGCCGTGGCGAAGGTCGCGTCGTGCAGCAGCCGCTTGAAGTTCGCCAGGCCGGTCCAGGTGGCCGACCCGAACACGTCCCAGTTGGTGAACGCCATGTAGAAGAGCACGAGCACCGGGATCAGCGTCAGGAGGGCGAACCCGACGAAGTTCGGCAGGATGAACGTCCACCCGATCGCGGTGTTCCGCCGGCGGATCTTGCGGCCCGGGTTCGGGCGCCGTGGCGTGCGGCGCGTGCCGGGTGCGGCGTCATCAACCGTGATGGTCGCCATGGGCGGTGCTCCTTCGTCGGGTGGTCGTGGTGCCGGGGTCGTCCCGGCCGGCGTCGCCGCCGGCCGGGACGACCGTCACTCGCGGTGGTCGGTCCCGCAGGACCGGCCGGGATCAGCCGAGGCCGACCTCGTCGTGCACGCGCTTCGTGGCCTGGGCCAGGGCGGCGTCGATCGAGGAGGAGCCGGACATGATCGCGGTGTGGGCGTCGCCCAGGATCTTCTGCACGGCGGCCGTGTTCTTGTCCGTCGGGTTCTCCGGCGCGGTCTTGTGCGTGGTCCACGCGAACTTGGACAGCGCGTCGGTCGGGGCGCCGGCGGTGGCGAAGTAGGTGGTCGCCACGGTGTCGGACGTCAGGGCCGGCGTGATGCCGATCTGCGCGAGGGCCTTGGCGGCGTCCTCGCTGGCGGCGAAGGCCAGGAAGTCCTTCGCGGCCTGCATCTTCTTGGCGTCGATGGCCTTGTTGATGCCGAAGCCGGTCGGGTCACCGAAGGTCAGCGGGGTGGCGCTGGTGCCGGTGGTGGACTTGTCCAGCTGCGGGATCGGCGCGAAGCCCCAGGCGAACTTGTCGGCGTCGCCGGACTTCTGCTGCGCGATGAGCGTCGCGACGAACCACGAGCCCATCGGCATCATCGCCGCCTGCTGCTTGCCGAACTCCGCCTGGTAGGTGAGCTTGCTCGTCGTGATCGTGCCGGCGTCCACCTGGGCGCCCGCCGACTGGAGGTCGAGGGCACGCTGGTAGTACGGCTTCATGTAGTCGTACTTGCCGGACAGGATGTTGGCACCCGGGGTCTGCGAGTTCGCGAAGCCCTGGATCACCGACTGCCAGCTGTGCTGGTAGGTGCCGAGCGCCTGGCTGCCGGCGCCCTTGAGCTTGGTCGTCAGCTGCTTGGCGGCCGCGGCGTAGTCGTCCCACGTCCACGAGCCGTCGGGGATGGCGACGCCCGCCTTGTCGAAGAGGTCCTTGTTGTAGAAGAGGACCCACGAGTCGTTGCGGTACGGAAGGGCGTACTGCTTGCCGTCCACCTCGTACGACTTCACGCCGTTGATGCCCTGCGGCAGGCCGGCGACGAGGTCGCTGACGTCGACGAGCTTGGGCGCGAAGACGGTCACGTAGGAGACGTTCTTCTGCGTGATGATGTCCGGCGCCGCGTTCGCCGCGAGGTCGGCCGTGATGAGGTCGTTGTACTTCGAGGCGTCGTACTCCTTGAGCGTCACGGTGACGTTGGAGTGCTTGGCGTGGAAGGCGTCGGCCAGCACCTTGAACTCCGGCGTGGTCGCCAGGCTCCAGCCGGACACCGTCAGCTCGACGGGCGCGGCGGGCGCAGTGGCCACGCCGGTGTCGGTGCCGCCCGACGCCTGGGACGTCGGGGTGCCGCCGCTGGTGCCGCCGCTGCATGCGGCGAGCGCGAGCGAGGCCACAGCGGCCAGGGCGGCCACCGCGGGGATCGAGCGCTTCATCCTTGCTCCTTTGACTCAGGGCCCGTCGTTGGGCCTGCTACCACGGAACCGGGTCGCCTAGGCGGCGTGCCCGGGTGACTCAACGGCCAGGTGGCTCGCGGTCCGGACGCCGTCCGGCCACGTGACCACCGCGTCGAGAGCGCCGTCCCGCTCCTGCAGCTCGGCACGTGCTCTCTGTTCCTGCGTCGACCCTGCGCCGGACAGGCCGACGAGGGCCGCGACCCACGCACCGACCCGGACGGGGAAGGTGAGCGTGGGCACGTGTGACGGGTCGCCGAGCGGGCTGGCGCCCGCCCTGGTGACGACGGCGGGCTCGGCCTCGCCGGCGACAGGGAGCAGCGAGGACGTGAGCCGTTCGGTCGTGACGACGGCGGCGCCGGCGGCCACGGTGGAGCCGACGTCCGGCCCGACGAGGGGCCAGCCGCCGACGCGCAGCGTCAGACCCGCGGCGTCGATGCCCGGCGCCAGCTCCTCGACGCGCGCCAGGCGCAGCTCCCACGGCCCGTGGAGCAGTGAGAGGACGGTGAGCGTGCCCGCCACGGTCACGGCGCCGTCGCGGCCGGACCCGTGGTGCGTGGTGGTCGGCGTCGGGTCCACCCAGTGGGTGACGGCGCGCGAGCCCGCGATGGCGACGCCGTCCTCGACGCGGGCGTCCAGCAGGGTCATCGCGGCGCGGTGCGTCGGCCGACCGGCGGTGTCGAGGAGCACGACCGCCTGCTCCAGGGGGGAGACCCAAGCCTCCTCGTCGAGCAGCGGCGCCGTGGCGGTCGAGTACCCGATGCGGGCGTACGCCGGCGAGTCCCCGACCAGCGAGCCCGCGCGGGCGTGGTCGCTGCCGTGGTTGGCGATCCGGACGATCCCGTCGGCGGCGGTCCCGGACACCGCCCAGCCCGCCGGGCGCACGACGAAGAGCGAGTCCTGCGTCTCGGAGGGCAGCCGCTCGGAGGGCGCGGCCCACACCGGGTGGTCGGCCGGCAGCGCGATGCCGAGCATGCCCTTGGCCGCCCAGTACGGGGAGCTGGGACCCGAGTACGACTGCGCCAGCTGCCGCCACTCGTGGTGCCAGCCCATGGTGAGCAGCCCGCGCTCGTCGGGCGCGCCGTGGTCGGCGAAGTGCCGCACGACCCTATCGGCGGCGTGCCGCAGCCGGCCGAGGGACGTCGACGGCACGCCCGCGACCGCGCCGACCCAGAACGGGGCGGCGGCGGCGAACCGGTAGATGAGGCTGCGCCCCTGGAACAGCGGGCCGCCGTCCGCACCGACGAGCCGCACCGCGTCCTGCAGGTAGCGGTCGAGGCGGTCGACGTCGGTCGTCGTGCGGCCCGCGGCCAGCTCGGCGGCGCCGGCCATCCGCGACCACAGCACCGGGTAGAGGTGCATCGCCCAGCCGATGTAGTGGTCGTAGCTGCGCTCGTACCCGTCGGAGTACCAGCCATCGGCGCGGTAGAGGTCGTCGTGCAGCGCAAGGTCGGCCGCGACGTCGTCGGCCGACCAGGGTCCGCCGACCGAGCGCAGGAACGTCTCGACGACGACCCGGAACCACAGCCAGTTCGTCTTGGGGTAGCCGTGGTCGCCGACGACAGGGGAGAGGTACTCGACCACCTGCTGCTGCGTGCGGTCCGACAGGCGGTCCCAGATCCACGGCCGCGTCATGTCGAGGATGAGCGCCGTCGAGGCCGCCTCGACCTTGGCCTGGCCGTGCTCGGTGGTGCGGACCCAGCGCTCCTCCTCGGGGGAGTCGGGATCGACGCCGGCGGCGATGCCGCGGGCGTAGAACTCGGCCAGGTCGTCCATCCCTTGACCGCGCTCGCCCGCGATGCGGAACCCCGCGAGCAGGAACGTGCGGCAGAAGCCCTCGAGCCCGTCCACGGCGTGGCCGTAGCCGCCCTCGGCACCCGGCAGCGTGATCCGGCCGTGGCCTGGGGAGGCGTACGGACGGACGGCCGCGAGGAGGCGGTCGGCGAACCCGGTCCACTCGTCCCGCGACCAGTCGGTGGCAGATGTCGCTCCGCCGGCCGTGGTTTCCTTGCGGAGGGTCGCCCCATGGTGCTGCTCGGTCAACGTGTCCTTCTTCGTTGAAAGTCACCTGACGCCGCACGCAACGATGCGCCGCAGACCGCGCCAGATACGAACCGGTTCGAAGTAAACGAGCCAGAAGCGATCGTGTCAAGTCTGTAACCGTTCTGATATGATCACGAACGATCACCTAGGCGCCCATCTCGACGGAGAGACCTTGCCGACCTCGCAGCGATTCGCCGGACCCCTGGCGGCGGCGTGGCAGACCGACGGCCCAGCCGTGCGCGCGCTGCTGCCGGAGCCGACGCTGCCGGTGCCTTCCGCCACCGACCGTGCCGTGTGGGAGCACCTCGACCCCACCACCCTCACCGACCTGTCGGAGCGCGCGCGGCACGACCTCGGCGCACCGTGGCCGGTCCCGCTCCAGCACGACTACTCCCGGCGCTGGCGGGACGGCGACCGCGACACGTACGAGCAGGCCGTCTTCGCGCGGCAGCGCCGGCTGAGCCGCGCCGCCGTCATGGCTGCGGCCACCCTCGAGGACGCCTGGCTCGACGAGGTGGCGGACGGCGTCACGCTCCTGTGCGAGCAGAGCACCTGGTGCTGGCCCGCGCACGACGACACGTTCGATGCCCATCGCTCGGTCGTCCCGACCGTGACCGACCCGTACCTCGACCTCGGCGCCGGCGAGGTCGTCGGACAGCTCGCCTGGCTCGACCACCTGCTCGCGGCGCCGCTCGACGTGCGCTACCCGGGCCTGCGCGACCGCATCCGGCACGAGGCGGACGCCCGCGTGCTGACCCCGTTCCTGCGGCGCCGCGACTGGCACTGGCTCGGCCTGGGCGGCGACGTGCACAACTGGAACCCGTGGATCCACGGCAACGTGCTGGTGGCGGCGCTGGTCCTCGAGCCGGATGCCGACCGGCGGGCGGAGCTGGTCGACCTCGTCGTCCAGGGGCTCGACCGCTATGTCGCCGTGCTGCCGGAGGACGGGGCGATCGACGAGGGCTACGCGTACTGGTGGAACGGCGCCTGCCGGGCCCTCGAGGCGCTGGACGTGCTGCGGCACGCCACGGGCGGGGCGCTCGACGCGAGCGGGTTGCCGGCGCTGCGCGCCACGGTCGCGTTCCCGCACCGGATGCACCTGTCGGACGGCTGGTACCTCAACGTCGCCGACGGCCCGGCGCGCCCCTCCGACGCCCAGCCGTGGCACGCGCTGCACCGTGCGGCGCGCGCGGTGGGCGACGACGAGGCCGTGGCCCACGCCGCGGCCCACCGTGCGCCCGGTGGCCCGGTGGCCGACGAAGCGGCGGGGTTCGGCCGGCTCCTGCGCGCGCTCGTCGACGCCGACTGGCGGGCGGCGGTGCCGGGGCCCTCGCCCCTGCCGCGCGACGTCTGGCTCGGCTCGACGCAGGTGCTGCTCGCACGGTCGCAGGCGGGCTCGGCGCGCGGCCTGACCCTGGCCGCCAAGGCGGGTCACAACGGCGAGCACCACAACCACAACGACGTCGGCGAGGTCGTCGTCGCGCTCCACGGCGTGCCCGTCGTCGTCGACGCCGGCCGCCCGACCTACACCGCGCAGACGTTCGGGCCGGACCGGTACTCGATCTGGACGATGCAGAGCACATGGCACAACGTGCCGGAGGTCCGCGGCACCGCCCAGGCGGCCGGGGCGGCCTACGGCGCCCGCGACGTGGCCGTCGAGACCGACGACGCGGGAGCCTCGCTCCGGGCCGACCTCGCCGCCGCGTACCCGCGCGACGACGTCGCGCGGTGGTGGCGCACGAGCCGCCTCGACCGCACCACGGGGGCCGTCACGGTGACCGACGAGTGGCGGCTGACGGGCGCGGCCGACGCCGGTGCCGAGACGAGCGTGCACCTGCTGCTGGCCGGCAGCGTGCGGACATCGGCCGGCGCGGCCGAGGTGGACGCGCTCGGCGGGGCCGGTACGGCCCTGCTGACCTGGGAACCCGCCGTGCCGTGCGTTGCCACGGAACGGCTGCTCGACGACCCTATGCTCGCGGACGTGTGGGGCGGCCGCCTGACCCTCCTGGCGTTGGACGTGAGCCAGCTGGGCCCGGCGGGAACGGTCCGCCTGACGGTGGAGGAGCGGCGATGAGTGCGTCCGACGGGCGCGGGCCGCTGCAGGTGGAGCGGCGCGCGCAGCTCCTGGACGAGCTGCAGCGGCAGGGCACCGTGCGGGTGTCCGACCTGACCGAGCGGCTGGGTGTCGCGGCGGTGACGATCCGGCGCGACATCGCGCAGATGGCCGCCGAGGGTCTGGTGCGGCGGGTCCACGGCGGGGTGACCCTGATCCTCCCCGACGAGACCGGTGGCGAGGAGAGCGCGTACGCCACGACGCACGCCGTCGGCGCCGGCCCGCGCACGCTCGGCATGCTCGTGCCGTCTCTCGACTACTACTGGCCCGGCGTCGTGCGCGGGGCGGAGGAAGCGGCGCGGGAGTACGGCCACAAGGTGGTGCTGCGAGGCTCGTCGTACGAGAGCGAGGACGACCGCCCGCAGCTGGAGCGGCTCGTCGACGGCCTCGGGGCGGACGGCCTGCTCATCGCCCCGCGCCTCGATGCGCCGACCGTCGACGCCACGCTCGAGTGGCTCGCCGCGACCGGCGTGCCGACGGTCCTCGTCGAGCGCACCGCCACCGTGGGGCCGCACCACGCGGTGCTGGAGTCGGTGACGACGGACCACGCGCTGGGCGCGGCGATGGGCGTGCGCCACCTGCACTCGCTCGGGCACCGCAGGGTGGGCGCGGTGCTGAGCAAGGGCAGCCCGACGTCGCAGCACATCCTGCGCGGCTGGCACGACGCCGTCACCGGGGCGGGGTTCGCGACGAAGGACACGGTGGACGTGCTGCTGCCGGGGCTGCGCTCGGCCGAGTGGGACGCGGCGCTCGACGAGACGCTCGACCGCTGCCTGTCGACGGGCACCACCGCGCTGCTGGTGCACGCCGACGCGGAGGCGATGGCGGTGGTGCAGCGGTGCGAGGAGCGGCACCTGACCGTGCCCGGCGACCTGTCGGTCGTGGCGTACGACGACGAGGTCGCGGGGCTGTTCAGCCCGCCGCTGACCGCGGTGCGCCCGCCCCGCCGGTCGATCGGCCGTGCCGCGGTGGACCTTGTCGTCGCCCGGTTCGCCGACCCGGGGCGGCCGACCCACCGGGTGGTCATCAGCCCGTCGCTGCGCGTGCGGGAGTCGACGGCGGCGCCGCGGGGCGCGGCCGCCTCGTCGTGACGAGGACCGGACCGTAGCGCCAGCAGATCGCTAGCAGGCCGCCGGGTCACGGCCCCCTTCACGGTGTGGCGGCGCGCGAGCCCGGTCGGCGGGCCCCGCAGCCGCGGCCGGGGGTGCGACGGGCGCGCGAGGCAGTCGGCAGCTTCCCGCGGCGTCGGCCGCTCAGCCGGCGGACGGCCGAGTCGCGGTCCACGTACGACCGCCGTCGGACGAGGCGTACAGGCCGGTGGTCTCGGTGCAGCTTGCCTTTCCCGTGGGGCAGGCGGTGACGGTCACCGAGGCGAGACCGTGCGTCGGGTCGAGGAACGTCAGCGCGCCGACGGGTCCGGGCAGCCCGGCCGGCGTCATGGTCGCCACGTCCGTCCCGGTCACCGTGACGAGCGTCGTCGATGGACCCACGAGGATCGCCGTGCCCGGTCCGGCGCTCGTCCCGCGGGCCGTGACGCCCTGGCCGAAGGTGCCGCCCGTCGGCACCTTGCCGAGGGACGTGAAGGTGCGCCCGTCGGTCGTCGTCAGCAGGTCGATGGTCTGCGCGGCCCCGCTCGCCAGCGTGACGGGGATGACCGCCCGGTCGGCGGCCATCGGCACCGGAAGGCCGATGCTCGGGGCGTCGGCGGGGATCGTCCCGCCGGTGGCCACCGTGACGCCCTCCACCGCGCTCTGCGTCCACGTCGCCCCGAGGTCGTCGCTGACGAACAGCTGCGAGCTGACCACGCCGCCGACGAGGAGCAGGTGAGTGCCCACCCAGGCGGCGGTTCCGGCGGCCGGCGCCGGCCGGGCGGCGACGTCGTGCCCGGCGGGCCCGACGAACAGCACACCGGTGCCCTCGACGCCCGACGAGTGCGGGGTCTGCGCGGCGATGGCGACCATGAGCCCGTCGGCGTCGAGCGCGACGTCGACCTGCCCGCCGTCCGGCATCGCCAGCGGGAGGCGTTGGCTGACCCACGTCTGCCCGCCGTCGCCCGACCGCTCGTAGGTCAGGCTGCCGGTGGCGTCGAGCGTCGCGGCCGCGATGGTGGCGCCGTGCACGTCCAGCCAGTGCCCACCGACGCGCCGCCCCGGCACCGTCAGCGCGCGCCAGTGACCGCCGGCGTCGGTGGTGAGCAGCGTGGCACCGCGGGTGGTGACGACGGCCTGACCCGCCTGGCCGAAGACGGCCTCGTCGATGGCGCTGGCCGCGTCGGGCGGGGTGACGGTCGGCGGCGGTGTGGCGACGGCTGAGGTCGGCGTCGCCGACGGCACGGGAGGCGCGACGACCTCGAACTGGCCGGCGGCGCTCCGGGGGCGCCCGGGTGTGCTGGAGACGTCGGAGACCGTCATGGTCAGGCGGTACCAGCCGGGCGTCAGGCCCGCGGTCGACAGCCCGAGCGCGGCGCTCGATCCCCGTGACGGCGCCGGGATGCCGATGGCGGGCACCGCCTCGTCGGCGGTGCTCGGGTCGATGCGGCTCTGGCAGGCCGCCACGGCGTCGCCGAAGCAGAGGCCGGCCCAGCCCGCGGCCGCCCAGGCGCGCCCGTTCCATCGCTGCGCCTCGACGCCGACGCCACCCACCAGGTCGCTCTGGCCGCGGTTGAGGATCGTCACCGTCACGGGGTCACCACTGTGAACCGTGGCGGGGCTGACGACGAGCGCGGCCCGCGCGTCGGCAGGTTCGGGTGGTGGCACGTCGGCCGGTCCGGGCCCGAACGGCCGGGGCATCCCCCCGAGCAGCAGCCCGACGACCACGGCCACACCCACCAGCCCCACGCCGGCCGCCCCCCGGGCCGCCCGACGGCGGCGGCCGCGCCGGACGATCACCGCGGGATCGATCGCGAGGACCGGCGCCGTGTACCGCTCACGCAGGCGTCGCGCGTACTGCTCGTCGTCGGCCGTCATCGGGCCCCTCCTTCGTCGTCCGACAGCTCGGTGCGCAGGCGCGCGAGCCCGCGTGAGGCGGCCGCCTTGACCGTGCCGACGCTGACGCGCAGCTCGTCGGCCACCTCGACCTCGGTCAGCCCGGCGAGGTGACGCAGCACGACGATCCGGCGCTGCCGCGGCGGCAGCAGCCGCAGCGCGCGCACCAGGGCGTCCCGCTCGTCGGTCGCCGCCGCGCCGGACGGGACAGCACCCTCCGGCACGGCGGGGGACAGCACCTCCCGCCGCGCGAGCCGCCACGCGTCGATGCGGGCGTTCGCGAGCACGCGGCGCGTGTAGGCGACCGGGTCTCCGGTGCGCACCCGGCCCCAGTGCGACCACGTGCGCAGGTAGGCGTGCTGGAGCAGGTCCTCGGCGCGTGTGCGGTCGCCGCAGAGGAACCACGCGACACGGCCCAGCTCGGCGGACGACGCACGCACGAAGTCGGCGAACTCCGCCTCGGCACCGCCGGGGACCGGGAGCACGGCGAGATGCTCGACGGCATCCTCGCCGGCCGGCTTCGGCTGTGCCTGCATGCCACTCCAACGGCGGGAGAGGGCGAAAGGTTGAGAGGCGGCTGCAACGGGCGGCTCGGGTCGGCGTCCGGCGGGGACCCGTAGAGTCCTGCTGCCATCGGGGGATCACGGGCGAAGCCCGGCCGGCCACGGGCGGGAACGAGAGAAGGAGCGGACATGCCAGGCGTCGACTTCGTCACCGTGTCGACCGAGGGCCTTGAGTCCTCTCCGGTCGCGGCGCAGCTGGCGGGACTGCGCGCCAACGAGGCGCGGTACTTCAAGAACAAGTACGACCACGACTTCGTCGTCGTCCCGGCGGCCGAGGCCGAGCCCCAGCTGGCGTACGTCAACCGGATCCTCGCCGACGAGCGCGGCCTGACCCTGAGCGCGGCGCCGCTCGAGGTGAGCGAGTTCGTGGTCGAGGGCGTGCGCTGGACCTACGTGTTCTACCAGGACGGCCTCGCGCTCAACGTGCTCTACGCGCTGGAGCCAGGCGGCAAGCGGGCCGTCGGCTTCAAGCTCTCCGACGGCATGGAGGTGCCCGCCGAGCTGGCGGCGGCCGGGTTCAAGTTCGCCCGTCAGCGCTCGAAGCTGGCGGGGACGATCCGCGGGTCGTTCTTCGTCATCAAGCACGAGTACTGACGTCGGCCGCCCGCGACGGCGGGGGAGCGGCGTGCCGTCCTCGGTTGACGCCCGCCACGGACGGGCGGCGTGGCCTGCCGCCATGACCCATTACGCTCCGGCGCGGCGCAGCCGCCGAGGCGGACCGGTCGGCAGCCACGCGAGAGAGATGGCGACATGCAGCTGCTGAGCACCGCCGCACCCGTCGACGCCGGCGACACGGCCTGGATCATCGTCTGCACCGCGCTCGTGCTGCTGATGACCCCCGGGCTGGCGTTCTTCTACGCCGGCATGGTCCGGTCCAAGCACGCGCTCGCGATGATCATGCAGAGCTTCACGACGATCGCCGTGGTGTCGGTCACGTGGGTCGTCGTCGGCTACTCGCTCGCCTTCGACGCCGACGCGGGGGACGGGCTGATCGGGGGGCTGCACCTGGCCGGCCTGGCGCACGCCGCCGTCGCCGTGCCCGGCCTCCCGCTGACGGTCCCGCCGCTCGCCTTCGTGGCCTTCCAGCTCATGTTCGCGATCATCACGGCCGCGCTCATCAGCGGCGCGTCCGCGGACCGGATGCGGTTCGGCGCGTTCGTGACGTTCGTCGCGATCTGGTCGGTCGTCGTCTACGCGCCGCTCGCGCACTGGGTGTGGTCTCCCGACGGCTGGCTCCACCGGCTGGGCCTGCTGGACTTCGCCGGCGGCACGGTCGTCGAGATCGCCTCGGGCGCCTCCGCGCTCGCCCTCGCCCTCGTCCTGGGCCCACGACGAGGGTGGCCGCGGGAGATGATGGCACCGCACAACGTGCCGCTCACCCTGCTGGGTGCCGGCCTGCTCTGGTTCGGCTGGATCGGGTTCAACGCCGGGTCCGCCCTGACTGCCGGCACCCTCGCGGCGAGCGCGGCCCTCGCCACGCACCTGTCCGGTGTCGGCGGCATGATCGGCTGGCTTCTGCTGGAGAAGCGCCTCACCGGGAAGGCGACGACGCTCGGCGGCGCCACGGGTGCCGTGGCGGGCCTCGTCGCCATCACGCCGGCCGCGGGCTTCGTGGCGCCCGTCCCGGCCATCCTCGTCGGCGCGGCGGCCGGCGTCGTCTGCCTGTTCGCCATCCGGCTGAAGTTCCGCTTCCGCTACGACGACTCGCTGGACGTGGTGGCCGTGCACTACGTCGGTGGCGTCATCGGCACGCTGTCCATCGGCCTGCTGGCGGCGGTCTCCGTGAACCCCGCCGTCACCCACCAGGGGCTGTTCCTCGGCGGCGGCCTGACCCAGCTGGGGCGCCAGCTGCTCGGCGTCGCGGTCGCCTCCGCGTTCGCCTTCGCCGCGTCGTACGGGATCGCCCGGGCGCTGCGGGCCACGATCGGGCTCCGGGTGACGCCGGAGGACGAGCACGACGGGCTGGACGCGAGCCAGCACGCGGAGAGCGCCTACGAGTTCACTGCCACCTCCAGCCTGGGAAGGACCTCCTGATGAAGCTCGTGACAGCGATCGTCAAGCCGTTCAAGGTCGGCGACGTGCGGGAGGCCCTCGGCGCCATCGGCGTGCGCGGCCTCACCGTCTCGGACGCGCAGGGCTACGGACGACAGGGCGGGCACACCGAGGTCTACCGCGGTGCCGAGTACCAGATCGACTTCGTCCCCAAGGTGCGGCTCGAGGTGGTCGTGAGCGACGAGATGGCCGCGACCGTGGTGGACGCCCTCGTCGCGGCCGCGCGGACCGGCAAGATCGGCGACGGCAAGATCTGGGTGGTGCCCGTCGAGGCGATGGTGCGCGTGCGGACCGGCGAGCGGGGCGACGACGCCGTCTGAGGCGGTGCGTGTAGACGTTCCGTGAGCGCGCGGGCGCTGGGTCATCCACCGACGCAAGCATGACTGACTGATCCCTAGGACGGCTCTCGGCGTCATCATTTCCGAGCCTGATCCGAGTGAAGAGCAGCCGCGCGGGGACGCTGCATCAGTGGCGACAACGCCGCTGTGCGTGCCGGATCATCTGGCGACGGCCGCGCGCGGACCGTACCGAACGCGTAGTGGATCTACCGGAACGACGTTTCGACGGGCTTCAGCAGCAAGAGGCATTGATTGGCGATGTACTGATCCACCGTCGCGACGACGTGCAGCTTGGCGCCGACGCCGATCGAGACAGGCACGTCGCCGGAGTAGTGCAGGTCGTAGGTCGTGTTCACGTCACGGAACTGGAACTGCGGACCTGGCTGCGCCACGGTCTCGCTGAAGTCGCCCTGGTTGACGAGGATGTCATAGCGGGTCTTCGCCCCGTCATGCGGGGCCATGGCAACGATGGCTCCGTCGAACGCGAGTTTCGTGCCCGCGTACTTCGCCGCGAACGATGCGATATCCGGGCTGCAGTAGTCCTGCTGCTTCATGACCGCTGCGAAGTCGGTGTTCGTCTCGACGGTGAGCGGCTGATCTGTGGCCGTTACGGGCGCAGTGGCCGCAGTTGTGGCGTCATCGGATGGCGTGGCTGAGGCCGCGCTGGTCGGCTCCGCCGGTGAGCTCGGCGGAGCCGGAGTGACGTCTGCGCACGAGCGATCGACCGTGAAGCGCGGCTTGTCGGTGACGGCTGATCCGGCCGCGGGCAACTGCTCGCAGACCACCCAGTTCGACTTGTCGACCACACCGAAGACGCCACCGCCGACCACCTCAACGTCGTCCTTGTTGACCCCGGCACGATCGACATCGCTCAGCGCAACGTCGAGTTTCTTCCCCACGACGTTGGGCATGACCGCGTCCTCGCCCGAACCCCCGCAGCCCGAGAGTCCCGCCGCCAACGCCAACGCCAGGACGATCGGAACAGCCATGCCACGCCCTTGCATCAAGTCCCCCAGTCGCTCGAACCGAGACCCTGGTTCCCAGGGCGGTTCGAAACTCGATCCGACGTGGCTCCTTCTGACGACCACGCGTATGGGCGCAGGCTATCGACCGGATTGGCTTCCATACCGGCCTTTCAGTAATGGCACATGATGAACTTGCGGCTCCGACGCCGGTGCCCGCAGCGTCCAGTGCTGCTAGCCGATGGCAGTCACCGCGTGAGCGACGCAGTGAGGACCGCCTCAGCCAAGTTCGGGACGGCGGAACCGCTCGACGATGCCGTCCTGGGGCACGACGGCAGCTAGGGACCCCACCGCACGGTGTGGGCATCTGCGGTCTGAGGCGTTGATATCCGCATAACTGGCTCATCCCAATCGAGGGTGTAGTTGCTGCTTGAAGCCGCCGGTCTCGAGCAGGCTGCGGGCGATGTAGTTGGTCAGGTTCCGGAAGCCGAGTGCGGAGCCGCGCAGGTGCTCCAGGCGGCCGTTGATGGCCTCGGTCGGGCCGTTGCTGGTGCCCGGTCGGTCGAAGAATGCCAGGACGTCGCCCGCGCGCTTCTTCAGCGTCCGCCCGAGGGTGATGACCTCGCGCAACGCGGCCGGGACGGCGTGGTCGATCGAGTCGATCAGCGCGGTCATGAGCTCGCGCCCGCGTTGCGGGTCGGGGTGTCGGTAAGCGGCGATCATCTTCTGGTAGATGCCCCAGGTTGCCTCGACCTGCACGTGCTCGTCGCTGGCGAACAACGCGGTCAGCCGGGCAGCTTGCCGGTCGGTGAGCAGGTCGGCGCCGGTGTGCAGGGTGCGCCGGGCCTTGTAGAGCGGGTCGCGGGCCAGCCCGCGGTGCCCGTGCAGCTCTTGTTGGACACGGCGCCGGCAGCGGTCCAGGGCGTCGCCGGCCAACCGGACGACGTGGAACGGGTCCATCACCGCGACCGCGTCGGGCAGCTCCTCGACGGTCGCGGACTTGAAGCGGTGAACCCGTCCATCGCGACGACCTCGATCCCGCCGGCCCACGCCTTGGGTCGGGCGGCGAGCCAGCTGGCGAAGACCTGCTTGGAGCGGCCGGCGACCATGTCCAGCAGCCGCGCGGGACCGGACCCGTCGCGGACCGGGGTCAGGTCGATGATCACGGTCACGTACTTGTCCCCGCGGCGCGTATGTCGCCACACGTGCTCGTCGACGCCGATCACCGCCGCCGCGTTGAACCGCGTCGGGTCGCCGATCAGGACCCGGTGGCCCTCGGCCAGCACCGCGTCGTTCGCGGTGTCCCAGGCCACCCCGAGGGCTTCGGCCACCCGGGCGACGGTCAGGTGCCCGACCACCAGGGCGACCAGCGCCCAGCGCAGCGCCGCCCGCGACAGTCTCGAGCGCGGCTCAGCCGCCCGCGTGGTGTCCTGCCGCCACACGTGCGCGCACCCCGCGCAGCGGTAGCGGCGCACCCGCACCAGCAAGGTGGTGGGACGCCACCCGAACGGCTCGTGCGCCAACCTCCTGGTCACGCTGTCACGGGCCGTTCCGTGCGCGCCGCATCGGCGGCAGAACCCATCGTCGTGGAGCTCTACGACACGGCATACAAGCACCGCACCGGTCGCGCTCACGCGCTGGCCGACCACGACCAAGCCGAGGTCGTCCAGGCGGCAGAACACAGTCAGGTCGGGCGGGCAGAAGGTAGCGTCGGCCACGTCGAGGTCTTCCGGTGGGCTGGTGTGAGAACCCCCATCTTCGGAAGGCCTCGACGCCTACCCAGACCCCGACACGCCCGCCGGCGTCACACCCCGACTACACCCTCTGTGAGTCTTTGGGGTGGCTGGTCTGGGACTGGCTGACAGGGTTGGCACCGGCCGCCTGGCCCTGATCGTGACTCGACACCCTCACGGCCCCTTCGGGGTGCCTTGCAGTTGACATGTCCGTCCGGAGTCAGGTGGCCGGCGCCGATCCGGCCCACCTCGGTGACTTGATCAGAAGGCTGCCCGACCCCATGGGGTCGTGGCTCGTCACAGTGCTGCCCCGAAGTGACTTCCTCCCAGACCGGCGCCGGCTACCAGCGGCCGGACCGCAGTCCCGCCAGAGGAAGGAAGCCCAGCCGCCGTGACCATCGTTGCGCACGCCCACCCGTTCGTCGTCGGAGTCGACACCCACGCCCGCCACCACACGCTGACCGTCCTGGTCGCGGCCACCGGCGAGCCTCTTGGAACCGAGCAGTTCCCCGCCACCGGTGCGGGCATGTCCCGGGCGGTGGCGTGGGCCGCCCGACGCACCGGCGGCGAGCTGGCCACCTTGTGGGTCATCGAGGGCGCCGCGTCCTACGGCGCCCGCCTGGCCCGCATCGTCACCGACGCCGGCTACCAGGTGGTGGAGGCCGCCCGGATGAGCGCACACGCCCACCACGGCGTCGGCAAGTCCGACCCCCTGGACGCGGCCCGTATCGCCGCCGCCGTCCTGCCCCTGCATGTCGACCAGCTCCGCCGCCCCCGCGCCGACGACGGGATACGTGCCGCACTACGAGTCTTGGTCGCCGCCCGTGACCACATGAGCGCCGAACGCACCGCCACTGTCAACGCGCTGATCGCCCTGGTGCGCGTGGTCGACCTCGGCATCGACGCCCGACGGCCCCTGTCGGGAAGGCAGGTCGACCAGATCGCCCACTGGCGCACCCGCGACGAGCCCATCGAGCTGGTGATCGCTCGCGCCGAGGCCGTGCGCCTGGCCAAGCACGTGACCATGCTCGACGAGGAGATCGCGACCAACACCGCCACGATGCGAGACCTGGTCTCCCAGAGCCGAGCTGCCAGCCTGCTGGACAAGACGGGCATCGGTCCCGTGACCGCCGCGATCGCGCTGACCGCCTGGTCCCACCCCGGCCGGGTCCGATCCGAGGCAGCATTCGCCGCCCTGGCCGGCGTCAACCCCATCCCCGCCTCGTCCGGGAACACCGTGCGTCACCGCCTCAACCGCGGGGGCGACAGGCGCCTGAACCGCGCCCTGCACATGGCCACGATCGTCCGGATGACCCACGACCCCGCCACCCGCGCCTACGTCGACAAGCGCCGCACCGAGGGACGCACGACCAAGGAGATCCGCCGCATCCTCAAGCGCTACCTCGCCCGACAGATCTACCGCACCCTCAACGCCGCGCTCCGCCCCGCTTGACAGACATAGAAGGGTCAACTGGGAAGAGCCGCATAACTCCTTAGGGGAAGTCGTTAACGTTTACACCGAACTGCACGACCGTGTCCGCCTCCCCAATGAGAAACGACGACGTCCCCGGCCTTCCTGCGGGGAGCGTCACCGCGTCGGCGACCCGCGAGTAGCCGCAGCTGCGCCGGCACTACCTCGACGACGTCAGCGACAGGGTGCTTCGTGCCCCCGACACGGCCTGAGACCTACTTGCCTTCACGTGACCCCCGCAGTCGCTGTCCGCGGGGTGTGGGGCGGAAGTCGTTCTTGCTTCGCCCCCGCGGCGTTGTCGTCAGTGGCAGGCTGCTGCCGGGATCCGATGCGTCTTGCCCCCTAGCGCGCATTGCGTCCCGCCGTGGCGGTTTCCCCGGTGAAGCCCGATGCGTGGGGAGTCGGTGGTTCGGCAGGCGGCAGGCGAGACGGGCGCGATCCGGAGCGCGATGAGGGAGATCGTCGAGGAGCCGGGTGCCGAGCTGGTGGCGCGCTACTACTCCGATGAGCGATTCGCGGGCACACTGTTCGACGAGTTCGGCGAGAACCCGGCCGATCGGATGACCGCCGACGACCTGGTGGCGGCTTCGCTGCTCGACGTCCGGTTCGGGCCGGAGGCCGTTCGCGCCCTGCTGGTGGACGGGATCGCTGACTCGCTGCTGGCCCGAATCCCCGGTGATCTTCCGATTTGGGCTGCCGACTACGACGAAGTCCTCAGCGTGAACGCCCCCGCCGGTCGGCTGTGGGCGCACCTCACGGACATCCCCGGAGTCGGGGGTACTCGCGCGAGCAAGTTGCTCGCCCGCAAGCGCCCGGCCTTGTTGCCGATCCTCGACTCGGTGATCCGCGAACGGCTGAGGCTGGGGAACATCGACGCCTGGGGAGCCTTGCGGGACGTGTTGGTCGACGAGGAGATTCGCTCGGCGCTGGATGGCCTAGCTTCGAAACTCGACGGCCCGGCTCCGACCACGCTTCGGCTGCTCGATGTTGCGACCTGGATGCGGTTCTCGGAGTCCGACAACGCCCGCTCGGTGCGGCACGACCTCGGAATGGCGGTGCAGCCTCGCTGAGGGATGCCTCCGGCGCCAATGGGGCCGGGCGTCAGGCCTGGGCCACGAACAGCACGTTCGATCCTGCCGGTTAGCGGAAGAGCGCGAGTGCCCGCGAGCGCTCTTCTACCGGAATCCCCATGCGGGACTGCTGGGGCCGAATGTAGCGACCCGGCCGGCGGCACGCCGTTGATGGAACGGGTCGATGTCGATGCATCGGCCGTCACGGCGACGGGTGTGTCACGGACCGGAGGAGAGGTCACCCCGCTAGCCTGCCAGGATGAACAAGCGGAAGGTTGTCGGTGCGGTGCTCCTGCGGGCCTGGCGCTGTGCTATGCCTTGTGGCCGCTCGACATTGTCCCGGACATCCTAGGCCCTCTTGGTTGGGTTGATGATGGGGCCGTGGTGCTTGGCGTTCTGGGCATCGCCGGGAAATTGATGCTCAGTGCCGGGACGACGGGGAGTTCGACAATACCGACAGCAGGGAGGAAGTAGGGGCCGGAGGCTTTCGAAGAAGGAAATTCTCACGCCGCCGATCGGGAAGACCTCGATGTGCCTGCCGCTACCCGGCCTGCCGGGTTCAGCTGCCCTGCCTCGCGTTGCCCCACATAGACGAGATCGGGCCGTAAGTGAACGGGGCAGCGGCGCGAGCCGCGCCGTGCGGTGTTGGCCTGTTGGCCTGCCGTGCCGCGGCGCGTCGTGAGCACCCCGGCCTGTGGGGTCGGCGACGTCCTGGTCTCCGACCTACCCGGCACTAGCAACGGCGCCACAGACGCGGTCAGCACTCGCTTCGAACACCTGCGCGTCTCGGCCCTCGACTTCCACAACTCAGCAACATAGCCGGATCACTCCTGGAAGCCGGAGGCTTCCAAGCCTCAACTACACATCCGAATCGGATGGGCCACTCTTACGGCACCCCTTACCGTGGCCGCAGGAAGCTACGCCCGACTTCTTACCTCCGCCCGCGGACGGGGCGCTAGCCTCTCCGTGGACCGATGGGACACCGGAGGAGGTACGCAGTGGACGACGCGCAGCACGTCACGCAGGATGCCGCGGAACACTACGCCGTGTACGTGATGGCGAAGACGGCCGAGGATCTGGGCGCTGCCACCACTTCTCACAGCGAAGCACTCTGGGACGGATTCGTCGCGTATCTTGCCCACCGGACTTGGACGCACGATGTGCAGTTCGTAGAGCTCTACCCTGAGTACAAGGCCAACGTGGATCGGCAGGTTCCAAGGTTCGTCGACCGGCTGGCGTCAAAATACCCGCGGAGCAAGTTCCGCTTCGCTATTGACGAGGCGCGGTTTAGAATCATGGGCATCAAAGCGGACTTCACTATTGAGTTCGACACCGAGCAAGATCCGCACTTTGTCAGTCTCAAGAACTATATTGGAAAGAGCGGCATCACTCGCCCGCAGGTCTCAAGTGGAACCTTCCTCTCGTTTGCCGCGGGGTTCGTTTTCGAGCGTCGCGGCGTGGGCACCTACGACGACCCCAGAGTCGCAGGGAGGACCTTCAGCGGAAGCAACAAGGTCGAGCGGGACGGCGTGCTCGCCTACCAGGGCCGAACTGAACTGATCGCACCGCTTCAGGAGCTTGATGACATTCAGCAGCACATCCGCAACGAACTTCTCTCAATGCGGATGTACGACGAAGCGACGGTGAAGGCCGTCATCCAGACGATCGTTCCGCGTGGCCAGGCGGCTATGTTGAACATCTTCGAGACGCTAGGGATGGGCGCGGTGCGCGCGAAGTTCCTCGAGCGAGCAGGCCTGGATGCGACGGAGGATGTCCTCTACTTCGATGCCCACAACTTCGTGGACAGCATCACGAATCCCAAGTTCAGTCGACTTGTGGATTTAGTTAACGACCCCGCGACGGAATTCTCGATCAGCCCAGTAGGCCAGAGCTTGCGGTTTCGATTTTCGGCAAATGGACAATCAATCCTGTCGGTCGACGTTCCTCTGACGATCAACACTAATGGTGCGTGGCATCGCCCAAAGCAGCGCTATGCGGGAACGCAGGAGAAGAACGACAAGGGCCACCGCGTCCAACTCCAGTGGGGCGAGTTGCGCCCCTATAAAAGTCGTGAGCTGGCGACTTCCACGAATACGTATATCAACCTAAAGGCGACAGGGATCTTCGATGGGTGACTAGAACAGAGTTGCCACTGCGGACTCCCGCACTTGCTTGCGAGAGTTGCGCTTTGTGCCCGCGACACGCTTCTTTCGGAGCCTGTCGGTGGACGGCTCACTAAACAGTCGCACCATGAGCTCGTGCTCATCGTCCGTTTGGCCCGGAAGGCATAGTTGCGGCTCAAGGGAGTTTCCCATCACGATCGTCCCGCCGCCGAGACGTCGCTTGCAGAGGTCTACGTTGTCGCGCATGAGGTCGACGCCGTAGATGTCGTGGAGAGCTTCCTTCTCGGGCATACCGTGGTGATAGACCTTGATCCACTTGGCGGCGACAAGGAACTGCCCGTCACCGCAAGCGGGATCAAAGACTGTCTTTCCCGGCGCGAGGAGCTCGAGATCGAAGTACCGGAGCATTTCGAGGACGAGGCGCGTCGGGGTGAAGACCTCCGCTGTTGCACGAACACGCTCGACCGTCCGCTCGACACCGTCCATATAGGAGTGCTCATCTAGCCGCGCGGCGACGAGTTCCCAGAGTTCCTCGGACATACTCGACCTCCTCGTGCGTCAGTGAAAACAGCGCAAACATCTCGTCGTCGGTGAGGCAGGAATCGCTTGGTACCTGTGGAAGGCCGGCAAAGACTCGCTCGTTGCCGAATCCAGACCATTTCGCAGTCTTGTACACGTACTGGAACAGTGCGCTGTTGAGGTTGTGCGCTAAGGCGCGGCCTTCCGCGTCCGTCGCCACGCGCACGTAGTAGACCATGTCCGTGCCGCCCAGGACGCCGGCATCGTAGAAGGGCTTCGTGTACCCGCTTCTCGTCCACATGACCTTGCGGTGATCCGCCCACCCCTGTCGGATAGAAGACCACCACGTCGACTTGTTGGTATGAAACACCGGATATGGGTGATCGGCGTCCTGATTCTCTCTAAGGCTGGGATTGTTGTCGTAGCGGCGGATGTTGTGCGCGGTCACGTAATCCCATTCAACGGGCAGCTTCGGGCCGCCAGCAAACATAACCTTCGAGTGGATCGAGAGCGAAAGTCGTGACAGGTCATTAGGTAGGTATCGAACGCGGTCGTCAAGTTCAACCTTGAAATGCTCGTCGCCGATGCTGACCAAAGTTGGTCGTGCGTCGTTAGGGGACTTCTCGATCCAGTAATCACTGAAAGTTGACGCGATGTCGGGGAAGTGGTGCTCGGTTTCGAGACGCAGTACATGGGTCTGATGTTTGGCCATGAGGTCGAGCACGACGTTGCTCGGGCTGGCGAAGCTTGCAGGCGACACCTGCACGAGGCTGCCGCCTTCTCGCAGCAGTCGGTCGAATACGTTCAGCGTAAAGTCGATCCAGAGCTTGTGGGGCGTCTTCTTGCGATTGATCCTGTCCTGAAAGGGGGGGTTGGTCAAGATCACGTCGAACTTCATCGTGTCCCTCGTCTTCAGCCAGCCGATGCCCAGAGCGTACGCACTACCTCTGACGAAGCCAGGCTTCCTGGGCAGGGCGGGGTGTGCTGCGCCCGGGAGCGTGGCCCTGCAAGGCCGGCCAATGCGGTTCCGGGTACGGCCGGCAGGGCGCTCGGCGGGCTCGTGTGTGTGTTCCCGGCCCGTGACCTGTAGACAAGGGGTGCCCCGGGCGGGATTCGAACCCGCACTGGATCGGGTTTGAGCCGAACGCCTCTGCCGTTGGGCTACCGGGGCCGCGCGCACCCAGGATAGTGGCGACGGCGGGCGCATCCGCGCAGGCCGGGTGGCCACTCCGGCCGTCCGGCGGCCCGCGGCGATTACTCTTGTCCGCGTGAGCACCAACGACGCCGCGGAGCCCGCCGCCCTCGACCTGTCCACTCCCGTGCGCCCCGCGGCCGAGCAGCCCTCGTCGGGCGCCCGTCCCGCGCGCCGCGCGGTGGTCGCCGAGGACGAGGCCCTCATCCGCATGGACGTCGTGGAGACGCTGCGGGAGGCCGGCTTCGAGGTCGTCGGCGAGGCCGGCAACGGCGAGGAGGCCGTGGCCCTGGCCACCGAGCTGAAGCCCGACATCGTCGTGATGGACGTGAAGATGCCCGTCCTCGACGGCATCTCCGCGGCGGAGCAGATCGGCAAGGCTCACCTCGCGCCGGTCGTCATGCTCACCGCGTTCTCGCAGACCGAGCTCGTCGAGCGCGCCCGCGACGCCGGCGCCATGGCCTACGTCGTCAAGCCGTTCAGCCCCGCCGACCTGCTGCCGGCGGTGGAGATCGCGATCTCGCGCTACGCGCAGATCGGTGCGCTCGAGGCCGAGGTGGCGGACCTCACCGAGCGGTTCGAGACCCGCAAGCGCGTGGATCGGGCCAAGGGCCTGCTCATGACGAAGATGGGCCTGACCGAGCCGGAGAGCTTCCGGTGGATCCAGAAGACCTCGATGGATCGTCGCCTGACGATGCGCGAGGTCGCCGATGCCGTGATCGAGCAGGTCGGCGGCTCGGCGGGCTGAGGCACGCCACCCGTCCGGGGGACGGGTGAATCTGGGACTGGTCCGCGAACCGGACAATGGTCCATGATCGGTGAGGCGCACCGCGGGGGCAGGTGAGCTGGAACGCCGGTCCCTGCGAGGAGGTCCCCTTCGTGCGTCCTGGTGTCTGCACCCGCCCCGCAACCTCGGATGACCTCGACGGCCTCGTCACGCTGTGCCTGGAGGCGCGGTCCGAGCTCCAGGTGGGCTCGCAGCTCTGCACGGACGACCCGCAGCGCCTGCGGGACCAGTTGGTCCTGCTGATGACGTCCGCCGGCGGGACGGTGCTCGCCGGCACGGTGGACGACGAGATCGCAGGTCTGCTGCTCGCGCACGTCGTGGGCCCGGGCCCGTTCACCGACGTCGTCGCGCTCAACCTCGAGGCGCTCTACGTCCGCGGCGACGCCCGTCGCCGGGGCCTGGGTCACGCCCTGCTCGTTGCCGCCGCGACGCTGGCCGACGAGGTCGGCGCGACCGAGGTGTACGCCTCACCGCTGCCGGGGGCCCGCGGGATGCACCGGTTCCTCGCCCGGATCGGGTTCGCCCCGGCCGCCGCGCACCGCGTGGTGACGACGAGCGCGCTGCAGCGCCGGTTGTCCCAGGACCCGTCGGCCGTGCTCGGCGCCGTCACGGGCCGGCAGCCGCGCCAGCGCCTGGAGGACCTGATCGCGCGGCGGCGCCAGGCCCGGGCCGCCCAGACCGGCGGAGCGCCGGTGCCGGCCGAGCCGTCGCGTCAGGCCCGCGCGTCGATCAGCATGCAGGTCAGCCGCGCCGTGCAGACCCGCCGCCCGTCGTCGTCGACCACCACGATCTCGTAGCTCGCCAGGTTGCCGCCGAGGTGCACGGCGGTGGCGACGCCGTGCACCCAGCCCTCGCGGGCCGAACGGTGGTGCGTCGCGTTGAGCTCGATGCCGACCGCGACCCGCCCTTCCGGCGCGTGCGCGTTGGCGGCGTAGGACGCCAGCGTCTCGGCCAGCGCGGCCGTGGCCCCGCCGTGCAGCAGCCCGTACGGCTGGGTGTTGCCGGCGACGGGCATCGACCCGGCGGTGCGCTGCGACGTGATCTCCTCGAACGTGATCCCGAGGCGCTCGATGAGGGTGCCGTCCGCGGAGGGGAGGGTGTCGGCCATGGCGGATAGGTTGACACCCGTGACCCCGACGCAGCCAGCCACCGCACCGTCCGAGCGTCCACGACTGCTGCTCGTCGACGGCCACTCGATGGCGTACCGGGCGTTCTTCGCGCTGCCGGTGGAGAACTTCGCCACCTCGTCGGGCGAGCCGACGAACGCGGTCTTCGGGTTCACGTCGATGCTGGCCAACCTGCTGCGCGACGAGCGCCCCACCCACCTCGCCGTCGCGTTCGACCTCGGTCGCGTCACCTTCCGCACGGAGCGGTTCAGCGCCTACAAGGCGACGCGGTCCGAGACGCCGGAGCCGTTCCGCGGGCAGGTGGAGGTCATCCGCCGGCTCCTGGAGACCATGCGGATCCCGGTGCTCACCCAGCCGGGGTTCGAGGCCGACGACGTGCTGGCCACGCTCGTCACACGGGCCCGCGAGGCTGACATGGACGTCTTCGTCGTCACCGGCGACCGGGACGCGTTCCAGCTGGTCGAGAAGCACGTGACGGTGCTGTACCCGGTGCGCGGCGTCTCCGAGATGAGCCGCATGACGCCGGAGGCGGTCGAGGCCAAGTACGGCCTGCCGCCGGAGCGCTATCCCGACCTGGCCGCGCTCGTCGGGGAGACCAGCGACAACCTGCCGGGCGTGCCCGGCGTCGGCCCCAAGACCGCGGCCAAGTGGGTCCTGCAGTACGGCGGGCTGGACGGCGTCCTCGCGGCGGCCGACGAGATCGCGGGCAAGGCGGGGGAGTCGCTGCGCGCCAACCTCGAGCAGGTCCGCCTCAACCGAGAGCTCAACGCGCTCGTCCGGGACCTCGACCTGCCCATCGACACCGACGGGCTGGCGGTCCAGCCGTGGGACCGCCAGGCGCTGCACGAGATCCTCGACGAGCTGGAGTTCCGGACGCTGCGCGACCGGCTGTTCGCGCTGCTCCCGGAGGAGGCGCACGACGAGGTCGCGGCCTCCGCGGGCGCCCTGCAGCTGGAGGACGTCGCCGCCGGCGGCCTCGCCGCGTGGCTGGGCGCGCAGCGGGGACAGCTGCTCGGCATCGACGTGCGCGGCGTCGGGGCGCCGGCGGCCGGTGACGCCTGGGGGATCTCCCTGGCCGGCGAGGGCGGCCGGTCCGTCGTCTACGACCTGGCCGAGATCGCGCCGGCCGACGAGTCGGCGCTCGCGACGTGGCTGGCGGACCCGGCCGCGCCGAAGGCGCTGCACGCGGCCAAGACGACGTGGCATGCGCTGGCGGGCCGCGGGCTGACGCTCGAGGGCGTCGTGTTCGACACGGAGCTGGCCGCCTACCTCTGCCAGCCGGATCGTCGCGCCTACGACCTCGGGGACCTGGCGGTCGGCTACCTGCGCCGGGAGCTGGGCGTCGAGGAGGAGGGGGCGCAGGGCGCCCTCGACCTGGCGCTCGGCGGGGTCGACGAGGACAGGCGCGCCGCGGTGCGCGCGGTCGCGGTGCGTGACCTGGTGGACGTGCTCGGCGGCGAGCTGGCCGACCGCGGGGCGAGCGCCCTGCTCGCGGACGTGGAGCTGCCCCTGCAGCGGGTCCTCGAACGCGTCGAGCGGACCGGGATCGCCGTGGACGACGGCTACCTCGCCACGCTGGAGAAGGAGTTCGACGGCCAGGTGCAGCGCGCCGCGGCCGAGGCGTACGCGGTCATCGGCCGCGAGGTGAACCTCGGCTCGCCGAAGCAGCTGCAGGAGGTGCTCTTCGACCAGCTCGGCATGCCGCGCACCAAGAAGATCAAGACCGGCTACACCACCGACGCCGCGGCGCTGCAGGACCTGTACGTGCGGACCGAGCACCCGTTCCTCGCCCACCTGCTGGCGCACCGCGACGCGATCCGGCTCCGGCAGGTGGTCGAGCTGCTGCGCCGGTCCGTCGCCGTGAGCGACGGCCGGATCCACACCACGTTCCAGCAGACGATCGCCGCCACCGGGCGCCTCTCGTCGACCGAGCCGAACCTGCAGAACATCCCGATCCGCACGGAGGCCGGCCGGCAGATCCGGCGCGCGTTCGTCGTCGGCCCCGGGTACGAGACCCTGCTCACCGCGGACTACTCCCAGATCGAGATGCGCATCATGGCGCACCTGTCGGGTGACGCCGGCCTCATCGAGGCGTTCCGCTCGGGCGAGGACCTGCACTCGTACGTCGCGTCGCTCGTCTTCGAGGTCCCGCCGGACCAGGTCAGCGGCGACCAGCGGTCGAAGATCAAGGCGATGAGCTACGGGCTGGCGTACGGGTTGTCGTCGTTCGGCCTGTCGCAGCAGCTGGCGATCGACGTCTCGGAGGCGTCCCGCCTCATGGAGGCGTACTTCGCGCGGTTCGGCGGCGTCCGGCGCTACCTGAAGAGCGTGGTCGACGAGGCGCGGGCCACTGGGTTCACCGCGACGATCCTGGGCCGGCGCCGCTACCTGCCCGACCTCCTGTCCGACAACCGCAACCGCCGGGACGCCGCCGAGCGGATGGCCCTCAACGCACCCATCCAGGGCAGCGCCGCGGACCTCATCAAGCTGGCGATGATCGGGGTCGACGCCGAGCTGACACGCCGCGGCCTCGCCTCGCGGATGCTGCTCCAGGTGCACGACGAGCTCGTGCTGGAGGTCGCCCCGGGGGAGCGGGACGAGGTGGAGGCGTTGGTGCGCGCCCAGATGGGCGCCGCCGGAGACGCCGTGCCGGGCGGGCCGATGTCCGTGCCGCTGGACGTGTCGGTGGGCACCGGCCCCGACTGGCACGCCGCCGGCCACTGACCGGTCCCACCGGCGCGGATGGTGGTTGCCGCCCGCTGCCCGGGGCGCCGGCACAACGCGGCGTCGCGAGGCGCCGAGTGGCCGCGGTCGCGCCGCGGGGCGACCGGCGCCCCGCCCGAGCCGGCTGCTCAGCCGGGCTTGTGGGTCGCCATGATCAGCGTGCCGGGAAGGACCGCGCCACGCACCGGGCCCCAGCCCGCGTAGATCTCGTCGCGCCCCTCGGGCCACTCGGGCTCGACGAGCCCGTCGATGACGAGCCCGGCGCCCGTGACGTCGGCGACGAGGTCGCCGAGCGTGCGGTGGTACTCGGCGTAGAGCACGGAGCCGTCTGCCGCCGTCTCGACGTACGGCGTGCGGCTGAAGTAGGAGAAGGTCGCGGTGAGCCCGGCCTCGCCTGGGTCGTCGGGGAACGCCCAGCGCACCGGGTGCGTCGTGGCGAACACCCAGCGCCCGCCGGGCCGGAGCACCCGGGCCACCTCGCGGTGCACCCGCAACGGGTCCGGGACGAACGGCAGCACGCCGAAGGCGGTGAACACGACGTCGAAGGACGCGTCGGCGAAGGGCAGCGCGCGGGCATCGGCCTGGACCCGCTGGGTGCGCACCCCGGTGGCGGCGTCGAGGCGCCCGCCGGCGACGAGCATGCCGCCGGAGACGTCGGTCGCCACGACGTCGACCCCGCGCGCCGCCAGCCAGCGGCTGCACTGCGCCGCGCCCGCGCCGACCTCGAGCACCCGGAGACCGGTGAGGTCGCCCAGCAGCCCGGCGTCCTCCTCGCGCAGCCCCTCCGGCCCCCACACGAAGTCCGCGGCGCCGAGCGACGGGCCGTGGTCGGCGAGGTACTCGTCGGCGTGCGCGTCCCACCAGGAGCGCGCGGCGGCGCCGCCTGCCTCGTCGGGCACCTCGGCGTAGGCGGCGGACGCGGCCGGCTCCTGGGCGGGGGTGACGCTCACCGGTCCGCCTCCCGGCCGGAGGTGACGCTCACCGGTCCGCCTCCCGGCCACGCAGCTCGCCGCGCAGTTCGCCACTCAGCTCGCCACTCAGTTCGCCACGCGGTTCGCCGCGGAGGTACCACCAGGCGCCGCCGACAAGCATGAGGGTGCAGATGACCAGGGGAGTGGCCACCGGCCCCACCCACGTCACCGGGATGAGGAAGTAGACGTCGAGGTCGGTGAGCCGCGCCGGCCACCCGGTGAGCACGTGCAGCCACACGTAGTAGGCGATGTCCCACGCCGCGAACGCCACGAGGAAGGCGGCGACCCGGCGCCAGAAGCCGCGCGCGGCGAGGTACGCCACGGCGGCGAGCATGACGATCGTCGCCGCCTCCCGGGCGATCTCGGCCTGCGTCACCACGTCGGTGCCGAGCACCGGCCGGTCGGGGGTGAGGAAGGCGATGAACCCGAGGTCGAGGTAGACGTGCTTGCCGACCACGGAGTAGTCGGCGTGGTAGTCGAGCAGGCGGCGCAGGTAGAACACCACCGCCGCCTCGACGTAGCCGAAGGCGACGCCGAAGACGAGCACCGCGAGGAGGTGGCGGGCGCGGCTCATGGCGGCCATCCTGCCGCGCGAACCGGGCACGCTCCTGTGAGCGGCGCCCCGTGGGCGTCCTTGTGCCCATCTCGTCGGCCCCGGCGCTGGCTAGCCTTGGCGAGGCGTCAGCCCGACGACGTGCAGCCGGCGCCCACCAGCCAGAGAAGGAGAGCGGACGTGCGAGTCGGTGTGCTGACGGGCGGCGGTGACGTCCCGGGGCTGAACGCGGCCATCCGGGCGGTCGTCAAGCGGGGCGAGGGGGCGCACGGCCACTCGATCGTCGGGTTCCGCAACGGCTGGAAGGGCGTCGTCGAGGGCGACGTGCGCCCGCTGGTGCGCGACGAGCTGCGCAACGTGCTCGCCACGGGCGGCACCCTGCTGGGCACGTCGCGGTTCCACCCGCACCGCAACCCCGGAGGCGTCGAGGCGGTCCTCGCCACGCTGGAGCAGGAGCGCATCGAGGCGCTCATCTGCATCGGCGGCGACGGCACGCTGGGCGCCGCCAGCGAGATCGCCGCCGCCGGCGTGCGTGTCATCGGCATCCCGAAGACGATCGACAACGACGTCTGGGGCACCGACCGGTCCATCGGCTTCGACACGGCGGTCACCATCGCCACCGAGGCGATCGACCGGATCCACACCACGGCGGAGAGCCACAACCGCGTGATGATCGTCGAGGTGATGGGCCGTCACGCCGGCTGGATCGCGGTGACGAGCGGCATCGCCGGCGGCGCGGAGATCGTGCTGGCTCCGGAGGAGCCGTTCGACATCGAGCGGATCGAGAAGTTCCTCGTCCACCGCCACCGCGCGCACGCGAGCTTCTCCATCGTCGTCGTCGCCGAGGGCGCGGTGCCGGCGGACGGCACGGCGATGAGCTACCAGACCGAGGTCGGCCAGTTCGGGGAGATCGTCGCCGGCGCCATCGGGGAGCGGCTGAAGTCCGAGATCGCCCAGCGGACCGGGTTCGACACCCGCGTCACCGTGCTGGGTCACGTGCAGCGTGGCGGCATCCCGACGGCGTCGGACCGGATCCTCGCCTCGCGGTTCGGCGTGGCGGCGATCGACGCCCTCAGCGAGGGCCGCAGCGACGTGATGACCGCGCTGCGCGGCGACCGCATCGAGCTCGTGGACATCGCCGACATCGCCGGCAAGGTCCAGTACGTGCCTGAGGACCTGCTGCGGGTGGCCAGGGAGCTGGCCTGACGAAAGGTTTGGCTGGTCCGTCCGCCGCCGGGTAAGGTTGACGGCGGTGCCGCGCGCCCACCTGCCTGCGGTCTGTCGTGACCCCGTCCGTCACCGGCTCGGTCCGTCCTCAGACTGCGGGTGGGAATCCCCCGGATCGCGGCGTCGAGATCACCACACCCCCTGTCCGCACTACTCCCTGTCCGCATCGGAGCCATTCCCTACATGAGCATCTCCACCCCCGCGAAGCCCGCCGCCCAGCAGGTCGCGGTCAACGACATCGGCACGGCCGAGGACCTGATGGCCGCGATCGACGCGACCATCAAGTACTTCAACGACGGCGACATCGTCGAAGGCACCATCGTCAAGGTCGACCGCGACGAGGTCCTCCTCGACATCGGCTACAAGACCGAGGGCGTCATCCCCTCCCGCGAGCTGTCCATCAAGCACGACGTGGACCCCGGTGAGGTCGTCAAGGTCGGCGACGCGGTCGAGGCCCTTGTCCTCCAGAAGGAGGACAAGGAAGGCCGGCTGATCCTGTCCAAGAAGCGGGCCCAGTACGAGCGCGCGTGGGGCACGATCGAGAAGATCAAGGAGGAGGACGGCGTCGTCACCGGCACCGTCATCGAGGTCGTCAAGGGCGGCCTGATCCTCGACATCGGTCTGCGCGGCTTCCTGCCGGCCTCGCTCGTGGAGATGCGGCGCGTGCGGGACCTCGCCCCCTACGTGGGCAAGGAGATCGAGGCGAAGATCATCGAGCTGGACAAGAACCGCAACAACGTGGTCCTGTCCCGCCGCGCGTGGCTCGAGCAGACGCAGTCCGAGGTCCGCTCCACCTTCCTGCAGACCCTCCAGAAGGGCCAGGTCCGCGAGGGCGTCGTCTCGTCGATCGTCAACTTCGGTGCGTTCGTCGACCTGGGTGGCGTGGACGGCCTCGTGCACGTCTCCGAGCTCTCGTGGAAGCACATCGACCACCCGTCGGAGGTCGTCGAGGTCGGCCAGCCGGTCACCGTCGAGGTGCTCGACGTCGACTTCGACCGCGAGCGGGTCTCGCTGTCGCTCAAGGCGACGCAGGAGGACCCGTGGCAGGCGTTCGCCCGGACGCACGCCATCGGCCAGGTCGTCCCCGGCAAGGTCACCAAGCTCGTCCCGTTCGGCGCGTTCGTGCGCGTCGAGGACGGCATCGAGGGCCTGGTCCACATCTCCGAGCTGGCGGTTCGCCACGTGGAGATCCCCGAGCAGGTCGTCCAGGTCGGCGACGACGTCTTCGTCAAGGTCATCGACATCGACCTGGAGCGCCGCCGCATCTCGCTGTCGCTCAAGCAGGCGAACGAGGGCTTCGACCCGGCGTCGGAGGACTTCGACCCGTCGCTCTACGGCATGGCCGCGGAGTACGACGAGCAGGGCAACTACAAGTACCCGGAGGGCTTCGACCCGACGACGAGCGAGTGGCTGCCCGGCTACGAGACGCAGCGCGAGGCCTGGGAGGCGCAGTACGCCGCCGCCCACTCGCGGTGGGAGGCGCACCGCAAGCAGGTGGCCGCTGCCGCCGCCGCGGACGCCGAGGCCGCCGTGAGCGGCGACGCGGCCGTCGCGCCGTCGTCGTACTCCTCGTCGTCCGACGAGGCGACGGGCACGCTCGCCTCGGACGAGGCGCTCGCCGCGCTGCGGGAGAAGCTCACCGGCAACTGACGGGAGCCGCGTCACGACGGGCCGGTCACCTTCGGGTGGCCGGCCCGTCGGCGTCTCCGCGTGCGAGACCCGGCGGGCAGGGCAGGATGGCGCCCATGCAGCGCATCGGGCTGACCGGCGGGATCGCGGCAGGCAAGTCGGTGGTGGCGCGCCGATTCACGGAGCTGGGCGCGGTGGTGATCGACGCCGACGAGCTCGCGCGGCTCGCCGTGCGGCCGGGGACCAGCGGGTACGACGAGGTCGTGGGCGCGTTCGGGCCGCAGGTGGTGGGCTCCGACGGCGCGCTCGACCGGGCCGCGCTCGGGCGGATGGTCTTCGCCGACGAGGCGGCGCGCCGGCGGCTGGAGGCGATCGTCCATCCGCAGGTGCGCCGGCTCGCCGCCGAGCGCGAGGCGGCGGCGGCCGCGGCGGACCCGGCCGCCGTCGTCGTGCACGACATCCCGCTGCTGGTCGAGACGGGTCAGGCCGACTCGTTCGGGGTCGTCGTGGTCGTCGCGGCGCCGGCCGCGCTGCGGGTCGACCGGCTGGTGCGGCTGCGGGGGATGCCACGGCCGGACGCGCAGGCGCGGGTCGCGGCGCAGGCGTCCGACGACGAGCGGGAGGCCGCAGCGGACGTGGTGCTGGACGGCACCGGGACGGACGACGAGCTGCGCGCGCAGGTCGACGCGCTGTGGCAGCGGCTGGCCGAGGAGCGGGCCGAGGAGTCGTAGCGCCCGCGGCACCCCAACGGGTGAATGGCAGCGGATCCGCACAACTTCTCGCTCGTGGATGCCGAAACCAGGTGGACGGGCGCAGCGACGCGCCCGGCCGCCTGCGGGCGGGATCGCACCGGAGGTGGAGATGTCCGTGTCGGCGGTGGGTACGCGCGGCTGGGCCGCCAGGCCATGGCAGTCGAAGGCTTCGGTGTCCGTGCAGTCGTCGCGGCTGACCGCCGCGCGGATGGTGGAGCTCGCCGTCGAGGCGAGCCGGCACGTGCAGGACGACCGTGGCTGGGTGGCGGTGCGCGACCGCGGCGCCATGCGCGTCGACCTGCGGATCCGGGACATGGTGCGCGACGACGGCGCCGAGGTGATGCAGTTCCACGTCGAGATGGCGCTCGGTGCGGGCCGCGTGACGGCCCGCAGCTCCGTCGACAGCTTCCAGGTGAAGGAGTCGGGCCTGGCCGGGCTCGTGTCGGCCGGCAACAAGAAGATCCTCGGCTACTCGGCGTACGAGCGGTACATGGAGGTCTTCGGCGCCCTCGTCTCCGCGGACGACCCCGCCGCCCAGGTGTCGTTCACCAGCGGGAAGTAGCGCGCACACCCGCCGGGAGGTCGTGTCGGTGGCGCGACGTACGGTGGTGGCATGCGCCCCGTCACTGACCTGCAACGCACGGTGGCGCCGTTCGAGGTGGTGAGCGAGTACCGCCCGAGCGGCGACCAGCCCGCGGCGATCGACGACCTCGCGCGCCGGATCCAGGCCGGCGAGAAGGACGTCGTGCTGCTCGGCGCCACCGGCACGGGCAAGTCGGCGACCACGGCGTGGCTCATCGAGCGGCTGCAGCGACCCACCCTGGTCATAGCCCCGAACAAGACGCTGGCGGCGCAGCTGGCGACCGAGTTCCGCGACCTCATGCCGCACAACGCGGTCGAGTACTTCGTGTCGTACTACGACTACTACCAGCCCGAGGCGTACATCCCGCAGACGGACACCTACATCGAGAAGGACTCGTCGATCAACGACGAGGTCGAACGGCTGCGGCACTCGGCGACGAGCTCGCTGCTCACGCGGCGTGACGTCGTCGTCGTGGCGACCGTCAGCTGCATCTACGGCCTGGGCACCCCGCAGGAGTACGTCGACCGCATGGTGACGCTCCGGGTGGGGGACGTGGTGGACCGCGACCAGATGCTGCGCGAGTTCGTGACGATGCAGTACACGCGCAACGACATGGCGTTCACCCGCGGCACGTTCCGGGTGCGCGGCGACACCGTCGAGATCATCCCGGTGTACGAGGAGCTCGCCGTGCGCATCGAGTTCTTCGGCGACGAGATCGAGGCGATCGCCACCCTGCACCCGCTCACCGGTGACGTCGTGCGGTCGGAGGACGAGGTCCACCTCTTCCCGGCGACCCACTACGTCGCGGGGCCGGAGCGGATGGAGCACGCGATCACGGGCATCGAGTCCGAGCTGGAGGCCCGGCTGGCGGAGCTGGAGCGGCAGGGCAAGCTGCTCGAGGCCCAGCGGCTGCGCATGCGCACCACGTACGACGTCGAGATGATGCGCCAGATCGGCTCGTGCGCCGGGATCGAGAACTACTCGCGGCACATCGACGGGCGCGCCGCCGGCACGGCGCCCAACACGTTGCTCGACTACTTCCCGGAGGACTTCCTCCTGGTGATCGACGAGTCGCACGTCACGGTGCCGCAGATCGGGGCGATGTTCGAGGGCGACATGTCGCGCAAGCGCACCCTCGTCGACCACGGGTTCCGCCTGCCGAGCGCCATCGACAACCGGCCGCTGCGCTGGGAGGAGTTCACCGAGCGGATCGGCCAGACCGTCTACCTGTCGGCCACGCCCGGCAAGTACGAGCTGTCGATGTCGGACGGCTTCGTCGAGCAGATCATCCGACCCACCGGGCTGGTCGACCCCGAGGTGATCGTCAAGCCGACCAAGGGCCAGATCGACGACCTCCTCGGCGAGATCCACGACCGCGTCGCGCGCGACGAGCGGGTGCTCGTCACCACGTTGACGAAGAAGATGGCGGAGGACCTGACGGACTACCTGCTGGAGAAGGGTGTCCGCGTCCGCTACCTGCACTCGGAGGTCGACACGCTCCGGCGCGTGGAGCTGCTGCGCGGGCTCCGCCTCGGGGAGTTCGACGTGCTGGTCGGCATCAACCTGCTGCGCGAGGGCCTCGACCTGCCCGAGGTGTCGCTGGTCGCCATCCTCGACGCCGACAAGGAGGGGTTCCTCCGCTCGGGGACGTCGCTCATCCAGACGATCGGGCGCGCGGCCCGCAACGTCTCCGGCCAGGTCCACATGTACGCGGACAAGATCACCCCCGGCATGGCGACGGCGATCGACGAGACGAACCGCCGACGTGAGAAGCAGGTGGCGTACAACACCGCGCACGGCATCGACCCGACGCCGCTGCGGAAGAAGATCAACGACATCACCGACCTCCTCGCGCGGGAGGACGCCGACACCGCCCAGCTCATCGGCGGCGCGGGCCGCCAGGCGAGCCGGGGCAAGGCGCCCGTCCCCGGGTTCGGGTCGCGCGTGCCGCAGGACGACCGGACGCGGCTCGCGGGGGCCGCCGCCGGTGACCTGGCGGACCTCATCCAGGAGCTCACCGACCAGATGCACGCCGCCGCGGCCGAGCTGCAGTTCGAGCTCGCGGCGCGGCTGCGCGACGAGATCTCGGGGCTGAAGCGCGAGCTGCGCGACATGAGGGCGGCCACCGCCTGACCTGCCGGCGGCCCCGCCGCGGCGAGGCTGCCCTACACTGACCCGCGGAGGGGAGTACTCCCCACGGTGTCGTCGTCACCACGGTCGCCAGCGTTGCCGGCCCGGTGACACCGGTCGGAGCCCTCGCGGGCCCGGCAGAGAAGACCTCCGGTCATGTCGTCATGCCGACCGGAGGTTCCCGTATGGACGTCCCTGGATGGGTCTGGGCGCTCACCGTCGCCGTCATCCTCGTCATGCTCGCCGTCGACTACGTCGGGCACGTCCGTTCGCCGCACGAGCCGTCGCTGCGCGAGTCCGCGCGCTGGTCGGCGGGGTACGTCGGCGTGGCCCTGGCGTTCGGGCTCGTCGTCTGGCTCGTCTGGGGCGGCGAGCTCGGCGGTCAGTACTTCGCCGGGTACGTCACCGAGAAGAGCCTCTCGGTCGACAACCTGTTCGTCTTCGTCCTGGTGATGAGCAGCTTCCGGGTGCCGCGGCGCTACCAGCAGAAGGTGCTGCTCGTCGGGATCACGGTGGCGCTGGCGCTGCGGACGGGGCTGATCTTCGCCGGCGCCGCGCTCATCGAGAACGTCAGCTGGATCTTCTACCTCTTCGGGGCGTTCCTGCTGTACACGGCGTGGACGCAGGTGCGCGGCGGCAGCACGGGCGAGAGCGAGTACTCCGAGAACGCGGTGCTGCGCCTCACGCGTCGGCTGCTGCGGACCACGGACGACTACGAGGGCGACGCGCTCGTCGTGCGCCGCGACGGCGTCCGGCACGTCACGCCCATGCTCGTCGTCATGCTCGCGATCGGCACCGCCGACGTGCTGTTCGCCCTCGACTCGATCCCGGCGATCTTCGGGCTCACGGAGCAGACGTACCTGGTCTTCACCGCCAACGCGTTCTCGTTGCTCGGGCTGCGGCAGCTGTTCTTCCTCGTCGACGGGCTGCTGGACCGGCTCGTCTACCTGTCCTACGGCCTGGGCGCGATCCTGGGCTTCATCGGGATCAAGCTGGTGCTGCACGCGCTCCACGCCAACGAGCTGCCGTTCGTCAACCACGGGCGGCCGGTCGACGTGCCCGAGATCGGCACGTGGACGTCGCTCGGCTTCATCGTGGTGGTCCTGACCGTCACCACGGTGCTGTCGCTGCATCGGCGGCGCCGCGATGCGGCGGTCGCCGACCGCGCGGCGGCGGGGGAGCAGAGCCGATGACGCTGCCGACGATCTTCGAGGTGGTCTCGCTGGTGGCCGTCGTCGGGGTGCTCGTGGCCGACCTCGCCATCATCGGCCGCCGCCCGCACGTGCCGACCGTGCGCGAGTCCGTCGCGTGGGTCCTGGTCTACATCGGGCTGGCGCTGGGGTTCGCCGGCCTGCTCCTCTGGTTCGGCGGGCCGACCCCCGCGGGGCAGTTCATCGCGGGCTGGCTGACCGAGTACTCGTTGTCGGTCGACAACCTCTTCGTCTTCATGCTGATCATGGGCGCGTTCACCGTGCCGCGGCAGTACCAGCAGCGGGTGCTGATGGTGGGCATCATCGTGGCGCTCGTGCTGCGCGGGGGGTTCATCCTCGTCGGCGCCGCCGTCATCGCCCACGTCAGCTGGGTGTTCTACGTGTTCGGCGCGTTCCTCGCGTACACCGCGGTCACCGTGTGGCGGGAGGGCAGCGCCGAGGACGAGGAGTACCGGGAGAACGTCGTCGTGCGGCTCGCCGAGCGGGTGCTGCCGCTGACCCGCGAGTACCACGACGGGCGGGTGCGGGCCGTCGTCGACGGCCGCCGCCTGTTCACCCCGCTGCTCATCGTCTTCGTCGCCATCGGCACGACGGACGTGCTGTTCGCCTTCGACTCGATCCCAGCGATCTTCGGGCTGACCCACGACCCCTTCATCGTGTTCACGACGAACGTGTTCGCGCTCATGGGCCTGCGCCAGCTCTACTTCCTGCTCGGCGGGCTGCTCCGCAGGCTGACGTTCCTGCCGTACGGCCTGGCGGTCGTCCTCGGGTTCATCGGACTCAAGATGCTGTCCGAGGCGCTGCACACCAACACGCTGCCGTTCGTCAACCGCGGCCGACCCGTCGAGTGGGCGCCGGAGGTGCCGACGTGGGTGTCCCTCGTCGTCATCGCGGCCGTCCTCGGTGCGACGGTCCTCGCCAGCTGGGTCCACGCGCGTCGCGAGTCCGCGCCGGCGCTCCCGGCGGCCGGAGAGCCGTCCGACGAGCGGGAGGTTCGGCGCGGCTGAGGCCACCTTCGAGCGCCGATGTTCCCGCTCGTGGGGTCGCGGGGCGGAGGAGCGGGAGGTTCGGCGCGGCTGAGGCCGCCGGGGGGCGCCGATGTTCCCGCTGGTCGGGTCGCGTGGCGAAGGAGCGGGAGGTTCGGCGCGGCTGAGGCCGGTTCCGGCGGCTCTGGCGGGCTCAGTCCACCCAGGGGCCGAAGACCTGCTCCCAGGCGCGCACCTCGACCGCGGCGAGCACGTCGGCGGCGGCGTACGGGTCCTGCGCGACGAGCGCGTCGAGCTCGCCGCGGGACGCGGCGCGGAAGACGAGCAGCGCCCCCGGGTCCCCGTCGGCGAAGGGGCCGGAGGCGAGCAGGTCGCCCGCGGCGAGCCGCTCGGTGAGCCAGGCGCGGTGCACCGGCCGGGTCGCCGCGAGGTTCGCGGCCTTGTCGTTGTACGTGTAGCGCACGGCGTAGACGGTCACCGGACCATCCTGCCGCCACCGTGCGAGAGTGACGGCATGCCACGGACCCACCGCATGCTGCTGACCGACGACCTGCTGGCGACCATCCGCGAGCGCGCCGCCGGCCACGACCGGGACAACACCTTCCCGGACGACGACCTGGCCGACCTGCGGGCCGCCGGCTACCTCCTGGCGTTCGTGCCGCCGGAGCTGGGTGGCCGCGGCCTGACGCTGGAGGAGGTCGCCCGCGAGCAGGTCCGGCTCGCCGGCGCCGCTCCCGCCACGGCACTGTCGATCAACATGCACCTGGTCGTCACCGGCATGGCGGCGGTGCTGCACGCGCGCGGGGACGAGTCGATGGCCTTCGTCCTGCGCGACGCGGCCGCGGGGGAGGTCTTCGCGTTCGGCAACTCCGAGGCGGGCAACGACCTGGTGATGTTCGGCTCCCGGACCCGCGCGCAGCGCCAGCCGGACGGCGGCTACCGGTACTTCGGCACGAAGATCTTCACGTCGTTGGCGCCCGTGTGGACGCGCCTGGCGACGTTCGGGCTCGACGACGAGCACCCGGACGGGCCGCGGCTGGTGCACGGCGTCGTCACCCGCGAGGGCACGACGACGAAGGACGACTGGGACACCCTCGGCATGCGCGCGAGCCAGTCGCGCACCACCGTCCTGGAGGGCGCCTACGCCCCGGCGGACCGGATCGTGCGGGCGCTGCCGCCGGGGCCCAACGCGGACCCGTTCATCGTGGCGCTCTTCGCGGTGTTCGAGATCCTGCTCGCCGCCGTGTACACGGGGATCGGCCGGCGGGCGCTAGCGCTGGGCGTCGAGGCGACGCGGCGGCGCACCTCGATGAAGTACGACGGCCGCGCCTACAGCCAGGACCCGGACATCCGGTGGAAGGTCGCGGACGCGGCGCTGGCGCAGGACGGCGCGGAGCTCGAGGTGTTCGCGCTGGCGCGCGGCATCGACGAGGCGGAGGACTACGGGTCCCGGCTCTTCGCTCAGCTCGTCGGGCTGAAGGTGCGCGCCACCGAGGCGGCCCGTGTCGTCGTCGACCTCGCGCTGCGCGTGTCCGGCGGGGCCGGCTACTCCACCGGGCAGGAGCTCAACCGGCTCTACCGCGACGTGCTCGCCGGCATCTACCACCCGTCCGACGACGAGTCCGCCCACGCGACCGTGGCGCAGTCGTTGCTGGGACCCCTCGAGGCCTGACCGACACGCAACCGTCACCCTACGTATCCGTAACCTACGGTTCCGTAGGTTAGGCTCGGTCCGTGCCTCCGGCCACCGCTGCCCTGCCCGTCCCGCCCGCCTATCCCACCGGTGTGCCGCGGGAGGTCGTGGTCCCCGACGAGCCGCTCGGCGTCGGCCTCGTCTCCGCCGCGGTGCGCTACCCGAACCGGGTCGCGGTGGACTTCCTCGGCCGCACGACGACGTACCGGCAGCTGTCGGACGAGGTCGCGCGGGCCGCACAGGTGCTCGTCGACCTCGGCGTCCGGGCCGGCGACCGGGTGGCTCTCGTGCTGCCCAACTGCACGGCGCACGTGGTGGCGTTCCACGCCGCCCTGCGGATCGGCGCCGTCGTCGTCGAGCACAACCCGACCTACACGGTCGAGGCCCTGCGGCACCAGCTCGCGGACTGCGGTGCCAACGTGGCGCTCGTCTGGACCAAGGCGGTGCCGGCCGTGCTCGAGGCGCGGACCGATGTGCTGCGGACCGTCGTCGCGGTCGACCTCGCCGCGGACCTGCCGCTGGCGAAACGGCTCGCGCTGCGGCTGCCGGTCGCGCCGGCGAGGGAGAAGCACGAGGCGATGTCCGGCCCCGTGCCGGAGGGTGTGCCGTCCTGGCACCGGCTCGTCGCCCGGACCGGTCCGCTCTCCGACGAGCACCCGTGGCCGGCATCGTCGGACACGGCGCTCATCCAGTACACCGGCGGCACCACCGGGACGCCGAAGGGCGCCGTGCTCACGCACCGGAACCTCTTCGCCAACGTCGTGCAGGCGCGGGCGTGGCTGGGCTCGCGGGACGGCACGGAGGTCTTGGACGCCGTGCTGCCCTTCTTCCACGCGTTCGGCCTGACGGTCTGCCTGGCCTACGGGACGTCGATCGCCGCGACCCTCGTCGTGCTCCCGAGCTTCGACGTGGACATGGTCCTCGCGGCGCAGAAGCGCCGGCCCGCGACGTTCATGCCGGCCGTGCCGCCGATGCTCGACCGGCTGTCCCGGGCGGCCGAGCGGAAGGGCGTGGACCTCACGTCGATCCGCCACGCGATCTCCGGCGCGATGGCGCTGCCGCCCGAGGTGGCCAGGCGGTGGGAGGAGCTCACCGGCGGGCTGGTCATCGAGGGGTACGGCATGACGGAGACGTCGCCCGTCGCGCTCGGCAACCCGTTCAGCGCCGACCGCCGGCCGGGTGCGCTCGGCGTCGTCTGGCCGTCGACGGAGATCCGTGTCGTCGACCAGGAGGATCCGACCCGCGAGCTGCCTGAGGGGGAGCCGGGCGAGCTGCTCATCCGCGGTCCGCAGGTGTTCTCCGGCTACTGGGACAGGCCCGAGGAGACGGCGCACCAGCTGCTGCCGGACGGGTGGCTGCGGACCGGCGACGTCGTGCGGATCGAGCCGAACGGCTTCGTGGTCCTCGTCGACCGGATGAAGGAGATGATCGTCTCCGGCGGCTTCAAGGTGTACCCGTCGCAGGTCGAGGACCAGCTGCGCGGTATGCCGGGGATCGCCGACGTGGCCGTCGTCGGCGAGCCCTCGGGGTCGCACGGGGAGAGCGTGGTGGCCGCGGTGGTGCTCGAGGAGGGCGCCCGCGGCGTCGACCTGGACGCGGTGCGTGCCTGGTGCGGGCAGCGGGTGGCGCGGTACGCGATGCCCCGCCGTCTCGTCGTGCTGCCGGACCTGCCGCGGTCGCAGGTGGGCAAGGTGCTGCGACGGGTCGTGCGCGAGATCGTGCTGGCCGTGCCCACGCCCGCCGCGGGCGCGACGACGACGAGCCTGGGCTGACGGCCCGCCGCGACGGCGGGCGGGGCGCCCTTTCCGGCGCGCCACAGGTCGAACACGTGTGCGAGTGTCAGTCCGGGGACGTAGACTCCCGAACCGTGAACGACCGGCTGGTGGTGCGGGGCGCCCGCGAGCACAACCTGCGGAACATCGACCTCGACCTGCCGCGCGACGAGCTCATCGTCTTCACCGGCCTGTCCGGGTCGGGCAAGTCGTCCCTGGCGTTCGACACGATCTTCGCCGAGGGCCAGCGCCGCTACGTGGAGTCGCTGTCCGCGTACGCGCGCCAGTTCCTCGGCCAGATGGACAAGCCGGACGTCGACTTCATCGAGGGCCTGTCGCCCGCGGTGTCGATCGACCAGAAGTCGACGAACCGGAACCCGAGGTCGACCGTCGGCACCATCACGGAGGTGTACGACTACCTGCGCCTGCTGTTCGCGCGGGCGGGCACCCAGTTCTGCCCGGTGTGCGGCGAGCGCGTCCAGGCGCAGACGCCGCAGCAGATCGTCGACCGGCTGCTCGAGCTGCCCGAGGGCACGCGGTACCAGGTGCTGGCGCCCGTGGTGCGCGGTCGCAAGGGCGAGTACCAGGACCTGTTCGCCGAGCTGCAGGCGAAGGGCTTCGCGCGGGCGCGCGTCGACGGCGAGGTGGTCCAGCTGGCCAGCCCGCCGTCACTGGAGAAGAAGCTCAAGCACGACATCGAGGTGGTGGTCGACCGGCTGGTCGCCCGCGAGGGCGTGCAGCGGCGGCTGACCGACTCGGTCGAGACGGCGCTCGCGCTGGCCGGCGGCCTGCTCGTCGTCGACCTCGTGGACCTGGACGTCGCCGACGAGGGCAAGGAACGGCGCTTCTCGGAGCGGCGCGCGTGCCCGAACGACCACGTGCTGACGCTCGACGAGGTCGAGCCGCGGACGTTCTCGTTCAACGCCCCCTACGGCGCGTGCCCGGAGTGCACCGGCATCGGGTCGCGGCTCGAGGTGGACCCCGAGCTCGTCGTGCCGAACGAGGACCTGTCGCTCGCCCAGGGCGCGGTGGCCCCGTGGGCCCAGACCTCGGCGGAGTACTTCGAGCGCGTCCTGACCGCCCTGGCCGACGACCTGGGCTTCTCGATGGACACGCCGTGGCGGGCGCTGCCGCAGCGGGCCAGGGACGCGGTGCTGCACGGCCAGGACTACGAGGTGCAGGTCCGGTACCGGAACCGGTGGGGCCGCGAGCGGCAGTACTCGACGGGCTTCGAGGGCGTCGTGAGCTTCATCGAGCGGCGCTACGCGGAGACGGACTCCGACTGGAGCAAGGAGCGCTACGAGGCGTTCATGCGCGAGGTGCCGTGCCCCGCCTGCCAAGGGGCGCGGCTCAAGCCGGAGGTGCTCGCGGTCAAGGTCGGCGGCAAGTCGATCTGGGACGTGTGCCAGCAGCCGATCCGCGACGCCCGGGACTTCCTCGACAGTCTCGAGCTAGGGGTGCGGGAGCGGGCGATCGCGGCGCAGGTGCTCAAGGAGATCCAGGCGCGGCTCGGGTTCCTGCTCGACGTCGGCCTCGACTACCTGAGCCTGTCACGGCCCGCGGCGACGCTCTCGGGCGGCGAGGCCCAGCGCATCAGGCTGGCGACGCAGATCGGCTCCGGCCTGGTCGGCGTGCTCTACGTGCTCGACGAGCCCAGCATCGGCCTGCACCAGCGCGACAACCGGCGGCTCATCGACACGCTGACGCGGCTGCGGGACCTCGGCAACACGCTCATCGTCGTCGAGCACGACGAGGACACGATCCGCACGGCCGACTGGATCGTCGACATCGGCCCGGGGGCGGGCGAGCACGGCGGGCGCGTGGTCCACTCCGGGGACCTGGCGGGGCTGCTCGCCAACCAGGAGTCGGTGACGGGGGCGTACCTGTCGGGCCGGCGGTCCATCCCGATGCCGCAGCTGCGCCGACCGGCGGACCCGAAGCGGCAGGTGCGCGTCGTCGGCGCCACCGAGCACAACCTGCGGGGGATCGACGTGTCGTTCCCGGTCGGGGTGTTCACCGCCGTGACGGGCGTGTCCGGCTCGGGCAAGTCGACGCTGGTCAACTCGATCCTCTACACGGTGCTGGCCAACGAGCTCAACGGCGCCCGCCAGGTGCCCGGCCGGCACCGCACGGTCACCGGGCTCGAGCACCTCGACAAGGTGGTGCACGTCGACCAGGGGCCGATCGGACGCACGCCCCGATCCAACCCGGCCACCTACACCGGGGTGTGGGACCACGTCCGACGGCTCTTCGCGGAGACCACCGAGGCGAAGGTGCGCGGGTACACGCCCGGCCGGTTCAGCTTCAACGTCAAGGGCGGCCGGTGTGAGGCGTGCTCCGGTGACGGCACCCTGAAGATCGAGATGAACTTCCTGCCGGACGTGTACGTGCCGTGCGAGGTCTGCCACGGGGCGCGCTACAACCGCGAGACGCTCGAGGTGCACTTCAAGGGCAAGACGGTGGCCGACGTGCTGGCGATGCCGATCGAGGAGGCCGCCGAGTTCTTCTCCGCCGTGCCCGCGATCTCGCGCCACCTCAAGACGCTCGTCGACGTCGGCCTCGGGTACGTGCGCCTCGGCCAGCCAGCGCCGACCCTGTCCGGCGGCGAGGCGCAGCGGGTCAAGCTCTCGTCGGAGCTGCAGCGGCGGTCCACCGGCAAGACGGTCTACGTGCTCGACGAGCCGACGACCGGCCTGCACTTCGAGGACGTGCGCAAGCTGCTCGGGGTGCTGCAGTCGCTCGTCGACAAGGGGAACACCGTCATCGTCATCGAGCACAACCTCGACGTCATCAAGAACGCCGACTGGGTGGTCGACCTCGGTCCCGAGGGGGGCAACGGCGGCGGCCTGGTGGTCGCCGAGGGGACGCCGGAGCACGTCGCGACGGTCGAGGCGAGCCACACGGGTCGGTTCCTGGCGGAGGTGCTCGAGCCGGAGCGACAGCGGGCGAGCGCCTGACGGCCGGAACCGGGGCCGGACCGCGTGAGGGGGCGGCGCGGCCGCCGGCGGGCGCCTGGCCCGGGCCGCGTGGCGGCCGCGGCCGCTGTCGCGCGGGTCGACCGCCTCGGCGGCGGCCGGTCAGGCCTCGTCGGGCGCGGTCGGGACGGCCCGCTCCACGTACGCCACGGGCGTGGGCAGCACGCGCACGGGGAAGTTCACCGACCGCGCGATGAAGCAGTGCTCCTGCGCCTCGTCGTGCAGCCGGGCGAGGACGGTGTCGACGACGGGGGAGCCGTCCGGGAGGGTCGCGCCGGCGGCGACGGCGACGCGCGGGTGGAGCACCACCTCGGTGAACCGCCCCTGCCCGGCGGCCTCGACGCGGATGGTGCCGGAGGCGGTGTCGGCGTAGCCGAGGATCGCGACACCGTCGCGGGCGGCCAGGTGCAGCAGCCAGATCATGTGGCACTGCGCCAGCGAGGAGACGAGGAGGTCCTCGGGCGACCAGCGATGGGGGTCGCCGCGGAAGTGGGGGTCGGACGTCGCCAGGATCACCGGCCGGTCGCCCGCGGACAGCTCGTGGTCACGTCCGTACGCGGTGAAGCTCGTCGTGCCGGACCGGCGGGCGCCGGTCCAGGCGAGGTCGACGGAGTACTGATGCAGCTGCGGCACGGGCCCACGCTACCGGCGGGGCCCGCCGACGGGGAGGCGGCGTGCGGGCTCGTCGTACCCGCGAACTAGGCTCGAGAGCATGGCCGATCCCGCCACCTACCGTCCCGCGCCCGGGGAGATCCCGGACGCGCCGGGCGTGTACCGGTTCCGGGACAAGGACGGCCGCGTCATCTACGTGGGCAAGGCGAAGAGCCTGCGGAATCGCCTCAACAGCTACTTCCAGGACCTGGCCGGGCTGCACCCGCGCACGCAGACGATGGTGACCACCGCGGCGTCGGTGCAGTGGACCGTGGTCCACACGGAGGTCGAGGCGCTGGCGCTCGAGTACTCCTGGATCAAGGAGTTCGACCCTCGGTTCAACATCAAATACCGCGACGACAAGTCGTACCCGTACCTCGCCGTGACCATGGCCGACGAGTTCCCGCGTGTGCAGGTGATGCGCGGCGCCAAGCGCAAGGGCACCCGGTACTTCGGTCCGTACGCGCACGCGTGGGCGATCCGGGAGACGGTCGACCTGCTGCTGCGCGTGTTCCCGGTGCGGACGTGCTCGGCGGGCGTGTTCAAGCGCGCGCACCAGCAGGGGCGTCCCTGCCTGCTCGGCTACATCGAGAAGTGCTCGGCGCCCTGCGTCGGGCGCATCAGCCCGGAGGACCACCAGCGGCTGGCGCAGGACTTCTGCGACTTCATGGCCGGCGACACCGCGCGGTTCACGCGGCGGCTGACGCAGGCGATGAAGGCGGCCGCCGCCGAGCTGGACTTCGAGCGCGCGGCCCGGCTGCGCGACGACGTCGCGTCGCTGGAGCGCGCCACCGAGCGGAACGCCGTGGTGCTGAAGGACGGCACGGACGCGGACATCTTCGCGCTGGCCGGCGACGAGCTGGAGGCCGCCGTCCAGGTGTTCCACGTGCGCGACGGGCGGATCCGCGGGCAGCGCGGCTGGGTCGTCGAGAAGGTCGAGGACGTCGACGACGCGGAGCTGGTGGAGCGGCTGCTCCAGCAGGTCTACGGCTCCGCCGAGGAGGAGGGCGGCGACGGCGCGGCCGTGCCGCGCGAGGTGCTCGTCCCCGTGCTGCCCACCGACGTCGACCAGGTGCAGGCCTGGCTGACCGGCCTGCGGGGCGGCCGGGTCGCGGTGCACGTCCCCCAGCGCGGCGCCAAGCGTGAGCTGGCCGAGACGGTGCGTCAGAACGCCGAGCACGCCCTGGCGCTGCACCGCACGCGCCGCGCGGGCGACCTCACGACCCGCAGCCAGGCGCTGCGGGAGATCCAGGAGGCGCTCGACCTCGCCAGCGCGCCGCTGCGCATCGAGTGCTACGACGTCTCGCACACCCAGGGCACCTACCAGTCGGCGTCGATGGTGGTCTTCGAGGACGGGCTGCCGCGCAAGAGCGAGTACCGCCTGTTCACCATCCGTGGCCCGGAGGGCGACGGGGCGCGCGACGACACCGCGGCGATGCACGAGGTGATCACGCGCCGGTTCCGCCGGTACCTCGCCGAGCGTGACCGCGCCAACGACGTCGAGCTCGGCGACGGTCAGGTGGAGGACGACGACGGCACGCCGCTGCGGTCCGGCCCGGTGGACGAACGGACCGGCAGGCCGGTGCGCTTCGCCTACCCGCCCAGCCTGATCGTGGTGGACGGTGGCCCCCCGCAGGTCGCGGCCGCCGCGGCCGCGATGGCCGAGCTCGGGATCGACGACGTCGCCCTCTGCGGGCTCGCGAAGCGCCTGGAAGAGGTGTGGCTGCCGGGGGAGCAGTACCCCGTGATCCTGCAGCGCAGCTCGGAGGGCCTCTACCTGCTGCAGCGCGTGCGCGACGAGGCGCACCGCTTCGCCATCTCGGCGCACCGGAAGCGCCGGAGCAAGGGCATGACGGTGTCGGTGCTGGACGAGGTCGCGGGGGTCGGCCCCGCGCGGCGGGCCGCGCTGCTGCGGCACTTCGGTTCCGTCAGGCGGCTCCGCGCGGCGAGCGTCGAGGAGATCGCCACGGTGCCCGGCATGGGGGAGCGGACCGCGGCCGCGGTGCTCGCGGCGCTCAACGGGTCGGCTGCCGGACGGGCCGTCGCGCCCGACGAGACCACGCTGCCCGACGACACCACGGGTCCGGGCGCCCACGGCGCGCCGACGCCCGCCGAGGGGGTCGACGAGCGGGCTGGCATGCTGGGCCCATGACGGAGGGCACTGAACCACAGCCGGTGACCGTCCCGGCGGGCATCCCCGCGGTCGAGGCGCACGCCATCGCGCCGGTGCTGGACCAGCCCCAGGTCATCCTCGTCACCGGCATGTCCGGCGCGGGCCGCACCCGCGCGGCCGCCGTCCTCGAGGACCTCGGCTGGTACGTCGTCGACAACCTTCCGGCGCAGATGCTCGTGCACCTCGTCGGCATGCTGACGTCGGGCACGGCGGGCGGGCGCGCGCAGCGCCTCGGCGCGGTGATCGACGTGCGGGGCGCCGAGTTCTTCGGGAACCTCGACGCGGCGATCGACGAGGTCCAGGCCAGCGGCGTGGACCTGCGGGTGCTCTTCCTCGACGCCTCCGACGACGCGCTCGTCCGGCGCTTCGAGCAGGTGCGCCGGCCACACCCGCTGCAGGGCGAGGGTCGCGTGCTCGACGCCATCACCGAGGAGCGCCGGCTGCTCGCGCGTGTGCGGGAGCGGGCCGACGTGGTGCTCGACACGTCGGAGCTCGCGCCGCAGGACCTCGCCCGCAGCGTCCGCTCCCTCGCGCACGGCAGCGGTCCCGACGTGCTGCGGATCTCGGTCGTGTCGTTCGGGTTCAAGTACGGCGTGCCGGTCGACGCGGACCACGTGGTCGACGTGCGCTTCCTCGCCAACCCGTTCTGGATCTCCGAGCTGCGCCACCTCTCGGGCCGGGACGAGCCCGTGCGGCGGTACGTCATGGGGCTGCCGGGCGCGCAGACCTTCGTGGAGCGCTACGTCGCGGCGCTGGAGCCCGTCATCGACGGCTACCTGCACGAGGACAAGCACTACGTGACCATCGCGGTGGGCTGCACGGGCGGCAAGCACCGCTCCGTGGTCATCGCGGACGCCCTGGCCGCGAGGCTGCGGCAGAAGGGCCAGCTCGTCTCGGTCAGCGCGCGCGACCTGGGCAAGGAATGACGCTCGACCAGCTCACGGCGGCCTCGCGCGACGAGGGGCGGGGCCTGGCGGTCGTCGCGCTCGGCGGCGGGCACGGCCTGTCGGCGAGCCTCTCGGCGCTGCGGCTGCTCTCGGACCGGATCACGGCGGTCGTGACGGTGGCCGACGATGGCGGTTCGTCGGGCCGGCTGCGCGAGGAGCTCGGCGTGCTGCCGCCCGGGGACCTGCGGATGGCGCTGGCGGCGCTGTGCGACGACAGCGACTGGGGCCGGCTGTGGCGGGACGTGCTCCAGCACCGCTTCGCCTCGGACGGGGCCCTCGACCGGCACGCCGTCGGCAACCTGCTCATCGTGGCGCTCTGGGAGATCCTCGGGGACCCGATCGCCGGGCTCGACTGGGTGGGCCGGTTGCTCGGGGCGCGCGGGCGGGTGCTCCCGATGGCCGCAGTGCCGCTGCGCATCGAGGCGGACGTCGTCGGGCCCGACGGCCGGACGCGACTGGTCGACGGCCAGAGCCACGTCGCCGTCGCCAAGGGTCGCGTCACCCAGGTGCGGCTCGACCCCCCGAAGCCGCCGGCCTGCCCGGAGGCACTCGAGGCGGTGCGCCAGGCGGACCTCGTCGTGCTCGGCCCCGGCTCCTGGTACACGTCGGTGCTGCCGCACCTGCTCGTCCCCGAGCTCCACGAGGCGCTCGCCACGAGCCCGGCGCGGACGATCGTCACGCTCAACCTCCAGCCGGAGCGGATCGGCGAGACGATCGGGATGCCGGTGACCGACCACCTGGCGGCGCTCGTCGCGCACGCCCCCGACCTGCGCATCGACGCCGTCGTCGTCGACCCCGGCGCGGTGGAGGACCTCGACCTGCTGGCCGAGGAGTGCGCCGGGGTGGGTGCCCGGATGCTCCTGCGCCAGCTGGGGCGGGGCGACGGCACCGCGCAGCACGACCCGCTGCGGCTCGCGGCGGCCTACCGTGACGTCGTCGACGGCTTCTACGGGGACGTGCGGCCCTGACGGCCCCACCCGGGGCCGACGAGCACGACATCAGTGGGCTGCGGGGATGGCAAGATGCCCCCATGGCTCTGACGGCACAGGTCAAGGACGAGCTCGCCCGTCTCAAGGTCGATCGCACGTCCTGCCGCAAGGCCGAGGTGTCCGCGACGCTCCGCTTCGCCGGCGGGCTGCACATCATCTCCGGGCGCATCGTCGTCGAGGCCGAGCTGGACACGGGCGCGGCCGCCCGCCGGCTGCGCCAGGCGATCTCGGAGGTGTACGGCCACGAGAGCGACGTCATCGTCGTCTCCGGCGGCGGCCTGCGCCGGGGCAGCCGTTACGTCGTGCGCGTTGTCAAGGACGGGGAGTCCCTCGCCCGCCAGACCGGTCTGCTCGACAACCGTGGCCGCCCGGTGCGGGGCCTGCCGCCCCAGGTGGTGTCCGCCGGCATCGGCGAGGCCGAGGCCGCCTGGCGCGGGGCGTTCCTCGCGCACGGCTCGCTGACCGAGCCCGGCCGCTCGTCGGCCCTCGAGGTGACGTGCCCCGGCCCCGAGGCGGCCCTCGCGCTCGTCGGTGCGGCCCGCCGCCTCGGCATCTCCGCCAAGGCGCGCGAGGTTCGGGGCATCGACCGCGTGGTGATCCGCGACGGCGACGCGATCAGCGCGATGCTCACCCGCCTCGGCGCCCACGAGACGATGCTCCTCTGGGAGGAGCGGCGGGTGCGCCGCGAGGTGCGCGGGACCGCCAACCGCCTGGCGAACTTCGACGACGCCAACCTGCGCCGCTCGGCACGCGCGGCGGTCGCCGCGGGCGCCCGCGTCGAACGGGCGTTCGAGATTCTCGGCGAGGAGCTGCCCGACCACCTGCGGCAGGCGGGCGAGCTCCGGCTCGCCCACAAGGAGGCGTCGCTGGAGGAGCTGGGCAAGCTCGCGGACCCGCAGCTGACCAAGGACGCGGTCGCCGGCCGCATCCGGCGGCTGCTGGCGACGGCGGACAAACGCGCGGCCGACCTAGGGATCCCGGACACCGAGGCGAGCCTGTCGCCGGACATGCTCGACCTCTGAGGTGGTGCGACCTTCGTCGCAGGCGGCGCCCCGGAGCCGGGGTATAGGGTCCTGTCATCCGATCGTCACAAGGGCGTCACGTGTTCGGCACGTTTGAGGACGGCCGGGCGTGGCTAACGGGTGATCGATGAGGACGCACATCGGCGTGCGAGTGTTCCCACCAGTCATTACGTGTGCGCCGACCCGTTCGGCGCGTGCCGAGGAGGGCAAGTGACCATCAAGGTCGGCATCAACGGCTTCGGCCGTATCGGGCGCAACTTCTACCGGGCGCTCGTCGCGTCCGGTGCGGACATCGAGGTTGTCGGGGTCAACGACCTCACCGACAACAAGACCCTGGCCCACCTGCTCAAGTACGACACGGTGCTCGGCAAGTTCGAGAAGACCGTCGAGTACGACGACGACAACATCATCGTCGACGGCAAGAAGATCCGCGTCCTCGCCGAGCGTGACCCCGCCAACCTGCCGTGGGGCGAGCTGGGCGCCGACATCGTCATCGAGTCGACGGGCTTCTTCACCGACGCGACGAAGGCCAAGGCCCACATCGACGGCGGCGCCAAGAAGGTCATCATCTCCGCTCCGGCGAAGAACGAGGACGCCACGTTCGTCATGGGTGTGAACCACACCGACTACGACCCGGCGGCCCACCACATCATCTCGAACGCGTCGTGCACCACGAACTGCCTGGCCCCGCTGGCCAAGGCGCTCAACGACTCGATCGGCATCGTGCGTGGCCTCATGACCACGATCCACGCGTACACCGGCGACCAGAACCTGCAGGACGGCCCGCACCGCGACCTCCGCCGCGCCCGTGCCGCCGCGCAGAACATCGTCCCGACCTCGACGGGCGCCGCGAAGGCCGTCGCCCTCGTGCTGCCGGAGCTCAAGGGCAAGCTCGACGGCTACGCCCTGCGCGTGCCGGTCATCACGGGCTCGGCCACCGACCTCACGTTCACCGCGCCGAAGGAGACCACGGTCGAGGAGGTCAACGCGGCCGTCAAGGCGGCCGCGGAGGGCGCCCTCAAGGGCCACCTGAAGTACGTGGACGACGAGATCGTCTCGAGCGACATCATCACCGACCCGACGCAGAGCATCTTCGACTCCAAGCTGACGAAGGTGATCGGCGACCAGGTGAAGGTCGTGGCCTGGTACGACAACGAGTGGGGCTACTCCAACTCGCTGGTCGCGCTGACCCAGTACGTGGGCGAGCGGCTCTGACCTTCCCGCGCTAGCACCACCAGCCATGCGTCCGCGTGCGCCCTGGCCTTCCCGCCGCCCGGCGCACGCGGACGCTGCTGCGTGAACCCCCGTCACCCTCCGCGGCCGGCCGGCCGCGACGTCACGACCAGGTAGGACACATGCAGACCATCGACGACCTGGGCGACCTGCGCGGCAAGCGCGTGCTCGTCCGTTCCGACTTCAACGTGCCGCTCAAGGACGGCGTCATCACCGACGACGGCCGCATCCGGGCGGCGCTCCCCACGCTGCAGGCGCTGCTGGGCAAGGGCGCCCGCGTCGTCGTCACGGCGCACCTGGGCCGTCCGACGGGCGAGGGCTTCGAGGCGAAGTACTCGCTGGCGCCCGTCGCCACCCGGCTCGGCGAGCTGCTCGGCCAGCCGGTCGCGCTGGCCGGCGACCTCGTCGGCGACTCCGCGAAGGCGACCGTCGCCGCCCTCGAGGACGGCCAGATCGCGCTGCTCGAGAACGTCCGCTTCGACGCGCGCGAGACGAGCAAGGACGAGGCCGCCCGCGGCGCGCTGGCCGACGAGCTCGCGGCGCTCGCCGACGTCTACGTCTCCGACGGCTTCGGCGTCGTGCACCGCAAGCAGGCGTCCGTCTACGACGTCGCCAAGCGGCTGCCGCACGCGGTCGGCTCCCTGGTCCTCAAGGAGGTCGACTCGCTGCGCAAGGCGACCGAGGACCCGGAGCGCCCGTACGTCGTCGTGCTCGGCGGCGCGAAGGTCTCCGACAAGCTGGGCGTCATCTCCAACCTGCTGACGAAGGCCGACCGGCTCGTCATCGGCGGCGGCATGGCGTTCACGTTCGCCGCGGCCCAGGGTCACTCGGTGGGCACGAGCCTGCTCGAGGCCGACCAGATCGACACGGTCAAGGGCTACCTCGCCCAGGCCGCCGAGGCCGGCGTCGAGATCGTCCTGCCGGTCGACACGGTCGTCGCGCCGGAGTTCAAGGCCGATGCCCCGGCGACCGTCGTCGGCATCGACGCGATCCCGGACGACCAGATGGGCCTCGACGTCGGTCCGGAGACGGCGACGCTCTTCGCCTCGAAGATCGTCGACGCCAAGACGGTCGTCTGGAACGGCCCGGCGGGCGTGTTCGAGTTCGAGGCGTTCTCGGCCGGCACCCGCGCGGTGGCGCAGGCCCTGGTCGACGCCCACGCGGCGGGCGCCTTCACCATCGTCGGCGGCGGTGACTCCGCGGCCGCGATCCGCATCCTCGGCTTCGACGAGGCCGACTTCAGCCACATCTCCACCGGCGGTGGCGCCTCCCTCGAGTTCCTCGAGGGCAAGAGCCTGCCGGGCATCGCGGTCCTGGAGGACTGAGCAACCATGGCAGGTCGCACCCCGCTGATGGCGGGCAACTGGAAGATGAACCTGGACCACCACGAGGCGGTCCACACCGTGCAGAAGCTGGCCTGGCTGCTGCAGGACGCCAAGCACGACTACGCGTCCGTCGAGGTCGCCGTCATCCCGCCGTTCACGGACCTGCGCAGCGTGCAGACCCTGGTCGACGCGGACAAGCTCGGCATCGTCTACGGCGCGCAGGACGTGTCGGCGCACACGTCCGGCGCCTACACGGGCGAGATCTCGCCGCTGTTCCTCACCAAGCTCGGCTGCAGCTACGCGGTCGTCGGCCACAGCGAGCGGCGGCAGTACCACGCCGAGGACGACGCGCTCGTCGCCGCCAAGGTGAAGTCGGCGCTCGAGGCGGGACTCACCCCGATCCTGTGCATCGGCGAGCCGCTGGAGGTCCGCAAGGCCGGCACGCACGTCGCGCACACGCTGGCGCAGCTCGACGGCGCCCTGGTGGGCCTGACGGCCGACCAGGTCAAGCAGATCGTCATCGCCTACGAGCCCGTCTGGGCCATCGGCACCGGCGAGACCGCGACGCCCGAGGACGCCCAGGAGATGTGCGAGGCGATCCGCAACCGCGTCGACGCGCTGTACGACGTCGACACCGCGGACGCCGTGCGCGTGCTGTACGGCGGCTCCGTGAAGTCGTCGAACGTGGCGGCGATCATGGCGAAGGCCGACGTCGACGGGGCACTCGTCGGCGGTGCCAGCCTCGACCCCGAGGAGTTCGCGAAGATCGTGCGCTACCAGGCGCACGCCGTCGCGCTCTGACCTGACGGTTCGGCGGGGGGGGTGATCGCGCCCGCCCCGCCGAACCATGTCCAAAGGCCGTTCACCACCTGGTCGAACGTCGCTTACCCTTGACTGCGTCCGTAACCGCTCAGTGAGGAACAGCTTCCCGTGACCGCCCTCCGCATCGTGCTCCAGGTGCTGCTGGTGCTCAGCAGCCTCCTGCTCGTCCCGCTCGTCCTGCTCCACAAGGGGCGCGGCGGCGGGCTGTCGGACATGTTCGGCGGTGGCATCACGTCGGGTGTGGGCTCCTCGGGCGTCGCCGAGCGCAACCTCAACCGGATCACGGTGACGGTGTCCCTCCTCTGGGTCCTCATCATCACCGGGCTCGGCCTGCTGGAACGCTGGAGCTGAGGCACCATGGCGAGCGGAAGTGCGATCCGGGGGTCCCGCGTCGGTGCCGGCCCCATGGGCGAGGCCGAGCGCGGCGAGGCTGCCCCGCGCGTGTGGATCTCCTACTGGTGCGCGAACGGGCACGAGACGCGGCCCAGCTTCGCGGAGGAGGCGGCGATCGAGGCGCCCGTCACCTGGGACTGCCCGCGCTGCGGCTTCCCGGCCGGGCAGGACAAGGACAACCCGCCCGCGCCGTTCCGCAACGAGCCGTACAAGACGCACCTGGCGTACGTGAAGGAGCGGCGGTCCGACGAGGACGGCGCCGCGATCCTCGACGAGGCCCTCGCGGCGCTGCGGGCTCGCCGCGGCCGCTGAGGTGGGCGTGAGCAGGCCGCTGGGCGCGCTCGTTCTGTCGGTGCTGCCCCGGGCCGGGCTCGGGCGCGGCCCCACGCTCGGCTCCGTGATCACGCCGTTCGTGGTGCTGGTGGTCGTCCTCGCGGTCGTCGTCGTCCGGCGCCGGCGCGGCCGCTGAGTCAGGCGGGGATGCCCCGCGCCGCGGCGACGTCCAGCAGCCAGAGCGTGCGCTCCGTGCCCACGGCGCCCGCCGCGGGGACCTGGTCGACGGGTGCTCGTGACAGGGCCTTCGCGACCGCATCCGCCTTCTCCTCGCCGGCCACGACGAGCCACACCTCACGGGCGGCGCGGATCGCCGGGTAGGTGAGCGAGACCCGCCGCGGCGGCGGCTTGGGGGAGTCGTGCTCGCCGACGACGGTCCGGCCCTCGACGTGCACGGTGGCGTGGCCGGGGAACAGCGACGCGACGTGGCCGTCGGGTCCCATGCCGAGCAGCAGGACGTCGAACTCGGGAACGGCGGGCCGGGCCTGTGCCGGCGTCCCGGAGGGGCCGTGCGGGGACGCGCCGGTGGCCTCGTCGCGCGGGGCCACGCCGCCGCTGGGCGAGGCGTCGTCGACGTCGTCGTCCAGGGGCGAGAACCGGGCGAGCTCGTGCGCGTACGCGACCGCCGCCGCGTCCTCGTCGGGCACCGCGCCCTCGGCGGGCATCGCATGGACGTTCGCGGCGGGGATGGGCAGCCCGTCCAGCAGCGCCTCGCGGGCCTGCCGCTCGTTGCGGTCGGGGGAGTCGGCCGGCACGAAGCGTTCGTCGCCCCACCACACGTGGACGCCGGACCAGTCCACGGCGTCGCGCACCGGCGACGCGGCGACGGCCCGGAGCGTGGCAATGCCGAGGCTGCCGCCGGTGACGACGACGTGCAGCGGGGACCGCACCGACTGCAGGTCGATCAGCCGCACGAGGAGCCGGGCGGCGGTCGCGTCCGCCACGGCGGTCGCGTCCGGGTGCACGACGATCTCCACGTGGCGCGCCGGCGCACCGGCGTGCCGGCCGCGCGAGCCGTCGGGGCTCAGGACGACCGGGAGCTCACCGTGGACGGCCGGCGCTTCCTCGCCTGCTGCCGGCCGTTCCGTCGTCCCGAGGGCACCTGAGGTACCGGCGGCCCGCTCGCCGACGGGCAGAGCGCCGAACGCGGCGGCTTCCTCGGGCGTGGTCACGCCGGGACCTTGGCCAGGCCCTTGGTGACGACCTCGCCGTAGACCTCGTCGGGGTCGAGCCGGCGCAGCTCCTCCACCAGGCACTCCTTGAGCTGGCGGATCGGCAGCGCGATCCGGTGCGAGGGCTGCCCGGGCTGGTGGAGCTCGGCGGTCTTGCCGTCCGGCCGGTCCAGGACGATGTCGCCGGCGGTGCGCGACAGGCGGACCTCCGTGATGGCCGGGGCGCCCGGGATCCGGTCGATCTCGACCGGGCAGCGCAGCGCCCACGCGAGCCAGGCGGCCATGAGGTCGAGCGACGGGTGCGTCGCCTCGCCGCGGACCACGGCCTTGTGCACCGGCTCGAACGGCGGCTGGTCGAGCGTCGCCGCGATGAGGCCCCGCCACAGCGTCGCGCGCGTCCACGCGAGGTCCGTGTCGCCGGCGGTGTACGAGCCGGCGAGCCGGCGCAGCGCCGACGTCGGGCTGCTGCACTGCGTGGTGTCGGTGATGCGGCGCACGCCCATCCGCCCGATGGGGTGCTCGGCCGGGTCGTCGGGCACCTCGAACGGCCACCACACGACGATCGGCGCGTCGGGCAGCAGCAGGGGCGTCACCAGGGTGTCGAGGTGCTGCTGCAGCTCGCCGGCGGGGTAGAGGACGACGACCTCGCTGGCGCCCGCGTCCCCGCCGAGCCGGATCTGCGCGGCGAGGTGGGAGTCGGAGCGCTCGTCGATGGTGGACAGCACGATGATCCGGCAGGGGTGCTCACGGCTGGCCGCGTTGGCCGCGTCGATCGCCTCCTCCGGGTCGTGCTGGCCGACGTCGATGACCAACGTCAGCACGCGGCCCAGGGCGACGACGCCGCCCTCGTCGCGCTCCTCGACCAGGCGCTTGTTGAGGTCCCGCGTCGTGGTGTCGGGCAGGTCGATGATCACGGCTGCCTCCAGGTGCGTCCGTCGCGCGCCATCATCCCGTCGGCCGACGCCGGTCCCCACGAGCCCGCGGGGTAGGGGTCGGGCTTGCCGTGCTTGTGCCAGTAGTCGATGACCGGGTCGAGCACCTTCCAAGACAGCTCGACCTCCTCCTGCTGCGGGAACAGCGGCGGGTCGCCGAGCAGCACGTCGAGGATGAGCCGTTCGTAGGCCTCCGGCGACGTCTCGGTGAACGCGTGGCCGTAGCCGAAGTCCATCGTGACGTCGCGGACCTCCATCGCCGTGCCCGGTACCTTGGCGCCGAACCGCACGGTGACGCCCTCGTCGGGCTGGATCCGGATGACGATCGCGTTCTTGCCGAGCTCGGACGTGTCCGAGGAGTCGAACGGCAGGTGCGGGGCCTTCTTGAAGACGACCGCGATCTCGGTCACCCGCCGGCCGAGGCGCTTGCCCGTGCGCAGGTAGAACGGCACGCCCGCCCAGCGCCGCGTGTCGATGTCGACCCGGATCGCGGCGAACGTCTCGGTGACGGAGCTCGGGTTGAACCCCTCCTCCTCGTGGTAGCCGACGACCTTCTCGCCGCCCTGCCAGCCGCCGAGGTACTGCCCGCGCGCGGTGTGCTTGCCCAGGTCGCGGGGGAGCCGGACCGCCGAGAGCACCTTCGTCTTCTCCGCCCGCAGGTGGTCCGCCTCGAACGAGAGCGGCTCCTCCATCGCGGTGAGCGCCAGGAGCTGCATGAGGTGGTTCTGGATGACGTCGCGCGCCGCGCCGATGCCGTCGTAGTACCCGGCGCGGCCCGCGATGCCGATGTCCTCGGCCATGGTGATCTGCACGTGGTCGACGTAGTTCGAGTTCCAGATCGGCTCGAACAGCTGGTTGGCGAAGCGCAGCGCCAGCAGGTTCTGGACCGTCTCCTTGCCCAGGTAGTGGTCGATCCGGAAGATGTCGTCCGGCCGGAACACCTGCGACACGATGTCGTTCAGCTCGCGCGCGCTGGTCAGGTCGTGGCCGAACGGCTTCTCGATGACCACGCGCCGCCACGTGCCCTCGCGCGGCTTCGACAGGCCCGACCGGGCGAGCTGCTCGCACACGACGGGGAACGACGCCGGCGGCACCGACAGGTAGAACGCGTGGTTGCCGCCCGTGCCGCGGTTGACGTCGAGCTCCTCGACGGTGTCGGCGAGCCGGTCGAAGGCGCCGGCCTCGTCGAACGTCCCGGCGACGAACCGGATGCCCTCCGACAGCTGGCGCCAGGTCGCCTCCCGGAACGGCGTGCGGGCGAACTCCTTGACGGAGTCGTGGACGATCTCCGCGAAGTCCTGCGTCTCCCAGTCCCGGCGGGCGAAGCCCGTGAGGGCGAAGCCGGGGGGCAGCAGGCCGCGGTTCGTCAGGTCGTAGACGGCGGGCATGAGCTTCTTGCGTGCCAGGTCACCCGTGACGCCGAAGATGACGAGCCCGCACGGGCCGGCGATCCGGCGCATGCGCCGGTCGCGCGGGTCGCGCAGGGGGTTCTGCCCGGGCGCGACGTGGGCCGGGCTCACCGAGCCGCCTCGGCGACGGCGGCATCGAGACCGGACCGCACGCTGTCGCGCAGCTCCTGCCACGACGCGACGAACTTGTCGACGCCCTCGGACTCCAAGGTCTCCGTCACCTCGTCGAACGAGATGCCGAGCGCCTCGACGCCGGCGATGGCGGCGGCGGCCTCGTTGGCCCTACCGGTGACGGTGTCCCGGCCGACGTCCCCGTGGTCGTCCACCGCCTCGAGCGTCGCCTCCGGCATGGTGTTGACCACACCGCGCACGACGAGCTCCTCGACGTACTTGGTGTCCGGGTAGGCCTTGTCCTTGACGCCCGTGGAGGCCCAGAGGGGTCGCTGCGGGCGGGCGCCCGCCGCCGCCAGCGCCGCCCAGCGCGGCGTGCCCACGACCGCCTCGTACGCGGCGTAGGCGAGCCGGGCGTTCGCCACGCCGGTCGTGCCGCGCAGCCGCGCCGCCTCGGGCGTGCCGAGCGAGTCGAGCCGGGGGTCCACCGCCGTGTCGACGCGGGAGACGAAGAACGACGCCACGGACCCGATCGGCGCCAGGTCGACCCCGGCGGCCTGCGCCTGCTCCAGGCCGGTGAGGAAGGCGTCCATCACCTGCCGGTACCGCTCGATGGAGAAGATCAGCGTGACGTTGACGCTGATCCCCTCGGCGAGGGCGGCCGTGATGGCCGGCAGTCCCTCGACGGTGGCCGGGATCTTGATGAAGAGGTTCGGGCGCCCGACCTCGGCCCACAGGGCCCGGGCGGAGGCGATCGTGCCCGCCGTGTCGTGGGCGAGGCCCGGCTCGACCTCGATCGACACGCGACCGTCGACCGTGCCCGAGCGGTCGTAGGCCGGGCGCAGCACGTCGCACGCCTCGCGCACGTCGTCCGTGGTGATGCGGAGCACCGCCTCGTCGAGCGAGGCGCCCGCGGCCGCCAGCTCCGCGAGCTGGTCGGCGTAGGCGGCGCCGTGCGAGAGCGCCTTCGCGAAGATCGTCGGGTTCGACGTCACGCCGACGACGCCGCGCTCGGCGAGCTTCGCGAGCCCGCCGGAGCGCGTGCGCTCACGTGAGAGGTCGTCGAGCCATACCGCCACGCCGGCGTCCGCCAGGCGGCGCAGGGGGCTGTCCTGGGAAGTCATGATCCTGCCCCTTCCGTGGAACCCGGCCGGGCGGAGATCCCGCCCGGCCGTGGGGCGCGGCCACCTACGCGGCGCCGCCCCTCGTCTCCGCGAGCGACGAGCGCGCGGCCGCCGCGACGGCGTCGGCCGTGATCCCGTACTCCCGGTACAAGGTCTCGTAATCCGCGGAGGCGCCGAAGTGTTCCAGGCTGACCGCTGTGCCGTGCGCGCCGAGGTACTTGTGCCACGACAGGGCGATGCCGGCCTCGACGCTGACGCGCGCCGGGACGGACGCGGGCAGCACCGACTCGCGGTAGGCCTCGTCCTGCTCGTCGAACCACTCGAGGCAGGGCGCCGAGACGACGCGGGTCGCGATGCCCTCGGCCTCGAGCGCGGTGCGCGCCTCGACCGCGAGCTGGACCTCCGAGCCCGTGCCGATGAGGATCACCTCCGGCCGGCCGCCGCTCGCCTCGAGCAGCACGTAGGCGCCGCGCTCCAGGCCGTCGGCGGGTGCGAAGCCCTCCTCGCCGCGGGGGAACGTCGGCACGTTCTGCCGCGTGAGGATCAGGCCCACCGGGCCGCCCCGGCGCTCGAGCGTCGCCTTCCACGCGGCGGCCGTCTCGTTGGCGTCGGCCGGGCGGACGATCGACAGGTGCGGGATCGCCCGCAGCGCGGCCAGGTGCTCCACCGGCTGGTGCGTGGGGCCGTCCTCGCCGAGGCCGATCGAGTCGTGCGTCCAGACGTAGATCGTCGGGATGTCCATCAGCGAGGCCAGCCGCACCGCGCCGCGCATGTAGTCGGAGAACTGCAGGAAGGTCCCGCCGTACGCCCGGGTCAGGCCGTGCAGCACGATGCCGCTGACGATCGCGCCCATGGCGTGCTCACGGATGCCGAAGTGCAGCGTGCGGCCGTACTCGTCGCCGGCGAACTCGGCGCTCGAGCGGTGGGCCGGCAGGAACGACGGCTCGCCCTTCATCGTCGTGTTGTTCGAGCCGGCAAGGTCGGCCGACCCGCCCCACAGCTCCGGGAGGACCGAGGCCAGGGCGGACAGCACGTTGCCGGAGGCGGCGCGCGTGGCGACGTCCTTGCCGGCGGGGAACGTCGGCAGAGCGTCGGTCCAGCCCTCGGGCAGCTGGTGCGCCACGAGCCGGTCGAGGAGGGCGGCGCGGTCGGCGTGGGCCGAGCGCCACTCGTCGTACCCCCGCTGCCAGGCGGCGCGCTCGGTGGCGGCCCGCGCCGCCAGCCTGCCGCGCGTGTGCTCGATGACGGCGGGCTCGACGTCGAACGAGGCGTCCGGGTCGAAGCCCAGGATCTCCTTGAGCCCGCGCACGGCGTCCGTGCCCAGCTTCGAGCCGTGCGCCGCGTGGGACCCGGTCTTGCCCGGCGTGGGCCAGGCGATCAGGGTGCGCAGCGCGATGAATGTCGGGCGGTGCGTCTCGGCCTTCGCCGTCGCGATCGCCGCGGCCAGCGCGTCGACGTCCTCCCGGTACTCCGAGCCCGCGGTCCAGTCGACCTCGAGGGTCTGCCAGCCGTACGCCCGGTAGCGCGCGAGCGTGTCCTCGCCGAAGGCGATGACGGTGTCGCCCTCGATGGAGATCTTGTTGTCGTCCCAGACGACGATGAGGTTCCCGAGCTCCTGCGTGCCGGCGATCGACGAGGCCTCGCCCGAGATGCCCTCCTCGAGGTCGCCGTCGGAGGCGATGACCACCACGTGGTGGTCGAACGGGCTGGTGCCGGGCGCGGCGTCCGGGTCGAGCAGGCCGCGCTCGCGCCGGGCGGCCATCGCCATGCCGATCGCGGACGAGATGCCCTGGCCGAGCGGGCCGGTGGTGATCTCGATGCCCTTGGTGTGGCCGTACTCGGGGTGGCCGGGGGTCTTGGATCCCCAGGTGCGCAGCGCCTCGAGGTCCGCCAGCTCGAGGCCGAAGCCGCCGAGGTAGAGCTGGATGTACTGCGTCAGGCTGGAGTGCCCGGCGGACAGCACGAAGCGGTCGCGACCCAGCCACGCAGGGTCGGCCGGGTCGTGGCGCAGCACGTCCTGGTAGAGCAGGTACGCGAGCGGGGCGAGGCTGATGGCGGTGCCGGGGTGGCCGTTGCCCACCTTCTCCACCGCGTCAGCCGCGAGAACCCGGGCCGTGTCCACCGCCCGGAAGTCCAGATCGGTCCAGCCGACCGTGGTCGCCAGGGGAGCCTTCGCGTTCACCGCACCTCAATCCTTCCGGGCCGCTGCCCGGGTCGTCTCAGCCGCCGGGCCGGGGGATCCGCGAGCCGGGCGGGGCGCCCCGCGCGGGGGCACCTCACGTCACCTGCATGCCGAGCCTATATCCGGGCCTCGGGCCTCCGCCCGGGCGGCCCATCGGGACCGTCCTGCTCCTCCCACCTGGGACGGAAGTCCCATGTACGATGGCCGGGCCGACGAAGTGTGACCGGTTCTCCGACGACGAACGGACAGGCGTGCGACTCTCCAGCCCGGTGGCCCCAGCGGCCTCGGCTGCGAGCCGCGCCGTCGTGCCGGTGCAGGCGCCGCCGGCCGCGGCCCGTCCTCGGGGCTGGCGCGCCACCGTGGGCGCGTACGTCGCGCTCACGAAGCCGCGCATCATCGAGCTGCTGCTCGTCACGACCGTGCCGACGATGGTGCTGGCCGCGCGCGGCCTGCCGTCCCTCGCCCTCGTGGCCGTGACGCTCGTCGGCGGCGCCCTGGCGGCCGGGTCCGCCAACGTCCTCAACTGCTACCTGGACCGCGACATCGACGCGATGATGCACCGCACGCGCCGCCGGCCGACGGTGACGGGTGCCGTCAGCCCGAGGGCGACCCTCGTCTTCGGCGTCGTGCTGGGGGTCGTGGCCCTGGCGATGCTGTGGTTCGCCGTCAACCCGATCTCGGCGATGTTCGCGGCGGGCGCGATCGCGATCTACGTGGTCGGCTACACGATGCTGCTCAAGCGGCGGACCTCGCAGAACATCGTCTGGGGCGGCGCGGCGGGCTGCATGCCCGTGCTCATCGGGTGGTCGGCTGTCACGGGCGGGGTGTCGTGGTCGGCGCTCCTGCTGTTCGGGGTCGTCTTCTTCTGGACACCGCCGCACTACTGGCCGCTGTCGATGAAGTTCCGTGCCGACTACCAGGCCGCGGGCGTGCCCATGCTGCCGGTGGTGCGCCGGGACGCGCAGGTCGCCGCCCAGATGGTCGGGTACGCGCTGGCGATGGTCGCGTGCTCGCTGCTGCTGGCGCCGGTCGCGGGCATGACCTGGGTCTACGCGGTCGCCGCGGCGGCGCTCGGGCTCTGGTTCCTCGGCTCGTGCCTATCGCTGCTGCGGCAGGCGCGCGACCCCGAGCACCACAAGGTGCGGGCCATGCGGGTGTTCCACCACTCGATCACGTACCTGACCCTGCTGTCCGTGGCGGTCGTCGTCGACGTCTTCCTGCCGCTGTAGCCTCGCGTCCATGCCGGACGACGGCGCCCTCGGGCAGGCGTTGGACGCGTACCTCGCCCACCTCGACGTCGAGCGGGGCCTGTCCGTCAACACCCTGGCGGCGTACCGACGGGACCTGTCGCGGTACGTCGACTTCCTCGTCGCACGAGGCATAGGCACTCCGGCGGCGGTCGTCGAGCGGGACGTCGAGGACTACGTCCTCGCGGTGCGCACCGGCGCCGACGGACGCGCCGCGCTGTCGGCCTCGTCGGCCGCCCGCGGCGTGGTGGCGATCCGCGGCTGGCACCGCTTCTGCGTGCCCGAGGGGCTCGCCGCCCAGGATCCGGCGCGCGAGGTCCATCCGCCGGCCCGGCCGAAGCGGCTGCCCAAGGCGCTGTCGGTCGACGACGTCCGGCGCCTCCTGGAGGACGGCGTGCCGAGCGACGGGCCCGTCCCGCTGCGCGACCGCGCGCTGCTCGAGCTGCTCTACTCCACCGGCGCGCGGATCTCCGAGGCCGTCGGCCTCGACGTCGACGACATCGACCTGACGCCGGGCGAGGGTGCGGTGCGCCTGTTCGGCAAGGGCAGCAAGGAGCGCATCGTCCCCGTCGGCTCGTACGCCGGCCAGGCGGTCGAGGCGTACGTGGTGCGCGCCCGGCCCGCGCTGGCGGCCGCCGGCCGGGGGACCCCGGCGCTGTTCCTCAACGTGCGCGGCGCCCGGCTGTCCCGGCAGTCGGCGTGGGCCGTGCTGCGCTCGGCGGCGGACCGGGCCGGCCTGGCCGCAGCGGCCCACGTGTCGCCGCACACCCTGCGGCACTCGTTCGCGACGCACCTGCTGCAGGGGGGCGCCGACATCCGCGTGGTGCAGGAGCTGCTGGGCCACGCCTCCGTCACGACGACGCAGATCTACACGATGGTGACGCCGGACCTGCTGCGCGAGGTCTACATCGCCAACCATCCGCGCGCGACCTCGTCGCGCACCGGCCAGTCGACCGGGCGCTGAACCCCTGCTCCGGTAGGTTTGCCCGCGTGAGTGCCCAGACCGTCGCGGTCGACGCCGTCGGCCGGCCGTTGCCCGAGTTCCCGGTGCCCGCGCCGCTGGCCTCGCACGGCCCGGCGCGCGTCATCGCCCTCTGCAACCAGAAGGGCGGCGTCGGCAAGACGACGACGGCGATCAACCTGGCGGCGGCCCTCGCCGAGTACGGGCGCCGCGTGCTCGTCGTCGACTTCGACCCGCAGGGTGCGGCCTCGGTGGGGCTCGGGGTGCCGCCCCACGAGCTCGACCGCACCGTCTACAACCTCATCATGGACCGGTCGGTCGACTACACCCAGGTGCTGCGCACCACGGCCGTCCAGGGCCTCGACCTGCTGCCGGCCAACATCGACCTGTCGGCGGCCGAGGTGCAGCTGGTCACCGAGGTCGCGCGCGAGTCGGCCCTCTCCCGGGCGCTGCGACCGGCCCTGGACGAGTACGACGAGATCATCGTCGACTGCCAGCCGTCGCTCGGCCTGCTGACGGTCAACGCGCTGACCGCCGCGCACGGCGTGCTCATCCCGCTGGAGTGCGAGTTCTTCGCGCTGCGCGGCGTCGCGCTGCTCGTCGAGACGATCGAGAAGGTCCGCGACCGCCTCAACCCGCGCCTGCAGGTGGACGGCATCCTCGCCACGATGTACGACTCGCGGACGCTGCACGCCCGCGAGGTCGTCGCGCGCGTGCACGAGGCCTTCGGCGACAAGCTGTTCCAGACCGTCATCGCCCGCACCGTGAAGTTCCCGGACGCCACGGTCGCCGCCGAGCCGATCACCACCTACGCCCCCGCGCACACCGGCGCCGAGGCCTACCGCCAGCTGGCCCGTGAGCTCGTCGCCCGTGGCGACGCCGCCTGAGGCGGACGAGCCGGGTCCCGTCGGCACCACGGGGTTCGACGTCCACCTCGACGTGTTCGAGGGCCCGTTCGACCTCCTGCTCGGCCTCATCGCCAAGCACCGGCTCGACATCACCGAGGTCGCCCTGGCGCGGGTGACCGACGAGTTCATCGCGCACATCCGCGCGGCCGAGGGCGGCTGGGACCTGGGGCAGGCGTCGGAGTTCCTGGTCGTCGCCGCCACCCTCCTCGACCTCAAGGCGGCCCGGCTGCTGCCGGCCGGGGAGGTCGAGGACGACGAGGACCTCGAGCTGCTCGAGGCGCGCGACCTCCTGTTCGCCCGGCTGCTGCAGTACCGCGCGTACAAGCAGGTGGCGCGCGACCTCGGCACGCGGCTGGCCGACGAGGCCAGGCACCGCCCGCGGGCGGTGGCGCTCGAGCCGCAGCTGGCGGCGCTGCTGCCCGAGCTGGTGTGGTCGCTCGGGCCCGACGAGCTCGCCGCGATGGCCGCCCGGGCGCTGGCGCCGCGGCCGGTCCCGATGGTCGACACCAGCCACATCCACGCGCCCGCGGTCAGCGTGCGCGAGCAGGCCGCCGTCATCGTCGAGCGGCTGCGCCGCGGGGGCACACTGACCTTCCGGTCGCTCGTGGGAGACGCCGGTTCGACGCTCGTCGTCGTCGCGCGGTTCCTCGCCGTGCTCGAGCTGTTCCGGGAGGCGGCGATCTCCTTCGAGCAGGCCGCGCCGCTCGCCGAGCTGACCATCCGCTGGACGGGTCCCGAGGACCACGTGATGCGCAGCAGCGACTTCGACGAGGCGCCGGACCTGGCGCCCGACCAGACCGAGGAGACCGTGCCGTGAGCGAGCAGGACGAGCGGCCGCCCGCGGCCGACGAGCTGGCGTTCGACGTCGACGCGCTGCCGGGTGGTGCGCGCGCCACGATCGAGGCGGTCCTCATGGTGGCCGACGAGCCGATCCCGGCCGTGCGGCTGGCGGCCGTCCTCGCCGTGCCGACGTCGCGCGTCGAGGGTCTGCTCGCCGAGCTCGCCGCCGAGTACCGCGGCGCCGGCGGTGGCCCGGTGCGGGGCTTCGAGCTGCGGGAGGCGGGCGGTGGCTGGCGCATCTACTCCGCGCCGGCCTACGCCGAGGTCGTCGGGCGCTTCGTGCTGGACGGCCAGCAGGCCCGCCTGACCCAGGCCGCACTGGAGACGCTCGCCGTGGTCGCGTACCGCCAGCCGGTGACACGTGGCCAGGTGTCGGCGGTCCGCGGCGTCAACGTCGACTCGGTGGTGCGCACCCTGACGAGCCGTGGGCTCGTGGCCGAGGTGGGCACAGATCCGAGCACTGGTGCCGTCCTGTACGGGACCACGGGATACTTCCTGGAGCGGATGGGTCTCACGAGCTTGGACGAGCTGCCCCCGCTGGCGCCCTACCTGCCGGAGTTCGACGCTCTGGAGGGCGTCGAGCAGACCGGAGGAGACGCATGAGTGGACAGGCCGGCCGCGGGAGCGGCCGGGGCGGCCGGGCGCAGCAGCGCGACGTGCACGACCCCGAGGGCATCCGGCTGCAGAAGGTGCTCGCCGCGGCGGGTGTCGCGTCGCGCCGCGCGTCGGAGGAGCTGATCCTCGCGGGCCGCGTGACGGTGGACGGCGTCGTGGTGCGCGAGCTGGGCGTCCGGGTCGACCCGGACAAGCAGGTGATCCACGTCGACGGGGACCGGGTGCAGACGAACCCCGACCTGGTGACGCTGGCGTTCCACAAGCCCGAGGGCGTGCTCTCGACCATGAGCGACCCGGAGGGTCGCGAGACCGTCGCCGACTACATCCAGGAGCGCACCGAGCGGCTGTTCCATGTGGGCCGCCTCGACGTGGACTCCGAGGGCCTGCTGCTGCTGACGAACGACGGCGAGCTGGCCCAGCGGCTGACGCACCCCTCGTACGAGGTGCCGAAGACGTACCTGGTGGACGTCATCGGGCAGGTGCCGGCGAAGCTGGGGCCGCAGCTGCTGAAGGGCGTCGAGCTCGAGGACGGCCTGGTCAAGGTCGACGCCTACAAGATCGTCGACATGATCCCCGGCCAGAGCCTGGTGGAGGTCGTGCTGCACGACGGCCGCAACCGCGTGGTCCGCCGCCTCTTCGAGGAGGTCGGCTTCCCGGTGATCCGGCTGGTGCGGACCAAGATCGGGCCGATCCGCCTCGGCGAGCTGAAGTCGGGCCGGACGCGCGTGCTCAGCCCGGCCGAGGTGGCGTCGCTCCAGCGGGCGGTGGGGTTGTGACGGTCGCGACCAAGGGCCCGGTGCGCGTGGTCGGCACCGGGCTCCTCGGCGCGTCCGTCGGGCTGGCGCTGACGCGCGAGGGCCTCGAGGTGCAGCTGTCCGACCCGTCGCGCACCGCCCTGGCCCTCGCCCGGGACGTCGGCGCCGGGGTACCGGCGCGGCCCGACGACCCCGAGCCGGCGCTCGTCGTCGTGGCGGCGCCCCCGGACGTCACGGCCGACGTGGTGCGCGCGGAGCTGGCCGCCCACCCGCACGCGGTGGTCACCGACGTCGCCTCGGTCAAGGGGTACGTGCTGGAGGAGCTGCGCGCGGCCGGCGTCGACCTCGGCCGCTACGTCGGCTCCCACCCGATGGCGGGGCGCGAGCGGTCCGGGCCCTCGGCCGCGGTGCCGGACCTCTTCCTCGGGCGGCCGTGGGTCATCACCGACTCCGGCTCGTCGGACCCGGACGCGCTGCTGGCGGTCCGCTCGCTCGCCGTCGACCTGGGCGCGGTGCCCGTGAGCATGGAGGCGGCCGAGCACGATGCCGCGGTGGCGGCGGTCTCGCACCTGCCCCAGCTGGCCGCGAGCCTGGTCGCCGCGCGCCTGCGGGCGCTCGACGAGCCGGCCCTCGGCCTGGCCGGGCAGGGGCTGCGGGACATGACGCGCATCGCCGCGAGCGACCCGGCCCTGTGGACCTCGATCCTCGCCGCCAACGCGCTGGCCGTCCGGTCCGTCCTCGTCGCGCTGCGCGACGACCTCGACCGGGTGGTCGACGCCCTGACGAGCGCGGCGCTGGCCACCGGTCCCGAGGACGTCGCCCCCGGCGCGCTGGCGGCGATCGCGGACGCCATCGCGGCGGGCAACGCCGGCCAGGCGCGGATCCCCGGCAAGCACGGCGGCCAGCACAAGGCGTACGCCGTGGTGACCGTCCTCGTGCCCGACCAGCCGGGGGAGCTGGCGCACCTGCTGACCGACGTCGGCGCCGCCGGCGTCAACCTCGAGGACCTGCGGATCGAGCACGCGGCGGGCCGCCCGGCGGGCATGGCGGCGATCTCGGTGCTGCCGGACCGGGAGGCGCACCTCGTCGACGCGCTGACGCAGCGTGGCTGGCGGCTGGTCCAGTGAGCCTGGTCGTCGCGATCGACGGGCCCTCCGGGTCGGGCAAGTCGTCGGTGTCGCGCGCGGTGGCGCGCCGCCTGCACCTGGCGTACCTCGACACCGGTGCGATGTACCGGGCGGCGACGTGGTGGTGCCTGTCGGAGGGCATCGACCTGACGGACGCGGCGACGGTGGCCGACGAGGTGCGGCGGTTGCCGCTGGTCATGGGACTGGACCCGGCGCGGCCCACCGTCCACGTGGCCGGTGTCGACGTGGCCGTTCCCATCCGTGAGACGTGGGTGTCCGAGCAGGTCAGCGCGCTGTCGACGAACCTGTCGGTGCGGGCCGAGCTCGTCGCGCGGCAGCGCGGCCTGGTCGCGGCCGAACGCACGGCCGGCTTCTCGGCCGGTCGGGGCGTGGTGGCCGAGGGACGGGACATCACGACGGTCGTGGCGCCGGACGCCGAGGTCCGGGTGCTGCTGACCGCCAGCGCGTCGGCGCGGCTCGCTCGTCGGGCGCTCGAGGTGCACGGCGCGGCCGACGAGGCGGCGGTCGCGGCGACGAAGGACCAGGTGCTGCGGCGCGACGCCCGCGACGCGACGGTCGTCGAGTTCCAGCGGCCCGCCGACGGCGTCGTGCTCGTCGACTCCTCGGAGCTCGACCTGCAGCAGACGGTCCAGGCCGTCCTCGACGTGGTGGAGCGCCTCACCGGGCGGCGCGCGTGACGGCGGAGCGGCCCGCCGGTTGGGTGCCGTCACCCGCGGGCCCCGCGTGGGCGCGCTGGATCGGCCGGTTCCTCGGCCGGGTGGTGTGGGACGCGCACGTGGTGGGCAAGGAGCGCGTCCCCGCGGTGGGCCCCGTGGTGCTGGCGGCCAACCACGTGACGCTCATCGACGGCCCGATCCTCATCGGCGTCGCGCCGCGGCCGCTGCACATCATCACCAAGCAGGAGCTGTTCCACGGACCGGTGGGGACGGTCCTCACCTGGGCGGGGCAGATCCCGGTGGACCGGGCGAGCGGGCGGGCGGCGCTGCAGTCCGGGCTCGGCGTGCTGCGGCGCGGCGGGGCCATCGGCATCTTCCCGGAGGGCAACCGCGGCCGTGGCACCGTCGAGGGCGTCCGCGCCGGCGCCGCGTGGCTGGGCGTGCACGGCGACGCGGCGATGGTGCCGGTAGCGATCCTCGGCACCCGCCTGACGGGGGAGTCGCTCGGGCACATCCCGGGGCTGCGCCGCCGCCTGTACGTCGAGTTCGGCGACCCGATCCGGCCCCCGGCCGAAGGGCCCGCGCGGGAGCGTATCGGCGCGACGAGCGAGCGGCTGCGCGACGCGATGGTGGCCCTCGTCGACGGCGCGCAGGCCCGCAGCGGCCTCGCCCTGCCGGCCGACGATCCCCGGAACCCCGCGGCGTAGCCCGCGCCACCCAGCGCGCAGCACGCGCCACCCCGTCGCCGGCACCCACCCCGGACAGGCGCCGAGCGCACAGTTCGTGCGCCAGATCGACGGTTCCGTGCACCGGAAGGGTCGATCTCGCCGACGAACGATGCGCTCGAAGCGGGTGGAGCGCGCCGACGAACGATGCGCTCGAACCGGGCGGGGCGCGTGGTCGGGGACAATGGGTGCGTGAGTTCCAGCGAGTTCCCCGGTTCCGCCGCGCCCGACGAGGCCGCCGCGCCGTCCGACGACGTCCTGACGCCGTTCGCCGAGGCGGTCGACGAGGGCGCGCCTGAGGTCGACGACGACGAGGCGTTCGACGTGGCCCCGGTCGAGGTCGACGACGAGACGGCCGCGTCCGACGAGGCGCGCGAGCGCGCCCTGCGCGCCGGCCTGGCCGAGTACGATCTCGACGAGGACGACCTGCTGCTGCTCGACGGCGCGGGCGAGCAGGGCGAGGCCGGCGCCGCCGGCCGCGCGCTGCCGGTGCTGGCGGTCGTCGGACGCCCGAACGTCGGCAAGTCGACCCTGGTCAACCGGATCATCGGCCGCCGCGAGGCGGTGGTCCTCGACACCCCGGGCGTGACGCGCGACCGCGTGCGGTACACGGCCGAGTGGGCGGGGCGCGACTTCGTCGTCGTCGACACCGGCGGCTGGGAGGTCGACGTCGCCGGGATCGACGCCCGGGTCGCCGAGCAGGCGGAGGTGGCGATCGCCCAGGCGGACGCCGTCGTCCTCGTGGTCGACGCGACCGTCGGGACCACCGACACCGACGAGCAGGTGGTGCGGCTGCTGCGCCGCTCCGGCAAGCCCGTCGTGCTCGCCGCCAACAAGGTCGACGGCCCGTCGGCCGAGTCGGAGGCGGCGGCGCTGTGGTCGCTCGGGCTGGGCCAGCCGTGGGGCATCTCCGCCCTGCACGGCCGCGGCACCGGAGACCTGCTCGACGCGATCCTCGAGGCGCTGCCCGAGGAGTCGGCCCACGGCGCGGCGATGCCGGACGGCCCGCGGCGCGTGGCGCTCGTCGGACGCCCGAACGTCGGCAAGTCGTCGCTGCTCAACCAGCTGGCGGGGTCGGAGCGGGTGGTCGTCGACGAGGTCGCCGGCACCACGCGGGACCCCGTCGACGAGCTCGTCGAGCTGCGCGGCACGCCCTACGTGTTCGTGGACACCGCGGGGATCCGCCGGCGGGTGCACCAGACCACCGGCGCCGACTTCTACGCGTCCCTGCGCACGCAGGCGGCGATCGAGAAGGCCGAGGTCGCCGTCGTGCTCGTGGACGCGTCCGACGAGCTCACCGAGCAGGACACCCGCGTGATCCAGCAGGTGGTCGACGCCGGGCGCGCGCTCGTCATCGCCTACAACAAGTGGGACCTGATGGACGACGAGCGGCGCCACTACCTCGAGCGGGAGATCGAGCAGGACCTCGTGCAGGTGCAGTGGGCGCCGCGGGTCAACCTCTCCGCCCGCACGGGCCGCCACACGGACAAGCTCGTCCCGGCCCTGGAGACGGCGCTGACCTCCTGGGACACGCGCATCCCCACCGGCCGGCTGAACGCGTTCCTCGGCGAGCTCGTGGCGGCGCACCCGCACCCGCTGCGCGGCGGCAAGCAGCCGCGGATCCTCTTCGCCACGCAGGCGTCGACGCGCCCGCCGCGGTTCGTCGTGTTCGCCACCGGGTTCCTCGACCCCGGCTATCGGCGCTACATCGAGCGCCGGCTGCGCGAGACCTTCGGGTTCGAGGGGTCCCCGATCGTGGTGTCCGTGCGGGTGCGCGAGAAGCGGAAGCGCTGAGGGGTCAGCCGGCCCGGATCGCGCCCTTGAGCACGGACGGGTCGGGCAGCGACCCGGGCTCGTGGTACCACGCCAGCAGCGCGCGGGCCGCGTCGGTGGAGTCCCACACGTTCCAGAGCAGCACGCCGACGAGCGCCTCGCCTTCGGCGTAGTAGACGACGCCCGTCTCGTCGGGCGACGCCCAGTCCTCGAGCACCGTCAGGCCGGCGTCGAGGCGGCCCACCGCCTCGTAGCCCAGCTCGAAGATGTCCGAGTAGAAGAACGGCGTGTGGTCGTAGGGCTCGAGGGGTCGGCCGGTGAGCAGGGCGGCCATGTTGAACCCCGCGGCGCGGCCCGAGACGGTCGCCTGGTCGACGTGCTCGACGCGGCGCCGCCCGAGGATGGCGTCGGGATAGCTCGCCACGTCGCCCGCGGCGAACACGGCGGGGTCGACGGTGCGCAGGAAGCGGTCGACGACGACGCCGTTGTCGGCCGCCAGCCCGCAGGACAGCGCCAGCTCGACGTTCGGCTCGATCCCCAGGCCCAGGACGACGCCGTCCGCGGCGAGGGACACGGGCGTCTCGCCGATCTGGGCGTGCACGGTCACGGTGCCGACGGAGGAGCGCTCCAGCCACCGGGCGAGCGTCCCGGTGCGGACGTCGACCCCGTGCTCGTCGAACGTCCGGCGGATGCGTGCGCTCAGGCCGCGCGGGTACTGCCGGGCGCCGACCTCGGCGTCGGGCGTGAGGAACGTGACCTTGGCGCCGGCCATCGCCAGGCCGGCGGCGAGCTCGGTGCCGATGAACCCGCCGCCGACGACCACGACGTGGCCCCCGGCGAGGGCGCGGGCGCGGTGGTAGTCGCCGATGGTCCGGTAGTAGACGACCTGCGTCGAGGGGCCGAGGTTCAGCTCGCGCGGGCGCCCGCCGGTGGCCAGCAGGAGGGCGCGGTAGCCGTAGAGGTCGTCGTCCGCCGTGACCGTGCGGGCGGCGCGGTCGATGGCGGTCACGCGCGTGGACAGGTGGAGCTGGGCGTCGGTGGCGCCCGCCGTGCCCAGGAACGGCTCGTGGGTGGAGGGGTCGCGCCAGAGGTCCTTGGACAGGGGAGGCCGCTCGTAGGGCGGGTCGGCCTCCTCGCCGAGGATCGCGATGCTGCCGTCCGGGTCGACCACCCGGATCCCTCGTGCTGCGGCGTCCGCCGCCATGCCGCCGCCGACGATGACGTAGTCGTAGTCGAAGCGCATGCGCCCACCGTACGGGTGTGGACGCGCGACGGCGCGTCGGTGACACGATGCCCCCATGCGCGCGTTGCCCCTGGCGGAGCCGGAGCCGTGCGTGCGCCTGGTGCCGGTCTTCGCCGGCCTGACGGCCGCGCAGCAGGCGGAGGTGGGACGCTTCGCGCGTCCGGTCACCGTGCGCGCGGGGGACGCCGTCGCGCGCGCCGGCGAGCGGTCCTCCCGGCTGTTCGTGCTCCACAGCGGGAGCGTCAAGGTGCGCCGCCTGTCGGCCGCCGGCCACGAGACGATCCTGCGCGTGCTGACTCCCGGGGAGGTCGTCGGCGAGGAGGCCTTCCTCACCGGCGACACGCCGGAGGCGGACACCGTCGCGCTGGCGGACTCGCGGCTGTGCTCGTTCGACCACGCCGACCTGGCGGGGCTGCTCGGGCGGATGCCGGACATCGGGGTGGGGATGCTGCGCGCGCTGGCCGTCAAGCTCACCTCGGCCGAGCGGATGGTGACCGCGCTGACCTCGTCGGACGTCGGGGCCCGCGTCGCGGCGTACCTGCTGGACGCTCCGGTCACCGTCAGCGGCGGCGGCCCCCCGGTGGTCCACCTGCCGATCCCCAAGAACCAGGTCGCTGCGCACCTGGGCACGACGCCGGAGACCCTGAGCCGCCGGCTGGCCGCGCTCGAGCGGGACGGGCTGATCGAGGTCCGTCCCGGGCGTGAGGTCGCGATCCTCGACGCCGCGGGCCTCGGTCGCCGCGCGGAGGCTTGACCCAGGTCAAGGCGCACCGGTCCCGCGCTTCGTACGGTGCCCACGTACCGACGACGAAGGGGACGGACATGAGGATCACCGGACGGCTGCAGGCCCTGGCCAGGCTCGTGGTGCAGCCCGCGAGCGCGCACTGCGACACCGAGGACGGACCGGTCGTCACGGCCGGCCGGCGGGCGCTGCTGACGGGCAACGTCAACCACGCGCTGGCCTGGGTCCCCGAGGCCGACGAGGCCGAGGTGCGCCAGGCGTTCGCCGCGGCGAGCACGACGAGCGGGGACGAGCCGGCCGCCGTCGAGCGGCGGTTCCTCGAGACGCTCGTGCGGCTGCACCGCGCGGGCGAGGGCGCGGGGTTCGCGGGCATCATGCCCAGCGGGACGCCGTGGCCGCCGGCCGTCACCGCGGCGGACCGCGCGCTCGCCGAGGGCGTGCTCGCGCCGCTCGAGCCACTGGTCGAGGCGACCGCGTGGCCGGACGTGCAGCGGCGCTTCGCCGCGGCTCGGGCGCTGCGGGACCACGACGTGGACGACGTCGCCACCGGGCGCCGGTTCGTCGCCGCCTACGTGGGCTACGTGCACCAGGCGCTGCACCACGCCGTGCGCCACGCAGCGCCGGACGCCCTGCACCACACGGTGCAGGTGACGGAGCACGCGGTGCCGGCCGGGGTGCCGACCCCGCGTCGAGGTGAGTGATGCCGCGTTGGTGGCTCACCCGGGTGCGGGGTGGCTCGATGGCGCCGGCCCTGCGTGACGGGCAGCTCGCCCTGACGAGGTCGCTGCGACCTGGCTCCGTGGTGCGGCGCGGCGACCTGGTGGTCGCGGAGGCCGGGCGGCGGGTGGTGAAGCGTGTCGTCGGGCTCCCCGGCGAACGGGTGACGTTCCGGGGCGGAGGCGTCCTGATCGACGGGATCGGCCTCGCCGAGCCGTACGCCACGGCGTCCTTCTTCCGCGGCGAGCTTGCGGTGCCGCCGGGGCACTACCTGCTCCTCGGCGACCAGCGCGACGCCTCGGACGACGCGCGGACGTGGCCGCGGCCCTACGTCGCCCGTCAGCAGCTCGTCGGGCGGCTGGTGCGACTCCGCCGGGTCGCGGCACGGCGCGCGTGCCTCTGACGAACGGTGGTCCGATGCGTGCGTGAGGCGGACGGCCGCCCTGCCGCACGCCATGCGAGGGACCCGGTCCGGTGGTACGCAGGTGCCACGCGCGCCCGCATCGTCGACCCGCCGCAGGCAGGAATGAGGCACGAACATGAAGGGCTTCAAGGACTTCGTCATGCGGGGCAACCTCGTCGAGATCGCCGTCGCCTTCATCATCGGTGCCGCGTTCGGCGCGGTCGTCACGGGCTTCACCAAGGTCGTGATCGAGCTGCTCGCCAAGGCCGGCGGCGCACCCAACTTCGACCAGTGGCAGCCGGGCGGGCTGGTGTCCGTCGGGCCGTTCCTCACGGCGCTCGTCGCGTTCCTCATCCTCGCGTTCGTCGTCTACTTCTTCGTCGTCAAGCCCTACGAGGCCGCCAAGCGACGCTTCTCCCGCGGCGCGGAGCAGGACGCGGCGCCCGACGAGAACACCGTCCTGCTGCGCGAGATCCGCGACGCCCTGGTCCGGCGCGAGGAGCCTCGCCCGCTCGCCTGACCAGGCCTTTCGCGGCCCCAGTGGCAGGGCCTCGAGGACCGACCTAGCGTCGAACGATGGCTGCTATCGCCTCGGAAGTCCTCGTCCAGCGCCTCGCGGAGTGGGGGGTCGACACCGTCTACGGGATCCCCGGTGACGGCATCAACGGGCTCATGGAGGGGCTGCGTCGGCATGCCGACAAGGCCCGGTTCGTGCTGGTGCACCACGAGGAGGCGGCCGCCTTCATGGCGACCGCGTACGCCAAGGCGACGGGGCGGATCGGGGTCTGCCTGGCCACGTCCGGCCCCGGCGGCATCCACCTCCTCAACGGGCTCTATGACGCGAAGCTGGATCACCAGCCGGTGCTGGCGATCACGGGGATGCAGGAGACGAGCGTCCTCGGCACCGGCTACCAGCAGGAGGTGCAGCTCGACCGCCTCTACGAGGACGTCGCCGAGTACGACCTCATGGTGACCAACCCGGCACAGCTGCCCGGGGTGGTCGACATCGCGATCCGGACGGCGCTGGCGCGCCGCGGGGTGGCCCACCTGACGCTGCCGAACGACATCCAGGTGGCCGACGCGGACGCCGAGCCGTACCCAAGCGTCGCCCCGGCGCGGCCGCCGGCCACCTCGGCCGTGTACGTCGCCCCGCCCGGCCGTCCGCGCGACGACGACCTGGCCCGCGCCGCGGAGCTGCTGAGCGGCGCGAGCAAGCCGGCGATCCTCGCGGGGGCGGGCGCCCGGGGAGCGCGCGACGAGGTCCTGGCGCTCGCCGAGGCGCTGGGCGCACCGGTCGTCAAGACGCTGTCCGGCAAGGCCGTCGTCCCGGACGACTCGGAGTTCGCCGTCGGCGGCATCGGGCTGCTCGGCACCCGGCCCGGGGGCCAGCTCGCCGAGGAGTGCGACGCGCTCCTCATGGCGGGCACGAACTTCCCGTACACCAAGTTCCTGCCGAACCCGGGTCAGGCCCGCGTGGTCCAGGTCGACATCGACCCGAGCCGCGTCGGCACGCGGTTGCCCGCCGACGTGGCGCTCGTCGGCGACGTCAAGGAGACCCTCGGGGCCCTGCTGCCGCTGATCACCCGCCGCACCGACCGGTCGCACCTGGAGTCCTACCAGAAGGCGATGGCGTCGTGGCGGGCGGACATGGACGCGCTGGAGAACCCCGAGCGCTCGCCGATCGCGCCGCAGTACGTCGTCGGCCTGCTCGACGAGCTCGCCTCCGACGACGCCGTCCTCACGTGCGACTCGGGCACGATCGCCACCTGGGCGGCGCGGCACTGGACCATCCGCGGCGGGCGCGAGTTCTTCCTCTCGGGGAACCTGGCGACGATGGCGCCCGGCCTGCCCTACGCGGTGGCGATCCAGGACGCCTTCCCGGGCCGTCAGGTCATCGCGTACGTGGGCGACGGTGGCTTCGCCATGCTCATGGCCGAGTTCCTGACGGCGGCCCAGCACGGGCTGCCGATCACGGTGGTCGTCAACAACAACAACTCCCTGGGCCAGATCCTCTGGGAGCAGATGGTGCTGGGGTACCCGGAGCACGGCGTGCGGTTCTCGGCGCCGGAGGGCGACTTCGCGGCGTGGGCGCGGGCCTGCGGCGGGTACGGCTCGAAGGTGACGCAGCCCGGCGACCTGCGGGCGGCGCTCACGGAGGCGTTGGCGTTCGACGGGCCGTCGCTGGTGGACGTCGCCGTCAACCCCGACGAGCCGCCCCTCCCTGGCAAGGTGAGCTACGAGCAGGCCACCCACTTCGCGCAGGCCTGGTTGCGCGGGCAGCCCCACAAGGTGGCCATCGCGACGACGCTGTTCAAGGACAAGATCTCGAAGCTGGGCGACTGACGTGGCCGTGGCACAGCTGCCGACGCCGGCCCTGCGCGCGCAGCGCCTCGCCCAGGTCGACGTGGCCGAGCTCGAGCGGCGGCTGCGCGAGCGGGTCGACGGCGAGGTCCGGTTCGACGCCGGCTCGCGCGGCACGTACGCGACGGATGCCTCCAACTTCCGGCACGTGCCGCTCGGCGTCGTCGTGCCCCGGACCGTCGACGCCGGAGCCGAGGCCGTCGCGGTGTGCCGCGAGCTGGGGGCGCCCGTCGTCAGCCGCGGCGGCGGCACGTCGCTGGCCGGGCAGTCGTGCAACGTGGCGGTGGTCCTGGACTGGTCGACGTACTGCCACCGCGTCGTGTCCATCGACGCCGAGCGTCGCACCGCGGTCGTCGAGCCCGGCCTGGTGCTCGACGAGCTCAACGCAGCCGCGGAGCCGTACGGGCTCCAGTTCGGCCCGAAGCCGGCGACGCACTCCCACTGCACCCTCGGCGGCATGATCGGCAACAACTCGTGCGGCTCGACGGCGCAGGCTTTCGGCACCACCGCGCAGTCGGTGCGGCGGCTCGAGATCGTCACCTACGACGGCCTGCGGACGTGGGTCGGCCCGACGAGCGCCGACGAGTACGACGAGATCGTCGCCGCGGGGGGCGCGAGGGCCGAGCTCTACCGCGGGCTGCGCGCGATCGCCGACGAGTTCGGCGACGAGGTGCGTCGGCGCTTCCCGGACATCCCGCGCCGCATCTCCGGCTACAACCTCGACGCGCTGCTCCCGGAGGGCGGCTTCGACCTCGCGAAGGCGCTCACCGGGTCCGAGGCGACGTTGGTGACGATCCTGCGCGCCGAGGTGGCGCTGGTGCCGCTCGTGCCGCGCCGTCGCTTCGTCGCGCTCGGGTACTCCTCCCTCGTCGACGCGGCCCGGGCCGTTCCCGCGGTGAACGAGCACCGCCCGCTGATCGTGGAGGGGATGGACAGCCGCCTCGTCCGCTACGAACGCTCCCAGCACGTCGACCCCGCCGTTCTCGACCTGCTGCCCGAGGGCGACGGCTGGCTCGTCGTCGAGCTCGGAGCGGACGACGACGAGACGCTGCGGGCCCGCGTGGCGGACTTCCGGTCCAGCCTCGAAGGGTCCGCGCGCTCGTTCCGGGAGTACGACGAGCGGGAGGCCGAGCACCTCATGTGGGTGCGGGAGGACGCGCTCGGGGCGACCGCCCACCCGCACGACCTGCGCCGGACCTGGCCCGGGTGGGAGGACTCGGCCGTGCCCCCCGACCGGCTGGGCGACTACCTCGAGGACTTCAACCGGCTGCTCGACGAGTTCGGCTTCGGCGAGGCGTCCCGGTACGGCCACTTCGGTCACGGCTGCCTGCACATCAGCATCCCGTTCGACCTCACGACGGCCGACGGTGTGGCTGCCTACCGCGCGTTCCTGGACCGCGCGGCGCACCTGGTCGCCCACTGCGGCGGCTCGCTGTCGGGGGAGCACGGGGACGGGCAGCAGCGCGGCCAGCTGCTGCCGGTCATGTTCGGCGAGCGCGTCGTCGAGGGGTTCCGCCGGCTCAAGGCACTGCTCGACCCGAGCGACGCGATGAACCCCGGCCGCGTCGTCGCGGCCGAGCCGCCCGACGAGGGACTGCGCCTGGGCACCGACTACGCCCCGACGACGCACAAGGACCTGCACTTCCTGTACCCGCACGACGGCGGGAGCTTCGACGCGGCCGTGCTGCGGTGCGTGGGCGTCGGCGAGTGCCGGCGTCACGACAGCGGGGTCATGTGCCCGTCGTACCGGGCGACCGGCGAGGAGGAGCACTCGACGCGGGGCCGGTCCCGGCTGCTGTTCGAGATGCTCAGCGGCCACGAGGACTCGCCGATCCGTGACGGCTGGCGATCCACCGCCGTGCGGGATGCGCTCGACCTGTGCCTGGCGTGCAAGGGCTGCCGCAGCGACTGCCCGGTCAACGTCGACATGGCGACGTACAAGGCGGAGTTCCTGTCTCACCACTACGCGGGCCGGGTCCGTCCCGCGTCGCACTACACCATGGGGTGGCTGCCGGTGTGGATGGCGCTGGCGGCGGTGGCGCCGGCCGTGGTGAACGCCGCGACCCACCTCGGCCCGTTGTCGCGGCTCGGCCAGCGCCTCGGCGGCGTGGACCCCGGCCGGCCGGTGCCGTACGTGGCCGACCACCGCTTCACGGACCTGTACCGTCGCCGCGGCCCCCGGGGGTCCGGCCGGCGTGGCGAGGTCATGCTGTGGCCGGACACGTTCACCAACAACCTCCACCCGCACGTCGGCCAGGCGGCGGTCGAGGTGCTCGAGGACGCCGGGTACCGGGTGGTCGTGCCGCAGCGTGCGGTCTGCTGCGGGCTGACGTGGATCTCGACCGGGCAGCTGGGGATCGCCGAGCGCGTGCTGCGGCGGACCTTGCGCACCCTGGCGCCCCACCTGCGCCGCGGCGGCCTGGTCGTCGGGCTGGAACCGAGCTGCACGGCGGTGCTGCGCACGGACGGCGTGGAGCTGCTCGGCCACGACGCGGACATGCGGCGGCTCAGCGAGCAGACCCGGACGCTCGCCGAGCTGCTCGACGGCACCGAGGGTTGGCAGCCGCCGGCCGTGGACGTGTCCGCCGTGGCGCAGCCCCACTGCCACCAGCACGCGGTGCTCGGCTTCGACGCCGACCGTCGGCTGCTCGAGCGGTCGGGGGTGTCGCTCACCACGGTCGACGGCTGCTGCGGCCTGGCCGGCAACTTCGGCTACGAGAAGGGGCACCTGGACGTCTCGCTCGCGTGCGCCGGGACGGAGCTGCTCCCGGCCCTCGAGGCCGCGCCCGACGACGTGGTGCTCGCGGACGGCTTCAGCTGCCGGACCCAGGTGGAGCAGGCCGCCGGAGGGCGGCGAGCCGTCCACCTTGCGGAGCTCCTGGCGGCCGGCCTGCGGGGGGCGGCCGCGGGGCCCGTCGAGACGATCGGCCCGCGACCAGGGCGGCCGCAGCCGCTGCCGGAGGGCCCGCGCCCACGGCCCTGGGTGGACCGGGCCGCCGCGGCGCGGGGCGCGCGCTGATGCCGGTCCCGATCACGGGTGTCGACGTGGCCGCGTTCCGTGTCCCGACCCCGGAGCCGGAGGCGGACGGGACGGCGACCTGGGGAGCCACGACGCTCGTCGTCGTCCACGTCCGTGCGGCCGACCGCACCGGGCTCGGCTGGAGCTACGCGGACCCGGCCGCCGCGGGCCTCGTCGCGCGGACGCTGGCGCCGGTCGTCGTCGGCCGTGACGTCATGGACGTGCCCGCGCTGAACGAGGCGATGCGCCGCGAGCTGCGCAACGTCGGGCTGCCGGGGATCGGTGCCACCGCGGTCTCGGCGCTGGACATCGGGCTCTGGGACCTCAAGGCCCGGTGCTGCGAGCTCCCGCTGGTGTCCCTGCTGGGCCGCGCGGCACCGGACGTGCCCGTCTACGGCAGCGGCGGCTTCACCAGCGAGACCGGCGGCCGGCTGCGCGAGGACGTCATCGGCTGGGTGGAGCACGACGGCATCCCGCGGGTCAAGATCAAGATCGGCGAGTCGTGGGGCGCGGCGGTCGATCGCGACCTGGCGCGCGCGGCGATCGCCCGGCAGGCCGCCGGCGACGAGGCCGAGCTCTACGTCGACGCGAACGGCGGGTACCGCCCCGGACAGGCGCGGCGGGTGGAGGCCGCGCTGCGTGACCTCGGCGTCTCGTGGTTCGAGGAGCCGGTCTCGTCCGACGACCTGGCGGGCATGGCCGCCGTGCGAGCCGCCTCCCGTGCGGACGTCGCCGCGGGGGAGTACTGCTGGACCCTGCCCTCGGTGGCCCACCTGCTGGACGCCGGGGCGGTGGACTGCCTCCAGGCGGACGTCACGCGGTGCGGCGGCATCACGGTGTGGCGGGAGGCAGCGGCACTGGCGGTCGGGCACGGCCTGCAGATCTCGGCGCACGGCGCGCCCCAGCTGTCGGCGCACGTGGCCGCGTGCGTGCCGAACGCCCGGCACATCGAGTGGTTCGCCGACCACGTGCGCATCGAGTCCCTGCTCTTCGACGGCGTGCTGCGCCCGTCGCACGGGTCGCTGCGGCCCGACCTCGAGCGCCCGGGCCACGGCCTGACCCTGAGAACCGGCGACGCGCAGCGCTACGAGATCTGACCAGCGAACCTGAAGGCGGTACGACCATGCGAGCACAGACCCTGGGACCGACGGACGTGGTGGTCGTCACCGGCGCGAGCGGGGGCGTCGGGCGAGCCACCGCGCGGGCCGTCGCGGAGCGTGGCGCGGCGGTGGCGCTCCTGGCTCGTGGCCGCGAGGGGCTCGAGGGGGCGGCGGCGGACGTGCGCCGTGCGGGCGGCCGACCGCTCGTCGTGCCCGTCGACGTGGCCGACGCGGCCGCCCTCGACGAGGCCGGGCGGCGCGTCGAGGCCGAGCTCGGTCCGGTGACGGTGTGGGTGAACGTCGCGTTCGCCTCGGCCTTCGCGCGGTTCGAGGACGTCAGCGCCGAGGAGTTCCAGCGCGCGACCGAGGTGACGTACCTCGGGTACGTCCACGGCACGGCGACCGCCCTGCGCCTCATGCGGCCGCGGGGCGCCGGCAGGGTGGTCCAGGTCGGCTCGGCGCTCGCCTACCGGGGCATCCCGCTGCAGGCGGCGTACTGCGGCGCCAAGCACGCCATCCAGGGCTTCACCGAGTCGCTCCGGTGCGAGCTGCTCGCCGAGCACAGCGCCATCCACGTGACGATGGTGCAGCTGCCGGCGGTCAACACGCCGCAGTTCTCCTGGACGCTGACGCGGATGCCCCGGCGGCCGCAGCCGGTGCCGCCGATCTACCAGCCGGAGGTCGCCGCCGGCGCCGTGCGCTACGCGGCCGAGCACCCGTGGCGCCGCGAGTGGTGGGTGGGGACGTCCACGATGCTGACGATCGCCGCGAACGCCATCGCGCCGGGGCTCCTCGACCGCTACCTGGCGCGGACGGGTTTCGACTCGCAGCAGACGTCGGAGCCCACGCCGTCGGACGCACCTGCCGACCTGTTCGCCCCGGCCGACCGGCACCAGGACTTCGGCGCGCACGGCCGGTTCGACGATCGCTCGCACGCGATGGATCCGCAGCTGTGGGCGTCGCGACACCATGGTGCCGTCGTGGGTGGGGTGGGTGCGATGGCGGCGGGCGCGTGGCTGCTCGCGCGGCGCCGCTGACGGACGCATGGCGCACCGCCCGACGAGCTCAGCCCGACGGCGTCCCGTGCGCCCGGGCGCCCGCGACGATGAGGTCCGTGGCCCGCCGGATCTGGTCGAACGCCCGCTCGTACGCCGCCTGGCCGTGACCGAACGGGTTCGGGACGTCGTCGTCGGCCCGCGGTGCCGGCGGACCCGAGCCGCTGGCCCAGGCGACCAGGTGGCGGAGCCGCTCGGCGGGTACCCGCTCCGCGTCGCCCGTCGGCGCCGCCCCGACGCTCCGCGCGAACGCCGTGAGCGTGAAGGCACGGCCCGCGATGGCCGGGACCTGGGCGATCACATGGTCGAGGTTGTCGCGCGCGAGGGCGAGGACGAGGTCGGTGTGCGCCAGCATCTCGGGGGTCACCCGCCGGGCCGCGAACGCGGCGACGTCGCAGCCGGCCGCCCCCAGGAGCGATGCCATCTCGGGCGCGATCGGCGCTCCGACGACCGCGGCGGTGCCGGCGCTCGCGACCGTCACGGTCGGCCCCAGCCCGGCCCTCAGGAGGCGCTCGACGGCGGGTGAGCGACTCGCGTTGCCGGTGCAGACCGCGAGAATGTGAAACGCCTGGCTGCGCATCCGGGGTTGCTCTCGACTCGTGCGTCGATGATCGGGAATCCGGGTCCGAGGATATCCCGCGTGCGCCGGCGCCGCCGGATTCCGTGCCGCCGTCGCGCTTTCTCAGGCACCGTCGGAGAATTCCACGGCTACCGTTGTCGGGTGGCATCGACGAGGATGGACACGGCGCAGCTCACGCGGCTGCTGGGCGACTGGTCGGCGCTGAGCCGGCGGCTGGCGGACGCGCTGGCCGACGCGGTGATCGACCTCGTCGACGCCGGTGTGCTGGCCCCGGGCGTCGAGCTGCCGCCCCAGCGCGACCTGTCGACCGCGCTGGGTGTCAGCCGCGGCACGGTGACCATGGCGGCGCAGATCCTCGAGAGCCGTGGCTACCTGGAGGCCCGCCGCGGATCGGGCGCCAGGATCAGGGTCGGCGCGGAGCACGCGTCGCACGTGGGGCAGGGCCGGTTCCTGTCGTTCACCGACACGCCCGCCGACGTCATCGACCTGTCCAGCGGCGCCCTGCCCGCGACCCAGGTGACGCGCGAGGTCCTCGCCACACCGGTCTCGGGGGAGATCGACGCCTACCTCGACACTGACGGCTACTTCCCGGCGGGTCTCCCGTCGCTGCGCCAGGCGATCGCCGACCACCTCTCGGCCGATGGCATGCCGACGAAGCCGACGGAGGTCCTTGTGACGACGGGGGGCCAGCAGGCGCTGGACCTCGCCCTGCGGCTGGCGACGGAGCCCGGAGACCTGATCCTCGTGGAGGAGCCGACGTATCGCGGAGCGCTGGAGACCGCCCAGGCGTGGGACGCGCGCGTCGAGGGCGTGCCGATGGCGCGCGGCGGGATCGACGCCGAGCTGGTGGCGCGGGCGATCCACCGCAAGCCCGTGGCGCTCTACTGCCAGACGAGCATCCACAACCCGACCGGGCAGTCGATGCACCAGGCGGACCGACGAGCGCTGGCCGACACGGTCAACCGCGCCGGCCTGCTGACCATCGAGGACTGCAGCTCGTACGAGATCACGCTGAGCGGCCGGCCGACGCAGAGCCTCGCCGGTCTGGTGGAGCCGGACCTGCTCATCACCGTGGGGACGCTGTCCAAGCTGTTCTGGGGCGGCCTGCGCGTCGGGTGGATCCGCACGGACGAGGCCCGGGTCCGCGCGCTGCTCGAGCTGCGGAAGTCCAGGGACCTCGCCTCCGCGGTGCCCTCCCAGCTGTGGGCGGTGCGGCTGCTCGCGCGGGCCGAGGAGGCCAGGCGGCAGCGCCGCGACGTGCTGACCGAGCGGCTTCGCGCCGCGGAGTCGGTGCTGGCCGAGTACTTCCCCGACTGGACGTGGGAGCCGATCGTCGGCGGCTCGGGGCTGTGGATCGACACCCATCACGACGCGCTGGCCATCTCCGAGGTGGCTCGGCGGGCCAAGGTGAAGCTCGCGGCCGGGCCGAACTTCTCGGTCTACGGCGGCCAGCGCGGCATGCTCCGCCTGCCGGTGTGGCACGAGACGGAGCTGCTCCACCGGGCCCTGCAGGCGGTCTCCGGTGGACTGTCGCCCCGGCGCTGATACGCCGAGGCCTCCGGCGCCGCACGTGCGGTGCGCCGGAGGCCTCGGCCGGGCGGGCCCGTCTAGGACCGGACATCCTTGGGGAAGGTGAGCCACACGTTGAACATGCCGAGCAGCACGCCGAAGGCGCCGAGGACGACCGTCCACACGCCGGCCCAGAGGGCCGTGAGCGAGGCCTGGTCGGTGACGTGCGGGAAGCTCGTCGTGAAGTAGACGGCCAGCACCATCGAGATGCCGTTGAAGAAGGGCAGCGAGCCGGACTGCAGCACCTGCCAGAACTTCATGAGGTAGACGAGCCCCCCGCAGCCCACGCCGAGGACGGCGATCACCGCGATGTCGCCGGCCGTGACGAGCTTCGCCGTGGAGTTCAGCGCGGCGATGATGGCCAGCAGGATCGCCGTGCCGATCGCGGACGTCGCGAAGGCCGGCAGGATCGTCCGCGCCGCGGCGGGCTTCGCCCCGAGCGCGAAATACTCCGCCCAGACGATGAACGAGCACCACACCGCGAGATTCCAGTGGCTGAGCCACAGGGTGAACGGGACGGAGACGGCCACCGTGATGCCGACGGCGATCCACAGCGGGATGGTCTCTTTGATGCGGACAGCGGGGGCCTGGGAAGAAACGGTCTCAGACGACATTGTGTGAGCCTTTCGATCGCAGTTGTGTGCCATTGGTGGCGGCGGGGGCGGGCCGGATCGGGGGGAACCGGCCCGCCTGCCGCGTGGCGCTCGTCGGTCAGCCGCGGACCCAGACGGGCGCCTGACCAGGGGGGAGCTGGGCGTAGTCGGGTGCCGCGCGCAGCGCCGTCTCGGCCCCACCGGGGCAGTAGATCGCCAGGATGCGCAGCTGCTTCCACCCGGTGTTGAAGGTCGAGTGCACGGTTCCCCTCGGGATGACGATGCTGTCGCCCGCGGTGACGGCGAAGCGCCCGGAGTCACCGACCGTCTGGACCCCCTCGCCCTCGAGCACGACGAGCACCTCGTCGGACTCCGGGTGGGTGTGCAGGTCGTGGCCCTTGGTGGGCTCGATGACCACCTCGCCGACGGTGACGGGCACGCCGGCGAACCGGTCGGGCGTCACGCCCCACTTGATCGCGCCCCAGTCGAAGACCTCGGTGGGCAGCTCGCCCGGGGTGGTGTGGACGGCCATGGGATCACCCGACCGTGGTGCGGAAGTGGATGGCCTTGAACTCCTCGGTCTGCTTGCGGATGCCGACCTCGGCGGGGAAGCGCTCGATGGAGGAGGCGCCGTAGAAGCCGACGATGCCCTCGGTGTGGTCGAGGACGTACTGCGCGTCCGGCGGGTTGGCGATCGGGCCACCGTGGCAGAGGCACAGGATGTCCGGGTTGACGCTCTTGGCGGCGTCCGCCAGCTCCTGGACCTTGACCGCGGCCTGCTCCAGCGTCAGGGCCGTCTGGGCGCCGATGGTGCCCGAGGTGGTCAGGCCCATGTGCGGGACGAGGATGTCCGCGCCGGCCCGGGCCAGGTCCTTGGCCTGCTCGACGTCGAACGCGTAGGGCGTGGTCAGCAGGTCCATCTCGTGGGCCATGCGGATCATGTCGACCTCGGGGCCGAAGCCCATGCCGGTCTCCTCGAGGTTGGCGCGGAACACGCCGTCGATCAGCCCGACGGTCGGGAAGTTCTGCACGCCGGCGAACCCGATCTCCTTGACCTGCTTGAGGAAGTAGGGCATCACCCGGAACGGGTCCGTGCCGTTGACGCCGGCGAGCACCGGGGTCCGCTTGACGACCGGCAGCACCTCCATCGCCATGTCCATGACGATGGCGTTCGCGTCGCCGTAGGCCAGCAGCCCGGACAGCGAGCCGCGGCCCGCCATGCGGAAGCGCCCTGAGTTGTAGATGACCAGCAGGTCGATGCCGCCGGCCTCGGCGGACTTCGCCGTGATGCCGGTGCCCGCCCCGCCGCCGACGATCGGCTTGCCCGCCGCCACCTGGGCGCGGAACCGGTCGAGGATCTGCGTGCGTGTCTCAGACATGTCTCTCCTTCGGCTACTGGCCGGCGACGAGCCGGCGCTCGGTGATCAGGGCGTGCAGGGCATCGGCCATCGCGACGGCGAAGGTCGGCTCGTTGATGTCGACGTCGCGCTCCTCGATCGTGACCCGGCTCCCGGCCAGGCCGGCGCGGAGCTCGGCGAACAGCGCGGCGTCCGCCTCGGCGTCCCGGAACGGGGCGCCGTCGACGTCGATGGCGCTGACACCCCGTAGGGGGATGAACAGCTCCGTCGGGCCGGTGGCGGCGGCCAGCTTGCGGGCGATGCGGCGCCCGAGCTCGGCCATCTCCTCGGTCGTCGTGCGCATGAGGGTGACGGTCGGGTTGTGCACGAACAGGTTCCGGCCCGTGAACTGCGGCGGGACCGTGTCCATCGGCCCGAAGTTGACCATGTCCAGCGCGCCGACGCTGACCACCTGCGGCACCCCGAGGCGGCCGGCCATCTCGAGCCGGTCCGGCCCCGCGGAGAGCACCCCGCCGACGAGGTCGTCGCACAGCTCGGTGGTCGTCACGTCGCAGACGCCGGCCAGCAGGCCGGACTCGACGAGCTTCTCCATGGCACGGCCGCCGGTCCCGGTGGCGTGGAACACCAGCACCTCGTAGCCGAGCTCGGTCAGCCGCTCGCGGGCGACGGTGCAGGCCGGCGTGGTGACGCCGAACATCGTCATGCCGACCAGCGGCTTGTGCTCGCCCTCGGGAAGGCCCAGGCGCGCCTCGTAGGCCTTGGCCATCCCCGCGATGCCGGCGGCCGCGTTGCCGAGCACCAGCTGGGAGATGCGGTTGATCCCCGCGACGTCGGTCACCGAGTACATCAGCGTGGCGTCCACCTCGCCGACGTACGGCTTGACGTCCCCGCTGGCCATCGTCGAGACCAGCAGCTTGGGGAAGCCGATGGGCAGCGCCTGCATGGCGGGAGCCGCCACCGAGGATCCGCCCGATCCGCCGATGCTCAGCAGGCCGTGGATCGCCCCCTCGGCCGCGAGTCGCTTGACGACGGCGGCCGCCCCGGCGCCCATCACCGTCATCATCTCGCCGCGGTCGCGGCGCTCCCGCAGCCCCGCGGCGTCCTGGCCGGCCGCGGCGATCACCTCGTCGGAGGTCACGGCGGCCAGCGGGGAGGTGGAGAACGACCCGACGTCGATCGGGAGGACCTCCACACCGTTCTCGATCAGTCGATCCGCGAGCCAGGAGTACTCGACGCCCTTGGTGTCGAGCGTGCCCAGCAGTGCAACCTTCGCCATGGTCACTCCTTTGTGTGGCGTGTCGTGCGCGCCTCACGCTAGGGGTGGGCCCACGGGCGGCACCGGGCCAATCCGACGCAATTGGCCCGCATGCGGGACGCCCGTCGGGACGGGTCGCGGCGCGCGGTCGCGACCGCCTCGGCGGGGCTCCGACGCCTCGTTGCCGGCGCCGGCATTGGACGAGCCGCTGCCGACGACGCTCCCGCCCGGACCCGGACAGAGCACGAGGCCCGCCGGACGACGCCGCCGAGCCTCGGAACTGCTACTTCGTTGTCGGGCTGGCGGGATTTGAACCCACGACCCCTTGACCCCCAGTCAAGTGCGCTACCAAGCTGCGCCACAGCCCGCTGGCCCCGGAGGGCCGTCGAGAATGCTACCGCACGGCTCGGACCGGCCCCGCGTCCGGCGGCGCGCTACAGGTTGACGATGACGAGCACCGTCATGCCGACGCCGAGCAGGGCGGCGAGCGCCAGCGGGACGATCCCCGAGCGATGCCCCGCCCGCAGGGCGCGGCGGGCGAAGACGACCCCTGCGATGCAGGGGAGCAGCGCGATCGCCAGGCCCGGGATCCCGGCGGCGAGGTTCGCCCACAACGGCGTGACGTCGCCCGTGCTGGGGTCGTGGCCGACGAGGACGTAGATGCCCTGCGCGGCGATGAACGAGAAGAAGAAGAACACCGGCACGAGGACGACGCACGCCCAGGACCAGATCAGGGGCGTCGTGGTGCCGTAGCCGGACGAGCCGATCGATCGCGGTGACGCGTCCATGAGGAGCACCCCCTCTGGCCGCACGGTCTCGCGGCGGGCTCGCCCGCGCCAGAGGCGAAGGTCCCCGCGACGGTCAGCGCGGCCGCGGTGGGGCGGTCGTCCCCCGCACGATGAGCTCGGTCGGCACGACGAGGCGGTCCTGCACGGGCCGCTGCTGCGAGCGGAGCTGCTCGAGGAGGATCCGCACCAGCTCGTGCCCGATGGTGTGGAAGTCCTGCTTGACGGTGGTCAGCGGCGGATACGCGTACTCGGACAGCGCGATGCCGTCGAAGCCGACGACGCTGACGTCGTCGGGCACGCGCCGGCCGAGCTCGTGCAGCGCCCGCATCAGCCCGAGCGCCATCTCGTCGTTCGCGCAGTACACGGCGGTGACGGAGTCGTCGGCGGCGACCTGGTGGCCGAGCTCGTAGCCCGAGCGAGCCGTCCAGTCGCCCCGCCACAGCCGCGGCGGGGCGATGCCGGCGCCCTCGAGGCAGCGCTGCCAGCTCGCGACGCGGACGTTGGCGGGCTCGGAGTCCGCCGGCCCGGCGACGTGGTGCACGGTGCGGTGGCCCAGTCCCAGGAGGTGACCGACGGCGTCGAACGTGCCCTGCACCTGGTCGGCGACGACCGCGGGGTAGTGGCCGACGAGCCGGGAGTCGGAGACCACCACGGCCAGGCCGGCGGGCAGGGCGAGCGACTCCGGCGTCGCCTCCTCGGCGCGGATGATGATCAGCCCGTCGATGGCCTGGTGGGTGAGGAGGTGGGCGGCGCTCTCCCACTCGTTGGGGTCGGCGTGGCGCACGCCGACCACGGTCACCGCGTAGTCCTGCGCCTGGGCGGCCTCGATGACGCCCTCGGTGGTCAGCGCCTCGCCGGTGCGCTCGAACCGGTGGGCGAGCAGGCCGATCGTGCCGAAGGCCCCGTTGCGCAGGGCTCGCGCGGCGTGGTTGGGGGAGTAGCCGAGCTGGTCCATGGCGGCGATCACGCGCGCCCGGGTGTCGCCGCTCACGCGCGCCGCCCCGGTGGACACGCGGGACACGGTCTGGGCCGAGACCCCGGCGAGCCGTGCGACGTCCTCGATCGACGGGGCGCGCCGAGGACGACCCGCAGTGGTGGGCATGCGCGCATGCTACGCGCCGACCTGCGGCCTTGATGATGACGTCAACATAGGGGTAGAGGCACGCGCACCGATCGAGAGTCACCGGCGACCGCGCCTCGTTGACAGCGCATCCGCTATACCGCCTATGTTTACGTCAACGCCCATCGTCGACGCGCCTGTCGACGTGGTGGGGGACCGCTCGCGCGAGGCCCCGACGGTGGGGTTCGGCTCGAGATCGAGGCAAGCAGGAGCCATCACGTGACATTCGACATCAGCCGGGTCGCGGACCCGGAGTACTTCGCCGAGAACCGCCTGGCCGCCCATTCCGACCACCGCTGGTTCCGCGACGCCGACGAGGCCGCCTCGGGGGTCAGCGGGTACGAGCAGTCGCTGTCGGGCATGTGGAAGCTCCACTACGCGAAGAACCCCGGCCAGCGGGTCGAGGGCTTCGAGGCGCTCGACCACGACACGTCCGGCTGGGACGACATCCGGGTGCCGGCGCACATCCAGCTCGAGGGCTACGACCGCGCCCAGTACACCAACGTCCAGTACCCGTGGGACGGGCACGAGGCCGTCGAGCCGGGCGAGGTGCCGCAGCGCTACAACCCCGTGGCGAGCTACGTGAGGACGTACACGCCGGACCGGCCGCTGGCGCCGGGGGAGCGGCTGAGCGTGGCGTTCCAGGGCGCCGAGAGCGCCGTCGCGGTGTGGCACAACGGCGTCTACGTCGGGTACGCGGGCGACTCCTTCACGCCGTCGGAGTTCGACCTGACCGACACCCTCGTGGCGGGCGAGAACAAGCTCGCCGCGCAGGTGGTCAAGTGGACCAGCGGCTCGTGGATCGAGGACCAGGACTTCTACCGCTTCTCGGGCCTGTTCCGCGACGTGGTGCTGTACCGGCGTCCCGCGGTCCACGCCGAGGACGTGCGGGTCCGGTCCACGGTGTCCGACGACCTGGCCGAGGCGATCGTCTCGGTCCAGGTCTCGCTCGCAGGGCGCGGGAGCGTGCGGGCTGCGCTCGAGGGGGTCGGGGAGCTGTCCGAGGCGGGCGACGGCGAGCTCGTCGTGCGCGTGGCCGCCCCGCGGCTGTGGAGCGCGGAGGACCCGTTCCGGTACACCCTGACGCTGCAGTTGCGGGACGCCGAGGGCGCGCTCGCCGAGGTCGTCCCTCTGCGCGTCGGCATCCGCCGGTTCGGCATCGAGGACGGGCTGCTGAAGGTCAACGGCCGGCGCGTCGTGTTCAAGGGTGTCAACCGGCACGAGTTCGGCCTCGACGGGCGCGTCATGAGCCGGGAGCAGACGGAGGCGGACGTCCGGCTGATGAAGGCCGCCGGCATCAACGCCGTGCGCACCAGCCACTACCCGAACAACTCCTTCTTCTACGACCTGTGCGACGAGTACGGCCTGTACGTCGTCGACGAGATGAACCTCGAGGCCCACGGCTTGTGGGACGCCGTGAACCGCGGCCGGCTCACGGTCGACCAGGCGGTGCCCGGCGACCGGCCCGAGTGGCTGCCGGCCCTGCTCGACCGGGCCGCGAGCATGGTGCAGCGGGACAAGAACCACGCCTGCGTCGTCATGTGGTCGTGCGGCAACGAGTCGTTCGGCGGGAAGGACATCCTCGCGGTCTCGAACTACTTCCGTGAGGTCGACGACCGACCGGTCCACTACGAGGGCGTGCACTGGGACGACCGCTATCCCGAGACGAGCGACGTCGTCAGCCGCATGTACGCGCCGGCGGCCGAGATCGAGGCGTTCCTCGCCACCCACCGGGACAAGCCGTTCGTCCTCTGCGAGTACGCCCACGCGATGGGCAACTCGTTCGGCGCCGTCGACAGGTACCTCGATCTCGCCTACCGCGAGCCGCTGTTCCAGGGTGGCTTCATCTGGGACTTCGCCGACCAGGCCGTCCGCCTGACCGACCGGTACGGCCGTCCGTACCTCGGCTACGGCGGCGACAGCGGCGAGGCGCCCAGCGACTACGAGTTCTGCGGCAACGGCATCCTCTTCGCCGACCACACGCCGACGCCCAAGCTGCAGGAGGTCAGGTACCTCTACCAGCCGCTCCGCGTCGCCGTCACCGCCGACTCGTTCGTCGTCGAGAACCGCGAGCTGTTCACCGGCACCGAGGCCTACCGCTGCGTCGTCACCCTGCGGCGGGAGGGCCAGGTGCTCGAGGAGGCCACGGTCGCCACCGCGGTCGAGCCTGGTTCGTCGGCCACGTACCCGCTGCCGTTCGCGGCGCCGCGGGCCGCGGGGGAGTACACCGTCGACGTCTCGTTCCGCCTGCCCGAGCCCACGCGGTGGGCCGACGCCGGGCACGAGGTCGCGTGGGGCCAGGGCGTCGTCGTGGTGCCCGCCGCCGCGGCGGCCCCCCGGACGACGAGGGCGCCCGAGCTCGTCGACGGGATCCACAACATCGGGGTGCGGGGCGAGCACTTCGCCGCCCTGTTCTCGCGGCTGCACGGCGGGCTGGTCTCGTACCGCTTCGGCCTCACGCCGGACGGCGGGCACGAGATGCTCCGGGCGGTGCCGCGGCCGAGCTTCTGGCACGCGCCGACGTCGAACGAGAAGGGCTGGAACGGCCCGTTCCACGACGGGCAGTGGCTGCTGGCCAGCCGGTACGCCGACGTCGTCGGCGGCCCCACCGCGCAGCTGCGTGACGGCCGCGCCGAGGTGTCGTACCGCTACGTGCTGCCGACCACGCCGCGCAGCGAGTGCGACCTCGTGTACGCGGTGGACGGGGACGGGCACGTCGACGTGACGCTGACGGCGCGGCCCGGAGACGGTCTGCCGGACATGCCCGAGCTCGGCGTGCTCTTCGAGGCCCCGGCGGACCTGCACCGGCTGCGCTGGTACGGCGAGGGGCCCGACGAGTGCTACGTCGACCGTCGCAACGGGGCGCGCCTCGGGGTGTACTCGAGCGACGTCACCCGCGAGCTGACCCCGTACCTGCGGCCGCAGGAGGCCGGCAGCCGCACCGGCGTGCGGTGGGCGGAGGTCACCGACGAGCGGGGTGCCGGGCTCCGGTTCGACTGCCCCGACGGCATGGAGTTCTCGGCCCTGCCGTGGACGCCGTTCGAGGTCGAGAACGCGGCGCACCACGTCGAGCTGCCGCCGATCCACCGCACGGTGCTCCGCCCCGCGCTCATGCGCCGCGGGGTCGGCGGCGACGACTCGTGGGGCGCGCGGACGCACCCGGAGTACCTGCTGCCCACCGGGACCGAGCTCGTGTTCCGCTTCGGCTTCCAGGGGATGCGGTCGTGACGCCCGCCTGGGAGGCGGGGCACCGCGGTGCCGGGTTCCGGCAGACTCCTCCCCGTGCGCGCGACTGAATCCCGCCACTCGCTGACGAGGGCCGTGGTGGCGCTGCGGGGCAACCCGCGCGCCGCCGTGTACACCGAGCCGATGTGGGGCCTGTCGATGGCCCTGGTCCTGCCGTACGCCTCGGTGTACATGCTGGCCCTCGGGCTCCACGACGAGCAGATCGGCCTGCTCGCGACGATCTCGCTGCTGTCGCAGGTGGTGTTCGGGCTGCTGTCGGGTGTCATCACCGACAAGCTGGGCCGGCGCACCACCACCGCGGTGTTCGACATCGTCGCGTGGGTGGTGCCGTGCGTCGTCTGGGCCGTGGCGCACAACTTCTGGTTCTTCCTCGTGGCGTCCCTGGTCAACGGCACGTGGCAGGTGACCCAGAACTCGTGGGACTGCCTGCTGGTGGAGGACGCGGACCCCCGCCAGATCACGGGGATCTACTCGCTGGTGCGGGTGGCGGCCGACTTCTCGGCCCTCTTCGCCCCGATCGCGGCCCTCCTGGTGTCGCACTACGGGCTGGTGCCGGCGGTCCGGATCCTCTACGTGAACGCGGCCGTGGTGATGGCGATCAAGATCGCGATCCTGTACCGATGGTCGACGGAGACCGCCACCGGCCGGGTGAGGATGGCGCAGACGCGGGGCCGGAGCATGTGGTCGCTGCTCGCCGAGTACCGCGGCGTCCTGCCGATCATCGTGCGGTCGCGGGGGACCATCTTCTCGCTCGGGATCATGGCGATCGTCGCCGCCGTCACCGTCGTCACGCAGACCTTCTGGCAGGTCGTCGTCAGCCAGAAGCTCGGTGTCCCCGACCCGTTGCTGCCGTTCTTCCCGATGGTGCGCTCGGTGCTCACGGTGCTGTTCTTCTTCACCGTGATCCCGCGCCTGACGGGCCGCCGTCACCTCAAGGGCGCGCTGCTCTGGGGGTTCGGCGTGTACCTGGCCGGGCAGGCGCTCCTCGTGGCCATCCCGGGCAGCCCGCCCACCGGCACCACGTACGTCCTGCTCGGCGTGACGCTCGTGCTGGACGGTTTCGGCGCGGGCATCCTCTTCATGCTGTCCGAGTCGCTGGTGGCGCTGCACGTCGACCGCGCGGAGCGGTCGCGCGTGATGGCGGTGCAGCGCACGTGCGTCATGCTCGTGAGCGCGCCGTTCGGGTGGTTCGGCGGCTGGCTGTCGGGGATGGACCGGACGTGGCCCTTCGTCCTGACGTCGCTGCTGCTGCTCGGCGGCGTCCTGGTGACCGCGCTGTTCTTCGTCGCGACGCACGACGAGCCGGACGAGACCCCGGTGCCGGCGCCGCAGACCGCGGAGCCGCACGCCCGGTAGCGCCGGCACCGGCCCGCTGCCCCTGGCGCCGCGGCGATCAGAGGTCGAGCCGGACCACCACCCGGCGTGGGGTGGGACGGCTCACCTCGCGGAACCCTGCCGCGAGGAAGGCGCTCACCGGGCCGACGTTGAGCTCGCCCCAGGTGACCTCCGTGCCGGGCCGCGTGGTCATCGGGTAGCCCTCGATCGCGCGGGCGCCGGCCGCCGCGGCGTGCTCGGCGGCGCCGCGCGCCAGGTCGTAGGTCAGGTGGCGGCCGCGATACCCCAGGCGCACGACGAAGCAGACCGCGGCCCACACGGTCGGGTCGCCCTTGTCCTCGGCGCGGCCCTTCCACGCGACGGGCGAGTTGAGCACCCGCCGGAACCCCGCGCGGGGGCCGACCTCGCACCACCCCACCGGCTCGTCGCCGAGGTACGCGATGACGCCACTGGTCGAGGGGGCGGCGTCGTCGCCCGCGTTCGTCTGCCGGCGGAGGTGGAACGAGCGCTCCTCGAAGGGCATGGGGAACCACGCCGCGTCCGCCCAGACCTGTCGTTGGCACTGGCAGTGGTGCGCGTAGTCGGCGCGTCCGAGGACCGTCTGCAGGTCCTCCCACGACGCCTCGTTCGCGCGCACCACGCGCACCGGCGCCCCGTCCCGCGGCGCGCGCGGCGCTCCCGCCGGCGTCACAGGGAGCCGAACAGGTCGTTCAGCGCCTCGGTCATCGACGGGTGCGTCCAGATGCCGTCGCGCAGGGTGCTCGCGGTGGCGCGCAGGCGCATGGCCAGGGCGACCGTGTTGACGATCTCCTGCGCGTCGTGCGCGAGGATCGCCACCCCGAGCACCTCGTCGGTCTCGGCGTCCACGACGGCCTTCATCAGGCCACGGGCGTCGCCGACGATCTTGGCCCGGGGCACGGTGGCCATGTCCGCCACGTGCCGCACGGCGACACGGACGGCCCGACCGGTGGCGCGGGCCTGGTCCTCGGTCATCCCCACGCGTCCCAGCGGCGGGGTCGTGAACACCGTGTGCGGCACGGCGACCCGGTCGCTCGTCGTGCGGCGCCCCTGGCCGGTGAGCTGGTCGAGGACGATCCGGTAGTCGTCCAGGGACACGTAGGTGTGCTGCGGCCCGCCGTTGACGTCGCCGACCGCGAACACATGCGGTTGGCCCGTGCGCAGGTGCTCGTCGACGACGACGGCCCCGTGCGCGTCCACCGCGATCCCCACCCGATCGAGCCCGAGCCCGGCGGTGACCGGTCGCCGGCCCAGCGCCGCGAGCACCACGTCGCCCATGACCGAGCCGGGGCCGTCAGGGCCGATGAAGGTGACGGTCGCGCCGTCGGCGGTGTCGGCGACCCCGTCGACGGTGACGCCGGCGAGGATCCGCACGCCGACGCCGCTGAGCAGGTCCTCGACCGCGTGCGAGATGTCGGGGTCCTCGGCGCGCAGGAGGCGATCGGACCGCTGCAGGAGGGTCGTCGGCGTGCCGAAGGCGGCGTGCATCGAGGCGAGCTCGACGGCGACGTACCCACCCCCGAGGACGACGAGCGACCGGGGCCGTTCCGCACGCGCGAGCAGGCCGGTGCTCGTCACGACGTGGGCGCTGCCGGCCAGGCCGGGGATCGGCGGGAGCACCGGCTCGGCGCCGGTGTCGATGACGATCGTGTCGGAGGTCACCGTGAGGCGGTCGTCGCCGGCCGTGACCAGGAGGGTGTGCGGGTCGGTGAACTCCGCGCGGCCCGTGAGGACGGTCGCCGTCTCGGGCGTGTCGAGCAGCGCGAAGTTCTTGGCCCGCATCGCCTCGACGAGCGTGGTCGTGAAGGCGAACGCCGCGCGGTAGCCGTCGTCGCGCGCGAGGTGCGGGTCAGGGTGCTCCGAGCGGTAGACCAGCGCCTTGGTCGGCACGCACCCGATGTTGATGCAGGTGCCGCCGTACATCTGCGCCGACTGCTCGATCATCACCACGCGCCGCCCCGCCTTCGCGAGCGCACCGGCGAGCGTCTTGCCGCCCTTGCCGAAGCCGATGACCGCCAGGTCGGCGTGCAGGGCGGGGGGCGTGGGCTGGTCCGGCATGGTGGCTCCCTCGTCGCGGCCGTCCGCACCAACGCTAGGCGGCGGGGTCCGTCCAGGCGAGGGCGGCGCCCACGAAGTCGCCAAAGGAATGGACGGCGTTGCCCACGCCCTCGCGCTCGGCCGGGCTCAGCGGGCGCAGCGGTTCGACGACGACGCGGGTCGGCAGCCCCCGCCCGTCTCGCCGGTAGGCCCACCGCCCGGCCGCCCGGCCGTCGACGAGCACCCAGTGCATCGGCGCCCCACCGCCGCGGGTCAGCAGCACGGCGTCGCCCGTCACCACGTCGCGCGTCCTCAGGTAGGACATCACGAGCTCGTCGTAGGCCTGGACGAGGTCGACGCGGGGCTCGGCCGGCGCGGGCGGCGGGTCCCCGGGCCCCACCCACAAGGTGAGACCGCCGCTGTCGACGCGCTCGAGCTCGCCGGCGACCGACGCGACCGCGGCGCGGGCCTCCGTGAGGGTGAGGCTCGCCCAGCTCGCGAGGTCGTCGATCGTGGCCGGGCCGCGGGTGGTGACGTAGCGGCGGGCGAGCTCGGCGAGCGCCTCCTCGCGTGGTGGGGCGTCGCCCCCGGGCGCCCGCTCGTCGAGCAGCGCGTACGTCTGCTGCCGGTCGGTCACGACGCCGTTGACGACGACCCCTTCGAGCTCGGCGTCCATCACCGCCAGCGTCAGGGCCAGGCCGTCCAGCGCCCACCCCGCCGACGTCAGCGCGGCACCGAGCTCGGGGCGCGTGCGGTGGCGGCCGTCGGCGAGCGCAGTCGCGAGGGCCCTCCGGGTCGCGGCCCGGGTCTCCTCATCGAGCCCCTCCCGGCGGTAGAGCGCGGCGTTGGAGCGCTGCACGCGCGGCGCGGTCGCCCGCAGCAGCCACCGGATGTCCGCCGGGGCCACCGCGTGCCAGGTGGGGCGGAGCACGTGCGTGCGCAGCACGGCGCCCGCGTCCAGCTCGTCCGCCACCGCCTCGCGCGTGACGCCCTCGGCACGCTGGGCGAGCGACCAGGCCGACGGCAGCAGGTCCTGCGCCTGGACCGCGCCGAGCCGCCCGACGACGTCCGCGGCCGAGCGGGTCGCGCCCGGCGTCAGGAGCTGGTTGGCGAGCCGCCAGCGGGCGACCAGTGCGGGGTCCACGCCCGGAGCCTACGGACGACCTCCGACTCCGGCTGCCCGGGCGGCGCCGGTGCGCCAGAGCTACCCTCGTGGCGGAGGACCGCGATGGCGCTGGAACCCACCCTCATCGTCTCGGTCCGGCGGGCGCTCCACCTGCTCGACGCCGTCGGCGAGGCCGGACGCCCGCTGCCGGCCAAGGCGCTCGCCCGCCGGGCCGGGCTGCCCCTGGCCACGACGTACCACCTGCTGCGCACCCTCGTGCACGAGGGCTACCTCACGCGCCTCGACGGAGCGGGCTACGTGCTGGGCGACCACGTCGCCACGCTGCTCGACGGCCCCGCCCAAGCGGCTCGGTGCGCCGTGCGTCGCCGCGAGATCCTCGCCGGGCTGCGCGACGAGCTGTCCGCGGCGTCCTACCTGTCGGTGCTGACGGACGGCGAAATCCGCCTGGTGGACGTCGCCGACGGCCCGGCCACGCCGCGGGTCGACCTCTGGGTCGGCTTCGAGGATGCCGCCCACGCCACCGCGGTGGGCAAGGCCGTGCTGGCGGCGCTGCGCTCGGGCGAGCGCGCCGACTACCTCGCGCGGCACGGTATGGCGGACCTCACGCCGCACACCGTGACGGACGCCCGCGTGCTGCTGCACCAGCTCGAGGCACGGCCGGCGGTCGTGCTGGACCGCGAGGAGTACGCGCTGGGCACCGCGTGCGTCGCGGTGCCGGTCCCGGGCGCGCCGGAGCCCGCCGCCGTGGCGGTGTCCGTGCCCGCGGGGCGGGTGGGGCGGATCGTCGGGCACGCCGACCAGCTGCGGAGCGCCGCCGCCCGGCTGGGCCTGGCGCTGGCCGCACCGGTTGTCACCATCTGAACAACGTCCGCTGTCCCGCCGCGGGCGGCCCGCGCACGCTGGTGACGAGGACTACGACGTCTGGAGGTGCGCGACATGACGACGACGACACCCACCGTCCCGATCGGGACGACGAGCCTCGAGCCCGACGTCCGACGAGGGCTGTACCGGACGATGGTGCTCATCCGGACCTACGAAGAGGCGATCCGGCGCGAGTACTACGCCGACAAGGGGCCGGGCTTCGACATCGGCAAGGGGTTGGTCCCGGGGGAGATGCACCTGTCGGCCGGGCAGGAGCCCGTGGCGGCCGGCATCTGCGCCCACCTGACGGCCGACGACGCCGTGACGGCCACCCACCGTCCCCACCACCTGGCCATCGCGCACGGCGTGGACCTGGACGCGATGACGGCCGAGATCTTCGGCCGCGAGACCGGACTGGGTCACGGCCGCGGCGGGCACATGCACCTGTTCGACCCGGCGACCCACTTCTCGTGCTCGGGCATCATCGCCGAGGGGTACCCGCCGGCACTGGGGCAGGCGTTCGCGTTCGCGCGCCGGGGCAGCGACCGGGTGGCCGTCGCCGTCACGGGTGAGGGCGCGGCCAACCAGGGGGCGTTCCACGAGTCGCTCAACCTCGCCGCGCTCTGGCACCTGCCGGTGGTGTTCGTCGTCGAGGACAACGACTGGGGCATCTCGGTGCCGCGGTCGGCGTCGACGAGCGTGCCGTCCAACGCGGCCCGCGCGGCGGCGTACGGCATCCCGGGCGTCCGCGTCGAGGACAACGCCGTCGAGGGCGTCTGGGCCGCCGCGCAGACCGCGGTCGCGCGGGCGCGGGCGGGCGAGGGTCCCAGCCTCGTCGAGGTCCACACGCTGCGGCTGTGGGGCCACTTCGAGGGCGACGCCCAGGGGTACCGCCCGGACCTCGAGGGCGTCGCCGGACGGGATCCACTGCCCACCTACCGTGCGGCCCTCGAGGCCGACGGCGTGCTCGGCCCCACCGAGGCCGAGACCATCGCCCGCGCGGCGAGCGACCGGGTGGAGGCCGCGATCGCGGCCGCCAAGGCGGCACCGCTGCCGGACCCGGCGCATGCGACCGACTACGTGTTCGCCTGAGGGAGGATCCATGACCACGACGCAGGAGCCTGTGGCGGAGCAGGCGCACGGGACGCACCGGATGACGACCGCCAAGGCCGTCGCCGAGGGCATCGCCACCGAGATGCGCAGGGACCCGTCGGTCGTCTACCTCGGGGAGGACGTCGGCGCGTACGGCGGCATCTTCGGGGCGACCGGCGGGCTGCTCGACGAGTTCGGGCCCAGCCGGATCATCGACACACCGATCTCCGAGACGGCCTTCATCGGGCTGGGCATCGGTGCGGCGGTCGAGGGCATGCGCCCGATCGTCGAGGTGATGTTCACCGACTTCATGGGGGTCTGCCTGGACCAGATCTACAACCACATGGCGAAGATCCACTACGAGTCGGGCGGCAACGTCTCCGTCCCGATGGTGGTGACCATGGCCGCCGGCGGTGGCTACAGCGACGCCGAGCAGCACTCGCAGTGCCTGTGGGGCACCCTGGCGCACCTGCCCGGCATGAAGGTGGTCGTGCCGTCGAACCCCTACGACGCCAAGGGCCTGATGATCTCGGCGATCCGCGACGACGGCCCCGTCGTCTACGTGTTCCACAAGGGCGTCATGGGGCTGGCCTGGATGGCACGCAACGACCGGGCGGTCGGCGACGTGCCCGACGAGGCCTACACCGTGCCGATCGGCAAGGCGGCGGTGTGCCGGGAGGGCAAGGACGTCACCCTCGTGACGATCTCCCGCTCGGTGCACCACGCGCTCGACGTGGCCGAGCGGCTGGCCGACGAGGACGTCTCCGTCGAGGTGATCGACCTGCGCAGCCTGGTTCCCCTCGACCGGCCGGCGATCCTCGCCTCGGTCGCCAAGACGGGCCGGCTCGTCGTCGTCGACGAGGACTACCAGTCCTTCGGCATGTCCGGCGAGGTGGTGGCGACCGTCACCGACGTCGACCCGCACCTGCTGCACGCGCCCGCGCTCAGGGTCGCCAACCCCGACACACCCGTCGCCTACGCGCGGACGCTGGAGCAGGCCATCCTCCCGATGCCCGACCGGATCGAGGCGGCCGTGCGGCGGGTGCTCGCGACATGACGGACATCGTGTTCCCGGCGCTGTCGACGCAGCGCCCGGACGCCGAGGGGGTGGTGACGCGCTGGTTCGTCGCCGACGGCGAGCGCGTCACCACCGGCCAGCTCGTGGGGGAGGTCCAGGTCGACAAGGTGGACGCCGAGGTCGACGCGCCGGCCGACGGGGTGCTGCGCCAGGTGGTGGCGGTCGACGGCGTCGCGCGTCAGGGAGAGGTGATCGGCCGGGTCGACGTCGCCTGACCCTCCCGGGCCATGGTCCCGGGCACATCCGCCGCTCGAGTGGTCGGATGTTTCCAGGACACCGCGGAACCGGGAGGGGATCGGCGTGATCGTGCTGTGGGACCTGGACGGGACGCTCCTGCTGGACGAGAGCCCGGAGGGCGGCCTGGGCGTGTTCGCCCAGGCGCTGCGGGAGGTGAGCGGCCACGAGCCCGTGTCGATCCCGGACCGTCACGGCAAGGTGGACTGGCAGATCCTCGACGAGATCCGGCAGGGCGCGGGGCTCCCGGTGAGCTTCGCCGGCCCGCTGACACGGCGCTTCAAGGAGCTCTCGCAGGAGTGGTACTCCACGCCGGCGAACGCCTGCACCCCGGTGCCGGGCGTGGCGGACGCGCTCATGGCGGTGCACGACGCGGGCTGGGTCAACGCGCTCATCACCGGCAACTCGAAGGTGCGCACCAGGGTCAAGCTGCAGAGCGCGGGCTTCGACCTCGACATGTTCGACTGGGACCACTCGTTCTTCGGCGAGATCTACCCCGACCGGGCGGCGCTGGCTCGGGCGGCGGCGCGCGCGGTGCACCAGGGCGTGCTCGTCGGCGACACGGGTGGGGACGGCGTGGCGGCCAACGCCGGCGGCTTCGCGTTCGTCGCGGTGACGACCGGTGGCCGGTGGGAACGACGCCGCGTCGTTCGCGAAGTTCGGGCCGGTGCTCGTCGTGGACGACTGGGCCACCCAGCTGGGCGACTTCGTCGCGACCGTGACGGGGCTCGCTCGGTAGCTACAGCACCTTCGAGAGGAAGTCCTGCGTCCGCGCCTCGCGGGGGTTCGAGAGGACCTCGTCGGGCGTGCCGCGCTCGACGACCACGCCGTCGGCCATGAAGACGACCTGGTCGGCGACCTCGCGCGCGAAGCCGATCTCGTGTGTGACGACGATCATCGTCATGCCCGAGGCGGCGAGGTCGCGCATCACCGCGAGCACCTCGCCGACGAGCTCGGGGTCCAGCGCGCTCGTCGGCTCGTCGAACAGCATGAGCTCGGGGTCCATCGCGAGCGCCCTGGCGATCGCGACACGTTGCTGCTGCCCACCCGAGAGCTGCGCCGGGTAGTGGTCCATCCGGTCGCCGAGGCCGACGCGCTCGAGCTGGAACACCGCGCGCTCACGGGCCTCGTCCTTGCTCCGGCGCAGCACCTGGACCTGCGCCTCGATCACGTTGCCGAGGGCGGTCATGTGAGGGAAGAGGTTGAACCGCTGGAACACCATGCCGACGTTGGCGCGCTGCCGGGCGATCTCCTTGGGGTGTAGCCGGAACAGCGTGGGCTTGCCGTTCCGCTCGCCCTCCCGGTAGCCCATGAGGACGCCGTCGACGTGGATGCGGCCGGCGCCGATCTCCTCGAGCTGGTTGATGCAGCGCAGGGCGGTGGACTTGCCGCTGCCGGACGGGCCCAGCACCGTGGCGACGGTGCCCTTGGGCACCGTGAGGTCGATGCCGCGCAGCACGTGCGTGTGGCCGTACCACTTGTGCACGCCCTGCATGTCGACCATGGGGGCGTCCGTGCTCGTCGTGCTCATACGCGTCCGCCGTTCGGCCGGCCCATGCCGCCGGCGATGATGTGCCCTTGGTCGTCGACGCCGCCGTACTCGGGCGTCGTGTGCGCGGCGTTGATCGCCTCCTGGCGCAGTGCGCGCCGGCTCGGCCTCGTCGGCGCCGGCCCGTGCGGCTCGAAGCCTCGGCCGTAGTACCGCTCGAGGTAGTGCTGGCCCACCATGAACACGCTGGTCATCAGCAGGTACCAGAGGCAGGCGACGATGAGCAGCGGCACCGGCTGGAAGGTCCGGTTGCCGATCGCGGTGGTCGCGAACTGCAGCTCGAGGTTGAACGGGACCGCGAGGACGAGCGACGTCGTCTTCAGCATCGAGATCGTCTCGTTGCCGGTCGGCGGCACGATGACGCGCATCGCCTGGGGGAGCACGATCCGGCGGAGGATCGGGCCCTCCTTCATGCCGAGCGCGCGGGCCGCCTCGTGCTGGCCGTGGTCCACGCTCTCGAGGCCGGCGCGGACGATCTCGGAGAGGTAGGCGGCCTCGTTGAGGGCCAGGCCGACGAGCGCGGCGACCGCGGCCGTGAACACCTCTTTGGTCGAGATCGACCAGAACTGCGGGCCGAACGGGATGCCGAGCGACATCTTGGGGAAGATGACGGCGATGAGGCCCCAGAACACCAGCTGGGTGTAGACGGGCGTCCCGCGGAAGAACCAGATGTACCCCCAGGCGACCCACCGCATCACGGGGTTCGCCGAGTCGCGCATCACCGCCAGCAGCACCGCGAGCACGATGGCGATGACCATCGCGGAGATCGTCAGGCCGATGGTCCACGCGACGCCGCGCAGGACGGGCATCGTGAACAGGTACTTCCAGACCGTCGGCCAGGCGAACTTCCGGTTGGTGACGAGCGCGTGCCCCGCCATCGCGGCGAGCACGAGCACGACCAGGGCGGACACCCACCGGCCCGGGTACCGGACGGGGACCGCGTGGATCCGTTCCGGGCCCCGGGCGGTGGGCGTCAGCTGCTGCGACACAGGGGCTCGCTCAGCTCACGGAGGGGTTGAGCGTCGCCGTCTTCACGGCGCCGGCGGTGTTGCCCCAGGCCGCGAGGATCTTGCCGTAGGTGCCGTCGTCGATGAGCTTCTGCACGGCCTTCTGGATCGCCGTGGTCAGCGCCTGGTCGTCCTTGGCGACGACGATGCCCTGCGGCGCGGACTCGAAGACGTCGCCGAGCTGCTCGAGCTGGCCGCCGGTCTGGGCGATCGCGTAGGCGATGATCGGCGAGTCGGCGAACATCACGTCCGCCTTGCCGCCGACGAGGTTTGTCGTCACGTCGCTCTGGGCGGCGTACCGCAGCGGCGTCGGGGCGGGCTTGCCGGCGTCGGTGCAGGCCTTCGTCACCGCGTTGGTGAGCTCGTCGTCCTCGACGGTCCCGGTCTGCACGCCGACCGTCTTGCCGCAGACGTTGTTCGGGGCGCCCGTGGTCTCGATCTTCCCGGGGTTGCCGGCCGGCACCGCGAACGCCTCGCCGGCGTTGAAGTACTCGACCATGTTGACCTGCTTCTCGCGGTCGGCGTTGATCGTGAACGACGAGACGCCGATGTCGTACTTGGTGCCGATGGCCGGGATGATGCCGGTGAAGTCGGCGGACTGGATGTTCGCCTTCAGGCCCAGCACGGCGGCGATCGCCTTGGTGAGGTCGACGTCGTAGCCGATCGGCGTGGTGCCGTCCTCGGCGAGGTACTCGGCGGGCGCGTACGAGGTGTCGCTGCCGACCACGAGCGTGCCGGCGGTCTTGATCTTGTCCGGCAGCAGGGCGGCGATGGAGTCGTCCTTCGCCACGGTGGTGGGGTCGAAGGTGCTGCTGCCGGTGCTCGTCGGCGCCGCGGTGCCCGCCGGCGTCTGGGAGGAGCCGGAACCGGGCTGGCCCGACGAGCAGGCGGTGAGGGACAGGGCGACCGCGGCCGCGGCGACCAGGGCCAGGGGGGTCTTGCGCACGGGATGCCTCCAGGCGGTTCGTCCACCCGGCGCGGGCAGGGGGCCTCGGCCGGCTGGACGCTGAACGTAGACCCCGCATGTTACGGGGCCGTGTCGCCCAGCGTGAATGTTTCCAGTCTATGGAATGGTCTTGCATCGGACGACGATCCCGGGTGCGTGCGCGGACCGGTCCGGCGACGCGGGAGGATCTGCGCATGATCCCCGGCACCCTCGGTACGCCCGGCACGCCGTCCGGCACGCGCGTCCTGCTCCTCGGATCCGGCGAGCTCGGCAAGGAGGTCGCCATCGAGCTGGCGCGGTTCGGCGTCGAGGTCGTCGCGGTGGACCGCTACGCCGGTGCCCCGGCGATGGCGGTCGCGGCCCGCTCGCACGTCGTCGACATGCTCGACGCCGACGCGCTGCGGGCGCTGCTCGAGGCGGAGCGCCCGGACGTCGTCGTGCCCGAGGTCGAGGCGATCGCCACGCACGTGCTCGCCGAGGTCGAGGCCACCGGCACGCGGGTGGTCCCCACCGCCCGTGCCGCGCGGCTGACGATGGATCGCGAGGGGATCCGCCGCCTGGCCGCGGAGGAGCTGGGGCTGCCCACCTCGCCCTACGTGTTCACCGACTCCCTCGACGGCATCCGCGCGGCCGTCGAACAGCTGGGCCTGCCGGTCGTCGTGAAGCCCGTGATGTCGTCGTCGGGCCACGGCCAGTCCCTGGTCCGCACGCCCGACGAGGTCGACGCGGCGTGGGAGGTCGCCCGGACCGGAGGCCGCGCCGCGGGCCACGGCGCCGTCCGTGTCATCGTCGAGGGCTTCGTCAGGTTCGACTCGGAGATCACGCTGCTCACCGTGCGGCACGCCGGGGGAGTGACGTTCTGCGAGCCGGTCGGCCACGTCCAGGTCGACGGCGACTACCGCGAGTCCTGGCAGCCGGCGGCGCTGCCGGCGGGCGTGGCCGAGGAGGCGCGGCGCGTGGCCGGCGCGGTCACCGCGGCGCTGGGCGGCTGGGGCATCTTCGGGGTCGAGCTCTTCGTCGTCGGCGACCGCGTGCTGTTCTCCGAGGTGTCGCCCCGGCCGCACGACACGGGGCTGGTGACGCTCGTCTCGCAGGACCTCTCGGAGTTCGCGCTGCACGCGCGCGCCCTGCTCGGCCTGCCGGCGCCGGACCCGCTGCGACTCGGCGCCGGGACCGACGAGCGGGCCGCCGCGTCGTGCGCGGTCCTGGCGCACGGTGACGGCGTGCCGGTGTTCGAGGGCGTCGACGAGGCGCTGGCGGTGCCGACCGCCCAGCTGCGGCTGTTCGGCAAGCCGTCGGTGCACGGGCATCGCCGGGTGGCCGTCACCCTCGCCCGTGGTGCGACGACGGACGAGGCCCGCGCCCGGGCCCGTGCTGCGGCCGAGGCCCTGCGCGTCCGCCTCGTCTAGCGGTCCCCGCCCTCGTCAGTGGGAGGAACCGGGGGAGGCGCGTCGGCTACCGGCCCAGCACTGCGTCCGCGCGCGCACGGCCGTAGTTCCAGCCGGCGAGACCCGTGGCGGGGGCAAGCATCACGCGGTCGAGGACGTCGCGGCGTATCGGCTCGTCGAGTGCGGCGATGGCGGGGATCGCGTCCGCCGAGAGCTCGGACATGTAGGCGACGTCCAGCCCGCCGGGGATATCGGTGGCCGCGGCGTCGTAGCGGACGACCAGGGCGTCCGGGTTCACGGCGGCGAGCGACAGCATCGCCACGGCGACGACGTGGACGGCCGCGCGCGGCAGCCACCCGCCGCGCCACCGGACGCCTGAGACCATGACGAGCACGACGATGGCGCCCATGGCGACCTCGCCCCACACGGCCAGCAGCCGCAGCCGCGTGAGCCCGTAGGCGTCGACGTAGAGCGACATCCGCGCCAGTGACGACGCGACGATGCCGAGCGTCCCGACGCAGAGGGTGCCGAGCGCGACGCGGGTGCGGAGACGGTCGACACGGGTACCCAGCGGGGCGCGCCGAGCCGCCACCGCGACCACGACGAGCGTCAGTGCGGTGACCGCGACGAGCTGGCCGAACCCTTGGCGCGCGTACTGCGCGTACGTCAGCCCGGTGGCCTGCCGGATGTAGGCGTCCCCGCGCGCCAGCGCGGAGAGCCACACGCCGAGGAAGACGAGGACGAGCACGTCGAGCGCGACCACGGGGACGAGCCACTCGGCCGGCTGCGCCGGCGATGCCGGCGACCCCGCCTCGTCAGCCCACGGCCAGCCGGTGCGGCCGAGATGGATCGCCGCGGCCGCGACGAGGGCGACGAGTCCACCGACGAGGACGCGTGCAGCGGCGTCGTTCACCGCCAGGTGCGGCAGCAGCGACGCGAACATCCGGTCGGCGGAGGCGAAGAGCGCGCCGAAGACGAGGACCAGCAGGATCGCTACCGCCACGGACCGTGCGATGCTCCAGGCCGCGCGCCCGCCGGCGCGGGCCAGCCCCCGCACGCCGTGGCCCGTCCACGGGAGCGCCCGGACCACGCTCCCGACCGCAGCCAGCGGAGCCGTGACGACGCCGGTGGCGGTGCGCCCGCCCGTCAGCGCCACGGCGGCGGCGCCGATGCCCACCACCCAGGAGAGGGCGACGAGCCATGAGGCGTCCCGGATCGCGACCGTGGCGAGGAGGAGCGCGGACCACCCCGCCAGGACCAGGTCGCCAGGACGCCGGCGACGGACGAGCGCTGGGGATGCCACGCCCCAGCCGGCGAGGGCGACGAGCGCGGCACCGAGACCGGGGCGCGACCCGACCAGGAGCAGGCCGCCCGCGATCCCAACCGCGCCGGCCGCCACGAGAACGCCGGGTGCCGCACCGGGCCGCGCCCCGGCCCAGAAGTCGGCCGCCTTTCCGGGACGGCTCTCGGGGCCGGTCGCGGTCGCCGCGGGCAGGAGATAGGGGTCGCCCGGGGCGGCTGGCGTCGTCGTCATGGCTCGACCGTAGGAACCCGCGCCTCACCAGGGCGTCCGCCCACCGGCGGGCGGTGCGTGGCTCGTCGTCCGCCTACGGTCGCAGCCCTCACACGGCGTTCACGGCACCGCCACAGGACGTGCGCGGCAGGTCACGACGGGACGTTCGCCTCGATGTCGGCCAGCCACGCCGACGGGTCGGCGTCCGACGGCATGCGCCAGTCGCCGCGGGGCGACATTGTGCCGCCCGCGCTCACCTTGGGGCCGTTCGGGAGCGCGGAGCGCTTGAACTGGTTGCCGAAGAAGCGGCGGACGAAGACGACGAGCCATCGCTTGATCTCGGCGAGCTCGTAGGCACGGCGCTGGTCGGCGGGGTAGCCGGGCGGCCACGCGCCGGCGCCGGCGTCGCGCCAGGCGTGCCAGGCGAGGAAGGCGACCTTCGAGGGGCGCGTGCCGTGGCGCAGCACGTGGAACAGCGTGAAGTCCTGCAGGGCGTAGGGGCCGACGATCTGCTCCGTGCTCTGCATCGGGGCGTCGGCCGTGGCCGGGACGAGCTCGGGGGAGATCTCCTGGCCGAGGATCCGCGTGAGGACCTCGTTCGTGGCGTCGTCGAACAGCCGCTCGCCGATGACCCAGCGGATGAGGTGCTGGATGAGCGTCTTCGGCACGCCGGCATTGACCCCGTAGTGCGACATCTGGTCGCCGACGCCGTACGTGCACCAGCCGAGCGCGAGCTCGGACAGGTCGCCCGTGCCCAGCACGATGCCGCCGCGCTGGTTGGCCGCGCGGAAGAGGAAGTCCGTGCGCAGCCCGGCCTGCACGTTCTCGAAGGTGACGTCGTACTGCTCCGCGCCCTCGGCGTAGGGGTGACCGAGGTCCGCGAGCAGCTGGCGGGCCATCGGGCGGATGTCGACGGTCTCGTGGGTGGTGCCGAGCGCCGCCATGAGCGCCAGGGCGCTGCCCTTGGTCGTCTCCGAGGTGGCGAACCCGGGAAGCGTGAACGCGAGGATGTCGCTGCGGGGCCGGCCCAGCCGGTCCATCGCGTTGGCCGCCACGATGAGCGCGTGCGTCGAGTCCAGGCCGCCCGAGACGCCGATGACGACCTTCGAGCTGCCGATCGCCTGCAGCCGCTGCGCCAAGCCGCTGACCTGGATGTTGTAGGCCTCGTAGCAGTCGAGGGCGAGCCGCGCCGGGTCGTCGGGCACGAAGGGGAACCGGTCGACGTGCCGGCGCAGCCCGATGTCGCCCGCCGGGGGGTCGAGCTCGAACTCGACGCGCCGGAAGGCTCCGGACGGCTCGAAGCCGAGGGCGCGGCGGTTGTCGTCGAACGTGCCCGTGCGCAGCCGTTCCTGGCGGATCCGGTCGAGGTCGACGTCGGCGACCGTCACGCGGGGCCCGTCGGGGAAGCGGTCGCCCTCGGCGAGCAGGTCGCCGATCTCGTAGACCATCGTCTGGCCGTCCCACGACAGGTCGGTGCTCGACTCGCCCCGGCCCGCGGCCGCGTAGACGTAGGAGGCGAGGCACCGCACGGACGCGGAGCGCACCAGCAGCCGGCGGTCCTCCGCCCGGCCCACCGTGATGGGGCTGCCCGAGAGGTTGGTGAGCACGGTGGCGCCGGCCAGCGCCGCGTGCGCGCTCGGCGGGACCGGCACCCACATGTCCTCGCACACCTCGACGTGCAGCACCAGGCCGCGCCCGTCGGTCGCCTCGAAGAGCAGGTCGGGCCCGATCGGCGCCTCCTGGCCGGCGACGACGACGGTGCCGTCGACGTCGTCGCCCGGTGCGAACCAGCGCCGCTCGTAGAACTCCCGGTACGTCGGCACGTACGACTTCGGCGCCACGCCGAGCACCCGGCCGCGGTGCACGACGAGCGCGACGTTGTAGACCCGGTTGCCGAACGCGAGCGGCGCGCCGACGACGAGGACGGGCAGCAGGTCGGCGGAGGCGGCGACCAACCCCTCGATGGCGTCCTGCACCGCGTCGAGGAGGGCGTCCTGGAGGAACAGGTCGTCGATGGCGTAGCCGGACAGGCACAGCTCGGGGAACACGGCCACGCCGACGCCCTCGTCGTGCGCCGTGCGGGCGGCCGCCAGGACCGCCGCGAGGTTGGCGGCGGGGTTGGCCACCGTGACCGGGACGGTGCAGGCCGCGACGCGGACGAACCCCTGGGCGTAGGCGGAGGCGAAATCCACGCGGCGAGTCTTCCACGGCCGCCCCACGCCGTCGCCGCTGGTCGCACTGGTCCCACCGGGACGGGCGACACGCGGCGGCCGGTCACCCTCCAGAGTGAATGCGTCCGGGACGAAAGGCCCGCTACCTGGACGCTTGTCAACCAAGCCCGCCCGTGACTCCTGTCATCGGGGGCGAATACTGGGGACTTTGGTCCCAAAACTGCGGGCTGGCGTGCAGAATTGCCGACATGAACTTCGACTCCGACCCTCAGATCACGTGGGCATGGACCGTGACCGACGCGGAGATCCGCGTCGCGAAGCGTGACTGGTTGCGGGCTCGGGACAACGACGCCCCCACCGAGGACGTCGAGATGGCGTTCGAGTACTACCGCATGCTCATGAGCGCGCAGGCGCAGCAGATCGCCGAGGAGTTCCGCTCCCGGCACACCGCCTGACGGCGCGGTGAGCGCCGCCGGGCACGCGCCCGCTCAGGCCTCCGGGTCACGAGCGGCGACCGGCTCGGGGCGCACCTGCACGCGGACCAGCGCCCCTGTCTCGACCCGCTCGGCCGCCGCGTGCTGCACCACCAGCTCCGTCCCGTCCTCGGTGCGCACCTGCGTGCGGCGCACCGCCCCCAGGTAGCTCGTCGCCACGACGATCGCTGGGGCACCCTCCGGGCCTAGCTCGAGGTTCTCCGGGCGCACGAAGACGAGGGCCGGGCCGTCGACCCGGTCACCGAGCAGCGGCACCCGCCGGCCCAGCACGGTCGCCGTCCCGGCGGACACCATGGCCGGAACCAACGAGCTGCGGCCGATGAACTCCGCGACGAACGGCGTGGCCGGGCGCATGTAGAGGTCCTCGGGCGTGCCGTGCTGCTCGATCGTCCCGGCGTTCATCACGGCGACCCGGTCGGAGATGGCCAGGGCCTCCTCCTGGTCGTGGGTGACGAACACAGTGGTGATCCCCAGGCGCTGCTGGATGCGGCGGATCTCGTCGCGCAGCTGCACGCGCACCTTGGCGTCGAGGGCCGACAGCGGCTCGTCGAGCAGCAGCACACGGGGCTCGGTGACCAGGGCGCGGGCGAGCGCGACCCGCTGCTGCTGGCCGCCGGAGAGCTGGTGGGGGTAGCGCTGCGCGAGCTCCGCGAGGCCGACGAGCTCGAGCGCCGCCGCGACGCGCTCGGCGGCCTCCGCCGCGGGCACGCGGCGCGTGCGCAGCCCGAACGCCGTGTTGCGGGCCACCGACAGGTGCGGGAAGAGCGAGTACGACTGGAACACCATCCCGATGTCCCGCTTGTTCGTCGGGACGCCGGCCATGTCGCGACCGGCGATGGTGATCCGACCGCCGTCGAGGTGCTCCAGGCCCGCGAGCAGGCGCAGCGCCGTGGACTTGCCGCACCCCGAGGGACCGAGCAGGCAGACGAGCTCGCCCGGTGCCACGTCGAGGTCCAGCCCGTGCAGCACGCGCTGGGCGCCGAACGCCTTGACGACGCCGGCGAACCGGACGCCCGAACCGTCCTCGTGGTCGGGCCGGGCGACCGCGGCCGTGCGGTGCGGGGCGGTGAGGGGCAGCGTCATGGGATCTCCGGGGGTGGCGGGGCCGGTCATCGGCCGGACCGGACGGTGAGCAGGCGACCGACGCGGTCGATCACCAGGAGCAGGACGAAGACGAGGGCGAGCGACAGGAGCGACATGATCACCGCCACGAAGGGGTCGATCTTCGAGACGACGACCAGCGCGGTCTGCATGTTCTGCCGGTTGAGCAGGGACGCGATGGTGAACTCGCCGAGCACGACGGCGACCGAGATGAGGCCCGCGAGCATGAGCCCCCGGCGCACGTTGGGCGCGATGACCCGGAGCAGCACGCGTCCCCAGCTCGCGCCGAGCGAGCGCGCGGCCTCCGCGTGGGTCCGGGTGTCGACGGCATCGAGGTTGGCCTGCAGGGCCCGGTAGGCGAACGGCAGGCACGTGATGCCGTAGGCAAAGGCCAGCGACCAGATGCCCGTGCCGAACGCGTGCCCGATGACGAGGTAGATGGGCGCGAGCCCGACGACGAGCGCGATCGAGGGCAGCGCGATCGGCAGGAGCGCGACCACCTCCATCCAGCGCCGCAGCCGCGGGAACCGCAGGTGCACCAGCACCATGGTCGGCGCGACGAGGAGCATGACGATGGCGATGGTTGCCACCGCCAGGACCAGCGAGTTGCGCAGGCCCTGCCACAGCGGGGCGTACACCTCCGGCCGCGCGGGGTGCAGCATGTCCGCCCAGTGACCCCAGCCGTGGCCGTTGCCCTCGCGGAGCGTGAACTCCGCCATGCCCACGAGGGGCACGGCGAACAGCGCGCCGACGAGGGACAGGACGAGCACCCGGAGCCAGCGTGCGGGTGCGATGGCGCGATTCATCGCTGCCACCTCGCCGCGCGGCGCTGCACCGCCGAGTAGGCCCACATCACCAGGGCCATGACGACGACCATGCCGAGCGCGAGCGCGCCCGCGAGGTTCTGGCGTCCGAGCACGGTCTCGCTGGTCAGCGCCGCGCGGATCTGCAGCGGGACGATCTGCGCGCCCTGGCTCGCTAACGCCGCCGCGGTGGCGTACGACGAGAACGCGTTGGCGAAGAGCAGCAGGAAGCTGGCGAGGAACGACGGCGCGAGCACCGGCACGGCGACGCGGGCCCAGAACGTGCGGGTGGTCCCGCCCAGCGTCAGCGTCGCCTCCGCCCACTGCGGCCGCAGCGCCGTCAGCGCCGGCAGGAACGTGATGACCATCATCGGCACCTGGAAGTAGATGTACGGGAGGTACAGCCCGGGCATGGCGTAGATCCACGCGCCGGACGCGAAGATGTCGATGCCGAACGACTGGCGCAGCCAGACGGTCACCATGCCGCGCAGCCCGATCGTCGCGATGAACGCGAAGGCGAGCATGACGCCGCCGAACTGGGCGATCACGCTGGCGGCCGACTCGAGCAGCCCGCGGGCGAAGCCACCTTCGCGCAGGCCGAGGGCCGCGACGCACACGAGCGCGCCGACGACGGCACCGACGACCGCCGAGGCGGCGGACAGGGTGATCGAGTTGCGGAAGGTGCGCAGCACAACGGGATCGCCGAGCGCCGAGAGGTTGCCCCACGTGAACGCGCCGTGCTTGTCGAAGAGCCCCGTCCCGATGGCCAGGACGGTCGGCAGCGCGAGGAAGAGCAGCACGTAGGCGGCGAAGGGCGTCAGGCCGAGCGGGGCCGCGAGGCGCGAGGCGCGCACGCGCCACGCCGGCACCGGCCGGGCCGGACCACGGGGGTCCGGCCCGGCCGCGCCACGCGTGCGCAGGGGGGACAGGGTGGTCATCGGCTCAGGAGATCGCCGCGGCCCACTCCTGGCCGAGGAGATCGCCCGCCTTCTTGCTCTGGGCGTCGGAGGGCACGAGCGTCGTCGCGGGAGCCGGCGGGAGCTTGCTCCACAGCGCCTCGTCGAGGGTCCCGGCCTTCTGCATCGCGGTCGCCCGCACCGGGCGGGCGCCGCCCTTCAGCCAGAGGTTCTGCGCCTGGTCGCTGTAGAGGAACTCCTCCCACAGCCGGGCGGCCGCCGGGTGCGGGGCGTCCTTGTTGACAGCCTGGTTGTAGTACGCCGCATAGCCGTTGCCGGGGAAGACGACGACCTTCCACGCGGGGTTGTCCTTGACGTGCGTCGCGTTGAGGTAGTCCCAATCGAAGACCACCGGGGTCTCGCCGTCGGCGACCGTGGCCGTGGTGACGTCGATCTTCAGGAGGTTTCCGGCCTTCTGGAGCTTGCCGAAGAAGTCGATGCCGGGCTGGTAGTCGTCGAGCGAGCCGCCGGACTGCACGGCCGCCATGCCCACCGCCGCGAAGGCCGCGCCGGCCTGGGTCGGGTCGCCGTTCATGGCGACGGCACCCTTGTAGGCCGGCTTGAGGAGGTCGGACAGCTGGCCGGGCGCGGGGTACTTCGACGAGTCGTACCCGATGGACATGTACCCCCCGTAGTCGCCGGTGAACAGGCCCGACTGCTCCTTGAGGGAGGAGTCGATGTCGTTCCAGCCGGCCACCTTGTAGGGCGCGAAGTGGTCCGTGCTCTGCAGGGCGACGGTGAGGCCGACGTCGAACACGTCGGGCGCGGTGTCCAGGCCCTTGTTCGTCTTGGCGGCGTCGATCTCCTCGGCGCTCGAGGCGTCGGGCGAGGCCTCGTTGACGGTGATGCCGGGGTACTTCGCCTTGAACGCGTCGATGATCTCGCCGTAGTCGGCCCAGTCGCGGGGGAGGGCGATGACGTTGAGCGCGCCCTCCTTCTTCGCGGCGGCGGCGAGGTTCTCCAGCGAGCCGAAGGCGGTGAGGCTGGTGGCGGTCGCGGCGTTCACCGTGCCACCCGCGGTCGACGAGCCGGCCGGGGCGGTGCCACCCGCGGTGGTCGAGCCGGCGGCGGAGCAGGCGGTGAGGGCGAGAGCCGCGGCCAGGCCGAGGACGACCGGCGCCAAGCGCTTCGTCATGAGGAGCGTTCTCCTTGCGATGGAGGGGGCCGGACGCCCTGAGCAGGGCGAAGACCGGACCGGAACGTTCCAGGACGGTAGGAGTGGCCGGTGAGGGGACGGTGAACGGTGGCGGAACGCCGCGCGCACGCCGTCCGACGACATGGCGCCGGAGGGCGCCACCGCGTCAGGTCCAGGCGGCGGTCGCCAGGTAGCCCAGGCTCGCGGCGGCGACGGTCAGCACCAGGGTGCCGAGCGCGTTGGCCACCGCCCGCCGGCGGTCGCCGGCCTGCGCCAGGCGCACGGTCTCGACCATCGCGGTGGAGAACGTGGTGTAGCCGCCGCAGAAGCCCGTCGCAGCCACGGTGTACCAGGTGACCGGCAGCGCGCCCGTGGCCAGGGCGCCCGCGAGGGCGCCGATCACGAGCGACCCGCTGACGTTGATGGCGATCGTCGCGAGCGGGAGCCGCCCGGCCCACCGGCCGCGGAACCAGCCGTCGACGACGAACCGGCTGGCGGCGCCGAGGCCGCCGACGAGGGCGACGAGCAGCGGGGTCATCGCGACGCCTCGCTCGCGACGGCGGCCGCGGCCTCGTCGTGCGCCCTACGTGCGGTGGTGCGGCGCGCCGCCGAGGCGGCGACGGCGACGCCGGCCACGCACGCCAGCGTGCCGCCGACCACGGTGGCGAGGGCGTACCCCACGGCGATCCCGGCCCGGCCGCCGACGAGCAGCCCGTGCAGCTCGAGCGCGAACGCGGAGTACGTGGTGAACCCGCCGAGCACACCCGTGCCGAGCGTCAGGCGCAGCCAGCGCCGCCGGTGCGTCTCGTGGCCGCGGCTGAGCAGCCACTGCAGCAGGAACCCGAGGAGGAAGGCGCCGACGACGTTCTCGGTGAGCGTCCCCAGGGGCACGCCGTCGCGCGGGGGCAGGGCGTGCGAGAGCCCGTAGCGCGCGACGCTCCCGAGCGCGCCGCCGACGGCGACGCTGGCGACGAGCACGGGATCGGTGTGATGCGGAGCGTGATGCGGGGCGTGATGCGGAGCGTGGTGCGGTGCCGTCATGCGGCCGGTCCCGCGGACGCGGCGCCGTGCGGCGGAGCGGGGACGAGCAGCACCGGGCGCCGCTGCGTGTGCGCCAGCCGGCCCGCGACCGAGCCGCTGACCAGCTGGTTCATCCAGTGCATCAGGCCGGGCCGGTGGGTGCCGACGACGATCATCCGGGCGTCGTGCTCGTCGGCCACCAGGGACAGACCCCGAGCGGCCTCGCCCGTCGTGTAGACGAACCGCCACGGCAGTCCCGTCGGGCCGAGCCGCGCCGCGAGCCGGGCGGCGATGGCGTCGTCGGGCGACTCGTCGTCGCCCTCGTCGTGGTCGGAGTCGACGGGCAGCAGGTCGACCGACCCGTCGGGCTCGCGCTCCGCGACGAGGTGCGCCGGGTCCACCCAGACGCACACCAGGCCGGTGCCCAGCGCGCCGGCGAGCGTGGCCGCCTCGTCGACCACGCGCGGGCTCTGCCCCGGCTCGATGCCGACGATGACGGGACGCGCCGGCGACGGCGCGGACCAGGGGCGGGGGAACGAACGTGTCATGGCAGCCTCCGCGTCGTTGCGCAGCTGATCACGCCGATCATCGGGCAATGGGCACACTCCTGTCGCTGGGAGCAGGAACCATCAGCCGGCCGGCGGTTCCGTCGTCATCGACGCGGGCGGGATCCATCGCCGACGGCGACTCTACGGCACGCCGCGGGCCCGCCACGTGCGCACGGTTGGGCGGGAGGTCCCTCGACCGGCGCGGCCACCTCGGCCAGCCTGGAGGCGGTCGATCGGGACAGGGGAGGGGGCACCGGTGCGCGACGCGGCGTGCGGCTCGGCGGCCCAGGTGACGCGGCGCGCCAGCATGCAGTCGTACCTGACCATCCGCGCGCTGGCGGACCCGGCGTACCGGCCCGACGCCTTCGCGCTGTACGCCTACTTCCGATGGCTGGACGACGAGGTCGACGAGCACCTGGCGACGGCCGCCGAGTGCGCAGCGCTCGTCGCGCGCGAACGCCAGCTGCTCGAGGCCGCCGCCGGGGACACGCCGCTGCCGGGGTTCGGCGCGTGCCGGCAGGAGCGGTTGCTCGTCGGGCTGCTGCGGTGCCCGGACGGCACGCCTCGGGGCGACGCCGCCGGGGCCAGGCTCGCCCTGGCGTCGATGCTCGACGTCATGGCGTTCGACGCGACGCGGCGTGGCCGGTCCGTCACCGCCGCCGAGCTCGACGACTACACGCACACGCTCGCGGTCGCGGTGACGGAGGCGCTGCACCACTGCATCGGGCATGGCACCGGTTCGCCGCACGACGCGTCGCGCTACGTCGCCGTCACCGGCGCGCACGTCGCCCACATGCTCCGCGACCTGCGCCGCGACGTCGTCGACGGCTACGTCAACGTGCCCGCCGAGATCCTGGCCGCCGGGGTGTCGCCGGACGAGCCCGACTCCGCCGCCTTCCGTGCCTGGGTGCGGGAACGGGTGGACCTGGCACGCGGCTGCTTCGGCGCGGGACGCGCCTACCTCGCGCGCCTGGACAGCGCCCGGTGCCGGCTCGCCGGGCACGCGTACATCGCGCGGTTCGAGTGGGTCCTGGACGCGATCGAGCGCGAGGGCTACCGCCTGCGGGAGCGGTACCCGGAACGCAGCAGCCTGCGCGGCGGGCTGGCGATCGGGTCCGCCGCGCTCCGGTCGGCGGCGGCGGCGCGCGACCTGCACCCGGTGGGTGGCCGATGACCGGGCGCGCCGGGACGTCCGTCGTGGTGGTCGGCGCCGGTGTCGGTGGGCTGTCGGCGGCGATCCACCTGGCGCGGCACGGCCTGTCGGTGACGGTCGTCGAGAAGAACGCCGAGCCGGGTGGGCGGGTCGGCTCGTTCTCCCGGGACGGTCACGTGTTCGCGACCGGGCCGACGCTGCTCGTCATGCCGCACCTGTACCGCACCGAGCTGGCGGCGCTCGGGGCCGACTTCGAGCGCGACCTCGAGCCGCGGCGGGTGGACCCGACGTACCACCTGGCGTTCGACGACGGCACGCGCCTCGACCTGACCTCGGACCTGACCACCTTGGCGGCGCAGGTCGAGGCCCTCGAGCGGGGCGCGACGGACGGCCTGCTGCGCTACCTCGCGGAAGGCCGCCGCCACTACGACCTCGCGATGCCCGGCCTCGTCGAGCGTGACTTCCGCTCGGCCCGGGAGTTCGTCACGCCGCGCACCCTGGCCCTGGCGCTGCGGCTGCGGGCGCTCCAGCCGCACTACCGGCACATGGCGGAGTTCTTCGCGTCGCCGAGGCTCCGCGCGGCGTTCAGCTTCCAGGACGTCTACATGGGCCTGAGCCCGTTCCGCGCACCTGCCACGTTCTCGCTCACCCCGTACTCGGAGCTCGCGCACGGGGTCTGGTACCCGCGCGGCGGCATGCGCCGCATCGTCGAGGTTCTGGTCGCCCTCGCCGAGGAGGCCGGCGTCCGGTTCGCGTACGACGAGCCCGTGGTTCGCATCGACCTCGAGGGGGAGCGCGCGAGCGGGCTCGTCCTCTCGGGGGGTCGCGCCCTGCGTGCCGACGCCGTGCTCGCGAACGCGGACCTGCCGTACGTCTACCGCCGGCTGCTGCCGGACCGGCGGGCGTCCTCGGCGCTGGCGCGCCGCCGCTCGTCGGGCTCCGCGATCTCGTTCTTCTGGGGACTCGACGCCACGTTTCCCCAGCTCGCGCCCCACACGCTGTTCCTGGCCGACGACTACCGCGACAACTTCGAGCGCATCGAGCGGAACCTGCCGTTGCCCGCCGCGCCGAGCCTCTACGTGCACGCCCCGGCGCGCCTGGACCCGACGGCGGCGCCCGCCGGGGGCGACACCGTCGTCGCGGTGGTCCCGACCGGCCACCTGACGTACGACGGCGACGACCCGCGCCGCGTGGCGGACCAGGGAGCGCAGTGGGCGACCGCCCGAGACGCCGCGCGCCGCGCCGTCCTCGACCGCTTGGGGCTCCTCGGCATCGCGGACCTCGAGCGTCACATCACGGTCGAGGCGACGGCGACGCCATTGGACTGGCGGGGCCGGTTCAACCTCGAGCGAGGTGCGACCCACGGACTGGCGCACACGCTCACCCAGCTGGCGTACCTGCGGCCCCACAACCGCCACGCCCGGTACCGCAACCTTTACTTCGCCGGGGCGTCCACGCACCCCGGCACCGGCGTGCCCACGGCGCTCGTCTCCGGCAGGCTCGCGGCCGCGCGCCTGGTCGACGACCGGACGGGTGCTGCCTAGCCGTGCCGCCCGCCCGGCGGCCGAGCCCGCCACTGGCATGATCGGCGCGTGCCCGGACTGGTCGTGATCTCCCCGCACCTCGACGACGCCGTGCTCTCCCTCGGCGCCTACGTCGCCGATGTGGTCCGTTCCGGCGAGCCGGTGGAGGTCTGGACCGCCTTCACCCGCGCGCCGGCGGCCGGGGCCGTGCCGCGCGGCCTGCGACGCTTCGCCGACTACCGTGCCCGCATCGCCGAGGACGGCCACGCCCTGGAGCTGCTGGGCGCGGGGGCCCGGCGGCTCGACCTGCCCGAGCGGGTGTGGCGCACGCCGCCCGCCCGCGGGCTCGGGGCGGCCTTCCGGACCCCCGTCGACGCGACGGGCTTCGAGCAGCTCGGACCGCTCGAGCACGCGGTCGCCGAGGCGCTCGCGCGCCCTGGGTCCCGGCTCCTCGCACCGCTCGGCATCGGTCACCACGCCGACCACCTGGAGGTCGCGGTGGCCGCGCTGAACGTGGCGCTGCGACTGGGTGCCACGGATCGGGTCGGCTTCTACGAGGACTTCTACGCGCTGGGCAACGGCGCCCGGCGCCGGCACCCGGTGTCGCGGGACGACGCCGGGCCGCTGTGGCGCCGGGTCCGGGACGCCCCCGGCTGGGCGGGGCCGCTCGAGGGCATCGTGCTCGGCGTGACGCCGCTGGTCGCGTCGGGGCCGTCGCTGAGCACGTACGTGCCGGCATCGTCGGCCCTGGCCTGGCGGCCGACGCCCCATCCGGTCGAGCCTTGGGCGCAGGAGCAGCAGCTGGCGGCCGTCGCGCAGTACCGCAGCCAGACGCCCGCGCTCGGCGGGATGCGCCAGCTGGCGAGGATCGTGCGCCGCGCGCACCGGGTGCGCGGCGGGGACCTCATCTGGTCGGTGCGCCCCTGCTGATCCGGTCACCGAGCACCACCGTGCCCGGGTCCGGCACGTGTCCCGCGCCGCCGCCCCGCGTGCTCGAGGGCCGGCGGTCGTCCGACGCCGCGGACGCCGCTCGGCGGATGACGGTGGCGAGCCGGGCGGACTGGACGCCCTCGCCGAGCTGCTCCGCACGGTGGCGCGCCGCGGTGCCGAGCCGCTCCCGGAGCGCGGGATCGCGCAGGTCGGCGAGGGCCTTGGCGTAGCGCGCGGGGTCCGGCGGGACGACGATCGCGGACACGCCGTCCTCGACGACCCCGTTCACGGTGTCCGACACCAGGAGCGCCAGGCGCTCGTGCGCGGCCTCGTTGAGCACGTAGGCCTGCGTGTCCACCACCGACGGGAAGGCGAACACGTCGGCGCTGGCGTAGATCCCGCCGAGCTGCCGCCGCGGGTACGGCCCGATGACCGTCAACCGGTCCGCGACACCGAGCCGGGTCGCCTCGGTCACGAGCCGCTCGCGGAGCGGTCCCTCGCCGACGAGCGCCAGCTGCGCATCCACCCCGGCGTCCACGGCCATCCGCAACGCGTGGAGCAGGAGCCGGAGGTTCTTCTCCGGGGCGAACCGCCCGACGTACAGCACGCGCAGCGCGCCCTCGCGCCAGACCAGCTCGGCGGGCACGGGCGCGGGCGGCAGGCGGTCGATGCCCGTCGGGAGGACCGTCACGGGGACGTCCGGGCAGACGATGCCGTAGGTCGGCAGGCCCTTCGAGGACAGGAGGACGACCTCGCGGGCACTCGCGTACACGGCCGCGGTGGTGCGCTCCACCAGCCGGCCGGGCAGGCCGACGTCCTCCCGACGACCGAGCGGCGGGCGCCGCAGGAACGCCGCGCGCGCGCGTCGCGAGGTCGCCATGAGCAAGAGCGGCTTCACGCCGCTCGACCCCACGGCCCGGAAGGCGCTGTAGTAGGCCGTCGCCCCGGTCGTGTCGGTGGAGACCACCATCACCAGCGGGATGGAGTAGACGGCCGAGAGGATGATCCCGAGCATCCCGACACGCCCGAGGGTCGAGACCACGATCGCGTCCGGTCGCTCGCGGCGGGCGCGAAGCACCTCGGCCAGGACCGAGTACCGGGCGTGGTGATCGCCGGGGTACCCGACGTCACGGATCGACCGGAACGTCACACCCGCCGGCTCCCGGCGGCGACCGGCCTCCCCGCCGTCGGGTGCGAACGTCCGCGGGTCCAGACCGAGGAGCTCGAGCTCGCGCTGCCACGACTCGACCATGTAGGAGGGGCCGGCAGCGTGCCCGAGCGGCAGGTCGACGAAGATCCACACGCTGAGCACTACCCGTGTCCCCTTCGTCGTCCCGCCGATGTGCGAACAGATCGTCTCAGGTCCGGCGACCCTCGCGGGGCGAAGTCCGCCGCCTGCCGGGCGTGTCGGACGGTTCGGGGCCGCGAGGCGCTCGCTCAGGCGGCGCAGCGCCCGGCTCTTGGTGGTCGGCACGGCTCGACGGGCCTCTTCCGTGTCTACCCCGGATCAGTGCCCGACGGTGCCCACGTAGTGCGCCAGATGGTTGAGCGAGATGACCGGACCGGTGACGAGGACCGCCAGCGCCACGACGAGCGCGGCGCTCGCCATCACCCAGGCGGTCGTCGTGAGGACGGGGGCACCCCGGAACGTCGCGTTCTCGTAGTCGCGCCACGCCCGGACGCCGAGGAAGACGGCTGCTGCCACGCCGACGTACCAGATCGTGTCCGCACCGTGCATCGCGATGCCGATCGCACCGGCGACGAGGAGGACTGCGAGAGCGCCGCCGAAGAGCGTGAAGCCCCGGCGACGCAGCCTGAGCGCGTCGTCGAGCCGGTTGCGCCGGTAGGCGGCGCCCTCGGTCACATGGTCGGCGAGGTTGAGGGACTGCCCGATCCGCACGGTGGGGAGGCTGCCGAACGTCGAGGGCGGTGCCGTGGCGGCAGCAGGGACCGACACCGTCGGGACGGTCGGTCGCGTGTGCTCGGTCCAGGTCGAGCCGTCGAACCATCGATCCAGGCCCGGCGTCGCGTCGTCGTGGTACCAGCCTGCAGCGGGGAGCGTGCCCATGGACCGAGTTTCGCAGCACGATCTTCGTCGCGCCGGACGTTTCGCCACGGATCTGGCCCAGAACGCGTAGCCGTACCTCTTCGCCACGACATGCGGAAGGCCGCCTCGGATCTCTCCGAGACGGCCTTCGACCTGCGGTGATGCTGGTGGGCGATACTGGGATCGAACCAGTGACCTCTTCCGTGTCAGGGAAGCGCGCTCCCGCTGCGCCAATCGCCCGTTCCTGGTGGAGCTCCGAGGTGGAGACGGGATTCGAACCCGTGTATACGGCTTTGCAGGCCGCTGCCTCGCCTCTCGGCCACTCCACCCTGAGACGGCGTTCCTCAACGGCTGAGCCGTGGTGGATAGCCTCCGAGCGGACGACGGGATTCGAACCCGCGACCCTCACCTTGGCAAGGTGATGCTCTACCCCTGAGCCACGTCCGCACGCCATGTCTGCCCTTCCGGGCGTCCCTGGTGCGTCGAAGACTCTAGCCGACGGCGGCGACGTGAGTCCAACCGGCCTGGTCACCAGGCGGTCGTGCGTCACACGGGGCGTCACGGCGGGGGCGGTGGGCGGCGCCGCCGGTAGCCTCGCGCCATGGAAGAGGTCGACTTCGGCATCGCGGGCCAGGTGGCGCTCGTGACGGGCGCGTCGCGGGGGATCGGGCGCGACCTGGTGCTCGCGCTGGCCGCCGCCGGCGCGGTGGTCGGGGCCGCGGCGCGCACGACGAGCGACCTCGACCACCTGGTGGCCGAGGTGGCCGCGGGCGGTGGGACGGCCTTCACCGTCGCCATGGACGTGGCGGACGTCGCGTCCGTGCGACGAGCCGTGGCCGAGGTCGAGGCCGTCCACGGGCGCATCGACATCCTCGTGAACGACGCCGGCCTCGGGTTCAACCACGACGCCCTGGACGTCACCGAGGACGACTGGGACCAGATGATGGCCGTGAACGCGCGCGGCCTCTTCTTCGTCACGCAGGCCGTCGCCGCCGGCATGGTGGCTCGCCGGTACGGGAGGGTCGTGCACATCAGCTCGCAGGCGGGCCTCGTCGGGATCCCGCGCCACGCGGTCTACGCGGCGAGCAAGGGAGCCGTCACCATGCTCACCAAGGTGCTCGCGCTCGAGTGGGCCCCGTTCGGTGTCACCGTCAACGCCGTCGCGCCGACCTTCGTCCGCACGCCGGGGACGGCGGCGCGCCTCGACGACCCGGCGTTCGCCGCCGACGTCGTCTCCCGGATCCCGGTAGGCCACGTGGGCACGACGACCGACGTCGCGGCCGCGGTGCGCTACCTCGCCTCGCCGGCCGCGGGCCTCGTCACGGGGACCGTGCTGGTGGTCGACGGCGGCTGGACCGCGCAGTAGGGGACCGACGACTCGGTCGTCGTCGCTCGTCGTGCCCGGACGCGGAACGTGCCCGGACGTGGAAAAGGCCGGAAACCCCTGAGGGGGCGCCGGCCTCGGGCGACGATCGTGTCAGGCGGTGAGCAGCGTCGCGATGAGCGCGCTGATCTCGCCCTCCATGCGCTCGCTCTCGCCACCCAGCGGCACGAGCGACTCGGTCGCGGCGAGGAAGCGGACGACCGGCTCGGTCGGGGCCGCCAGCAGGGCGCTGCCCTCGATGCCGGACAGCGAGATGAGCAGGTAGTCGGGGTCCTCGTCACGCCACACCTGCACGTCACCGGCGCCCGCCGGCTCGTCGGCCGTGGCGTGGATGCCCTGGTCGAGGAGCTCGCGCCCGATCAGCCAGGTGGAGGTCGACTGCGCGCCCCGGAACACCGCGCGCACGGTGTAGGGATCGCCGGTCCGGAAGCCGAGGTCGGTGGTGACCGGCAGGACGCTCGCGTCGGCGCCGATGAGCTGCATGGCGACGACTTCGAGGACGTCGAACGACGAGCTCGTCACCGGCCCTCCCTCTCTTCACGCGAACTCGGACCATTCATGCTGACAAGTACATCGGCTCCGGAGCGGTCTGACTCGATCCCTTGACCCGTGAAGATTCGGTGGAACAGGCAGTAGCACCCATCCCCACAGGCAGAAGCCTGTCGCCTGTCCGGCTTGTCGTCCAGTGTCCGGTTCGGAGTTCACCCCGGAGTGTGGATACGATCTGTCGTCATCGCGGGCGATTGGCTCAGTGGTAGAGCGCCTCGTTCACACCGAGGAGGTCACTGGTTCGAACCCAGTATCGCCCACCCGACGCGAGGGCCCCCGAGCCGGCACTGCCGGTCGGGGGTCCTCGCGCTGTCGGTGGCGCACCGGCGCGCCCGGGCTCGGCTACGGCGGCGGCGTCTGATCGGCGACGAAGGCCTGCAGCTCGGCGCTGAGCAGCGCCACGAGCGCCTCGTCGTCCGGCACGACGTCGGGGTCGGTGACGACCGTGACCGCCAGCTCGCCGGCGTAGGAGAGAACCGCGAACGACGCTCCGACGTTGCCGGGGTTCACCGCGACCGGCAGCAGCGCGCTCACCTCGTGACCGGCGATGCGCAGCCGGTGCGCGGGGCCGCGCACGTTCGTCTCGAACGTGTGGACCAGGCGCTGGTGCTCGACGAACCACCGGAACCATCCGAGCGCGGCGAGCCGGCGGAACGCGGCGCTCAGGGGCAGCGCCGACCGGCCCCGCGGACGGTCCTTGCGGCGCGCCGTGGCGGCGGCGACGTGCCGCACCTGGGCGGCCCGGTCGAGCGCCACGGGCACGGCGACCGGTAGGACGCCGTTGTCGTTGCCGGCCCGTCGGTCGTCCGTGCGCCGGGCCGTCACGGGGACGGACACGACGAGGCGTCGCGGGTGCTCTCCCCGTGCTGCGAGGAGGTCCGCCAGGGCGCCGACGACCGCCGCCACCATGGCGTCGTTGATGCTGCCCCCGTGGCGGTGCGCGCCCTCGCGGAACGCGGCAAGAGTCACGCGGGCGACGTGCAGACGGCGGGTGGGGCCCGTCGCGCGGTTGAGGGACGTGCGGGCGGCGAGGTGAGGCGGCCCGCCGCCGAGGAGCTCCAGCAGCCCGTGCAGCCAGGCCAGCGCACTGCGTGCGGCCCGCGGCGCCTCGAGGGGACGGGGTGCCGCGGCGTCGTCTGCCGGCTCCGGGTCGGCGAGCGCGGCGAGCACTCCCAGGCCGCCCAGGCCGTCGGCAAGCACGTGGTGCAGCACCACCACCAGCGCCCCTCGGCGTGCGGGCGTGTCGTCCCACCCGGTGAGCCACCGCGCCGACCAGAGCGGACGCGCGCGGTCGAGCGGCGTGCAGACGAGGTCTGCGGCGTCGTCGAGCACGGCCCGCTCGCCGCCGCCGGGCAGCTCGCGGGAGGTGACGTGGCGGCCGGGGTCGGCGGCGTCGTCGATGGTCCAGGACGGACGGCGCTGCGGCCCGACGAGCACCTGCACGAGCCGCGGCACGCCTCGAGCCCGGTCGACGAGGGTGTCGGGGACGCGCGTCGTGCCGTCGTCGGCCCCGTCGACCAGGAGGATGGCCGCGATGTGCATCGGCGCCGGGCCGCAGTCCGACGCCAGCATCGTCAGGTCGGCGACGCCCAGCGGCTCGAGGCCGTGGCCCGGGGCGGCCGCACCGGGTCCCGCGGGTGCCATGCCGGGAGGGTCCACCCGGCCCGGTGCCACCGGACGGGGCGGAGGTCCCGCGGTCCCGAGGGGACCCGCCTGGGCCCGCGCCCCCGCAGGCCGGAATCGGGGCATATAGGACTATTGTCCTAAATCACCCTTCGTGCCCATACTCGCCCCAGCCGGCACGCGGCACACCCGGGACGGGGGGGCACATGGAGGAGGGCCCGGCCGCACGCCCGTCCCGCCGCCCCGCCGCGGTCGCGCGGGTCCTGCTCGCGTCGCTCGTCGCCGCACCGGGGCTCGCGGTCGTGCTGTCGGCGTCGAGCGCGTCGGCGGCGCTCGGGGACGGCGGGGACGGCTATGCCGCACCCACCGTCGTGACCGTCGCCGTGCCCTCGCCGCCCGGCCCGGCGCGGCGCGCGGTCGTCGTCCCGTCGCCCACGCCGAGCCCCGCGCCGACGGCGACCGCGGCCGCCGTGGCGCCGAACGTGGTGGTGCCGCCCGCGCAGGCGGCGGCCGCCCCGCCCCAGGACGCGCCGACCCCGATCACGGCTCCGTCGCAGCGCCCGACGATCCTCCGGAACGTCCTCCCGACCATCCGCGACGTGCTGTCCGACCCGCGGCGGATCGCGGTGGGGGCGGCAACGGCGGCGCTGTGGTTCCTGCTCGTCGCGCTGCCCGGCTCCCTGCTGGACTCGGCGATCGAGAGGCGTTCGCACGGCCGGATGGGCCGCGCCCTCGCCGCGGTCAGCCTCGCCCTCACCGGTGCGATCGAGCGGGTGTCCCGACGCACCCGGTGGAAGCTCGCGGGACCCCTGCTCATCGCGCTGCTGGCGGGGGCCGCGTTCGGCTTCGCCGACCCGCACCTCGCCTGGGACGGCCGTTCCCTGAGCACCATGGCGTCCCTGTTCGTCGCGCTCACGCTCATCACCGTGGTCGCCTCCCAGGTCGGCGCGCTGCTCGCCCGGACGTGGTGGGGCATCGACGCCGAGGTGCGGGCCGAGCCGCTCGGCCTGCTGGCGGCTCTCGCGGGCGTCGCGGTCGGGCGGTTCCTGTCGCTCTCGCCGGGCCTCTTCCTCGGGCTCGTCGTCGGCGTCGACGCCGGGGAACGGGCCGACAGGGTGCACCGGAGCAAGGCCGTGGTGGCGCGCCACGCGGTGGTGTTCACCTTCGCCATCGCCGCCTGGGTGGCGTACTCCTCCTTCTTCGCCCATCGCCCCGAGGAGGGGATCGCCGGCTTCACCTCCGACGTGCTGTCCGCGACGACGATCGAGGGGCTCACCTACCTCGTGACGAGCCTGCTGCCGCTGCCGCTGCTGGCCGGCCGCGAGGTCTTCCTGCACTCGAAGCGGCTGTGGGCGGGGCTGTACGGGCCCTTCGCGCTCGTGTTCGCGGTCCTGGCGCTGCCCTCGATCCTCGGCGAGCAGGAGCGCAGCCCGTCGACGGTGGCACGGCAGGGCGCCGTCATGCTGGCGTTCACCGCCGTCTCGATCGTCGGCTGGCTCCGCTCCCGCAACCGCACACCGGCCCCCGACGAGCTCCAGCGCGTCTGATCACGTTTCTCGACAGGCTTCTCGACAGGCTTCTCGCCACGCTTCTCGCCACCCTTCCGGCCACCGGCGCGGCGCCGGGAGCTGGCAGCGGTGCGGGATCGGTAGCATCGAGCACGCCCGGCCCGGCTGTCCGCCGTGAGCCGCGAGGCGAACCGGTCCCCAAGGAGCTGCGGTCGTGTCCGAGCAGATCACCCTCACCGTCGACGGCGTCGTGACGACCGTGGCGGCGGGCACGACGGGCACCGACCTCTTCTCGGACCGGCGGGACGTCGTCGTCGTGCGCGTGGACGGCGAGCTCCGCGACCTGTCGCGCGAGGTGCCCGACGGCGCGGTCGTCGTGCCCGTGACCCTGGCGGAGCCGGACGGCCTCACGGTGCTGCGGCACTCGGCGGCGCACGTGCTGGCGCAGGCGGTCCAGGAGGTCAACCCGAGCGCGCGCCTGGGCATCGGCCCGCCGATCACCGACGGCTTCTACTACGACTTCGACGTCGAGCACCCGTTCACGCCCGACGACCTGCGCGAGCTCGAGAAGGTCATGGCGCGCATCGTCAAGGAGGGCCAGGCGTTCCGGCGCGTCGACGTCTCCGAGGCGGAGGCCCGCAAGATCGAGAAGGACGAGCCCTACAAGCTCGAGCTCATCGGCCTCAAGGGCGACGCGGGGTCGGAGGACGGCGCCAACGTCGAGGTCGGGCTCGGCGGCCTGACGGTGTACCAGAACGTCCGCCGCGACGGCACCGTCGCGTGGCAGGACCTGTGCCGCGGCCCGCACCTGCCGACCACCCGGCCGATCGCCAACGGGTTCCAGCTGATGCGCTCCGCGGCGGCCTACTGGCGCGGCAGCGAGAAGAACCCGCAGCTGCAGCGGGTCTACGGCACGGCGTGGCCGACGAAGGACGAGCTCAAGGCCTACCTCGAGCGCCTCGCGGAGGCGGAGCGCCGCGACCACCGGCGGCTCGGCGCCGAGCTGGACCTGTTCAGCTTCCCCGATGAGATCGGCTCCGGCCTGGCGGTGTTCCACCCCAAGGGCGGGATCGTGCGGATGGAGATGGAGGAGTACAGCCGCCGTCGGCACGTCGAGGCCGGCTACTCCTTCGTCAACACCCCGCACATCACCAAGGCGAAGCTGTTCCAGACCTCGCGGCACCTCGACTGGTACGCCGACGGCATGTACCCGCCGATGCGCCTGGACACCGAGTACCACGAGGACGGGACGGTCAAGCGCGAGGGGCAGGACTACTACCTCAAGCCGATGAACTGCCCGATGCACAACCTCGTCTTCGCCGCGCGCGGGCGCTCCTACCGCGAGCTGCCGCTGCGGCTGTTCGAGTTCGGCACCGTGTACCGGTACGAGAAGTCCGGTGTCGTGCAGGGCATGACCCGAGCCCGCGGCTTCACCCAGGACGACGCGCACATCTACACCACCCGCGAGCAGATGCGCGACGAGCTGGCCTCGCTGCTGACGTTCGTGCTCGACCTGCTGCGCGACTACGGGCTCAACGAGTTCTACCTCGAGCTGTCGACGCGCGACCCGAAGAAGTCGGTGGGCGACGACGCGAGCTGGGACGAGGCGACGGAGACCCTGCGCGAGGTCGCCACCGCCTCGGGCCTGACCCTCGTCGACGACCCGGGTGGCGCGGCGTTCTACGGGCCGAAGATCTCCGTCCAGGCGAAGGACGCGATCGGCCGCACCTGGCAGCTGTCGACCATCCAGCTCGACTTCTTCGAGCCCGAGCTGTTCGAGCTGGAGTACACGGCGGCCGACGGCACGCGGCAGCGGCCGGTGATGATCCACCGCGCGCTGTTCGGGTCGATCGAGCGGTTCTTCGCGATCCTCGTCGAGCACTACGCCGGCGCGTTCCCGGCCTGGCTGGCGCCCGTGCAGGTCGTCGGCGTCCCCGTCGCGGAGGCCTTCGACGACTACGTCAAGGAGGTCGTCGCGAAGCTGACGGCCCGGGGGATCCGCGCCGAGATCGACCTGTCCGACGACCGGTTCGGCAAGAAGATCCGCAACGCCGCGAAGGACAAGGTCCCGTTCGTGCTCATCGCCGGTGGCGAGGACGTCGCGGCGGGCGCCGTCTCGTTCCGCTTCCGCGACGGCCACCAGGAGAACGGCGTGCCGGTCGACGAGGCCGTCGAGCGGATCGTCGCGGCCGTGCGGGACCGGGTGCAGGTGTGAGCGAGGACCCGGGCCCCGGCCCGGCCCTCGACCGCGCCGGGGAGCTCGCGGGGGAGCCCGACGGGTTCCAGCGGCTCTGGACGCCGCACCGCATGGCCTACATCGGGGGGGAGAACAAGCCGGCCGACGGCGCGCCCGGCTCCGGCTGCCCGTTCTGCCGGGCGGCGACGCTGCCCGACGACGAGGGGCTGGTCGTCGGGCGGGGACCGCTGACGTACGCGCTGCTCAACCTCTACCCGTACAACTCCGGGCACGTGCTCGTCTGCCCGTACCGGCACGTCGCCGACTACACCGACCTGACGCCCGACGAGGTCGCCGAGCTGGGCACGACGACGCGGGTGGCGATGCGCGCGCTGCGCGCGGCGTACGCGCCGCAGGGCTTCAACCTGGGCATCAACCTGGGCGACGTCGCCGGTGCCGGCATCGCGGCACACCTGCACCAGCACGTGGTGCCGCGGTGGCGCGGCGACGCGAACTTCCTGCCGATCGTCGCGCGGACGCGGGCGCTGCCGGAGATCCTGGCCGACACGCGGTCCCGGCTCGCCGCCGCGTGGGCGCGGGCCGCCGCCGACGAGCCCGCGGTGCAGCACGACGAGGGGAGCCCGGCGTGCTGAGCCGGTTGCGTGCGGTCTGGGGCCGCCTCATGGGGCCGCTGGCCGACGGCCTGCTGCGCCTGGGCGTCACGCCCGACCAGGTGACGATCGGCGGCACCGTGGTGTCGGTCGCGCTCGCGCTGTGGCTGTTCCCGACCGGCCACCTGTTCCTCGGCGCGATCCTGCTGGGCGTCTTCACCGTGCTCGACACGATCGACGGCCTCATGGCGCGCCGGTCCGGGCACAGCGGCCCCTGGGGGGCGTTCCTGGACTCGACGCTCGACCGGTTCGCCGACGGCGCGATCTTCGCCGGCCTCGTGCTCTGGTACACCGGCCGGGGTACCGACCGGCTGACGGCGATCCTCGCGCTGGCATGCCTGGTGCTCGGGGCGATCGTGCCCTACGCCCGCGCCCGCGCCGAGGGCCTGGGCATGACGGCCAACGTCGGCATCGCCGAGCGTGGCGACCGGATCCTCGTCTCGCTCGTCGCCGCCGGGCTCGTCGGGCTCGGTGTGACGCGCGTCCTGCTCACGGTGGCGCTGGGCCTGCTGGCGGCGGCGTCGCTCGTCACCGTGGTGCAGCGCATGCTCGTCGTGCGCCGCCAGGTGCGGGAGGCGGCCTCTTGAGGCTCGATGTCGGCCGCGCGTACGCGACGGCCTGGCGCTGGGGTCGGCACGTCCCCGGACCCGTGGTGCGGGCGCTGGCCCGGGCGGCCGCCGATGTGACATGGCTCCGCCACGGCGGCGGGGTGCGCCGGCTGGAGGCGAACCTCGCCCGCGTGCGCCCGGACCTGGACGCGCGGGCGCTGAGGCGGCTGTCGCGGGCCGGGATGCGCTCGTACCTGCGGTACTTCGGCGAGGCGTTCACCCTGGCGGGCGTCGGCTGGGAGCGGATCGCCGCACGCGTCACCGTGGTCAACCGCGCGGGGGTGGAGCGGCACCTCGAGCAGGGCCGCCAGGTCGTGCTGGTCCTCGGCCACCTCGGCAACTGGGACCTCGCCGGCGCGTGGGCCACCCGGGAGCTCGCGCCCGTCACCACGGTCGCCGAGCGGCTCGAGCCCGAGGAGGTCTACCAGGAGTTCCTCCGGTTCCGGGAGGGCATCGGGCTGCGCATCATCCCGGCGAGCGGCGGCGGGGACGTGTTCCGTCAGCTCGTGCGGGCCGCGCGCACCGGCCCCGGGCTCATCCCGCTGCTGGCGGACCGGGACCTGACGGCCAAGGGTGTCGAGGTGGACCTGTTCGGGCACCGAGCCCGGGTCGCCGCCGGCCCGGCAGCCCTCGGCGTCGTCACGGGCGCGCCGGTCTTCGCCACCGCCGTCACGTACGAGCGGCTGCGCGGTGCGCGGCGGCGCGCGGCCGGCACGCCCTGGGGCATCCAGCTCGAGTTCATCGAGGTGCCCGTGCCGCCGGCGGAGCTGCCGGCCCGGGAACGGATCCGCGTGATGACGCAGGAATGGGCGGACATCCTGGGTGACCGGATCCGCCGGCACCCGCAGGACTGGCACATGCTGCAGCGCGTGTTCGTCGAGGACCTGGACCCGGAGCGGTACGCCGCCACGGTGGCCGCGGAGGTGAGCCGGTGAGGGCACTGTCCCGCCAGCGGCACCACCACCTGCGGGTGGGCCTCGTCTGCCCGTACTCGTTCGACATGCCGGGGGGCGTGCAGTTCCACGTTCGCGACCTGGCCGAGTCGCTGCTGGAGCGCGGGCACGAGGTGTCGGTGCTCGCGCCCGCCGCGGACGACACGCCGCTGCCCGACTACGTCGTCGCCGCCGGCCGCGCGGTACCGGTGCACTACAACGGCTCGGTGGCCCGCCTGACGTTCGGGCCCGTCACGGCGGCGCGCGTGCGCAAGTGGCTGACCGCCGGCCAGTTCGACGTGCTCCACCTGCACGAGCCGGTGACGCCGAGCGTCGGCATGCTCGCCATGTGGATCGCCGACGGTCCCATCGTCGGCACGTTCCACTCGTCGATGAACCGGTCGCGTTCGCTCCAGCTGGCATACCCCCTGGTGCGCCAGTCGCTCGAGAAGATCTCGGCGCGCATCGCGGTGTCGGAGGACGCCCGCCGCACGCTCGTCGAGCACCTGGGCGGCGACGCCGTCGTCATCCCCAACGGCGTCTTCGTCGACCGCTTCGCGGGCGCCGAGCCGGACGCGCGCTGGACCGGCACCCTCGAGGCGCCCACCATCGCGTTCCTCGGCCGGCTCGACGAGCCCCGCAAGGGGCTGCCCGTGCTGCTGGGTGCCGTGCCGGCGGTGCTGCAGCGGATCCCCGGCGCCCGGTTCCTCGTCGCGGGCCGCGGCGACTTCGGGGCCGACGAGGCGGCGCAGGCTCTCGGCCCGCTGGCCTCCTCCGTCGAGTTCGTCGGCGGGGTGTCCGACGAGGAGAAGGCGCGCCTGCTCGCGTCGGCGGACGTCTACTGCGCGCCGCAGACCGGCGGCGAGTCGTTCGGCATCGTGCTCGTCGAGGCGATGGCGGCCGGGACTCCCGTGGTGGCCAGCGACCTCGGCGCGTTCTTGCGCGTGCTCGACGAGGGCCAGGCCGGGGTGCTGTTCCGCACCGGCGACAGCGCGGACCTGGCGGCCACCCTGCTGCGCGTGCTGGACGATCCCGGGCTGCGCCGCGACAAGGTGGCCGCCGGCCGGCAGGCCGTACGCCGCTACGACTGGCCCGGCGTCACCGACCAGGTGCTGGCCGTGTACGAGATGGCGGTCGCCGGGCACAACGCGCCCGTCGGCGAGGACCCGTCCTCGCTGCGCGGCTCGCGCGGCCGGCGGGCGGGCAAGGAGAACCGGTGAGCTGGAGCTGGGCCGAGGTCGTCCTCGTCGTCGGCGTGGTCCTCGCGCTGGTGCTGTGGTTCGTGTGGGTGGACGCGAGCCGGCTCGACCGGTTGCACCGCCGCGTCGACGCCTCGCGGAGCGTCCTCGACCAGCAGCTGGTGCGGCGGGCGACCGTCGCCGCCGAGCTCGCGACGAGCGGCGCGCTCGACCCGGCGAGCTCGATCGTCGTCGGCGAGGCCGCGTGGGCCGCCCTCACGGCCGGGGGCGACCCCGGGCCCGCCGGCGCCGCGGGTGAGCTGCGCACCGTGCTCGCCGAGGGCGAGCCGCCACCGTCCCGGGTCACCCTCGACGGACTCGACCGCAGCCAGATCGAGAGCGACCTGACCGCGGCCCTGCGCGAGGTGCTCGACGACCCCCACGAGGTGGCCCTCATGGTCACCGACGAGGCCGGCGGCGCCCTGCTCGACGACCTCTCCGCCGCCTGGTACCGGATGCAGCTGGCACGCCGGTTCCACAACGACGCCGTGGCACTGACGCGCAGCGCCCGGCGCGCCCCGCTGGTGCGCCTGCTCCGGCTGGCGGGCAGCGCCCCCGAGCCGGTGACGTTCGAGCTCGACGACGAGTGGCCCGAAGGCCTCCGTCACGTGCTGCCCCGAGGCTGAGACGTTGCGGGCCGGGCTCGGCCGCCGCGGCTAGCATGGAACGAGCACATCCCCCTCCACTTCCGTCTGCGAGGCACACGTGACCAGCGAGAACGAGACCACGGCCGGCGTCGTCGGCACCGCCCGGGTGAAGCGCGGCATGGCCGAGATGCTCAAGGGCGGCGTGATCATGGACGTCGTCACCGCCGAGCAGGCGAAGATCGCCGAGGACGCGGGCGCCGTCGCCGTCATGGCGCTCGAGCGCGTGCCGGCCGACATCCGGGCCCAGGGCGGCGTCGCCCGCATGAGCGACCCCGACCTCATCGACGGGATCATCGCGGCGGTCTCCATCCCGGTGATGGCCAAGGCGCGCATCGGTCACTTCGTCGAGGCGCAGGTGCTGCAGTCGCTCGGCGTCGACTACATCGACGAGTCCGAGGTGCTGACCCCGGCCGACTACGCCCACCACATCGACAAGTGGGCCTTCACCGTGCCGTTCGTGTGCGGCGCCACCAACCTGGGCGAGGCGCTGCGGCGCATCACCGAGGGCGCCGCGATGATCCGCTCCAAGGGCGAGGCGGGGACGGGCGACGTCTCCAACGCGACCACGCACATGCGGCAGATCCGCGACGAGATCCGCCGGCTGACCTCGCTCCCGGAGGACGAGCTCTTCCTCGCCGCCAAGGAGCTGCAGGCGCCGTACGAGCTGGTGGCAGAGGTCGCGAAGGCCGGCAAGCTGCCCGTGGTGCTCTTCACCGCGGGCGGCATCGCGACGCCCGCGGACGCCGCGATGATGATGCAACTCGGCGCCGAGGGCGTCTTCGTCGGCTCCGGCATCTTCAAGTCGGGCAACCCGGCGCAGCGCGCGGCGGCGATCGTCAAGGCGACGACCTTCTACGACGACCCCGACGTCATCGCCAAGGTGTCGCGCGGGCTCGGCGAGGCGATGGTCGGCATCAACGTCGACGACGTCCCGGTGTCGCACCGGCTCGCCGAGCGCGGCTGGTGAGCGCAGCCTCCCGCTGACATGGCCGAGCTGGGACCCGACTGGGTGCCGGGGCCGGACGGCATCCCGTACCGGCGCGCGGCCCGCGTCATCCTGCTCGACGAGGCGGACCGCGTGCTCCTGGTGCGCGGGCACGACGTGGACCAGCCCGAGCGGTCGTGGTGGTTCACCGTCGGCGGCGGCATCGACGCGGGGGAGACGCCCCGGCAGGCGGCGGTCCGCGAGCTCCGCGAGGAGACGGGCATCGCGCTGGTGGAGGGCGACCTCGTCGGCCCGGTCTGCACGCGGCAGGCGCTGTTCGACTTCTTCGCCCGGCTGTGCAGGCAGGACGAGGAGATCTTCGTCGCACGCGTGGACTCGGCGACGCTGCCCCCGCTCTCGCACGACGACTGGACCGACGTCGAGGCCGACGTGCTCGACGAGCTGCGGTGGTGGCAGGTCGACGCCCTCGAGGCCGTCGGCATCGAGGTGTTCCCCGCGGGGCTGCCGGCCCTCGTGCGCTCGCTGCTGCCCGGCTGGGACGGCGTGACCCGGAACCTGGGGCTGGCGCGCGAGACCTGACGGACGCCCCGAAGCGCGAAACGTACTGACCGGTAACATCCACGGCGTGCCTGTCCCCGCGCCGACGTCACCCGCCCTCCGCGTGCCGCGCAGCGGCATCCGCACGCTCATGGACCTCGCGCTGCGCGACCCCGACGCGCTGCACCTGGAGATCGGCGAGCCGGACCAGGGCGTCGCGGCGCACGTCGTCGAGGCCGCGGCGGCCGCCGGGCGAGCCGGGCGCACGGGCTACACCTCCAGCACGGGCCTGCCCGCGCTGCGGGCCGCCGTGGCGGACCGGGTCACCGCGCGTTCGGGGCGCGCGACGAGCCCCGACGACGTCGTGGTGACGCACGGGGCGATGCACGGGCTGGCCATGACGTTCCAGGCCGTCCTCGGCCCGGGCGACGAGGTGCTCGTGCCGGACCCGGCGTTCCCCAACTGGGCGATGGCCGCGACGGCGGCCGGCGCCACCGTGCGCACGTACCCGACCCGGCCGGAGCACGGCTACGTGCCGGTGGCCGCGGAGGTGGCGGCCGCGATCACGCCGCGCACGCGCGCGCTGCTCGTCTGCTCCCCGGACAACCCGACCGGGGCGGTGTACCCCGCGGCGGTGCTCGCCCAGCTCGTCGAGATCGCCCGCCGCCACGACCTGTGGCTCCTGTCCGACGAGTGCTACGAGGCCATCACGTTCGGCGTCCCGTTCGTCTCGCCCGCCGCGTTCGACACCGACGGTCGCGTCGTCGTCGTCGGCAGCGTCTCCAAGACGTACGGCATGACCGGGTGGCGCATCGGCTGGGTGGCCACCGGCTCGCACGAGCTGCTCGAGGTCCTGGGCCACCTCTCGGAGGCGCTCGTCGCGTGCCCGTCGACGGTGGGACAGGTGGGTGCGCTGGCCGCGCTGACCGGGCCGCAGGACGGCGTCGACGTCGCCGTGGCGTCCTACCGCGAACGGCGGGACGCCGCGACCGACCTGCTGGCGGCCCGCGGCCTCGGGTTCACCCGGCCGGAGGGTGCGTTCTACCTGCTCGTGGACGTGGAGGACGACGACACCGACGGCTTCGCCCAGCGCCTCCTGGCGAGCCGCCACGTCGCGGTCGCCCCCGGGGCGACGTTCGGCCTGCAGGCCGCCGGCCGCGTCCGGGTCAGCCTGGCGGCCGCGCGTCCCGTCCTGCTCGAGGGCCTGGCCCGGCTGGCCGACGAGGTCGTCGCCGCCCGTGCGGGGCGCGCGGAGGCCTTCGCCGGCTGAGCGGGTCGGCGGCTCGTCAGGTGACGGTCGAGCGCCGGGCGAACCGCGCGTCGAGGTGCTCGCCCGCGGCCAGCACGTCGGCGTAGGCCTCTGCGGCGGTCAGCATGTCGGCGTGCGTCAGGTAGGGCGCCGCGACGCCCAGCCGGACGATGTCGGGGGCGCGGAAGTCCCCGACGACACCGCGCGCGACCAGCGCCTGGACGATCCCGTACGCGTGCTGGTCGCGCACGCAGACCTGCGACCCGCGCCGGTCGTCCGCCGCCGGCGACACCACGTCCAGGCCCGGCACGAGCAGCTCCAGGCAGCGGCGCAGGAAGCCCGTCAGCGAGGACGAGCGGGCGCGCACGGCGACGACGTCCACACCGTCGAACGCGGTGAGCGCGGCCTCGAGGGTGAGCAGCGACAGCATCGGCGCGGTGCCCGTCCGGGCGCGGGCGACGCCGTCCGCCGGCTCGTACGTGCCGGCCATGTCGAACGGCCGGGCGTGGCCCTGCCACCCGGGGATCGGGTTGACGAACACCGACTGGTGCCGGGAGGCCACGTACAGGTAGGCGGGCGAGCCCGGTCCACCGTTGAGGTACTTGTAGCTGCAGCCGACCGCGAGGTCCACGCCGGCCTCGTCGAGCCCGACCGGGATCGCGCCGGCCGAGTGGCACAGGTCGGCGATCGCGAGCGCCCCGGCGCGATGGGCCGCCGCGACGAGGCCGGCCAGGTCCCAGAGCCGGCCGGTGCGGTAGTCGACGTGCGAGAACGCCACCGCGGCGACCGGATCACCATCGGCGCTCAGCCGGTCGAGGAGCGCCGGCATCTGGTCCGGGTCCGCGAGCTCGACCCGCCAGCCCGCCTCGGCTGCCACGCCGTGCGCCACGTAGAGGTCGGTGGGGAACGAGCCGGGGTCGGTCACGAGGACGCGCGCGTCCGGGCGCAGCGACGCCGCCCCGCGCAGCGCCTGGTAGAGCCGCACCGTGGTGGTGTCGCCGACGACGACCTGCCCGGGGGCGGCGCCGATCAGCCGCCCCACGGCGTCCCCGACCCGGGTCGGGGCCTCCCACCAGCCGGCGGCGTTCCACGACGTGATCAGGCCGCGGCCCCACTCGTCGTGCACGACCCGCTCGAGCGCCGCGGGCACCGCGACCGGCAGCGCGCCGAGCGAGTTGCCGTCGAGGTAGACGACGCCGGGCGGCAGGAGGAACCGCTCGCGCAGGTCGGTCGAGGCGTGGGCTTCGTCCAGCCGGAGGGCTGCGGACCGGAGGGTTCGGCGGGCGCCCTGCCCGAGGTGAGGGGCCATCGCCGGAGCGTATCGGCACGGTCGTCGGGCAGGCCCCGATCGCCCGGGAGGGCGGGGCCCTTCCGCGCCCCGCCTAGACTCCTCGGCCATGACCCCCACCGTCCCGACCGTCGGCGTGCTCGCGCTCCAGGGCGACGTGCGTGAGCACCTCGCCGCGCTCCGGGCGGTCGGCGCCGAGGCGGTCGGGGTGCGCCGTGCGCGTGAGCTGGAGGCGGTCGACGCACTCGTCATCCCCGGCGGCGAGTCGACGACGATCGACAAGCTGCTGCGCGCGTTCGACCTGGTCGAGCCGGTGCGGGAGCGCCTCCGCGCGGGGATGCCCGCCTACGGTTCCTGCGCGGGGATGATCCTGCTCGCGGACCGCCTCATCGGCGCGATCGAGGGGCAGCAGACCCTCGGCGGGATCGACATGACCGTGCGCCGCAACGCGTTCGGCCGCCAGGTCGACTCGTTCGAGACGGACCTCGACATCGCCGGCATCGCGGGCACGGTGCACGCCGTCTTCATCCGCGCGCCGTGGGTCGAGCAGGTGGGCGACGCCGCCGAGGTGCTCGCCCGCGTGGAAGGTGGGCCGGCCGCCGGTAGGATCGTGGCGGTGCGTCAGGGGCCGTTGCTCGTCACGTCCTTCCATCCGGAGGTGACCGGCGACACGCGGGTGCACCGTCTGTTCGTCGACATCGTGCGCGAGAGCCGGTAGCAGCGCCGCGCAGGACGAGCACCACAACGCGGATCCAGGACCGAGGAGCAGCGAGGCATGTCGGGTCACTCCAAGTGGGCCACCACGAAGCACAAGAAGGCGGCCATCGACGCCAAGCGCGGCAAGCTGTTCGCCAAGCTGATCAAGAACATCGAGGTGGCCGCCCGCACGGGTGGAGGTGACCCCGCCGGCAACCCGACGCTGTTCGACGCCATCCAGAAGGCGAAGAAGACCTCGGTCCCCAACGAGAACATCGACCGCGCCGTCAAGCGCGGCTCCGGCCAGGAGGCCGGCGGCGCCGACTACCAGACGATCATGTACGAGGGCTACGGCTCCGGCGGGATCGCCGTGCTGGTCGAGTGCCTGACGGACAACCGCAACCGTGCGGCCTCGGACGTGCGGGTGGCCTTCACCCGCAACGGCGGCTCGATGGCCGACCCCGGATCCGTCTCGTACCTCTTCTCCCGCAAGGGCGTCATCGTCGTGCCCAAGGAGGGCACGAGCGAGGACGCCGTGATGGAGGCGGTGCTCGACGCGGGTGGCGAGGAGGTCACCGACGAGGGCGAGTCCTTCGAGGTGCTCACCGAGGCCACCGACCTGGTGCCGGTCCGCAAGGCCCTGCAGGAGGCCGGGATCGAGTACGACTCGGCCGACGTCGTCTTCTACCCCGCGACGCAGATCGAGGTCGACCTCGACGGCGCGCGCAAGATCCTGCGCCTCATCGACGCCCTCGAGGACTCGGACGACGTGCAGAACGTCTTCACGAACTTCGACGCGTCCGACGAGGTCATGGCGCAGCTCGACGAGGAGGAGTAGCCACTCCTCAGGTGGAGCCGATTGACGTCCGGTGGAGCCGATCGACCGCGACACGCCGTCGCACGAGGTCGAACGGCTCCACTCTTCTCCAGAGGTCGTGAGACTGGCGGCATGCGCGTCCTTGGGGTCGATCCCGGCCTGACCAGGTGCGGGCTGGGCGTCGTCGACGCGCTGCCGGGCCATCGGCTGCAGGCCGTGTGGTTCGGTGTCGCGCGTTCGGACGCCGACGCCGACGTCGACCAGCGGCTGCTGGCGATCGAGCGCCGCCTGGAGGAGGCGCTCGAGGAGCACGCGCCGGACACCGTCGCCATCGAGCGGGTGTTCGCGCAGCACAACGTCAGCACCGTCATGGGCACGGCTCAGGTCGCCGGGCTCGCGCTGGTCGCGGCCGCGCGGCGGCGCATCCCGGTCGCCGTGCACACGCCGTCGGAGGTGAAGGCCGCCGTTACCGGGAACGGCCGCGCCGACAAGGCGCAGGTGCAGGCGATGGTGGCGCGCCTGCTCGGGCTGGAAGAACGGCCGAAGCCCGCCGATGCCGCCGACGCCCTCGCGCTGGCGATCTGCCACCTCTGGCGCCCGCAAGGCGCGATCAGCGCGCCGCAACGCCCGCCCGGCGCGCTGACGCCCGCCCAGCGCGCATGGGCGGCCGCGGAGCAGGCGGCCCGCCGGCGCACCTGACCCCAACCTTCATTTTCCTGACGTTTCGGTTGCGATTCGCGACGAGAACTTCAGGAAAATGGAGGTTGGGGTGGTGGAGTGTCGGGGTGCACGGGTGTCGTACACGTGTGCGAACATGCCCGCATGGCATTCGGGAGGGCATCGTGATCGCGTCGGTCACCGGGACGGTGCAGGCGGTGCGGCTGGACGCGGCAGTCGTCGAGGTCGGCGGGGTCGGCATGCTCGTCCAGGCGACGCCCGCCACGCTGGCCGGGCTCCGCGTGGGGCAGCGCGCCACGTTGCACACGTCGCTCGTCGTGCGGGAGGACTCCCTGACGCTCTTCGGCTTCGCCGAGGCCGACGAGCGCGAGGTCTTCGAGATCGTCCAGACCGTCTCCGGCGTCGGCCCGCGCCTCGCCCTGGCGATGCTCGCGGTGCACAGCCCCGACGGGCTGCGCCGCGCGGTGGCCGACGAGGACTACGGCGCCCTCCAGCGCGTCCCGGGCATCGGGCGCAAGGGCGCGCAGCGCATCGTGCTCGAGCTGGGTGACCGGCTCGGTGCGCCGGCCCCGGCGGCAGGGGGGCGCGCCCCGGTCGCGGCGGTGGGCGACCACCGGGACCAGGTCGTGGAGGCGCTGGTCGGGCTCGGCTGGCAGGCGAGGACCGCCCAGGAGGCCGTCACGACCGTCCTGGAGGGCAGCACGGAGCCCGTGGGCGCCGGCGAGGTCGCCGGCCTGCTGCGCGCGGCGCTGCGGACGCTGGGCGGTGCCCGTGGCTGAGCTCGAGGACGACGAGGCGGTCGTCACCGAGCGGTTCGGTGCCGAGAGCCTGGTCCGGCCGTCCGCCGACGACCTCGAGCGCGCCGCGGAGGCCGCGCTGCGGCCGCGCCGTCTCGCCGAGTTCGTCGGCCAGCGCGTGGTGCGCGAGCAGCTCTCGCTGGTCCTGCAGGCCGCCGCCCGGCGCAACCGGCCGCCGGACCACGTGCTGCTGTCCGGCCCGCCGGGTCTGGGCAAGACGACCCTCGCGATGATCATCGCGGCCGAGCTCGGCACGTCCCTGCGCGTCACCAGCGGGCCGGCGATCCAGCACGCCGGCGACCTGGCGGCGGTGCTGTCCTCGCTCGAGGAGGGCGAGGTGCTGTTCCTCGACGAGATCCACCGGCTGGCTCGGCCGGCCGAGGAGCTGCTCTACGTGGCGATGGAGGACTTCCGGGTCGACGTCGTCGTCGGCAAGGGCGCGGGGGCGAGCGCGATCCCGCTGACGCTGCCGCCGTTCACGGTCGTCGGCGCGACCACGCGGGCCGGCCTGCTGCCGGCCCCGCTGCGCGACCGGTTCGGCTTCACCGGCCACCTGGACTTCTACGCGTCCGACGAGCTCGAGCGGGTGCTCGTCCGCTCCGCCGGTCTCCTGGGGGTGGAGCTGGAGGCCGCCGCCGCCGCCGAGATCGCCTCGCGGTCGCGCGGCACGCCCCGGATCGCGAACCGCCTGCTGCGCCGCGTGCGCGACTGGGCTGAGGTCAAGGGCGACGGCCGGCTGGACCTCGGCGCCGCACGCCGCGCGCTCGAGGTGTTCGAGGTCGACGCCCGCGGCCTCGACCGCCTCGACCGTGCCGTGCTGGAGGCGCTGTGCACGCGGTTCGGTGGCGGGCCCGTCGGCCTGACCACGTTGGCGGTGGCCGTGGGGGAGGAGCCCGAGACCGTCGAGACGGTCGCGGAGCCGTTCCTCGTGCGCGAGGGCCTCGTCGGGCGCACCCCGCGCGGCCGGGTGGCGCTCCCCGCGGCCTGGACCCACCTGGGCCTGGTGGCCCCGGCGCCGCAGGACACGCTCTTCGGGTGAACGCCACGCGGCGTCTCACGCGGGGTCTCACGCGGTGTCCCACGCGGTGTCCCACACAGGGGAACCGAGCAGGGACCTCGGGCGTTGGAGCGACCGGTCCGTACGCCTAGACTGCGTCGGGCACATCGACACGTCAGGAGACGGCACCTCGCCATGGGCAGCAACACCATCATCTGGGCAATCCTCATCGTGCTGCTCGGCGCCATGTGGTTCATGTCCCGGCGCTCCCGCCAGCAGCAGCAGAAGGCGCAGGAGTTCCGGAACAACCTCAAGCCCGGCGACGAGGTCATGACGCACTCCGGGATGCTCGGCACCGTCGTCGAGGTCGAGGGCGACAACATCACCCTCGAGTCCGGCCCGGGCAGCCGCAGCCGCTGGATCCGCGCGGCCATCGCCAAGCTCATCGAGCCGACCACCGAGGTCGCCGACGTCGACGACGAGGCGGACGACCAGGCGGACGACGACTACTACGAGGGTGATGACGTCGAGGTGCCGGACGACATCTCGTCCCTCGACCCGTCGCACGGCACCGCGTCCGGTGACGAGGACGACGAGACCGGCAAGGAAGCGAAGTAACCGCGCGGCCCGGGCACCGCGCCCGGGCCCTCCATCCCACCGGTGACGACGTCGCCGGTGCGTGCACGAGAGAGAACTGATCTTGGCTGCTCCGACAACCCGGCGCCGTCCGGTGCGCACGCTCGTCACCTTGGGCGTCGTCATCGTGGTGATGGCAGCCGCGATCGCCGCGGGGATCACGTGGTCCAAGGCGACCCTGGCCCCCAAGCTCGCGCTCGACCTCGAGGGCGGCACCGAGATCATCCTCACCCCGGTCCCCGAGGCGCAGACCTCCGGCCAGGTGACCTCGACGACGATCACCCAGGCGATCAACGTCATCCGGCAGCGCATCGACGCGTCCGGTGTGGCCGAGGCCCAGATCAGCAGCCAGGGCAGCGGCTCGACGGCGAAGATCGTCGTCTCCCTGCCGGGCACGCCCGACCCGGAGACGGTCAAGCTCGTCACCACGTCGGCCCAGATGGAGTTCCGTCCGGTCCTCAAGCAGAGCTACAGCACCACCCCGACGCCGACCCCGACGCCGACGTCGACCGACACCTCGGGGGCGACGCCGGCGCCCACCGCCTCCGGTGCGGCCGCCGCGGCGAGCGCTACCTCGACGGCCACCGCGGCCGCGAGCAGCGCGGCGAGCGCGGCCCCGACGCCGACGCCCAGCCCGAGCGCCTCGGCCGCCGCCGGTGCCGGCCCGAGCAGCCCGAGCGACGTCGCCTACTACGTGACGCCCGACGTCCAGAAGCAGTTCGACGCCCTCGACTGCAGCAACCAGAAGAACCTGACGGGCGGCGTCAACGGGCCCGCGAACGCGGCCTTCGTCACCTGCTCGCAGGACGGGCTGTCGAAGTACATCCTGGGCCCGGTCGAGGTCGAGGGGCGCCACATCGCCGGCGCGAACTCGGGCCTCAACATCCTCCCGAACGGCACCACCGGCACCACGTGGGTGGTCAACCTCAAGTTCGACGGCCAGGGCACCACGCAGTTCGCGGCCACCACGACGCGGCTGTACAGCTACCACAAGAACAACCAGTCGCCGCTGGACCAGTTCGCCGTCGTCCTGGACGGGCTCGTCGTGTCCGCACCGGCGGTCCAGGACGTCATCCCCAACGGCCAGGCCGTCATCTCCGGCTCGTTCACCCGCACGTCCGCCGCGACGCTGGCCAACCAGCTGTCGTTCGGCTCGCTTCCGGTGAGCTTCCAGGTGGAGAGCCAGCAGCAGATCTCCGCGACGCTCGGCTCCGAGCAGCTCCAGAAGGGGCTCCTGGCGGGCCTGATCGGCCTGATCCTCGTCGTCGTCTACTCGCTGATCCAGTACCGGGTGCTGGGTCTGCTGACGGTGTCGTCGCTGGTCCTGGCCGCGATCATGACGTACCTCGTGATCACGTTGCTGTCGTGGCTGCAGGGCTACCGGCTGTCGCTGCCCGGTGTCGCCGGCCTGATCGTGGCCATCGGCATCACCGCGGACTCGTTCATCGTCTACTTCGAGCGGATCAGGGACGAGCTGCGCGACGGACGGCCGCTGACGGCGGCGGTCGAGCACGGCTGGGCCCGTGCGCGGCGCACCATCCTGGCGTCCGACGCGGTCAACTTCATGGCAGCCGCGGCGCTGTACCTGCTGGCGATCGGCAGCGTCCGAGGCTTCGCGTTCACGCTCGGGCTGACCACGATCATCGACCTGATCATCGTGTTCTTCTTCACGCACCCGATGATGGAGATCATCTCCAAGCTGCGGTTCTTCGGCGAGGGCCATCGGCTCTCCGGCCTGGACCCGCGCCGCCTCGGCGTGGAGGGCGTGCGGTACATGGGCCGTGGCCGGGTCGTCGTGACCCCCAAGGGCAAGGCCGGCGCCGAGGAGGAGGCCACCCCGAAGGCGTGGCCGACGAAGCAGCCCGCGGTCGTCGGCGCACCCGGTATGACCATCGCCGAGCGGCGCGCCGCGGCACGACGCTCGGGCGCCACCGCGCCGCCGCCACCTGACACCTCGTCCGCGCACGACGAGCGCACGACGACCGAAGGGGACGAGCACTGATGGCCGTCGGATTCGCCCAGTGGGGCAACGACCTCTACACGGGCAAGCGGTCGTACGACATCGTCGGTCGCCGTCGCTGGTGGTTCACCGTCTCCGGCGTCCTGGTGCTCGCGGCGATCGTCCTGCTCTTCGCGCCCGGCCTGAACCCCGGCATCGAGTTCCGGGGCGGCTCGGAGTTCGTCGTCACCGGCGCGGCCAACCGCGACCAGCAGAAGGCCGTCGACGTCGTCGCCGCGATCGACAGCCAGGAGGTGGCCCTCGTCACCAACATGGGCACCGACTCGCTGCGGGTGCAGACGCGTCAGCTGGCCAACACCGAGGTCGAGCAGGTGCGGGAAGGGTTGGCGAAGGCGTACGGCGTCTCCGTCAACAACGTCACCAGCACGTTCATCGGCCCGACCTGGGGCGCGGACGTCTCGAAGAAGGCCGTCACCGGCCTCGTCGTCTTCCTCGTGCTCGTCGCGGTCGTCATGACGCTGTACTTCCGGAACTGGCGGATGGCCGTGTCGGCGATCGTCGCCCTCTTCCACGACATCCTCATCACGGCGGGGGTGTACGCGGCCGTCGGCTGGGAGGTCACGCCCGCGACCGTCATCGGGTTCCTGACGATCCTCGGGTACTCGATCTACGACACGGTCGTCGTGTTCGACAAGGTGCGTGAGAACACCGACGGGGTGATCCACCAGAGCCGGTACACGTACTCCGAGAAGGCGAACCTCGCCGTCAACCAGACGCTCGTCCGGTCGATCAACACCTCGGTCGTCGCGCTCCTCCCGGTGGCCGGCATCCTCTTCATCGGCGCGTTCGTCCTCGGCGCCGGCACCCTGCGGGACATCGCCCTGGCGCTGTTCGTCGGCATGCTCGTCGGTGCGTACTCGTCGATCTTCCTGGCCACGCCGCTGGAGGTCGTGCTGCGCGAGCGCGAGCCGGAGATGGTCGCCCTCCGCAAGCGCGTGCTGGCCGGCCGGACGGGCGGTGCAGTCGTCGACGGTGAGCCGGTCCCGGCCGGTGCGGCCGCCACGACGTTCGTCGGCCCGCTGCACCCGGGCGCCCACCAGGGTGTGGCCGCGCAGCCGAAGCGTCGCCGCAAGTGAACGTCCCGGATCGCGCCGCGGTCACCGCTCGCGTCACCGAGCTGCTGCGCGAGGTCCCCGACTACCCCGAGCCCGGCGTCCTCTTCCGGGACATCACCACGGTGCTGGCCGACGGGCCGGCGTTCGCGGACCTCGTCGCGGTCCTGGCGGCGGACGCCCCCGGGCCGGTCGACCTGGTGGCGGGCATGGAGTCGCGCGGCTTCCTGCTCGCGGCGCCGATCGCCGTCGCCCTCGGCGCGGGCGTGGTGCTCGTCCGCAAGGCGGGCAAGCTGCCCGGGCCGACGATCGCGGAGACGTACGACCTCGAGTACGGCACGGCGACGCTCGAGGTGCAGCCGTTCACGGTGCCCGAGGGTTCGCGTGTCCTGGTGGTCGACGACGTCCTGGCGACCGGAGGCACGGCGGCCGCGACGCTCAAGCTGTTCGAGGACTGCGGGGCCCACGTCGTCGGCATCGCCGTGCTGGCGGAGCTGGTGGGCCTGCACGGGCGCGACCGCGTGCCGGGTGTCCCGGTCGACACGCTGCTGACGTTGCCCTGACCTGCCGGTCGTAGACTCCCAGGACAGGGCCGACCAGGACCGACGTCCGCAGGGGAGCCGGGACGGTGCGGCGATCGTGCGGCGCGGGTGCGGAATGGCGCGGCCCGCCGGGGCGTTCCCAGTCGGTGCCCGGGATGGTGTCCGGGCCCGCGGACCGCGAGAGGGGTGACGACGATGACCGACCAGTCCGTCAGCCCGCGCGTCGAGACCCCGACGGAGGCCACGTCGGCCGCGCGCGTGCGTGCTCGCCTGGCGCGGTTCGGCGGCCGCTCGTCGGCCGCGTTCCCGGCGCTCGAGCCGGTGATGCAGGCCGCGCGCGAGCACTTCCCGAAGGCCGACCTGTCGGTGCTCGAGCAGGCGTACGTCGTGGCCGAGCGCGCGCACCGGGGGCAGCTGCGCAAGAGCGGCGATCCCTACATCACGCACCCGGTCGCGGTGGCGACGATCCTCGCCGAGCTCGGGATGTCGGCCTCGGTGCTGGCGGCGGCGCTGCTGCACGACACCGTCGAGGACACCGCCTACTCCCTGGACCAGCTGCGCCACGACTTCGGCCCCGAGGTCGCGATGCTGGTCGACGGCGTGACCAAGCTGGACAAGGTCCAGTACGGCGACGCGGCGCAGGCGGAGACCGTGCGCAAGATGGTCGTCGCGATGTCGCACGACATCCGCGTCCTCGTCATCAAGCTGGCCGACCGGCTCCACAACGCCCGGACGTGGAAGTTCGTCTCGTCGGAGTCGGCCGAGCGCAAGGCCCGCGAGACGCTGGAGATCTACGCGCCGCTGGCCCACCGGCTCGGCATGAACACCATCAAGTGGGAGCTGGAGGACCTCAGCTTCGCGACGCTCTACCCGAAGGTGTACGACGAGATCGTCCACCTGGTGGCGGAGCGCGCGCCGGCGCGCGAGGAGTACCTGTCCACGGTCCGCGAGCAGGTCGGCGCCGACCTGCGTGCCGCGAAGATCAAGGCGACGGTCACCGGTCGGCCGAAGCACTACTACTCGATCTACCAGAAGATGATCGTGCGCGGCCGCGACTTCGCCGATATCTACGACCTGGTCGGCGTACGGGTGCTGGTCGACACCGTCCGTGACTGCTACGCGGCGCTCGGCGCGCTGCACGCGCGATGGAACCCGGTCCCGGGCCGGTTCAAGGACTACATCGCGATGCCGAAGTTCAACCTCTACCAGTCGCTGCACACGACCGTGATCGGGCCTGGCGGCAAGCCCGTCGAGATCCAGATCCGGACGCACGAGATGCACCGGCGGGCCGAGTACGGCGTTGCGGCGCACTGGAAGTACAAGGAGAACGCGAAGGGCGGCAGCACCCAGCCGGCGGTCACCGACAGCCAGGGCAACGACATGAGCTGGCTGCGCCAGCTCGTCGACTGGCAGAAGGAGACGGCGGACCCGAGCGAGTTCCTCGACTCGCTGCGGTTCGAGATCGCCGGCTCCGAGGTCTACGTGTTCACGCCGAAGGGCGACGTCATCGCGCTGCCCCAGGGGTCCACGCCCGTCGACTTCGCCTATGCGGTGCACACCGAGGTGGGCCACCGCACCATGGGTGCGCGCGTCAACGGCCGCCTGGTGCCGCTCGACTCGGCGCTGGAGAACGGCGACGTCGTCGACGTGTTCACGTCGAAGTCGGAGACGGCCGGGCCGAGCCGGGACTGGCTGGGCTTCGTCAAGAGCCCCCGCGCCCGCAACAAGATCCGGCAGTGGTTCACCAAGGAGCGCCGCGAGGAGGCCGTCGAGCGCGGCAAGGACGCGCTGGCCAAGGCGATGCGCAAGCAGCACCTGCCGCTGCAGCGCCTGCTGTCGCACGAGGCCCTCGTCGCTCTCGCCGCCGAGATGCGGTACGCCGACGTGACCGCGCTGTACAGCGCGATCGGCGAGAACCAGGTCGCCGCCACGACGGTGGTGCAGCGGCTCGTCGCGTCGCTCGGCGGGGTGCCGGCGGCCGAGGAGGACCTCGCCGAGGCGACGCGCCCCGGACCCGCCGCGCGCACCGTGCGCCAGGGCGACCCCGGTGTCGTCGTCAAGGGCGTCGGGGACGTCTGGGTCAAGCTGGCCAAGTGCTGCACGCCGGTGCCCGGCGACGGCATCGTCGGGTTCATCACCCGGGGCGCCGGCGTCAGCGTGCACCGTCTCGACTGCACCAACCTCCAGGGGCTCAAGGCGAGCCAGCCCGAGCGGCTGGTCGAGGTCGAGTGGAGCCACACCGGGTCGCAGCTCTTCCTCGTGCAGATCCAGGTCGAGGCCCTGGACAGGTCCCGCCTGCTGTCCGACGTGACCCGCGTCCTCTCGGACCACCACGTCAACATCCTGTCGGCGACGGTCTCGACCAACCGGGACCGGGTGGCGCTCTCACGCTTCGTCTTCGAGATGGCCGAGCCGTCCCACCTGGCGTCGGTCCTCGCCGCGGTGCGTCGGGTGGAGGGCGTCTACGACGTCTACCGGATCACCGGCGCCAAGACCCCCGACCAGCCGGTCATCCGCGCCTGAGCTCGGCGCGGTCCAGCGCCGGGGGAAGCACGGCCTGCAGCTCCGCCAGGAGGGTGCGGGCACGCTGGACGCCCCGCCCGCCCCGCAGCTCGCGCATCGCCGCCAGGGCGGCGTGCGGGTCGAACCCAAGGGGGAGCAGCCCGACCAGGAGGCGCACGACGTCGCCGGGCGCGGCGAAGCGCGCGACGTCCACGCCGGTGCGCTGCACCGTCGTCACACGCCCTGGACCGAGGTCGAGCACGTCCTCGTCCGGCAGCGGCCCTTCCGCGGCGCGGCGCAAGGGGTGCGGGTCGGGGCGGCGCACGCCCGGCGGGACGACGACGTCCACCTTCGTCGGGCGCGGGCCACCCGCGTGCACCCACGCGGCGGCGGCGCGCCCGACGACGCCGCGCTGCGGCACCAGGTCCGACAACGCCGCCAGCCGCAGTCCGGCCGTCACCTCCTGCCCGGCGCGGACCGCGACGCCGTCCCAGATCGGTACGCGAGCCCGATCCAGCAGCATCCCGGTCCACTCGGCCGCGGACAGCTCGTCACGCCGCACCAGCGGGTCCACCTCGAGGGTGGTCGCCCGGTACCGGAGCAGCGCGTTCGACACGTGGGGCAGCATGGCGTGCCGGGCCGCACGCGCGCGCCGCGGCCTGTGGACGAGGCCGCACCACGCCGGAAGACGCCCGCCGGCCGGGTGCCCCACGGCTGTACCTCCGCCCAGGGCGGCGCTCCCGCGTCGCCTGCCGTCAGCCCCGCCGACCGGCGATCAGCCACAGCGCGGCGAGGCGGTCGGAGCGACCGTCAGCCGCGGGCGTCCCGGGCCGCGCGCTCGACCTGCTCGAGCCAGGAGCGTCGAGCGTCGAGCGCGGCCTTGACCTCGGCGGCCTTGCGACGGTCGCCCGTCGCCTCGGCCTTGGCCAGGTCCGCCTCGAGGCCGGCGATCGCCTGCTCGAGCTGTGCGCCCATGCCCTCGGCCCGCGCGCGGGTCTCCGGGTTGCTGCGGCGCCACTGGTGCTCGTCGGCGTCGCGCACGGCCTGCTCGACCGCTCGCAGCCGACCCTCGATGCGCTGCAGGTCGCCGCGCGGCACCTTGCCCGCAGCGTCCCACCGGTCCTGGATCGACCGGAGCGCCGCCTTCGCGGCGGCCAGGTCGCGGACCGGCAGCAGCGTCTCGGCCTCGGCCGCGAGCCGCTCCTTGACCACGAGGTTCGCCGCGTACTCCTCGTCGGTCGCGGCCGCCGCGGCGTCGCGGGACGCGAAGAACGCGTCCTGCGCCGCGCGGAAGCGCGCCCAGAGCGCGTCGTCGACGGGGCGGCTGGCGCGGCCCGCGGCCTTCCACTCGGCCATGAGGTCGCGGTACGCGCCGGCGGTCGCCGCCCAGTCGGTGCTGGTGGCGAGCTTCTCGGCCTGCAGGACCAGCGCCTCCTTGACGTTCTTGGCCGAGGCGTTCCGACTCTCGAGCTCGGCGAAGAAGTGCCGGCGCTCACGGTCGAACGTGGTGCGGGCGTGGCTGAACCGCTTCCACAGCGCTTCCTCGGTGGGGCGGTCGAGCCGCGGCCCGTTGCGCTGGGCGTCCTTCCACTGGTCGAGGAGCGCCCGCAGCTGCTCGCCGGCGGGCCGCCACTGGATGCGGCTCGGGTCGGTGGCGGCGATCGCCTCGGCCTGCTCCACGATCGCGGTGCGCGACTCCTGCGCGGCCTGGCGCGCGGCGGCGCGCTCGGCCTCCGCCGCGGCCCGGCGCTCCGCGGCGACGGCCCGGAGCCCGTCGAGGCGGGCGCGGAGCCCGACGAGGTCGCCCACGGCCGCCGGCGCGACGAGCTCCTCCGTGAGCTTCCCGATGGTCGAGTCGATCTCCTTGACCGACAGGTCGGTCGCCGCCAGACGGGCCTCGAACAGGACCACCTTCGCCTGCAGGTCGATGAAGCGACGCACGTAGAGCGCCATCGCGTCGTCGGCGCTGGCGCCGGGCACCTGGCCGACCTCGCGCTCCTCGTCGCCGTCCTGGACGAGCACGGTGCCGTCCTCGGTGACGCGGCCGAACGCCGACGCGGCGGCGACCTCGGCGGGGTCCAACGGTGCTGCCGGGGCCGGGAGTGTCGGTGCCGCCGGCACCACCGGGACCTGACCCGTGACGGGCGCGGCGGGCGCGCCGGCCGGGGGGACCGGGCGAGGGCGGATCAGCGCCGGTGTCGGGCGTGGCCCCGGTGCGGGCTGCTCGGCGGCGACCGAGGTGGCGGGCTCGTCGAGCACCGCCTCCTGAGCGACGGGCTCCTCGGCCGCGGCGTCCTGTACAACGAGCTCGTCGGCCACGACCTCGTCGGGCACAGCCACGACCTCGTCGGCCGCAGCCACGACCTCGGCGGCGCTGACCTCGGCCTCGACCGTGGCCTCGACCGTGGCCTCCACCTCGGCTTCCACCTCGGCCCCCGCCTCGGCCTCCGCCACGGCCTCCGCCTCGACGTCGGCCGGGGCCAGTTCGGCCGTCGCGTCGAGCTCCTGCTCGATCGCGACCGGCTCGTCGAACGCGGGCTCGATCTCGATGGGCTCGTCCATCCCCGGCTCGATCTCGATCAGGTCGTCGACCGGGGTCACCTCGGCGACCGTCTCGGGGGCGTCCACCTCGTCGGGCGTGACCGCAGCGGGCTCGGGCGCGTCGGGCTGGGCCGGCGTGGCTGGGTTCTCCGTCACTGGGTCTTCACTCCCTCGATGATGACGTCGTGGACGGGCGCGGTGAACTGTCCGCTCACCTCGACCGTCCCTTCGTCGGCGATGGCCTGCAGCACGTCCAGGCCTGACGTGATCGTGCCGAAGACGGTGTAGCCGCCGGCGCTGTCCGACTCGATGGTCGTGTCGCCGTACACCATGAAGAACTGGCTGCCCATCGAGCTCGCCTGCCCGGAGACCCGCGCCATGGCGAGCGTGCCCTTGGGGTACATGTTGTCGGCCGGCGCGTTCTCGATGGGACCCCAGCTGTAGCCGGGGCCGCCCGTGCCGCTGGCGGTCGGGTCGCCGCACTGCAGCACCTTGATCGAGGTGTCCAGCCGGTGGCACTTCGTCTGGTCGAAGTAGCCCTCCTGGGCCAGCGTGACGAAGTTCGCCACCGCCTGCGGGGCCTTGTCGCCGTAGAGCGTGGCGACGATGGTGCCGCGGTTCGTGGTGATCGTCGTGGTCCAGGTGCGGTTCTGCGCGAGCGACTTGTCGGGGACCTTCCCACCGTTGCCGATGCGTGGCGACAGGTCGAGCGCGGCACCGGTCGCCGAGGCGGTGGCGGACGGGGAGCTCGTCGGCGAGGCGGCCGGTGACTTGTCGGAGACGGCGACCGCGATGGCGATGGCCGCGACCACGACGATGACACCGCCGATGGCGCCACCGATGATGTTCCGGCGGCGGCGGGCCGCCCTGGCCTTCGCCTGGCGCTCCTGCCACTTCTCGATCCGGCGCCGTTCGTACTCCCGCTCGCGCTTGCTGGACACACCCTCTCCTCGTCGGGCGCGCGCGCGAGGTCGGCGACCTGCGGGTGCGCACGCCCGGCACAGTCTAGGCAGCGCGGGTGGGTCGGCCACCACTGTGCCCGGGACTCGTCGGCGAGCCAGCCGCCGCCGTCGCTGGCGACTACCGTGCGGCACGTGGAGATCGTCGAGATCACGTCCCGCGTGCTCGGCGCACGCTGCACCATCGCCGCGGCCGGCGGCGTCGCCGTCGTCGTCGACGCGGGTGCCGGCGTCGGCGCCGAGGTGCTCCGGGTGGCCGACGAGCGGGGGCTGCGGATCGTCGCGGTGCTGGCCACCCACGGCCACGCGGACCACACCTGGGACGCCGGCCCGCTCACCGCGCGGCTCGGCGTGCCGCTGCTCATCCATGCCGCGGACGCCTACCGCCTCGACGACCCGTTCGGCACGCTCGGCGTGCTCGGGGACGCACCGCCCGGCGGCGAGGGCGCGCTGGCCCAGGTGCTCCGGCTTGCCGGCCTCGACCCGGCGGCGTACGCGCCGCCGGCTCAGGTGGTCACCTTCGGCGGCACCCCGGGCCCGGACGGCCGCTCGGCCGACGAGGTCCTCGACCTCGACGGCGTGACCGTCGTGGCTCGGCACGCCCCCGGGCACACCGAGGGGTCGACGATCTTCCTGCTGGACGGCCCGGTCGCACTGACCGGGGACGTCGTCTTCGCCGGCACCATCGGCCGCACCGACCTGCCCGGCGGCGACGACCTCGTCATGTCGCGGACGCTGCGCGAGGTGGTGGAGCACCTGCCGCACGACGCGCGCCTGCTGCCGGGCCACGGGCCGGCGACCCTCCTGTCGAAGGAGCTGCGGCACAACCCGTACCTCGGCTGACGGCCGCCAGGGCGCTCCGGCCCGGCCAGTAGGATCGTCGGGCGCCTTGGCGCCCACGACGACGACGAACGAAGGACCTTCCGTGCTGCGCACCCATACCGCCGGCTCGCTGCGCGCCGAGCACATCGGCACCACCGTCACCCTCACCGGGTGGGTGGATCGGCGGCGCGACCACGGGGGCGTGGCCTTCGTCGACCTGCGGGACGCCTCGGGCATCGCCCAGGTCGTCGTCCACGACGAGGCGGTGGCCCACGCGCTGCGCAGCGAGTTCGTGCTGCAGGTGACCGGCGAGGTGACCCGCCGGCCCGAGGGCAACGAGAACCCGCACCTGCCCACCGGCGAGATCGAGGTCATCGCCAAGGACGTCGTGACCCTCAACGAGGCCGCGCCGCTGCCGTTCCAGGTGTCGTCGGCGGTCGACGAGACGCCGGGCGAGGAGGTCCGGCTGCGCTACCGGTACCTCGACCTGCGCCGCCCCGCGCCCGCGCACGCGCTGCGGCTGCGCGCCAAGGTGAGCCAGGCCGCCCGCCGCGTGCTCGACGACCACGGGTTCGTCGAGATCGAGACGCCGACCCTCACGCACTCGACGCCGGAGGGCGCCCGCGACTTCCTGGTGCCGGCGCGCCTGTCGCCTGGCTCCTGGTACGCGCTGCCGCAGTCGCCGCAGCTGTTCAAGCAGCTCCTCATGGTCGCCGGCATGGAGCGCTACTACCAGATCGCCCGCTGCTACCGCGACGAGGATTTCCGCGCCGACCGGCAGCCGGAGTTCACGCAGCTCGACGTCGAGATGAGCTTCGTCGAGCAGGACGACGTCATCGCGGTCGCCGAGGACGTGCTGGTGGCCCTCTGGGACCTCGTCGGGCACCGGATCGAGACGCCAATCCGCCGCATGACCTTCGCGGACGCGATGGCGCGGTACGGCTCGGACAAGCCGGACCTGCGGTTCGGTCTGGAGCTGACCGACCTGACCGAGTACTTCCAGGACACCCCGTTCCGCGTGTTCCAGGCGCCGTACGTCGGCGCCGTGGTGCAGCCCGGCGGCGCCTCGACACCGCGACGCGGCTTCGACGCCTGGCAGGAGTGGGCGAAGCAGCGCGGCGCCAAGGGGCTCGCGTACGTGACGATCGGCGACGACGGCGAGCTCGCCGGACCGGTCGCCAAGAACATCTCGGACGACGAGCGGGCGCGCCTGGCGGCGACGGTCGGTGCGCAGCCCGGCGATGCCGTCTTCTTCGCCGCCGGGAAGGCGTCGGAGGCGCGCGCGCTGCTCGGCGCGGCCCGGCTGGAGATCGGCCGCCGCGGCGGGCTGATCGACGACGACCAATGGTCGTTCGTGTGGATCGTCGACGCGCCGCTGTTCAAGCCGACCGGCGAGGACGACGACGTCGCGCTCGGCACCAGCGCCTGGACCGCCGTGCACCACGCCTTCACGTCGCCGACGCCGGAGTGGATCGACCGGTTCGAGCACGACCCGGGCAACGCGCTGGCGTACGCCTACGACATCGTCTGCAACGGCAACGAGATCGGCGGCGGCTCCATCCGTATCCACCGCCGCGACGTGCAGGAGCGCGTGTTCGGCGTCATGGGCATCGGCCCGGCCGAGGCGCAGGAGAAGTTCGGCTTCCTGCTCGACGCCTTCCAGTTCGGCGCGCCGCCGCACGGCGGGATCGCGTTCGGCTGGGACCGGATCGTGGCGCTGCTGACCAAGGCCGAGTCGATCCGCGACGTCATCGCGTTCCCGAAGTCAGGCGCCGGGTACGACCCGCTGACGGGCGCGCCGGCGCCGATCACGGCGGCGCAGCGCCGCGAGGCCGGGGTGGACTACAAGCCCAAGCCGGCGGCGGGGGAGTGACGGCAGCGCTCGAGGCGCTCCCGCCGCGGTGGCGGGCCGATCGGGTGGTCCTCAGCGAACGCCGCCTGCTGGACCGGGCGCGCGTGCTCGGGGACGACGACGGCATCGTCGTGCTCGTCGACGGTGACGCCGGGCTGTCGGTCGTCGGCCACGGCCCGGACGGCCGCGCGGCCGGGATCGTGTCCGACCTCGTCGCCGCGGGCGAGCTGCGCGCACCGCTGCGGTGGATGTCCCTGCCGCGCGCGACCGACCTGCCGGCCGACGTGTGCGCGGCGTTGCGCGTCGACCCGCTGCCGGGCTGGGACTGGATGTCCACGACGACGATCGGCGACGTGCCCGGCACCGAGCGCGTCGAGCGCCTCGACCTGGCGGCCGACCTGCCGGCGATCCTCGACTGCCTGCGCGAGTCGAACCCCACCAGTGAGTCCGACCCGACGAACCCGCACGAGGCCGGCTGGTGGGGCGTCCGCTCGGGCGGCCGGCTCCTTGGCGTCATCGGTGCCGGCCGCCGCGGTGCGGCCGCCGAGGACGGCTTCTCGTGGCACCTGCACGGCCTGGGCGTGCGGCCCGAGGGACGGCGGGGTGGCCTCGGCACGGCGCTCCTCGTCGCGGCCACGGCCGAGGGGCTCGCGGCCGGCGCCGAGTGGGTGTCCCTCGGCGTGTGGGCGGCGAACGAGCCGGCCCTGCGCATCTACCGCCGCCTCGGCTTCCGCACCGACCACCAGGGCCGCTCGTACCGTCCGCGCTAGCCGCCCGTCCCTCGCCCGCCGAGCGCCCATCCCGCGCGCGCCGGGCGCCCATCCCGCGCGCGCCGGGCGCCCATCCCTTGCCCGCCGAGCGCCCACTTCGTCGCCGAGACCGGCCCTTCCGACGTCCGCAACGCACGGTCTCGGCGAGAAGCTGGGCGCTCGCTGCCGGAGGGGTGCCCCCACCCGCGCGCCGTGGCTGCTCGTCCGGCGGGTCGGCGGTCAGTGGATGATCGCCGACCGCTCGTAGAGCCGCTTGAGCGGCGCCGGCGCCCACCAGTTCCACCGGCCCAGCACCGTCATCGTCGCCGGCACCAGCAGGCACCGGACGAGGGAGGCGTCGACGAAGACCGCCACCGCCAGCGCGAACCCGACCTCCTTGATGATCAGGAGCCGGCCGGCGACGAACCCGGCGAAGACCACGATGATGATCGCCGCGGCCGACGTGATCACCCGGCCGGAGCGCTGCAGGCCGAGCCGGACCGCCTCGTCGGTCGGGTGCCCGGCGTCGTGCAGCTCCTTCACGCGGGACAGCAGGAACACCTCGTAGTCCATCGCCAGGCCGAACGCGAACGCGAGCACCAGGGCGACCACGTAGGACTCGATGCCCCCGACGGGGATGAAGTCGAGCAGCCCCGACAGGTGTGCGTCCTGGAAGCCCCAGACGAGCACGCCCATGGCCGCCGCCAGCGACAGCGCGTTGGTGAGCAGGGCCTTGATCGGGATCAGCACCGACCCGGTCATGAAGAAGAGCAGCACGAGCGTGGCGAGCGAGACGATCCCGACCACCCACCACACGCGCTCGGTCAGCGCCGCCATGAAGTCGACGGAGTGTGCCGCCTGCCCGGTGACCCAGGTCGGGAAGCCTGGGTCGAGCGCGCGGACCTCGGTGACGACGGATCGTGCGACCTTCCCACCGGCGTCGGTCGAGTCGGGTCGCACGCCGATGACGACGTAGGAGCCGGCGGCACGGGGCGGGTCGACGGTGGCGACGTCGTGCAGCGCGCCGAGCTGCGTCGCCCAGGCCTTGGCGGAGGTGAGCGAGGTCTCCGCGACGACGGTGACGGCGGCGGCCTGGGCGGCGGGGTAGTTCGCCGCGATCGCGTCGATGAACGCGCGCTGGCTGCTCCCGGCCGGCAGCAGCTCGGCGCCGGAGTTGCGCAGCTCCATGTGCCGCACGGGCAGGGCGATGACGCCGAGGACGAGGATGCAGCCGCCGATGACCCACCACGGCCGCCGCTGCACCCGCGCGGTGAGCCGCGAGAAGAACCCCTCCGTGGAGTCCACGTCCGACGTCCGGGCCATGACCCGGCGCAGGCCGGGCACGCGGAGCAGCGGGCTGGGCCGGGACAGCCGCCGCCCGGTCCAGACGAGGAGCGCGGGCACCAGGGTCAGGGCGGTGGCCAGGGCGACCACGACGATCGCGACGGCCGCGGCGCCGATGGACCGCAGGATCGGCGGGCTGAACACGAGCAGGCCCGCGATCGAGATGGCCACGGTGACGGCCGAGAAGGTGACCGTGCGGCCGGCGGTCGCCAGCGTCCGTTCGATCGCCGTCGCGACGGCGCCGTCGCCGCGGCGCCGCCGGGTGGCCGCGCCGCCGTCCCGGTCGACGAGCCGGTGGATCTCCTCCCGGAACCGCGAGACGACGAGCAGCCCGTAGTCGATGGACAGGCCGATGCCGAGGGCCGTGATGACGTCGAGCGTCGAGGCGTCGACGTCCATGAGGTACGTCATGCCGAGCACCGCCGCCAGGCCGACCCCGATCGACGCCAGGGCGCCAGCCATCGGCATGCCGGCCGCCAGGAAGCCGCCGAAGACGAAGATCATCGCGACCAGCGCGATCGGCAGGGCGACCGCCTCACCGGTGCGCAGGTCCCGCTCCACCTGCCCGTGGATGTCGGAGACGATGAGCGACGTCCCGCCCACGATCCCGGTGGCACCCGGCGCTGCCTCCGTCAGCCGCGCCGGCGCCGCCTGGAGGAGGGAGTGCACGGCGTCCAGAGCGGTCTGCTGGGGGCCGTCGGCGAGGTTCGGGTCCAGCCCGACGACGACGAGGAACCCGTGCCCGTCGCGCGCGACCAGCGGCGCCGCCGCCGGGTTCGTCGGGCCACCGGGCAGGGCGAGCGGGTCGACGACCGACACGACGCCGGGCACGGCGGCGAGGTCACGGCGGATCGGGGGCATCGCGGCCGCGACCCCGGCCGAGACCGGGTCCACGCCCGTCAGCACCAGCGTCAGCGACGCACCGCTCTGGTCGATGCGTCCGAGCAGGTCGTCGGCGGCCTTGCTCTGCGACCCGGGCACGTCCGGAGCGCCCGACGTCACCCTGTCGAACACCGACTGGCCGCCGTGGATCCCCAGCCCGGCCACCCCGTAGCCCACCACGGCGAGCAGGAGCCAGACGAGGACGGTGAGCCGGGGGTGGCGGCCGATCACCCGGCCGAGTCGCGCGAACACGCCGATCATCGTTGCAGTCTCCGCGTCCTCGCCGCGCACCCACTTCGTCACTTTCCTGAACGATCGGTTGTGATCCGCTGCGGATCGGTCAGGAAAATGACGAGTCGGGGGTGGGCGGGGCGTGGGGGTGGCGGTGCGTAGGGTGGCGGCCGTGGATCTGTTCGACGCGGTGACGTCCACCGCCGCCGGCCTGCCGGAGGTCGGCCCGGGCGCGCCGCTCGCCGTGCGGATGCGTCCGCGCACGCTCGCGGAGGTCGCCGGGCAGGACCACCTGCTCGAGCCGGGGTCTCCGCTGCGGCGGCTCGTCGAGCCGGCGGACGCCGCGGCGGCACGCACGGCGCCGGCGTCGATCGTGCTCTGGGGGCCGCCGGGCACGGGCAAGACGACGCTGGCGTACCTCGCCGCCGCGACCTCCGGCCGCCGGTTCGTCGAGATGTCGGCCGTCACGGCCGGCGTCAAGGAGGTCCGTGAGGTCATCGAGGACGCGCGTCGTCGGCTGGCCACCGGCGGCGCCGAGACGGTGCTGTTCATCGACGAGGTCCACCGCTTCACCAAGGCGCAGCAGGACGCGCTCCTGCCCAGCGTCGAGAACCGCTGGGTGACGCTCGTCGCGGCCACGACGGAGAACCCGTCGTTCTCCGTCAACTCGCCGCTCCTGTCGCGGTCGCTGCTGCTCACGCTGCGCCCGCTCTCGACCGAGGACGTGCGCGGCCTGGTCCGGCGCGCGGTCGCCGACGAGCGCGGCCTCGCGGGGACGGTCGTGCTGGACGACGACGCCGAGGAGCACCTGCTGCGCCTCGCCGGCGGTGATGCGCGCAAGGCGCTGACCATCCTCGAGGCCGCCGCCGGAGCCGCGCTGCTCGAGCCCCAGGACGGGACCGTACGGGTCGACCTCGCCACGATGGAGAAGGCCGTGGACGTCGCGGCGGTCCGCTACGACCGGGACGGCGACCAGCACTACGACGTCATCAGCGCGTTCATCAAGTCGATGCGTGGTTCGGACGTCGACGCTGCCCTCCACTACCTCGCGCGCATGCTCGCCGCGGGGGAGGACCCGCGGTTCGTCGCGCGGCGCATCGTCATCGCCGCCGCCGAGGACGTCGGGATGGCCGATCCGAGCGCCCTGCAGACGGCGGTCGCGGCGGCGCAGGCCGTCCAGCTCATCGGCATGCCCGAGGCCCGCATCGTGCTGGCGGAGGCCGTGGTGCACCTGGCGACCGCGCCGAAGTCCAACGCGTCCTACCTCGGCATCAACCGGGCGCTGGAGGACGTGCGCGCCGGGCGGCTCGGCTCGGTGCCCGCCCACCTGCGCGACGCGCACTACGCGGGCGCGGCGCGGCTGGGGCACGGCAAGGGCTACGTCTACGCGCACGACGAGCCGCACGCGGTCGCCGCCCAGCAGTACCTGCCCGACGAGCTCGTCGGCACCCGGTACTACGAGCCGAGCGACCGTGGCTACGAGCGGCAGGTGGCCGAGCGGCTGGAGCGGATCCGCCAGCTCCTCGACCCTCCGGGCTGACTCCGGTGCCGCCTGGACCGTCCGGAGCGGTCCAGGCCTCACCGGAGTCGGGCCGGCCCGGGACGGGCCGGATCCCTGGGCTCACGTCGGTGAGCGGCGGACCGCTGGGAGCGGTCCGGGCTGCACCGGAGTCCGCACGGCGGTCGGGCGTCCGGTAGAGTGTCGGGGTTCGCCGTGCGCTCGTCGTGCGCGAACCACCTGGGGTCTTAGCCGGTCCCGCCTCGCGCGGGCACCACATGGTCGGCCCCACGCCCACCGGGCAAACCCGCCCGATCGTGGGTGTGACGTCAACAACGACAGGAACGATTCAGCTGTGACGAACGTGACCCGCTCGCGCCGCCAGGTCCGCCTGAGCCGCGCGCTCGGCCTGGCCCTCACGCCCAAGGCCGTCAAGCACTTCGAGAAGCGCCCCTACCCGCCCGGGGAGCACGGCCGTGCCCGCCGCCGCACCGAGTCGGACTACGCGGTCCGCCTCCGCGAGAAGCAGCGGCTCCGCGCCCAGTACGCGCTGCGCGAGAAGCAGCTGCAGAAGGCGTACGAGAACGCCCGCAAGGCTCCGGGCCTGACCGGTGAGGCGCTCGTCGAGGACCTCGAGACCCGGCTGGACGCGCTCGTCCTGCGCGCCGGCTTCGCCCGCACCATCCTCCAGGCCCGCCAGGTGGTCACCCACCGGCACGTGCTGCTCGACGGCAAGATCGTCGACCGCCCGAGCCAGCGGGTGAAGGAGGGCCAGACCCTCATGATCAAGCCGAAGAGCCAGCCGACGGTGCCGTTCCAGATCGCGGCCGCCGGTGCCCACCGCGACGTGCTCCCGGCCGTTCCGGGCTACCTCGACGTGCAGCTCGAGAAGCTGACCGCCGTGCTGGTCCGCCGCCCGAAGCGCTCCGAGGTCCCGGTGACCTGCGAGGTCCAGCTGGTCGTCGAGTACTACGCCCGCTGACCCAGACCGCTCGACGACGACGCCCCGCGCTGCCACGGCACGCGGGGCGTCGCCGCATCCGCCCGGGTCACGGGGGTCGGGTCGATAAGGTGTGCCAGGTGGCACGGGCGCACCGCGTCCGGTGACGAAGGGAGCGGCATGGTGGCTGAGGTCGCGCGTTTGCTCGCAGCGATCGCCGGGTTGCTGGCGGCCCTCGGGTTCGCCGTGCTCGTCGGCATCCTCGCCGTGCCGCTGGTCAAGCTGGGCCGCACCTTCGACTCGGCGACCCGTGCGCTCACCGAGATGACCGACCACACGCTGCCGGTCATCGACGAGGCCGCCAAGGCCGTGGCCTCCGGCAACGTGCAGCTGGAGAAGGTCGACAAGGTCACCACCGCAGCCGCCGACGTCTCGCAGAACGTCTCCGCGCTGACCGCCCTGTTCGCCGCGACGGTGGGCGGGCCCATGATCAAGGCGGCGGCGTTCACCCATGGCGTGCGGCGCGCCCTGTCGGTCTTCGGCTCGAGGTCCAAGGCATGAGGCGGCTGTTCTGGATCGGCGTCGGCGTCGGGCTGACGGTCGTCGTGGTGCGGTACGGCCGCCGGCTGTACGCGCAGTACGTGCCGGCGGACGCCGCGGCGGCGATCGACACCGCCGCGAAGGTGCGCCGCACCGCCCGCGGGGTGCTCGGCGAGTTCACCGCCGGCGTGGCCGAGCGCGAGGCCGAGCTGCGGACCGCGCTCCTCGGGGACGACGCGGACCTCGACGAGATCAAGAGCAAGGGCCGAGCTGCCTGGGCCGAGCTGCGCGGATCGCGCGGCCCGGCCGCCCAGTCCCGTCGCGTGCCGCCCGCCTGGGCCTCCGACCAGCTCGAGGACCCGGACGACGACGACGGGTACGCCTTCTTCTGAGCGGACCGGTTCCGCGGAACGTTCGCGCGTCTGCGACGCTTGACCTAGAGGAGCCGCGCCCCCGCTCGGGCGCGCCGAGAACGACGAAGGACACCATGCGTACCGCCGAGATCCGCCAGCGCTGGCTCGACTACTTCGAGTCCAAGGACCACGCCATCGTGCCGTCGGTGCCGCTCATCTCGCCCGACCCCTCGATCCTCTTCACGATCGCGGGCATGGTGCCGTTCATCCCGTACATCCTCGGCACCCAGGAGCCGCCGTGGCCGCGCGTGGCCTCGGTGCAGAAGTGCATCCGCACCAACGACATCGAGAACGTCGGCAAGACCACCCGCCACGGCACGTTCTTCCAGATGAACGGCAACTTCTCGTTCGGCGACTATTTCAAGGAAGGCGCCATCGAGTTCGCGTGGGACCTGCTGACGTCCGCGCACGGCGACGGCGGCTACGGGTTTGACGGCGACAAGCTGTGGGTGACGATCTGGGACCAGGACGACGTCTCGCTCGACGCCCTGCAGAAGGTGGGCATCGACCGCCGGCACATCGTCCAGCTGCCCCGGGAGAAGATCTTCTGGGACACCGGCCAGCCCGGCCCGGCGGGCCCCTGCGCCGAGTTCCACATCGACCGCGGCCCGGAGTTCGGCCCGGAGGCGGTCGGCGGGACCGTCGACCCCGGCGGCGACCGGTACCTGGAGGTCTGGAACCTCGTCTTCGACCAGTTCGTGCGCGGCGAGGGTCAGGGCAAGGACTACCCGCTCCTCGGCGAGCTCGACAAGAAGGCCATCGACACCGGTGCCGGCCTCGAGCGGATCGCGTTCGTGCTCCAGGGCAAGCGCAACATGTACGAGATCGACGAGGTCTTTCCCGTCATCCAACGCGCCCAGGAGATCACCGGCCACACCTACGGCACGGACGAGACCGAGGACGTGCGGATGCGCGTCGTCGCCGACCACGTCCGCAGCGCCCTCATGCTCATCGGCGACGGCGTGACGCCCTCCAACGAGGGTCGTGGCTACGTGCTGCGCCGCCTGCTGCGCCGCACCATCCGGTCGATGCGCCTGCTGGGCGTCCACGAGCCGGTCATGCCCGAGCTGCTGCCCGTCAGCCGCGACGCCATGAGCCCGAGCTACCCGAACGTCGCGACCGACTTCGCCCGCATCTCGCAGATCGCGTACGGCGAGGAGGAGGCCTTCCTGCGGACCCTGGAGTCCGGGACGACGATCCTCGACACCGCGGTCGCCTCGGCCCGCCGCTCGACCCCGCAGGGGAGCACGCCGGTGCTGTCCGGCGAGCAGGCGTTCGCGCTGCACGACACCTACGGCTTCCCGATCGACCTGACCCTGGAGATGGCGGCGGAGCAGGGCGTCGACGTCGACGAGCAGGCGTTCCGCTCGCTCATGGCGGAGCAGAGGTCCCGGGCCCGCGCCGACGCGCTGGCGAAGAAGACCGGCCACGCGAACACCCAGGTCTACAACGAGGTCCACCAGCGGCTGCTCGGCGACACCGGCCACGCGGTGCGGTTCGTCGGCTACACCGACACGATCGCCCGCGGCAACGTCGTCGGCCTGCTCGTGGACGGCCAGCCGGCGCCGGCCGCCACCGCCCCGGCCAACGTCGAGGTCATCCTCGACATCACGCCGTTCTACGCCGAGGCGGGCGGTCAGCTCGCCGACCAGGGCGTCATCCTGTTCGACGGCGGCGCCCGCATGGAGGTCGACGACGTCCAGGCGCCGATCAAGGGCCTCAACGTCCACCGCGGCCGCCTGGTCGACGGCACGGTGACGTTCGGCGAGCCGGGCACGGCGTCCATCGACACGGACCGCCGCCGCGCGATCGCCCGCGCCCACACGGCCACCCACATGGTCCACAAGGCCCTACGCGAGGAGCTCGGGTCCACCGCGACGCAGGCGGGGTCGGAGAACGCGCCGAGCCGCCTGCGCTTCGACTTCCGCTCCGGCTCGGCCGTCCCGTCGGGGTCGCTCGCGACGATCGAGGGCCGCGTCAACGAGCGCCTCCAGGACAACCTCGAGGTGACCGACCGGACGATGCCGATCGACGAGGCGCGCGCCCTGGGCGCGATGGCCCTGTTCGGCGAGAAGTACGGGAATATCGTCCGCGTCGTGTCCATCGGTGGCGACTGGTCGCTCGAGCTCTGCGCGGGCACCCACGTCAAGCAGTCGGGCGAGCTCGGTCTGGTCACGCTGCTGGGGGAGGCGTCCATCGGTTCGGGCGTGCGCCGCGTGGACGCGCTCGTCGGCGACGGGGCCTACAGCCAGCACGCCAGGGAGCGGGCGCTCGTCGGGCAGCTGTCCGGCCTGCTGGGTGCGCGGCCCGACGAGCTGGCCGACCGGGTCTCGAACCTGCTCACCAGGCTCAAGGACTCCGAGAAGGAGCTCGCCGGCCTGCACCAGGGCCGCCTCCTGGCCCAGGCGAGCACCCTCGCCGGCGCGCCCGTCATCGTCGGCACCACGCGCGTCGTGGCGAGCGACGCCGGCGAGATCGCGTCGGCCGACGACCTGCGCACGCTGGTGCTCGACGTCCGCACACGGCTCGGGGACTCCGCGCCGTCCGTGGTCGCCGTCGCGGGGACGAGCAAGGGCCGCCCGGTCGTCGTCGTCGCGACGAACGCCCCCGCGCGGGAGGCGGGACTGCGGGCCGGCGCCCTCGTCCGCGTGGCGTCGCAGGTGCTCGGCGGCGGCGGCGGCGGCAAGGACGACGTGGCGCAGGGCGGTGGGCAGGACGCGACCCAGGTCCGGGCGGCGCTGGAGGCGATCGTCGCAGCGGTCCCGGCGTGAGCGTGGCGGACCTCGACCTCGTCGTGCGCGGACCCCGGATCGGGGTGGACGTCGGGACGGTGCGCGTCGGCCTGGCGGCCAGCGACCCGGACGGTCTCATCGCGACGCCCGTGGCGACCCTGCCGCGCGGGGGTGGAGACCTCGAGACGATCGTGGGCGAGGTGCGTGAGCGCGGTGCACGGACCGTGTACGTCGGCCTGCCCCGCCACCTGTCGGGCGCCGAAGGCGCTTCCGCAGGCGGCGCGCGCGCGTACGCTGTCACCTTGGCGCAGCGGGTCGCACCAGTCCAGGTGCGTCTCGTCGACGAGCGGATGAGCACGGTGTCCGCCCATCGTGCGCTGCGGGCGTCGGGGAGACCCGGACGCAAGCACCGCTCGGTCGTCGACCAGGCGGCAGCGGTGGTGATTCTGCAGGACGCGTTGGACGCGGAGCGCGCCACGGGACGGCATCCCGGCGAGCTGGTCGGAGCCGACCCGCTCGAAGGCGCGCATGGGGGGCACGCGGACCGGCCAGACGACTCGGGAGTGACGGACTGGTGAGCGACAGCCGCATCGACTGGTGGCCCCCCATGGACGGCGCACCGCCGTCGCCCGACGCCCTCGGCGGTGGCGGCAGCCCCGTGCCGCAGCAGGAACCACCCCGGCGCAGCCGTGCCCGCGACCGGCAGCACGCCGCCCGGCTGAAGTCGCAGCACCGGCGCAGCCGGGTCGTCGCGATCGTCGTCTGCCTGCTGCTGGCGGCCGGGGCGATCTACGTCGGCTGGTCGGTCTTCGGGAACCACGGGGGTGGCGGCGCCGACGCGGCCGTGCAGGACTATCCAGGCCCGGGCGCGTACCCGCCGGCGACCGTGGTGATCAACTCGGGCGACACGGGTGCGGCGATGGCGGTGACCCTGAAGGACGCCGGTGTGGTGGCGACGGAGAAGGCCTTCCGTGACGCGTTCGCCGCGAACCCCGACGCCTCGAAGATCCAGCCCGGCACCTACAGCCTGCTCAAGGAGCAGCGGGCCGCCGACGCCGTGACGGCGCTGCTCAACCCGGCGAACCGCGTCTCGATGAAGGTGACGATCCCGGAGGGATACACGGTCAAGCAGATCGTCCAGCGCGTCAACGAGGTCACGCTGATCCCGGTCGACGACCTGAACGCCGCGCTGAAGGACCCTGCGGCGATCGGCCTGCCCGCCGAGGCGGGCGGCAACGCCGAGGGCTGGCTGTTCCCGAGCACGTACCAGATCGAGCCGAAGGCCACCGCCGCGAGCGTGCTCAAGCAGATGAGCGCGCAGACGGTCAAGGTGCTGACCGCCAAGGGCGTCCCGCAGGACCAGTGGAAGACCGTCCTGACCAAGGCGTCGCTCGTCGAGCGCGAGGCCGGCCGTCCGGAGGACCAGGCCCCGATGGCCCGTGTCATCGAGAACCGGCTCGCTCAGGACATGGCGTTGCAGATCGACGCGACGACGTCCTACGGGCTCGGCCAGACCACGGCGCCGACGACCGCGCAGAACAACGACGCCTCCAACCCCTACAGCACCTACGCGCACACGGGGCTGCCCCCGACGCCGATCGCCTCACCGGGCGAGAGCGCGATCGACGCGGTGCTCAACCCCGCGGACGGCAAATGGATGTTCTGGCAGCTGGTCGACCCCTCGACCAAGGAGACGAAGTTCGAGGAGACGTTCGCCCAGCACACCGCGGACGTCGCTCAGCTGGCCCAGTGGCTGCGGGACCACCCCTCGGCGACGGCCACTCCCTGACCGTGACGACGTGGTGGTGACGTCGCGGCGCGCCGCGGTGCTGGGGCACCCGATCGCGCACTCGCTGTCCCCGGTGCTCCACCGGGCGGCGTACCGGGCGCTCGGCCTCGACCGGTGGCGCTACACCGCCGAGGACGTCACGGCGGAGGACCTCGTCCGCTTCCTCGCCGGCCTGGACGCCGGCTGGGCGGGCCTGTCCCTGACGATGCCGCTCAAGCAGGCGGTGCTGCCGCTGCTCGACCACGTCCAGCCGCTGGCCGAGGTCGTCGGCGCGGTCAACACGGTGCTCGTGCAGCCGGAGCGCGGCGGCTACTCGCTCGTCGGCGCGAACACCGACGTGCACGGCATCGCGGCGGCGCTCCGGGAGGGCCTCGCGGGCCGCGTCCCGGTCACCGCGGCGGTGCTCGGCGGGGGAGCGACGGCCGCCTCCTCGCTGGCGGCGCTGGCCGAGCTGGGCGTTACCGACGCCCTCGTCTACGTGCGCTCGCTCGGCCGCTCGGGCGCGCTCGTCCGCGCCGCGCACCGGATGGGCGTCGCGCCGCAGTTCCGGGGCTACGAACGGGCGCACGACGAGCTTGCCGGCGCCGACGTCGTCATCGCCACCCTCCCGCCCCACGGGGCCGACGAGCTCGCCGCCACCCTCCCGGGGACGCTGCGGGGAGTGCTGCTCGACGTCGCGTACGAGCCTCGTCCCACCGCACTCGGTGCTGCGTGGGCGGCGGCCGGTGGGACGGTCGTCGGCGGCGAACGGATGCTCCTGCACCAGGCGGCCGAGCAGGTGCGGCTCATGACCGGCCGGCCGGCCCCGCTCGAGCAGATGGCCGGCGCGCTCGACGCTGCCCTGGCCGCCCGGTAGCGATCCCTCCCACGGGTGACGGGTTTCACCCGGTCGGATCACCCGACACCACCCTTCCGCGGCGCGCGAGCGCACGCATAGAGTCCCCTCGCACGCCCGGTTTCGCCCGTTTGGTGTCGTCGGACGACTGCGGGCGAGGCACGGCGCCGGGGCTCAGGTCCCGGCGTTCGTCTGCCGATGTAGGAGGCGGCGCCAGGTGCGGGTGCCGGAACAGGGAGGACGTCCGTGAAGCAGCTCGGCGAGATCCTGCTGGACGAGGGTCTGGTCACGGAAGCGCAGCTGCTCGCCGCGATGGACGAGCAGGGCACGCGCAACTCCTCCCTCGGGCGCACGCTCGTGGAGCTCGGGTACCTGAGCGAGGGCCAGCTGGTGCAGGCGCTGGCCGAGCAGGTCGGCATGCAGTACGTCGACCTCGACGACTACCCGGTCGACCGGCAGGCGATCTCGCTGGTGCCGGCAGCCGTCTGCCGCCGCTACACGGTGCTCCCGATCGCGATCCACGACGGGCAGCTGACGCTGGCGACCGCCGACCCGGGCAACGTCGTCGCGATCGACGACGTCCGCACCGTCGTGGGGATGCCGGTGCGTCCCGCCATCGCGACGTACGACAACGTGCTGCGCGCGATCGACCGGTTCTGCCGTGCCGAGGACGAGATGGAGAACCTCTCCACCGCGTACGAGGACGTCACCGCCGAGCCGGAGAACGACCTGGCGCGGATGGGCGACGTCGTCGACGACGACGCGCCGATCGTCCGCTACGTCAACCTGCTGGTCACCCAGGCGATCACCGACCGCGCCTCCGACATCCACATCGAGCCGACCGAGAAGGACCTGCGGGTCCGCTACCGCATCGACGGCGTGCTGCACGAGGTCCAGCGCTCGCCCAAGAACATCCAGGGCGGCGTGATCAGCCGCGTCAAGATCATGAGCGAGATCGACATCGCCGAGAAGCGCAAGCCGCAGGACGGGCGCATGTCGGTGGTCCACAGCGGGCGCAAGATCGACCTCCGCGTCGCGACGCTGCCGACGGTGTGGGGCGAGAAGATCGTCATGCGCATCCTCGACAACTCGACGGCGAGCCTCGACCTGCGCGACCTGTCCTTCCTCGACCGCAACTACGAGACGTACCACGCGTCGTACAGCAAGCCCTACGGGATGATCCTGGTGACGGGGCCGACCGGGTCGGGGAAGTCGACGACGCTGTACGCGACCCTCAACGCGGTGTCCCGGCCCGAGATCAACGTCATCACGGTCGAGGACCCGGTCGAGTACCGGCTGCCGAACATCAACCAGGTCCAGGTCAACCCCAAGGCGGGACTCACCTTCGCCGGTGCCCTGCGGTCGATCCTGCGCAGCGACCCCGACGTCGTCCTCCTCGGTGAGATCCGCGACCACGAGACGGCGCAGATCGCGATCGAGGCCGCCCTCACCGGTCACCTGGTGCTCTCGACCCTGCACACGAACGACGCCCCGAGCGCCATCACGCGCCTCATCGAGATGGGTATCGAGCCGTTCCTCGTCGGCTCGGCGCTCGACTGCGTGGTGGCGCAGCGACTCGCGCGTCGCCTGTGCGAGAAGTGCAAGGCCGAGTACCGGCCGACGCCCGAGGACCTGCTCTCGGCCCGCTTCCCGTGGCAGCCGGGGGAGCCGATGCCGGAGCTCTTCAGGCCCGTCGGCTGCGTCTCCTGCTCGCGCACCGGGTACCACGGCCGGATGGCGCTCCACGAGGTGATGCCCGTGACGGAGGAGATCGAGCGGCACGCCGTCTCCCATTCGTCGAGCGCCGAGATCGCCGCGACCGCGCTGAAGCAGGGCATGGTCGCCCTGCGGGACGACGGCTGGGAGAAGGTCAGGCTCGGCCAGACGTCGATCGAGGAGATCCTGCGGGTCGTGGCGTGATCCGGACGTTCGGCTCAAGTCGGACCGATCGGAACCCGATGCCACATCAGGCATCAGGCCCGGTCAGCAGGGCGAGAGCCCGACAGCACGTGGAGGCGACCAAGTGAGCGAGCCCTATCCTCGGACGCCGGCGGTCCCGCCGCAGCACTCCTACCTGCCGACCGACGCGCAGCGTCAGCCGGGTGGCACCTACCCGGCCTCGGGCTTCACGTTCTCGCCCGTGCCGTCACAGAGCGCCCCGGTCCCGCCGGCGGCGCCGGTCGCCGCGGCCGGCAGCTACTACCCCCAGGTCCCGACGAGCTCGGGCGGCCTGCCGACCGCACCGGTCGCGCCCCCGGCGGCCCCGGTGCCATCGCCCCCCACGGTGCCGGCCACATCGGCGACCTTGGGCTCCGTTCCCAGCACCGACTTGCCGCGACCTGTCGGCCAGCCGGTCTCGACCGCAGGGCGTCCCGTGCGGGTCGGCCAGGTCGAGCTCCACGGCGACGAGCTGCCGATCGACGAGATCCTCCAGGAGATGGTGCGGCTCAACGCGTCGGACGTGCACCTGACCGCCGGCGCCCCGCCGATGGTCAGGGTCTCCGGTGCGCTGCACGCCCTCGAGGGGTACACCATCGTCCTGCCCGAGCCGTTGCGCCGATCGCTCTACGCGATCCTCACCCAGCGCCAGCGGGAGCACTTCGAGGAGGAGCTGGAGCTCGACTTCTCCTACGCAGTCCGAGGACTGGCCCGGTTCCGCGTCAACATCTACCAGCAGCGCGAGTCGATCGGCGCCGCGTTCCGGGTGATCCCGTACGAGATCAAGTCCCTGGAATCCCTCGGGCTGCCGCCCGTGATCAGCACCTTCGCCGGGCTGCCGCGCGGGCTCGTCCTGGTGACGGGCCCGACGGGCTCCGGCAAGTCGACGACGCTCGCGTCGATCATCGACCTCGCCAACCGCACGCGCGAGGACCACATCATGACGGTCGAGGACCCGATCGAGTTCCTCCACCGCCACAAGAAGTGCGTCGTCAACCAGCGCGAGGTGGGCCAGGACACCCACTCGTTCGCGAACGCCCTCAAGCACGTGCTGCGGCAGGACCCGGACATCATCCTGGTCGGCGAGATGCGCGACCTCGAGACCATCTCCGTCGCGCTGACCGCGGCCGAGACCGGTCACCTCGTCTTCGCCACGCTGCACACGCAGGACGCCGCGCAGACCGTCGACCGCATCATCGACGTGTTCCCGTCGCACCAGCAGGCGCAGGTGCGCACGCAGCTGGCCGGCACCCTGCAGGCCGTGGTCTGCCAGACGCTGTGCAAGCGGTCGGACGCGCCCGGGCGTGTGGTGGCCACCGAGGTGCTGGTGGCCACGCCCGCGATCCGGAACCTCGTGCGCGACGGCAAGACCTACCAGATCTACTCGGCGATGCAGGCGGGGGCGCAGCAGGGGATGCACACGCTCGACCAGCACCTGGCCGACCTCGTGCGCAACGGGCGGATCAGCTACGAGGTCGGCCTCGAGAAGTGCCACCACGTCGAGGACTACAACCGGCTGACCGGCCGCTTCTCCGGCCAGACGCAGGGCCAGGCCGGCCTCATGGAGCCGACGCTCGGGCAGGTGCTGTGATGGCCGGCGCCACGGGGACCAAGACCTTCGAGTACGCGGTCCGGGACAAGTCCGGCAAGATCGTCAAGGGCCGCGTCGAGGCGAACAACCAGGCGGCCGTCGCCGGCCGGCTGCGCGAGATGGGCCTGGCGGCCGTCTCCATCAACGAGGTGAGCAACACCGGCCTCAGCCGGGACATCTCGATCCCCGGGTTCGGCGGCGACAAGGTCAAGATCAAGGACCTGGCCATCGCCTCCCGGCAGCTCGCGACGATGATCAACTCGGGCCTCTCGCTCATCCGGGCGCTGGCGATCCTCGCCGACCAGACCGAGTCCAAGGGGCTCGCGAAGGTGCTCGCCCAGGTCCGGAACGACGTGGAGACCGGGCAGTCCTTCTCGCAGTCGCTCGGCAAGCACCCGCTGGTCTTCCCGCCGCTCATGGTGAACATGGTCCGGGCGGGCGAGGTCGGCGGCTTCCTCGACGAGGTGCTGCTGTCGGTGGCGACGAACTTCGAGAAGGAGGTCAAGCTCCGCGGCAAGATCAAGTCCGCGATGACCTACCCGACGATCATCTTCATCTTCGCGATGCTCGCCATGATCGGGATGCTCCTGTTCATCGTCCCGATCTTCGCGAACATGTTCTCGCAGCTCGGTGGCAAGCTTCCGCCGCTGACGCAGTTCCTGGTGTTCCTCTCGAGCGCGCTCAAGATCGGGATCGGCCCGCTGGTCGTGGCGATCATCGTCTTCGCGATCTGGTGGGGCCGGCACAAGAACGACGCCGCGGTGCGGGAGAAGGTCGACCCGTTCAAGCTGAAGGTGCCCGTTTTCGGGCCTTTGTGGAAGAAGATCGCGGTCTCCCGTTTCACCCGAAACTTCGGGACCATGATCAAGTCGGGCGTCCCGATCCTCCAGGCGCTCGACATCGTCGGGGAGACGAGCGGCAACATCGTCGTCGAGCACGCCGCCAAGTCCGTGCAGGACTCGGTGCGCCGGGGCGAGTCGCTGGCCGGGCCGCTGTCGCAGCACCCGGTGTTCCCACCGATGGTGGTGCAGATGATGGCCGTCGGCGAGGACACCGGCGCCCTCGACACCATGCTGAGCAAGGTGGCGGACTTCTACGACGACGAGGTCGAGTCCACCACCGAGCAGCTCACCAGCCTCATCGAGCCGATCATGATCGTCATCGTCGGCGGCATCATCGGCTTCATCGTCATCGGCCTGTACATGCCGATCTTCAGCATCTTCAACGTCATCCAGTGAGGCCCTTCGGCGCCCCTTCGGCCGTCCGGGTGAATGTCGACGAAACGGACCCAACGGACTCAAGTGCCCGGCCCCCGGCGACGATACCCGGAATGCACGTCAGCACCACCAGCAAGACCTGAGCCGGCCACCGCGGCCGGATGCAGCAGGAAAAGACCCTCCCGACTCAACGGAGACTGGACATGATCGCTCGCATCCACAAGTCGATGCAGGAGAAGGACGAGGGCTTCACCCTCATCGAGCTCCTCGTCGTCATGATCATCATCGGCATCCTCGCGGCCATCGCGATCCCGATCTTCCTCAACCAGCGCAAGAAGGCGAACGACACCGCCGGCACGTCGGACGTCTCGACGCTCGGCAAGGAGGTCGCCACCTACTACGTGGACGCCACCGCGGTGCTCCCTGACGCGACCGGCGTCGCGATCGTCTCCAACCGCTACCAGGTGAACAGCGTCGACGTCGGCGCCGAGTCCAAGAACGTCACCGGCGTGGTGCTCAAGACCACCGACACCAGCTCGGTGCAGGCGGCCTCGACCTCGTGGTGCGTGCAGGTCAACTACACCGGCGGAACGCGTTCGATCGTCAAGTACTCGGCTCAGAACGGCCTCGTGGCCGACGGGACCGGTTGCTGAGGTAGGACGGACAGTCTCGCTGAGGGGGGTAGCCACACCGTGGCCGCCCCCCTCAGCGATGGCACCGAGCAGGGGAGGGACACCGTGACGAGAGACAGGCGCCCGTCAGACCCGGGCGGCCCAGCGACGGGGGCAGACGGCTTCGCGCTCATCGAGCTGCTCGTGGTCATGATCATCGTCGCCGTCCTGGCGGCGATCGCCATCCCGATCTTCCTCTCCCAGCGCCAGAAGGCCGCGGAGACCGCCGCCAAGAGCGACGTCGCGAACGTCGGCCGCGAGGTCGTCTCCTACTACGTCGACGGCTCGCTCCCGCTGGTGGCATCGAGCGCCGGGGAGGTCTGGACGCTGACTGACACCGCCTCCGGGGGCTCGTACACCCAGACCGGTCGCCTGTCGCGCGGGGACAGCCTGACGGGCAGCGCTCAGAGCGCCACGGACTTCTGCTTGACCGTGGCCCCGACCATGCCCGGCGCCCGGACGGAGACCTGGAGCTTCAGCGTCAGCGGTCTCGTCGCCGGCGCGACCTGCTAGAAAGCCCGACTCGATGACCGACCCGCGGCAGTGAGAGGAGCCAACGTGACGATGCGGATTCGTCGGGCGCTGGCACGGCGCGCCAGCGGTGACGCGGGCTTCACGCTGATCGAGGTCATCGTCGCGATGGTGATCACGGTCATGGTGATGACCGCCCTGGTGTACGGCGTGGTCGGGACCCTCAAGACCGTCGAGCAGGCCAAGCAGCGGCAAGCCGCCACCGCGCTGGCAACCCAGGAGCTCGAGCGCCTGCGCGCGTTGCCCTACGACACGGTGACGCTGGCCGCCGCCAGCTCGTCGCTCAAGACGCCGAACCCGTACGCCGCCACCGTCAGCGGGGTGAGCACGTTCACACCGCCCGCCGGACTGCTGACGACCGGTTCGGAGTCGCTCGTCGTCAACACCGTGTCGGGCCAGTGGGCCGACGTGTCGGTCGACCAGGTGACCTACCGCGTCTACGACTACGTCACGACCCCCGCACTGACGGGTGGGAACCAGACCTACAACCTCACCGCGGTCGTCCACTGGTCGAGCTCCGTCTGGCCCGGCGGCCGGACGTCGCTGGAGCGGTCCACGACGTTCTCGCCGGCCGGCTGCCTCTCGACCGCCAACAGCCCCTTCGCCGCTCCCTGCCAGGCGTACGTCACCGCCCGCGCCGGCGAGGCCCTCAGCGGTGTGACGATCAGCGACATCAACGACTCGACGCAGCCGATCCTGGGCACCGACACGGACCAGCTGCTGCTCAACTTCTCGACGGCCTCGGCGACGTTCCAGGTGGAGCAGACCGCCACCGGGGGAGCGAACGCGGTCACGACGTCCGCCCAGAGCAAGGGCGGCGCCTCCCCGGCGACCAGCGGGGGTGTGACGGCCAAGGCCGTGGTCGACTCCGACCCGTCGTCGACCCCGAACCAGTCGGTCAGCGTGGTCACCCCGGCGCAGTCGTCGTCCTCGGTGTCCATCACGGGCTCGGGCGGCACGCTCGCCGTCACTCCGTCGACGAGCGACTCGGGCGGCGCGTCGGCCGCCATCGCGGCCGACGGCTCGACGTGCGTCGGTTCGACCGGCACCGCCCTGACGACGGGACCGTCCGGCCAGCTGCGGCCCTGCGCGTCGTCGAACCTGCGCGCGAGCGGCAGCCCGGCGACCGTGCAGTACATCTCGCCGCTGCTGAGCGCCAACCTGACCCTGGCCTCGTTCTCCGCGCAGGTGCAGCCGTCCCGGGCCGTCGCCGCCGTCCTCGGCACGTCCAACACCGGCGCGTGCGACGGGTCCGGGACACCGGTCGACTGCGTCCACGCGTCGACCACCCGATCGCTGGGCACGGCCACCTTCGCCGCCGGCGGCTTCGTGTCCGCGCCGTCGGGATTCACCGGCGGGCTGTGGTCCGTGTCGAACCTCGCCGAGTCCGCCCGGGCCGAGGAGGGCGTGGGCAGCAAGGCGCCGATCTTCACCCGGACGGGCACGTTGAAGGTCTGGAACGGCACCGGTTACACGTCGGTGGACCTCTCCGGCTACGCCGGAGTGGCCGGCGGCCTGGTGCCGCCCACGCAGACATGGACGATCCCCACGACGTCGGTGCAGTACAGCCCCGCCATCACGCTCGTCTACCACGACTCGACCGTCACGGTGCAGCGCCCGGCGATCTCACGGACGCCCACGGCACGGACCGGCAACCCTGCGACCGACTGCAAGGCGGCGGCGTGCGTGACCACGATCGACGGCTCGGCATCTGTGGTGGCGAGCGTGCAGGTGGACGTGCTCGTGAACGGCTCGCTCCTCACGTCGTTCGCGGTCGTCACCGATCTGGGCGGGCTGACCGCGAACGTCTCGTACAAGGCGGCCGCGGCATGATGCGCCGCTGGCTGCGACGCCGGCTCGCGCGGCGTCCGGACGACGGCCTCTCGCTCGCCGAGATGCTGGTCGCGATGATGGTGTTCGCGATGGCGATGGCGATGATCACCGGAGCGCTGATCGCCACGCTGCACGTCACCAAGGGCGCCCAGTCGGCGTCCGACGCCGAGTTCGAGGCACGCCAAGCCCTGGCCATCATCGACCGGCAGGTGCGCTCGGGGAACGTGCTGTTCAGCCCGGCCGACGAGGTGACCTACCTGTCGTCGTGCCACGACCTGGGCGGCAACAGCGGCGACTGCATGCGGATCTACACGCAGTCGAACGGCGACGAGAAGTGCGTCCAGTGGCAGCTGGTACCCGACCCGTCGGCGGTCGGCACGTACCAGCTCCAGATGCGGTCGTGGACGAGCGACTGGCAGTCCTCGGGGAAGGTCACGGCCTGGGCCGTGAACGCGCGAGGGCTCCTGCTGTCGGGATCGCCTTTCACCCTCGACGTCGGCAATGCCGGCCTCTACGGTGAACGACTGCTGAAGGTGCACCTGGTCTCGAAGAACGTGGCCAACGGGCACAACGTGACGATCGACGCCTCGATCTCGGGGCGGAACACGACGTACGGCTACTCCGGCAGCCAGTGCCTGCCGGTTCCTCCAGGGTGAGAGGCACGGAGATGGGTTCTCTCAGGAGACGGCTGGGTCTGGTCACGGGGACGCGCGACTCCGGGATCGCGATCGTCGCGGCGATGGCGGTGGTGATGCTCGCCGCCGTCCTCGTCGTCGTCGCCGTGTCCGTGGCGATGTCGGCCGCCGGCCAGACCGGGCAGGACCGACAGCGCTCGTCCGGTGTCGCCACGGCCGAGGCCCAGGTCGACACCGTGACGGCACAGATCCAGTCGGCGGCGCCTGCTGCCCTCGTGTCCATCTGCGGGGCGAACTCGAGCTCGACGCGGGTCGGGGCCGACACGTTCGCCCTGACCACGACGGTGACCTTCTACAACGCGGCCGGTCAGGAGATCGCCGGCCCCGACGTCGCCTGCAGCGGCATCGCGACGACGCCCGCGACGACGGCGAGGATCGTCGTCAACGCCGTCTCCAGCAAGCTGGCTGGGCAGCTGCCCGCGCAGCGGACGGTCGTCTCGGAGCTCAAGCTGACGCCGTCGTACGCCATCGGCCTGGACAAGGCGATCTTCTCGAACTCCAGCCTGACGATGTCGAACAAGACGGTGCTGAAGTCGGGATCCGGCAAGCCGGACGCCGACATCTACACCAACTCCGACTTCCAGTGCCAGAACAACGAGGAGTTCCACGGCTCGATCTACGCCCAGGGCTCCATCACCATGACCAACACGTGCACGGTGTACGTCGACGCGTGGGCGAGGAACAACGTCTCGTTCACCAACCCGGGCGTGTCCGTCGCCGGCCGCGTGCTGTCGTCAAGGGGGAACGTCTCCCTGGACAAGGCGTCCGTCGGGCAGCAGGCCCGCGCGAAGGGGACCGTCACGGGCAACACCTGCTCCACCGCGGGCAAGTGCTTCCCCGGCTCGACGCTCGACGACCCGCCGACCGTGAGCTTCCCGCAGTTCATCTGGGACTCGACCGCCCAGAGCCAGTGGGTGGCCGCCGGCTACACCAACATCGTCGTCCTGCCGCAGAGCGGCTACCAGTGCGGCAACTACGGGGGTTCCGGCCCGCTCAACGGCAAGGTCGACGGCGGCGGCAAGTGGCTGTACGACCACGCCGCCACACTGCCGGCGAACACGGTGCTCATCGTCAACTGCCCGAGCGACAAGGTGACGCTCCAAGGGATCGACATCTCCCTGAACAAGAACCTGCTCATCCTGTCGCGCGCCGGGATCTCGTTCTCGAACAAGACGACCATCAGCTCGGTCACCGGCACCGGGACGCCGAGCAACCCCAACCTGCTGTACTTCGTCCAGCCCTACGCCGCCACCACCCCGGCCTCGTGGACCTACAGCTGCCAGGGCGACGGCATCAGCCTGGACAACCAGGTGACCGTGGACAACACGGTCAACACCCTCTTCTACTCGCCGTGCCCCATCCGCAAGGCCAACCTCTCCGCGATCGTCGGGCAGGTGTACGGCGGCTCGACGGTCTCGGTGGACAACCAGCTCGACATGACCTACTACCCGCTGCCGGTCTGGGGCGGGATCGCGGCAACGAGCAACACCGTGAAGTCCTACTCCGTCGACGTCATGTACAAGCGCGAAGGGGCCTGACCGGCCGGTGGAGATGCTCCTCGCCGACGGCGGCCGGGCGTTCGTCGTCCCGGCCGCCGCTCTTGTCGGCCTGCTGATCGGCTCGTTCCTCAACGTCGTCGTGTGGCGCGTGCCGCGCGGCGAGTCGATCGTCTCGCCGCCGAGCGCGTGCCCGCGCTGCGGACACCCGATCCGTGCCTACGACAACGTGCCCGTCGTCTCCTGGCTCGTGCTGCGGGGGCGATGCCGCGACTGCGGCGCCCCGATCTCCCGACGCTATCCCCTCGTCGAGGGCGCCACCGGCGTGCTGTTCGCCCTGGCAGCGGCCTGGACCGGGGCGTCCTGGGTGCTGCCGGCTCTGCTGTACCTGGTCGCGATCGGGATCGCCCTGGCGCTGGTCGACCTCGACGTCCACCGGCTGCCCGACGCGATCGTCCTGCCGTCGTACCCCGTCGCGGCCGCGCTCCTCACGCTGGCGTCGTGGAACCCTGGCGGCGCGTCCCACTGGGGCTCGCTGCTGCGTGCCGTCATCGGGTCGGTCGTGCTGCTCGCGGCGTACCTCCTCATGGCGCTCATCTACCCGGCTGGGATGGGCTTCGGTGACGTGAAGCTCGCCGGCGTGCTGGGTCTGTACCTCGGCTGGTTCGGCTGGTGGCCGGTCGCCGTCGGCTTCTTCGCCCCGTTCTTCCTCGGCGGCCTCTTCGCGCTCGGGCTCGTCGCGGCCCGCCGCGCCGGCCGCAAGAGCGGCGTGCCGTTCGGTCCGTGGATGATCCTCGGCACGTGGGTGGGGATCGCCGCGGGAGAGCTGATCGGCCACTGGTACCTCGGCCTCCTGTGAGGCGGGCGAAGGCCCCGTCAGCGGGCCCCTGCACCCCCGGAACTGCTCAAGTCGATCCTTTCGGACACCGATAGGTCGGAAGGACATCCCATCGGAGGAAAGGATCCGGCGTGGCCAGCTCACGCGTGATCGGGCTCGACATCGGGTCCTCGGCGGTGCGCGCCGCCGAGCTCGAGTTCGGCGGCGGCGCCCGGTCGGGCAAGTCCGCCCCCACCCTCGTCCGGGTCGGTGAGGTCGCGCTGCCCCTGGGTGCCGTCCGCGACGGCGAGGTGGTCCAGCCGACCACCGTCTCGCAGGCCCTGAGGCAGCTCTGGTCGCGCGCCAAGTTCGAGTCCAAGGACGTCATCATCGGCGTCGGCAACCAGCGGGTGCTCGTCCGCGACCTCGACCTGCCGGCGATGCCACTGGCACAGCTGAAGTCGTCCCTGCCGTTCCAGGTGGGGGACATGCTGCCGATGTCCGCCGACGAGGCGCTCCTCGACTACTACCCGATCGGCGAGGTCGACGGGCCCCAAGGTCGGATGGTGCGCGGCATGCTCGTCGCGGCGCAGCGTGACACGGTGACGTCCAACGTCCTGGCGGTCGAAGGCGCCGGGCTGCGCCCCGTCATGGTGGACCTCAACGGGTTCGCTCTCCTGCGTGCGCTGGCGCGCGGGGAGTTCGCGGAGCCGACGACGGCGTTCGTCGACGTCGGTGCGACGATCACCACGGTCGTCATCGCCGCCGGCGGCGTACCGCGGCTCGTCCGGTCGCTGCCGAGCGGCGGCCAGCACGTGACGGCTGCCGTGGCCAGCGCCCTCAACGTCGCCGTGCCGGAGGCGGAGAACCTCAAGCGCGAGATCGGCGTCGGGTTCAGCGTCCCGCCGGATCGCCAGCCAGCGGCAGAGGCGATCGGGGCCGTCGTCCGCACACTCGTCGAGAGCGTGCGCAACACCTTCGTCTACTACCAGAGCAACTCTCCTGGCGCGACGATCGACGTGCTGGTCCTCACCGGCGGTGGTGCCCATCTGCCGGGGCTCGGCCAGTACATGTCGAGCGCGACGCGCCTGCCGGCGACCCTCGGCAACCCGATCGCCACGTTGCGGCAGGGCAAGTCCGCCGCGCGCGACGTCCCACCGGGCCGGGAGTCGTTGCTTGCACTCTCGATCGGGCTCGCGTACGGGGTGGCAGCATGACCACGGTGTCGGAGCGGCCGCGCACGCGCGGCGCATCGGGATTCGTCCAGGGGCAGCCGCAGGTCAACCTCCTGCCGCCCGAGGTCCGCGCCGCACGCGGTCTCAAGACCCTCAAGCGCCTGCTCGTCATGGCGCTGGTGCTCGTCGTGCTCCTCTGCGCAGCGTCCTGGGTGTTCGCGCGGAACGACAAGAGCAACGCCGCGGACGGGTTGACGAAGGCGCAGGACAAGACGACGCAGCTCAAGGCCGAGGAGAAGAAGTACGCGGAGGTGCCGCAGGTGCTCGGTCTGCTCGACAGCACCACGAAGGCGCGCGCGCTGGGGATGTCGACGGAAGTTCTGTGGTCGCCGTACTACCAGGCGATCGCCGCGGTGCTGCCCACGGGCGTCAGCTTCGACTCGCTGCAGGTCACCGAGGCGTCGCCGACGACGGCCGCACCGGCCGCCTCGTCTCCGCTCCAGGCGGCGTCCGTCGGGCAGATCCAGTTCACGGCCCGGTCGAAGACGCTGCCGGACACGGCAGCGTGGATCGACGCGCTGGACGCCATCCCGGGCCTCGGCGACGCGTGGCTGACCACCGCCGCGGTCCAGGGTGACACCCCCGCCGATTCCTTCTACAACATCGCCGTCACGGTGCAGGTGCGGCAGTCCGCCTTCGCCCACCGCTTCGACAAGAGCAGCACGGGGGGTAAGGGCTGATGGCCGCCAAGAAGGGAACCTGGATCGGCGGGACGCTCTTCGCCGCTGCCGTCATCGGGGCCGCCACCTGGTTCGGTGCCGTTCATCCGACGCTGTCGGACGCGGCGGCTCTTCGAGCCCAGACCGATGATGTGAACCGCAGCAACCAGACCCTCCAGACGAAGGTCACGCAGCTCGCCGCGGACTTCCAGAAGCTGCCGCAGTACAAGCAGCAGCTCGAGGCACTGAGGATCCAGGTTCCGACGACCGCGCAGCTCTCCGACTACGTGCGCCAGGTGCAGCAGATCGCCACCGCCCACACGGTGGTGGTGACGAGCTTCGCCCCGAGCACCCCGCAAGCGGTCGTGGTGACGCGAGCCGCGGCCCCTGCAGCCACGCCCACGCCCAGCCCGACCGCCAGCGCGTCTCCCAGCGCGTCCGCTACCGCCGACCCGGCCACCCCGGCCAGCACCGCGGCCTCGGCGGCGGCCGCCTCGGGCGTGCCCGCGGGCATGGCGGCCATCCCCGTGTCGATCACGGTGGTCGGCACCTACGACAACACCCTCGCCTTCCTCAACGACCTCCAGACCGGGATCCCGCGCGTCATGCTGGTCTCGGGCTTCACCGGCACCTCGCAGAAGGACGCCGCCGCCTCGGGCGGCAAGCCGGCGACGCACGTGGGAGACCAGGAGCTGGTCGTGACCGGGTTCCTCTACGTGCTGCCGGACCCGACGGCAGCAACACCCGCCCCGAGCCCGACCGCGCCGGTGCTGCCGGCTCCGGCGCCCGGCAAGAACCCGCTGGTCCCGGTCGCCGGGAAGTAGCTCAAGGAACGACGAGGCGGGCGGTCCCACTCCGGGGCCGTCCGCCTCGTCGTCCCACGCGCCATGGCAGGATGCCGCCATGCTGCGCTGGCTGACCTCCGGGGAGTCCCACGGCCCTGCCCTGGTGGGCGTCGTCGAGGGGGTCCCGGCGGGTGTCGCGATCACGACGGCCGACGTCGCGGCGGCGCTGGCTCGTCGTCGGCTGGGCTATGGCCGCGGGGCGCGCCAGGCCTTCGAGCAGGACGAGGTGCGACTGCTGGGCGGCGTCCGGCACGGGCTCACGCAGGGAGGCCCGGTCGCGATCGAGATCGCCAACAGCGAGTGGCCCAAGTGGGTCGACGTCATGGCCGCCGACCCCGTGGACGACCCCGAGCTGCTCAACCGCGCGCGCAACGCACCCCTGACCCGACCGCGGCCCGGGCATGCGGACCTCGTCGGGATGCGGAAGTTCGGCTTCGACGACGCGCGGCCCGTCCTCGAGCGGGCGTCGGCGCGGGAGACGGCCACCCGCGTCGCCCTCGGCACGGTCGCCGCCGCGCTCCTCGAGCAGGCGGCCGGGATCCGGCTCGTCTCCCACGTCGTGCGCATCGGGTCCGTCGCGGCCGCCGCCGAGGCGGCGTCGCCCACCGCCGACGACGTCGCGGCGCTCGACGCCGACCCCGTGCGCTGCTTCGACGCGGCGGCCTCGGCGGCGATGGTCGAGGAGATCGACGGTGCCCGGAAGGACGGCGACACCCTCGGGGGTGTCGTCGAGGTGCTGGCCTACGGCGTCCCGTCCGGCCTCGGCACCTACGTCGCCGACGACCGCAAGCTCGATGCCCGCCTGGCGGCGGCGGTCATGTCGATCCAGGCGATCAAGGGCGTCGAGATCGGGGACGGGTTCACCACCGCGACGCGCCGGGGATCAGCGGCCCACGACGAGATCGAGCGCGGCTCGGACGGCGCCCTGCACCGGCGCACGAACCGCGCCGGCGGCCTCGAGGGCGGCATGTCCAACGGCGAGGTGATCCGGGTGCGCGCCGCGATGAAGCCGATCTCGACGGTGCCGCGGGCGCTCGACACGGTGGACGTCGCCACGGGGGAGAGCGCCAAGGCGCAGCACCAGCGATCGGACGTCTGCGCGGTGCCGCCGGCCGCCGTCGTCGCCGAGGCGATGGTGGCGCTCGTGCTGGCGGATGCGCTCCTCGAGAAGACCGGCGGTGACTCCCTCGCCGAGGTGCGCCGCAACCTGGCGGCCTACCAGTCGGCGATCCCCGACCTGCTGCGCTGATCCGGGTCGGCCACCCGACCGCGGCGGTCGATCAGCCGCACGCGGTGACCTCGTAAACGGCGACAGGGCCGGCGCGGTCGACGAATCTCACGCCGGTGGCCGGAGCCTTCGCAAGCTGTGCGTCCAGAGGGAGCGACTTCCAGGGCTGCCATGGCGAAGGGTCGATATAGAGGTAGCGGATGCCGAGGGCTGCGAGGTCGGCGCACAGCTGCGGGTCCGAGCCGAGGCCACGCAGTCGTGTCACCGCGTCCCTCAGCTCCGGCGTGGGGAGCGTTCCCCAGTCCCTGGGGACCGTCGGGTAGCCGCTCAGTGCATACAGGTAGCTGCCGCCCGAGAACGGCCCGCTCAAGACCGCTCCGCCCGACAGCTCGTGCGGCAGGCGCGCGAGTAGCGCCAGCTCCGGGCCGTTGGTGATCGGTGGCCCCGTCAGGCCACCGTCGTAGGACTTCACGACGAGCCGCGAGAGGTCGAGTGATCCCGGGATCGCCACGGTCAGGAGGACGAGCACGGGAGCCATCACGCGCATCAGCCAGCGCACCTTCGGGCGCGATCGTGCGGCCAGCAGGCGGAAGCTCGCGTGCGAGCCGTAGACGGCCAAGGGGAGCGCGCCGGCGACGATGACCGGGGCGTAGCGACGGGACTCGTCGTACCAGGGCGCGTCCAGCCATGACAGCAGCGGGAGGGACGACGAGGCGGCCAGGAAGAAGCCCGCCATCACGAGCGCGCCGATGGCCATCGGACGTCCCCGACGACGCCACACCGCCGCCGCCCCGACGACGCTCAGGATGAAGACCAGTGCGCCCGAACCATCCGTGAGGAGGGTGGGATCCAGCGTGACGAGGCCGCTGACGGCGCTGACCACCGGGAGGGCGCCCTCGTCGTGGGTCGTCAGGATGCCGTGGACCTCTGGATTGCGCAGCAGGACGGTCGAACCGACACCTATCGCGATGATGGCCACCCCAGCCGCCGCCATGACGAGCCTCCGCCGACTGCGCGCCGCCCAGAGCGACCGCACGCCCCGGACCGCTGCCGGTGCCCACCAACCCGCCGCAAGCAGTCCGAGAGCCAGCGCTGCGTTGGGATGGACAAGGGTGAGGCCCGCCAGGGCGAGCAGCCCCGGTAGCGCGCGGCCGCTCGCGCTCGCCTGGATGCTCTTGCGAGCCACGAGGAGCGCGAGCACGCCCGGGACGAGGGCGGTGCCGACCGAGTTGGGGACCATGCCCTCCGGCGTGAGCGTCAGCGTGAGCGGAAGTGCGACCCCGGGACCGGACACGAGCGCGGCCCAGGGCAGGATCGCCGGCCTGTTCGGGAAGGCGGCGCGGGTCAGAGCCACGACGCCGCACGTCCACGTGATGATCGACGGCAGCAACCAGGCCCACGTGAACGTCGCGGCGACGCCCCCGCTCGGCGCCGCAAGAGCGGCGACAGCGTGCCATCCGGACGGATAGACCGAGCGAGCCACCCCGTCGAGCTGGTCTGCGCCCGTGAGTGTGAACGCCGACGCCTGACCGGACTCGAGGACGCCGCGGAGCCACGTCATGTGGACGCCCGCGTCGTTGGCCACCAGGAGACGCCGCGGATCGCCCATGCCATGGGCCACCACGACCAGCTGGAGACCGGCGGCCACCGCCACCGCTGCCAGCAGCGGCCTGCGGTCCCAGGACAACCGGGGCAGGGCCGGGGCCGTGCGAGTGGCATGTACCCGGACCAAGAGCGCGACGACGGCGGCCAGCGCGGTGCCCCCGAGGGCCACGGGCGCCCCCCACCTCAGGCCAAGGAGACGCGCGATCTCGGCCGTGGTGCCGCAGATGCCGACGGTGATCGCCGGGGCGACGGCGGCGACGTCGACCGCGTGGAGCCGCACGCCGCCCACCCGCAGCACCAGGACCCCGGGCAGCCAGAAGGCGAGGACCACCGCCAGCGGCGCAACGACCCACTCCATCACGGCGCTTACGGAACCATCCGCGGCCGATCGACCGCACTTGACGCGCCGATTGCCGCACGCCTGCCGCGTGCCGGCGGATGCCGGCGGCGTCGGTCGACGCCCGCCCGCACCGGCGCCGGGTTCTCGTGCACTGAACGTCGTACGGTCAACCCGTCGAGCTCCCGTGCCGATAGACACAGCGCCACCACGTGATCTCAGGGGGACTGCCGTCGTGCCGATCGCCACCGACGCTGCGCCGGGCAGACCGCTCGAGACCTGGGTCGCGCGGGAGACCGCGCACCTCGCGACGGCTCGTCCGCTGCTGTACCGCGCCCTGTGGTGGATCTGGAGGCACCCCGCGGCCGCGCTGCTGCCTTTGGCGGTCGTCGTCGGCGGGATCGCCGGCTTCATGCGGCAGGACGGGGACCAGGTCCGATTTCGTGCCGCGGGAGCGGCGATGTTCGGGCACGGGGTGCTCGACACCTTCGGGAACAGCTGGATCCAGGTCGGACCCGTGTACCTCGCCGCCCTCGGGGCGTGGGAGCGGGTAGGCACCCTCGTGGGACTACCCGAAGGCGCGATCGGGACGTCGTCCGCGGCGCTGCAGAGCCTGCTGATCGGCGCGCTGGCGTTGACGGTCGCAGGACGTGCCGCTGCGCTTGGCTTCGCGCCCGTCCGGCGGACGCAGTGGATCGTCGGCACGGTCGTCGTCCTCGGCGGGCTCCTCAACCAGGCGATGTTCGCGGACCACCCCGAGGAGCTGCTGCTCGGTCTCTTGGTGGCCTTGGCCGCCGTCGAGGTCGGACGGGGGCGCCGAGGCCTCGCCGCCGTGCTCCTCGGGCTGGGCGCCGGGGTCAAGACCTGGACCCCGATCTGCGCCGGGGTCCTCTTTCACGGGCGTCGCGCGCGGGCGACGGCCGGCGCCCTCGGCGCTCTCGCCGTCATCCTCGCCCTGATGTACGGCCCCTTCGTGCTCTGGGGGAGCGTGGCGACGTTCGACCTCTCCTGGATCCTGCCGACAGGCAGCTGGTACCAGTCGCTCGCTCCGTCCGCAGTGACCATCGGGTGGGGCTTTCGCCTCCTGCAGGCCGCGGTGGCGGGCGGTGCCGGGGCGCTGCTCGCGCTTCGGCGTCACGGTTCCGTCCTGGCGCCGGCGGTCGTGTCGCTCGCTGCGAGGCTGCTCGTCGACCCGATCCGGCTGTCGTACTACTGGACCGCGCTCGGCGCCGTTCTGGTGGTCTGGCTCTGGACCACGCCGACGCCCCTCGTGCGGCGCGTGCGTGTCGTGGCGACCCTCGCTCTGCCCGTGCTGACCCTGCAGCCCGTGCTGCCCACCGGGGCCTGGTGGAACGCCGGGACCGTGGTCTGCGTGGCTGTGCTCGTCGTGTGCGTGCTCGCCGAACGGCAGCCCCGAATCTCCGGGCCGAAGCCCGGCGGCCCGGCAACCGCCTCCGCGCCGGTCGTTCGCGACGAGATGCGCGTGCCATGACCATCTCCACGGCACCCGGCGAGACCGGGCGGTTGGTCCGCTGGACGCATCGTGAGCTCGACGCGCTGGCCGTCTCGAGGCCACGCGTCGAGGCGCTCCTGCGGCAGGTGTGGCAGCGGCCAGGTGCCGTGACGCTGTCTCTCGCCGCCGTCACGGCCGCAGGCTTCGCGGCCGTCGTCCCCGGGGGCGATGCCGGCCTGTTCCGCGAGGCGGGCACGGGGATGATGGGCCACGGCTTCCTTCAGGTGTTCTCCGACGGGACCCTCCAGATCGGGCCCCTGTACCTCGCGACCGTCGGTGCACTGGCCTGGGTGCTGAACCTCGGCGGCTCGCCGTTGCTCACACGCACCGTGCTCGCCGCCGCTCAGGCGGCCCTGCTCCTGTGGTGCGCGCTGGCGCTCGTCCGTCGGTGCGCCCGCCGGGAGGGGCTTCCTGAGGTGGGCCCGCAGTGGGCGGTCGGGCTGATGCTGGCGATCGGTGGGTTCGTCGCCGAGGCGATCGGCAACGGTCACCCCGAGGAGATCCTGGTGGGCCTGCTCCTGGCCCACGCCGCGCTGTGGGTCACGGAGGGCCGTCCGGCGCTGGCCGGGCTCGCGCTCGGCCTCGGTGGCGGCCTCAAGCAGTGGGCGGCGTTCGGGGGCGGGGTCGTCCTCCTCCGCCGGCGCTGGCGCGACGTCCTCGTAGCGGCGGGCGTGGCCCTGCTCGTCGTCGCTGCCCTCTACGGTCCGTTCCTCCTGTGGGGAACCGTGCACACGTACGACTTCCGCTGGGGGATCGACCAGCGCTCCCTCCTCGGCCGCGTCGGCGCCTCGTGGGGGTTGTCGGACTGGGGCCTCCGCATCCTTCAGGGCGGTCTGGCCGGCCTGGCCGGTTGCGTCGCGGCCTGGCGGAGGCCTCGCTCGCCGCTGACCCCCGTGGCGGTCGCCGTCGCCGTGCGCCTGCTGCTCGACCCTCTGCGCCTCACCTACTACTCGGGCCCCCTCGTCGCGGTGCTCGCCACCTGGGCGTGGACGAGTCGGCACCCGGTCGTCGTCCGCTGGCGGGCCCCGCTGACCCTGCTGTCGCCGATCATGGTCCTCGCCCCGTACCTGCTACCGCCCGATGCCACCTGGGCGGCGGGCTCGGTGCTTCTCGTCGCCGCTCTGGCGTCACTGGCAGGCGCCGGCTATCCGCGGCGCGCACGGCGGAGCCTCCTCCGACCGGCGGTGGGCGCGGACTCGTAAGGCGGACGCACGGCGCCCTCCGACGGTCAACGGCGCCGTGCCGTCCACGGCCCCAACTACGCTGACCCGGTGACCACCCCTGTGCCCGCGGACGGGCCTCGCATCGTCCTCGTCGGGCCGCCGGGATCCGGGAAGACGACCGTGGCCCACGCCCTCGCCGAGCGCTGGCAGCTCGCGGTCCGCGACACCGACTCCGACGTGGAGGCCGTCGCCGGCAAGCCGATCTCGGACATCTTCATCGACGACGGCGAGCCCGCGTTCCGCACGCTGGAACGGGCCGCTGTGGCCCGGGCGCTCGTCGAGCACGACGGCGTCCTCGCCCTGGGCGGTGGCGCGGTGCTCGACCCGCTGACCCAGGAGGCGCTGGCCGCGTACCGCGCACGCGGCGGCGTGGTGGTGTTCCTCGACGTGTCGCTCGCGCACGCGGCGCCGCGGGTCGGGCTCAACCAGTCGCGCCCGCTCCTGCTGGGCAACCCCCGCGCCCGATGGCAGGCGCTCATGAGCGAGCGCCGGCCGGTCTACGAGGCCGTCGCCAACCTGGTCGTCGTGACGGACGACCTGCTGCCCGGTGCCGTCGCGGAACGGATCGAGGCTGAGCTCTCCGCTCGTCGGGCCGCGGCGACGCTCACGCCGCCGAACCCGGGATCGTCCCGAACGGGCGAGCAGGCGGAGGACGGCGCGAGCCATGGCTGAGCCGCGGACCATCCGTGTCGGCGGCGACCAGCCGTACGACGTCGTCGTCGGCCACCACCTGCTCGGCACCATCCCGGCGATGCTCGGCGCCGCGGTCCAGCGCGTGCTCGTCGTGCACCCGGCCGCCCTGGCCACGTCCGCGGACACCGTGCTCGAGGACCTCCGCGCGCACGGGTACGAGGCCTTCGGGGCCGAGGTGCCGGACGCCGAGGACGCCAAGACGGCTGAGGTGGCGGCGTTCTGCTGGGGCGTGCTGGGCCAGGCCGGCTTCACGCGGTCGGACGCGGTCGTCGGGCTCGGGGGCGGCGCGACGACCGACCTTGCCGGCTTCGTAGCGGCGACCTGGTTGCGCGGGGTCCAGGTGATCCAGGTGCCGACGACGCTGCTCGCGATGGTCGACGCCGCGGTCGGTGGGAAGACCGCGATCAACACCGCGGAGGGGAAGAACCTCGTCGGTGCCTTCCACTCCCCGGCCGGAGTGGTGTGCGACCTGGCGGCCCTCGAGTCCATGGAGCGGTTCGACTTCGTCGCCGGGCTGGCCGAGGTGGTCAAGGCAGGGTTCGTCGAGGACCCGGTGATCCTCGACCTCGTCGAGGCGAACGTGCCGGTGCTCACCGATCCGGTCGCGGCCTCGTCGTCCGACGTGCTGCTGGAGCTCGTCGAGCGGGCCGTCGCCTGGAAGGCGCGCGTCGTGGCCGCGGACCTGCGCGAGGCGGGGCCCCGGGAGTTCCTCAACTACGGGCACACGTTCGGGCACGCGGTGGAACGGGTCGAGCGGTACCGGTGGCGGCACGGGGCGGCGGTCTCGGTGGGCATGGTGTACGTCGCCGAGCTGGCGCGGCTGGCGGGGCGGCTGTCCGACGAGGTCGTGGACCGGCACCGCACGGTGCTCTCCGCGCTCGGCCTGCCCGTCAGCTACCGCGGCGACCGGTGGGAGCAGCTGCTGACCGCGATGCAGCGGGACAAGAAGACCCGCGGCTCGCTGCTGCGGTTCGTCGTGCTCGAGGGGCTGGGCAAGCCGGCCCGGCTGGAAGGGCCGGATCCAGCCCTTCTGGCGGCCGCCTACGCCGAGGTCGCGGCGGAGCCGCGGACGGGCTCCGCGTCGCGCATCGACCTGTAGCCGGGCCTCAGCCGCACGGGGACGTCGTCAGGCCACCACTGTCGGAGTACCACGCCGTCGGCGCCTTCCCGGCGGGCGCTCCGGCGAGGCAGTAGCCGGAGGCGACGGGGATCAGCTGCACGGTGACCTCGGCGGACGGGCGGAACCCGAGGTCGCCGAGCGACGCCAGGTCGGTCGGGTACGTGCCCGTCTGCGCCCGGAACACCTGGATCGCGTCCGCGGCGGCCATCAGCTGGGAGCTGACCCGGGCGGTCGTCACGGCGTCGAGCTCGCGCTGCGTGGAACGCGCGACGAGGCGGCCGCCGACGACGACCGCGACGAACACCAGGCCGCCGACGACGATCGCGGCGACGACGACCCAGACCATCGTCCCATCGGGACGTCGGCGGGGAACGCCCGCGGGTGCGGGCGGGCTGGGCAGCGCGGGCACCGCCCCCGGCCCCGGTTCGACGACGCCCCACCCCGGCACGAGGGGGTCCGACGGCTGGCGCTGCACGGGCATCGGGGGCACGTCCGCCTCCGGCTGCCACTGGGCGGCCCCCCACGAGCCGGGCTCCTCGGCCTGCGACATCTCACCCCCCGGGACGGATCGATCCACCGATGGAGGTATCGGCGCGCGGCAGCCTCGACTCGATCGATCCGGCCGGACTCGCTCGTCGTCCCCTAGCCTTGCGGCGTGACACGCGTCCTCGTCCTCAACGGACCCAACCTCGGCCGGCTCGGCGTGCGCGAGCCGGAGGTCTACGGCTCGGCGACGCTGGCCGACCTGACGGCGGCGGCCGCCGGCTGGGGTGCGGAGCTCGGCCTCGAGGTGGAGGTCCGGCAGACCGACGACGAGGCCGAGCTCGTCGGCTGGTTGCACGAGGCGGTCGACACGCGCTCGCACGTCGTGCTCAACCCCGCCGCGTTCACCCACTACTCGTACGCGCTGCGGGATGCGGCCGCCCAGGTCACGGAGGGTGGGCTGGTGCTCGTCGAGGTGCACCTGTCCAACCCGCTCGCGCGCGAGGCGTTCCGGCACGTCTCGGTGATCGGGCCCGTCGCGACCGGCACGGTCGCCGGCTTCGGCTTCCAGTCCTACGAGCTGGCGCTGCGAGCCGTCGCCGCCCGCTCGTAGCGGGACAGGCGGCGGCGCCGCGGTTCGCCGACTCCGGTGCACTCCGGACCGTGATCCACGGTCCCAGGCCCATCGGAGTCGGGGCGCCGAAGGGCGCACCCCGACGTCGGGCGCCGAGGCCCCTGGGAGTCGGGGTGCCGAGGGGGCCCAGTTCTCCGACTCCGGTGCGCTCCGGACCGCGATCCACGGTCCCCGGCCCACCGGGGTCTGGTGTGTCGAGGCACCTCTCCGGGGTTGGTGCGTGGAGGTACCTCTCCGGGGTCGGAAGCACCGAGGCGCCCACAGCCACGGACGGAGCGGGCGCGGGACCCAGCCGCACGGCGTTGAGGGGGCGGGCGGCCGGGTGTGCGTGAGCCTGGCGCCATGCATGGGTCGTCGTGGGTGCCACCCCTCGCCGGTCGCCAGGCGGGCGCGTTCACCCGGCGACAGGCCCTCGACGCCGGCATGACGAAGTCCGAGGTCGCCTGGCGGGTGCACTCGGGTGTCTGGGTCCCCGTGGCGGGCGTCGCGCTGCGGCACTGCGCGCGGGTTCCCGACGAGGTCATGGAGGCGCATGCCGCCCTTCTGACCTGGCCGGACGCCGTCATGGTGCTCGGCAGCGCGGCGCGGCTGCACCGGATTCCCGTCCGGAGCGACGGGCGCATCCATGTCGTCGTCGCGCCCGGTCGGCGACCCCGCGGGCCCCTCGTCCCGCATCGGTTCCCGCTGGAGGACTCCGACACGACGCACGTCCTCGGGATCCCCGTGACGACCGCGCGGCGCACGGCGCTCGACCTCCTGGGGAGACTCCCGGAGACGGCCCGTCTCGAGCTCCTCGCCTGGGTCTCGTCGCGACGCATCCTCACCGCCGGTGACCTGACGTCGTGGGTCCATGAGCACCGCCGGCGGTGGGGCAACCGCGCCCGGGTCGCGGCGGCGGAGCGGCTCGGGTCGGGCGCCGTCAACCCGGCAGAGGAGCGCCTGCACGCGATCCTGCGGCGCGGCGGCGTCGTCGGCTGGCTCGGCGGCGCCTCCCTGCTGGAGCATCTCGGCATCCCCGCCCAGGCGGATGTCTACTTCCCGTCGACACGCCTCGTGATCGAGGTGGACGGGCGTGCGGCGCACGGCCCGGATCGCTTCCAGGCGGACCTCGCGCGTCAGAACATGCTGGTGGCCACCGGGTGCACGGTCCTGCGTTACACGTGGCTGGACCTCGTGGCGCGCCCCGAAGACGTGCTTGCCGAGATTCGCCGCACGCTGGCCGCGCTGCAAGCGCGACTCCGGTGAGCCCGGGACCGCTCAGCACGGTCCCCGCTGCACCGGAGTGGCACACAGTTCAAGCACTCAGCCTTGATTTTGGGAAATCAAGGCATCAGACTTAAGTCATGTGGGTCATCACGGCCGATCAGCGGGGGAGCAGGGTGGTCGGCGAACGCGTGGCCGAGCTCCTCGCCGGGCTGCCCGACGTGGCGGGCATCGTCCGCCCCGCCGAGCGGACGGTCGGCGACGAGGTCCAGGCGGTTCTCGACGACGCGCGCGGTGTGGTCGACCTGACGCTGCACCTGCTGCGCGACGGCGGGTGGAGCGTCGGCATCGGCGCCGGCGCCGTCGACGAGCCTCTGCCCACGTCATCCCGGGAGGCATCGGGGGAGGCCTTCGTCCTGGCACGCGAGGCCGTGGACTCGGCGAAGAGCCGGCACCGATCCGTCCCGGTGGCGGTCCGGGGGGCTGACGCCGACGCCGCCGCCGACGCCGAGGCCGTCCTCACGCTCGTCGGGGCCGTGGCCGCCCGGCGCAGCCCGGCGGGATGGGAGGTCGTGGACCTGGCCGTGGCCGGCGAAGCGCAGTCCGCCATCGCGCGCCGGCTCGGCGTCAGCGTCCAGGCCGTGAGCCAGCGGCTGCGGACCGCGCTCTGGGCCGAGGAGGTGGCCGCGCGTCCGGCGGCCGCCCGGCTCCTCGTCGCGGCGGCGGGCTGACCGGCAGAGCACGTCCCGCGGCGCGTCCGTTGACGGTCGCGGCGGCCCCCGGCACCCTCGCGAGGGTGAACCCGTGGCTCGGCGCCCTCGTCGTCGTCCTGACCCTCGCCCTCTCCACGGGCGGAGGCTGGCTGACCACCCGGCTCGTCCTGCACCTCGCGTCGCGCTCGTCCGACGCCGGGAGGGCGACGAGCCCGGCGAACGCCCTCGCGTCCCGTGGCGGGACGCACCCGGGTTCCGTCGGCGGCGGCTCTGTCGATGCGGCCGTGCCACGGGCCCCCGGCGCGGTCACGGCCACGACGAGCCCGACCGCCGCGCCGCCCGGGGGTGGCCGCGCGACGAGCCCCACCGCGCCGCCCGACACCACCAGCCCTGCCCGGGCGGGCGAACGTGGCGCGGGCGCCTCGACCGAGGCCGACGGCGAACCGGCCGACACGACGGAGCCCGCCGCGACTCCGGCGTCGGACGGCCCCGAGGGACCCCGCGCTCTGGCGGTGCTGCGCGGTGGGACGTGGATCGGCCTGCTGGAGCGCCTCGCCACCACCGGTGCACTGCTGCTGGGCGAGCCGACGGCGGTCGCGGTCGTGGTGGCGGTCAAGGGTCTCGGCAGGTACCCGGAGCTGCGCGAGTACCCGGCGGCGTCCGAGCGGTTCGTGGTCGGCAGCCTCGCGTCGCTGACCTGGGCCGCCGGGGTCGGCTTCGTCGGACGCTGGCTCCTGACCCGCTGAACGGTGATCGCGCCGGCCCGAGGAGCCGGCGCTCCCCAGGCGGCCGAGCGGTCGGGCAGCGTCGATCGGCCGAGCGAATCCAGGTTGCGCCCCGCACAGCCATGCCGTTGTGTCGACCCATGCCCGAGCGATGGACCAAGGCGACCGTGTACCCCGACATGTGGGTCGACCCGGCGGAGGACCCGCGCGAGGCGCTGCGGACGCCCGCCGGCGAGCTCGCCACCCACCGGACCTACCTGCGGCAGTACCGCATGACGCTGGTGATGAAGTGTGACGGGCTCGACGCCGACCAGATGGCTCGCCGCTCGGTGCCGCCGTCCACGCTGTCGCTGCTCGGGCTCGTCCGGCACCTGGCGTACGTCGAGCGCACCTGGTTCCGTCGGGTGCTCCAGGGCCAGGTGGACGTCCCGGCGCTCTACGTCACCCCGGACAACCGCGACCAGGACTTCGACGGCGCGGTCCCGGACCCGGGCGTCGTGGCGGAGGCGTGGGCGACGTGGCAGGCGGAGGTCGACGACGCGGACACCTGGCTCGACACGCTCACCGACGCGGACATGGGTCGCACCGTCGACAACCGTGGCGAGCCCGTGACCGTCCGCGACGTGCTGGAGCACCTCGTCGAGGAGTACGCACGCCACCTCGGCCACGCCGACCTGCTGCGGGAGTGCATCGACGGGCGGGTCGGCCAGTAGCGCGCACGGTAGGATGTCCGACGGCCTGCGGGCCGCGGCGGCCGGACGACGAGCCCACAACGGCGGACGACGACGCAGCGGCGACCGCTTCGAGCACCCCTCCTCGACAGGAAGACGACTAGTGGCGACCACGAACGACCTCAAGAACGGCCTCGTGCTGCGCATCGACGGCCAGCTGTGGACCGTCGTGCAGTTCCAGCACGTCAAGCCCGGCAAGGGCCCGGCGTTCGTCCGGACCACGCTGAAGAACGTGCTGAGCGGCAAGGTCGTCGACCGCACCTTCAACGCCGGCGTCAAGGTCGAGACGGCGAACGTCGACAAGCGCGAGATGCAGTACCTGTACAAGGACGGCGACAACTTCGTCTTCATGGACATCGTCACGTACGACCAGGAGCACATCTCGCAGGACGTCGTCGGTGACGCCGCGCACTTCCTCCTGGAGAACCAGAACGCGATCATCGCGACGAACGACGGCGTGCCGCTGTACATCGAGCTGCCGACCTCCGTGGTCCTCGAGATCACCTACACCGAGCCGGGCCTGCAGGGCGACCGCTCGTCGGCCGGCACCAAGCCCGCCACGCTCGAGACCGGCTACGAGATCCAGGTGCCGCTGTTCCTCGAGACGGGCACCAAGGTCAAGGTCGACACCCGCGACGGCAGCTACCTGGGCCGCGTGAACGACTAGGTGGCCGCCCGCACCAAGGCCCGCAAGCGGGCCCTCGACGTGCTGTTCGAGGCCGACCAGCGCGGCCTCGACCCGTTGACCGTCCTCGCCCGCCGGATCGCCGAGCCCGGCACGCAGGCGCCGGTGCCGCAGTACTCCGTCGACCTCGTCGAGGGGGTCGTCGCTCACCTGGAGCGCATCGACGAGGTGCTCGCAACGCACTCGCACGGCTGGACGGTGGCGCGCATGCCGGCCGTCGACCGCTCGCTGCTGCGCGTGGGGGCGTGGGAGATCCTCTACAACGACGAGGTGCCGGACGCCGTCGCGGTGGCGGAGGCCGTCGCGCTGGCGGAGGAGCTCTCCACGGACGAGAGCCCGTCGTTCGTCAACGGCCTCCTGGCGAGGATTGTCGAGCTGAAGCCGACGCTGCTCGCCTGAGCCGCCGACCTCGGTGCGCTCCGGACCGTGGATCGCGGTCCACGCCTCACCGGAGTCGGTGCGCGGGGGAGCGGAGACGGTAGGGTGTGCACGGCTCCCGCGGCCCCCGGGGAGTCGGCAGACACCTTTAAGGCCCGTCCCGAGAGGCGGGGAAGGAGTCGTGGACCATGGGTCCTGACATGCGCGCACCCGGCGGAGAGGCCGCGGAGGTGCTCGGCCCGGCGGACATCGGCCGGGCCCTCGTCCGCATCGCCCACGAGATCCTCGAGCGCAACAGGGGCGCCGACGGGCTCGTCGTGCTCGGCATCCCGACGAGGGGACTGCCGCTGGCGAACCGGCTCGCCGCGAACCTCGCGGCGGTCGAGCCCGGGGTCGAGGCGGAGCAGATCACCGGCAGCCTCGACGTGACGATGTACCGCGACGACCTCGCGCACCACCCGACGAGGACGATCGGCGCGACGCACGTGCCGCCGGACGGGATCGACGGCAAGGTCGTCGTCCTCGTCGACGACGTGCTCTACTCCGGCCGGACGATCCGGGCCGCGCTCGACGCCCTGAACGACCTCGGCCGACCGCGCGCGGTCCAGCTGGCCGTGCTCGTCGACCGGGGGCACCGCGAGCTGCCGATCCGGGCCGACTTCGTCGGCAAGAACCTGCCGACGGCGAGCACGGAGCGCGTGCGCGTGCTGCTGGCCGAGACCGACGGGCGCGACGGCGTGCTCATCGAGGGACCGACGGGGGCGGGGCGATGAGGCACCTGCTGTCCGCCAAGGACCTGTCGCACGACGAGGCCGTCCTCGTCCTGGACACCGCGGCCCAGATGGCCGCGACCCAGGCGCGGGAGATCAAGAAGCTGCCGACCCTGCGCGGCCGCACCGTGGTGAACCTCTTCTTCGAGGACTCCACCCGCACGCGCATCTCCTTCGAGACAGCCGCCAAGCGCCTGTCCGCCGACGTGCTGAACTTCTCGGCCAAGGGCTCGAGCGTGTCCAAGGGCGAGAGCCTCAAGGACACCGCGCAGACGCTGCAGGCGATGGGCGCCGACGCGGTCGTCGTCCGGCACCAGTCCTCGGGGGCGCCGCACCGGCTGGCCCACGCCGGCTGGATCGACTGCCCGGTGATCAACGCCGGCGACGGCACGCACCAGCACCCGACGCAGTCGCTGCTCGACGCCTTCACCATCCGCCGACACCTCGCGGGCGGCGCGGGCGACCTCGCCGGGCTGCACGTGACGATCGTCGGCGACGTGCTGCACAGCCGGGTGGCCAGGTCGAACGTCGAGCTGCTGACCACCCTCGGCGCGCGCGTGACGCTCGTCGCGCCACCCACCCTCCTGCCGGTCGGTGTCGAGTCGTGGCCGGCGACCACCTCCTACCACCTGGACGACGCGGTCGCCGATCGGCCGGATGCGGTGATGATGCTGCGTGTGCAGCGCGAGCGGATGTCGAGCGCGGGCGGCGGGTTCTTCCCGAGCGGCCTGGAGTACTCGCGCCTGTACGGCCTCGACCAGCGGCGACTGGACGCGCTGCCCGACCACACGATCGTCATGCACCCGGGCCCGATGAACCGCGGCCTGGAGATCTCTGCGGCCGCCGCCGACTCGCCGCGCTCGGTCGTCGTGGAGCAGGTGGCCAACGGCGTCGCGGTCCGGATGGCGGTCCTCTACCTGCTGCTGGCCGGGGCTCAGGCCACCGCGCCGGCCGACGACGAGACGAGGGTCCTGGCATGAGCGTCCGCTACCTCCTGAGGAACGTCGCGCCGCTGGGCGGCGACCGCACGGACGTCCTCGTCGCCGACGGCCTCGTCGCGGCGATCGGCGCGGGGCTGCCCGCCGACGACGAGACCACGGTGATCGACGGCACCGGCCTCGTGCTGCTGCCGGGCCTGGTCGACCTGCACACCCACCTGCGCGAGCCGGGCCGCGAGGACGCCGAGACCGTCGAGACCGGCACCCGGGCCGCCGCGCTCGGCGGCTACACCGCCGTGCACGCGATGGCGAACACATCCCCGGTGGCCGACACGGCCGGAGTCGTCGAGCAGGTGTGGCGGCTCGGGCGCGACGCGGGTTGGGTGGACGTCTACCCGGTGGGCGCCGTCACCGTGGGCCTGGGTGGCGAACGGCTCGCCGAGCTGGGCGCGATGGCGGCCAGCGCCGCCCGGGTGCGGGTGTTCTCCGACGACGGCCGGTGCGTGGCCGACCCGGTGGTGATGCGGCGGGCGCTCGAGTACGTCAAGGCGTTCGACGGCGTCGTCGCCCAGCACGCCCAGGAGCCGCGGCTGACCGAGAACGCGCAGATGCACGAGGGGGTCGTCTCCGCCGAGCTGGGCCTGGCCGGCTGGCCGGCCGTCGCGGAGGAGGCCATCGTCGCGCGCGACGTGCTGCTCGCCGAGCACGTCGGCTCGCGCCTGCACGTGCTGCACGTGTCCACCGCCGGCAGCGTCGAGATCGTCCGGTGGGCCAAGGCCCGCGGGATCGCCGTCACGGCCGAGGTGACGCCGCACCACCTGTTCCTCACGGACGAGTCCGCCCGCGGCTACGACCCCGTGTACAAGGTGAACCCGCCGCTGCGGACGGCGGACGACGTCGAGGCGGTTCGCGCCGCCCTGGCCGACGGCACCATCGACACCGTCGGCACCGACCACGCCCCGCACCCGGCCGAGGACAAGGACTGCGAGTGGGCCGCGGCGGCGTTCGGCATGACCGGGCTCGAGACGGCGCTGTCCGTGGTGCAGGCGACGATGGTCGACGCCGGCCGCATGACCTGGGCGGACGTCGCGCGGGTGATGTCCGTCACCCCGGCCCGCATCGGGCGCGTCGACGACGCCCACGGCCGGCCGATCGCGGTCGGGGAGCCTGCCAACCTCGTCCTGGTCGACCCGGGCGCCCGGCGCGTCGTCGACCCGCGGGCGCAGGCGACCAAGAGCGTCAACTCGCCGTACCGGGGGACCGAGCTGCCGGGGGCCGTCGTCGCGACATTCCTGCGCGGGCGGCCGACCGTCCTGGACGGCGCACTGGTGGAGGGGAAGGTGCTGGCCTGATGTCGACGTGGGCCTCGATCGCGCTCTGGGTCGTCCTGCTGCTGGTGGCCTTCTGGGCCATGTGGCGCGGCTGGCTGCGCCGGGCGCGCGTCTCGGAAGCCGCCGTGCCGGCGATCCCGGCGGTGCCCGACGAGCTCGGCGCCACCCGGCTCGGCCCCCTGGAGGCGACCTACGTCTCGTCGACCACGGCCGGCGACTGGCTCGACCGGGTGGCCGCGCACGACCTCGGCAACCCGGGCGCGGCACAGGTGGAGGTCCACGACTCCGGCGTGCTGCTGCGCCGCCGCGGGGCCACCGACCTGTTCGTCCCGGCCGCGCGGCTGCGCGGCGTGGGCACGGCGCCAGGGATGGCCGGCAAGTTCATGGGGGGCGACGGGCTCGTCGTGCTCACGTGGGACGCGGGCGCCGACCGGCTGCTGGACACCGGGGTGCTCGTCCGTCACCGCGACGAGCGGCCCGCGCTCGTCGCCGCCGTCCAGGCACTCATCCCGGGGGAGGCGGCATGAACCGCGCGGTGCTCGTGCTCGAGGACGGCCGCACGTTCACCGGCGACGCCTACGGCGCGATCGGCCGGACGCTCGGCGAGATCGTCTTCAACACCGGCATGACCGGCTACCAGGAGACGCTGACCGACCCGAGCTACCACCGGCAGATCGTCGTCATGACGGCGCCGCACATCGGGAACACGGGCGTCAACGACGAGGACCCCGAGTCCACGCGGATCTGGGTCGCCGGCTACGTGGTCCGTGACCCCGCCCGGCGTGCCTCCAGCTGGCGCGCGCGCCGCACGCTGGACGACGACCTGGTGGCGCAGGGCGTCGTCGGGATCTCGGGGATCGACACGCGGGCCCTGACCCGGCACCTGCGCGAGCGGGGCGCCATGCGGGCGGGCATCTTCTCGGGCCCTGCCCTCACCGACGAGCGCGGCGACCCCCGTCCGCTCGACGAGCTCCTCGACGAGGTGCTGGCGTCCGCGCCGATGGCGGGCGCCGACCTCGCCGGTGAGGTGTCCACGGGTGCCGAGTACGTGATCCCCGCGCTCGGGCCGGATGGTGCCGAGCTGGCGCAGCCCGTGGCCCGGGTCGCCGCCGTCGACCTGGGCATCAAGTCCATGACGCCGCACCGGATGGCGGAGCGCGGCGTCGAGGTGCACGTGCTGCCGGCGACGGCGACGATCGACGACGTCCTCGCGACCACCCCCGACGGGGTGTTCTTCTCCAACGGCCCGGGCGACCCCGGTGCGGCGACGCACGAGGTCGACCTGCTCCGCGAGGTGCTCGACCGGCGCATCCCGTTCTTCGGCATCTGCTACGGCAACCAGATCTTCGGCCGTGCGCTCGGGTTCGGGACCTACAAGCTCGTCTTCGGCCACCGCGGCGTGAACCAGCCCGTCATGGACCGGACCACGGGCAAGGTGGAGATCACGGCCCACAACCACGGGTTCGCCGTGGACGCCCCGACCGAGGGCGAGGTCACCGCGCCGTTCGACGAGGGCCGGTACGGCCGCGTGCGGGTCAGCCACGTGGACCTCAACGACGACGTCGTGGAGGGGCTGGAGGCCCTGGACCTGCCGGCGTTCTCGGTGCAGTACCACCCCGAGGCGGCCGCCGGCCCGCACGACGCCGCCTATCTGTTCGACCGGTTCCTCGGCCTCATGACGAACGACACGAAGGGCGCCGCCTGATGCCCAAGCGCGACGACATCCGCTCGGTCCTCGTCATCGGCTCCGGGCCGATCGTCATCGGCCAGGCCTGCGAGTTCGACTACTCCGGGACCCAGGCCTGCCGCGTGCTGCGCGCCGAGGGCCTGCGGGTGATCCTCGTCAACTCCAACCCGGCGACGATCATGACCGACCCGGAGTTCGCCGACGCGACGTACCTCGAGCCGATCACCACCGACGTCATCGCCTCGATCATCGAGAAGGAGCGGCCCGACGCGCTCCTGCCGACGCTGGGCGGGCAGACCGCGCTCAACGCCGCGATCGCCCTCGCGGAGGCAGGCGTCCTCGAGAAGTACGGGGTCGAGCTCATCGGCGCCTCCATCGCGGCGATCCGCAAGGGCGAGGACCGCGAGGAGTTCAAGCAGGTCGTCGCCCGGTGCGGGGCCGAGAGCGCGGCGTCCCGGATCGTCCACACGATGGCGGAGGCCTTCGCGGCCGTCGACGAGCTGGGCGGCCTGCCGGTTGTCGTCCGCCCGAGCTTCACCATGGGCGGCCTGGGCAGCGGCATCGCGTACGACGAGGCGGACCTGCGCCGCATCGTCGGCCAGGGGCTGCACGACTCGCCCGTCACCGAGGTCCTCCTCGAGGAGTCGATCCTCGGCTGGAAGGAGTACGAGCTCGAGCTGATGCGCGACCAGCACGACAACGTCGTCGTCGTGTGCTCCATCGAGAACGTCGACCCGGTCGGGGTCCACACCGGCGACTCGGTGACCGTCGCCCCCGCGCTGACGCTCACCGACCGCGAGTACCAGCACATGCGGGACATCGCCATCGCGGTGATCCGCGAGGTGGGCGTCGACACCGGCGGCTGCAACATCCAGTTCGCGGTGCAGCCCGACACCGGGCGGATCGTCGTCATCGAGATGAACCCGCGTGTGTCGCGCTCGTCGGCCCTCGCGTCCAAGGCGACCGGGTTCCCCATCGCCAAGATCGCCGCCAAGCTGGCCATCGGCTACACGCTCGACGAGATCCCGAACGACATCACGGGGTCCACCCCGGCGAGCTTCGAGCCGACGCTCGACTACGTCGTCGTCAAGGTGCCGCGGTTCGCGTTCGAGAAGTTCCCGGCGGCCGACCCGACGCTGACCACGACCATGAAGTCCGTCGGCGAGGCGATGGCGCTCGGACGCAGCTTCACCGAGGCGCTCGGCAAGGCGATGCGCTCGATCGACAAGAAGGGCTCGACGTTCCACTGGGACGGCGAGCCCGCCACCGGCACCGAGCTCGTCACGCTCGTCGACTCCCTGGCGACGCCGACCGACCACCGGTTCGTCGACGTCCAGCAGGCGCTGCGGGCGGGCGTCTCGCTCGAGACGATCTTCGCCACGACGAAGATCGACCCCTGGTTCCTCGACCAGATCGCCCTCGTCAACGAGGTGGCGGCCGACGTCGCGGCCGCACCGGCCCTGACCCGCGACGTCCTCGTGCGCGCCAAGCGCCACGGGCTGTCGGACGCCCAGGTGGCCTCGCTGCGCGGCACGAGCGAGGACTCGGTCCGCAACACGCGGTGGGCCCTCGGCGTCCGGCCGGTCTACAAGACCGTCGACACCTGCGCGGCGGAGTTCGCGGCCCGCACGCCGTACCACTACTCGGCGTACGACGAGGAGACGGAGGTGCAGCCGCGCGAGCGGCCCGCCGTGCTCATCCTCGGCTCGGGGCCGAACCGCATCGGCCAGGGCATCGAGTTCGACTACTCGTGCGTGCACGCCGCGCTCGCGCTCAAGGGCGAGTTCGAGACCGTCATGGTCAACTGCAACCCGGAGACCGTCTCGACCGACTACGACACCTCCGACCGCCTGTACTTCGAGCCCCTGACCTTCGAGGACGTCATCGAGGTCTACGAGGCGGAGAAGGCGGTCGGCCCGGTGGCGGGCCTCATCGTCACGCTCGGCGGCCAGACGCCGCTGTCGCTGGCCCAGCGCCTCGCCGACGCGGGCCTGCCGATCCTCGGCACGTCCCCCGAGGCGATCGACGCCGCGGAGGACCGCGGGGAGTTCGGGAAGGTGCTGGCCGCCGCCGGGCTCCCGGCGCCGGCGTTCGGCACGGCGACCACGCTCGAGGGCGCCCGTGAGGTCGCCCGGGGGATCGGGTTCCCCGTGCTCGTCCGGCCGTCGTACGTGCTGGGCGGGCGCGGCATGGAGATCGTGTACGACGAGCCGCAGCTGACCGAGTACGTCCGGCGGGCGCTGGAGGACGCGGCCGTCGGCGGCCGGGCCGGCACGATGGCGCCGCTGCTCATCGACCGGTTCCTCGACGACGCGATCGAGATCGACGTCGACGCGCTGTTCGACGGCGAGGAGCTGTACCTCGGGGGCGTCATGGAGCACATCGAGGAGGCGGGCATCCACTCCGGCGACTCGGCGTGCGTGCTGCCACCCGTGACGCTGTCGGCCGCCGAGCTGGAGCGCATCTACCGGTCCACGGAGGCGATCGCCCGGGGCGTCGGCGTGCACGGGCTGCTGAACATCCAGTTCGCCCTGGTCAGCGACGTGCTGTACGTGCTGGAGGCGAACCCGCGTGCATCGCGCACCGCTCCGTTCGTCTCGAAGGCGACGGGCGTGCCCCTCGCGAAGGCCGCGGCGCTCGTCATGGTCGGCCGCTCGATCGCGGACCTGCGCGCGGCGGGGATCCTGCCCGCCGACGACGCCCGGCTGCTCGACCTGGACCAGCCGATCGCCGTGAAGGAGGCCGTGCTGCCGTTCCGGCGGTTCCGCACGCGCGACGGGCACGTGGTCGACACCGTGCTCGGCCCGGAGATGCGCTCGACCGGCGAGGTGATGGGCTTCGACGTCGACTTCCCCACGGCGTTCGCCAAGTCGCAGACCGCGTCGTTCGGCGGACTGCCGACGAGCGGCCGCGTGTTCGTGTCGGTGGCCGACCGGGACAAGCGCTCGATCGTCCTGCCCGTCAAGCGGCTCCTGGAGCTCGGCTTCGAGGTGCTGGCGACGGAGGGCACCTCGGTGGTGCTCCACCGGTCGGGCATCGCCTCGACCGTGGTGCGCAAGGAGTCGCAGGGGCCGGGCCCGAACGGCGAGCCGACCATCGTCGACCTCATCTCCGCGGGCGAGGTCGACATGGTCGTCAACACTCCCTCTGGGCAGGGCGCGCGCGCCGACGGGTACCACATCCGCGCCGCGACGGTCGCGGCCGACAAGGCGATCGTCACGACGGTGCAGCAGCTGCACGCCGCCGTGCAGGCCATCGAGGCGGTCCTCGACGGGCCTTTCCGGGTGCGGAGCCTGCAGGAGCACGACGCCGACGGCCGGGCCCGGCGCGCGGCGCGCGGCGTGGCGGCGACCACGTGAGCCGGGAGACGTTCGGCGCCCGGCTCGCCGCGGCGATGGACGCGCTCGGACCGCTGTGCGTCGGGGTCGACCCGCACCCGTCGCTCCTGGCCGCCTGGGGGCTGCCCGACGACACCGCGGGCCTGCGCTCGTTCGCGCTGACCACCCTCGAGGCGGTCGCGGGCGTCGTGCCGGCGGTCAAGCCGCAGGCCGCGTTCTTCGAGCGCCACGGCTCGCGCGGGGTAGCCGTCCTGGAGGAGGTCGTCGCGGCCGGCCGTGACCTGGGGCTGCTGGTCGTGGTCGACGCCAAGCGCGGCGACATCGGCTCGACCATGGCCGCGTACGCCGACGCGTACCTGCGGGACGGCTCGCCGCTCGCCGGCGACGCCCTGACCGTGTCGCCGTACCTCGGCTTCGGATCGCTCGGTCCCGCGGTGGCGGCCGCCGAGGAGAGCGGTCGCGGCCTGTTCGTCCTCGCCCTCACCTCGAACCCGGAGGGCGCGTCGGTGCAGCACGCGCGGTCCGACGACGGCATGCCGGTGGCGGTCGGCATGGCGCACGCCGCCGCCGCGCTCAACGCGGCCGAGCGGGCGCGGAGCGGTGCGCGGCTCGGCTCGGTCGGGCTCGTGGTGGGTGCGACCGTCGGCGACGCCGCCGCGCGGCTCGGCCTCGACCTGGCCGCGGTGGGCGGCCCGCTGCTCGCGCCCGGGGTCGGTGCCCAGGGCGCGGGACCGGCCGAGCTGGCGCGAGTGTTCGGGGACGCGCGCGGCGCCGTGCTCGCCTCGTCGTCGCGCGGCGTGCTGGCCGCCGGCCCGGACCCGGTGGCGCTCCGGGGAGCCGCGGCGCGGGCGCGCGACGAGGCGGCCGCCGCGTTGCGCTGACCGTCCCGGCGGGCGGGTCGATCGAGGCGACCCGGCCGACGGGATCGAAACGTTCCGGCAGGTCGGATCGGCCGACACCCCTCGCGCCACGTTGCCGACTGACCTGCGGCTCGCTAGGTTCGATCCCGATCCCGACCGGGAATCCGGCCCCAGCCAGAGAAGGTGACGCGCGTGGCTCTTCCCCCGCTGACTCCAGAACAGCGCGCAGCAGCGCTCGAGAAGGCCGCCGCCGCCCGGCAGGCCCGTGCCGAGGTCAAGAACCGCCTCAAGTACTCCCAGGGCGCCCTGTCCGACGTCATCGAGCAGGGTCAGAAGGACGAGACGATCGGCAAGCTCAAGGTCGTGTCGCTGCTCGAGTCGCTCCCGGGCGTCGGCAAGGTCAAGGCCCGGGCGATCATGGCCGACATCGGCATCTCCGAGACGCGCCGCGTGCGTGGCCTCGGCCCGCACCAGGTCAAGGCGCTCGTCGACCGCTTCGGCTGATCGGGAGGCGTCTGCGGGCGGTGCCGGCAGACCACCGGCACCCTCCGCACGACCTCAGGAGCACGCATGGCTTCGCCCGCCCGGCTGACGGTCCTCGCCGGGCCCTCCGCCGTCGGCAAGGACACGGTCGCCGCCGACGTCCGCGCTCGTTTTCCCCAGGTGTGGCTGTCCGTGTCGGCCACCACCCGGCCGCCCCGGCCCGGCGAGCTCCAGGGCGTGAACTACCACTTCGTCGCCGACGATGAGTTCGACCGGATGGTCGCGGACGGCGAGCTGCTGGAGTGGGCCGTCGTCCACGGCGTCTACCGCTACGGGACGCCGCGCAAGCCGGTGATCGACCACCTGGCGACCGGCGACCCGGCTCTGCTCGTCATCGACCTGCAGGGCGCGCGGCAGGTGCGCGCGAGCATGCCGGAGGCGCGGTTCGTCTTCCTGGCACCACCCTCGTGGGACGAGCTCGTGCGGCGCCTCGTCGGGCGTGGCACCGAGGGTGAGGCGGAGCGCGAGCGGCGGCTGGCGAGCGCCCGGGTCGAGCTGGCGGCGGAGGCCGAGTTCGACCACGTGATCGTCAACGACGACGTGCACCGGGCGACCGAGGAGCTCGTCGCCGTCATGGGCCTCGACGGGCCGCCGGTCCGTGACGGGGCCGCAGGCTAGACTGGTCGGCAGCCCGCGGGAGCACGTCCCCGCAGCCCCCGAACCCCCAGACCCTCCGGGAGAGGCCACCGTGTCCGGAACCGTCGCCCAGCCCACCGGCATCACCGACCCGCCGATCGACGACCTGCTCGAGAAGGCCGACTCCAAGTACGCCCTCGTGCTGTTCAGCGCGAAGCGGGCGCGCCAGATCAACGCCTACTACGCCCAGCTCAACGAGGGCCTCCTGGAGTACGTCGGGCCGCTCGTCGAGACGCGCCCGCAGGAGAAGCCGCTCTCGATCGCGATGCGCGAGATCGACCGCGGGCTGCTGACGATCGTCCCCGTCGAGGACTGACCTTCCGCCGGTGCGGATCGTCCTGGGCGTCGCCGGTGGCATCGCCGCCTACAAGGCGGCCGTCCTGCTGCGCCTGCTCACGGAGGCCGGCCACAGCGTGCGCGTCGTGCCGACGCGGGCCGCGCTGGAGTTCGTCGGGCGCGCCACGTGGGAGGCACTCTCCGGCCAGCCGGCCACCCCGGAGGTGTTCGACGACGTCACGGGTGTGACGCACGTCGCCCTCGGGAACGAGGCCGATCTCGTGGTCGTCGCCCCCGCCACCGCCGACCTGCTCGCGCGGGCCGCCGCCGGCCTCGCCGACGACCTGCTGACGACCACGCTGCTGGTCGCGCGCTGCCCGGTGCTCGTCGCCCCGGCGATGCACACGCAGATGTGGGAGCACCCGGCGACCGTGGCCAACGTCGCCACGCTGCGCGCCCGCGGCGTGCACGTCCTCGAGCCCGCGGTGGGGCGGCTGACGGGCGCGGACTCCGGTGCCGGCCGGCTGCCCGAGCCCGAGGAGATAGCCGCCGCCGCGTTCACCCTGCTCGCCCCAGGGACGCGGGACCTGGCGGGCCGGCACGTCGTCGTCTCGGCCGGGGGCACCCGCGAGCCGCTCGACCCGGTGCGCTTCCTGGGCAACCGCTCGTCGGGCCGGCAGGGCATCGCGCTGGCCGCCGCCGCGGCCCGGCGCGGCGCCGTCGTGACGCTCGTCGCCGCCAACGTGGCGCTCCCCGTCGGGCCCGGCGTCGAGGTGGTACGCGTCGAGACGGCCGAGCAGCTGCGGGACGCCGTGCGGGCGGCCGCCAAGGACGCCGACGCCGTGGTCATGGCGGCGGCCGTCGCCGACTTCCGCCCCGCCGCCACGGCGGCGGCGAAGATCAAGAAGCAGCCCGGGGGCGTCGCGCCGAGCCTCGAGCTGGTCGAGACGCCGGACATCCTCGCCGAGCTGGCCGCCCGGCGGCTGCGGTCCGGGCAGGTGGTGGTGGGCTTCGCCGCCGAGACGGGCGACGCCGACGGGGACGTCCTGGCGCACGGGCGCGCCAAGGCGCTCCGCAAGGGCGCCGACCTCCTCGTCGTCAACGCGGTCGGCGAGGGGCGTGGCTTCGGCACCGCCGACAACGACGTGGTGATCCTCGACGCCGCCGGTGACGAGGTCGCCCGGGCGGCGGGCAGCAAGGACGAGGTCGCCCACGCCGTGTGGGACGCCGTGCTTCCGCTGCTGGCGGCGGCGCGCTGACTTCCTGCCGGCCTCCCCATGGGCCGAGCACGGACGCGGCCGGCGCGGGCCAGCGGTTAGGCTTCCGGCTCGTGATGTCGTCGAACGCGCGCCTGTTCACCTCCGAGTCCGTCACCGAGGGCCACCCGGACAAGGTCTGCGACCAGATCTCCGACGCGATCCTCGACGCGATGCTGGAGCAGGACCCTTCGGCCCGCGTCGCCGTCGAGACGATGGTGACCACCGGCCTGGTCCACGTGGCGGGCGAGGTGACGACGGAGGCCTACGTCGAGATCCCGGCCGTGGTCCGCGAGGTCGTCAACTCCATCGGGTACACCTCGTCGGACATCGGCTTCGACGGCGACTCCTGCGGGGTCTCCGTGTCGATCGGGCAGCAGTCGCCCGACATCGCGCAGGGCGTCGACAAGGCGATCGAGATCCGCCAGGATGCCGGCGACCTCGACCCCCTGGACCACCAGGGCGCCGGCGACCAGGGCCTGATGTTCGGCTACGCCTGCGACGACACGCCGACGCTGATGCCGCTGCCGATCTGGGTGGCGCACCGGCTGGCCGAGCGGCTGGCGCAGGTGCGCAAGGAGGGGATCGTCGCGGGCCTGCGCCCGGACGGGAAGACCCAGGTGACGATCCGCTACGAGGGGGACCGGGCGGTCGGCCTCGAGACCGTCGTCGTCTCCACGCAGCACGAGCCGTGGTTGCAGCTGGAGACCCAGCTGGCGCCGGAGATCGCGGAGCACGTCGTCGCACCCGTGCTGGCGCAGCTCGAGCTCGACACCGAGGGGCACCAGCTCCTCGTCAACCCCACCGGCCAGTTCGTCGTCGGCGGCCCCAAGGGCGATGCCGGGCTGACCGGCCGCAAGATCATCGTCGACACCTACGGCGGGTTCGCCCGCCACGGCGGTGGCGCCTTCTCCGGCAAGGACCCGTCGAAGGTCGACCGCTCCGCCGCGTACGCGATGCGGTGGGTGGCGAAGAACGTCGTCGCCGCGGGGCTGGCGTCGCGCTGCGAGGTGCAGGTCGCCTACGCGATCGGCCGCGCGCACCCCGTCGGCCTGTACGTCGAGACGTTCGGCACCGGCACGGTGCCGGTGGACCGCCTGACAGCCGCGATCCGGGACGTGTTCGACCTGCGCCCCGCGGCGCTGATCCGCGACCTCGACCTGCTGCGGCCCGTGTACCGCAAGACCGCCGCCTACGGGCACTTCGGCCGCGAGCTGCCGCAGTTCACGTGGGAGCGCACCGACCGCGTCGGCGACCTGCAGGCCGCGCTGTCCTGAGGACGACGCCCGCGCCGCATGGGCGCGGGATGGTGGGATGGGGCCCGTGGAGGTCACCCAGCCGACGCTCGCCGGCATGCCGCGCGTTCGCGCGCCGCGCCCGGTGAAGGAGCGCGCGGTCGCCGCGACGCTCCCGGTGGCCCGGGTGTGCGTCGACGTCCAGCCCGCGCACCTCGACCGGCTCTTCGACTACCTGGTGCCCGCGGACCTCGACGACGCGGCACGGCCCGGCGTGCGCGTCAAGGTGCGCTTCGGCGGCCAGGACGCGGACGGCTACCTGCTCTCGCGGCACGAGTCGACCGAGCACGACGGCCGGCTGGCGCCGCTGCGCCGCGTCGTCACCGGGGAACCGGTGCTGACGCCCGAGGTGGCACGCCTGGCCAGGGTGGTCGCCGACCGCTACGCGGGGACGCTGGCGGACGTGCTGCGGCTGGCGGTGCCGCCGCGGCACGCGCGCGTCGAGGCCGAGCCGCACGACGAGGCGGTGGCACCCCCTCCCGCCTCCGTCGCGACGGCGTGGGCGCCGTACCGGGGTGGCCCCGCCCTCCTGCAGCACCTCCTGGCGGGCGGCCGCCCACGGGCCGTCTGGACGGCCCTGCCGGGGCCGGCGGGGGAGCGCTGGCCGGACGCGATCGCCCAGGCCGTCGCCGCGTGCGTGCTGGGCGGGCGGGGCGCGCTCGTCGTCGCGCCCGACGCCCGCGACGTCGACCGCGTCCTGCGGGCGCTCACCCGTGTCGGCCTGGGCGCCGGATCGCCCGGCGGAGCGGTGCGGCTGACGGCCGACGAGGGGCCTGCGGCGCGCTACCGGGCTTTCCTCGCCGCACGACGAGGCGCCGCACGGGTCGTCGTGGGCACCCGCGCCTCGGTGTTCGCGCCGGTGGCCGATCTCGGGCTCGTCGTGCTCTGGGAGGACGGCGACCCGCTGCACGCCGAACCGCGCTCGCCCTACCCGCACGCGCGGGAGGTGCTGGCGCTGCGCGCCGACCTGGCGGGGTGCGCCGCGCTCATCGGCGGGTTCGGGCGCACCGTCGAGGCGCAGCGGCTCCTCGAGACGGGGTGGGCACGCGAGGTGGCGGCCGACCGCGCGGTGGTGCGCGAGCGCACCGCCCGCGTGCGCGCCCTGACGTCGACCGAGCTCGCCAAGGAGGGCCCCGCGGCCGCGGCGCGGCTGCCGGCGCCGGTCTTCGCGGCGATGCGGTCCGCCCTCGAGTCCGGGCCGGTGCTGGTGCAGGTGCCGCGCGCCGGGTACGTCCCCGTGACGGCCTGCGCCCGCTGCCACGCGCCCGCCCGGTGCGCCGTGTGCACGGGGCCGCTCGGCGTCGATGCGGCCGGCGCGGTGCCGTCGTGCCGGTGGTGCGGCCGGCTGGCGACCGACTGGGCGTGCCGGGAGTGCGGCGGCCGCGCGATGCGGTCGGTGCGCGTCGGGTCGGGGCGCACCGCCGAGGAGGTCGGGCGGGCGTTCCCGGGTGTCCCCGTCCGCACCAGCGGCGCACGCACCAGCGGTGGCGTGCTCGACACGGTGCCCGACCGGCCGGCGGTCGTGGTGGCGACGCCGGGGGCGGAGCCGGTCACCGACGGCGGCTATGCCGCGGCGGTGCTCCTCGACGCCGCCGTCGCCACGGCCGGTGAGGGGCTGGCGGTCGAGCCCGACGCGCTGCGGCGCTGGCTGGCCGCCGCGGCCCTGGTGCGCCCCGCGGCGGCCGGGGGCCAGGTGCTGCTCGTCGGCGACGGCGCCGCGCGACCCACCCAGGCGCTCGTCCGCTGGGACCCCGCCGGGCTGGCCGAGCGCGAGCTCGCCGAGCGCGCGACCCTTCGGCTGCCGCCGGCCGTCGCCATGGCGGCGGTCACCGGGCCCCGGCAGGCGGTGGACCTCGTGGTCGGCCGCGTGGCCGCGCCCGGCCTGGTCGTGCTCGGCCCGGTCCCGGCGCCGGGCGCCGCCGCGGCCCTCGATCCCGACGTCCGGACGCTGCTCCGCGTCGCGCCGGACGCCGCGTCCGCGCTGGCGCGGTCCCTGGCCCAGTCGCTCGCGGTCCGCAGCGCCCGGCGCGAGGGCGGTGCCCTGCGCGCACAGGTCGACCCACCGGAGGTGCTGTGAGGCTCGACGCCCTGCTGCTGGACCTGGGCAACGTGCTGGTGCGGTGGGAGTGGCGGGCCGCCTTTGCCGGCCTGCTCACCGACGAGGAGGCCGCCCGGTTCCACGCCGAGGCGGACTTCGGCGAGCTCAACCGGCGCCTCGACGCCGGCCTGGGGTGGGACGACGCGGTCGCGGAGCTGTCCGCCCGGGACCCCTGGCTCGGCCGGATGCTGGCCGTCTACCGGGAGCGCTACCCGTTGACGCTGCCGGGCCCGGTGCCGGGGATGGCCGACCTGGTCGCGGAGCTGCGTGGGCTCGGCCTGCGCCTGGTCGGGCTGACGAACTGGTCGGCCGAGATGTGGCCGCTCGCGATCCCGACGGCCCCCGTCATCGGCACGCTCGACGGCGTCGTCGTCTCCGGGGTGGAGGGCGTGGGCAAGCCGGACCCACGGATCTTCCGGCTGGCGTCGCAGCGGTACGCGCTCCGGCCGGACCGGACGCTGTTCGTCGACGACAGCCCTCCCAACGTCGAGGCCGCCGCGGCCCTCGGCTTCCAGGCGGTGACGTTCACGGGGGCCGACGACCTGCGCCGCGACCTGCTCGCCCGCGGCGTGCCCGTCGTCGCGCCCTAGGATCGCCGACGTGCGTGTGCTGTTCGCCGGGACCCCTGCCGCCGCCGTGCCGTCGCTGCGAGCCCTGGCGGCCTCGGCGCACGAGGTGGTCGCCGTCCTCACGCGGCCCGACGCGCCGGCGGGCCGCGGTCGCGCCCTGCTGCCCAGCGCCGTCCGCACCGTGGCCGACGAGCTCGGCATCGAGGTGCTGACGCCTCCCCGGCTGCGCGACGAGGCGTTCCGGGAGCGCCTCGCGGCGCTCGACGTCGAGGCGGCGGCGGTCGTCGCCTACGGTGCCCTCGTGCCGCCCGACCTGCTGGCCGCCGTGCCGCACGGCTGGGTGAACCTGCACTTCTCGCTGCTGCCCGCGTGGCGCGGCGCCGCGCCGGTGCAGCACGCCGTCATCGCCGGCGACGAGGTGACGGGCGCGACGACCTTCCTACTGGAGCAGGGCCTCGACACCGGTCCGGTGTACGGGCTGCTGACCGAGACGATCCGGCCGCGGGACACCGCGGGCGACCTGCTGGGCCGGCTCGCCGAGGCCGGCGCCGGGCTGCTCGTGCGCACCTTGGACGGCATCGAGGACGGCACGCTCGTCGCGGTGCCGCAGGAGCGGCACGGCGTCAGCCTCGCGCCGAAGCTGACGCCCGACGACGCCCGGGTGCGCTGGACCCACCCGGCCGTGGCCGTCGACCGGCGCATCCGCGGCTGCACGCCGGAGCCGGGGGCGTGGACCACGCTGCCGGACGGCGCGCGCCTGGGCCTGGGACCGGTGACGCTCACCGACCAGGTGCTCGCGCCGGGTCTGGTCGTCGCCGGCAAGCACGACGTCGTCGTCGGGACCGCGACGCAGGCGGTGCGCCTCGGCGAGGTGACGCCGACCGGGAAGCGGACCATGCCCGCGGCCGACTGGGCCCGCGGGGCCCGGCTCGCGGCGGGCACCGTGCTGGGGCAGGCGTCATGACCGACGAACGGCGCGACGAGCGGGGCCGCCAGCGCGGCGCGGCCCGCGCCGAGGGTCAGGGTCACCGCTCGGCCGCCGCGCCGTCGCAGCGCGCCCGCCGAGGCGATCCTGCCCGCACCGCGGCGTTCGACGTGCTGTGCCAGGTCGCGGACTCCGACGCCTACGCGAACCTCGTCCTGCCGCCGCTGCTGCGGGACCGACGCATCGCCGGCCGCGACGCGGCCTTCGCCACCGAGCTCGCCTACGGCACGCTGCGGATGCGCGGGCGGTACGACGCGGTGCTCGCGCTCGTCGTCGACCGCGGGCTGGAGAACGTCGACCCGCCGGTGCTGGACCTGCTGCGCCTCGGCGCCCATCAGCTTCTCGGCATGCGCGTGCCGCCGCACGCCGCCGTGTCGGAGACGGTCGCGCTCGCGCGGGCGCGCACCGGCGCCGGCTCCGCGCAGTTCGTCAACGCGATCCTCCGGCAGGTCGCCGAGCAGCCGGTCGAGGCGTGGCTGGGCAGACTCGCTGACGGGGCGCCCGACGAGGACGGCCGCCTGGCGGCCGTGTGGAGCCACCCCGGCTGGATCGTGCGCGCCCTGCGCGAGGCGCTCGTTGGGAACGGCCGGGCGGCCGGCGAGATCGACGCGCTGCTCGCCGCGGACGACCAGGCGCCGCACGTGACGCTCGTCGCGCGGCCCGGCCTGGCCACGCTCGACGAGCTGGCGTCGCAGGCGCGCGACGCGACGCCCGGGACCCTGGCGCCGACGGCGCTCAGCCTGGCCGGCGGCGACCCGGCGGCGCTGGCCGCCGTGCGCGAGGGACGGGCCGGCGTGCAGGACGAGGGCAGCCAGCTCGTCGCCCTCGCCCTGGCGCACGCGCCGCTCGACGGCCCCGACGAGCGTTGGCTCGACCTGGCCGCCGGCCCCGGTGGCAAGGCCGCGCTCCTGGCGGCCGAGGCCGGCCGGCGTGGCGCACGCCTCGTCGCCAACGAGCTCCAGCCCCACCGCGCGCGGCTCGTGCGGGACTCCCTGCGGGCAGCGCCGCCCGGGTCGGTCGAGGAGGTCCGGACCGGCGACGGCCGCCTCGTCGGCACCGCCGAGCCCGGCTCGTACGACCGGGTGCTGCTCGACGCACCCTGCACCGGGCTCGGCGCCCTGCGCCGCCGTCCCGAGGCACGCTGGCGCCGGACGCCGGCGGACTTGGCGCCGCTGACGCAGCTGCAGCGCGAGCTGCTGGCCTCCGCGCTGGCCGCCGTGCGGCCCGGCGGCCTGGTCGCCTACGTCACGTGCTCGCCCCATCTGGCCGAGACCCGGCTCGTGGTGACCGACGCCCTGCGGGCGGCCGCCCGGGCGGGGACGCCGGCGACGCTCGTCGACGCCCGCCCGGCCGTGGCGGGCCTGGCCCCGGGCGACGCGCCGGACCTCGGGGACGGCCCCCACGTGCAGCTCTGGCCGCACGTGCACGGCACCGACGCGATGCACCTGTCGCTGCTGCGCCGCGACGCCTCCTAGGCTGGCCGCGTGGCGGTCCGCATCAACCCCAGCATCCTCTCGGCCGACTTCGCGAACCTCGAGCGTGACCTGGCGGCGATCGCGACGGCCGACTACGCCCACGTCGACGTCATGGACCAGCACTTCGTGCCGAACCTGACGATCGGCCTGCCGGTCGTGGCCCGGCTCGCGCAGGTGTCGCCGGTGCCCCTCGACGTGCACCTCATGGTCGACGACGCGGACCGGTGGGCGCCGGAGTACGCCGCCGCGGGCGCCGCGTCCGTCACCTTCCACGCCGAGGCGACGCAGGCGCCCGTGCGGCTGGCGCGCGAGCTGCGGTCGCACGGCGTGCGTGCCGGCGTCGCGGTGCGCCCGGCCACGCCCGTCGAGCCGCTCCTCGACCTGCTCGACGAGTTCGACATGATCCTCGTCATGACGGTGGAGCCCGGGTTCGGCGGGCAGCCGTTCATCGACGGCACCCTGCCGAAGCTGCGCCGCGCCCGGCAGGCGATCCGCGCGGCGAACGCCGCCACGTGGATCCAGGTCGACGGCGGCGTGAGCCGCGAGACGATCGGCCGCATCGCGGCCGCGGGAGCGGACACGTTCGTCGCCGGCTCCGCGGTCTACGCCGCGCCCGACGTCGCGGCCGAGATCGCCGCGCTGCGCGCCCTCGCCCTGCCGACGGTCTCGGCCTGAGCGCGCGCCGGGCGCGTCGTTCGCCGCCGGGCGCATCGTTCGGCGCCGACCTCCATGGTTCCGGCGCCCGCAACCCCTGCGCTCGCTCACGAACCATGCGCTGGGCGGGGTGACGAACCGACCGTGGCGGTGTGGTAGAACAGACGGCGCAAGCACACGTGCTCCGGGGTCGGTGAAAGTCCGAGCCGGCGGTGACAGTCCGCGACCCGCGAGGTTCCGCAAGGGACCGGACGGTGGACCTGGTGGAACTCCGGGACCGACGGTGAAAGTCCGGATGGGAGGAGTCGTGGCGGTGCGCGGACGTCCGCGCACCGCGACTGCAGGGCACCGTCCCTGCCGTCCCACCCCGGTGCCGATCGACGGCGCGGAGGTGGGGACATGGCGACCAGCACGCAGCACCGCGGGTCCGTTCTGCCCGCCGGCGCCAGCGGCGCCGAGCTGACCACGCTGCGCCGGGCCTTCGAGCTGGCGCGCCGTGGCCCGGCGCACGGGCCGAACCCGCGCGTCGGGGCGGTCCTGCTCGGACGGGACGGCGCGACGATCGGGGAGGGCTGGCACCGCGGCGCCGGCACGCCGCACGCCGAGGTCGCCGCCCTGGCCGACGCCGCCGCCCACGGCCACGACACGCGCGGCGCCACCGCGGTGGTCACCCTGGAGCCGTGCGACCACACCGGCCGGACCGGACCGTGCAGCGTCGCGCTCCTGGAGGCGGGAGTCTCCCGGGTCGTCGCCTCGGTGCAGGACCCGAACCCGGTCGCCGCCGGCGGGGCCGACCGCCTGCGCAGGGGCGGCGTCGAGGTCGTCATGGGCGTCCTCGAGGAGGAGGGCCGCACCGTGCTCGGGCCGTGGTTCCACGCCGTGCGGCACGGGCGACCGTTCGTCACGCTCAAGCTGGCGGTCAGCCTCGACGGTCGCGTCGCCGCGGCCGACGGCACCAGCCGCTGGATCACCTCCGACGTCGCCCGCCGCCACGGCCACGAGCTGCGCTCCCAGGTGGACGCCATCGTCGTCGGCACCGGCACCGCGCTGGCCGACGACCCGGAGCTGACCGCCCGCACCGCGGACGGCGCGCTCGTCGAGCACCAGCCGCTGCGCGTCGTCGTCGGCCTGCGCGACCTGCCCGCGGGCGCCCGGCTGCACGGCCCCGGCGGCCCGCTGGTCCAGCTCCGCACCCACGAGCCCGCCGACGTGCTCGAGGCCCTCGCCGGCCGCGAGGTCCGCCACGCGCTCGTCGAGGGCGGGCCGACCCTCGCCGCCGCCTTCCTGCGGGCCGGCCTGGTCGACGAGGTGCACGCCTACCTCGCGCCCGTGCTGCTCGGCGCCGGCCGGCTCGCCGTCGGCGACCTCGGCGTCACCACCATCGACGAGGCGCTGCGCCTCGACCCCGTCCACGTGCAACCGCTGGGGCCCGACGTGCTCGTCGTCGCGACGCCCCGCCCGAGGGAGGCCTGATGTTCACCGGCATCGTCGAGGAGGTCGGCGCCGTCGTCGACCTCGACCTGCGCCACGGCGAGGGCGACGCGCGGCTCGTCGTGCGCGGCCCGCTCGTCGTGCAGGACGCCCGCATCGGCGACTCGATCGCGGTCTCGGGGGTCTGCCTGACGGTGACCGACCTGCCGGGCGACGGCAGCTTCGCCGCCGACGTCATGCCCGAGACCCTCCACCGGTCGACCCTGGGCGGCCTGGCCGCCGGCGACCCCGTCAACCTGGAGCGCGCGCTGCCGGTCGGCGGCCGCTACGGCGGCCACGTCGTCCAGGGGCACGTGGACGGCATCGGCGAGGTCCGCGAGCGCGTCGCGGGCCCCCGCTGGGAGGACCTGACGATCGCGCTGCACCCGGACCTCGCACGCTACGTCGCGGAGAAGGGCTCGATCGCGATCTCCGGCGTCTCGCTGACGGTCACCTGGGTCTCCGACGCCGCGTTCGGCGTCTCCCTCATCCCGACGACCCTCGCCGCCACGACGCTCGGCGACGCCGGGCCCGGCACCACCGTCAACCTGGAGGTCGACGTGCTCGCCAAGTACACGGAACGGCTGCTCGCCACGGGCGGGGTGCTGCGATGAGCGAGATCACGCTCGGGACCGTCGAGCAGGCGCTCGACGCGCTGCGGGCCGGCAAGCCGGTGCTCGTCGCCGACTCCCCGGACCGGGAGAACGAGGCGGACGTCATCTTCGCGGCGCAGCACGCGACGGCGCGGTGGGTGGCGTGGACCATCCGGCACTCGTCCGGGTACCTGTGCGCGCCGATGCCCGCCGCCCGCGCCGACGCCCTGGACCTGCCGCTCATGGTGCCGCAGAGCCAGGACCCGCGCCGGACCGCGTACACCGTGACCGTCGACGCCGCCGCCGGCGTCACCACGGGCATCTCGGCCGCGGACCGCACGCGGACGCTGCGCGTGCTCGCCGACCCCGCCTCGGGGCGCGGCGACCTCATCCGGCCGGGCCACGTGCTGCCGCTGCGCGCCGTCCCCGGCGGCGTGCTGCACCGCGGCGGGCACACGGAGGCCGCGGTCGACCTGTGCCGGCTCGCCGGGCTCGAGCCGGTGGCGGGCATCGCCGAGCTCATCAACGACGACGGCACGATGGCCCGCCTCCCGGAGGCCTGCGCGCTGGCCCGCGAGGATGGCCTCGTCGTGCTGACCATCGAGGAGATCGCCGAGTGGCGCCTGGCGCACGGCGACCTCGTGCCGGAGGCGCCCGGGGACGGCCCGCTGCAGCCCCGGGTCCAGCACACCTCCTCGGCGCAGCTGCCGACCCGCTACGGCGACTTCCGCGTGCGCGGCTACCGCGACCTGCGCACGGGCGACGAGCACATCGCGCTCGTCCCGGTGGCGGGCCTGGCGGAACGGCCGACGGTCCGGGTCCACTCCGAGTGCCTCACGGGCGACGCCTTCGGCTCCGAGCGCTGCGACTGCGGGCCCCAGCTGCAGGAGGCGATGCGGCTGGCCGCGACGAGCGGTGGCGCCGTCGTCTACCTGCGTGGCCACGAGGGCCGTGGCATCGGCCTGCTCGCCAAGATCGCCGCCTACGCGCTGCAGGACGAGGGCCGCGACACCGTCGAGGCGAACATCGACCTGGGCTGGCCGGCGGACCGGCGGGAGTACGGCGCGGCGGCGGCGATCCTCGAGGACCTCGGCATCACGCACGTGACGCTCCTCACCAACAACCCGGCCAAGGTGGCCGGGCTGCGGGCGCACGGCATCGACGTCGCGGAGGTGCGCGGCCTGGAGGTCGGGCGCACGCCGCACAACGCGGCGTACCTGGAGACCAAGGCCCGCCAGATGGGCCACCTGCTGAAGAACCTGGGGGAGACGGCGTGAGCGGGGTCGGCGCACCGAGCATGAACCTGGACGGGACGGGCCTGCGGGTCGTCGTCGTCGCGGCCTCGTGGCACCAGGTGGTGATGGACGGCCTGGTGGCCGGCGCGCAGCGGGCGCTGGCCGACGCCCACGCCGAGGTGACGCTGGTCCGCGTCCCCGGCTCGTTCGAGCTGCCCGTGGGCGCGCTGCACGCGGCGCGCTCGGGTGCGGACGCGGTCGTGGCGCTCGGCGTCGTCATCCGTGGCGGCACGCCGCACTTCGACTACGTGTGCCAGGCGGCCACGGAAGGCCTGACCCGCGTCGCGCTCGACACGGGCGTGCCGGTCGGCTTCGGCCTGCTGACGTGCGACGACGAGGCGCAGGCGCTCGACCGCGCCGGGCTGCCCGGTTCGCACGAGGACAAGGGCTACGAGGCCGCCCAGGCCGCCGTGGCGACCCTGCTGGCGCTCCGCCCGCTGGACGCGCCGTCGCCGGCCGGGGCCCGACGTCTAGGCTCCCGGTCGTGAGCCACGACGTGAACCCCGACGTGAAGACCTTCGAGGGCCTGTTCGCGGAGCTGGAGCGCAAGGCGGTCGAGCGCCCCGCCGGGTCGCGCACCGTTGACGAGCTCGACGCCGGCGTCCACGCCATCGGCAAGAAGGTCGTCGAGGAGGCCGCCGAGGTGTGGATGGCGGCCGAGCACGAGGGCGACGAGCGCACGGCGGAGGAGATCAGCCAGTTGCTCTACCACCTGCAGGTGCTCATGATCGCGCGCGGCCTGTCGCTGCAGGACGTGTACCGCTACCTCTGAGTCGAGGACCCAGTGCTGAGGATCGCCGTCCCCAACAAGGGCTCCCTGTCCGAGCCCGCCGTCGACCTGCTGCGCGAGGCGGGCTACCGCCAGCGGCGCGACCCGCGGGAGCTGGTGCTCCCGGACCCCGACAACGACGCCGAGTTCTTCTTCCTGCGGCCGCGCGACGTCGCGGTCTACGTGGGCCAGGGCACCGTCGACGTCGGCATCACGGGCCGCGACCTGCTCATCGACTCGGGCTCGTCGGCCACCGAGCACCTGCCGCTGGGGTTCGCGCGCTCGACGTTCCGGTTCGCCTCCGCCGCCGGGCGCCTGCACGACGTGCTGGAGGTCGCCGGCCTGCGCGTGGCGACGAGCTACCCCGTCCTCGTCGAGCGCTACCTGGTGGAGCGGGGCGTGGCGGCGAGCGCGATCGTGCGGCTCGACGGGGCGGTCGAGTCGGCCATCCGGCTGGGGGTCGCCGACGTCATCGCCGACGTCGTCGAGACCGGCTCGACCCTGCGCGCCGCCGGCCTCGAGGTGTTCGGCGACCCGATCCTGCGGTCCGAGGCCGTGCTGGTCCGCCGCGCCGACGCCGACGCCCCGGCCGGGCTGGACGTGCTGACGCGCCGCATCCAGGGCGTCATCACGGCCCACGAGTACGTGCTGATGGACTACGACGTGCCGATCTCGGCCGTGGATCGCGCGGTCCGCATCACGCCCGGCCTGGAGTCCCCGACGGTCTCGCCGCTGCACGACAAGCAGTGGTGCGCCGTGCGGGCGATGGTCCCGCGGGCGCAGACCAACCGGGTGATGGACGAGCTCTACGAGGCCGGCGCGCGGGCGATCATCGTCACCTCCATCCACGCCTGCCGCCTGTGACCCCACCGCCGGGGGCCGACGACCGGCCGTTCCGGCCGCGGTTCGCCCGCGTGGTGAACCTCGTCATCGGCGGGGCGGTGCTCGTCCTGACCGCGCTGCTCGTCGGCGCTCTCACCGACGTGCCGTGGGGCGACCGGGTCGGCATCGGCCTCGTCGGGCTCGCAGTGGCCTGGTTCTGCTGGCGGGAGGCCGCGGTCGTCGCGCGGCCCGACGAGGCCGGGCTGACGGTGCGCAACCTCGTCGTGCGCCGGCGCCTGGCCTGGGCGCAGATCGTCGACGTGCGGTTCGGCGAGGGACGGCCGTGGGTGCAGCTGGACCTGGCGGATGGCGACACCCTCGCGGTCATGGCGATCCAGCGGGCCGACGGCGCCGCCGCCCGGCAGGAGGCACGTCGCCTGGCGACCCTCGTCGCACGCCACACCGCCACCGGCCACGACGACTAGGGCGTGCGGACCCCTACGCTGGGCGCGATGGCCCCCTCGATCGATCCCGCCGAGCGCCTGCTCGACCTCGTCATCGCCCTGGTCAACACCTCGGGCCGCATGACGAAGCAGCAGGTGCGCTCGTCCGTGGCCGGATACCAGGACGCGGTGTCCGACGAGGCCTTCGAACGAATGTTCGAGCGTGACAAGGACACGCTGCGCGAGCTCGGCGTGCCGGTGCTGACGGTCACCGATGCCCGCCACGGCGACGACGTCGGCTACCGGATCGACGTCGACGCCTACGCGCTGCCTCCCGTCCAGCTGACCCCAGCGGAGCTGGGCGTGCTGTCGGTGGCGGTCCAGGTGTGGCAGGACGCGACGCTGCGCGCCGACACGACGCGGGCGCTGACGAAGCTGCGCGCCGTGGGGGAGGGGCCGTCCGCGACCGACCTGCTCGCCGGCCTGGCACCGCGGGTGCGCGCCGACGGCTCCGCGTTCGGGCCGCTCGTCGAGGCCGTCCAGGAGCGGCGCGCGGTGCGGTTCACCTACCGGGCGGCCTCGTCGGGCGAGGTCCGTGAGCGCACCGTGGAACCGTGGCGGCTGCTCGCGCGCCGGGGCGGCTGGGTGCTCGTCGGCCTGGACCGCGACCGTGGCGCGTCGCGGTCCTTCCGGCTGGGCCGCATCCAGGGCCGGGTTCGGCCGGTGGGCGCTCCGGGGGCCTTCGAGCCGCCCACGGACGCGCAGCTGGCGGACGCCCTCGCGGCCTGGACGCAGGGCCCCGAGCGCACCGCCGCCCTGGCCGTGCTGCCGGACCGAGCCGCCGCCCTGCGTGCCAGGGCGGTGGACGACGAGGCCTTCGACCCCGACGCGGTGCCGGGTGCGCGCGAGGTGCTCGCCGACCGCGACCTGGTGCACGTCCGGTACCGCTCCACGTGGGAGCTGGCCGAGGAGGTCGTCGGCTACGGCTCCGCCGTCGTCGTGCTGGCGCCCGCCGGCGTGCGCGACGCCGCGCTCGACCTCCTGCGCACCGCCTCCAGGCTCGACATCCCTGCGGAGGTGCCCCGTGCCTGAGCGCGCCCCGGACCGGCTGCTGCGGATGCTCGGCATGGTCGCCTACCTCGACGCGCACGACGACGTGGCCGTCGACGACCTCGCCGCGCAGTTCGGGGTCACGCCGGACCAGGCAATCGCCGACATCGACACCCTCTGGGTGACCGGGACGCCCGGCTACCTGCCGTACGACCTCATCGACTTCGACGCCACCGCGTACGAGCGCGGCGTCGTCACCCTCGTCGAGGCCCGCGGCCTGACCCGCCCGCTGCGGCTCGGCGGCCGCGAGGCGGTCGCGCTGGTCGCCGCGCTGCGGTCGATGGCCTCGTCCCTGGGACCGGCACTGGACGACGAGCGCGCCGCCGCGCTGCGCTCGGCCCTGGAGAAGGTGACGGCCGCGGCCGGCGACGCCGCCGCCGCGGTCGACGTGCAGCTGCCCGCCGCCGCCACGCCCCAGGTGGCGGCCGCGATCGGCGACGCCCTCGCGCGCGGCCGCCGGCTGCGCATCCGGTACGTCGACGCCGGCGACCGCACGAGCGAGCGCGAGGTCGACCCGGTGCGGCTCGTCACCGACGACGAGCGCCGCTACCTGCTCGCCTGGTGCCGCGCCTCCCAGGGCGAGCGGCTGTTCCGGGTGGACCGCGTGGTCGCCGCCGAGGTGCTCGACGCCCCGGCCGAGGAGCACCCGCTGCCGGAGCGCGCCGAGGTGTTCACCCCGGACGGCGGGGAGCCCGTCACCCTGCACCTGGCCAGCCAGGGGCGCTGGATCGTCGAGACGACGCCGGCCGAGGCGGTGCGCGACCTGCCGGACGGCTCCTTCGAGGTCGACCTGCGGGTGGTCCAGCCGGCCTGGCTGCGGCACCTGCTGCTGCAGGCCGCCCACACGGTCATCGACGTCCGGCCCGCCCAGGTGGCGCACGACGCCGCCGCCTTCGCCCGCCGCGCGCTGGCCGCCTACGCGCCGCTGCTCCCGCCCGGAGAGGGGGGCTGAGGCCGTGCCGTGGGTGATCGTCTGGCCGGTGCTCGTCGCCGCCGCGCTCGTCGGCGGGTTCCTCCTGGGTCGCGACCTGTGGCGGCGGGGCAAGGCCCTGGCACGTGCGGCGGCACGGGCGGCCGAGGCCTCGGCGCGGATCACGCAGGACGCCGACACGCTGGCCGACGAGGCGGCGGCGCGCCACCCGGTCCCGCCCGTGGCCCTGCTCCGCGACCGGGCGGAGCTGCGCGCGGACCTCGAGTCGGCGCGCCAGGCGCGGGACCGGGTGCTCGACGAGCGGCACGCACGCCTGCGGCGGGTCATGGCCCGCTGGCCGGAGCATTGGTGCTGAGGGCTTCGTCCGGCCTGGCCATAGACTCGAGACACCCGAGCGAAGGCGGAGTGCGTGATGTTCAGAGACCTGGGCGCGCCGGAGATCATCCTGATCCTCGTCGTCGTCGTGCTCGTCTTCGGGGCGAGCCGGCTCCCCGGCGTCGCGAAGGCCCTCGGCCAGTCGCTGAAGATCTTCAGGAACGAGGTCAAGGGCCTGTCCGACGACTCCAAGCCCGCCGACAAGGACACCCCGAAGGACGAGCCGGGCGACGGCTCCGCTCCCAAGGCCTGAGCCCGTGGCGGGCCACCACCCGCCGGCCCCGGATGCCGCGCGGATGCCCCTGGTCGCTCACCTGCGGGAGCTCCGCAAGCGGCTCTTCCGCATCGCCATCGGCCTCGTCGTCGGCATGGTGGCCGGCTGGCTGGTCTACACGCCGGTGTTCGAGGCGCTCATCAAGCCGCTGCACGCCGCCGCCGCGGCGCGCGGTGACCTGGTCGCCATCAACTTCAGCGGGCTCGCGGCGTCGCTCGACATGCAGGTGCAGGTCTCGATCTTCCTCGCGGTGCTGCTGACCAGCCCGTGGTGGATCTACCAGGTGTGGGCCTTCGTGACGCCCGGGCTGACGCGGCGTGAGCGACGCTACGTGGTGGGCTTCCTCGGCACGGCCGTGCCGCTGTTCGCCGTCGGCGCGTGGTTCGCGTGGTGGATGCTGCCGCACGCGGTGGCGATCCTCACGTCGTTCACGCCCGCCGGGGCGATGAACCTCATCGACGCCCCGACCTACCTGTCGTTCGTCATGCGGCTGGTGCTCGCCTTCGGCGTCGCCTTCCTGCTGCCGGTGATCATGGTGGCGCTCGACCTGGTCGGGGTGGCGCGCTCCCGGGTGTGGATCCGCAGCTGGCGCTGGGCGGTGGTCGTCATCTTCGTGTTCGCCGCCGTGGCGACGCCGACGCCCGACGCCATCACGATGCTCTTTGTGGCGATCCCCATGTGCGGGCTCTACTTCGGCGCGCTGTGGATCTGCGTCGTCCACGATCGCCGCGTCGAGCGGCGCCGCGCCGAGGAGGTCGCCGCGTGAGCGCCGTCGGGGTGATCGTCAACGGCGCCGCCGGCGCGCGCGACGTGCTGGCCACCGGGAGGCGGGTCCACGAGCTGCTGCAGGCCGCCGGGCACACCGTCGTGGACTACTCCGCGCCGACGCTGGCGCAGGCGACCGACCGGGCGCGCGCCGTGGCCACGGCGGGGCTCGCCGGGCTCGTCGTCGTCGGCGGCGACGGCGCGGTGCACCTCGGGGTCAACGTCGTCGCCGGCACGCACCTGCCGCTGGGGATCGTGCCGGCGGGCACCGGCAACGACATCGCCCGCGCGCTGCGCGTCCCGAGCCACGTCGACCGCGCCGTGGCGGACATCGTCGCCGCGCTGGCGACCCGTCCGCGGTCGCTGGACGCCGTGCGCGTCGGACGACCCGACGCCGCCGCCTACGAGTGGTTCCTCGGGGTGCTCTCGTGCGGCATCGACGCGGCGGTCAACGCCACGGCGAACGCCTACCGCTGGCCGTCCGGCCACCTCAAGTACCTGCGCGGGGTGGCCGCCGAGCTGCCGCGCTTCCGTCCCTACGGGTACCGCGTCCGGATGGACGACGACGTCTGGGAGTCCGCCGGCTCGCTCGTCGCGATCGCGAACATCCCCTGGTTCGGGGGTGGGCTGAAGATCGCGCCCGACGCCGATCCCGAGGACGGGCTGCTCGACGTCGTCGTGGCCGGGCCGTTGACCAGGCACGGCATCCTGGCGATCTTCCCCAAGGTCTACTCGGGGGCGCACGTCGGGCATCCGGCCGTCCAGGTCTTCCGCAGCCGCGCGGTGACGATCGAGCCGGTCGCGGCGCTCGGGGCGCACCCGCCCGTCGCGTTCGCCGACGGGGAGCGGATCGGCCCGCTGCCGCTGCGCCTCGAGGTGGTCCCCGGCGCGCTCGACGTGCTGCACTGACGCCCTGCCTAGGGTGGGACCGTGGCCCGTCCCTCCCCGCGCCGTCGACCGCTGCCCGACGAGCCGACGCCCGCGGAGCGGTACGCCGCGTTCCGCCGCGGCACGGCGGGCCCCGGCACGCAGCTCGCCCGGTTCGCGGGCACCCTCGGCTTCCAGCTCGACCCGTTCCAGGTCGACGCCTGCGAGGCGGTCGAGCGCGGCCAGGGCGTCCTCGTCGCGGCGCCCACCGGCGCCGGCAAGACGGTGGTCGGTGAGTTCGCCGTCCACCTGGCCCTGGCGACCGGCCGGAAGGCCTTCTACACGACGCCCATCAAGGCCCTCTCGAACCAGAAGTACGGCGACCTCGTGCGCCGCTACGGCCCCGAGCGCGTCGGCCTGCTGACCGGCGACGTCACGGTCAACGGGGAGGCCGACGTCGTCGTCATGACGACCGAGGTGCTGCGCAACATGCTGTACGCCGGCTCGGCGACGCTGGCCGGCCTCGGGTTCGTCGTCATGGACGAGGTCCACTACCTGGCCGACCGGTTCCGCGGCCCGGTGTGGGAGGAGGTGATCATCCACCTGCCGGCCTCCGTCCAGCTGGTCTCGCTGTCCGCGACGGTGAGCAACGCCGAGGAGTTCGGCGAGTGGCTGACCACCGTGCGCGGCGACACGGCGGTGGTGGTCGACGAGGTCCGGCCGGTGCCACTCGGCCAGCACGTGCTGGCCGACGGCGAGCTGCTCGACCTGTACGCCGGCACGGTCGACCCGACCGCCCCGGGGATCGACCCGCCGCTCAACCCGCTCCTCGCGCGGCGACGGCACCGCGTCGAGCCGGCCGGTCACGGGCCGGGGGACCGGGGGTTCCGGGGTCCGGGCGGGCGGCGTCCGTCCGGCCCGCACCGGCCGGGCAGGCCGACACCCCGGTTCGCCGTGGTCGACCTGCTGGCCGACGAGGGGCTGCTGCCCGCGATCGTCTTCATCTTCTCCCGCGCCGGGTGCGACGCCGCGGTGCAGCAGTGCCTGGCCGCCGGCGTGCGCCTGACCACGCCCGCGGAGTCGGCCGAGATCCGGCGCGTCGCCGAGGAGAGGATCGCTCCCGTCCCGCCCGAGGACCTCGACGTCCTCGGCTACTGGGGGTTCGTCGACGCCCTGCAACGCGGCCTGGCCGCGCACCACGCGGGCCTCCTCCCGCTGTTCAAGGAGACGGTGGAGGAGCTGTTCAGCCGCGGCCTGGTCAAGGTCGTCTTCGCCACGGAGACGCTCGCCCTGGGCATCAACATGCCGGCGCGCTCGGTCGTGCTGGAGCGGCTCGTCAAGTGGGACGGCAGCCAGCACGTCGACATCACGCCGGGGGAGTACACGCAGCTCACGGGCCGCGCCGGGCGGCGCGGCATCGACACGGAGGGCCACGCGGTCGTCGTCGACCACCCGGCGCTCGACCCGCACCACCTGGTCGGGCTCGCCTCCCGCCGGCTGTACCCGCTGCGCTCGAGCTTCCGGCCCACCTACAACATGGCCGTCAACCTCGTCGAGCAGCTGGGCCGGGAATCGGCTCGCGAGGTGCTCGAGACCTCGTTCGCCCAGTTCCAGGCCGACCGCGGCGTCGTCGGCCTGGCCCGCCAGGCCCAGTCGCAGGCCGAGGCGCTGGCCGGGTACGCCCAGTCGATGACGTGCGAGCGCGGCGACTTCGCGGAGTACTTCCGGCTCCGCCGTGAGATCGGCGACCTCGAGAAGGCCGACGCGCGCGGCCGGGCGAGCGACCGGCGCGCGGAGGCGGTCCGCTCGCTGGAGAAGCTCGCACCTGGCGACGTCGTCCGCGTGCCCACCGGCCGGCGCAGCGGCTACGCCGTCGTCGTCGACGCGGGCCAGCCAGGTGGCTTCGACGGGCCGAGGCCCGCCGTGCTGGGGGCCGACCGTACGGTCCGGCGGCTGACGGCCGCCGACGTCGGCGCGGGCGTCACGACCGTGGCGCACGTGCGCCTGGCCCGCGGCTTCAACGCCCGGGTCCCGGCCGACCGTCGCGACCTGGCCGCCCGGTTGCGCGCCGCTGTCGACGCCCTGGCGCCCGACGAGCGCGGCGAGCGGCGCCGCCGGTCGGCGACCACCGCTACCCACGACGACGAGATCGCCGCGCTGCGGCGCAGGATGCGCGCCCACCCCTGCCACGCGTGCCCGGACCGGGAGGAGCACGCCCGGTGGGCCGAGCGGTGGTGGCGCCTGGAGAACGAGCACGACGCCCTGGTGCAGCGCATCGCGGGACGGACGGGCTCGATCGCCGTCGTCTTCGACCGGATCTGCGACGTCCTGGTCCGGCTCGGGTACGCCAGACGTTCCGGTGACGGCCTGCAGGTCACTGCGGACGGTCACTGGCTGCGCCGCCTGTACGCCGAGAACGACCTGCTGCTGGCCGAGTGCCTGCGCCGCGGCGTCTGGGACGAGCTCGACGCCGCCCAGCTGGCCGCCGCGGTCTCCGTGCTCGTCTACCGCTCGCGGGCCGACGGCTCCGAGCCCCGCATCCCCGGCGGACCCGGCGGACGGCTGGGGCGCGCGCTGGAGGCGACGGCACGCACCTGGGGCGAGCTCGACGACCTCGAGAAGACCAACGAGCTGGCGACCGTCCAGCCCCTCGACGCCGGCATCGCCGAGGCGATCCACCGGTGGGCGTCGGGGCGGGGGCTCGACACCGTCCTGCGCGGCGGGGAGCTCGCCGCGGGGGACTTCGTCCGGTGGTGCAAGCAGGTGATCGACGTGCTGGACCAGGTGGCGCAGGCGGCGCCCCGGCCCGCGCTGCGGGCGACGGCGGCCCGAGCGGTCGAGGCCCTGCGCCGCGGGGTGGTGGCGTACTCGTCGGTCTAGCGGCCGAGCAGGGCCTACCGGCGGCGCCGCGCGCGACGGCCGGTGCCCTAGTGTGCAGCCGTGACCAGCACCCTGTACCGCAACGGCGTGGTCCACACGCCCGCCGACCCGTTCGCCGAGGCGATCCTCGTCGACGACGGCACGGTGGCCTGGGTCGGCTCCGAGGACTCGGCGTCCGGCTTCGCCGCCCGGGCCGACGTGGTGGTCGACCTCGACGGCGCCCTGGTCACGCCGGCCTTCGTCGACGCGCACGTGCACGTCCTGGAGACGGCGCTCGCCCTCGACGGCCTCGATCTCTCGGCCGCCGGCGGGGTGCACAGCCTGGCCGACGCGCTCGACGCGATCCACCGCGCGGCCGAGGCGCGAGCCGCCGGCGATGCGCCTCTGCTCGGCTTCGGCTGGGATGAGCACGCGTGGCCCGAGGGCCGCCGCCCCTCGCTGGCGGAGCTCGACGCCGCCGCCGGCGGCGCCCCGGCCTACCTCGCCCGGGTCGACGTCCACTCCGCCCTGGTGACGGGCACGTTCGCGGAGCGGGCGGGGCTGCGGCGCCTCACCGGCTGGCACGACGACGGCTGGGTGACCGGAGACGCTCACCACGTCGCGCGCGACGAGGCCCTCCGCCTCGCGCCCGATCGGCGCACCGCCCTGTACCGCTCCGCCCTCGCCCACGCGGCCGCACGGGGCATCGTGTCCGTCCACGAGATGTCGGCGCCGTTCGTCGACACCCGGGCGGGCCTGATCGAGCTGCTCGAGACGACGGCCACGGCGCAGTCGGGGCTGCCGCTCGTCGTGGGCTACCGGGCCGAGAGGTGCGTGACGGTCGACGACGCCCACGCACTGCTCGCGGCGATCCCCGGGCTGACCGGCATCGGCGGGGACCTCAACGTCGACGGCTCCCTCGGGTCCCGCACCGCGGCCCTGCGGGCGCCCTACGCCGACGCCGCCGGGGAGTCCGGCGTGCTGTACCTGACGGCGGAGCAGATCGCGAACCACGTCGCCGCCGTGACCCGTGCCGGCGTGCACGCCGGGTTCCACGTCATCGGCGACCGGGCGATGGACGAGCTGCTCCTCGGCCTCAAGGCTGCCGCGGACGTGGAGGGCATGGCGCGCGTGGCGGGCGCCGGCCACCGCGTCGAGCACGCCGAGATGATCGACGCCATGACGCTGGCCCAGCTCGTGCTCCTCGGCGCCCGGGTCAGCGCCCAGCCGGCCTTCGACGCGACCTGGGGCGGCCCGGACCAGCTCTACGCCGCCCGGCTCGGCGCCGGCCGGGCGGTCCTCCTCAACCCGCTGGCCGACCTCACCGCCGCCGGCGTGCCGCTCGCCTTCGGGAGCGACGCTCCGGTCACGCCCGTCGACCCGTGGGCGGGCGTCCGCGCGGCCGTGCGCCACACGGCCGCCGACCAGCGGATCTCGGGGCGGGCGGCGTTCCGCGCCGCGACGCGCGGCGGCTGGCGGCTGGCCGGCCTCGACGGCTCCGGGGCCGGGGAGCTGCGCATCGGCGCACCGGCCCACCTCGCGGTGTGGCGGGCGCCCGTGCTGACGGTCGAGCCGGGTCAGGGGCGCCTGTCGACGTGGAGCCCCGAGGCGCGGGCCGGCACGCCACTGCTGCCCGACCTCGCGCCCGACGCGGAGCCGCCGGTGTGCCTGCGCACGGTGCGTGACGGCGTGACGATCTTCGACGCGCTGGACTGACCCGGAACGGGCCCGAGTCGGGGCCCGATCCGGCCGGCGGGCGCGACACGCCGGGCGACACGCCGACGATCCCGGCTCAGCCGAGCCACAGGTTCCGGCCTCTGACCTGCGCAGATACGAGCAGGGCCCCGGTCCCGGCCGCTTGTTGCCGCGCCGCCGGACGGGTACGTTCTGACACGGCGCGTCGACCCGGTCACGTCCGCGACCGAGACAGGGGAGCGGACCGAGACACCCAGGGGGCGAGCCCGACCGGGCCCGTGTGTCCAACAGAGAACAGCCGCACCAGCGGCCGGTACGAAGGGCATACGGGCCGGTCGGTCGGGCATGAGCGCACATGCCGCTGCCGTACGCTTTCGCGGTGCCGCGCCCCGAACCGAACCGCCTGATCACGCTCGTCCTGGCGGTCACCGGGGGAGTGGCGACGCGGTTCGCGTTCCCGGATGCGGGCTGGTGGCCGCTCGCCTACGTCGGCACCGCCCTGCTGTTCCTCGCGCTGCGCCGCGACCGCGCGCGGTGGAACGCCCTCGTCGGGCTGGTCTGGGGCGTGGCGTTCTTCGCGCCCCTCATCACATGGGCGGACTCGGCGGTCGGCTGGATCCCGTGGCTCGCGCTGAGCGTGGTCGAGGCCGGCTTCGTCGCCCTGTTCGCCGCCGCCTGGACGTGGGCCCGGCGCGGCGAGGCCGTGTGGCGCAGCGCCGCGCTCCAGGTCGTCGTCTTCGCCGTCCTCTGGGTCGGCACGGAGGAGCTGCGCCAGGTGTGGCCGTTCGGCGGCTTCCCCTGGGGCCGGCTGGCGTTCTCCCAGGCCGACGCGCCAATGGCGGCCCTCATGTCGATCGCGGGCACGCCGCTGGTGTCGGCGGCGGTCGCCGGCGTCGGCGCGATGCTCGCCCGTTCGGTGCTCGCCGTGCGGCGCGGCACCATCGTCGGCACGTTCGGGTGGCTCGCGGGCGGCGTCGCGCTGCTCGCCGTCGGGCTCGTCGTGCCCCTGCCCACGCAGGCCCAGGACGGGGAGCTGAAGGTCGGTGCGGTCCAGGGGAACGTGCCCGGCCAGGGGGTCGACGCCTTCGGGAACGTGCCGCGCCAGGTGCTCGACAACCACGCCCAGGGCACGAAGGACCTGCTCAAGCAGGTGGCGCCCGGTGCGCTCGACCTCGTCCTGTGGCCGGAGAACGGCACCGACATCGACCCGCAGGTCGACCAGCAGGCGGCCGCGACGATCGACGACGCCGCCCGAGCCGTCGGCGCGCCGATGCTCGTCGGCACCGTGCAGTACCCGGACAGCGGTGGCCGGTACAACACCTCGGTGCTGTGGGAGTCCGGCAAGGGCGTCGTCGCCAGCTACACCAAGCAGCGGCCGGCGGCCTTCGGCGAGTACATCCCGATGCGCGGCTTCGTCCGGCTCTTCTCGTCGGACGTCGACAAGGTGACGCGTGACATGCTGCCCGGGCACAAGCCCGGCTACGTGCCGCTCGCCTCGCCGCGGCTCGGCCGCACCGTCGGGATCGGCGACGTCATCTGCTTCGAGGTCGCCTACGACGACCTGGTGCGCACCGCCGTGACGAGCGGCGGGGAGGTGCTCGTCGTCCAGACCAACAACGCGAGCTTCGGGTACACCGCGGAGTCCACGCAGCAGCTGGCGATGAGCCGGCTGCGCGCCATCGAGCACGGCCGCGCCACGGTCCAGATCTCGACCGTCGGCGTCAGCGCCGTCATCGCGCCCAACGGCGCCGTGCTGCAGCACACCGCGCTTTTCACCCCGGCGCAGATGGTCGCTACGCTGCCTCTGCGCGAGTCGTGGACCCTGTCGGACCGGCTGGGGCGGTGGCCCGCGTGGATCATCGACGCACTCGCGGTGTCCGTGGTCGTCACCGGCGCCGCCGGCGCGGCCCGCGTCCGCCGCTCCGACCGGAACGAGATTGCCGCATGAGCTCCGCCGCCCGACGAGTCCTCGTCGTCGTGCCCACCTACAACGAGCGCGAGAGCCTCCCGGGGGCGCTGGAGCGCCTTGCCGAGCACGTGCCCGACGCGGACGTCCTCGTCGTCGACGACGGCTCGCCGGACGGCACCGCGGACCTCGCCGAGAAGCTGTCCGAGGCAGACGTGCCCGCTCGCGGCCGGACCGCGATCCACGTGCTGCGCCGCACCAAGAAGGAGGGCCTCGGCCCGGCGTACCTCGCCGGCTTCGCCTGGGCGCTCGAGCGGGACTACGACGTCATCGTCGAGATGGACGCGGACGGCTCGCACCGCGCCCAGGACCTGCCGCGGCTGCTGGCCCGGTCCGACGAGGCCGGCCTGGTCATCGGCTCGCGCTGGGTCAAGGGCGGCACCGTCGTCAACTGGCCGCTGAACCGCGAGATCCTCTCCCGGGGCGCCAACCTCTACATCCGGATCGCGATCGGCACGTCCATCAAGGACGCGACCGCGGGGTTCCGGGCCTACCGCGCCGACCTGCTGCGTGTGATGCCCCTCGGCGACGTCTCGTCGCAGGGCTACGGGTTCCAGGTGGACATGACGTTGCGGGCCCGCAAGGCGGGCGCGCGCATCGTCGAGGTGCCCATCACGTTCGTCGAGCGTGAGCACGGCGTCTCGAAGATGAGCGGCGGCATCATCGGCGAGGCGCTCGTGTCCGTCGCCCGGTGGGGCGCAGCAGAACGCGCCCGCCAGGTGGCGGGCGCGTTCCGTCGGGTGTTGCCGAAGGCCTGAGCCTCAGGCGCTGCGGCGCAGCTTGCCCGCGCGCAGCAGGTCGAGCCGCTCGTCGAGCAGCTCCTCGAGCTCGCCGATCGTGCGGCGCTCGAGCAGCATGTCCCAGTGCGTGCGCGGCGGCTTGCCCGCCTTCGCCTCGGGCTTCGACGCGTCACGGAGGATCGCCTCGGCGCCGCAGCGGCACTCCCAGACCACCGGGACGTCGGCCTCGACCGAGAACGGCAGGATGATCGTGTGCCCGTTGGGGCAGTCGTAGTACGCCTGGAGCCGAGGGGCGAAGTCGACGCCGTCCTCGGTCTCCATGCTGTGGGACCCGATGCGCATGCCACGCAGGGATCGATTCGCCATGGGGGAGCCTCCGTGCCGTTCCGGGCGTTGGGACCTAAGACCTTCCGCACCCCTCAACGGGGCAGGGCCCCGCAGTGTTCCGTGCGCGCGGTGAATGTCTCGTGAAGTCAGCCGGCGAGGAGCTCGCGCAGCGCCTCGACGACGAGCGCGTGGTCCTCGAACCCCTTGAGGCCCGAGACGGCCGCGACGCCGACGATCCCGACGCCGGCGACCCGGATCGGGAAGGCCCCGCCGTGCGCCGCGAACTCCTGCAGGGGGAGCTGGGTCGCGGCCTCGAAAGTCGTCCCACGACCTTCGTGCCGCAGCCCGACGAGGTACGACGAGGCGCCGAACCGGCGCACCACGCGGCCCTTGCGCTCGAGCCACGAGTCGTTGTCCGGCGCGCTGCCGGGCCGGGCCGCGTGGAACACCTCCTGGTCGCCGAGCCGGATGTCGATGGCGATGCCGAGGCCGCGCTCGACGGCCTTGGCGTAGAGCAGCGTGCCGAGGCGCCAGGCCTCGTCGTACGAGAACGCGGGAAGGACGAGGTCCCGTTCCTCCTGCTCGACGCGGGCGATGGTGGCGGTCAGGTCATCGGTCACGGGCCGATCCTGCCACCGCTCGGGCCGGACGCGGTCCCGGCAGGATCGGAGAAGCGACGCGTCACCGGCCGCGGCTAGCCTGGCGCGCATGCCCGCCGCCGACAGCCACGACCGGATCCGCGTCCACGGCGCCCGCGAGAACAACCTGCGCGACGTCTCGATCGAGATCCCCAAGCGCCGCCTCACCGTGTTCACCGGCGTCTCCGGCTCGGGCAAGAGCTCGTTGGTGTTCGACACCATCGCGGCCGAGTCGCAGCGGCTCATCAACGAGACCTACAGCGCCTTCGTCCAGGGCTTCATGCCGAGCCTCGCCCGCCCCGACGTCGACGTCCTCGACGGGCTGACTACGGCGATCATCGTCGACCAGCAGCGGCTGGGTGGGGACGTCCGCTCGACCGTCGGCACCGCGACCGACGCCAACGCGCTGCTCCGCATCCTCTTCAGCCGGCTGGGGCAGCCGCACGTGGGCCCGCCGAACGCCTTCTCGTTCAACATCGCCTCCGTCCGCGGCGGAGGGTCGATCACGGTCGAGCGCGGTGCGGCGAGGACCGAGTCGCGCTCGTTCACGCGGCTCGGCGGCATGTGCCCGCGCTGCGAGGGCCGCGGCACCGTCACCGACATCGACCTGGCCCAGCTGGTCGACGAGTCGAGGTCGCTGGCCGACGGCGCGCTCACCGTCCCGGGCTACACGACCGGCGGCTGGAACTACCGGCTGTACGCCGAGTCGGGGTTCGTCGACCCGACGGTGCCGATCCGCGACTACACGCCGCAGCAACGGCAGGACCTCCTGTTCCACGAGCCGACGCGGATGAAGATCGCCGGCATCAACATGACGTACGAGGGCCTGGTGCTGCGCGTCCGGCAGTCCTACCTGTCGAAGGACGTCGACTCCCTGCAGCCGCACATCCGGGCGTTCGTCGACCGGGTGGCGACCTTCTCCGCGTGCCCCGACTGCGGCGGCACGCGGCTGAGCGAGTCGGCGCGGTCGTCGCTGATCCGGGGGAAGAGCATCGCCGACGTCTGCGCGATGCAGGTCAGCGACCTGGCCACCTGGCTGCGGGAGGTCGACGAGCCCGGCGTCGCGCCGCTCCTGGCGGGGTTGCAGCAGATCCTCGACTCGTTCGTCGACGTCGGCCTGGGCTACCTCTCGCTGGACAGGGCCTCCGGGACGCTGTCGGGCGGCGAGGCGCAGCGCGTCAAGATGGTCGGCCACCTGGGCTCGTCGCTGACGGACGTCACCTACGTGTTCGACGAGCCGACGGCCGGCCTCCACCCGCACGACGTGCGCCGCATGAACGACCTGCTGCTGCGGCTGCGCGACAAGGGGAACACCGTGCTCGTGGTCGAGCACGAGCCGGAGACCATCGCCGTCGCCGACCACGTGGTCGACCTCGGTCCGGGGGCCGGCGCGGCCGGGGGCACCATCTGCTTCGAGGGCAGCGTGGCGGGCCTGCGCGCCAGCGGCACGACGACCGGGCGCCACCTGGACGACCGCGCGGCCCTGCGGCCGACGGTCCGCCGGGCCAGGGGAGTGCTGCCCGTCCGCGGCGCCTCGGCGCACAACCTGCGCGACGTCGACGTCGACATCCCGCTCGGCGTGCTCGTGGTCGTCACCGGAGTCGCGGGGTCCGGCAAGAGCTCGCTCGTGCACGGCTCCCTCCCGTCCGCCGCGGGCGTCGTCTCGGTCGACCAGGGCGCCATCAAGGGCTCGCGGCGCAGCAATCCCGCCACCTACACGGGCCTGCTCGACCCGATCCGCACCGCGTTCGCCAAGGCCAACGGCGTGAAGCCCGCGCTCTTCAGCGCCAACTCCGAGGGCGCGTGCCCGGCGTGCAACGGCGCGGGCGTCATCTACACCGAGCTCGCCGTCATGGCCACCGTCGCCACCACGTGCGACGAGTGCGAGGGCAAGCGGTACCAGGCCGAGGTGCTGCAGTACCGCCTGGGCGGCCGGGACATCGCCGAGGTGCTCGCGATGCCGGTGTCCGAGGCGGAGGCATTCTTCGCCACCGGCGACGCCCGCGTGCCGGCGGCGCACACGATCCTCACGCGCCTCTCCGACGTCGGCCTGGGCTACCTGACGATCGGCCAGCCGCTGACCACCCTCTCCGGCGGCGAGCGGCAGCGGCTGAAGCTGGCGACGCACCTGGGGGAGAAGGGCGGCACCTACGTCCTCGACGAGCCCACGACGGGACTCCACCTGGCGGACGTCGACCAGCTCCTCGGCCTCCTGGACCGGCTCGTCGACGCGGGCAAGTCGGTGATCGTCGTCGAGCACAACCTCGCGGTCATGGCCCACGCCGACTGGATCATCGACCTCGGCCCTGGCGCCGGCCACGACGGCGGGCGGGTCGTCTTCGAGGGCACGCCCGCGGACCTCGTCGCCGCCCGATCCACCCTGACGGGGGAGCACCTCGCGGCCTACGTCTCCTGAGCGCGGCCGCGCGGCGTGCAGGTGTCAGGCGGGGGCCTCCGGGCCGCGGAGTCGGCCCATGATGTCGCGCAGGCGCAGGTACTGCTGCCATGAGCTCGGCAGCATCGACGCCGCCCAGGCGAAGTCGAAGACGTAGAGGACCACCGCGAGGACGACCCTATGGTCCAGGCCGCCGCGGACGGCGCTGACGATCGCGAAGACCTGCAGCGCCGCCGTCAGGCTGAGCGAGACCGCGACGTTGACGCTGTCGACGTCCGAGAGCCTGATGTTCCACCGGTTGAGAAGTCCGATGTGGCTCGTCGCGAGCGCCAGGTCCCGGCGTCGCAGCACGTCGACCTGCCGCTCGTACTCGTCGTTGTACTCCCGGTTGAACCGCAGGGTGCGCCCCGTCGACGCGGCGTACACCACGACGGTGACGGCGGCCATGACCAGGGCCGCGGCGAAGACCGGGAGGCTGAGTCGCGCCAGGAACACCAAGGTCCCGAGGAAGGCGATGAGCCCGGCGACGAGGTCCGGCACCGAGTACTCAAGGAAGTCGACGACCTCTCGCAGCAGGTTCAGCCGCGCCGTGCTCGCAGACAGCCCAGCGTCCTGGGCGAGCGCCGCGGACCCGACACGTTCGTAGATCCGCGAGTACAGCCGCACGTCGTGCACGCGACGCGTCGTCCCGATCAGCATGGTCGACAGCCCGATCGCGGCGAGCACGACCAGCCAGCGCGAGGAGCCCGCGAGGAAGCCGTCAAGCGCACGCCCGATGACGAAGGGCAGGGCGACCTCGCCCGCGGTGACCGCCGCCACCATGAGGACGGAGAGCGCGATCCGTCCCCGATCGCGCGAGAGCACCGCTCCCACGGGGTCGGGCTAGGGGAGCGGCGCCACGGTGGCAGCCTCTGCCGCCACCTCCTGCACGGACCGGGACAGCAGGCAGAACTCGTTGCCCTCCGGGTCGGACAGCACGACCCACGACACGTCCGGGCCCTGGCCGACGTCGGTGCGCCGGGCACCGAGCGCCAGGAGCCGCGCGAGCTCGTGCGCCGTCGTCGTGCCGTCGGCGCGCAGGTCCAGGTGCAGCCGGTTCTTCCCGGCCTTCGGCTCCGGCACGGCGACGATGTCGATCGTCGGCCACGAGGCGTCCGACGGGGCGATGCTGACGATCTCCGGCTCGGCGTCGAGGATGCGCCAGCCGAGGACGTCGCACCAGAACTGTGCGACGACGTCCGGCCGGTGGGCGTCGATGACGATCGTGGCGATGCGGCTTGTCATGGGGCCCATCCTGCCCAGGTGTCGACGGCGCCGCCTGGCGCCGGCCGGTGGCGCGACGGTGGCGGTGTCGAACGGATGGGACGTGGCCTCGGCCGGTTAGTGTCCGGGCATGAGCCGAGGGAGCATCCGCGCAGTCCACGTCGCGACGTTCACCGTCGCGGCCTTCGCTGTGGTGTTCCAGCTCGTGCTCGTCGTCCAGGGTCACTCGCCGCTCGTTCCCGAGCTGAGACCGAGCACCGCTGAGGCCGTGCGGCGCTTCTTCTCCTTCTTCACCATCCAGTCGAACCTGCTCGTGGCCGCCACGACACTTCCTCTCGTGGCGGGACGCGGCGCACAGGGCCGCGTGTGGGCAGTCGCACGCCTCGACGCCGTCGTCGGGATCACCGTGACGGGAGTCGTCCACCTGGTGCTCCTGCGCCCGATCCTGCACCTGGCGGGGGTCGACTGGTGGGCGGACCTGCTGCTGCACGCCGTCGTGCCGGTGCTGGCGGTGGCAAGCTGGCTCGTCGTCGGGCCGCGCGGCCGCGCGCGTCCCCGGGACGTGTGGCCCGCCCTGGCGTGGCCGGTGCTCTGGCTCGTCGCGACCCTCGCACTCGGTCCGGCGGTGCGCTGGTATCCCTATCCCTTCCTCGACGTCGCCACGCACGGGCTGGCGCAGGTGCTGCTGGTGTGCCTGGTCGTGGCTGTGCTCTTCGTCGGCCTCGCGCGCGGCGCCGTCGCGCTCGACCGCCGACTCCCGCAGCGGGCCGCGGCCGAGAGCTAGCAGCCCTCGTCCTGGCGGGTCGAGACGAGTCCGCTGATCGCATCGAGCCCGTCGTGATCAACCGCCGATAATGCCGATTATGTCATTTCGACCGTGACACGAGCGGGTGGACCGCTCCCCTCCGGCTCAAGGCCCCGGGGCCGCGCGCCGATCATGGCCGCATGCCCGACATCGATCCCCAGGTGCGCGACCGCAACGCGAACTACGGCGCCGCGCCGGCGAGTGCGCAGCCCGAGGTCCGTCCGGAGCGGGGCCGCTCCGGACGAGGTGCGGAGATCGCGGTGCGCGCCCTGTGGCTGGCACTCGGCTTCGCGCTCGGCGTCTCCGCCGGCCTGCTGTGGGCCGGGTCCGTCATGGCGGGCGGCTGACGCACCCACCCGGTCCGCGCCGACCCTCAGGCGCCGACCGCCAGCAGCAGCTCGTACCGCTCCTCGACGAGCGCCGTGTCGCGCGGGAGGTGCTGGCGCACCCCGGTGCGCCGGAACCCGGCACGCACGTACAGGTCCCCCGCCGCCGTGTTGCCGTCGAGCACCCACAGCGACATCGTCCGTGCCCCGTCGAGGCACGCCTGGTCCCGCGCTGCGTCGACCAGCGCCCAGCCGATGCCGCGCCGACGCGCCTCCGGCGCGACCCACAGCGACACCAGGTGCCGGTCGTCCACCGGTGAGCCGGGCTCCTGGATGAGGCTGACCATCCCCCGCGGCACGCCGGCGTCGTCGAGCGCGAGCCACGTCGGGGTCGCCCGCAGCCGCATCCGCCAGTGCGCCTCCGTGAATCGCTCCTCGCGCCCGGCGGTCGAGCCGAAGCTGTCCGGTGCGTCGTGCAGCGCGCGCAGCCTGACCTCACGGACGGCGCGCCACGCATCCTCGCCGACACGGACAATCCTCACCGTCACAGCATGCCGCACCCGCAGCGTGTTCGCGTCGACCGAACCGCCCGGTGTTGGTGCAGGTCAACCGCTACATGGCCGCGCCGGTAGGACCAACGGCCGCCCCTCCCCTCCCCCGTCGGGGAATTCCGCGACGGTGGGACGCGGCTTTCCGCGAGGCCGTGGGGCCACTACGGTGCAGGGGTGCTCGTGCTCGGTGTGTGCAGCCTCAAGGGCGGTGTGGGCAAGACCTCGGTGACCTTGGGACTCGCCTCCGCGGCGCTCGAGCGGGGTGTGCGCACCCTCGTCGTCGACCTCGACCCCCAGGGCGACAGCACCATGGCGCTCGGCGTCGAGCGCCCCGACGGCGACGTCTCCTACGTGCTCGACGAGCCCAGCGGCGACACCGTCAAGGCCGCCACGGCGGTCGCCGGGTGGGCGGACGACGGCCTCGACGTGCTCGTCGGCTCGGAGCGCACCGTGCTGCACGACCGCCTCGACGACAGCGACCTCGACCGCCTGGGCTCGGCCCTCGCATGGCTGAGCGACTACGGGCTCGTCATCGTCGACTGCCCGCCGTCGCTCGGCGGCCTCACCCGCACCGGCCTGGCGGCCTGCGACCGCGCCGTCGTCGTCACCGAGCCCGGGCTGTTCTCCGTCATGGCCGTCGGGCGCGCGCTGCGGACGGTCGACGAGCTGCGCCGCGGCCCGGCGCCGGCGCTCCAGCCCCTCGGCATCGTCGTCAACCGGGTCCGCGCCCGCTCCATCGAGCAGGCCTACCGGCTCGAGGAGCTCCAGTCGCTCTACGGACCCCTGCTGCTGACGCCCCCCATCCCGGAGCGCGCCGCGCTGCAGCAGTCGCAGGGGGCCGCGCGCCCCATCCACAGCTGGCCCGGCCCGGCCGCCGACGAGCTGGCGGGCGCCTTCGACCTGCTGCTGGACCGCGCGCTGCGCGCGCCCAAGACGCGCTGACCGCCTCGGCGGCGGCGGCGAGCCTCAGCCGGCGGTGCGCGCCTGGCGGCGGGCGGCGAGCTCGTCCACTCCCGTGAACGCCGGCACCTCGTCCTCCGCCCGCTCCTGCGGCATCTGGGCGAGCGTGCCCTCGACCTCGCGCCACACACGACCGACCGCGATGCCAAAGACGCCCTGGCCCCCCTGGACCAGGTCGATCACCTCGTCGGCGGACATGCACTCGTACACCGACGCGCCGTCCGACATCAGCGTGATCTTCGAGAGGTCCTCGACGCCGCGCTCGCGCAGGTGCGTCACGGCGGCGCGGATCTGCTGCAGCGACACACCCGTGTCCAGCAGCCGCTTGACGACCTTGAGCACGAGGATGTCGCGGAAGCTGTACAGCCGCTGCGTGCCCGACCCGGTGGCGGGTCGCACGGACGGCTCGACCAGCCCGGTGCGAGCCCAGTAGTCGAGCTGCCGGTACGTGATGCCGGCGGCGTGGCAGGCGGTGGTGCCGCGGTAGCCGGCCGCGGTGTCGTCGAGGTCGACCAGGTCGTCGTCGAAGAGCAGGCCCTGTGCCCCCTCCGGCAGGACGGGCGCCTGGTCGGCGGTGTCCTTGGTGGTCACGGGGCCCTCCTGCGGTCCTCGGTGGGGTTCGTCGGCAACGGTAGGCCGCCGCCCGGGCGGGTGCAACGACGCTGCCTGGCGTGTCGCGCTCGGCGAGTCTCAGGTTCCACCTGAAGGTGAACCTGGAGTGGCGCCGGGCGTCTCCCCGGGGTCCTCGCCCGTCTCGAAGTCCTCCGCCGAGACCCGGTCCAGGAACTCGCGGAACTCCTCGATGTCCTCCTCCGCGGTGACGGTGCGGACCTCGACGCCAGCGACCGCCAGCACCTGCTCGGCACACAGCACGGGGCACTCGAACCGGAGCGCCAGGGCGATCGCGTCGCTGGCGCGCGAGTCCACCCGGCGCCCCGTGCCGAGGACCAGCGCGGCGTGGAACACGCCGTCGAGCAGCTGCGTGATCTCGACGCGCCGGACCGTGGTCCCGGCGGCCAGCAGAGCGTCCTTGAGGAGGTCGTGGGTCATGGGGCGGGGCGGCACGATGCCGGCCTGTGCCGTGGCGATCGCGCTCGCCTCCGCCTGGCCGATGAGGATCGGGACGAGCAGGCCGGACTCCGGGTCGAGGAGCAGCACCACGGTCTCGTCGTCACCGACGTGGGTGCGTACCCCGACGACCTCGACCTGGACCAGCCCGGTGCCGTCCGCCACGACTCCACCGTACGACGTGGCCGCCCATCCGCCACAGCGGCGAGCGGGCCGCGCGTCAGCCCTCGAGATCGGCGATCGCCGCGCGCACCAGGGCCGTGTGCATCTGGGTGCAGAGCTCGCCGAGCTCCGCCGCCAGGGTCGTGGCGCGCGCGCGGGCGGACGGGCTGCGCTGGCCCCGGACGGGTGCGACGACCTGCTCGACGAGGTCGATCTGGCGGTCCGCGGCGCTGCGGAACGCGCGCAGGTGCCGCGCGTCCAGGCCGTGCTCCGCCAGGCGGGCCGCGGCGCGCACGACGTCCCGGGCGTACAGGTCGAAGGCGCCGCGGCCGTTGGAGTGCAGCACGCCGTTCGCCACGAGGTCGGCCACGAGGTCGACCGGCACACCGGCCTCCTCCGCCAGCGCCTGGGTCGTCCAGCGTCGCGTCCCGGTGGCCGGGACGCCGTCGGTCGTCGCGAGGCGGGCCCGCGGCTGCTCGTCCTCCTCCCCCGCGTCCAGGGCGGCGAGCTGCTCGCCGATCACCTTGAGGGGCAGGTACCGGTCGCGCTGGCAGCGCAGCACGTAGCGCAGCCGCTCGACGTCGGCCGGCGAGTACTGCCGGTAGCCGGCCGGCGTGCGCAGCGGCGTGACGAGCCCCTGCTCCTCCCAGAACCGCAGCTTCGACGTCGTCACCGCGGGGAACTCGATCTGCAGGGCCGCCAGCACGTCGGAGATGCGCATGGTGGCGCGCCGCGAGATGCCGCGCGGCCACGGCTCGGCGGTCGGGCGCTCCTCGCGCGCGCGAGGGCGGGTGTCGGTCGGTTCCGGCGCCCAGCCCTGCGGGGCGGCGCCGCCGGTGGCAGCACGGCTCACGCCGGTGCGCCCTCGCGATGCGGGCTCGGGTGGAACGTCATCCGGAACTTGCCGATCTGCACCTCGTCACCGGAGTGCAGCACGGCCTGGTCGATCCGCTGCCGGTTGACGTACGTCCCGTTGAGCGAGCCGACGTCCCTCACCCAGAACACCGTGCCCTCGCGGACGAACTCCGCGTGCTTGCGCGACACCGTCACGTCGTCGAGGAAGATGTCCGCCGCGGTGCTGCGACCGGCCGTCGTCCGCTCGGCGTCGAGGAGGAACCGCGCCCCCGCGCTCGGACCACGCTGCATGACGAGCAGTGCGCTCGTCGGCGGCAGGGCATGGACCGCGGCGACCTCGTCGGCGCTGAGGCCGAGCGCCGGCTCGACCTCGGGAAGCCCGGTCCCCGGGAAGGAGATGGTCGTCTCGGGCCCACGGTTCGGGTCCGGCGTCGGCTCGACCCGCGGCCGGTCGTCGCTCATCGAACCCCTCCCGTCACTCTCGTCCCACGTCACGGACCCCAGGGCCGGACCCCAGACACCCTATGCGGCCCCGGGCCTTGGGCGCAGCATCCGAGCGCGCTTTCGTCCGCCCGCCCGCCGGGACGTGGCCGGGAGGTCGTCAGGACGTCGTCAGGACGTGGTCAGGACGTGGTCAGGACGTGGGCACGGGTGCGGGCGTCGCGTACTTCGGCTCGGGCAGGTCGCGCAGCGCGGTGATCTCGACGTCCTGCACCTTCGTCACGTCGCCCGTCCCGCCGTCGTTGCGCACGTAGGCCAGGGCGCCGCCCGGGATCTCGAGCGCGGTCTGGATCGTGTCGGGATCGCCGATGACCAGCCACACGTACGGCGCCTTGAGCGTCTCGCCGTCGAGCTGGATCGCACCCGGCGCGCCGGTGAAGGCGCTGCTCGCCGTCACGCGTCGGTCGCCCACCTGGATCGCCTCGGCGCCCGCGTTCCGCAGCTCCTCGAGCATGTTGAGCATCGTCACGGGGCGGATCGACCCGTTCGGGTCCTGCAGCGAGACCCGCACGCCGGGGCCGACCGCCGGCAGCCGCCCCGAGAGGATGCCCTGCATGGCGGCGTTGCGCCGCGCGGCGTCGAGGGCGGCCTGGCGCGAGGTCGACCCGGACTCCAGCTGGTCCCGCTCGGCCTGCAGGTCCGTCGCCTCTCGCGAGAGCTGGTCGGCCCGGGCGCTCGTCTCGTCGAGGAGCCGCACCAGCTCGTCCGTCCGCAGGTCGGACAGGCTGGAGTCGCCCGCCTGGCGCATCTGCACGACGACGGCGAACCCGAGGACCGCGCACAGCACGCCGGCGAGGAGCTGGGCCCGGGTGGCGCGGGGGTGCAGCGCGGAGGCGAGCGCCGACCACCCGGTGAGCCGGGCCCGCGGCGTCGCGGCCTCGTCGCGCGCCGGGGCGCCGGCGTCGTCGGGCGTCCCTCCCGGCTGCGCCACCACCGGGTCCCGCCGCTCGTCGTCCGCCATGGTCACGCCCGGAACAGGTGCCGGCGGATCGAGGCCGCGTTGGAGAAGATCCGGATGCCGAGGACGACGACGACCGCCGTGGAGAGCTGCGTCCCGACGCCGAGCTGGTCGCCCAGGAACACGATGAACGCGGCGACGACGACGTTGGACAAGAAGGACGTGAGGAACACGCGGTCGTTGAAGATGCCGTCGAGCAGGGCCCGCAGGCCGCCGAACAGGGCGTCCAGCGCGGCGACGACTGCGATCGGCAGGTAGGGCTGCAGCTCCACCGGCACGGTCGGCTGCACCAGCAGGCCGACGACCACGCCGATGGCCAGCCCGAGGATCGCGATCACGGGACCTCCTTGTTGTCCGGCCCAGACTCTGGCACACGGGCGGTCGGCGTCGCATCAGCCAGACCCGCGGCGACGAGCGCGGCGTCCGGCACCGACGCCGAGCGCAGGCTCGTCCCGCCCGAGCCGGGCATGGACAGCGTGCGCTGCGACGAGATGCTCACGCCGATGCCGTAGGTGGCCTTGAGGGTGGCGATGTGCTGGCCCGCCGACGAGAGGGCGAGCCTGGTCTGCAGGTCCGCCGCGTTCCCGATGGCGTCCACCGTGTAGGGCCCGACGAGGGGCACCAGGTCGACCAGCACCGCGCTGCCCGCGCTGCGGATCGCCGTCGTGCCCGCGATCCGCTGGCCGTTGATCGAGATCGCCTCGGCGCCGGCCGCCCACAGGGCGTTGACCAGCACCTGCAGGTCCACGTCCTGCACCCGCAGGTCGAGGTTCTCGGGGTCGGCGGCGGCCGCCTGCGCGTCGGCGAGCACGACGCGCAGCCCCGGCCCGGTCACCGGCGCGACGCCGGCGGCGATCGACCAGCCCTGCGTGGTGGCGCGCAGCGCCGGGTTCTGCGCGCTCAGGGCCGCCTGCTGCAGCTGGGACACCTGCGCCGCGAGCTGCGCGTTCGAGGCCGTCAGCTGCTGCACCTGGTCCTTGCGCTCGCGCACCTGCGACTCGAGCAGCTGGCGCGCCTGCCGGTCGTCCGCCGTGGGCTGGCGGAGCGCGACGGCCGCGGCCGCGACGCCGACGCCGAGCACCGCCGCGACCACGACGACGCCGACCCACGCCACCCCCGCCCGGGCGCGCGGCCGAACCCCCGCGGCGCTCCGGCGGGCGGCCGCCTCGGCGTAGCCAGGGTCGAGCGGGCGGCGCTGCAGCTCGGTGAGCAGCGTCATCGACTCGTCGACCGGGCGCGGTGCCACCCCGGCGGGGGCGTGGCGCTGGGCCATCACGCGCCCCGCGCCGCCAGGACACGGCGGGCCTGGCCCGCGTACAGCGCCCCTGAGAACCAGTAGAGGCCGACGCCCCAGAGGGCGAACGCCCAGCCCAGGACGGTCGCCGCGGCCGCGAGCGGCCCGTGGAAGTGGCCCAGCAGCAGCAGCGGGAAGGCGTAGAGCAGCGCGAACGTACCGGCCTTGCCGGCCAGGTGGACCGGCAGGGGTCGGCGACCGGCGCGCGCGAGGACGAGCTGCACCGCCCCGAGGAGGACGTCGCGGAGCACGAGCACGATCACCAGCCACCACGGCACGACCCCGCGCCACGCGAGCGTCACGATCGTCACGAGGATGAACAGCCGGTCCGCCGCCGGGTCCAGCAGCTGGCCCAGCCGGCTGACCTGGTTCCACCGGCGGGCGACGACGCCGTCGAGCCAGTCGCTCGCCCCGGAGACCGCCAGCACCACCAGCGCCCACCCGTCACGGTGCTGCACCAGGAGGACCGCGAACACGGGCACGAGCAGCAGCCGCACGAGCGAGATGAGGTTCGGGACCGTGAGCACGCGCGTGCTCGCCCCCGCCTGCTCCGACACCCGCCGCCTCCCGCCCTCGTGACCCGCGCCCATGCTAGGGCGCCCGGACCCGTCGATCCGGTGACCCGTGCGAGGCTGGACGCATGGCGACGCTCAACGACCCCGACACCATCCGCAGGCTCGTCACCACCCGCGCCCGGTGGGCGGTCGTCGGGCTCTCGGGGAACGAGGCGCGCCCCGCGTACGGCGTCGCCGCGACGCTCCAGCAGCTCGGCCACGACATCGTCGCCGTCCACCCGCGCGTCGAGCCCGTGCACGGCGCCCCCGCCTACGCGACCGTCTCCGACGTGCCCGGGCACATCGACGTCGTCGACCTCTTCGTCAACGCCGACCGGGCCGGCGCCGTGGTCGACGAGGCCATCGCCGTCGGCGCCTCCGCGGTGTGGCTGCAGCTCGGCGTCGTCGACCACGCGGCCGCCGCCCGCGCGCTCGAGGCGGGCCTCGACGTCGTCATGGACCGGTGCCCCGCGATCGAGGCCGGTCGGCTCGGCCTGCTCCGGTAGCTCCCTACCACACGTGGGATGACCTGGGGTAGACTCCCCCGGTCGCAGTCCCCTGTGGGTCGAGGTCCTCGGGCCTGGAGTTCGTCAGGTCGTGGCCGCCGTCGGCGGCCGATGTGTCGGGGTTGTGCGACCGGCTGGGCGACTCCTTCGCCCGGGTGCGCTCCCCTCTCACCGAACGGTTCCCATGACCACCCTGCTGGACCCTGCCCTGCCCACGTCCTCGTTCGACGACCTCCCGCTGCCCGAGCCGGTGCGCCGCGCCGTCGCGGACCTCGGCTTCGCCGAGCCCACCACCATCCAGGCGGACGCGATCCCGGCGCTGCTCGCCGGGCGCGACCTCGTCGGCGTCGCGCAGACCGGCACCGGCAAGACGGCCGCCTTCGGCCTGCCGCTGCTCGCGCACATCGACCCCACGGTCGCGGCCGTGCAGGCCATCGTCCTGACGCCGACCCGGGAGCTCGCCCTGCAGGTGTCCGAGGCGCTGACCTCGTTCGCCCGGCACCTGGACGGCGTGTCCGTCGTCCCCGTCTACGGTGGCGCCCCCTACCTGCCCCAGCAGCGGGCGCTCGCCCGCGGCGCCCAGGTCGTCGTCGGCACGCCCGGGCGCGTCATCGACCACCTCGAGCGCCGCACGCTGGTCCTCGACCGGGTGGGCATGCTGGTGCTCGACGAGGCCGACGAGATGCTCCAGATGGGCTTCGCCGAGGACGTCGACAAGGTCCTCGAGTCCATCCCCGCCGGCCGCCAGGTGGCGCTGTTCTCCGCGACGATGCCGCCCGGCATCCGCCGCGTCGCCGACCAGCACCTCGTCGACCCGGTCCGCGTCTCGGTCTCGCGGCCCACGGCGACCGTCGACACCGTGCGCCAGACGTACGCCGTCGTGCCGCAGCGCCACAAGACCGGCGCGCTCGTCCGCGTGCTGGCGACGAGCGACGCCGACGGCGCCATCGTCTTCGTCCGCACCCGTCAGGACGCCGAGCGCGTCGGCAGCGAGCTCGTCGCGCGCGGCCTGCAGGCGGCCTACCTGTCCGGCGACGTCGCGCAGGGCGAGCGCGAGAAGATCGTCGACCGGCTGCGCAGCGGCGCGCTGCGCGTGCTCGTCGCCACCGACGTCGCGGCCCGCGGCCTCGACGTCGAGCGCATCGGGCTCGTCGTCAACCTCGACCTGCCGCGCGGCGCCGAGCCGTACGTGCACCGCATCGGCCGCACCGGGCGCGCCGGACGCAGCGGCGAGGCGATCACGTTCATCACCCCCGCGGAGCAGTCGAAGCTGACGCAGATCGAACGCACCACGCGGCAGCCGATCGAGCGCGTCGACGTGCCCACGCCCGCGCAGGTGTCGGCTCACCGAGTCACCGCGCTGCTGGCGCGCGCCGACGAGCGCGCGGCCGCCGGGCGGCTCGAGGTCGAGCGCACCGCGGTCGCCGAGTACCTCGGCGCCCACCCCGGCGTGGACGTCGCCGAGCTGCTCGCCGTGGTGACCGCCCTCGCCATCGGGGACGAGGGCCCGGCCGCGCGGCCCGAGCAGGGCGACGACCTCGACGACGCGCTCGCACGGATCGGTGAGGCGCCGGAACGGGCGCACCGGAGCGACTCCCCCGCCCGTCGGCGTCCCGAGGCATCCGGTCCCCGTTACCGCGTCTCGGTCGGCCACCGCGACGGCGTGCAGCCCGGCGGGCTCGTCGGCGCGCTCACGGGCGAGGGCGGTCTGACGGGCAAGGACATCGGCAAGATCGACATCTTCGGCAGCTTCTCGCTCGTCGACATCCCCGGCGGGCTCACACCCGAGGCGTTCGAGCGCCTGTCGCGCACGCGCGTCGCGGGCCGCCCGCTGCACATCCGGCTCGACACCGGACCCCGCGCGCCGCGCGAGGGTGTGGCCCGCCCGCCGCGCGAGGCCGGCCCTCACCGTCCGCACGACGCGGACCGGCCCCGCCACCTCCGCTCGCCCCGCCCGTAGCGGGCCGCGCCGCGGCGCCCTCCCTCAGTCGCGCGCCGCGGCCCCCGCGAACGCCTGCGCCGCCGCGACGAACGCATCGACGTCCGCCTCCGCGGTGTCCCAGGCGCACATGAGACGCACCTCGCCGCCATCCGCCCAGTCGTAGAAGTGCCAGCGCTCGCGCAGGTGGGCGGCCAGGTCGGCGGGCAACCGGACGAACACGGCGTTCGCCTGCGTCGCCTGCGTCACCGCAACCCCGGGCAGGGGCTCCAGGCCCGCGCGCAGCCGCGCGGCCATCGCGTTGGCCTGCCTCGCGTTCCGCAGCCACAGGTCGCCCTCGTAGAGGGCCAGCATCTGCGCCGAGGTGAACCGCATCTTCGAGGCCAGCTGCAGGTCGACCTTGCGCAGGAACTTCAGGCCCTCGGCCGCCGTGGGCTCCAGCACGACGACGGCCTCGCCGAAGACGGTCCCCACCTTGGTGCCACCGAGCGACAGCACGTCGACGCCGGCCTCGCCGGTCAGGGCCGCGAGCGGGACGCCCAGCGACGCGGCCGCGTTGGCCAGCCGCGTTCCGTCCATGTGCACCCGGAGCCCGATGCGGTGGGCGGCGTCGACCACCGCGCGCAGCTCGTCGACCGTGTACGCCGTGCCGAGCTCGGTCGACTGCGTGATCGACACGACCCCGGGCTCGGCCCGGTGCTCGTCGTGGGTGCCGACGCCGTAGCGCTCGACGAGCTCCGGCGTCAGCTTGCCGTCGGGCGTCGGCACGGCGACGAGCTTGAGGCCGCCGACGCGCTCCGGCGCACCGTTCTCGTCGGTGTTGATGTGCGCGGTCTCGGCGCAGAGCACCGCGCCCCAGCGCGGCAGCATCGACTGCAGAGCCACGACGTTCGCGCCGGTGCCGTTGAGCACCGGGAACACCTGCGCCGGCCGGCCGAGCCGGTCGGACAGCACGTCCTGCAGCCGCGCGGTGTACGGGTCCGCGCCGTACGCGGTGACGTGCCCCCCGTTCGCCTCGACGAGCGCGGCGAGCACCTCGGGGTGCGCGCCGGCGTAGTTGTCCGAGCCGAAGTCGATGCGTGCCGGGTCGTGGAGGAGGGTCACGACGACAGTCTTCCGCAGCGGGCGGCGTGCTCCGGACGGCGGCCGCCACCGCGGGTGCGATCCCGCGGCGGCACGACGAAGATCGAGGCGTACGCCACGGGCACCCCGGGAGGACGCGTGAGGCAGCAGGTCGACGCCGACGACGGACGCCACGAGACGCTCACCGAGAAGATGGACCGCAACTGGACCGAGCTGGTCCAGGAGCTGCGGGTCACCCAGACGGGTTCCCAGATCCTCGTCGGCTTCCTCTTGACGGTGCCCTTCCAGCAGCGGTTCACCACGCTCGACGCCTACCAGCGGACCCTGTACCTCGTGCTGGTGGCCCTGGCCGTGCTGGCCACGGCGCTCATCGTCACGCCGGTCAGCCTGCACCGGCTGCTGTTCCGGCACCGCCTCAAGCGGGAGCTGGTCGCCGCGGCCGACGGCTTCGCGCGCGCGGGGCTCGTCACGCTCGCGCTGGCGATGGTCGGCGTGGCCGCGCTGCTGTTCGACGTCGTCGTGTCGCGGGCCGCGGGGCTCGTCGCGCTCGGCGTGGTCGCCCTCGTCATCGTGGCGTGCTGGTGGGTGACCCCGCACCTCGTCGAACGCCGTGCCCGCGCCGCAGGCGTACCGCCACCCGGCGCCGGCCCGCACCGCCCGGAGGTGCCGCCGACGGCCTGACCGCGGACCCGTTCTCCGCACCACGACCAGGACCGGAGATCATGGACGACGACGATGAAGGAGAGGACATGACCGATCTTCCGAAGTTCACCATCCCCACGCTGACGCCCGACGAGGGCGCGCAGACCGCAGCCGTGCTCCAGGAGCGGCTGCACTCGCTCAACGACCTGCACCTGACCCTCAAGCACGTGCACTGGAACGTGGTCGGCCCGAGCTTCATCGCCGTGCACGAGATGCTCGACCCGCAGGTCGACGCCGTGCGCCTCATGGTCGACGCCCTCGCGGAGCGGATCGCCACGCTCGGCGTCTCCCCCGTCGGCACCCCGGGCGCGCTCGTCGCGAGCCGCACCTGGGACGACTACCCGATCGGCCGCGGCACCACCACCGACCACCTCGCCGAGCTCGACAAGGTGTACGCCGGGGTCATCGCCTCCCACCGATCGGCCGCGGCCGCCACGGAGAAGCTCGACGTCGTGACGAACGACCTGCTCATCGGCCAGCTGCACGACCTCGAGAAGTTCCACTGGTTCGTGCGGGCCCACCTGGAGAGCGCAGCCGGAGCCCTGGGCACCGCATGACGGACGTCGACGCCGACGCGGACCTGCGGACCGCCAGGCCGCAGGCCCGCGCCGACACCTCCAACCCCCTGGGTGCGGCGACGGCGCACCTGCACTACGCCGCCCGGCTCGAGGACGCCCTCGACAAGCGGGTCGCCGGCGCGCTGCGCGGCAGGGGCTGGACGGTGCGTGTCGAGCCCTACCCGGGCTACGGCACGCCCCGCTGGATCCGCGTGCTCGCCCGGACGGTGCTCGCCGCGCCGGAGGTGCCCGACGAGGAGCTGCCGGGCACCGGCGCGGCGCAGGCCGGTGGCGACTGGCACGGGCCGGAGGCCCCGGCCGTCCGCCCGTGGCGCGGCTTCCTCGTCGCCCCCGTGGCGGGTGCGCACGTCGAGGTCCGCGTCGGCTCGACCGTGCACCGCCTCGTCACGGACCGCGGCGGCTATCTCGACCAGGTCGTCGCGACGGACCTCGCCCCCGGGTGGCACGTCATCGAGCTCCGGTCGCAGGACGGCTCGACGGCCCTGGCCCCGGTGCAGGTGGTGGACCCCGCGGTGCGGACGGGCATCGTCAGCGACGTCGACGACACGGTCGTCATCACCCGCCTCCCCCGGCCGATGATCGCGGCGTGGAACGCGTTCGTGCGGCACGAGAACGCGCGCGAGGCCGTCCCCGGCATGCCCGAGCTCTTCGCGCGCCTGCTCGCGGACTCACCGAGCCTTCCGGTGCTGTACCTCTCGACCGGCGCCTGGAACGCCGCGCCGGCCGTCGGGCGGTTCCTGCACCGGCACCGCTACCCGCCGGGCACCCTCCTGATGACGGACTGGGGCCCGACGAACACCGGCTGGTTCCGTTCCGGGCGTCGCCACAAGGTCGCCCAGCTGCACCGGCTGTTCACCGAGTTCCCCGACATCCGCTGGGTGCTGGTCGGCGACGACGGCCAGCACGACCCGGAGATCTACGCGGGCGCCGCCCGGCGCTTCCCGTCGCACGTGCGGGCGATCCTCCTGCGCCAGCTGACGTTCGCCGAGCACGTGCTGTCCACCGGCACGCCCGGTCCCACGGTCGGCGGCGTGCAGGCAGAGCGCGCGGCCGCCGCCGAGCACGTGCTGGTGCTGCAGGGGCCGGACGGTCACGCGCTGGTGCGCCAGGTCGAGACCGCCGACCTGCACCTGCGCTGACGTCGTCGCGCTACAGGCGCGCCTCGTCGTCCCACTCGTCGGCCGCCGAGTCCTCGTCGTCGGGCTCGAGCTCCGCCTGGCGCAGGGAACGCGGCGCCCGGCCCACGTCACCCCCGGAGCGCGCGTCGGCGGCCTGGAGCTCGGCCTCCGACGGCACGGGGTCGGCGAGGTGCTCGGCCGCCGGGTCGGAGTGCAGGTCGCGCGTGCGATCCGTCATGACACGGTTGTACCCGGTCGGCGCCGCGCCCGCACCTGCCCTGGTGACGGCGCTGCGGGTACCGTGACGACATGCCCCAGGCCCCGTCGTCCCTCCCGGTCGTGCCGGTGGTGCCGGTCAGCGCGGCGATGCGCCGTGCCAAGGTCCGCGCCGCCACCGAGCACACCACGGTCGGCCTGGCGCAGCCGGGCCCCGGCGGCACGGTGACCATCGCGTGCGCGTGCGGCATGACGCTGACCAACGGCCCCACGTGGTCGCTCGACGAGCACATCCGGCTGCACCGCGCCGAGGCGCGCTTCCTGGCGCTCGCGCAGGCCGCTCCCCCGGGGATCCCGCGGCTGGTCGACTGGCCGTCGAGCCCCACCGCCTGAGGAGTGGTGACGGTGGAGCTGTGGCCGGGGCAGGCCTACCCGCTGGGGGCCACGTACGACGGCGCGGGCACCAACTTCGCGCTGTTCTCGGAGGTCGCCGAGCGCGTCGTGCTCTGCCTCATCGACGACGACGGCACCGAGACCCGGGTCGACCTCACCGAGGTGGACGCCTTCGTCTGGCACGGCTACCTGCCCGGCATCGCCCCCGGCCAGCGCTACGGCTACCGGGTCCACGGCCCGTTCGACCCCGCCCGCGGCCACCGCTGCGACCCCAGCAAGCTGCTCCTCGACCCCTACGCCAAGGCGATCGACGGCCAGGTCGACGGGCACGAGTCGCTGTACTCCTACCGGTTCGCCGACCCCACGGCCCGCAACGTGCTCGACTCCGCGGCCCACACGATGGTCGGCGTGGTGACCAACCCGTTCTTCGACTGGGGCCACGACCGCCCGCCGAGGCACGAGTACGCGGACTCGGTGATCTACGAGGCGCACGTCAAGGGGCTCACCAAGCGGCACCCGAAGGTGCCGGGCGAGCTGCGCGGCACCTATGCCGCGCTCGCCCACCCCGTGGTCATCGACCACCTGAGCACCCTGGGCGTCACCGCCGTCGAACTCATGCCCGTCCACCAGTTCGTCCAGGACCCGGCGCTGCGCGCCCGCGGCCTGGCGAACTACTGGGGCTACAACACGATCGGCTTCTTCGCCCCGCACAACGGCTACGCCGCCTACACCCGCGCCGGCCAGCAGGTGCAGGAGTTCAAGGCGATGGTCAAGGCGCTGCACGCCGCCAACATCGAGGTGATCCTCGACGTCGTCTACAACCACACCGCCGAGGGCAACCATCTCGGCCCCACGCTGAGCTTCCGCGGGATCGACAACGCCAACTACTACCGCCTGGTGGACGACGACCAGGCGCACTACTTCGACACGACCGGCACCGGCAACTCGCTGCTCATGCGGTCGCCGCACGTGCTGCAGCTCATCATGGACTCGCTGCGGTACTGGGCCAGCGAGATGCACGTCGACGGCTTCCGCTTCGACCTCGCGGCGACCCTCGCCCGGCAGTTCCACGAGGTCGACCGCCTGTCGGCGTTCTTCGACATCGTCCAGCAGGACCCGGTGGTCTCCCAGGTCAAGCTCATCGCCGAGCCGTGGGACCTCGGCGACGGCGGGTACCAGGTGGGCGGGTTCCCGCCGCTGTGGACCGAGTGGAACGGCAAGTTCCGCGACACGGTGCGGGACTTCTGGCGCTCCGAGCCCTCGACGCTCGGCGAGTTCGCCAGCCGGATCACGGGCTCCTCCGACCTCTACGAGCACACCGGGCGCCGGCCGCTGGCCTCCATCAACTTCGTCGTCGCGCACGACGGCTTCACGCTGGCCGACCTCGTCTCGTACAACGACAAGCACAACGAGGCCAACGGCGAGGACAACCGCGACGGCGAGAGCTTCAACCGCTCGTGGAACTGCGGCGTGGAGGGCCCGACCACCGACCCGGCCGTGCTCGCGCTGCGCGCCCGCCAGCGGCGCAACTTCCTCACCACGCTGCTGCTGAGCGAGGGCGTGCCGATGCTCGCCCACGGCGACGAGATCGGCCGCAGCCAGCAGGGCAACAACAACGCGTACTGCCAGGACAACCCGCTCGCGTGGCTGGACTGGGAGCTGGACGACGAGCGGGCGCGCCTGCTCGAGTTCACGCGGCACCTCGTGCGCCTGCGCCGCATGCACCCGGTGTTCCGGCGCCGCCGGTTCTTCGCCGGCCGGCCGGACCATGGCGGCGAGTCCGAGCTGCTGGACATCGCGTGGTTCACGCCCGCGGGCGGCCACATGGACGACTCGGCGTGGGCGAACGACGAGGCACGCGCCGTCATGGTGTTCCTCAACGGGTCCGCGATCGTCGAGTCGGACGTGCGGGGCGACCCCATCGTCGACGACTCGTTCCTGCTGCTGTTCAACGGGCACTACGAGGAGACGGTGTTCCAGCTCCCGCCGCGCGACTTCGGGGCGCGCTGGACCGCGGAGCTGGACACGGACGGCCAGGTCCCGCCTGGCCGCGCGCTGCGCGCCAGGGCGAAGGTCACCCTCGCGCCTCGCTCCTGCGTCCTGCTCACCCGGCCGCCCGAGCCCGCACCGCAGCCCGCCCCTCAGCCCGCGGCGGCGTCCACGAGCGCGCCGAGCCTCGACAGCGCGCGGTAGTACTTCTTGCGGTAGCCGCCGGCAAGCATGTCGTCGCCGAACAGGCCGCGCTCCCCCGCGCCGCCGAGCAGCACGGGCACGTCGCGGTCGTACAGCCGGTCGACGAGCACGACGAGCCGCAGCGCGATGTCCTGGTCGGGCACCGGCTCCACCCCGGTGAGCGCGACGAGCCGCACCCCGTCGAGCAGGGCGCCGTACCGGCTCGGGTGCACGTGGGCCAGGTGGTCGAGCAGGTCGCCGAAGTCGTCGAGCGTGGCCCCGGCCCGCCCTGCCACCGCGGCCCGCACGTCGTCGTCCGCCAGGCCGGGCCGGTCGGTCACCGCGTGCCGGTGCCGGTAGTCCGGGCCGTCGATGCGCACCACCTCGAACCTGGCGGCCATCGCCTGGATCTCCCGGAGGAAGTCCTCGGCCGCGAACCGGCCCTGGCCGAGCGACTCCGGCAGCGTGTTGGACGTCGCGGCGAGCGCGACACCGCGGTCCGCCAGCTCGCGGACCAGGCGGGTCATGAGCATGGTGTCGCCGGGGTCGTCCAGCTCGAACTCGTCGATGCAGACCACCGCGTGGCGGGACAGCGCCTCGACGGTCGCACCGAAGCCGAGCGCGCCCACGAGCTGCGTGAACTCGACGAACGTGCCGTACGCGGCGCGCTCGGTGCCCACCGCGCCCGCCAGGGACGCCAGCAGGTGCGTCTTGCCGACGCCGAAGCCGCCGTCGAGGTAGACCGCCGGACGGGCGGCCATCCGGCGCCGGAAGCGCGGCATCGCCGGCGGGCGCACGATGGCGTCGGCGGCCTGCCGCAGCCGGTCGAGCGCGGCCGCCTGGGACGGGTGCGCCGGGTCGGGGCGGTAGGTGTCGAAGCTCTCGCGCGCGAAGTGCCGCGGCGGCACCAGGTCGGCGAGCAGCCGCTGCGTGCTCGGCGCGGGTCGCCGCCCGACGAGCGTCCCGGGCACGCCGACCGGGTCGGTCATCGGCTCGGCCTGGGTCACGGTGGCCCACTGTACGTCGGGCGCGCGGCCGGGTCGGGCGGGCCGTAGCGTGAGCGCCGTGACCGACGCCGCCGCCCTCGAGGTCCTGGTGCCGGGCCCGCCCGGCACCGTGCTCGCCGCCGACGACGACGAGGCGCTGCTCGCCCTGTTCGACGACCCGCCGGTGCGCCCGGCGACCGGTGCACACGTGCGCGGCATCATGGTCGCCTCGCTCGACGGCGCCGCGACCGGGCCGGACGGCCGTTCCGGGTCCCTCGGCGACGCCGCGGACCACCGCGTCTTCGGCGCCCTGCGGGCGCTCGCCGACGTCGTGCTCGTCGGCGCGGGCACGGTGCGGGCCGAGGGGTACGCCGACGTGCAGGTGCCGGAGCGGCTGCGGGCGGTGCGCGCCCGGCGGGAGCGGGCCGAGCGCGTCGAGCTGGCGGTCGTCACGGGCAGCGGCATCCTGCCCGACGAGGTCCTCGACGGCGACGCGCTCGTCGTCACCGCCTCGGGCGCCCAGGGGCTGGCGGCGCTGCGGGACCGGGTGGGCGGCGACCGCCTCGTCCTCGCCGACCCGGTGGGACCGGAGCGTGACGACGCCGACGGACCGCCGCGGGTGGACGCCGCGGCGGCGGTGCGCGCCCTCGCCGAGCGCGGGCTCAGGCGGATCCATGCGGAGGGCGGTCCCGGGCTGCTGGCGGAGCTGCTCGCCGCCGACGCGGTCGACGAGCTCTGCCTCACGCTCGCGCCCCTGCTCGTCGGCGGCCTCGCCCGGCGCCCGCTCGTCGGCGGCATGCCGACCTGGCCCGGCCGGACCGGCGCCCTGCTCACCGAGCCGACCCGGCTGGAGCTGCTCCACCTCCTCCGCGCGGGCGACACCCTGCTCGGGCGGTGGCGGGTCCCCTAGGCTCCAGCCATGGCCGACACGATCGTGGTCCTCGTCGAGGACGCCCTCTCCGCCGACGACGTCACCCACGTCCTCGCCCTCCACCCCGACGAGGACCTCGCGTACCGCGTGCTGGTGCCGGCCGACACCGAGCGTCCGCTGCTGCCGTGGGTGCTCGACTCCCTCAGCCTCGGCGGCCTGCGCACGGCCTGGGAGCGGGCCACCGGCCACGAGCCGACCGCGCCGCAGGCGAAGGCGACCGCCGAGCAGCAGCTCGAGCGGACGCTCACGGAGTTGCAGGCGGCCGGACGGAAGGCGACGGGGGCGGTGGTCGAGGACGACCCGCTGCCCGCGCTGCGCGCCGCGGTGGCCGACGAGGGCGCCCGCGAGGTCGTCGTGGCGACCTACCCGCACCTCGTCGAGGACACGTTCCACCGCGACTGGGCGTCCCGCGCCCGCGACGTGCTCCAGGTCCCGGTGCTCCACCTCTACCTCGGGACCAGCGAGCTGGGCTGACCCCGCGGCGCCGGGGCGACGCAGGGCGGGCCGTACGATGCCTGGCGACCCTGCCAGGCGCACCGGAGGACTGCCGCACATGCTCTACGGGAACGACGACTTCGTCCCGGTCATCCTCGGCACCGGCCTGGGCGCCTACGCCACCGCCCGCGCGCTGCACGAGGCGTTCGGCGTCCGGTCGCTGGCGCTCGGGCGCGCGCCGCTGCGCGAGACCGCCCACTCGGCGATCGTCGACGTGCGCACCTCCCCGTCGTTCGGCGACCCCGAGGCCGTGGTCGCGGCGCTGCGCGACCTCGCCGCCGAGCTCCCCGGCCGCACCCGCGTCCTGTTCGCCACGGTGGAGTACTACACGAACGTCGTCATCGACCACCGCGACCGGCTCGAGCCCGACTACGTGATCCCCCTGGTCGACGAGGCGATCAAGCGGCGCATCATCGACAAGACCGACTTCTACCGCACGTGCGCCGAGCTGGGTGTGCCGCACCCGGAGACCGTCGTCGTGGGCCCCGGCGGCCAGGACCCGACCCTCGGCGACGCCCTCCCGTTCGGCTACCCGGTGATCCTCAAGCCGTCGGACACCGACACGTACCCGCGCATCGCCTTCGAGGGCAAGCAGAAGGTCTACCGGGTCCCCGACGCCCAGCGGCTGCGCGAGCTCGTCGCGCGGATCCACGGCGCCGGCTACACGGGCGACCTCATCGTCCAGGAGCTGCTGGCGGGCGACGAGTCCGTGATGCGGGTGGCGAACACCTACTCCGACCGGAGCGGGACCATGCGGATCGCCTCCGTGGGCCAGGTCGCGCTCACCGAGTGGAACCCGGAGCTCGTCGGGAACAACAACGCGATCTTCTCCGTGGCCGACGACGCCCTGGTCGCCTCGCTCCGCCGGCTCCTCGACGGGATCGGCTACGTGGGCGCGGCGAACGTCGACCTCATGCGCGACGCCCACGGTGTCGACAAGCTGCTCGAGGTGAACCTGCGCACGGGGGCGACGGCGTACTACGCGACGGCGGCCGGCGCGAACATCCCGCGCCGCACCGTCGAGGAGCACGTCTACGGGCGGGCGCTCGACGAGACCGTCACCACCGACGAACGCCTCTGGCTCAACGCCCCGTACCCGGTGGTGCTGGGCTTCGTCCCCGGAGCCCTGCGCGCGCGGGTGCGCTCCGTCGGCCGGCGCGGGCGGGTCCACACGCTGCGCTACCGCGCCGACCGGTCGCTGCGCCGGCGCATCGAGGTCGCGCGTCTCGACCTGCGGCGCTCGCTCGACTACGTCAGGTTCGCGGCGCTCCGGCCACTACCCTGAGCACGACCTCGGCCGCCCGCCGCGCCTCCGCGACGTCGCCCCCGGTCGGCAGGTTCACCACGCGCTCCACGAGGTCCTCCGACGTCGCCAGGGCCGGGTCGCCCGGCCGGTAGCCGTAGCGCTGCGGGTCCTCGACCCCGGGGAACAGAGCCGGCCGGTACCAGCTGCCCGCGTAGATCCCCGCGGCGTCCAGGGCGTGCAGCACGCGCCGGGCGGTCGGCCCGTCCGGCGCGAAGAACGGCCAGCGCACGAGCGGGTCACCCGGCCTGGCGCCCGCCGGGACCTGGACGGCGTCGCCGAGCAGCCGCTGGTACTCGGCCACCAGCGCCCCCCGCCCTTGCTCCACCTCGTCGAGCCGCGGCAGCGCGGCGGCCATCGTCTGCGCCATCCACGGCGACGGGCGCATCGCCCGGTACGGCAGCCGGCCGCGCCCCTCCGCCGGCGCGACGGCGGGCTCGAACGCGCGCAGCGCCGTCAACGCCCGCCGCGCGGGCCCGGAGACGGCGCCGGGCAGCCTGTTGAGCACGCCGACCTCGGCGCGGTACGCCCGCGCGAGCAGGTCCAGCCTCGCGCCGACCACCGGCAGGCCCGCCAGCTCGTCGGCCATCCGCCCGCGCAGCCCGGCATCGGCCGCCGGGTTGAGCCACACCGCGCCGCCGAAGTGGGTCGGCAGCACCTTCTCGACGCCGAAGGAGTGGATCGAGACGTCGGCCACCGGGCCCGACGCGTCGCGCGCCAGGCGCCCCACGCAGTGCGCCGAGTCCTCCACGACGAGGGCGCCGACACCCCGGGCCGCGGCCGCCACGCGCGCCGCCCGCTCGTCGTCCACGATCCCGAAGGTGTGCTGGACGACGACGGCCCGGGCCGCGTCGGTCAGCACCAGCCGGTCCGGGTCGATCGAGACGGTGTCGGGCGACACGTCCGCGTGCCGCGGCGTCAGCCCCGCCGCGAGGATCGGGTCCACCGCGGTCGAGCACGTGAAGATCTGGGTGACGACCTCCCCCGGACCACGGCCCTCGCGCACCGCGCGGAACACGACCGCCATGCCGTACCGCGCCTTGAAGACGAGGAACCAGTCGCCCGGGTCGGTGCCGGTGCGGGCGGCGAGTGCCTGCGTGACGGCGCGGGTGGCGGGGTCGGCAGCCATCAGCGGGCACCCCGCAGCCGCTTGAGCAGGGGCGCGAGCGCCGACTCGAGCTCCTGCACCCGGAGCACCTTCATGACGACGACGTAGACGGCGACCATGGTCGCGCCGACGGCGGCGCAGACGAGCACGGCGTGGCCCCAGCGCAGCGACGCCGCCGGCACGCCCGACGTCATCGCGGCCAGCACCGCCCACCCGACGCCGGCGGCGATCGCGGCCGAGAGGCCGGCCTTGAGGTGCAGCGCCAGCACGCGCCGCCCGTCGATGCCCGAGAGCTTCCGGCGCATCCCGCGCACGCGGGCGAGGACCGAGATCCACGTGGAGATGGTGGTCGCGGCGGCGGCGGCGACGGTCCACCACGGCGCGGCGAGCCACAGCGTGCCGAGCCACATCACGAGAAGCAGCGACGCGGTCGCCAGCACCTGGATGACGAAGATGCCGCGCCCGTCGCCGAAGGCGTAGTACATCCGCTTGGCGATGACGGTCGCGCCCATGGCGACCAGGCCCGGGGCCATCGCCTGGAGCACCGGTGCGCTGACGTCGAGGTCGTGCGGCGTGATCGAGGGCAGCAGCGCCTTGAGGAGCGGTGCGGCGAGCACGACGAGGACCGCGACCGAGATGACGGAGAACACGCCGGCCAGCCGCAGCGCGGTCGACATGTCCGCGCGCACCCGGTCCAGGTTGCCCATGGTCGCCGCGGCGCTCATGCGCGGGAAGAGCGCGGTGACGATCGAGACGACGACGAGCGAGTGCGGCAGGAGGTAGATGGTCAGCGCGTTGGTGAGCGCCGCGTTCCCGGCCGCCAGCCCGGTGGCCGTCATCACGGCGCCCGCGGCGGAGGTGACGTTCTTGAGGTAGGCGACGCCGACCTGCTCGAGCGCCACGGCGCCGAGGGTCCACCCGACGACCTTGCCGGCGGTGCGCAGCCCCAGGCCGTGCAGCCCGAGCCGGAACCGCCAGTGGAACCCGCCGCGGCGCAGCGCGACGACGAGCAGCAGGCCCTGCACGACGATCCCGAGCGTCGCCGTCCCCGCCAGCAGCACCGTCTGCCCGGCGGTCCAGGCCTCCAGGCTCGGACCGTTGTCCCCCGCCCTGCCCCAGATCGCGACGAAGGCGCCGAAGCCCGCGATCGAGATGACGTTGTTCGCCACGGGCGCCCAGCCGATGGCGCCGAACTGCCCGCGCGCGCTCAGCGCGTCGCCGAGCACGCCGAACAGGCCGTAGAAGAACATCTGCGGCACGCACCAGTACCCGAAGGCGATGGCCAGCGCGATCTGCGCCGGGTCCCAGCCGCCGGCGAGCGTGAACAGCCGGATCAGCACCGGCGTCGCCGCCACCAGCACCACCGTGAAGGCGGCGAGGATCACCGTCGTCAGGGTGAGGAGCTTGTCGAGCCGCTCCTTCGCGTCGTCCGCCGCGATCGCCGCGATGATCTGCGGCATCAGCACCGCCTGGATCGCGCCCGCCGACAGCAGCGCGAACAGCTGGTTGGGCAACGTGTTGGCGACGTCGAAGGCGTTCGCGACCGGGCCGATGAGGCCGACCGCGGCGACGAGCAGCATCGTGCGCACCAGGCCGGTCCCGCGGGACGCGAACGTCCCCGCGGTCATGGCCAGGGAGCCGCGCCGGAGCCGGTCGTCGCTGAGCCGGTCCTCCGCCACGGGGCTGCCGTCCGTCACGAGGCCTCCGCCTTGTCGCGGCGCAGGCCCCGCAGGGCCCGCAGCGTGCGCTTCGCGAGCGGCAGGGCGCGGTTCCACACGTCGTACATCGGCGAGAAGGGCACGTCGAGCGTGCCGACCATCGCGTCCTCGTGCTTGGCCAGGCTGCGCTTGAAGTCGCTGATGCCGTCGTTGAGCAGGCCGTTGAAGTCGAACCGCGCCAGCCCGTCCTGCTGGGCGATCTCGACCGACCGCCAGTACACCGGGGTGGTGGCGCGCATCTTGCGCCCGGCGGCGTTGCCGCCGCCGTACAGCTGGAAGGAGGTGCGTGTCGAGTTGATGCACCACGAGAAGCACACCGGCGCGCCGGCCTCGTCGTACGCCGCGACCAGCACCGACCGCGGCCCGAGCTCGTGGTGCACCGACAGGTAGTACTCGTCCGAGTGGAGCGCGAAGTCGGCGCGGCGCGCGGTCTCGCGGTACACGCCGAGCACCGCGCGCACGTCGTCGTCGGTCTCGACGCGCCGGATGTCCATGCCGTCGCGCGCCGCCTTGCGGATGTCGTGGCGCGGGGAACGGTCCATGTCGGCGAGCAGATCGTCGGGCGTCCTGGTCAGGTCCAGCACCACGGTGGACGAGACGAGCACCGTGGCGGTCCCCTGCCGCGCACCGGGGACGGCCGCGCTGCCGGCGGGCCAGTCGGGTTCCAGCGAGACGCCGAGGCCGCCGACGTGCTCTCGGCACCACGCGACGACGGCCGCGGTGACGGCCGCCCGCCGCTCGTCGAGCTCGGGTCCCTCGGGTCCCGCGTCGCCGACGACGACCGGCCCGCGCGGCACGTAGGACAGCCGCCCGAACGGAGCGGGGAGCCGCCTGACGAGCACCTGCGCGAGCCCGACGAGCGAGCCGCCGTCGCTCACGCGGAGCCGGTAGGGCGTCCACGCCCCGGCCGCCTTGACCTGACCCCAGCCCCACAGCTGCAGCGGATGGCCACCCTGGGCCAGGACGTCGGCGTCCCACGCGTCGCGGGACGTGACGAGGTCGGCCGTCGGAGCGGTCGGCGCCACGTCAGACCTCGCTCTCCTGACGGTTGCCCGACCAGTCGGTGTGGAACGTGCCCGCCTTGTCGGTGCGCTGGTAGGTGTGCGCACCGAAGTAGTCGCGCTGCGCCTGGGTCAGGGCGGCCGGGAGCCGGTCGGCACGCACGGCGTCGTAGTAGGCCAGCGACGAGGCGAACGCCGGCGCGGGGACGCCGTGGCTGGCGGCCGCGGCAACGATCCGCCGCCAGGCGGCCAGCCCGTCGCCGACGACGCCGGTGAAGTACGGGTCCGCGAGCAGCAGCGGCAGCTGCGGGTCGCGCGCGTACGCCTCGGTGATCCGGTCGAGGAACTTGGCGCGGATGATGCAGCCGCCTCGCCAGATCCGCGCCATCGCGCCCCGGTCGATGCCCCAGCCGTACTGCGCCGACGCCGCGGCGATCTGGTCGAAGCCCTGCGAGTAGGCGACGACCTTCGACGCGTAGAGCGCGGCCCGCACGTCATCGACGAAGCCGGCCTCGTCGGACACGGCCCAGGGCTCGGCGTGCGCGGGCAGCACGCCGTGCGCCGCGTCGCGCTGCGCGACGCCTCCCGACAGGCCGCGGGCGAACGTCGCCTCGGCGATGCCGGTGACCGGCACGCCGAGGTCGAGGGCGTTCTGCACGGTCCAGCGGCCGGTGCCCTTCTGCTCGGCCCGGTCGGCCACGACGTCGACGAACGCCTTGCCCGTCGCGGCATCGGTGTGCGCCAGCACGTCGGCGGTGATCTCGATGAGGTAGGACTCCAGGTCGCCAGCGTTCCACGAGGCGAACACCTCGGCCAGGCGGGCCGCGGACCAGCCGAGGCCCTGGCGCAGCAGGTCGTACGCCTCGCCGATCAGCTGCATGTCGGCGTACTCGATGCCGTTGTGCACCATCTTGACGAAGTGGCCGGCCCCATCCGGGCCCACGTGCGTGCAGCACGGCACCCCGTCGACGTGCGCCGAGATCGACTCGAGGATCGGGCCGAGCGTCGCGTAGGCCTCGACGGTGCCGCCGGGCATGATCGACGGACCGTTGAGGGCGCCCTCCTCGCCGCCCGACACCCCGGTGCCCACGAAGTGGAACCCCTGCGCGCGCAGCGCCGCCTCACGGCGCACGGTGTCCGGGAAGTGCGCGTTGCCGGCGTCGACCACGATGTCGCCGGGCTCCAGGAGCCCGGTCAACTCGTCGATCACCGCGTCCGTCGCCGCGCCCGCGTTCACCATGACGACCACCGTCCGCGGCCGCGCCAGGCTCGCGACGAAGTCGGCCATCGACGACGACGGCACGAACGTGCCCTCGTGCCCGAACTCGGCCATCAGCGCGTCGGTGCGCGCCTGCGACCGGTTGTGCACCGCCACGACATAGCCGTGGCGCGCCAGGTTCCGGGCGAGGTTCCGGCCCATCGTCCCCAGACCCGTCACACCGATCTGTGCCAGGGCGTCCGCCATCCGAGGGCTCCTTCGTGTCGTCCGGGGCGCGTCGAGCCGCCTCCTGCGACCCCGCCCGCCGTCAGCGCGGGTGCGCCCTGGCCAGCCTAGTGCCGGGACGGGCGGCGCCCCGGCGCGCCGGATGCCGACGCGCGCGGCGCACGCCTACCCTCGCCTCGTGCCTGTCCCCGAGGACGTGCCCGAGCAGTTCATCCGGGCCCTGCGCTCCCTGCGCGCGGTGACCGTCCGTCCCGAGATCGTGCTCGACGAGGTCTCCGGACCCGCGCGGATCGCCCCGTACTCCGCCGCGCTGACGGCCGAGGTCCGCAGCGCGCGCCGGTCGCTGGCCGCCGACGAGCTGGCGTCCGGCCGCTTCGTCGTGCTCCACGACCCCGCCGGCCAGGAGGCGTGGGACGGGACCTTCCGGCTCGTGACGCTGGTCCGCACCGCCGTGGAGCCCGAGGTCGGCACCGACCCGCTGCTCGCGGAGGTCGCGTGGAGCTGGGTGACCGACGCGCTGGCCGCCGTGGGGCCAGGCGCCCACGCCCCGGCGGGCACGGTGACGCGGGTGCTGTCGCACAGCTTCGGGTCGATCGAGCGGGCCGACGAGACGAGCGAGCTCGAGATCCGGGCCTCCTGGACCGCGGACGACGAGAACCTCGGCCCCCACCTGCTCGCCTGGACGGGTCTGCTCTGCACGGCGGCCGGCCTGGAGCCCCTGCCGGACGGCGTGACGCCGCTGCCGCCGCGCCGTTGATCATCCGCTAGGCGGTATCAAGGCTGGCCGGGGTCGTGCCGATGAGCCGGTGTGACCATCGACCCGGCGCGCCACGACCTTGTCGGCGTCCGCCCGGTCGTACCACGTCAGGCCCCCGCCGAGGTCCGCCAGCCCATGTGCATCGTGGTCGCCGAGATCGGCGACGGCGAGGGCGACAACCTCGTGCGTGCGCTCCACCGCCGGGGGCTGCCGCGCGTCGTCGTGCTCGCGCGCCGTGCCCACGACGCGGAGATCCTGTCCCTCCTCGCCGGCGGCGTCCGGGGTGCCGTGGTCGGCGAGACCGACGCGATGCCGGCGTTGCTGCCGCCCGCGCGGGAGCCCGTCGCCCAGCGCCCCGAGGTGTCCGAGCGCGAGATTGAGGTGCTCCGCCGGGTCGCCGACGGCCACTCGAACCGGCAGATCGGGGCCGAGCTGGGCCTCTCGGCCCTCACCGTGAAGAGCCACCTGGCGCGCATCTCGCGCAAGCTCGGCACCGGCGACCGGGCGCAGCTCGTCGCCATCGCGATCCGCGCCGGCCTGCTCGACTGATCCCGCCCGGCGCGGGTGCGCGGGACGAGGTCCCGCCTCGCCTACGGTGAAGGTTGTGAGTTCCCAGGGCACCGGCGCGCGACCCGACGACCACGCGGGTCGCGGGTCGTCGGCGGGCGCGCCCCGGGACGAGGCGGACGACCCGGTCGTGCCCGACGAGGACGCCCCCCGCGAGGAGACGGCCGACGAGGCCGACGCCGCCGAACGGGTCGTCGTCCCCCTGCTCGAGCCGGCCGACGGCGTGCCGGACGTCATCGACACCCCCGCCGCCCTCGCCGCGGCGATCGCCGCCTTCGAGGCGGGCACGGGCCCGGTGGCGGTCGACGCCGAGCGTGCCTCCGGCTACCGGTACGGCCAGCGCACCTACCTGGTGCAGCTGCGCCGTGAGGGCGCGGGGACCGCACTCATCGACCCCGTGGCCCTGCCCGACCTCTCGGGCCTCTCCCGGGCGCTCGTCGGCGTCGAGTGGGTGCTGCACGCCGCCTCGCAGGACCTGCCGGGGCTCGCCGAGCAGGGCATGCACCCCTCTCGCGTGTTCGACACCGAGCTCGCCGCCCGGCTCCTCGGCATGGAGCGGGTGGGGCTCGCGGCGGTCGTCGCCGACACGCTCGGGCTCGGGCTCGCCAAGGAGCACTCGGCCGTCGACTGGTCCACCCGGCCGCTGCCGCGCGACTGGCTGCGGTACGCCGCGCTCGACGTCGAGCTGCTGGTGCCGGTGCGGGAGGTGCTGGCCGACCGGCTCGCCGAGGCCGGCAAGGCCGTCTGGGCCGCCGAGGAGTTCGAGGCCGAGCGCACCGCTCCGCCGGCCCCGGTCCGCGCCGAGCCCTGGCGGCGGGTGTCGGGGCTGCACGCGATCCACGACGCCCGGCGGCTTGCGGTGGTCAGGTCCCTCTGGGAGACCCGGGACCACAACGCGCGCCAGCGCGACATCGCGCCGGGCCGCGTGCTGCCGGACCGCGCGATCGTCGCGGCCGCCGAGGCGCTCCCCCGGTCCGTCCCGCAGCTCGTGGGCCTGCCCGCGTTCTCCGGCAAGGGCACGCGCCGCCGCGCCGCGCTGTGGCAGGCCGCGATCGACCGGGCCCTCGCGCTGCCGGACGCCGAGCTGCCGTCGGTGCGCGGACCTCGCACGGACGCCCCGCCCCCGATCCGTGCCTGGTCGGACCGCGACCCCCGTGCCGCCGCGCGGTTGACGGCGGCGCGCGCCGTCATGGTCGCGACCTCCGAGGCCTGGCAGACACCCGTCGAGAACCTCCTCCAGCCCGACCTGCTGCGCCGGCTGTGCTGGAGCCCGCCGCCCACGCTGGACGTCGACTCGGTCGCCGCCGCGCTGACTGCCGGCGGCGCCCGTCACTGGCAGGTCGGGCTGCTCGGCGAGCCGCTCACCCAGGCGCTGCGGGCCGCGACCGCGTGACGTAGCCTGCGGGAACGGCCGGCCGGGGGCCCCCGGCCGCACCGGACGACGACGTCTGGAGAGCCATGTCGCAGACCGCCTCCCACCGTCCCGAGCGCGTTGCCCGCGCGTCCCTGCGCGACGTCGCGCTGCCCGGCGGCGGCACCCTCGTGCTGGTCACCGTGGACAACGGCCTGGACGCGCCGACCACCCTCGGCCCGCAGGGGCTCGCCGAGGTCGCGTCCGCGTTCGCGACGGTCCGGCAACGGGCGCACGGCGGGCACGTGGCGGCGGTCGCGGTCACCGGCCGGCCGGGCATGTTCGTCGCGGGCGCCGACCTGGGCTACGTCGCGTCCGTGCACGCGCGCGCGGACGCCCTCGAGCTGGCCCGCGCCGGCCACGCCGCCTACGGGATGCTGGCGGACCTCGGCGTGCCGACGTTCGCCTTCCTCGGCGGCGCCGCGCTCGGTGGCGGGCTCGAGCTCGCGCTGGCCTGCCGGTACCGCACCGTCGCGGCCGACGTCACGGCCCTCGGGCTGCCGGAGACGTCGCTCGGCCTGGTGCCAGGCTGGGGCGGGGTCTACCGGCTGCCCCGGCTCGTCGGCATCGAGGCGGCGATCGACGTCGTCCTCGCCCGGCCGGCCGCGCACCGGAACCTCGCCGCGGCGGAGGCGGCGCGGATCGGGCTCGTCGACGCGGTGCTGCCGCCCGAGGGCTTCGTCGAGGCGTCGATCGCGTGGGCCGGCAGCGTGCTGGCGGGCGAGGTCTCCGTGGCGCGGCGACCGCTGGACGACGACGCCACCTGGTCGGGCGCCGTGGCCCGGGCCCGGCGGCGGCTGGAGGCGACCATCCATGCCTCCCGGCCGGCGCCCTACCGCGCGCTGGACCTGCTGGACGCGCTCCGGCCCGCCGCCACCGGCCCGGCCGTCGCCGTGGCCGGCGCGCCGACGGTGGAGGACCTCGTCGAGCCGGTGACGGCGGCCGCCGCCGAGGACGAGGCCCTCGCGGACCTGGCGACGACCGACGAGATGCGCAGCGCCGCCTACGCGTTCGGCCTCGTGACGGGCGCCAAGCGACCCGCCGGCGCGCCCGATGCCGCCCTGGCGAGGCCGGTCGGCAGGGTCGGTGTCGTCGGCGCCGGCCTCATGGCCACCCAGATCGCGCAGCTCGTCGCGCGCCGGCTCCGTGTCCCGGTGGTGCTCCGCGACGTGGACGACGAGCGGGTGACCGCCGGGCTCGCGGCGCTGCGGGCGTCGGTGCAGCGGCAGGTCGAGGGCGGGCGGCTCGCCGCCGCGGAAGGCGACCGCATCGTCGCCTCCGTGTCGGGATCGACGGACGTCGGGGTCTTCTCGGGGTGCGACCTGGTGATCGAGGCCGTCACCGAGGTCCTCGACGTCAAGCGGCAGGTGTTCGCCGAGCTGGAGGGTGTCGTCGGCCCCGGCACCGTGCTCGCGACGAACACCTCGGCGCTGTCGGTGACCGAGATGGCGGACGGCCTCGCCCACCCCGAACGCGTCGTCGGCCTGCACTTCTTCAACCCGGTCGCCGCGATGCCCCTCGTGGAGGTCGTGCGGGCGGAGCGGACGGACGACGCCGCGCTCGCGACGGCCTTCGACGTCGTGGCCCGGCTCGGCAAGAACGCGGTCGGCGTGCGCGACCGCCCGGGATTCGTCGTCAACCGCCTCCTGGTGCTGCTGCTCGGCGTCGTCCTGGGCGCGGTCGAGGAGGGCACGCCGGTGGAGGTCGCCGACCGCGCGCTCGACCCGCTGGGCCTGCCGATGCCACCGTTCGAGCTCCTCGACCTGGTGGGACCGGCGGTCGGCCTCCATGTGCTCACCTCGCTGCGCGCCGACCTGGGCGACCGGTTCCCGGCCTCGCCCGGGCTCGCCCGGCTGGTCGCCGACCGCACGCCGTTGGTGCTGCCCGCCGCCGAACCGGGGCTGCCACGGCGCGCCGACCCGGCGATCCAGGCGGCGTTCGGCGCCGCCGGCCGGGCGCACGACGAGGCGGGCGTCCGGGACGCGGTCCTGGCCGCCCTGGCCACCGAGATCGGCCTCATGCTCGACGAGGGCGTCGTCCCCGAGCCGCAGCAGATCGACCGCTGCATGATCCTGGGCGCGGGCTGGCCGTGGCACCTCGGCGGGATCAGCCCGTACCTCGACCGCTCCAGGTGGAGCGAGCGCGTCCTCGGCCACCGCCTCCTGCCGGACGGCACCGCGAACGTTCCGAAGCCCTGACGCGGTGGGGGCCGACGAGACGGCACCGATCTGCCCGCCGCGCCCGCGAGCTCAGGCCGCGGCCGTGACCGGAGTGCCGCGACGGGTGAGGAAGAGCCAGCCGCCTCCGGGTGAGGGGCGGATCTCGACGTGCAGCCGGTGGATCAGGTCGTGGTGGTACCAGCACAGCAAGATGCCGGCGTTGATGTCGGTCTCGCCGTGGTCGCGGACCCACTGGTCGATGTGGTGGATCTCCCCGAGCGCCGGTGGTGCGGTGCAGCCGGGGTAGCGGCAGTGCCCGTCGCGGGCGATCACCGCCTTGCGGCGCGGACCGGCGTAGGTGCGCTCGGCGCGGCCGACGTTGATGACCTGCGAGTCCGGCCCGAACACGATCCGTGACACCTCGCTGTCGCAGGCCAGCCGGGCCAGCACGCCGGCCGGGATCGGCCCGGCCCCGAGAACCTCGGCGACCGCGAAGCGTTCGACGTCGGCGACCGGCGCCAGGCGGAACAGGCAGCCACGCTCGGCCGCTGCTCGGAAGGCGGTGTCGAACGGGACCTCGACCAACGCGTCACCATCGGGGTTGCGGCTACCTGCTTGGTCACCGCTCGCGTCGTGGCCGTCATCCTCGCTGAGCCCCCGGCCGGCCCCGTCACCGCTGGCGTCGTGGCCCTGATCCGCCAGCCGCCCACGGTGCGCCCGCACCACAGCGGCGTCGGACGTGTGTGGGCCCTCGAGGACGCGGCGGAGAGTGTCGAAGTCGACGACGACAGACAGGTGGGGGCGCACGGCGGCGCCGGTGCCGACCAAGCCGTGGTCCAGCACCAGCCGTGAGAGGTCGACCAGCGCTTGGGCGCGCCGCTGCTGGGTGGTGCGCGCGTCACCGGCCGCCGGAGCGGTCATCACAGCGTCGAGCGCGCAACCGAGAGTTGCGCCGTGCTCGGTGGTCAGAAACCCGGCCAGGTGGAAGCCGCCGAGGGTCGGGGACAACGCGACGAACTCCCGGTCGCACGCGTCCTGGTAGCCGCGCTCGTCGCAGGCCGGATCCGCGGCCGCCGCCCAGCGGCGGGCCAACCGGCGGAAGCCGTCCGCACCGCTCTCCCGCGCGTGGCCGACGAGGAACTCCTCGCCGCAGTCCTCGGCCGGCGCAGCCAACGCCGCACACCGGGCCTCGCTGGTCGCGGCGACGATCGCCATGGTCTGCACCTGCTCGACGCTGACGTCACCGGCCAGGCCCGCCGCCAACGTGGCGGGCAGGTGGTCGCGCAACGCGCGCCCGGTGGCCACCACGGAGCGAGCCTTCACGTACGGCATCCCGGTCGCTGCCGCCAGCCAGTGCCCGAACGAGCGCGCACCGTCCAGCGCCCACAAGCCCTCGTCGTCCACCGCGGTGGACAGCCGGGCACCGGCCACCTGAAGACGGCCGGACTGGGCGAACACCGCCAGCAGCAGCTCGCGAGCCTCCTCCTGCGACAGCCCGACGGACTCCGCCGGTGACCCCTGCACCGCCCCGACCACGGCATCGACAACGCTCGCCAACGCGGCCACGAGCGGATGCACGCAACGCTCCACGACCGCCCCCCGACGTCGCCACAGACCCACAGTTATGGGGTCTGACCTGCATCGATGGTATCGGAGGCCACTGACAACCGATAGGCATTGTCGAACATCTGTGCGGATGTTCACCGTTGGCGAAGCCGTCCTGACTCCTCGCCAGGACGATCCTGTCCAGCTCCGAGTATCCCGTTGCCGCCCCAGGGCTCTGGATACTCCGTGAGGACCGACCGTGTCGGCCTCTGATCACGACGACCCCCCAGGAGGCGTTCATGACGATGCACGGAGGCGACCACGTGGCGGCGCTCGACGCCGCCGCCGAGCACGCCAGGGACTGGCTCGCGAGCGTCGGCGAGCGTGCGGTGCCGCCGCGCTCCGACATCGACGCCGTCCTCGCCGCGCTGGCCGGGCCGCTGCCGGAGCACGGGACGGCCCCGCGGGACGTGGTCGACGAGCTCGCGGCCGCCGTGGAGCCCGGCCTCATGGCGATCGGCTCGGGGCGCTTCTTCGGCTGGGTGATGGGCGGCACGCTCCCGGCCTCGCTCGGCGCCGACGTGCTCGTCAGCGCCTGGGACCAGAACGCCGGCATGCGGACCCCGACCCCCGGCGTGGTCGCGGTCGAGGAGACCGCCGCGCGGTGGCTGCTCGAGGCCCTCGGCCTTCCGGCGACGGCCGAGGTCGGCTTCCCCACCGGCGGGACCACCGCCAACCTCGTCGGGCTCGCCGCGGGCCGTCACGCCGTGCTCGCCCGCGCCGGATGGGACGTCAACGAGCGCGGCCTGATCGGCGCTCCCCCGCTGCACGTGCTCGCCGGCGAGGAGCGCCACGACTCCGTCGACCTGGCCCTGCGCTACCTCGGCCTCGGGCTGCCGCGCACGGTCGCTGTCGACGACCAGGGCAGGCTGCGCGCCGACGCGCTCGCCGCCGCGCTCGACGCGGTGCCGGACGGCGAGCCGGTCCTCGTCGTGCTGCAGGCGGGCAACCTGCACTCGGGCGCGTTCGACCCGTTCGGCCCGGCCATCGCCGCCGCCCACGCGCACCGGGCGTGGGTGCACGTCGACGGTGCGTTCGGGCTGTGGGCGGCGGCCAGCCCGGAGCTCGCGCACCTGGCGGACGGCATGTCCGGAGCCGACTCGTGGGCGACCGACGCCCACAAGACCCTCAACGTGCCGTACGACTGCGGCATCGCGATCGTCCGGGACCCGCTGGCGGTCCGGGCGGCGTTCGGCGCCCACGCGGCGGCGTACCTCTTCGACGCCCCCGGCGCCGCCAACCCCTACGAGAAGGTCCCCGAGATGTCCCGGCGGGCGCGAGGCGTGCCCGTGTGGGCCGCCTTGCGGCAGCTGGGCCGTGCCGGTGTGGCCGGCCTCGTCGACGGCCTGGCGGCGAACGCCCGCGCGATCGCCGCCGGCCTGGCGACGATCGACGGGGTCGAGGTGCTCAACGACGTCGTCTACACGCAGGTCGTGCTCGCCCTGGGCGACGACGACCGCACCCGCGCCGTCGGCGCCGCGATCCTCGCCGACGGCGACACCTGGATCTCCGGCTCCGTCTGGCACGGACGCGCGGTGCTGCGCGTCTCGGTGAGCAACTGGTCCACGGACGCCGACGACGTCGCCCGCACGCTGGCCGCCGTGCGCCGAGCCGTCGAGGCCACGCCGTGACGCGCGGTAGCACCCGGTCAGGCGTCGGCCCCCGGATGGAGTGCCATCCGGGGGCCGACTGGGTGCTGCCGCCGCGGGAACGCTCACCAACCGCGGTGACGTACGGCCGGGCGCCGGGCGCGCCCGACCGTCCGTGCTGATCAGGCCGACTCGTGGAACGTGCGGCTCAGGACGTCGAGCTGCTGCTCCTTGCTCAGCTTGACGAAGTTCACGGCGTAGCCGGAGACGCGGACCGTGAGGTTCGGGTACTTCTCCGGGTGGTCGATCGCGTCCTGCAGCGTCTCGCGGCTGAGCACGTTGATGTTCGCGTGGTACAGGCCCTCGCTCATGCCGGCGTCGAGGATGCCGACGAGGTTGGCGACCTGCTCGTCCTTCGTCCGGCCGAGGCCGGACGGCGTGATCGTGTTCGTCAGCGAGATGCCGTCGAGCGCGTCGTCGTAGTCGAGCTTCCCGACCGAGAGCATCGAGGCGACCATGCCGTGCGTGTCCATGCCGTTCTCCGGGTTGGCGCCCGGCGCGAACGGCGTGCCGGCCTTGTGCCCCGACGGGAACGCCCCGGTCGCCTTGCCGTAGACCACGTTGGACGTGATGGTGAGCACCGACTGCGTGGGCACCGCGTCGCGGTACATCGGCAGGTGGCGGATCTTGTCCATCACGGTCCTCACGACGAGGGCCGCGAGCTCGTCGGCCCGGTCGTCGTCGTTCCCGTACACCGGGAAGTCGCCCTCGGTGATGTAGTCCACCACCAGGCCGGTCTCGTCGCGCACCGGGTAGACCTTGGCGTACTTGATGGCCGCGAGGCTGTCCGCGACGATCGACAGGCCGGCGATGCCGCAGCCCATGGTCCGCACGATCTCGTCGTCGTGCAGCGCCATCTCGACGGCCTCGTAGGCGTACTTGTCGTGGCTGTAGTGGATGATGTTCAGCGCCTCGACGTAGGTCGCGGTGACCCACGAGAGCATCTCGTCGTACTTCGCCCAGACCTCGTCGAAGTCCAGCGCCTCGGAGCCCTTGACGCCCTCGTGGCCGCGCACGATGAGCTTGCCGGACACCTCGTCGCGGCCACCGTTGATCGCGTACAGCAGCGACTTGGCGGCGTTGACGCGCGCCCCGAAGAACTGCATCTGCTTGCCGATGGTCATCGGCGACACGCAGCAGGCGATCGCGGCGTCGTCGCCCCAGTGGCAACGGATCTGCTGGTCGGACTCGTACTGGATCGCCGACGTCTCGATGGAGATCGCGGCGCAGAACTCCTTGTAGCCCGCCGGGAGGTTCTCGTCCCAGAAGATCGTGATGTTCGGCTCGGGCGCCGGGCCGAGGTTGCGCAGCGTCTGCAGCAGCCGGAACGAGGTCTTCGTGACGAGTGGCCGGCCGTCCTCGCCGAAGCCCGCGTCGCTCCACGTGGCCCAGTAGGGGTCGCCGGAGAAGATCTGGTCGTAGTCGATGGTCCGCAGGAACCGCACGATCCGGAGCTTGAGGACCAGCGCGTCGATGATCTCCTGCGCCAGCTCCTCGGTGAGGGTCCCGGCGGCGAGGTCACGCTCGGCGTAGACGTCGAAGAAGGCCGAGAGGCGGCCGATGCTCATGGCCGCGCCGTCCTGGCTCTTCACCGACGCCAGGTAGCCGAAGTAGGTCCACTGGACGGCCTCCTGGAAGGTCCGCGCCGGTCGGCCCAGGTCGAAGCCGTAGCTCTCGCCGAGCCGCTTGAGCTTCTTGAGCGCCTTGACCTGCTCCGAGTGCTCCTCGCGGTAGCGGGCCCAGTGCTCGCTGAACGGCTGGTCGGCGACCGAGTCCTTGTCCGCGTTCTTCGCGGCGATGAGGGCGTCGACGCCGTAGAGCGCCACGCGCCGGTAGTCGCCGATGATGCGGCCGCGGCCGTAGGCGTCCGGCAGGCCGGTGATGATGTGCGAGCTGCGCGCGGCGCGGATGCGCGGCGTGTACATGTCGAAGACGGCCTCGTTGTGGGTCTTGCGGTACTGCGTGAAGATCCGCTTGACCTCGGGGTCGACCTCCTTGCCGGCCTCGTGGAGCGCGGTCTCGACCATGCGCCAGCCGCCGTTGGGCATCATCGCCCGCTTGAGCGGCGTGTCGGTCTGGATGCCGACGACGACGTCGTCGTCCGCGCTGATGTAGCCGGCGGGGAACGCGTCGATGTCGGCCGGGGTGTGCGTGTCGACGTCGTAGACGCGTCGCTCCCGCTCGACCGACAGGTACTCACGCTCGAGGGTGTCCCACGTGCGCAGCGTCTTCGCGGTGGGCCCCGCGAGGAACGCCGCGTCCCCGAGGTACGGCGTGTAGTTGCGCTGGATGAAGTCCCGGACGTCGATCGTCGCGGTCCAAGGGCCTTCGGTGAACCCGTCCCAGGCCGTCTCGTCTGTCGCGGCGGCGGGGATCTCGGTGATCGTCATGACGCTCCTCCTTGGGGACGTCATTCAGCCTAGGATTCAGACATGGGATGACTTGAGACAAAGGTCCCATGTGTAGCGAACCACCAGGTCACGTGCATGTGATCCGTGTCACAAGGGTGCGCGCACGGCGCCACAGGGCGCGACGACGACCCGGCTGTGGGCCGGTACGGGCGACCCCCGAGGGTCAGTGGACCTCGACGCCCCGGGCGCGGAACTGCCCGCGGACGCGCTCGACCAGCTCGGGCGTCGGCGGCCGGGTGTCCGCCAGCTCGTACCGCATGCCGAGGGCGTCCCACTTGTCGCGGCCCATCTGGTGGAAGGGCAGCACCTCGACGCGCGCCACGGTCGCCAGCGTGGCGACGTAGTCCGCCACCACCTCGACGTTGTCCCACGCGTCCGTGAGGTCGGGGACGAGGACGTACCGGATCCACATCGCCACGCCGTGGTCGGACAGCCGGCGCCCGAAGTCGAGCGTCGGCTGCAGCTCGCGCCCGGTGACCCGCGTGTACGTGTCCGGGATCCCGGACTTGACGTCGAGCAGCACCAGGTCGAGGTCGTCGAGCATCGCGTCCGTCGCGGCCGCCCCGAGGAAGCCCGACGTGTCGATGGTCGTGTGGACGCCCATCTCCTTCGCGCCGCGCAGGATGCGCCCGATGAAGGCCGGCTGCATCAGCGGCTCGCCGCCCGACAGCGTGAGGCCACCGCCGGTGGCCCGGAACACGCCGCGGTACCGCGACACCTTCTTCAGCAGCTCCTCGGCCGTGATGTCCGTGCCGCGCCGCATCTCGAGCGTGTCGGGGTTGTGGCAGTACAGGCAGCGCAGCGGGCAGCCGGCGAGGAACACCGTCAGGCGCGTGCCCGGCCCGTCGACGGCCGTGACCAGCTCCCACGAGTGGAGCGAGCCGAGCTGGCCGGTGCGCACCTGCGCCAGCCGCTCGGGCCGGTCGAAGTCGGCGTTCAGCAGGCCCTGGGTGCCCTGACCGGCGGTGCGGTGGGTCGAGCCGCCGACGAGGGGCGTCGAGAGGTCGACGACGGGCGCCCCGTCGTGGCTGCTGCTCATGATCGCTACACCGTCACATGGAACGTGCGGCTCAGCACGTCGAGCTGCTGCTCGCGCGAGAGCCGGACGAAGTTCACCGCGTAGCCCGACACCCGGATGGTGAGGTTGGGGTACCTGTCGGGGTTGTCCATCGCGTCGAGCAGGGTGCCCTTGTCGAGGACGTTGAGGTTGAGGTGGTAGCCGCTGGACAGCATGTAGGCGTCCAGCAGGCCGACGAGGTTGGCCACGCGCTCCTCGCGGGTGCGGCCGAGGCCGTCCGGCGTCACCGACGTCGTCAACGAGACGCCGTCCTGCGCGTCCGAGTACGGCAGCTTGGCCACCGAGAGCGCCGAGGCCAGCATGCCGTGGGTGTCGCGGCCGTTCATCGGGTTGGCGCCCGGGGCGAAGGGCTCCCCGGCCCGGCGGCCGTCGGGCGTCGAGCCGGTGACCCGCCCGTAGGAGACGTTCGACGTCACGGTGAGCACGTTCTGCGTGTGCAGGGCGTTGCGGTAGGTGGGCAGCCGGCGGATCTTCGTCATGAACGCGTGCAGCAGGCTCGCCGCGATCTCGTCGACCCGGTCGTCGTCGTTCCCGAAGCTCGGGAAGGCGCCCTCGACCGCGAACTCCGTCACCAGGCCGTCCGTGGTGCGCAGCGCGTGCACGGTGGCGTACTTGATCGCCGACAGCGAGTCGGCCACCACCGAGAGCCCGGCGACGCCGCACGAGAGCGTGCGCAGCACGGTGCGGTCGTGCAGCGCCATCGCCAGCCGCTCGTACGAGTACTTGTCGTGCATGAAGTGCACGCAGTTGAGCGCGTCGACGTAGGTCTCGGCGAGCCAGTCGAGCGTGCGGTCGAGCTTGGCCAGCACGTCGTCGTAGTCGAGCACCTCGCCCTCGACCGGGGCCGACAGCGGCGCCACCTGGCGACCGGTCACCTCGTCGCGCCCGCCGTTGATGGCGTAGAGCAGCGCCTTGGCCAGGTTCACCCGGCCGCCGACGAACTGCACCTGCTTGCCGATCCGCAGCGGCGAGACGGCGCACGCGATCGCGGCGTCGTCGCCCCACGCGGAACGGATGAGCTCGTCCGACTCGTACTGCACCGCCGAGGTGTCGAGCGAGACCTCCGCGCAGTAGTCCTTGAACCCCTGCGGCAGCCGGTCGCTCCACAGCACCGTGAGGTTCGGCTCGGGCGCCGGCCCCAGGTCGTTCAGGGTCGCGAGGAACCGGAACGAGCTCTTGGTGACGAGCGGGCGGCCGTCCTCCCCCGTCCCGCCGAGCGTCTCGGTGACCCACGTGGGCTCGCCGGCGCACAGCTCGTCGTACTCGGCGGTGCGCAGGAACCGGACGAGGCGCAGCTTGATGACGAGGTCGTCGACGAGCTCCTGCGCCTCCTCCTCCGTGATCCGACCGGTCACGAGGTCGCGCTGCAGGTAGACGTCGAGGAACGTCGAGGTGCGCCCCAGCGACATCGCGGCGCCGTTCTGCTCCTTGATGGCCGCGAGGTACGCGAAGTACAGCCACTGGACCGCCTCGCGAGCCGTCGTGGCCGGCCGCGAGATGTCGTAGCCGTACGAGAAGGCCATGGCCGCGAGGTCGGCCAGCGCCCGGATCTGCTCCGCCAGCTCCTCCCGGTCGCGGATGACGTCTTCGGTCGACCGCTCCATGTCGAGCGCCGCCTTCTCCAGCCGCTTCGCGGCGAGCAGCGCGTCGACCCCGTACAGCGGCACGCGCCGGTAGTCACCGACGATCTGGCCCCGGCCGAAGTCGTCCGGCAGGCCGGTGACGATCTGGGCGCTGCGCGCCGCCCGCACGTTCGGCGGGTACACGTCGAGCACGCCGTCGGCGAAGGTCTTGCGGTAGGTGGTGAACACCTCGTCGAGCAGGGCCGGCGCCTCGTACCCGTGCTCCTCGAGCGCCTGGCGCACGGCCGCCCAGCCGCCGTTCGGCATGATGGCGCGCTTCAGCGGCTCGTCGGTCTGCAGCCCGACGACGAGCTCGCGGTCCTTCTCGACGTAGCCGGGGGCATGCGACGTGATCCGGGACGGGGTCCGCACGTCGACGCGGTAGTCGCCCACGCGCTCGGCCGCCATGAGGCCCTCGACGGTCGCCCACAGCGCGCGCGTGCGCGCGGTCGGGCCGGCAAGGAAGCTCGCGTCGCCCGCGTAGGGCGTGTAGTTGCGCTGCAGGAAGTCACGCACGTCGATGTCGTCGACCCACGGCCCGCCGACGAAGCTCAGCCAGGCACCGGGGAGCGAGTCGACCGCATCGCGCGAGCGGGTGTCGCTGGGCATCGGGTCCCCCTCGGGTAGACGTCGCCGGGCGTCGACGCTGGTCACGACGGTATCCCGAAAATACATGGGATGTCTCGGGACCATCGTCCCCGGGCGGCGGCGCCCGAGCCCGCTGACCTCGGTGGTTGCCGGGCCGCCGTGGCCGCTAGCGCAGCTCGTCGAGCGCGGCCAACGTGTCGGCCGCGATGTCGTGCGGCCGCAGCCGCAGCACGTCGACGATCTCCTCGCGCGTGGCGTGCGGGAGGAACTGCCGTGGCACCCCGAACGCGCGGACCGGCGTGCCGATGCCCTGCTCACGGGCGCGCTGGCCGAGCATCGCGCCCGCTCCCCCGTCGACCAGCCCGTCCTCGATGCACACCGTGTGGTCGTGCTCGCCGACGAGCTTGACGAGTGACGTCGGCACCGGCAGCACCCAGCGCGGGTCGACGACCGTGACCGCCAGCCCGTGGGCCGCGAGCAACCGCCCGGTCTCGAGCGCGGTCGTGGCCATCGGGCCGACGCCGACGACGAGCACGCGCCGGGCGTCCGGCGTGGCGCCCTCGTGCCGGGCGAGCACGTCGACCCCGTCCCGGTCCTCGAGCGCCGCCAGCGGCTCGGGCACCGGTCCCTTCGGGTAGCGGATGACCGTCGGGGCGTCGTCGACGTCGACCGCGGCGCGCAGCGCCGCGCGCAGGGTGTCCTCGTCGCGCGGCGCCGCCAGGCGCAGCCCCGGCACGGCGGCGAGCATCGCCATGTCCCACATGCCGTTGTGGCTGGGCCCGTCGTCACCCGTGATGCCGGCGCGGTCGAGCACGAACGTCACGCCCGCGCGGTGGAGGGCGACGTCCATGAGCATCTGGTCGAACGCCCGGTTGAGGAACGTCGCGTAGACCGCGACCACGGGGTGCAGCCCCCCGAAGGCCATCCCGGCGGCGGAAGCGGCGGCGTGCTGCTCCGCGATGCCCACGTCGAACACGCGGCCCGGGAACTCGGCCGCGAACGGCGCGAGGCCCACCGGCTGGAGCATCGCGGCGGTGATGGCCACGACGTCCGGGCGGCGCCGCGCGATGCGCACGATCTCGTCGGCGAACACGCCCGTCCAGCCGAACCGCGACGGCGCCACCGGCAGCCCGGTCTCGGGGTGGATCTGGCCCACCGCGTGGAACCGGTCGGTGACGTCCTGCTCGGCGGGCGTGTAGCCGCGCCCCTTCTCGGTGATGACGTGCACGATCACCGGGCCGCCGTAGGCCTTGGCGTGCCGCAGCGCCTGCTCGACCGCCCGTTCGTCGTGCCCGTCGACCGGGCCGACGTACTTCAGCCCGAGGTCCTCGAAGAGGCCCTGCGGCGCGACGATGTCCTTGACGCCCTTCTTGAGCCCGTGCAGCGCCTCGTACGCGAGCCGGCCCGGCGCGCCCGAGCGCCGGAGGGTCGACTTGCCCCACGAGAGCACCGACTCGTACGAGCGCGCGGTGCGGAGCGCGTCGAGGTGGCGCGCCAGCCCGCCGATCGTCGGCGCGTAGGACCGGCCGTTGTCGTTGACGACGACCACCAGCCGGCGGTCCTGGCCGGCAGCGATGTTGTTGAGCGCCTCCCACGCCATGCCGCCGGTGAGGGCGCCGTCGCCGACCACCGCGACCACGTGCCGCTGCGGCTGGCCGCGCACCTCGTTGGCCTTGGCGATGCCGTCGGCCCAGCTCAGGGCCGCGGACGCGTGGGAGTTCTCGACGACGTCGTGCTCCGACTCGGCGCGGCTCGGGTAGCCGGACAGCCCTCCGGAGCGACGCAGCCGCGAGAAGTCGGAGCGCCCGGTGAGGAGCTTGTGCACGTACGCCTGGTGGCCGGTGTCGAAGACGATGGTGTCCCGCGGCGAGTCGAACACGCGGTGCAGGGCGATGGTCAGCTCGACGACCCCGAGGTTCGGACCGAGGTGGCCGCCCGTGCGGGAGACCTGCTCGACGAGGAAGCGCCGGATCTCGGCGGCCAGCGCCTCGACCTGCCGCGGCGTGAGGCGGCGCACGTCGGCCGGCGAACGGATGCCCTCCAGCAGGCCCACACCCACCTCCGTGCCTCCGGCGACGCTGCCCGCCGGTCCCGCGGGCGCTGGGCGCGGCACGCCCGGCCGTCCACTGTAAGACGTCAGCGCCGCTCCGGCGTACCGGAGAGCTCCACGCGGACCGGCGCGTCGGTGCCGACGTGGGCCGACCCGTCGCGGTCCAGCCGGACGTCGAGCCGCCGCCCGGCCAGGCGCAGGCCGCGCACGACGAGCGGGCGCGGCGTCGTCGCGGCGGGCGAGACGCGCAGCACGCCGCCGGGCACGTCGGGCGCCAGCCCGAGCGCCGACGTCAGCACCGTCACCACCGCCGCGGCCGACCACGCCTGCGGGCGGCACGCGGCCGGGTAGGGCACCGTGCGCGGCACGTCCTCGACCGAGTCGCCGCTCCACAGCTCCGGCAGGCGCCAGCCGAGGTCGACGGACGCCGCCAGCAGGCCGTCGGCGAGGGTCGCCGCCGCCTCGTCGTGCCCGGTGCGCGCCAGGCCGGCCACCGCGATCGCGGTGTCGTGCGGCCACACCGACCCGCCGTGGTAGCGCAGCGGCCAGTAGCCCGCCGACGACGAGCTCATGGTGCGCAGCCCGCGGCCCGACGAGAGGTCGGGGCTCACCAGCCGGGCCGCGACGACGTCCTCCTCCTCCCGGCTGAGCAGGCCGGTGCCGAGCAGGTGGCCCATGTTGCTCGTCACCGAGTCGACGAGCCGCTTGTCGCCGTCCAGCGCGATGCCCGGGTAGTCGCCGTCGGGCTCGTGCACCCAGAACTGTCGGCGGAAGCGCTCGGCGAGGCGCGCCGCCCACTCGCGCCAGCGGTCGGCGCCGGGCCGGCCGAAGGCCTCCAGCAGCGCAGCGCCGCCGATCGCCGCCTCGTGCGCGTACCCCTGCACCTCGGACAGCGCGATGGTGCCCTGCGCGAGCCGACCGTCCCGCCACTGCACCGAGTCGCCCGAGTCCTTCCAGCCCTGGTTGGCCAGGCCGTGCCCGGACTCGTCGACGTACTCCAGGAAGCCGTCGCCGTCGGCGTCCCCCGAGTCGGCCATCCAGGCGAGGGCCGCCTCGGCGGCGGGCAGCAGGGCCTCGACGTCGGCGGCGTCCATGCCCCACCGCCACGCGTCGTGCAGCAGGCACACCCACAGCGGGGTGGCGTCGATGGTGCCGTAGTACAGGGGCGGCAGCGTCACGCCGCCGCCGATCGCGAACGTCTGTCGTCGCAGCTCGTGGAGGATCTTGCCCGGCTGCTCGGCGGTCGCGGTGTCCCGCACCCGGCCCTGACGGGCGGCGAGGGTGCGCAGCGTGCCGCGGGCGAGGTCGGTGCCCAGCGGCAGCAGCATCCGGGCGGCCCACAGCGAGTCGCGGCCGAACAGCGTGAAGAACCACGGCGCCCCCGCCGCCAGGAACACCTCGTCGGGGGCGAACGTCGCGGACATCCGCAGCGCGGCGAGGTCGCCGAGCCCGCGCAGCAGCATCTGCGGCAGGCGCTTGTCGACCGCGGCCACCTCGGGCACGGACCACTCCACGTCGGGGCTGGCCGGCGCCGTGACGACCGGCGCGTGCTGCACGGCGCGCAGGTACCAGGCGGCCTCGGCCGGTTCGCCGGTGCGCGCCTCCAGGTCCCACTCGAGCAGCGCGTGGCTGGAGTCCTCCCCGGCGATCACCCGTGCGCCCGGCGCCCTGACGACGACGTCGACGGAGCCCGCGGTCCACCGCACGCCGTCCGGCTCGATCGCCACCGGGGGCGCCGATGTCGGCAGGCCGCGCTTGATCTGCTCGAGCGCCCCTTCGTCGGACCGGATCCGCACCGCCAGGCGCCCGACGACGGGCTCCGCGGTCGAGCACGAGAGCCGCAGCACCTCGTCGATCCCCTCGGGGTGTGCGGTGCGGATGCGGTCGAGCCGCGCCGTCGGGTCGGCCCCGGGCCCGTCGATCCCCCGGACCGCGGCGACGACGTGGACCTCCTGCCGGCCGGACGGCGCGGCCTGGATCGCCTCCGGCTCGGCGCCGCTCACCGTGAGCACGGCCTGCGACAGGACGCGCACGTCGCCGTGGTAGAAGCCCTCGGCACCGGCCCCGCGCACCTGTCCGTCGCGTGCCGACCACGCCTGCGACGGGGCCTGCACGGCCGCGAGGAGCACGTGGAGGAAGGGCTGCAGGTCCATCGTCGCTCCCTTGCGGGCGCCGGCGGACGGCGCCACCGACGTCCAACGTAGGCCGCGCCTCCCCATCCCGCCCGTCGGTCACGATCCGGTCACGGTCGCCGAGCGGACCCGCGGGAGGCGACTTAGCGTCATGAAAGCGGACGTCGCGCAGGGGCGGTGTCCGGACGTCGAAGGAGCGGCACATGCGCGCACATCTCATGGCGCGTCGCCTCGGTGGCCTCACCGCTGGCATCGCCGGCCTGATGGCTCTGGCAGCTTGCGGATCCGGGTTCTCCGGTGGTGGCACGTCCCCGACCGGCACGGCCGGCGGCACGGGTGGGGGGTCCGGCTCGTTGACCGTCCTCATCGGGTCCAGCGGCGACGCGGAGACCCAGGCCGTCACCCAGGCGGTCTCGTCCTGGTCCGCGACCTCGGGCACACCGGCGACGGTGCGTCCTGCCTCGAACCTCAACCAGGAGCTGGCACAAGGCTTCGCCTCCGGGCAGCCGCCGGACGTGTTCTACGTCAGCGCGGACTCGTTCCAGGGCTACGCCGCCAACGGCTCCCTGCTCGCGTACGGGGACAAGCTCGGCGCGGTGTCGGACTTCTACCCCTCGCTCGTGCAGCAGTTCACGTACAAGGGCAAGCTCTACTGCGCGCCGAAGGACTTCTCGACGCTCGCCCTCGTCATCAACACCGACGACTGGACCGCGGCGGGCCTGACCGACGCGGACATCCCCACCACGTGGGACCAGCTGGCGGCCGACGCCAAGAAGCTCACCGGCAACGGCCGGGTGGGGCTGGCCTTCAACGGTGAGTACGCCCGCATCGGGGTGTTCCTCGCGCAGGCCGGCGGCACCATGGTCAGCGCCGACGGCAAGACCGCCACCGTCGACAGCAGCGCCAACGTCGCGGCGCTGACCTACGTCCAGACGCACCTCAAGGACGGCACGTTCGCGTACGCGTCCACCGTCGGGGCGGGCTGGGGCGGCGAGGCGTTCGGGACCGGGAAGGCCGCGATGACCATCGAGGGCAACTGGATCACCGGCGCCATGACGTCGAACTACCCGAACGTCAAGTACAAAGTGGTCCCGCTGCCCGCGGGCCCGGGCGGCAAGGGCACGCTCCAGTTCACCAACTGCTGGGGCATCGCGGCCGACTCGAAGAACCAGGACAAGGCCATCGACCTCGTCAAGTACCTCACCGCGACCGACCGCCAGGTCGGCTTCGCCAAGGCGTTCGGCGTCATGCCGTCCGTGCAGTCCGCCGCAGCGGCCTACAAGTCGCAGTTCCCGGAGCTGACGGCGTTCATCGACTCGGCGTCGTTCGCGCAGAACACGGTCACGGCGAACGGTGCCGCGGCCGTCATCACCGACTTCAACTCCAAGCTCGAGGGCTTGGCCACGGGCGACCCGAAGGCGATCCTCTCGTCCGTCCAGACGAACCTGCAGGCCGTCCTCAACCAGAACCAGTAGGCGACGCGGGGTGACCGGGCACGTTCCGCCCGGCCACCCCGCGGCCGTCGCCTCGGGACGTGGGAGGCAAGGATGACTGCCGTCGCGGCCGGCCCGGTCCGGCGGAGGAAGTACCGCTCGGTCACGCGGCGCAACGGCGCCGGCTGGGTCTTCATCGCCCCGGCGGTCGTGCTGCTGGTCGTCTTCCTCGTGGTGCCCGTGCTCATGGCGCTGTGGGTGAGCTTCTCCGACTGGAGGGGCCGAGGCAGCCCCCTGGCCGCGGGCGTCAGCTTCGTCGGCTTCAAGAACTACTCGACGCTGCTCCTCGGCGGCGGCCTGACGACCGCGGACCTGGGGACGTCGCTGCGCAACAACTTCTACTACGTGCTCTTCGTCGTGCCCGTCCAGACGGTGCTCTCCCTGGTGCTCGCGTTCCTGGTCAACCGCAGGATGCTGCGCGGCAAGGGCTTCTTCCGCACGGCGTACTACTTCCCCTCGGTCACCAGCTCGGTCGCGATCACCGTGCTGTGGCTGTTCCTGTTCACGTCGACGGGCGCGATCAACGGCGTCCTCGGGTGGGTCGGCTGGCACGGACCGAACTGGTTCAGCGAGCCGAGCGGCCTCATCCACCTGCTGCTCGGCAAGCTCGGCGTGCAGCAGCCGCCCGGCCCGCTGGCGAACCACGGGTTCGTCGGCATCTCGTGGTGGGAGTGGCTGGCCGGCCCGTCGGTCGCCATGACGGCCTTCATCCTCATGGCGGTCTTCACCACGTCCGGCACCTTCATGCTGCTGTTCCTCGCCGCGCTGCAGTCCATCCCGGCGGACGTCGACGAGGCGGCGATGATGGACGGCGCGACCGCGTTCCAGCGCTTCCGCCGCATCACGGTGCCGATGCTGCGCCCGACGATCTTCACGGTCGTGACGCTCGGGCTCATCGGGTGCTGGCAGGTGTTCGACCAGATCTACACCGGGACCCAGGGCGGCCCCGGGAAGACGACCCTCACCCCGGCCTTCCTCTCCTACCAGAGCGCCTTCAACGAGCAGAAGTGGGGCTCGGGCGCCGCGGTGGCGTTCATCCTCTTCGTCATCATCGTGGTGTTCACCGTGCTGCAGCGCCTGGTGCTGCGGGAGCGGGACACCGTCCCGCGCCGCAAGCGGTTCGTGCGCGGGGAGGGGGGCACGCGATGAGCGCCACCACGACCGCGTCGCCGACGACGACCACGCCGCGGCGGACCGTCACGGAGCGGCGCCGGCCGCACCGGGCCGGCACCATCGCCGTCTACGTGGTGCTCGTCGTCATCGCCGTCGCGTACATCTACCCGTTCCTCATCCAGGTCGTGACGAGCTTCAAGACCGACGCCGAGGCGCAGCAGAACGCGCTGTCCCTGTTCCCCAGGACCTGGACCACCGCCGCCTACCAGAAGCTCTTCGGCAGCTCCGACTTCCCGCTCTGGTTCCGCAACTCGCTCATCGTCACCGTCTGCGTCACGGCCGGCCGCGTCTTCGTCGACTCGCTCGCGGGGTACGCCCTGTCGCGGCTGCGGTTCTTCGGCCGCAGCGTCGCCTTCGCCGCGCTGGTCGCGGTGATGGCCGTGCCCGGCGTCGTGCTGCTCATCCCGAAGTTCCTGGTCATCAACCAGCTCGGGATCTACAACTCGTTCGTCGGGCTCATCGTGCCGCTCATCGCGGACGCCGCCGGCATCTTCATCATGAAGAACTTCTTCGAGTCGATCCCCGCCTCGGTCGAGGAGGCGGCACGCATCGACGGCGCCGGGACGTTCCGGTTGTGGTGGTCGATCGTCCTGCCCATGGCGACGCCGGCGCTCATCACCATCACGATCCTGGCGTTCCAGGGCTCGTGGAACGAGCTGTCCCACTTCATCGTCGCGTCGAGCGACGCGCGCCTGTTCACCCTGACCAAGGGCGTCGCGCAGCTGGCCTCGGGCGGCCTGGGCTCGGGCACGCAGTACCCGCTGAAGCTCGCCGCGGCCGCGATCATGACGATCCCCGTCGCCGTGCTCTTCTTCGTCTTCCAGCGCCGCATCATGGGCACCGGCGCGGGCGCGGTGAAGGAGTAGGGCTCAGCCCGGGGCGGCGGTCCGGGCGAGCCGGCGCCACCGCCGGCGCAGCCCGACGAAGGCCCAGACGAGCCCGACGAGCAGCAGCACGACGAGGACCGGCACGAACACCGCGACGAGGCTGAGGCCGACCGAGGCGCCGTCCTCCGCCGTCGACACCAGCGGCGCCCCGGCGCCGGCGGTCGCCACGTTGACCACGGGCCGCGCGGTGGCCTTGCCGGCGTGGACGAGCCCGGCGACGGCGACGCCGGCCAGCACGGTCACCCACGGGTGCGCCTGGATCCAGCTCGACGACTCGACGTCCTTCGCCACGCTCGTCGCCGCGAAGACCACGCCGCCGCTCGCCGGCCGGATGAAGGTCTGCACGGCGTCGTTGACGGAGTCGACCGCCGGGATCTTGTCGAGCACCATCTCGGCGAGCAGCAGCGCCACGCCGATGCCGATCGCCCACCAGCTCGACATCCACTCGTAGCCGGACGGCAGGGTGACCACGGTGGTGAACCGGTCGAGGAGCGCGACGACCAGGAACGGGATGTACGCGTTGAGCCCGGCCGCGGCGGACAGCCCGATCCCGGTGAGGGCGGCCAACATGGCTCGACGGTAGCGCGAAGGTGCCGGTTACGATGGCGCGAAAGGGGGTTGCCATGCGCTTCCTGCCCGGCCACCAGGCCACCCACGACCTCACCTACGGGGACGTCTTCCTCGTCCCCTCCCGTTCCGAGGTCTCCAGCCGGTTCGACGTCGACCTCGCGACCACCGACGGGACGGGCACCACCATCCCCGTGGTGGTCGCCAACATGACCGCCGTCGCCGGCCGCCGGATGGCGGAGACGGTGGCGCGCCGCGGCGGCATGGCCGTGCTGCCGCAGGACACCCCGTCCGACGTCGTCGCGGACGTCGTCGCCAAGGTCAAGCGGTGCCACAGCGTCGTCGAGACCGCCGTGACGGTGACACCGCACGACACGGTCGGCGAGACGCTGGCGCTCATCGGCAAGCGGTCGCACGGCGCGGCCGTCGCGGTCGCGGACGGGCGCCCGGTCGGCGTGGTCACCGAGGCGGACTGCCAGGGCGTCGACCGGTACACCCAGGTCGCCGAGGTGATGGCGTCCGACCCGACGACGATCGACCTCGCGGTGCTGGAGCAGGGCGGCGCGTCCGGCCTGCGGACGGCCTTCGATCGCCTGCACGCCGCCCGTCGCCGCTTCGCGCCGGTGGTGGACGCGTCCGGGCGGCTCGTCGGCGTCCTCACGCAGGTGGGCGCGCTGCGCTCGTCGATCTACGCCCCGGCGCTCGACGACCGGGGACGGTTGCGCGTCGCCGCGGCGATCGGCATCAACGGCGACCCGAAGCGCAAGGCGGCCGAGCTGCTCGAGGCCGAGGTCGACGTGCTCGTCGTCGACACGGCGCACGGCCACCAGCGGAAGATGCTCGAGGCCCTGGCCGCGGTGCGCTCGCTCGCGCCGGGCGTGCCCGTCGTCGCCGGGAACGTCGTCACCGCCGAGGGCGTGCGTGACCTGGTCGACGCCGGGGCCGACGTCATCAAGGTGGGCGTCGGCCCGGGCGCGATGTGCACCACGCGCATGATGACCTCCGTCGGACGTCCCCAGTTCTCCGCGGTGCTCGAGTGCGCCACCGAGGCCCGTCGGCTCGGCCGCCACGTCTGGGCCGACGGCGGGGTGCGGTACCCCCGGGACGTCGCGCTCGCGCTGGCGGCCGGCGCCTCCCAGGTGATGATCGGCTCCTGGTTCGCCGGGACCCACGAGTCGCCCGGCGACCTGCACGCGGACCCCGACGGCCGGCTCTACAAGGAGAGCTTCGGCATGGCCTCGGCGCGGGCGGTGGCGGCCCGCACCCGGGGCGGTTCCGCGTTCGACCGCGCGCGCAAGGGTCTCTACGAGGAGGGCATCAGCTCCTCGCGGATGTACCTCGACCCGCAGCGGCCGGGCGTCGAGGACCTGCTCGACCAGATCACGTCGGGCGTGCGCTCGGCGGCGACGTACGTCGGCGCCGCGACCCTCGGCGAGTTCTACGAGCGGGCCGTCGTCGGGCTCCAGTCCGCCGCCGGGTTCGACGAGGGCCGGCCGCTGCCGGACGGCTGGTGACCGGCGCGGCGGAGGCGACGGGCGAGCCGAAGCCCGTCCTCGTCCTCACGCACGCGCCGCACGAGGGACCCGGTCTCATCGGGGGGCTCCTCGGCACGCCCTACCGCGTCCGGACGGTGCTCGACGACCCGGAGGCCCGGCTGCCCGCGGCCGACGACCTCGCCGGGCTCGTCGTCATGGGCGGCCCGATGGATGCCGACGACGTCGCCGGCCACCCCGGCCTGGCCGCCGAGACCCGGCTGATCGCCGACGCCGCGGCCGCCGGCGTGCCGGTGCTCGGGGTCTGCCTCGGGATGCAGCTGCTCGGGCTGGCCCTGGGCGCGCCCCTGTTCCGCCGCGCCGGCCAGGAGGTCGGGTTCGGACCGGTGCACCTGGTGGCGGACGACCCGGTGCTGAGCGCCCTCGGCCCGGCGGGCTCGTCGCCGACGGTGCTGCACTGGCACTCCGACGCCGCCGAGCTGCCGGACGGCGCCACGCTGCTTGCGTCGACCGCGGCGACGCCGGTGCAGGCGTTCCGGTGGGGGTCCGCGCTCGGCCTCCAGTTCCACGTCGAGCTGACCGAGAGCCACCTCCAGCTGTGGCTCTCGACGCCCGACATGGTGTCGGGGCTGTCCGACGACGAGGTGGGGCGGATCCGCAGCGACGGCGCGGCGCTGCTGCCCGGCGTGGCCGCGGCCGGTGCGGCGCTGGCCGGCCGGTTCGCCGCGCAGGTCGCGCAGCGCGCGCACGACGAGGCCACCACGGCGGCGCGGTGACGGCCGCCCCGTCCGACGCGGACGCCCGCGCCGAGCTCGTCGCGCTCGTGCGGCGCGGCATCGAGTGGCGGGTCGACGCCGGCCGGGTGCTCGACGCTCCCGCCACCGCTCGTCACGCGGCCGTCCTGGTGCTGTTCGGCCGCCTCGACGGCGTCCCCGCCCGCGCGGGCGGCCCGGTGCCGGCGGACCTCGACGTGCTGCTCCAGCGGCGCGCGGCCACCCTCGGCCACCACCCCGGGCAGGTGTCCTTCCCCGGCGGCGGGCTGGAGCCCGGTGAGACGGCGGAGCAGGCCGCGGTGCGCGAGGCGGTCGAGGAGACGGGGCTGGACCCGGCCGGCGTCGAGGTCCTCGGCACGCTCGCGGATCTCGCGCTGCCGGTCAGCAACCACCGCGTGACGCCGGTGCCGGCCTGGTGGGCGCGCCCCTCGGCGGTGGCCGCGGTCGACCACGCCGAGACCGTCGACGTCTTCCGCGTCCCGGTCGCCGACCTCCTGGACCCGGCCAACCGGGCGGTCGTCGTCCACCGGCGGGCCGGCGCCACCGTGCGCACGCCCGCCTTCGAGGTGGCCGGCATCCTCGTCTGGGGCTTCACGGCGATGGTGCTCGACGGCCTCTTCGACGCGGTCGGCTGGACCCGCCCCTGGTCGCACGAGCGCGTCGTCGTGCCGTGACCCACCCGCTGCACGAGATCGCCGTCGACGAGGCCCTGGTCCGCGCGCTGCTGGCCGGGCAGCACCCGGACCTCGCCGGCCTGCCCCTGGTGCGCGCCGCGCAGGGCTGGGACAACGTCACGTTCCGGCTCGGCGACGACCTCGCGGTCCGGCTGCCCGCCCGCGCGGTCGCCGCTCCCCTGGTGGAGCACGAGCAGCGCTGGCTGCCCGTGCTGGCACCCCTGCTGCCCGTGGCGGTGCCGGTCCCGGTGCGGCTCGGTCGCCCCGGTCGTGGCTTCCCGTGGCCGTGGAGCGTCGTCGCCTGGATCGAGGGCACACCGGCCGACGAGCTGACGGCCGCCGAGCGTGACGTCTGGGCCGCGGAGCTGGCCGGCGCCCTGGCGGCGCTGCACCGGCCGGCACCCGCCGAGGCACCCGCCAACCCCTTCCGGGGCGTCCCGCTCGCCACGCGCGACGACGTCGTCTCCGCGCGGCTGGCGGCCCACCCGGCCCACGACGTGCTTCTCGACACCTGGCGGCAGGGGCTGGCGGCGCCGGCGTGGGACGGCCCGGCGGTGTGGCTGCACGGCGACCCACACCCGGCGAACCTCCTGGCAGCCGACGACGGCCTCGCGGGGATCCTCGACTTCGGCGACGTCGCCGCGGGCGACCCGGCGTCGGACCTCGGTGCCGCGTGGGCGACGTTCACCGCCACCGGCCGCGCCCGGTTCTGGGCGGCGTACGCCGCGGCGTCCTCGCTCTCGCCTGACCGGCTGGCCGCGCTCCATGTCCGGGCGCGCGCCTGGGCCGCCGCGCTGGTGCCGCCCTACACGGCGCACCCGGACGAGCACCCGGGCCTCGCGGCGGCGGGCGCCCACGCGCTCCGCGAGCTCGCGTCCGACCTCCGCTGAGGCGGCGCCGGCCGGCCGCCCGCGGTCACTGCCGGGCGCGGCCCCGGCGCGTGGCCCACATCGCCAGGACGGCGAAGACGGCGACCCACGCCACCCAGTTGAGGACCAGCGTCCACATCGGGTCGACGTGCGTGCTGGTCACCGAGTGCCCCTGCATCTGCGGCCAGCGCGCCAGCCCCGCGTACCCGTACATCGGCGTCCACCGGGCGATCTGCTGCACGGTGCCGGAGAGCGGGACGAAGAGGTTGCCGAAGAACGCCCACACCACGAGCGAGGCCGAGGCGACGCCGATGGCGCTCTCGGAGTGGAACAGCTGCGCGATGACCAGGCCGTACAGCGCGAAGATCGACGACCCCAGCCACGTGACGAGGAAGGTCGCCAGCCACACCCAGGGCTCCGTGACCCGCGCACCGGTGGCGGCGCCGACCACGGTGACCGCCAGCGCCCCGACCGCCGACACCACCAGCGCCACGACCACCTTGGTCGCGACGAACCCCGGCGGCCGCAGGGGCGTCAGGGCGAGCTGTCGCCCCCACCCCTGGAGCAGCTCCATCGCGGCGGAGGCGGCGATGGACGTCGCAGCGATCGACGCCCCGTACGCCGCCATCGCGGTCATGACGTAGAACCGGGTGTCGCCCCTCCCGACGGCGTCGGCGCTCGCGCCGAACGCGGTGCCGAAGAGGACGTACATCACCACCGGGAGGGCGATGACGAACGAGATGTACATCCCGTCGCGCAGCTGCCGTACCAGGTCGATCCGCAGGTAGGTCGCGTTCACTCCCCGTCCCCCTCCCCCGTCAGTGCGAGGAACGCCGACTCGAGCGTCGGGGCGGCGATCTCCAGGTCGTGCCCGCCGAGCTCGGTGAGCAGGATGCGGGCGACGTCGTCGGACGAGGTCCCGTTGACCGTGACGCGCTCACCCTCGCGGTGCACCTCGCGCACTCCCGGCACCGCCCGCAGCCGGTCGAGCACACCGTCGGCCGCACCGGGCACCGTGGCGAGGACCGTGCGGTCGCCGACGAGGCCCCGCAGCTGGGCCGTCGGCCCGTCCGCCAGGATCCGGCCGTGGTCGATGAGCACCGTCCGCGGCGCGAACGCCTGGGCTTCCTCGAGGTAGTGCGTCGCGAACAGCACGGTCCGGCCGTCGCGCGTCTCCTCGTGCATGGTCTCCCAGAAGGAGCGCCGCGCGCCGACGTCCATCCCCGCCGTCGGCTCGTCGAGCACGAGCACCTGCGGGTCGGGCAGCAGCGCCAGCGCGAACCGCAGCCGCTGCTGCTCGCCGCCGGAGCAGGCGCGCACCTTGCGCCGCGCCAGGTCCGTGACGCCGGCCCGTTCCATGACGACGGCCATCCGGCCCTGCGCGCCGTGCAGCGCCGCGATCGCCAGCACGGTCTCGCCGACGGTGAGGTCGCGCAGCAGCCCGCCCGACTGGAGCACCGCGGAGACGCGCCCGCCGCGGGCCGCGGTCTCCGGGGTGCCCCCGAGGACCTCGACGGTCCCCTCGGTCGGGGCGATGAGCCCGAGCACCATGTCGAGCGTCGTCGTCTTGCCGGCGCCGTTCGGGCCGAGGACCGCGACGATCTCCCCCGCCTCGACGGTGAGGTCGATCCCGTCGACGGCGACCACGGGCGCGGCCGCGGACGAGTACACCTTGCGGACGCCGCGCAGCGACAACGCGGGAGGGGACGGGGTCACGGTGCCAACCCTGGTCCCCCTGGCCCACGCCGTCCAGATCAGAGGCCCGCTGACCAGCGCGTGCCGGCTGCGCTCAGGCCCGGGGGTCCAGCACGGAGGCGAGGAACAGCGGCCAGCCGGTCTCACCGTCGCCGACGACGAACAGGTAGGGCCGGTCGACGAGGAGCTCGACCGGCGGTGGCGCGGGAGCGCCGGCGGCCGCCACCCCGAGCTCGGTGACCGCGGCCGCCCGCGTGCCCTCTTCGTCGACCGTGAGCACCGCCTGCTGCCATGCCTGGCCGAGGTACAGCGCCGGGTGGGGCTGCTCGAGCATACCGTCGAGGCCCGCGGTGCTCGGATCGAGCAGCCGGCCCAGACCCATCGCGGTGATCGAGCGGAGGAGGTCGACCTTCGTCGTCATGTCGAGCTTCGGCAGCGCGACGAACGCGTCCTGCGCCGCCGCGGTGCCGAGCGCCGCGACGAGGGCGGCCACCGTGGCCGGGTCGGCCCTGGCAGGATCGGCCGCCGCCGACGAGCCGGGGGGCGGCAGGATCACGTCGGCGTGAAGGTCCGCGGTGTACGGCAGCCGGAGCGCGCGCCAGCCGTCGCGCTGGATGTAGGCGAAGCTGCCGGTCTGGTGCATGGTGGCGACCGTGACCTGCGCGCCCGACGGCAGGGTGAACGGCCCGTCGTCGGTGCCTGCGGCGTCGAACGGCTGCTGCCAGCGGGCGGCGAGCGCGACCGCGTTCTGGAGCACCAGCGCCAGCATCGGGTCCGGGACGACGGCCGACCTCTTCACCAGCCCGCCCGTGTTCTCGTTCACCCAGGCGTCGAGGTCCTTTTCTTCCCGGCCGCCGAGCTCAGGTCCGTCACCAGCACGCCCGCGCCGTACCCGCGGACGAGCCGAGCGAGGTAGGACTCGGTGATCCGCCATCCGTCGTCCACCACCACCTGGTTGGCGACGTGCACCACCGGCTTGGCGGGCAGCTCCTTCGCCTGCACCGCCGCCGGGTCGCCCTCGTACCGCGCGAGGGCCGCCGTCAGGGCGTTCACCGCGTCGGTGCGTTCCTGGCCCGGGGCGCCGAGGACCTCGTCGAGCCTCGCGGCGCTCGCACCGTCGGCCCCTTCGGCGAGCATCGCCAACGCCACGAGGAGGCTCGCGGGAGACACGACCGCACCGCCCGGCGAGTCGGCCGGGTCGCTGGCGGCCAGCGCCGCGAAGCCGGCGCGCCACGTCGCGGCGACGACGGGATCGACCGCCGTCGCCGTGCCCGGCGCCACCGCGTCGCGCACCCCGGACCCCGTCTGCAGCCCGTGCGCCGTGCGATCGCCGCCGGGCGGGATCGTCGTCACCGCTGCCCCCCGACCGGCGCACGCCCCGAGCGCGAGCACGCACGCGACCAGACCCGCCACCGCTCGACCTCGTCCCATGCCGGGATCATGTCGGCGGCGGGCACGGCCTTGCGCTCGCCCACGTTGCGGTTCGGCCTCAGACGCCGGCGACCTGCCGCAGCACGTACTGCAGGATGCCGCCGTTGCGGTAGTAGTCCGCCTCGCCGGGGGTGTCGATGCGCACCACGGCGTCGAACGCGACCACGGAGCCGTCGTCCTTCGTCGCTCGCACCGCGACCGTCCGAGGGGTCGTCCCGCCGTTCAGCTCCGCGACGCCGGTGATCTCGAAGGTCTCGGTGCCGTCGAGGCCCAGCGCGTCGGCGGTGCGCCCCTCCGGGAACTGCAGCGGCAGCACGCCCATCCCGATGAGGTTCGACCGGTGGATGCGCTCGAAGCTCTCCGCGATGACGGCCTTGACGCCCAGCAGGCTGGTGCCCTTCGCCGCCCAGTCGCGCGACGAGCCCGAGCCGTACTCCTTGCCGCCGAGCACGACGAGCGGCACGCCGGCCGCCTGGTACGCGACCGAGGCGTCGTAGATCGTCGCCTGCTCGCCGGTGAGGAAGTTCACGGTCATGCCGCCCTCGACGCCCGGCACCAGCTGGTTGCGCAGCCGGATGTTGGCGAACGTCCCGCGGATCATCACCTCGTGGTTGCCGCGCCGCGAGCCGTACGAGTTGAAGTCCTTGCGCTCCACGCCGTGCGCCTGCAGGTACTGCGCCGCCGGGCTGCCGGGCTTGATGGACCCCGCCGGGCTGATGTGGTCGGTGGTGACGGAGTCGCCGAGCTTGGCCAGCACGCGCGCCCCGACGATGTCGGTCACCGGCTCCGGGGCGGCGCCCATGCCCTCGAAGTACGGGGGCTTGCGCACGTAGGTGGACTCGGCGTCCCAGCCGAAGGTGTCGCCCTCCGGCGTCGGCAGCGAGGTCCACCGCTCGTCGCCCGCGAAGACGTCGGCGTAGTCCTCGGTGAACATGCGCCGGTCGATCGACGAGTCGATCGTCGCCTGCACCTCCTCCGGGCTCGGCCAGATGTCGCGCAGGAACACCGGCGAGCCGTCCTCGGTGCGGCCGAGCGGCTGCGTCTCGAAGTCGAAGTCCATCGTCCCGGCGAGCGCGTACGCGATGACCAGCGGCGGGCTGGCCAGGTAGTTCATCTTGACGTCGGGGTTGATGCGGCCCTCGAAGTTGCGGTTGCCGGACAGCACCGAGACCACCGCGAGGTCGTGCTCGTTGACGACGGCCGAGACCTTCTCGTCGAGCGGGCCGGAGTTGCCGATGCACGTGCCGCAGCCGTAGCCGACGAGGTGGAAGCCGAGCTTCTCCAGGTACGGCCACAGGCCGGCCTTCTCGTAGTAGTTCGTCACCACCTGCGAGCCGGGGGCCATGGAGGTCTTCACCCACGGCTTGGCGGTCAGGCCCTTCTCCACCGCCTTGCGCGCCAGCAGGCCGGCGGCGAGCATCACCGACGGGTTCGACGTGTTGGTGCAGCTCGTCACCGACGCGATCGCCACCGCGCCGTGGAAGAGCTCGAACTCCTTGCCGTTCGAATCGACGACGTGGTGCCGCGCGTGGCCGTCGGCGCTGTACGCCGGGGCGTCCGACGCGGGGAACGACTCCTCGTCGGCCTCGTCGACCCCCGCCAGCTCGGGGACGTACGCGGGCAGGTCCCGCTCGAACTGCTGCTTGGCGCGGGACAGCTCGATCCGGTCCTGCGGGCGCTTCGGCCCGGCGATCGACGGCACCACCGTGGACAGGTCGAGCTCGAGGTACTCGGAGAACACCGGCTCGCGCGACGGGTCGTGCCACAGTCCCTGCTCCTTGGCGTACGCCTCGACGAGCGCCACCTGCGCGTCGGAGCGCCCGGTGAGGCGCAGGTAGTCCAGCGTCACCTCGTCGATCGGGAAGATCGCCGCGGTCGAGCCGAACTCGGGGCTCATGTTGCCGATCGTCGCCCGGTTGGCCAGCGGCACCGCGGCCACGCCCTCGCCGTAGAACTCGACGAACTTGCCGACGACGCCGTGCGACCGCAGCGTCTGGGTGATCGTCAGCACGACGTCGGTCGCCGTGACGCCGGCGGGGATCTCCCCGGTCAGCCTGAAGCCCACCACGCGCGGGATGAGCATCGACACGGGCTGGCCCAGCATGGCCGCCTCGGCCTCGATGCCGCCCACGCCCCAGCCGAGCACGCCCAGCCCGTTGACCATCGTCGTGTGGGAGTCGGTGCCCACGCACGTGTCGGGGTAGGCCTGCACCACGCCGTCGACGTCGCGGGTCATCACCACGCGCGCGAGGTACTCGATGTTGACCTGGTGCACGATGCCCGTCCCCGGCGGCACCACCTTGAAGTCGTCGAACGCGGTCTGGCCCCAGCGGAGGAACTGGTAGCGCTCGTGGTTCCGCTGGTACTCCAGCTCGACGTTGCGCTCGAAGGCGTCCGGCCGGCCGGCGACGTCGATCTGGACCGAGTGGTCGATGACGAGCTCGGCGGGCGCCAGCGGGTTGATCCGCGTCGGGTCGCCGCCCAGGTCGGCGATCGCCTCGCGCATGGTCGCGAGGTCGACGACGCACGGCACGCCGGTGAAGTCCTGCATGATGACGCGCCCGGGCGTGAACTGGATCTCGGTGTCCGGCTCGGCGTCCGGGTCCCAGCCGGCCAGCGCGCGCACGTGGTCGGCGGTGATGTTGGCACCGTCCTCGGTGCGCAGCAGGTTCTCCGCCAGCACCTTGAGGCTGAACGGCAACCGCTCCAGGCCCGGCACCGTGGCCAGCCGGAACACCTCGTACGACGTCCCGCCGACCTGGAGTGTTCCCTTGGCACCGAACGTGTCCACGCTGTTCACTGCGGCTCCTTCTCCGGGTCGTTCCGGGGGGATTATCTCGACATCAAGATATCACCGGGCCTCCCCCTGCGCGGCCGCTCGCGCGTGCGACGGGCCGGCGTCTCGTCAGGCGGTCGTGCCGCTCGCCTTCTCGAGCTCGTCGGACGCCTTGCGCTCGGCCTCGACCGCCCGCTCGTAGGCGCGGTGGTCGTACTCGGGCGTGCCCTGCTTGGCCAGCTCCTCGGTCACCTGCCGCTTCGCTCGCACCAGCCGCTCGGCCAGCTCGTCGTGGGTCGATCCCATCGCCGGTCCTCCCCTCCCGTGGATCCGTGGTCCTGCACGTCCCACGGTAGGCGCCCAGGCCTGCGGCGGCCCGACGAACACGGTCACCGGGTGAGGACCGCCACCGCCTCCACGTGGTGCGTCATCGGGAAGAGGTCGTAGCCCGTCACCGCATCGAGCGTGTAGCCCGCCGCCACGAAGAGCGCGGCGTCGCGCGCGAGCGCGGCCGGGTCGCACGCGACGTAGACCACGCGCCGCGGCGCGAGCGCGGCCACCGCATCGACCACACGCCGGCCGGCGCCCGTGCGCGGCGGGTCGAGGACCACGACGTCGGTTGCCCCGACGCCCGACGCGAGCACACCGCCCACCTCCCCCGCGCGGAGCGTGACCTGCGGGCGGTCGTGCAGCAGCCGGCGGGCGTCCCGGACCGCCCGGTCGTCGCCCTCCACCGCCACGACCCCGCCGCCCTCGCCGACGGCGTCCGCCAGCGGCAGCGTGAAGAGACCGGCACCCGAGTACAGGTCCAGGACGCGGGCTCCGGCCAGGTCGCCGGCTGCGTCCAGGACCGCGCCCACGAGGACCGCCGGTGCCTCGCGGTGCACCTGCCAGAAGCCCGCCGCCGAGACCCGGTACGTCCACCGGCCCGCGGCCGTCGTCACCTGCTCCTGCACGGTGGTGCGCGCGTTGGGCCGCGGGTCCGGCCGCCCGCGCGACAGGTCGAACGGGGCGCCGTCGACGAGCACGACGCCGGCCTGCGCGCCCGCCGGCACGACGGCCTCGATCCGCGCGCCCGCCGGCCAGCGCCGGTCGAACAGCCCGAGCCCCGCGACGGCCTCCGACGCCAGCGGCATGTCGGCCAGCGGCAGCACGTCGTGCGAGCGGTGGCGGTACATGCCCGCGCGACCCGCGCCGTCCACGACCAGGTCGATCCGCGTGCGCCAGGCCAGACCGCCGCGCTCGTCGTCGCCCGGGGCCGCCAGCACCGGCACCGCGCGCTCGTCGTGCGCCAGCCGGCGCAGCTGCTCCTCGAGGACCGCCCGCTTCCAGGCGCGCTGCGCCGGCAGGGCCACGTGGGCCAGCTCGCCGCCGCCGACGCCGCCCGGGCCCGCAGCCGGCCACACCGACGGCACCCGGTCGGGCGAGGCGTCGAGGACGTCGACCGCGTCGGCCCGCCAGAACGACCTGCCCTCCCCGGACTCCGTCAGGCGCGCGCGCACCCGTTCGCCCGGCAGCGCGTGCCGGACGAACACCACCCGCCCGTCCAGCCGCGCGACGCAGTGCCCGCCGTGCGCGACCGGCCCGACGACGAGGTCGACGAGGTCCACGTCCTGGTCAGTAGGCACGCGGGATCGTCCCCGGGGCGTACTCCTCGAGGCCGGTCTGGCCCGCGGTGGACGACAGCTGCCACGGCACCGAGGCCACCACGACCCCCGGGGTGAACAGGAGGCGGGCCTTGAGGCGCAGCGCGCTCTGGTTGTGCAGCAGCTGTTCCCACCAGTGCCCGACGACGTACTCGGGGATGTAGACGACCACCAGGTCCCGCGGGCTGTCGCGATGGATGGAGCGGACGTACGAGATGACCGGCCGGGTGATCTCGCGGAACGGCGAGTCGAGCACCTTGAGCGGCACCGGGATGTCGAGGGAGTCCCACTGCTCCCGCAGCGCGGTGACCTCGTCGGCGTCGACGCCGACGGTGATCGCCTCGATCTCCTGGGGGCGGAAGGCTCGCGCATAGGCCAGCGCGCGCATCGTCGGCCGGTGCAGGTGGGACACGAGGACGATGGCGTGCACCCGGCTGGGCAGCGCCCTCGCCTCGGCGAGGTCGTCGCCCAGCGCCAGCTCCTTGCGCACCCGCGTGTAGTGCCGGTTGATCGCCTTCATGATGACGAACACGCACGCCATGGCGAGGATCGCGATGTAGGCGCCGCGGACGAACTTCGTGATGAGCACGACGACGAGCACGACGCCCGTCAGGAAGAACCCGAAGCCGTTGATGACGCGCGACCGGCGCATCTGGGCACGGCGGGCCTCGTCCTGCTCGGTGGCCAGGACGCGCGTCCAGTGCCTGGTCATGCCGAGCTGGCTGAGCGTGAAGCTCACGAACACCCCGACGATGTACAGCTGGATCAGGTGCGTCACCTGCGCGTGGAAGGCCCAGATGAGGACGATCGCACCCGCGGCCAGCGTGATGATCCCGTTGGAGAAGGCCAGCCGGTCGCCGCGCGTGTGCAGCTGGCGCGGCAGGAACCCGTCGCGGGCGAGCACCGAGCCGAGGACGGGGAACCCGTTGAACGCGGTGTTCGCGGCCAGGACGAGGATCAGGCCGGTGACGACCGCGATCACGACGTACATGACGCCGCGCCCACCGAAGACCGCCGCGGACAGCTGGCTGATCACCGGGTGCTGGACGTAGGAGCTGCCGACCGGCGTGCCACCCGAGAGCAGCTGGTCGGCGGGGTCGTCGGCCAGCTGCAGGTGGGTCGCCCTGGAGAGCAGGAGGATCGACAGCATCATCGTGATCGCGATGCCGCCGAGCAGCGCGAGGGTGGTGGCGGCATTCTTCGACTTCGGCTTCTGGAACGAGGGCACGCCGTTGCTGATGGCTTCGACCCCGGTGAGCGCCGCGGAGCCCGACGCGAAGGCCCGCAGGACGAGGAAGCCGCCGGCCACGCCGGTGAGCCCGGCGTCGTACCCCGCCTCGGGGATCAGGTGGAACCCCGCGCTCTCGGCGAGCGGGAGGGTCCCGGCGACGTAGCGGATGGCGCCGACGACGGCCAGGGCGCCGATCGACGCCATGAAGAGATAGGTAGGGATCGCGAAGGCGGTCCCGGACTCCCTGACACCGCGAAGGTTGATCAGTGTGAGGAGCACGACGACGACGATCGCGAACTCGGTCTCGTGGCCTCGCAGGATCGGCAGCGCGGTCGCCGCGTACTGGGCACCGGAGGACACGGACACGGCCACCGTCAGGACGTAGTCGACCAGCAGCGCCGAGGCCACGGTGACGCCGGCGGTCGGACCGAGGTTCTCGGTCGCGACCTCGTAGTCGCCACCGCCCGAGGGGTAGGCGTGGACGTTCTGCCGGTACGACGCGACGACGGTGATCATGACGACCGCCACCGCGACCCCCACCCACGGCGACACCACCAACGCGGAGGCGCCCACGAGCGAGAGCGTCAGCAGCACCTCGTCCGGCGCGTAGGCGACGGACGAGAGCGCGTCGGAGGCGAACACCGGCAAGGCGATGCGCTTGGGCAGGAGCGTGTGCCCGAGCCGCTCGCTGCGGACCGGGCGGCCGAGGAGCAGCCGCTTCGTGGCATCGGAGATGTCGGGCACGGTGCCCGATGCTATGCCGAAGCCCGTCCCGGGACACGAGGGACGGCCCCGTGCCCCGCGTCGGTATAGCGTTCCGCCTCGTGCACTTCGTCATCATGGGCTGCGGCCGGGTGGGCGCGACGCTGGCCATGTCGCTGCAGAGCCGCGGGCACTCCGTCGCGGTGATCGACCAGAACGCCGACGCGTTCCGGCGGCTCGACGCCTCGTTCGAGGGCAAGAAGGTCACCGGCCTCGGCTTCGACCGGGACACGCTGGCGCAGGCCGGCATCGAGGACGCGTTCGCGTTCGCGGCCGTCGCCGACGGCGACAACTCGAACATCGTGGCCGCCCGCGTGGTGCGCGAGACCTACGGCGTGCAGAACGTCGTCGCTCGCATCTACGACCCGCACCGCGCCGAGATCTACCAGCGCATGGGCATCCCCACCGTCGCCACGGTGAGGTGGACCACCGACCAGGTGCTGCGCCGCCTGCTGCCGATGGGCGCGACCGACGAGTTCCGCGACGCGTCCGGGCAGATCAGCCTGGCCGAGGTCGACGTCCACGCCGACTGGGTGGGCCACCCGCTGCGGCACCTGGAGCGTGCCTCCGGCGCCCGCGTCGCTTTCCTCACGCGCTACGGCGACGGCGTCCTGCCCGACGACCAGACGGTGCTGCAGGAGAGCGACGTCGTGCACGTCCTCGTCCGCGCCGCCGCCCTCCCCGAGGTCGAACGGATCCTCACCCACGCCCCGGAGGTGACCGAATGAGGGTCATCATCGCCGGAGCCGGCTCCGTCGGCCGCTCCATCGCCCGCGAGCTGCTCGCCCACGAGCACGAGGTGACGCTCATCGACCGTCAGCCGACGGCCATGCGCGTCGCCCAGGTCCCCGAGGCCGAGTGGTTGCTGGCCGACGCCTGCGAGCTGCCGACCCTGCGCGAGGTGCGGGCCGAGCAGTGCGACGTCATGGTCGCCGCGACCGGCGACGACAAGGCGAACCTCGTCATCGCGTTCCTGGCCAAGACCGAGTTCGGCGTCCCCCGCACGGTCGCGCGCGTCAACAACCCGAAGAACGAGTGGATGTTCGACGAGGCCTGGGGCGTGGACGTCTCGGTCTCCACGCCGCGCATCATGACGGCGATGGTCGAGGAGGCCGTCGCCGTCGGCGACATCGTCAAGATCTTCACGTTCCACCAGTCGCGGGCCGACATCCTCGAGCTCACCCTGCCCCCGGCGTCTCCGCTGGCCGGCGTGCTCGTCGGGCAGGTGGTCTGGCCTCAGGACACCGTGCTGGCGTGCATCGTGCGCGACACGCGACCCATCGCACCGAGCCCCGACGACACGCTCGAGGCCGGCGACGAGCTGCTCTTCGTCACGGGGCGGGACGTGTCGGAGGAGACGCTGGAGAAGCTGCTGACCGACGGACCAGGCGCCAGCTGAGCCACAGCACGAGCGCCGTCAGCGGCAGCCCCATGACGAGCTTGGCCGTGCCGAGCCACGCCACCTGCGCGCTGCGGTAGAGCGGCACCTGGACGACGAGCCGCAGCGCGAACATCGCCACCCACGGCCAGGTCGCCAGCGCGTACCGGCGTGCCAGCGCGCGGTCGGAGCGCCAGGCCACCACGCGGCCCCACGACCCGCCCGTGAGCGGCCCGCGGTTGTCGAACAGCCCGACGACGAGCCCGACGAGCGGGAACCCGGCGACGATCGTGGCCAGCGTCCCGAGGCCGTAGGCGACGTTCACCCACAGGCCGTAGAGGAAGTAGTCCTCGGCCCGCCCGGTGCGCCACGCCCAGACGACGCCAACCACCACACCGAGCACGCCGGAGAACGCCTGGGTCACGGGCGTGCGCTGCACCACGCGGACGACGACGGCCAGCAGCGCCGCGCCGAGCGACGCGACGAGCGCGGGCACCATGCGCTGGCCGGCCACCAGGTACACGACGACGAAGAGCACACCCGGCGCAACGGACTCGGCGGCGCCCCGCCAGCCGCCGATCGCGTCCGTCGCGGAGAACTCGTCCCCGGTCAGCGCGCGCAGCCCGCGGCCGCCGGCCGCGCCCTCGGACGTCCGCTCGTCGGGCGCCGGCCTCGGCTCACTCACCGGGACGGGGGGCCAGCTCGTAGCGCGGGTTGAACACGGTGCGGCGTCCGTCGACCTCGCACACGAGCCCTTCGGCGCGCAGGCGCCGACCGGGCTCGACGCCGTGGATCTCCCGCCGGCCCAGCCAGACCAGGTCGAGCGACCCGCTGCCGTCGTACAGCTCGGCCTCGAGGGCCGGCACGCCCTCGCGGGGGCGGAGCGTCACCGAGCGGAGCACGCCCGAGACCGTCGCGCGAGCGCGGGAGCTCAGGTCCGCGACGGGCGTGCAGCCGACCGATCGGGCGGATTGCTCACGCTCCTCGACGGCCTCGATCTCCGCGCGGGAGGCCAGCGCCTGGTGCAACCGTTGCTTGAAGCCCATGTCAGCGGATCTCCGTGATCTCGGGACCGCGCGTCAGCGGGTCGAAGTCGGGTTCCGGGCGGGGCTCGTCGGAGACCGGGGCGAGCCCCGTCGCCGCGCCCGGCAGCTGCAGCGCCAGCAGGTCGCGGGGCGGGCGCGCCTCGGTGCCACGCACGACCACCGTCTGCGCGAACACCTGCTCGAGCCGCTCGGCGGCGGCCGGGTCGACCGCGGCCTTGCCCGTGATGACGCCCCGCAGGAACCAGCGCGGGCCGTCGGCGCCGACGAACCGCGCCGGGCGGTGCCCGGTGCGACCCTCGGGCGTGCGGACGGGCATGCGTGCGAGCAGCTCGCGCCCGAACGGGCCCGGCAGGTCGTCGACGGTGCCGCCCTGCTGGGTGATCGACTGGGCGATCTCGGCACGGATCTCGTCCCAGATCCCCTCGGTGCGCGGGGCGGCGAACGCCTGGACCTGGAGCACGGACTCGTCGAGGGACACGGAGACGCCCGTGACCACGCCGGTGCTCTGGTCGACCTCCATCCGGAACTCCATGCCCTGGAGGCCCGGGACGCGCACGGCACCGAGGTCGACGCGTGCCAGGTCGGGCACGTCGTCGTCGACGTCCCACGGCCCGCCGGTGCGCGCGGCCGCCGGCTCGTCGTCCGACGTGAGCTCGGAGCCGTCGGTGACCGGTGCGGTCTCGTCGGGCGCCACGTCGTCGGTGGTGGCGTTCTTGGCGCCACGCCGGAACAAGGCCACGGTGCTTCTCTCCTCCTGGCGTGCTGGGCACGCGTCGTGATGCGTCAGTTCCCAGTGTCGCTCGTCGGCGCGGCTGGTGCGGACCAGCCGCCGCTGGACCCGAACCCGCCGTCGCCCCGGTGCGAGCCCGGAAGGCGCTGCGCCTCGACGAACCGCGCGCGCTCGACGCGCTGCACGACGAGCTGGGCGATGCGGTCGCCCCGCCGCAGCACGACCGGCTCGGCGGGATCGGTGTTGAGCAGGGTCACGGCGATCTCGCCGCGGTAGCCGGCGTCCACGGTGCCGGGGGCGTTGACGATGGTCAGGCCGTGCCGGGCCGCCAGGCCGGAGCGGGGGTGCACGAACGCCGCGTACCCGTCCGGCAGGGCGATCGCGATGCCGGTCGGGACCGTCACGCGCGCCCGCGGCGCGAGGGTGACGTCGATGCGGGTGACGAGGTCGGCACCCGCGTCGCCCGGGTGCGCGTAGGCCGGGAGCGGGAGCTCCGGGTCGAGGCGTTGGATGAGAACCTCGATGCTCGGCTCGGTCACGGTGGCCGACCCTACCTGCTGGCGCGCCGAATCACGCCGATCGGCGACGATGCGATGCTTGCGCCCGTGACCGCCCCCTTCCACGAACGGCTGTGGCCCGGCCCGGCCGGGTGGCTCGTCGCCGCCGGGCTCGGCGCGCTGGTCGGGCTCGTCCTCTTCCCCGTGAGCATCGCCCTGGCGTGGGGGGTGGGTGCCGTGGCCGTCGTGCTGGGGCTCGTCGCCGCCGCTGCCCTGACGCCGCAGGTCGCGATCGCGGGCGGCGAGCTGCGCGCCGGCTCCGCGCACATCCCGGTGGACCTGCTCGGCGAGGCCACGCCGCTGTCCGGGGACGCGCTGCGCTCGGCCCTCGGCCCCGAGCTCGACGCGCGCGCCTTCGTCTGCCTGCGCGGCTGGGTGCACTCGGCCGTCCGCGTCGAGCTCTGCGACCCGCAGGACCCGACGCCGTACTGGATCGTCTCGACGCGCCGTCCCGGCGAGCTGGTCGCGGCGCTCGCCGAGGTCCGTCAGGCCTGAGAGCCGCGCATGACAACGGCCGGCTCCCGGAAGGGAACCGGCCGCGCTGGGGGTGCGTGGCGTCAGGCCGCGCACTCCGTGCAGACGGGCTGCCCGTCGCGCTCGTACGCCAGCTGGCTGCGGTGGTGCACCAGGAAGCAGCGCGAGCACGTGAACTCGTCGGCCTGCCGCGGCAGGACCCGCACCGACAGCTCCTCGCCGGACAGGTCGGCGCCCGGCAGCTCGAAGCCTTCGGCAGCCTCGGTCTCGTCCTCGTCAACAACACCCGAGTTCTTGTCCGAGCGGCGTGCCTGGAGCTCCTGGAGGGAGTCCTCGGTGAGGTCCTCCTCGAGCTTGCGCGGTGCGTCGTAATCGGTCGCCATGTGGGCTCGCATTCGTTGCTCGACGTCTGTTACGTGTCTCTCGTACGGGTGCTCAAGCGCCACGGGGGGTGTTTTGTTCCCACCTCCGGCGCACTGCGCGGAGGGATTGTGCACCATGTCGGCGAGCGGCGCGAACGGCGACCCGCGGGGCGCGCCGTCAGGCGTCCGAGTCGGCGCCCAGCTCCTCCAGCAACGGCGTCAGGCGGGCGACGACGGCGGGCGGCCCGGCGACGGTCATCTCGTCGCTCGCGGGCTCGCCGCGCAGCCCGACGACGACCCCGCCGGACTCCGTGACCACCAGCGAGGCGCCCGCCAGGTCCCACGGCTGCAGCCCCCGCTCGTAGTGCGCGTCGAGCGATCCCGCGGCCACCGAGCACAGGTCGACGGCCGCCGACCCCAGCCGCCGGATGTCGCGCACCCGCGGCAGCAGCGCCGCGACGACGCGACCCTGGACCGCCCGCCGCTGCGCGAGGTAGCCGAAGCCGGTGCCGAGCAGGCAGCCCGCCAGGTCGTCGGGCCCGGCGCCCATGGTCAGGCGCACGCCGTCGAGCCACGCGCCCGCGCCGCGCGCGGCGGTGTAGGTCAGCCCGAGGGTCGGGGCGTGCACGCACGAGGCGAGCACGGTCCACGTGCGGGGGTCCGGCGCCACGCCGGCCGGGCCGGTCACCGCCGCGACGGACACCGCGTACGACGGCTGCCCGTAGAGGTAGTTGACCGTGCCGTCGATCGGGTCGACCACCCAGGTGACGCCGCTGCCGCCCGGCTGCCAGCCGCGCTCCTCCCCCAGCACGCCGTCGTCCGGACGCAGCTCGGCCAGCCGCCGGCGCAGCAGCTCCTCGGACGCGTAGTCCATCGCCGTCACGACGTCCTGCGGGCTCGACTTCGTCGCGGCGACCGTCACGCGGTCGGGCCGCCCGTCCGACACCAGCGCTCCCGCCTCGCGGGCCACCCGCTCGGCGACACCCATCAGCTCCGTCACGTCCACGTCCACCGCCGTCACGTGGCCCATCCTCCCCCAGGGTCCGCCACACCGGGGCGAGGTGCACCGCCCGTGCCCGATCGGGTGAGAACCTGGACACCGCGAAGGGAGGCAGCATGGGCGAGGTCGAGCTTGTGGGCCTGCACGACGACGGCGAGCACCTGATCCTGGCCACCTCCGACGGCCAACAGTTCCGGCTGCGGATCGACGAGCCGTTGCGCGCCGCCGTGCGCCGCGACCGTCCCCAGCTCGAGCAGCTGCGCGCCGAGCGGGCCAGCGTCATGGCGCCGCGCGAGATCCAGGCCCGGATCCGCGCCGGCGCCACCGCCCAGGAGGTCGCCGACTCGGCCGGCCTGCCGATCGCGGCCGTGCGGCGCTACGAGGGCCCGGTCATCGCCGAGCGCGAGTACATCGCCGAGCTCGCCCGCGACACGCCGGTGCGCCACGAGACGGGCGCCCCGACGCTCGGCGACCTGGTGACCGACCGGCTCGCGGCGCGTGGCGTCGACGTCGCCAGCCTCTCGTGGGACGCGGCACGCGAGGGATCGCTGCCCTGGACGGTCCTGGCGCGCTTCGAGGTGGCCGACGAGGCCCGCGAGGCGCAGTGGGCGTTCGACGTCTCCGCCCGCGTGCTGACGGCGTCCGACGACGAGGCGCGCTGGCTCTCCGAGACCGAGCTCGACGAGCCCGTGGCGCGCCGCCATCTCGCCGCGGTGCGGGACGTCGTGTTCGACGTCACCGTCGGCGCCCACGCCGACCCGGACCCGGAGCCGGCGCCCGCCGACCGCACCGCGGTGATGCTCGACGCCCTCTCGGCGCGTCGCGGCCACCGGCAGCCGGTCGAGGTCGAGGACGACGGGGAGGCCTTCGAGGGGTTCGGCCCCCAGCACGCGTTCGACTTCGGCTTCGACGCCGCACCGCCGGGAGCCCACCCGGTGGACGTCGAGCCCGAGGCCGAGGCGAGGGTCTACCCGCGCCCGGTGGCGGTGGTGCCCCGCGAGGAGGCCCTGCCGGCGCCCGAGCCGCTTCCGATGCCCCCCGCCGACGCCGAGCCGGTCGCGGCCCACGCCGACGAGCGTCCCCGTTCGCGCCGCGGGCGCGCCAAGGTGCCGAGCTGGGACGAGATCGTCTTCGGCGCCAGGCCGGAGTAGCGGCTCAGGCCGTCCCGGCCAGCTCGTCCCGCCAGTCGTTCACCTCGCCGATCAGGCGCGCGAGGACCTGGTCCAGCTCCCCTCCGAACGCCGTCGCGCTCGCGGCGGCCTGCCGCTCGCCGGAACGGGCCTGCGTCAGGATGCGACCCGCCAGCCGGTGGAACTGCGCGTGCAGGTCGAGCACGGGCGCGTAGTGGACCGAGCCGCGGGCGTCCGCGCGGATCTCGCCGTGCAGCCAGGTGCCGAAGGCGCAGCGGTCGTCGGCGGACACCACCGCCGGCTCGTGCGGGGACCGCCCGGTGGCCACCGCCTCCATGAGGCGCACCTTCCACGCGCCGTGGGCCCCGATCGCCGCCGTCAGGCGGTCCGCGGTGCCCGTGCCGGGGACCGTCCGGACACCGCTGCCGAAGTACGCCTGCAGGCCGCCGTCGAGCCCCGCGGCCTCCTCCTGGAGGTGGCCGTTGAGCCGCCGCACGCGGGCGGCCTCGCCGCGGGCGGCGCCGACGGCGCCGGACAGCGAGGACAGCCGGCGCGACACGTCGCTCACCGCGCCGGCGCCCTCGGCGACGTCGCGGGCGATCTGGGCGGTGACCGTGGTCTGCTCCTCGACGGAGGCGGCGACGGTGCTGGTCATCTGGCCGATCTCCTCGACGAGCAGCGCCGTCTCGGAGATCCCCGTGGTCACCGCCGCCGTGCCGTCGAGCAGCGCCCGGACCCGCTCGTCGATCTTGGTGGTCGCCTCCGCCGTCTCGTTGGACAGCTCCTTGACCTCGCGGGCGACGACGGCGAACCCCTTGCCCGCCTCCCCCGCACGCGCCGCCTCGATCGTCGCGTTGAGCGCCAGCAGGTTCGTCTGGCGGGCGACCTGGGCGATGAGGTTGGAGACGTCGGCGATGTCGTGCGCCAGCACCTCGAGGGCCGCCATGCTGCGGCTCGCCTGCTCGGCGTTCGTCACCGCGCCCTGCACCGCGTGCGCGGCCTGCGCCGTCCGGGCCGAGACCTCGCGCAGCGACGTGGAGAGTTCCTCGGCCGCGCTGGCCAGGGAGCCGATCGTCGTGCTCACCTGCTCGGAGGCCGCGGCGACGGCCTGCGCCTCGGCGTCGGCGGTGGTGCACCGCGCATCGAGCGCGGCGGCGGCGCCGACCAGCCCGACCACGGTCGCCGAGACGCTGACCGCGGTGGCGCCGACCTCGTCCAGCAGCCTGGTCGCGGACGCGGCCTCGGCGTTCCGGCCGTCCTGCTGGGCAGACCTGCTCCGGTGAGTGAGCACCCCTGCGTCACAACCTCTCGTCGTCTCGGAAGCGCACGACGAGCGCGCGGTGCCAGGCCCGGGCCCAGGACCGCGCTGCGTCCCGTCACAGCGGTCCCCATCGACCGATGACGAGCCGTCTGATGGGACCTTCAGCCCTGATCGGCCACGGCGGCGTCGAGGGTCTGCGGCTCCAGCGCCTGGGCGCGCGCGACCGCCTGCGTCATGTGCCGCATGTGGTGGCGCCGGCACAGCACCTCGTACGCGATCTTCGCGCCGGCCACCGTGTCGCCCACGACCACCTGCTCGCCCTCGACCACCATGACGCCGTCGACGGTGCGCGCCTGGTGGGTCGCCGCCGCGCCGCACCAGCACAGCGACTTCACCTGGAGCACCTCGACGCGGTCGGCGAGCTCGACGAGCCGGGCCGAGCCGGGGAACAGCCGCGCACGGAAGTCCGTGGTGATGCCGAACGCGTAGACGTCGACGCCGAGCTCGTCCGCCACGCGGGCCAGCTGCTCCACCTGCAGGGCCGTGTAGAACTGCGCCTCGTCGGCCACGACGTAGTCGACGGGCTCACCGTGCAGGCGGCGGTCGATCACCTCGGCCCAGAAGTCGGTCTCGTCGTCCACCTCGAGGGCGGGCTGCTCGAGCCCGAGGCGCGACGAGATCACCGCGCGGCCCGCGCGGTCCTGCCGCGTGAACAGCAGGCCGTCGCGGCCCCGTGCCGCGTGGTTGTGCGCCGTCTGCAGGGCCAGGGTCGACTTCCCGCTGTCCATGGTCCCGGAGAAGAACACCAGCTCGGACACCGTCAGATCCTCACGTCAGCGTGACCAGCCACGGCACCATCATCTCGGTCGGGGTGAGCGACCCGTGGACCCCCACGAGCGCGATCGCCTCAGGCGTCTGGGTGCGCGAGTCGACGATCGTCGCGCGGCCCCGCATCGCGACGACGAGGTCGCCCACCACCGGGGACATCTCCTCGCGCACCGGCCCGAACCAGCCGTCGACCACCGCCTGCTCACGCGTGACGACGAGGGCCGCGTCGCCCAGGTGCGCGCGCCACCGGTCCCGCACCGCGTCGGCGTCGGCGCCCGGCGTCAGGTGGACGTGGAGCGCGCGCGGCTCCCCCGCCACCAGCTCGACGTCCCGTGACAGCACCGGGTCGGTCGAGGCGTCCCAGCGCTGGGACGCGTCGTGGTCGACCATGCCGTGGTCGGCGGTGACGGCGAGCACCGTGCCCCGCGGCAGCCGCCGCGCGAGCGCGCCCAGGCTGCCGTCGACCGCCGCCAGCACGTCGCCCCACTGCCAGGACTCCCAGCCGAACCGGTGGCCCGTCTTGTCGGCCTCGCCCCAGTAGAGGTAGGCGACGCCGGGGCGGCGGAGCGCGTCGACCACGGCGTTGACGCGGTCGTCGGCCGAGTCGGCGCCCCGGTACGCCGGCCCGCGCAGGGCGGCACGCGTCAGGCCCGAGCCGGCGAACCGGGTGGGGCCGACGCTCGTCACCGGGACCCCGGCGGCGATCATCTGCTCGGGGACGCTCGGCGCGGGCTGCCAGGCCACCGGGTCGGGCAGGTCGCTCCAGGACACCATCGTGCCCAGGCGGCCCGTGCCGGGGTTGCGCACGGTGTAGCCCAGCATGCCGGTCTGCCCGGGACGCAGGCCCGTGCCGAAGCTGCCCATCGCGGTGGCGGTCGTCGAGGGGAAGGTGGTCGTCAGGGGCGTCGAGGCGCCCAGCAAGCCGCGCAGGAAGGGCGCGTGCCCCGCACGCTCCGCGAGGTTGGCGTGCCCGAGGCCGTCGACGAGGACCACGCAGGCGCGCGAGGCGGTCGGCAACCCCAGGCTGCGGCGGGCCTCGGCGGCCCCCGTCACGTCACCGCCCACGACGCCGGCGATCCCGGGCAGCACGTCGCCGACCCACGGCCCGGGGGCGCCGGGGCGCACCAGCCCGTCGACGAACCCGCTCATCGAGCGGCGGTCGCGGCCGACAGCTGACGCGCGAACGCCACCGCGGCGCGCACGGCCTGCGCACCCTCGGCCGCCGCGCTGACCCGCACGACGACGTCGTCGGGCGACAGCGTCCCGGTCATGCCGTGGTCCGCCTCGCACTGCGGGTCGTCGCAGCCGGCCGGCTCGAGGTCGATGCGGCTCACCGAGCCCCAGCCGAGCGCGAGCGTCACCTCGACCCGGGCGTCGCCGGCGTGGTGGCGCTGCGGGTCGGAGACGACGTGGGTGAGGGCGACCGAGCGCACCTCGCGCAGCGGCACCGCCTCCGTGGTCGCGGCCGCCGAGGCCGAGGGGTGCTCCCGGTCCGCGGGGTGGTCGTCGACGTGCGCGACGACCAGGCGCGTCGGCGTCAGCACCAGCACGGTGACGTGACGGCGCACCTCGGAGGCGTCGAACGTCGTCTCCGGCTGCACGAGGTGGGCAACCACCGGCTCGTCGGCCAGCGCGACGTCCAGGACGTCCGCGACGAGCTCCGGGTAGTAGCCGGCACGGTCGAGGTCGCGGTGCAGTTCGGCGATCAGCGGCACCCGCCCATCCTCCCATCCCGGGCGCGCCCGGGGCTGCGGCACGTCACGTCCGCGAGAGGCGGCGGGTGGCGTCCGTGCGGTCGGCCGGCGCCAGCGTCGCGTGCGCCCCGAGCACCGCCACGCCGCCGGGCGCCGCCACGACGGGGTTCAGCTCGAGCGACCGCAGCTCCGGCAGGCCGTCCGCGAGCAGGGCGACCCGGCCGACGAGGTCCTCCAGCGCCGCCACGTCCGCGGCCGGCAGGCCCCGGTACCCGAGCAGCCGGACCGCCGCCCTCGGCTCGCGGACGAGCGCCGCCACGTCGGCATCGGTCAGCGGGGGGACGCCGTACGCGACGTCGTCGAGCAGGTCGGTCGCGTCGCCGCCGACGCCGAACGAGACGACGGGGCCGAACAGCGGGTCCTCGCTCGAGCGCAGGACGCAGGCGACGCCCTTCGCCGCCATCGCCTGGACCTCGAGCGGGGCCGGCGCCGGCCCGGGGTCGTAGCCGGCCGCCGCGGCCAGCACCTGCTCGGCGGCGACCCGCAGGCCGGCTTCGTCGGCCACGTCGAGCCGCACGCCGCCGAGGTCCGCCCGGTGGCGCAGCGCGGGTGCGGTGGTCTTGAGCGCGACCGGGTACCCGAGCGTGGCGGCGGCGGCCGCGGCCTCGTCGGCGTCGCGCGCGGCCAGTGACGGCAGCACCCGGATCCCGACAGTGGCCAGGAGCGCGGCGGTCGCGCCTGCGTCGAGCACGGTCGGCTCCCCGGGCGTCAGGTGCTCCTCCGCCAGGTGCGTCGCGGCGCGCAGGTCGACGCCGGCCAGGTGCAAGGGGCGGCCCCGGTCGGCGGCGCGCCACGAGGCGTAGCCGACAGTCAGCCCGAGCGCGAGGACCGCGTCCGCCGGGGTCGAGTAGGCCGGGACCGTGCGGTCGACGCCGGCCTCGTCCGGCGCGGTGAGGTGCGGCGTCAGCCCGTGCAGGCCGGTCATCACCGCCACGGTGGGGCGGTGCGAGCTCGCCGCGGCGGCGGCCAGTGCGTGCGCCATCTCGCGGTTCGTGCCGCCCAGCACCGGCATGCCGATCGCGATGACCGCGTCGACGTCGGGGTCCTCGTAGACGGCGGCGACGGCCTGGTGCAGCCGCTCGGCCGACGCGTCCTCGGCGACGACCTCGGCGCCGTCGGCCTCCAGGCCCTGGGCGCGCAGCAGGGCCGCGACGAGCGCGCCGACCGACTGCGAGGAGGAGAGGATCCCCACCCGGCGGCCCGTCGGGAGCGGCTGGCTCGTCACCAGCTGGAGCACGTCGACGAGCTGGTGCGCGTTCTCCACGCGCACCACGCCGGACTGCCGCAGCATCTCGGCGAACGCCCTGCCGGGGGCGCGGGTCGCGCGCACCGCGTGCCCCGGGGGCACCACGGCACCCGTGCCGCCGCCCGCGGTCATCACCACGACCGGCTTGCGGGCCGCCAGCCGACGGGCCACGCGGGAGAACTTGCGGGGGTTGCCGATCGACTCCAGGTGCAGGCCCACGGCGGCCGTCCGCTCGTCGTCCGCCCAGAACTGCATGAGGTCGTTGCCCGAGACGTCCGCTCGGTGCCCGGCGGACAGGAACTGGGACAGCCCGAGCCCGCGGCGCTCCAGCGCCGACAGCAGGGGGACCGAGAACGGCGCCGACTGGCAGAAGAGCCCGACCGGCCCCGGGCCGGGCAGGTGCCCCGCGAGCGAGAGGTCCAGCACGCGGTCCGGTCCGGTCGCCACCACGCCGTACGACGAGGGTCCGACCAGGCGCATGCCCGCGCCGTGCGCCGCCCGCAGCAGCCGGCGCTGCCGCTCCAGGCCCTCCGGACCCTCCTCCGCGAACCCGCCCGACAGGACGACGACCGTGCGGACGTCGAGCGCGGCGAGCGCGCCCACCCACGCGACGACGTCGTCGGCCTCGCCGGCCAGCGCGGCGACCTCCACCGGGCCGGGCACGTCGCCCAGCGCCGGCCACGCCACGGCGCCGGGCACCGGCTCCCCCACCCCGATGACGTGCAGCTCGACGCGCCCCGCCTCGGCCTCGGTCGCCAGCGACCGGCACACCCGGTCCGCGATGGCGGCGTTCAGCGGACGGCCGCCCGCGCCGGGGCCGACGACGAGCACGCTGCGCGCCTCGAACAGCGCCCGCATCGACCGTGCCTCCGCCGTGTGCTCGCGGTCGGCCATCACCGCGACCGAGCGATCGGTCGGGTCGATGTCGAACGACACCGTCACCACGCCCTCCTCGGTGCGCTGCCGCACCTCGTAGCCGGCGTCGCGGAACACCGCCAGCATCCGGCCGTTGGAGGGCAGGACCTCGGCGACGAACCGCCGCAGGCCGCGCTCCCGCGCGGCGGCCGCGAGGTGCTCGAGCAGCACGGACCCGAGGCCCCGGCCCTGGTGGGCGTCCGCGATGTTGAAGGCCACCTCGGCCGTCTCCGGGTCGATCCGGTCGTACCGCGCGACGCCGATGATCTTCTCGTCCGCCCCTTCGACGGCCACGAGCGCGACCCGGTCGCGGTGGTCGACGGCGACGAGGCGCTCCAGGTCGCGCGGCGGCAGGCGCAGCAGCGGGTGGAAGAACCGGAAGTAGGTCGAGCGTTCCGACTGCCCCATGTGGAACGCCTGGAGGGCGTCCGCGTCGGACGGTCGCAGGGGGCGCACGCGCGTGGTGGTGCCGTCGTGCAGCACGACGTCGGCCTCCCACGACGCCGGGTAGTCGGGGACGGTGGCGGCGCTGCCCCCGGTGGGCTCGACCATGCCGACAGGCTAGAGCGACTTGCGTCCGGCCACGCGGTCGCGGGAGCGGCAACATGTGCGGACGCGAGCGCGCCGGAGCGGGAGGCGCGCCGCCGGAGGCGAGAATGGGCCGGTCACGTCGCCCCACCTTTGGAGTCCCGCCCGCATGGCGCGCCGCCCCACCCCGTCCCTGCCGCCCGACGACCTCGTCGAGAAGATCGTCGACATCGACGTCACGTCGGAGATGGAAGGGTCGTACCTCGAGTACGCCTACTCGGTCATCTACGCGCGCGCCCTCCCGGACGCCCGCGACGGGCTGAAGCCGGTGCAGCGCCGGATCCTGTTCCAGATGGGCGAGATGGGGCTGCGCCCGGACCGCTCCTACGTCAAGAGCGCCCGCGTGGTGGGCGACGTCATGGGCAAGCTGCACCCGCACGGCGACTCGGCGATCTACGACGCCATGGTTCGGCTGGCGCAGCCCTTCAGCCTGCGGCTGCCGCTCGTCGACGGGCACGGCAACTTCGGCTCGCTCGACGCCGGGCCGGCCGCCTCCCGCTACACCGAGGCGCGCCTGGCGCCCGCCGCGATGGCGATGACGCAGGGCGTCGACGAGGACGTCGTCGACCTGGTGCCGAACTACGACAACAAGCTCATGCAGCCCTCGGTGCTGCCCGCGGCGATCCCGAACCTCCTGGTCAACGGCGCGGCCGGCATCGCCGTCGGCATGGCGACCAACATGGCGCCGCACAACCTCGTCGAGGTCGTGTCGGCCGCGCGCCACCTCGTCATGCACCCGGACGCGACGCTCGACGACCTGCAGCGCTTCGTCCCGGGGCCGGACCTGCCCGGCGGCGGCAAGATCGTCGGGCTCGAGGGCGTGCGCGAGGCGTACCGCACCGGTCGCGGGCAGTTCCGCACGCGGGCGACCGCGCGGATCGAGAACGTCACGGCCAAGCGCAAGGGCATCGTCATCACCGAGCTGCCGTTCGGCGTCGGGCCCGAGAAGGTCATCGAGAAGATCTCCGAGGGCGTCAAGGCCAAGAAGATCTCCGGGATCTCCGACGCCGTGGACCTCACCGACGGCACGCACGGGCTGCGGATCATCGTCGAGGTGAAGTCGGGCTTCGACCCCGAGGCCGTGCTGGAACAGCTGTACCGGACGACGCCGCTCGAGGACTCGTTCGCCATCAACAACGTCGCGCTCGTCGACGGCCAGCCGCGCACCCTCGGGCTGCGCGAGCTGCTGCAGGTGTGGGTGGAGCACCGGCTCACCGTGGTGCGGCGCCGGTCGGCGTTCCGCCTCGCGCGGCGCCGGGAGCGGCTGCACCTGGTCGAGGGCCTGCTCGTCGCGATCCTCGACATCGACGAGGTGATCCAGGTCATCCGCTCGTCGGACGACGCCGAGGGCGCCCGCGCCCGCCTGATGCAGGTGTTCGACCTGTCGCAGCTGCAGGCCGAGTACATCCTCGAGCTGCGGCTGCGGCGCCTGACGAGGTTCTCGAAGCTCGAGCTCGAGCGGGAGCAGGCCGAGCTGCTCGCCGAGATCGCCGCCCTCGAGGCGCTGCTGGCCGACGACCACCTGCTGCGGACCACGGTGTCCGAGGAGATGGCCCAGGTGGCGGCCGCCTACGGCACGCCGCGCCGCACGATCCTGCTGGAGTCCGCCGGCGGGGTGGCCACGGCCGCCGCCGCCCCCTCGACCCGCTCCGCGGCGGTGGCGCCGCTGGAGATCGCGGACACGCCGTGCCACGTGCTGCTGTCCGCCACCGGGCTGCTGGCCCGGACGGCGTCCGACGAGCCCGTGGTGCGGCAGGGCGCGCGGCACCGTCATGACGCGCTCACGTCCGTCGTGACGACCAGTGCCCGGGCCGACGTGGGCGTGGTGACCTCCCGCGGGCGCGTGCTGCGCCTGTCGGTGCTCGACCTGCCGGGGCTGCCGCCCACCGAGGGCGCGCCGTCGCTGTCGGGCGGCGTGCCGGTGGGCGAGGTGGTCCAGCTCGACCGTGGCGAGAAGGTCGTGGCGCTCGCCTCGCTGGACCCGGCGGCTCCCCCGCTGGCGCTGGGCACGGCGCAGGGCACCGTCAAGCGCGTGATCCCGGGCGACGTGCCCGGCAACCGGGACGCCTGGGAGGTCGTCGCGCTCAAGGAGGGCGACGAGGTGGTCGGCGCCGCGGCGGCGGCCGACGACGACGAGCTGGTCCTCGTCGCCTCGGACGCCTCGCTGCTGCACTTCCCAGCCTCGGCCGTGCGGCCGCAGGGCCGGCCCGCCGGCGGGATGGCCGGCATCAAGCTCGACGCCGGCGTGTCGGTGGTCGCCTTCGCCGTCGTCGCCGCCGGGTCGGTGGACGCGCTCGTCGTGACCGTCGCGGGCTCGTCGTCCGCGCTGCCGGGCACCCAGGCCGGGACTGCGAAGGTGACGCCGCTGGCGGCCTACCCCGGCAAGGGGCGTGCCACGGGCGGCGTGCGTGCGCACCGGTTCCTCAAGGGCGAGGACGCGTTGATCCTCGCCTGGGTGGGGCCGGCGCCGGCGCGCGCGATCGGCTCCGGCGGGCAGGCGGTCGCCCTGCCGGAGGTCGACCAGCGCCGCGACATGTCCGGTGCTGCGCTCCCCGCTCCGGTGCACGCCGTCGGCTGACGGCGCGCCCGGGCGTGCCGCCCGGGCCACGTACCGTGGTGCCCATGGCCACGTTGGAGCTGCCGCGCTCGGTGATCCTCGCCCTGTGGCTGCAGGCCGGCGGCAGCCGGCGGGCCGCGTCGGTCGTCGTCGGGGACGACGAGCCGCACGAGGTCGCCGGCGGCCGGTACGCGGATCTCGACGACCTGATCGACGACATCGGCGAGCGGACCTGGGACGTCGCCGCGGTGCTGCCCGCCCCGGGCGACCCGCTCGTCGGGCCGCCGGACGCGCCCGCCGCCGGCGAGTGCGTGCTGGTGCACAGCAACGACGACGGCTGGGACCTCGCGATCGTCCCGGAGGTCCACCGGTTCGGCTCACGGCTGGAGCCCGGCGCCAGCGTGGTCTGGCGCACGCACGAGGTCGACGACTGGCGGACGACGTTCCAGGCGGCGGTCGGGTCGCTCGACGACACCGAGCGCGGGCTGCGTGAGGGCCTGATGCTCGCGACGCAGGCGCTGGTCCAGCTCGACGTCGCGCAGTGGCGTCCCGACGCCGCGGACCGGATCACGGCGGTGCGCGACGGATCGCTGCCGGGCGACCGCCTGACCGACGAGTTCAAGGCGTGGCCACAGCGGGTCCGCGTGATGCAGCAGGCGGCGCGGCTGCGGGCCATCGTCGAGCTGGCCACGGAGGACGAGGGCGGCGCCGTGAACCTGTGGCAGTCAGACCAGCGGTCGACGGCCCTGCGAGAGGTCGACCGGCTGGCCCGCCGGGCGATGAGCGCCGCGTCGGCATGGCTCGGGGGCGACGCCGTCCGCGCGCACGGAACCGTGGTGCGCCGGCAGCGCGAGGAGGACCGCCACCGCGACGAGCGGCCGTAGGCTCCCCCGACGGTGCCGCGAAGATCACTCGATCGGGTCGCGTTGCGGTAGCCCATTCGGGTGACACATCTGGCCTCTGACCAGGCGCTTTGTCAGTGGCGCCTGGTGAAGTTGTGGCATGCGGGAGGTGCTGGTCGGGTCGGGGTGGGACGCCACGGGCGTCCCGCTTCCCACCGGTGCGCCGGTGCCGGTGCCGCCGGCGGTCGCCGCCGCCGACGGGACCGTCGTCACCGCGTTCATGACGCATCTCGGCGAGCTGGTCGTCGACGAGTGGTGCGACCCGCTGCTGGCCGAGGTGGCCCAGGTGGCGTTCGACACGCGGACCGCGACCGCCGCTCAGGCGCAGGCCGACGCCCGGCTCGTCGCCTGCTACCTCTGGGGGGCCGGAGAGCTGGCGCGCCGCTCGGCGGGCACCGAGCGCGAGAAGCGCGAGTGGGGCGCGCGGGGCATGCTGGCCGAGCTGGCGGCCGCGCTGCACCTGCCCGAGACCACCCTGGCCCGCCGCCTCGCCCGCCTGACTCGTCTGGCGGCACTCCCGCGGCTGCTGGCCGCGCACGAGCGTGGCGCTGTGTCCGCCTGGCACGTGGACGTCGTCCTGGACGTGTTCCGCGGCGTGGACGACCGGGGTGTGCTGGAGCGGGCCGACGAGTTCCTGGCCGTGCGGGCGGAGCGAATGACGGCACCTCAGCTGCGGGCCACCGCGCGCGGCTGGCGTGCGCGCAACGTGCCGCGCACGGACGAGCAGCGACGCCTGAACCTGGAGGCGCGTCGCGTCGACATCAGCCCTGCCGATGACGACATGTGCTGGCTGACCGCCCTCGTCCCGGCGCCACAGGCCCTGGCGATCGACGCCCGGCTCGACGCGATCGCCGCGGCGGTCGAGGGCACCGACGAGCGCTCCCGCGAGGAGATCCGCGCCGACGCCCTCGTCGACCTGCTGCTCGTCCCCGGCGGCATGCCCTTCCCGACCGGCGCATGCAGCGCGGACGCGGACGCGCCGATCGACGCGGAGCCCTACGACCCGGACGGCGCCATGGTCGAGTCGACAGACGAGCGCAGCGTGGCCGCGGCTCGTGCCGCCGCCGCGGCGCCGGCCGATCATCGGTCCGGCGACGCGTTCGGGTCGGCCAACCAGGTCCCCGGCGAACCCGTGGACGATGACGAACCCATCGATCGTGCCATCCCCGTGGACGCCGGAACCTGCGGGCTTCCCGCCTGGCTGGCCGGGGTGCGTGCCGACGTCGTCCTCACGGTGCCCGTGCTGTCGCTGCTGGACCGGTCCGACGAGCCGGCCGAGCTCGAAGGGTTCGGCCCGATCGACATCGAGACTGCCCGCATGCTCGCGGCGAACGCACCGTCGTTCCTGCGCGTGCTGACCCATCCGGAGACCGGCGCCGTGCTGTCGGTGGGCCGGGACAGGTACCGCCTCCCGGAGGACCTGCGTCGCGCGGTGCAGCTCCGCGACGTCACCTGCCGCTTCCCCGGTTGCCGGCGCCCCGCGCGCCGCTGCGACGTCGACCACGTCACCGCATGGGCCGACGGCGGAGCCACTGCCGCCTGCAACCTCGAGTGCCTCTGCGAGAAGCACCATCGGCTGAAACATGCGATGGGCTGGACCCCGACCCTCGAGCCGGACGGGGCGGTGCGCTGGCGCTCACCGCTGGGCCTGACGTACTGGACCGCCCCCGGCGACGCCTGGCCACCGCGACCGGCTCCGCCTCCCCGGCCGCCAGCGGACGCGGTTGCCGTCGGGGTCGACGGCGGACGTCCCGATGACCCCCCGTTCTAGCGAAACCGATACGTCATCGACAGGAGCGCGACTCTGGCCGTGGGCTGCTCTGGCCGAAGCGTGCGCTCCTCGCCTCAGCGGAAGCCCGTTGGCCCGCCCAGAGAGGCTCGGCCTAGCGACCGCGGGCGACCTGTCGCTGGAGCTGGGCGATCTGCTTCCAGCGCGCCCGCTCGGCCGCGGCCGCGCCCCGATCGGCGCGGATCGCCTGGTATCGCGCCTCGCGCTCGAGCTTGCGCCAGCTCGCGTACCGCCGCTCCGGCAGCTCGCCGGAGTCCAGCGCCGCACGGACCGCGCAGCCCGGTTCTGCGGTGTGGCTGCAGTCCGCGAAGCGGCACGACAGGGCGAGCTCGGCGATGTCGGCGAACGCCTGGCCGAGGGCGTCGTCGTCGGCGACGAGGCCGACGGACCGCACCCCGGGCGTGTCGATGAGCAGCGCGCCACCGGGGAGGCGGATCAGCTCCCGGTGGGTCGTGGTGTGGCGGCCGCGGCCGTCGTGGCGCCGCTCGCCGGTGGCCGCGACCTCCGACCCCGCCAGCGCGTTGGCGAGCGTGGACTTGCCGGCGCCGGACGGGCCGACCATGACGAACGTCACGCCGGCCGCCAGGAGCGCACGGACCGCGTCGAGGCCCAGGTCGTCCGGCACGCTCACCGTGTGCACGTCGACGCCGAGGGCGACGGCCGCGACGTCGACGGCGAGCACGGCCGGATCGGGCACGAGGTCGGCCTTCGTCAGCACCACGACGGGCGTCGCTCCCGAGGACCACGCCAGCGTCAGGAGCCGCTCGATCCGGCCCAGGTCCGGCTCGGGATCGAGGTGCTCGACGACGAGCACCACGTCGACGTTCGCGGCCAGCACCTGCGTCTGGGACGTCCGGCCGGCGCTGTCGCGCACCAGGACGCTGCGGCGGGTCAGGACCCGCCCGATCGCGTCGCCCGCGAGCTCGACGAGGTCGCCGACGGTCGGGACCACGCGCCCCTCGTCGCTCGGCGCCAGGCCGTCGCGGCCGAGCGGCACGCGAGTCGGTTCGTCGTCCAGGCCGGCGACGAGGCCGGCCTCGGGCACGACGAGGACCGCGCCCTTGTCGGCGCGGACCACCCGCCACGTCTGGATGCCCTGCACGGCGCCGACGGTAGGCCGTGCGCGCGGCCACGACGAGTGATTTCGGGCCGCGGCCGGCAGGCGGCCAGGTGAACCGCTAAAGCAGCGAGCGGTAGACCTCGATGGTCCGGTCGCCGACGGCGGCCCACGAGAAGTGGTCCTCGACGCGCCGGCGTGCCGCGACGCCCCACGACGCGGCGAGCCCGGGGTCGGACACGACCTCGGTCAGGGCGGCCGCCAGGTCGTGCACGAACTCCTCCGGGTGCACCGGTGTGCCGGTGCCGTCGGTGAGCTGCTCGATCGGGACGAGCCGGCCGGTGACGCCGTCGTCGACGACCTCGGGGATGCCACCGGTGGCGGTCCCGACGACCGGCAGCCCGACCGCCATCGCCTCGAGGTTGACGATCCCCAGCGGCTCGTAGATCGAGGGGCAGACGAACAGCGTGGACGACGCCAGCACGGCGACGAGCTCGTCGCGCGGCAGCATCTTGTCTATCCACACGACGCCACTGCGCTTCGCCCGCAGCCCGTCGACCAGCCCCGTCACCTCGGCCAGCAGCTCCGGCGTGTCGGGTGCGCCCGCGCACAGCACGAGCTGCACCTCGTCGGGCAGCAGCTCGGCGGCGCGCAGCAGGTAGGGCAGGCCCTTCTGCCGGGTGATGCGCCCGACGAAGACCACGGCGGGCCGGGACGGGTCGACGCCGAGGGCGCGGGCCTTGGCCTCGGTCTCCGCCGCGTCCGCGGGGCGCTGCCAGCCGTCGAGGTCGATCCCGTTGTGCACCACGTGCACCTTGGCGGGGTCCACCTGCGGGTACACCCGCAGGATGTCGTCGCGCATCCCGCCCGACACGGCGATGACCCCGGCGGCGCCCTCGTAGGCGGTGCGCTCCGCCCACGACGACACGCGATAGCCGCCGCCCAGCTGCTCGGCCTTCCACGGCCGCAGCGGCTCGAGGCTGTGCGCGGTCAGGACGTGCGGGACGTCGTTGAGGAGGCCGGCGAGGTGACCCGCCAGGTTCGCGTACCAGGTGTGCGAGTGCACGAGGTCGGTCCCGTCGACGCCGGCCACGATCGACAGGTCGACGCCCAACGTGCGCAGGGCGGCGTTGGCGCCGGCGAGCTCGTCGGGCTCGTCGTACCCGTGGACGCCGGGCTCGCCGGCCCGTGGCCCGTCGAAGCAGTGGACCTGGACGTCGACCGAGCGGCGCAGCACGCTCGCCAGCTCCGCGACGTGCACCCCGGCACCGCCGTAGACGTACGGCGGGTACTCGCGGGTGATGAGGTCGACGCGCACCCTTGCTCCTCGGCTCGCAGGATCGGCCGCCGCGGCGACCTGGCGACACGGTAGCGCGCGCCCGCTCGTCGTCGCCCTTCCGTACGCCTAAGGTCCAGGTATGGCTGCGCCGCGGGTCCTCGCCATCGTCCTCGCCGGCGGCGAGGGCAAGCGCCTCATGCCGTTGACGGCACACCGCGCCAAACCAGCGGTGCCGTTCGGCGGCATCTACCGCCTCATCGACTTCGCGCTGTCGAACGTCATCAACTCGCACTACCTGCACGTCATCGTGCTGACCCAGTACAAGTCGCACAGCCTCGACCGGCACGTGTCCCGGACGTGGCGCATGTCGCCGCTGCTCGGCAACTATGTCGCCGCCGTCCCCGCGCAGCAGCGTGTCGGCAAGCACTGGTACCTCGGCAGCGCGGACGCGATCTACCAGTGCCTCAACATCATCGACGACGAGCGGCCGGACATCGTCGTCGTCGTCGGCGCGGACCACGTGTACCGGATGGACTTCTCGCAGATGGTCGACGCGCACGTCTCGTCGGGCGCCGAGATGACCGTCGCGGGCATCCGCCAGCCGATCTCCCTGGCCGACCAGTTCGGCGTCATCGAGACCGACGCGGCCGACCCGAGCCGCATCGCGGCGTTCCGCGAGAAGCCGAGCGACCCGGTCGGCCTCGCGGACTCCCCCGGCGAGGTCCTCGCCTCGATGGGCAACTACGTGTTCGACGCGGAAGCCCTGGTCAAGGCCGTCACCCGGGACGCCGAGGACGTCAACAGCCGCCACGACATGGGCGGCGACATCGTGCCGGCGTTCGTCGACGCGGGCACCGCCGGTGTCTACGACTTCATCCGCAACGACGTGCCGGGCTCGACGCCACGTGACCGCGACTACTGGCGGGACGTCGGCACGCTCGACGCCTACTACGAGGCGAACATCGACCTCATCGCCATCGAGCCGGTGTTCAACCTCTACAACGAGGAGTGGCCGCTGTTCGCCGGCACCATGAGCCTGCCGCCGGCGAAGTTCGTCCACGCCGGGCCCGGGCGCCTGGGGCACGCGGCCGACTCGATCGTCTCCCCGGGCGTCGTCATCTCCGGCGCGACGGTCTCCCGCTCGGTGCTGTCGCCGGGCGTGCGGATGCACTCGTGGTCGCAGGTGACCGATTCCGTGCTCATGGACGGCGTCATCGTCAACCGGCACGCGCAGGTGCACCGCGCGATCCTCGACAAGAACGTCATCGTCCCCGAGCGGGGCCGGGTCGGGATCGACCGCGAGCACGACCTGGCGCGCGGCTTCACCGTGACGGAGAGCGGGATCACGGTCGTGCCGAAGGGCACCGTGCTCGCGGACTAGCTACTCGATCGGGTGGACGAAGAGGCCGGAGAGGAGCTTCGGCTCGAACCAGGTCGACTTCGGCGGCATCACCTGGCCGCCGTCGGCGACGTCCATCACCTCGACGGGCGAGGTCGGGTGCATCGCGAAGGCGACGGCGAACTCGCCGGAGTCGACGAGCCGCTCGAGCTCCGCCGTGCCACGGATGCCGCCGACGAAGGCGATCCGCGTGTCGGTCCGCGGGTCGACGATGCCCAGCAGCGGCGCGAGCACCCGGTCCTGGAGCACGGAGACGTCGAGCCGCGCGATCGGGTCGGCCTCGTCGACCACGCCCGGCCGGGCGGTCGCGGTCCACCACGCGCCGCCGAGGTAGACGCCGACCTGGTGCCGCTCGAGCGCCGGGGCGGCCGCGGCAGGCGTCACGACGAAGTCCGCGCCCAGTGCCTCGACGAACGCGGCAGCGGTGAGCCCGCACAGGTCCCGCACCACGCGGTTGTAGGCGAGGATCGTCAGCTCGTCGGAGGGGAAGACGACGGCCGGGAACTCGGCCGCCCCGGGTCGCGGGTCCTTCGCGGCCAGGCGCGCCGCCGCGGCGCTGCGGTGGTGGCCGTCGGCGACGTACAGGACCGGCGTCTCGGCGAACGCCGCCTCCAGCGCCTCCACGTCGGCGGCCTCGGCGACCGTCCACATCGTGTGGCGCACGCCGTCGCGCTCCAGGACGTAGTCCGGCTCGCCGGCGGTGACGCCGGCCAGCACCTCCGCCACCCGCGACGCGCCGGGCGCGGCCGGCCGGTACATGAGGAACACCGGCTCGTCGTGCGCGCCGAGCGCCTCGATGTGCTCGGTGCGGTCGTTCTCCTTGTCGGGACGGGTGTGCTCGTGGACGGCGATGACGCTCGCGCGGTAGTCGGCGGCCGTGACGGCGGCGACCACGCCGGTCTGGGACGCGCTCCCCATCTCCTGCCGGTAGACGAGCAGCCCCGGCGCGGCGTCGCGGACGAGCGTGCCGCGCCGCTCGAACGCCTCCAGCACCTCCCGCCCGAACCGGTGCACCTCGGCGGCGCCCGCGCCGGCCGGCAGCCCGATCTCCGGGCGCGAGACCCGCAGGAAGCTGTCAGGGTTCCCCTCGGCGATCGCGGTGGCCTCCGCGGTGTCGACCACGTCGTACGGCGGTGCGGCGACCGCCGCCACCAGGTCACGGGGTGGGCGGAGGGCGACGAACGCGCGAACGGTGGCCACGGGGCCACGATCCCACAGCGGTGCGCAAGCAGCCGGGTTGCCCGAACTCCGGGCGCCCGGCGCTCCGGACGGCCGCCGCCCGCCCAGGCTCAGGCGGGGACGTGCAGCCGCACCAGCCGGGCGGAGCCCCGCACCAGGTCCGCCCACGCGCCGGTGATCGTCGACACCGACCACGCGGCCGTCGGCACGCCGAGCTGGACGCGGGCGTAGGTGGCCTCGTCGGACCCCAGGCCTGCCAACGCCGTGGCGGTCTGTGACATCGCGGGCTCGTGACCCACGACGAGCACGACACGCGCAGCCTCGTCGGCCGTCCGCAGCGCGGCCAGGACCTGGTCGACGCCGGCGTCGTACAGGTCGTCGGCGAACCGCACCTCGGGCTCCGCGTGCAGCGTCGCGTGGGCGAGCTGCCAGGTCTGACGCGTCCGGACCGACGGTGAGCACAGCACGAGGTCCGGCACCAGCCCCGCGGCGACCATGGCGGTGCCGACCTCCGCCGACTGCCGACGGCCCCGCGTGGTGAGGGGACGCTGCACGTCGGGCACGTCGAGGCCGTGCTCGGCCTTCGCGTGGCGCAGGAGCACCAGCCGGTGGGTCACCGGCTCAGGCTGCCACTACTGGCCCATGGCGTGCACGCCGCCGTCGACGTGCACGATCTCCCCCGTGGTCGCCGGGAACCAGTCCGACAGGAGCGCGACGACGGCACGCGCGGCGGGCTCCGCCGTCGTCAGGTCCCAGCCGAGGGGGGCGCGGTCCGACCAGCCGGCCTCCATCGTCTCGAAGCCGGGGATCGACTTGGCGGCCGTCGTGCGGATCGGCCCCGCCGAGACGAGGTTGACCCGCACGCCGTGGGGGCCGAGGTCCCGGGCCAGGTAGCGGGCGGTCGACTCGAACGCCGCCTTGGCGACGCCCATCCAGTCGTAGACCGGCCACGCGTACCGCGCGTCGAACGTCAGGCCGACGAGCCCGGAGCCCTGCGTCAGCAACGGCAGCGTGGCCGTGGCCAGGGACTTCAGCGAGTAGGCGGACACGTGCAGCGCCGTCGCGACGTCGGGCCACTCGCCCGCGAGGAAGTTCCCGCCCATGACCGACTGCGGTGCGAAGCCGATGGAGTGCACCACGCCGTCGAGGTGGTCGGCGTGCTCGCGCACGCGCTCGGGCAGCGCCGCGAGGTCCTCGTCGTTCGTCACGTCGAGCTGGACCACGGGCGCCGGCGCGGGCAGCCGGCGGGCGATGACCTCGGTGAGCCGGAGCTGCTTGCCGAAGCTCGTCAGGACGACGTTCGCGCCCTCCTCCTGCGCGAGCCGCGCGGCGTGGAACGCGATCGACGCGTCGGTGAGCACACCGGTGATGAGCAGGGTCTTGCCCTCGAGCAGAGCCATGGGGGTCCTTCCGTGTCCGTCGGCGTGGGGCGCAGCGGCCCGGGTCAGTGGCCCATCCCGAGGCCGCCGTCCACCGGGACGACCGCCCCGGAGATGTAGCCGGCACCGGGCGAGGCGAGGAACTCGACGGCCGCGGCGACCTCGTCGGCGGTCGCGAACCGACCGGCGGGGATCGCCTTGAGGTAGGAGTCACGCAGGTCGTCGGGCAGCGCGCGCGTCATGTCGGTGTCGACGAAGCCTGGCGCCACCACGTTGGCGGTGATCCCCCGGCCGCCCAGCTCACGCGTGATCGACCGCGCCATGCCGACGAGCCCGGCCTTCGACGCGGCGTAGTTCACCTGGCCGGTCTGCCCGTACAGGCCGACGACCGAGGAGATGAGCACGATGCGACCGCGGCGCAGCCGGATCATCGACTTCGAGGCGCGGCGCACCACCCGGAACGAGCCGACGAGGTTGACGTCGAGGACCTCCTCGAAGTCCTCGTCGGACATCCGCATGAGCAGGCCGTCGCGCGTGATCCCGGCGTTGGCGACGAGCACCTCGACGGGGCCGTGCGCCGCCTCGACGGCGGCGAACCCGGCGTCGACCGCCGCGGTGTCACGCACGTCGGCGACGACACCCAGCACCCCGTCCGGCAGCTCGCCGGAGCGGTAGAACGTCGCGACCCGGTCACCCGCCGCCACGAAGCGCTCGGCGATGGCACGGCCGATGCCGCGGGCCGCGCCGGTGACCAGGACGCTGCGGGGTTCGGGAGCAGGCACGGGCTCGACGGTAGCCCACGGTCCCCACCCTCCCGGCGTGGGGCCCCGCACACGATGCCCCCGGCCGGTTGTGGACAGTCCACAAGACCTACGATCGAGGCATGGGCATCGGGCGGCGCACCAGGCGCGGGAAGCCGCAGGTGCAGGCCATCACCTCGGCCCCGGCGTCGCTGGCCGACGACCAGGCCCGCCGCCAGCGGCGATACCTGATCCAGATGGGCGCCCGCGTGGTGTGCTTCATCGGTGCGATCCTCGCCTGGCCCCACGTGCCGATGATCGTCGGCATCCTGCTGGTCGCCGCCGCCGCGGTGCTTCCCTACATCGCCGTCCTCGGTGCGAACGCCGGACGCGAACGGCAGGAGTACGACCCCGAACCCCTGACACGCGAGCTGCCGCCGGCGCCGTCGCACGACGCGCTCGGCCCCTCCGGAGGCCCCCGATGACGCAGAACCCCGCCCCCGACGCCGTCGGAGAGCTCGTCTGCAGCGCGCGGAAGTGCCGCGCCGAGGCGGTCTGGGGCGTGCTCTGGAACAACCCGAAGATCCACACGCCCGAGCGCCGCAAGGTGTGGCTGGCCTGCGGGGCGCACCGCGAGTACCTCGAGGACTACCTCCGGGTCCGCGGCTTCCTGCGCGACGTGGTGCCGGTGGCCCAGCTGGAGCGGGCGGAGGCGTGAGCGCCTCGTCCGCCGCTGTGCGCCGGGCCGCCGTGCTGGTGCTCGTGGCGCTGGCGGTCGCGACGACGTGCACGCTGCTCGGTCGCTGGCAGTGGAACAAGCACGTCACGCGCGACGCGCTCATCGCGACGGTCGAGGCGAACTGGGCCGCCCCACCCGTGCCGCTGGCGTCGCTCGTGGGCGCGCCGGGCGACGAGCCGACCGCGTCCGGCGAGTGGCGCTCGGTCAGCCTCACCGGCCACTACCTCAGCGGCTCGGCGGTCCTGCTGCGCAACCGCCCGGTCAACGGCCAGCCCGCCTACCACGTGCTGGTGCCGTTCCAGGCCGACGGCGGCGGCGTCCTCGTCGTCGACCGCGGCTGGGTTCCCGTCGGCAACGACGCGCAGCGCGGCACGGACGTTCCCACCCCACCGGCCGGCACCGTCGACCTCGTCGCGCGCCTGCGGCTGCCCGAGCCGCCCTCGTCCCGCTCCGCTCCCCCCGGCCAGGTGCAGAACTTCTCGCCCACCCAGGTGCTCGCGGCCGGCAGCGTTCCCCCCGGCACGCCGGCCTACCGCTGGTACGCCGGCCTCGTCTCGGAGACCCCCGCGCCCGCCACGCCGCTGCAGACCCTCGCGACGCCGTCGACCGATCCCGGCCCGTACCTCTCGTACGCGGTGCAGTGGTGGGTGTTCGCCCTCGGCGCCCTGGCGGCCTTCGGCTGGATGGCGCGCCGCGAGATCGTCGACGACCTCGCCGCCGGCGCCCCGGTCGCCGTCCGCGCGGCCCGTGCGGGAGCCGACGACGACGAGTCAGCGCTCGCGCCCGTCGCGGCTGCCACCAGCGTGCCCGAGAGGCCGGCGGCGTCCACCCCGCGCGCCGCTCCCCAGGCCTCCCAGCGCCGCAAGGGTCGCGACGAGCTCGCCGAGGACGCCCTCCTCGACGCGCAGCGTCCCGGCAGCCCGCCCGCATGACCGGTTCCCTGCGACTGGCCGAGCTCTCCGAGGAGGACGCGCGGGCCATCGCGGCCTGGCGGTACCCCGCGCCGTACGTCTGCTACGACTCACCCACCTGGGAGCAGATGGAGCGGGAGGGCTGGGCGATCTGCGACGGCGCGATCCGTCGGACCCAGTTCGGGTCCCTGCGCGCCGACGACGACCCCACGCCGGCCGGAGCGAGGCCCGTCGGCGTGCGGACGGCGTGCCGGTGACGCTCCAGGTCCGCCGGTTCAACGCCCGCGCGATCGCGGCCTACCGGCGGGCGGGGACCCGCCGGTCGAGGGCGATCCCCAGGAGCGCCTCACGATGGTGCTCACCGACTGAGCCTGCGAGGCCTTCCGGCAGCGGAGGGCAACTGGGCGGCGACATTGTTGACACGCGGTTGCCCCGACGACGGAGAAGCTGCCGCCGAACGCAGAGGCCGTTGCCTCGCGGAGTCAGGCGAGGGCGACGAGGTCCAGGTAGTCGGCGCCGAAGTAGTCCTCGTCGCCGTCCGGCAGCAGCAGCACGCGGTCCGGGTCGAGGGCCGCCACGGCGCCTTCGTCGTGCGAGACCAGCACCACCGCGCCGGTGAACGAGCGCAGCGCGCCGAGGATCTGCTCGCGCGAGGCCGGGTCGAGGTTGTTCGTCGGCTCGTCGAGCAGCAGCACGTTCGCCGCCGACACGACGAGCACCGCCAGGGCCAGCCTCGTCTTCTCGCCGCCGGAGAGGACCGACGCCGGCTTGTCGGCGTCCTCGCCGGAGAACAGGAACGAGCCGAGCACCGAGCGGACCTGGGTGTCGGTGAGGTCGGGGGCGGCGGTACGCAGGTTCTCGACGACGGTCCGGGTCATGTCCAGCGTCTCGTGCTCCTGGGCGTAGTACCCGAGGCGGAGCCCGTGACCGGCGTTGACGGTGCCCGTGTCAGGCGGCTCGATCCCCGCGAGGATGCGCAGCAGCGTCGTCTTGCCCGCGCCGTTGAGCCCGAGCACGACGACCTTCGAGCCCCGGTCGATCGCCAGCGACACGTCCGTGAACACCTCGAGCGAGCCGTACGACTTCGACAGCTCGGTGGCGGTGAGCGGCGTGCGGCCGCACGGCGCGGGGTCCGGGAACCGCAGGTGCGCGACCTTGTCGGCGGCGCGCACGTCCTCCAGCCCGTGCAGCAGGGCCTCCGCGCGGCGGGCCATGTTCTGCGCCGCGACGGCCTTGGTCGCCTTGGCGCGCATCTTGTCGGCCTGCGCCATGAGCGCGGCGGCCTTCTTCTCGGCGTTGGCGCGCTCCCGGCGCCGGCGCTTCTCGTCGGTCTCGCGCTGCAGCAGGTAGGCGCTCCAGCCGAGGTTGTACTGGTCGATGACGGCGCGGTTGGCGTCCAGGTGGAACACCTTGTTGACCACGGCTTCGAGCAGCCCGACGTCGTGGCTGATGACGATCAGCCCACCCGAGTACACCTTGAGGTAGTCCCGCAGCCACGCGATCGAGTCGGCGTCGAGGTGGTTGGTGGGCTCGTCCAGCAGCAGCGTCTGCGCGCCCGAGAAGAGGATGCGCGCCAGCTCCACCCGCCGGCGCTGGCCGCCGGAGAGCGTGCGCAGGGGCTGCGACAGGACCCGGTCGTCGAGCGCCAGGTTGGCGGTGATCCGGTGGGCCTCGCTCTCGGCGGCGTACCCCCCGGCGGCGGTGAAGCGCGCCTCGAGGCGGCCGTAGCGCTCCATGGCGGCCTCGCGCGTCTCGTCGTCGGCCGACGCCATCGCGCCCTCGGTGTCGCGCATGGCACGGACCACCTCGTCGAGCCCGCGCGCGGACAGCACCCGGTCGAGGGCGAGCGTGTCGAGGTCGCCGGTGCGCGGGTCCTGCGGCAGGTACCCGATGTCGCCCGAGCGCGAGATGAGGCCCGCGCTCGGCTGCGTCTCGCCGGCGAGGGTCTTGGTGAGGGTCGTCTTGCCCGCGCCGTTGCGCCCGACGAGCCCGATGCGGTCGCCGGCGGCGACGCGGAAGCTCGTCTGCTCGAGGAGCAGGCGAGCGCCGACGCGTAGCTCCACGCCCTGGGCGGTGATCACTGGTGGGTTCCTCCGACGACGCCTCACGGGGCTTGGCCCCGGGCACAAACGCCGGTCAGTCTACGGCCCGTTAGCGTGGCCGGACCGGGTGCCGTGTGGACGGCTGCGCGTGCCCGCCCGTCACTGAACCGCTCGGGAGGCGCCGTGTCCAACCGTTTCGTGCGCGACGAGGCCGCCGGCGCCACCGTCGTCGACCCGGCGCAGTCCCCGCCGGCCACGCCGCCGACGACCCGCGGCCGCGCCACGGACCTGGCGCTCGTCGCCGTGATGGCGGGGCTCGTGGCGGTGTGCGCCGTGGCGCCGCCGGTGCCGACGGGCGTCGGCGTGCCCATCACGCTGCAGACGTTCGGGGTGCTGCTCGCCGGGCTCGTGCTGGGCGCGCGGCGCGGCGCCGCGGCGGTCGGGCTGTACGTCCTGGTGGGGCTCGCGGGCGTGCCGGTGCTCGCCGGCGGCACCGGCGGTCCGGGCGTCCTCGCCGGACCGACGGTCGGCTACCTTCTCGGGTTCGTGCCGGCGGCGGCCGTCGCCGGCGCGCTGGCCGGCCTGGCGCGGCGCGTGGCGCCACGGTGGCGCTTCGGCGTGCTGGCGGGCGCGGCACTGATCGCCGGGCTGCTCGTCGTGCACCCGCTGGGGATCGCCGGGCTCGTCGTGCGCGCCGGGCTGCCCGTGCCCGCGGCCCTCGCGGCCGACCTGGTGTTCGTCCCCGGGGACACCGTCAAGGCGCTGGTCGCCGCGGCCGTGGCGGTCGGCGTGCTGCGCGCGTTCCCGGCGCTGCTGCGCGAGCGGTGATCGAGCTCGACGCCGCGGAGGTCACCGCCTGGGCGCCGCCGCCCGGGGGTGGGCGGGACCGGGTGGTGCGCCTGCTCGGCCCGGTGACGGTGAGCCTGGCGGAGCGGCGCGTGGCGGTCGTCGGGGCGAACGGCTCCGGCAAGTCGACGCTGGCGCGCCTCGCAGGCGGCCTCGTGCGGCCCTCGTCGGGCGCCGTGCGCGTGGGCGGCCTGGACACCGCCCGGGAGGCGACGGCCGTGCGGCGCCACGTCGGGTTCCTCTTCACCGACCCGGACGCCCAGCTGCTCATGCCGACGCCGCTCGAGGACGTGGTGCTGTCCCTGCGCCGCACGACGCCGCCCGCGGCGCGCCGGGCCGCGGCGCTGGAGTGGCTGGACCGGTTCGGGCTGGCCGACCGCGCGCACGTGCCGGTGCACGTCCTCTCCGGGGGGCAGAAGCAGCTGCTGGCGCTCGCGTCGGTGCTGGCCGTCGAGCCGTCGGTGCTGATCTGCGACGAGCCGACGACGCTCCTCGACCTGCGCTGGCGCACGGTGGTCGACGAGGTGCTCGCCGGGCTGCCGCAGCAGGTCCTGGTCGTGACGCACGACCTGGAGGCCGCGGCCCGGGCGGAGCGGGTGCTCGTCGTCGATGCGGGCGAGGTGGTCGCCGACGGCCCCCCGGCGGACGCGATCGGCACCTACCGGGAGCTGATGCGTGCCCGCGCGGTGGTCCCGTGACACGGCCCGCGGCGACGGCCGGCAAGCTCGCCGTGCTCGCGGCGTTCTCGCTCGCGGTGGTGCTCGTCCCCGGCATCGTGGCCGGCGGCGCCGGCGCCACGGTCGCCGTGGCAGCGGCCCTCGTGACCGGCGTGCCACGGCGCACCTGGCGTGATGCGGTCGTCTTCGCCGTCCTCGTCGGCGCGGGCCGGGCGTGGTCCGGTGTGCCGTCGGCCGGGGTCGCCGCCGCGCTGGACGTCCTCGCGCTCGTGCTCGCCGGCGCCGTGCTCGTCGCCCGCACCCCGCCCGACGAGCTGCTCGACCTGCTGCCCGCACGCCTCGGCCTCGCGGCTGTGCTCATGCTCCGGTCGATCCCGGCGCTCGCCGCCACGGTGGCGGCGACCCGCGAGGCCGCCCGTGCCCGGGGGTGCGAGCGCGACCCTCGGACGTGGCTCACGCCCGCGGCCATCCGGGCCGTCGCGCGCGCCCACGCCACGGGAGAGGCCCTGGTGGCGCGCGGGCTCGGGGGCGCGTGACCCGGGAGCAGACGAGCCCCGGATCACGTGACGACCCGGGGCTCGCGTGGGGAGGGTAGCGCGATCAGATGTTGAAGCCGATGGCCCGCATCTGCTCGCGGCCCTCCGCCGTGATGCGCTCCGGGCCCCACGGCGGCATCCAGACCCAGTTGATCCGGAACGCGTCGACGATCCCGTCGAGCGCCATCGCGGACTGGTCCTCGATGACGTCCGTCAGCGGGCAGGCCGCCGAGGTCAGCGTCATGTCGATGGTGGCCGTGCTGCCCTCGACCGAGACGCCGTAGACGAGGCCCAGGTCGACGACGTTGATGCCGAGCTCGGGGTCGACGACGTCGCGCAGGGCCTCCTCGACGTCGGCCGCCGTGGCGTGCGAAGGGGACTGCGTGGTGGGTTCGGTGCTCATGGTCATTCCTCCCGGGCGCCGGACAGGATCAGGGCGTCGGACAGGGCGGCCCATCCGAGCAGCGCGCACTTGATGCGCGCCGGGAACTTCGAGGAGCCGGTGAACGCGACCGCGTCGCCGAGGAGGTCCTCGGCGGCCTCGTCGTCCAGGCCGGCCCCGCGCGAGCTCATGAGCTCGTGGAACGTCGCCGACAGCCGGTCGACCGTGGCCAGGTCCTGACCGATGACGAGGTCGTGCAGCACGGAGGCCGAGGCCTGCGAGATCGAGCAGCCCTGGCCCTCCCAGCGCACGTCGTCGACGACGGCCACGCCACCGGCCCGCGAGACGTCCACGCGCAGCGTGATCTCGTCGCCGCAGGTCGGGTTGACCTGGTGCGAGATGCCGCAGCCCGGGTGGGGGGCGACGGCCACCGCCGTGGCGCCCTCGTCGCCCTCGGGCAGCCCCCGCCCGTGCGGGAACTTCGCGTGATCGAGGATCACCTGCTGGTACATCTGGTCCAGAGCGCTCACCGGTCTCCCTCCAGACCGAAGAACGCCCGGACCCCGCTCAGGGCTTCCCGGAAGGCCTCGACCTCGTCGTCCGTCGTGTAGACGCCCGCGCTGGCGCGCGAGGTCGCCGCGATGCCGAACCGGCGGTGCACCGGCTGGGCGCAGTGGTGGCCGACGCGCACCGCCACGCCCTTGTCGTCGAGCACGGCCCCGACGTCGTGCGCGTGCACGCCGTCGACGACGAAGGACACCGTCGCCAGGCGGTCCCGCGCGTCGTGCGGGCCGATGAGCCGCACGCCGGGCACCGAGGCGACGGCCTCCAGCAGCCGGCCGGCGACGTGGTGCTCGTGCGCCGCGACGTTCGCCATGCCGAGCTCGGCGAGGTAGTCGGCGGCGACGCCGAGGGCGACGGCCTGCGCCACCATCTGCGTGCCGGCCTCGAACCGCTGCGGCGGCGGCAGGAAGGTCGTCTCGGTCATCGTGACGATCTCGACCATGGACCCGCCGGTGAGGAACGGGGGCAGCGCCTCGAGCAGCTCGCGCCGCCCGTAGAGCGCCCCGACCCCGGTGGGCCCGTACATCTTGTGGCCGGAGAACGCGGCGAAGTCGACGCCGAGCGCGTGCAGGTCCACCGGCAGGTGCGGCACGGACTGGCACGCGTCGAGCACGACGAGCGCGCCGACCTCGTGGGCGCGCGCGACGAGCGGCTCGACCGGCGTGACGGCGCCCGTGACGTTCGACGCGTGCGTGAAGGCCAGCACCCTCGTCCGCTCGGTGACGACGGTGTCGAGCTCGTCGAGCCGGATCCGTCCCTCGTCGTCCAGACCCAGCCAGCGCAGCGTGGCGCCCGTGCGGAACGCCAGCTCCTGCCACGGCACGAGGTTGGCGTGGTGCTCGGCCTCCGTGACCACGATCTCGTCGCCCGGGCCGAGCGCGAACCGGCGCGCCGCCGCTCCCCCGCGGCCCGCGCTGGCGTTGCCCATCGCGTAGGCGACGAGGTTGATCCCCTCGGTCGCGTTCTTCGCCCAGACCAGCTCGTCCGCGTCGACGCCGACGAACCGCGCGACCTTGCCCCGTGCATCCTCGAAGGCCTCGGTCGCCTCCTCGGCCAGCTGGTGCGCGCCGCGGTGCACGGCGGCGTTGCGCTGGACGTAGAAGTCCTGCTCGGCGTCGATCACCACCTCGGGCTTCTGCGCGGTCGCGCCGGAGTCGAGGTAGACCAGCGGGCGGCCGTCACGCAGCGTGCGGGCCAGCAGCGGGAAGTCCGCGCGCACCGCCGCGAGCTCGGCGCTCGTCAGCCCGTCCGTGGTCACCGACATGGTCCGTGCCTCCGCTCAGGCCTGCGCCGCGGCGAGGAACCGGTCGTAGCCCTCGTCCTCGAGCCGGTCCGCGAGCTCGGGGCCGCCCTCCTCGGCGACGTGGCCGTCGACGAAGACGTGGACGAAGTCCGGCGTGATGTAGCGCAGGATCCGCGTGTAGTGCGTGATGAGCAGCACGCCGACGTCGGTGGTCGACTTCACGCGGTTGACGCCCTCGGACACGATGCGCAGCGCGTCGACGTCGAGGCCGGAGTCGGTCTCGTCGAGGATCGCGAACTTGGGCTTGAGGAGCTCCATCTGCAGGATCTCGTGGCGCTTCTTCTCACCGCCGGAGAAGCCCTCGTTGACGCTCCGCTCCTGGAACTCGGGGTCCATCCGCAGCGCGTCCATCGCCCCGCGGATCTCCTTGACCCAGCCGCGCAGCGGCGGCGCCTGGCCGTCGATGGCCGTCTTGGCGGTGCGCAGGAAGTTCGACACCGACACGCCCGGCACCTCGACCGGGTACTGCATGGCCAGGAACAGGCCGGCACGGGCCCGCTCGTCGACCTTCATCGCCAGCACGTCGACGCCGTCCAGCGTCACCGTGCCGCCGGTCACCTTGTACTTCGGGTGGCCTGCCAGGGAGTAGGCGAGCGTCGACTTGCCGGAGCCGTTGGGGCCCATGATCGCGTGCGTCTCGCCGCTGCCGATCGTCAGGTCGACGCCGTTGAGGATGGGCTTGAGGCCCTCCTTCGTCTCGACGCTGACGCGCAGGTCGCGGATCTCCAGGGTGGACATGTCTCTCCTTGCGAGGGGTCTCAGAGCGGGGCGTCGACGTCGACGAGCACCTGCTCGCCGTCGACCGTCAGGGGGTAGACCGGCACGGGGCGGACGGCCGGCGGGGACAGGGGCTTGCCGGTGCGCAGGTCGAACCGCGAGCCGTGGAGCCAGCACTCGACGGTGCAGCCCTCGATCTCGCCGTCCGACAGCGAGACCTGGCCGTGCGAGCAGATGTCGCTGATCGCGTGCAGCTCGCCGTCCTCGTCGCGCACCACCGCGACCTCGACGAGCCCGCCGTCCGCGGCGTAGAGCTCGACCCGGAGGGCGGCGGCGACCGCCACGTCGTCGGCGAGGCAGGCGACCTGTGCGCTCATGCGATCGCCACCGGGATCGACGCGCCCTCCCGGAACTCGGACATCGACTTCGACAGCTCGGCCTCGATGAGCCCCAGCAGGCGAGCCTCGATCTCGGGCACGCCGATCGCGTGCACCAGGTCGACGAAGAAGCCCCGCACGACGAGCCGGCGCGCCTCGATCTCGGGGATCCCACGGGAGCTGAGGTAGAACAGCTGCTCGTCGTCGAACCGGCCGGTGGCCGACGCGTGGCCCGCGCCCTCGATGAGACCCGTCTCGATCTCCAGGTTGGGGACCGAGTCGGCCCGCGCCCCGTCGGTGAGGACGAGGTTGCGGTTCTGCTCGTACGTGTTGGTGCCCTCGGCGATCGCCCGGATGAGCACGTCGCCGACCCACACGGTGTGCGCGCCCTGGCCCTGCAGCGCCCCCTTGTAGGTGACGCGGGAGCGGCAGCGCGGCGCGTTGTGGTCGATGAAGAGCTGGTGCTCGAGGTGCTGGCCCGCGTCGGCGAAGTACAAGCCGTGCAGGTCGACGCTGGCGCCCTCGTCGGCGAACGTCGCCGCCGTGTTGAGCCGCACCACGTCGCCGCCGAGCGTGACGACCGTGCCGCGCAGGCGCGCGTCGCGACCCAGGCGGGCCACGACCTCCCCGACGTGGACCGTGCCCGCGTCCCACAGCTGGAGCAGGACGAGGTTGAGGCCGGCGTTGTCGCCGACGCTCACCGAGACCAGCTCGGAGTACGTGGCCACGCCGTCGTGCTCGATGACGACGACAGCCTCGGAGTCGGCGCCGACCTCGATGAGCACGTGGCCGCGCGCGTCCTCGCCGGCGCCGGTGAGACGGATCGTCAGCGGCTCGTCGAGCACCGTGCTCGGGGCGATGGTCAGGGCCATCGCGCCGCCGGCGCGCTTGAGCGCCACGGCCGAGGCTCGGTCGCCGGGCGCCTGCACCGTGCGCCTGATGGCGTCGTCGGGCGTGACCTCGCTGATCGTCACGCCCGCCGGCAGGTTCGGGATGCCCCACGCCAGGTGGCCGTCCGCCGGCTCGTCGGCCAGCACGCGGGCGAGCCTGTCCACGGGAGTGAACCGCCACTCCTCCTCGCGGCCGATCGGCAGCGGGAAGTCGTCGGCCACGAACGAGCGCGGGCGCGAGGCCCGCGAGCTCTCCGGCGACGGGCCGACGCCGTGGCTGTGCGCCTGGTCGGCGATCGCACGGGAGTGGTCGGTGGACAGGCTGCCCTTCGACAGCTCGCCAGTCTCGGTCGTCATCAGCCGACGGCACCTTCCATCTGGAGCTCGATGAGGCGGTTGAGCTCGAGCGCGTACTCCATCGGCAGCTCGCGCGCGATGGGCTCGATGAACCCGCGCACGATCATCGCCATGGCCTCCTGCTCGGCCAGCCCGCGGGACATGAGGTAGAACAGCTGGTCCTCGGACACGCGCGAGACCGTCGCCTCGTGACCCATGGTGACGTCGTCCTCGCGGACGTCGACGTACGGGTACGTGTCGGAGCGGGAGATCTGGTCGACCAGCAGCGCGTCGCAGAGCACCGACGACCGGGAGTTCGACGAGCCCTCGAGCACCTGGACCAGGCCGCGGTAGGAGCAGCGGCCACCGCCGCGCGCCACCGACTTGCTGATGATGTGGCTCGACGTGTTCGGCGCGCAGTGGACCATCTTGGAGCCGGTGTCCTGGTGCTGGCCCTCGCCCGCGAACGCGATCGACAGCGTCTCGCCGCTCGCGTGCTCGCCCATGAGGTAGACGGCCGGGTACTTCATCGTCACCTTGGAGCCGATGTTGCCGTCGACCCACTCCATGGTGCCGCCCTCGGCGACGGTCGCGCGCTTGGTGACGAGGTTGTAGACGTTCGTCGACCAGTTCTGGATCGTCGTGTACCGGACGCGGGCGTTCTTCTTGACGATGATCTCGACGACCGCCGAGTGCAGCGAGTCGCTCTGGTAGACGGGCGCAGTGCACCCCTCGACGTAGTGGACGTACGAACCCTCGTCGGCGATGATCAGCGTCCGCTCGAACTGGCCCATGTTCTCGGTGTTGATCCGGAAGTAGGCCTGCAGCGGGATGTCGACGTGGACCCCCGGCGGCACGTACACGAAGGACCCGCCGGACCACACGGACGTGTTGAGCGAGGCGAACTTGTTGTCCCCGGGCGGGATCACCGAGCCGAAGTACTGCTCGAAGATCTCCGGGTACTGCTTGAGGCCGGAGTCGGTGTCGAGGAAGACGACGCCCTGCCGCTCCAGCTCCTCCTGGATCTGGTGGTAGACGACCTCGGACTCGTACTGCGCGGTGACGCCGGCGACGAGCCGCTGCTTCTCCGCCTCGGGGATGCCGAGCCGGTCGTACGTCTTCTTGATGTCGTCCGGGAGGTCCTCCCAGCTGGCCGCCTGCTTCTCCGTCGACCGCACGAAGTACTTGATGTTGTCGAAGTCGATGCCCGAGAGGTCAGCCCCCCACCAGGGCATCGGCTTCTTGTCGAAGAGCCGCAACGCCTTGAGCCGGGTCTTGAGCATCCACTCGGGCTCGCTCTTCAGGGCGGAGATGTTGCGCACGACCTCCTCGGACAGGCCGCGGCGCGCGCTGACGCCGGCGGCGTCCGCGTCGTGCCAGCCGTAGGCATAGGTCCCGATGGAGGCGATCGCCTCGTCCTGGGTGAGCGGCTCGGCGGGTGCACTCATGCCGGCACTCCTTCCGTGGTGGGGGTCTTGACGGTGGAGATCGGGGGAACGGCGGTCGGCACGTTGGTGGTGCAGACGTGACCGCCCGTCGTGAGCGTCGCCAGCCGCTGCACGTGGACGCCGAGCACACGGGCGAACGCCCGGGTCTCGGCCTCGCACAGCTGCGGGTAGGCGGCGGCGACGTCCTGCACCGGGCAGTGGCCCTGGCACACCTGGACGAGCGGCAGGCCCGGCACCGGCCGGACGGAGGCGGCGAAGCCCTCGGCGTCCAGCGCCTCGGCCAGGGCGTCGGCACGCCGGGCCATGTCGTCGCCGGCGGCGGCGACCGCCGGTGCGACCGCCCGCTCGAGGACGCTGATGCGCTCGTCGGCGAACCGCTGGAGGGCGTCGGGGCCCGCGGTTTGCGCCAGGAACGCCAGCGCCTGGTTCGCGACCTCGGCGTACCGGTGGCTCAGCGTGGCCTGCCCGCTCTTGGCGACGACGAAGCGGCGTGCGGGCCGGCCGCGCCGAGCCGGGCCCGTGCGGTGCGCGGCGAGCTCGGTGATGCGCCCCTCCTGCTCGAGGCAGGCGAGGTGCCGACGCACGCCGGCTGCCGTCAGCCGCAGGTCGCGCGCGAGCTGCGCGGCGGTGACAGGGCCGTCGGTCGCGATGAGCTCGAGCACCCGGCGGCGCGTGCCGGCGTCGGGGTCGGCGGGCGAGTCGGCGTGGGCGACGGGAGCGAGCTCGCTCATGGGCCACCTCCGTCGTCACTCGTCGCACCGCGGGGCGGGGATCCTCACGCCGCGATATTGGCAACATCCTTGTTGTCAATATTCATCCTGGCAAGGAAGGCTTGCCTTCCCCGTCCGCGATGCGGGCGGCCCGTCCCACCGGCGTCAACCCTTGGCGTCGCCGTAGGAGTCGGCGATCCCCACGGTCAGGGGGAACTCGACCGGGAAGTCGCCGAACAGCAGTCGCCCGGCCGCCGCGGCGGCGGCCCTGACCTGGTCGGCCACCGCCGGGGCGAGGTGCGCCGGCGCGTGCACGACGAGCTCGTCGTGCAGGAAGTAGACGAGGTGCGGGCGCCGCGCGAACGGCTCGGGCGCGAGCCCGGTGCCGCCCGTCTCCCCCATCGCCCACAGCCGCCGGCGCATCTCCGCGATCCACGCCAGCGCCCACTCCGCCGCGGTGCCCTGCACGACGAAGTTGCGGGTGAACCGACCCCAGCCACGGGAGATGGACCGGGCACGCGACTCCTCGCGCGCCCCCGCCTCGTCCGACAGGGCCTCGGCCTGCGACTCGAGCCAGGCCTCCCCCGGCGGCGGCGAGCCACGCCCGAGGAGGGTCGCCACGACCTCACCGCGTTCACCCGCCCGCGCCGCCGCCTCGACGTAGCCCAGCGCGTCGGGGTACGCGCGGGCGAGCCGCGGCAGCACGGCGGCGCTGGGCCCGGTGGTGCCGCCGTAGAGGGCGCCGAGCATGCCCACCTTCGCCAGGGCGCGTTCGGGGACCACGCCCGCGGCCACCATGGCGCCGTAGAGGTCGTGGCCACGCCCGGCGGCCGCGAGCCGCTCGTCACGCGCCAGGCCGGCCAGCACGCGCGGCTCGAGCTGCGCCGCGTCGGCGACGACGAGCTTCCACCCCGGGTCCGCCCGAACCGCCCGGCGCAGCTGCTTCGGCAGCTGCAGCGCCCCGCCGCCGCTGCTGCCCCAGCGCCCGGTCACCACGCCGCCGACCACGTACTCGGGCCGGAAGCGGCCGCCCCCGACCCACGCGTCGAGCCAGCCCCAGCCGTTGGCCGAGTGGAGCCGCGAGAGCCTCTTGTACTCGATGAGCGGCGCGATCGCGGGGTGGTCGAGGTGCTCGAGCTCCCACGCCCGGGTGGAGGTCACCGGCAGGCCGACGCGGCGCAGCGCGCGCAGCACGTCGGGCAGGGAGTCGGGGTTGAGCGTCGGGGCGTCGAGCTCGGCGCGCACGGTGGCGGCGAGCTCCTCCAGCCGCGCGGGCCGTTCACCGGCGCGCGGTCGCCGGCCGAGCAGCCCGCTGAGCACCTCGTCGTGCGCCGCGGGGTCCCACGGCACGCCCGCGTGGCGCATCTCCGCCGCCGCGAGCGCGCCCGCCGACTCCGCCGCCAGCAGCAGCCGCAGCCGCGCCGCGGCCGGCGCGGCGGCCACGGCCTCGTCCTGCGCCGCGAGCTCGGCCAGGCACGCGGCCTCGTCGGGACCCGTCGCCGGTTCGCCCACCGTGAAGAGGGCGTCCTCGCCCGGGGCCTCCGCGGCGGGCACCGGCTCGTCGAACGCCCCCGGGGACGCCGTGGCCAGGCGCGACGCCGCCGCCCCGGGCGCCAGGCGCAGCACGCGGTGCGCCAGCCGCAGGTCGAGGCACCGCTCGACGCGCACCCCGTCGGCGAGCAGCCCCGGGTACCACGCCGACGTGTCGGCCCACACCCACCGCGGCGCCGCCTCGCGCCCCACCACGCCGCGCGGCGCCCGGTCGTCCACCCGCCGCACCCGCACGGTCCGCTCGCCGCCGCCTCGTCCCACCGCGGCCACGCCGAGGGTCCGCCCGGACTCGGCGCCCCCACCGAGGCCCCGTCCCGACGCGGCGCCCTCGCCGAGGGCTCCGCCGGATCCGGCGCCCGCCCCGGCGGCCCGCGACACGAGCAGCAGCACGCCCCCAGCCTGCCGCACCCCGCCCACACACCCGGCCGACGCCCGGCCGGTGTCCGGCCGGGCGTCGGCGGCCGCCCCCCGTGCATCCCACACCCGCGCCGAGCGCCCCGTTCGTCACCGAGACCGTGCGTTCCGACGTCCGGAACACCCGGTCTCGGCGAGGAGGTGGGCGCTCGGCAGGTCCCGGGCCCACGAGGGCGCGTCCGGCCGCCACCGCCGGCGGGATAGAGTCGCGGCCGTGCGGCACTCTCCCGCCGTCGAGGTGAACGGACTGGTCAAGCGCTACGGCGCCAGCGTCGCCGTCGACGGGCTCGACCTCGTGGCCGCCTCGGGCCAGGTCACGGCGGTGCTCGGCCCCAACGGCGCGGGCAAGACGACCACGGTGGAGATCTGCGAAGGGCTCCGCCGCGCCGACGGCGGCGAGGTGCGCGTGCTCGGGCACGACCCGGTGCGCGACGCCACCGCCCTCCGGCCGCTCGTCGGCGTCATGCTGCAGGACGGCGGCCTGCCAAACACGCAGCGCGCCGGCGACGTGCTCCGGCACGTCTCACGCATGTACGCCGAGCCGGCCGACACGGGCGAGCTGACCGAGCGCCTCGGCCTCGCGTCGTTCGCCCGCACCTCCGTCCGGCGGCTGTCCGGCGGCCAGCGGCAGCGCCTCGCGCTCGCCGTCGCCCTCGTCGGGCGGCCGCGGCTGGTGTTCCTCGACGAGCCGTCGGCGGGCCTCGACCCGCAGGCGCGACGGGCGGTGTGGGACCTCATCGGGGAGCTGTCCGACGACGGCGTGTCCGTGGTCCTCACGACGCACTTCATGGCCGAGGCGGAGGCGTTGGCCGACCGCGTGGTGATCGTCGACCACGGGCGCGCGATCGCCGCCGGCACCGTGGCCGAGCTCGTCGACTCCGGCGGGACGACGACCCTGCGCGTGGAGGCGGCCCAGCCGCTCGACGCCGCGGCGATGGCCCTGGCCCTCGGGCCCGGGTTCACCGTGCAGTCCGCCGGGCGCACCGCCTGCTCGGTGTCGGGCCCGGTGGACCCCGGTGCGGTGGCCGCGCTGGCGCGGGGTCTCGCCGACGCCGGCAAGCAGCTCACCCGGCTCGAGCTGGGCCGCCGCACGCTCGAGGACGTCTTCCTCGACCTCACCGGCCGGAGCCTGCGATGAGCGAGACGACCGTCCCCGGGGCGCCCCGGGCGGCCTCGGTGGCCCGGCGCGTCGCGGCGCAGGGCACGTTCGAGATGCGCGCGGTGCTCCGCAACGGCGAGCAGGTCATGGTGACCGTGCTCCTGCCGCTGATCCTGCTCGTCGGGCTGGCGCGGGCGACGTTCGTCTCCCTCGACACGAGCGGCACCACCCGGATCGACCTCGTCACGCCGGGCGTCCTCGCGTTCGCCCTCATGAGCTCGGCCTTCACCTCGCCCGCCATCAGCACCGCGTTCGACCGTCGCTACGGCGTGCTGCGCCTCCTGGCGACGACGCCCCTCGGCCCGGGCGGCCTGCTCGCCGGCAAGCTCGTCGGGGTCCTCGCGGTCCAGGTGGTCCAGGTCGTCGTCCTCGGCGGCGCCGGCCTGTGGCTCGGCTGGCGGCCCGACGCCGCGGGCATCCCCGCCGCGATCGCGGCGTGGCTGCTGGGGACCGCCGCGTGGGGCGCGGCGGCGCTGCTCGCCGCCGGGCGCGTCCGCGCGGAGGCCGTCATCGCGCTGGCCAACCTCGTGCTCGTCCTGCTCGCCTTCGGCGGGGTGGTGCTGCCGGCGTCCGTGCTGCCGGGCGGCCTGGAGCACGTCGCGGGCTGGCTGCCGTCCGGGGCACTCGGCGAGGCGCTGCGCGCGGCCCTGCTGCACGGCACCTGGGCGGCCGGTCCGCTCGTCGCGCTCGTCGCCTGGGCGGCCGCGCTGTCAGCCGCCGCTGCGCGCTGGTTCCGCTGGTCCGCGGCCTGACAGCCGGACGGGAGCCCGTGACAGCGTCGTGACAGGCCCGCGGGACGGTGGCCGGCGCACGCTGGCCGCATGAATGCCCCAGCGATCGAGGCCCGCGGCCTCGTCAAGGTCTTCGGCGCGAACCGCGCCGTCGACGGCGTCGACCTCGACGTCGCCACCGGTGCGATCTACGGCGTGCTCGGCCCCAACGGCGCCGGCAAGACCACCACCATCAAGATGCTCGCCACGCTCCTGTCCCCCGACGCCGGGTCCGCCCGCGTGCTCGGCCACGACGTCGTGCGCGAGGCCCACACCGTCCGCAGCCTCGTCGGCCTCACCGGCCAGTACGCGTCCGTCGACGAGGACCTCTCCGCGCGGGAGAACCTCGTGCTCTTCGGCCGCCTGCTCGGCCTGGGGATCCGCGGGGCGAAGACGAAGGCCGACGCGCTGCTCGACGAGTTCTCGCTCGTCGACGCCGCCACCCGCCCGCTGAAGAAGTTCTCGGGCGGCATGCGACGTCGCCTCGACCTGGCGGCCAGCCTCATCGCCCAGCCGCCGCTGATCTTCCTCGACGAGCCGACCACCGGGCTCGACCCCCGCACCCGGCTGCAGATGTGGGACACCATCCGCCGGCTGGTCGCGGAGGGCAGCACCGTGCTGCTCACCACCCAGTACCTCGACGAGGCCGACCAGCTCGCCGACCGGATCGCGGTCATCGACCGCGGCCGCGTCGTCGCCGAGGGGACGGCCGACGACCTCAAGCGGTCGGTCGGCACGCAGTCCCTGCACCTGACGGTCGCGTCGCACGGCCCGCACGACGGCGGCACCGGGCCGGTCGCCGCCACGCGCCGGGCCATCCGGGAGATCACGGGCCAGGAGCCGGTGCTCACCCCCGTGAGCGACGGCGCCCGCCTGACGGCGCCGCTCGACTCGGCCGCCGCCGTCTCCGAGCTGCTGGTCCGGCTGCGCACCTCCGGCGTCGAGGTGCGCGAGCTGTCGATGTCCAGGCCGACGCTCGACGAGGTGTTCCTCGCGCTCACCGGCCACGGCGCGCAGGACGCCGAGACGCCCGTCCTCGAGGAGGTCCACGCATGACCACCGCCACCCTCACCCGCCCGGCACCCGCCGCCGCACCGGCCACCGGCCTGGGCGCCGCCGTCTCCCAGTCGATCGCGATGGCCTGGCGGGGCCTGGTCAAGGTGTCCCGCACGCCCGAGCAGTACGCCGACGTCCTCATCCAGCCGATCCTCTTCACGCTGATGTTCGGCTACCTGTTCGGCGGCGCCGTGGCGGGCAGCGTCAAGGGCTACCTGCCGCAGCTGGTCCCCGGCGTCCTCGTCATGGCGCTCATCACGGCCTCGACCGTCACCGGCGTCCAGCTGCGCGAGGACATGGACAAGGGCGTGTTCGACCGGTTCCGCTCGCTGCCGATCGCCCGGGTCGCACCGCTCGCGGGCGGCCTGCTCGCCGACACGGTCCGCTACGTCATCGCCACGGTGCTGACGATGGTGATGGGCGTGATCATGGGCTGGCGGCCGAACGCCGTCGGCGCGGTCGCCTCCGGCCTGCTCGTCATCTTCTGCGCCTGGGCGATGTCGTGGATCTTCGCGTTCTTCGGCGTCAGCGCCCGGTCCGCGTCGGCCGTGCAGGGCGTCAGCTTCCTCATCCTGTTCCCGCTGACGTTCCTGTCGAACTCGTTCGTCCCCGTCAGCACGCTGCCCGGCTGGCTCCAGGGATTCGTGCAGGTCAACCCCATGTCGCACGTCGTCACCGCGGTGCGCGAGCTGACCGCCGGCGGCACGGGTGGCGCCGACGTCGGCTGGGCCCTCCTCGGAGCGGTCGTCGTCATCGCCGTGTTCGCGCCGTTGGCGGTCCGCGGCTACATGCGCAAGGTCTGAGCGCTCAGCCGCGCCCGCCCTCCCCGGCGACCTCGTCGAGGAGGGCGAGCGCGTGCTCGGTCACCGCGTCGTGCGTCATGGCGGCGACGCGGGCGCGGCCCTCGTCGAGCGCCCCGGCGCCCAGCAGGGACGCGGCGGTCGCGAGCAGCGGCGCCCGGCGCAGGGCGGGGACGTCCTGCCGCGACCCGATGGCCTCCGCGAGCGCGAACAGGTCGGCCACCCCCGGGGCTCGGTCGCCGGTGGCGGCGCGGAACGTCCCGGCCGCGAGGCACGCCGTGCCGAGCACGGGCCGGTCGAGGAACTGCGACATTCGGTCCCGGTACAGCGCGACGGCCCGCCGGCCGAGGCGGGCGAGCGCGTCGCGGGCCTCGTCCAGGTGGTCCAGGCCGACGAGCCGGACCACCTGGGCGGAGCCGAGCATCACCGCCCACGGCGTGCCCGGCCCCTGGACGTCCCCGAACGCGCGCATGACGTCGGCGTAGCGCCCCACCGCGGCCTCGGCGTCACCGCGCAGCAGCGCCACCTCGCCCCGGCCCGCGCCCGCGACGGCGGCCATCTCCGCCCCGCCACGCTCGTCGGGCCACTCGCCCGGCACCTCGAGCCGGTCGCACAGCGCCTCGGCCGCCTCGACGTCGCCCGCCTCCAGGGCGACGCTGAGCTCGATCCAGTCGAGCTGCCGCAGCGCGCTGGTCGCGCCCAGCGTGGCGAACCCGGGCCGCACGCGGTCGGTCCACGCCAGCGCGGTCGCGAAGTCGCCCAGCTCGCTGGCCGTCGTCGCGACGAACATGGCCGCGAACGCCGGGCACGCGACGTCGCCGATCCCCACCGACCGCGCGTAGGCCTCCTCGGCGTCGCGCAGCGCCTGCTCGAGCTGCCCGTCGTTCTCGGCCCCCTGGCCGGCGCAGATGCAGGCCGCGAAGGCCACGAGCGGGTCCGGGTCGCGCTGCAGGTCCTGGACCTCCCGGACCATCGCGCCCCAGTCCGGCAGCAGCACCAGCGACAGCAGCGCGCGCGTCCGCCGGCCGAGGCGCGGGCGCCGCAGCAGCAGCCGGAGCCGTGCCATCGTGCGGGCGCGGCTCGCCCCGACGTCGCCGGCCGAGGTGCCGCCGGTCACCAGCGCACCCAGGGTGAAGGTCAGCGCCACCGCGGTGACGTCGGCGTCCTCGTCGGGCACGGGCCAGCCGCGCAGCGAGCCCAGCACGGTCGCGGCGAGCCCCGCCGCCCGCTCCTCTGAGCCGCGCAGCGCCCAGCTCGCCGCCAGCCCGACGAACGTGTGCACCACGACCTCGGGCCGGCGGGCGTGCGCACCCTCGGGTGGCGTCTCGGCCGCGGTGCGGAAGGCGTAGAGGAGGTTCTCCTGGTCGCGCACCAGCTCAGCGATCGCCCCCACCTGACCGGGGCCGAGCAGCACGGCGACGTCCCGCCGCGCCAGCTCCGCCGCCCAGTCGAGCAGCGCGTCCCGCACGGCGTCCTGCTCGCCGGCCGCGGCGAGCCGCAGCAGGCCGAACTCCCGCACCGTCTCCAGCATCCGGTAGCGCGCCACGCCACCGTCGTCGGTGACGGCCAGCAGCGACTGCGTCACCAGGCCGTCGACGTCGTCCAGCACGTCGAGCGGCGAGGCGGTGCCGAGCCCCCCGATCGCCGCGGCGGCGTCCACGCCGAACCCGTCCGGCAGGATCGCCACGCGCCGCCACAGCGCCTGCTGCGTCGCCGTCAGCAGGTTCCAGCTCCACTCGATGACCGCCTCGAGCGTCCGGTGCCGGTCCGGCGCCGCGGCGTCCCCGGAGCGCAGCAGCGCGAACCGCTCGTCGAGGTGCTGCTCGATCTCCTCGACCGAGAGCGTGCGCACGCGCGCGGCCGCCAGCTCGATCGCCAGCGGCAGGCCGTCGAGGCGGTCGCACAGGCGCACGACGACGTCGTCGGGCAGCCGCACGTCCGGCCGGGCGGCGCGCGCCCGCTGGCGGAAGAGCTCGACCGCGGGACCCGTCGGGGCGCCCGTGCCGTCGGCGGCGAGCGGCGCCAGCGGGAACGTCTGCTCGGCGGTGAGGCGCAGGGGCGCGCGGCTGGTGGCGAGGATCCGCAGCTCGGGGACGGCCCCCAGCAGCTCGTGCGCCCAGCGGGCCGCGCCGGCGACCACGTGCTCGCAGTTGTCGAGCACGACGAGCGAGGTCGTGCCCCTCAGGCGCGCCAGCACCTGGTCGTGGACGTCACCCGCCAGCAGCCGGTCGCCGAGCCGGGCGGTCGCGCCGGCCGCCAGCCCGAGCGTGTCCGCCAGGGCCAGCACCACGTCGTCGTCGGACCGCACGCCCGCGAGCTCGACGACGACGACCAGCGGCGTGGCGGTCATGGCGCGCCGCGCCACCTCCTGGGCGAGACGGGTCTTGCCCAGCCCGCCGGCGCCGAGGACCGTGACGAGCCGCGACGTGCGCAGCGCCGACTCGACGTCGGCGACGTCGACGTCGCGGCCGACGAGCGGGTTGGGCGCCGCCCGCAGGCCGAGGGCCACGTGGCGCACCCTGCCCGGGGTGGTGTCCGACGAGGCGTCGGCCGCTCCGCCACCGCCCCGCCGCAGCGGCGCGCCGACGGGGACCTGGTCCTCGGCCGCCGCGAGGAGCCGGTCGTGCAGCGCGACGAGGTCGGGGGCCGGGTCGGTGCCGAGCTCGGCGACGAGCGCGTGCCGCAGCCGGCCGTACACCCGCACCGCCTCGGCGCCCCTGCCCTGCGCGGCCAGCGCCGTCATGAGCGAACGGGCGGCGTCCTCGTCGAGCGGGTCGGCCGCCAGCGCGTCCGACGCCAGCACGGCGACCGTGGCGTCGTCACCTGCCGCCTCGGCGGCCTCGCGGCGCAGCAGGGCCAGGTCCTCGTGCAGCCGCGCCGCCGTCGCGCGCAGCTCGACCCCCACCGCCCCGAGGTCTAGCCCCGGCTCGCCGCGCCACAGGCCCAGCGCGGACGTCGCCAGCCGGCCCGCCTCCTCCGCGCGCCCGGCGCCGAGGGCCGCGCGGCCGAGGGCCAGGGCACCGCGCGCGAGCGACAGGTCGCTCGCGCAACCGAGTGCGTAGCCGGTCGGCACGGACCGCACCGCGTCAGGCGCGGTGGCCTGCCGCAGCCGCGAGACGAGGTTGTGCAGCGCCGCCCGCGGGTCGGCCGGCGCCTCGTCGGGCCAGAGCCGGTCGACGAGGCCGGGGACCGGCACCGGGGCGCCGTCGGCCAGCGCGAGGGTCGCGACGAGCGCCGCCGCGCGGACGCCCCGGGGTGACTGCGGCACGCCGTCGGGCCCGGCGACCAGCACCGGCCCGAGCACGCGCACCGGCGGCGTCGGGGACGCGTCGGGGGCTGGCACGTTTCGACACCCTAGCCGCCGCCCCTCGCCCCGGCACGGCTCGGCCGTACTGAGGTAGCCCTACCCTGGTGCTCGTGACCAGCGCACCGGTGCCCGCACACCCCGTCCCCGACCGGTCCGGCTCCTTCCTCGACCGGCTCCGCCCCGTCTGGCGTGACCGTGCCGTGATGGCGAACCTCGTCGCCCAGATCCTCATCGTCGTCACCGGCGGCCTGGTGCGGCTGACGGCGTCGGGGCTCGGCTGCTCGTCGTGGCCCAGCTGCACGCCGGGTCACTTCACGCCGACGTCGCACCCGGCCACGAGCTACCACGCCTACATCGAGTTCGGGAACCGGACGATCACCGGCCTGCTCGTCGTCGTCTCCGTCGCGGTCGTGATCCTGGCCGGCCTCGACCGCAGCCGCTCCGCCGGCTACCGGGCCCTGGCGTGGCTGCCGTTCGCCGGCGTGCTGGTGCAGGCCGTCATCGGCGGCATGGCCGTGAGGTACGAGCTGCCGCCGGCCCTCGTCGGCAGCCACATGCTCATCTCGATGGGCCTCGTCGCCGCCTCGGCGTGGCTGTGGGTGCGCAGCCGGGAGGGCGATGCCGCCTCACGATGGCTGGTGACGACCGCCACGCGCACCCTCGCCGCGGCGCTGTGCGCCATGGGCGCGGTGGTCGTCGTTCTCGGCGTCGTGACGACCGGGGCGGGACCGCACTCCGGCGACGACCAGGTCGGCTACCGCTTCGCGATCGACCCCCTGACGATGGCCCGCATCCACGCGGCGTCCGTCTGGGTCTTCGTCGCCGTGCTGGCCCTGACGATCTACCAGCTGCAGCTGCGTGCGCGCCAGGCCGGTCCGGCCCCGCGATCGGGCACGGCCGAGCCGACGCAGGAGGGGCTCGGCGTCGCGCCGGCGGCGCCCGACCCCTCCGTGCTGCGCGCCGGCTACCGCGTGCTGGGCGTGACTCTCGGCCAGGCGGTCATCGGGTACGTCCAGGTCGCCACCCACCTGCCGATCGCGCTGGTCAACCTGCACATGCTGGGGGCCGCCGCACTCGTCGTCGCCCTGACGCTGTTCGTCGGCCGGCTACGGGCCCGCGGCCTGGCACCCGCGCCCGAGGTGGCCCCTGACGCGCTCCGGGCCGCAGGCACCGCACCGGCCTGAACGCCCCTGCGCGGTCCCGCGGGAAACCGTCGAAGAATCGTGCCGGAATGCCATTGATTAATGGCGATAAATGTGCTATGAATAGCCTTCGGTGGTGTAGACATCTGCGGTGACCACCTCGCCGCTCGCTCCCCCTTTCCCCATGACCGCGCTCCTGTCGGCCGCGGCGCGCGCCGCGCACCTCGTCGTCGACGACACGCCGCACCTGCTCGCGGACACCCTCGCCGCCCGCCTCCTCGGCCCCGACGGTGACGCGCCGATCGGCTACCACCGCGCCGACCCGTCGCACCCGGTGCTGCGCGCGGCGCGCGTGGAGTCCACGGTCCGCGCCCGGTTCGCGGAGGACCTGCTCGCCGCCTCCGGGGCGCGCCAGTACGTCCTCGTCGGCGCGGGCCTCGACACCTTCGCCTACCGCAGCCGGGGCGTCGCCGTGCTCGAGGTGGACCTGCCCGACGTTCAGGAGCGCAAGCGCGAGGCCGTGTCCCGCGCGGGCCTCGCCGGCCCGGTGACGTTCGTGCCGGCCGACCTCGCGGTGACGCCGCTCGACGAGGCGCTCCGGGCGGCCGGCGCCGACACCCGCGCGCCCGTCGTCGTCGCCGCCCTCGGCCTGACGATGTACCTGACGCGGGACGAGCTCGCCGGCCTGCTGGCGTCCGTCGCCCGCTGGCCCGGGGGCGCGCACCTCGTCGCGGACCACCTGCTGCCGCCCGACGACGACGAGCGCCGCGGCTACGACGACGCCGTCGGGTCGGCGGTCGCGCAGGGCGGGGAGGCCTGGCGCACCAAGCTCGGCGCGGGGCAGGCCGCGGAGCTCGCCCGCGCCGCGGGGTTCACCACGGTGCGCACGACGAACCAGCGTGACGCCCTGCCGCCCGAGCTGTGGATCCGTACGGACGGCCTGCGCCCCGGCGGGGTGTCGGGACTCCTCCACGCCGCGACCCGCGGCCTCTGATCACCCCGCGCGGCCGGCGCCTCAGTCGACCGGCGTCAGCGTCGCCCACGCCCGCGCCCTTGCGGCAGCGGCCGCCAGCACGCCGACCACCGTCGTCGGGCACTCCAGCGAGCCGTCGAGCACGCCCGCCACGGCCTCGTCGAGCGGTACCCAGACCGGCACCATGCCGGCCTCCTCGTCCTGGCGCTCGTACCGCGAGCCGTCCGGCACCGGCGTGAGGTCGCGCGCCAGGAACACCGTGATGTGCTCGTCGGAGGCGCCTGCGGACGTGAAGAACGAGGTCAGGCGCCACCACCGGGCCGCGGCGAGGTCGGCCTCCTCGGCCAGCTCGCGCCGGGCGGCCAGGACCTCGGGCTCGCCCGGCACGTCGAGCAGGCCCGCCGGCGGCTCCCAGAGCTCCCGGCGCACCGGGTGGCGGTACTGCGACAGCAGCAGCACCCGGTCCTCGTCGTCCAGCGCGATCACCGCGACGGCCCCGGGGTGCGTGGTGTACTCGCGCACCACCGGGGCCTGCCCGCCGAGGTCGACCCGGTCGGCGACGACGTCGAACACCTTGCCGTGGTGGATCAGCGTGCGCTGCGTCACCGGCCGGCTCGCCGGCTCGTCGTGCGGAACCGGCATCAGGCGGTGCGGCGCTCGAGCGCGGCCGCGACGAGCCCGCGGAACAGGGGGTGCGACCGCGTCGGCCGGGACTTGAACTCCGGGTGCGCCTGGGTCGCGACGAAGTACGGGTGCGTCTCGCGCGGCAGCTCGACGAACTCGACGAGCGAGGTGTCCGGCGAGACGCCGGAGATCACGAGGCCCGCCTCCTCGAGCTTGTCGCGGTAGGCGTTGTTCACCTCGTACCGGTGCCGGTGCCGCTCGGAGACCTTGTCGCTGCCGTACAGCTCCCGGACGATCGAGCCCGGCGCCAGGACGGCGTCGTAGGCGCCCAGGCGCATCGTGCCCCCCATGTCGCCCTCGCCGCCGACGATCGCCAGCTGCTCGGCCATGGTCGCGATGACGGCGTGCGGCGTGTCCGGGTCGAACTCGGACGACGACGCCCCCTCGAGGCCCAGCACGTGCCGGGAGAACTCGATGACCATGCACTGCAGGCCCAGGCACAGGCCGAGCGTCGGGACCTTGTTCTCGCGGGCCCAGCGCAGCGCGCCGACCTTGCCCTCGATGCCGCGCACGCCGAACCCGCCGGGGATGACGACGCCGTCGACCCCGCCGAGGGCCTCCTGCGCCCCGGCCAGCGTCTGGCAGTCGTCGCTGGTCACCCAGCGGATCTTCACCTTGGCGTCGTTGTGGAAGCCGCCGGCGCGCAACGCCTCGGTCACCGACAGGTAGGCGTCGGGCAGGTCGATGTACTTGCCGACGAGGGCGATCTCCACCTCGTGGCTCGGCTCGTGGACCCGGCGCAGCAGCGCGTCCCAGCCGCTCCAGTCGACGTCGCGGAAGGGCAGCGCCAGGCGCTGCACCAGGTACGCGTCGAGCCCCTCGTGGTGCAGCACGCGGGGGATGTCGTAGATGCTCGGGGCGTCGGGGCAGCTGACGACCGCCTCGACGTCGACGTCGCAGAACAGCGCGATCTTGCGCTTGACGTTGTCCGGCACGTCGCGGTCGGCCCGCAGCACGATGGCGTCCGGCTGGATGCCGATGCTGCGCAACGCGGCGACCGAGTGCTGCGTCGGCTTCGTCTTCTGCTCCCCCGACGGGCCGATGAACGGCACGAGCGAGACGTGGAGGAAGAACACGTTGGCGCGGCCGAGGTCCTGGCGCACCTGGCGGGCGGCCTCGAGGAAGGGCAGCGACTCGATGTCGCCGACGGTGCCGCCGATCTCGGTGATGATGACGTCGACGTCGTCGCCCGCCTGCGAGCGCATCCGTGCCTTGATCTCGTCGGTGATGTGCGGGATCACCTGCACGGTGTCGCCCAGGTACTCCCCGCGCCGCTCGCGCGCGATGACCGACGAGTACACCTTGCCCGTGGTGACGTTGGCGGAGCCGAGGAAGTTGACGTCGAGGAACCGCTCGTAGTGGCCGACGTCGAGGTCCGTCTCGGCACCGTCGTCGGTGACGAACACCTCGCCGTGCTGGAACGGGTTCATCGTCCCGGGGTCGACGTTGAGGTAGGGGTCGAGCTTCTGCATCTGGACCCGGAGGCCACGGGAGCGGAGCAACCGGCCGAGGCTCGAAGCCGTCAGGCCCTTGCCGAGCGAGGAGACGACGCCCCCCGTGACGAAGATGTGCCGGGTCAACTCGGACCGCCCGGAGAGTCTGTGCGCTCGATCCATCACGGGCTTCCACCCTAACAGAGCGACCGCGTCCGCCCGGACGGCGTCCACCCCGGGCGAGTCGCGCTAGCCCCGCGGGGGCGCGGCCGCGACGGTGCGCGGCGGCAGCGCGGCCAGGCCCGTGCCCGTGCCGTAGTGGCCGGCGGTGCCGCCGACGCGCTGCGCCAGCGCGAGCGGGACGCCGACCTGGCCCACGACGCCGCTGGCCCCCGAGACGGTCGACAGGCCGCCGGCGCCGGACGAGGCGAGCACGCCCGCCACCACCGGTCCGGGGCCGCCGTCGGCCTCTGCCAGCACAGCGCCCCGCGATCCGGCCTGCGCGGCGGTCAGGAGCGTCACCGCGGCGTTCGCGACCCCGCCGCCGGTCGGTGCGGGTGTCGACCCGGTGGACGACGAGCCGGGCGCCAGCAGCACGACGAGGTCGGCCGGCGTCGTCACCGGGGCCGCGAGGCGCACCAGGGGCGTGTCACCGGTCGACAGCAGCTGCAGCAGGGTCGACGCGTTCTCGCTCGGCGCGTCGGGCTTGGCCGCGTCCGCACCGGCGAGGCCCTCGACGAGCGCCTGGGCCAGCTCGTCGTCGGGCGTCGCGTTGGCGGCGGGTGCCGGGGCCAGGTAGCCGGTCAGGTAGCCGACGAGGCTCTGCCGGAACGACCGCACCGCAGGATCGGTCCACGCCGGGGTGAGGGTGACGTGCGAGACGACCTGGGCCCCCGCCTGCGCCAGCCGCGTGTCGACGGCCTTGGCCATGCCGTCGTCGACCGTGCCGAGCGCCACGACGGCGACGCGGTAGCCCGGCAGGGTGCCGCCGAGCAGCCCGGCCCCGGCCGCGTCGAGCGCGGCGTCGGCGGCGCGCTGGTCGGCCGTGGCGGCGTCGCGCTCCTTGGTCAGCTGCGCGTTCTGGGCCGTCAGCGCGGCGTTGCGGCCGGAGACGGTGTCCCCGATCGCGTCGCGCAGCGGGCCGGCGCCGAGCGCGATGCCGCACGCCAGCGCGAGGAACACCGCGACGAGCGAGACCAGGTGGTAGCGGAAGTCGACCATCATCAGCTGCCTTCGAACAGGCCCCGCACCCAGCCGGCGAGGTCCGCCAGCCGGGCACCGAGCGCCGCGTACAGGTCCTGACCGGCGGGTGTCACGGCGAGCGCGACGCCGAGCGCCACCAGCGCGGCGACGACGAGCAGCAGCACCTGCCAGGTGGAGATCCGGTGCCGGTAGAGCCGGGCGACGGCACCGGCGTCGACCAGGGTGGCGCCGACCCGGAGCCGGGTGAGCACCGTGCCCGCCATCGCCTCGCGCCCGGAGTCGACGAGGTCCAGCAGCCCGACGCGCGTGCCGACGCCGACGACGAGCTCGGCCCCCCGCGCCTCCGCGAGCAGCAGCGCGGCGTCCGCCGCCGAGCCGCCCGCGGGATAGCTGACGAACGCCAGGTCGAGCCGGCGCAGCCGCGCGACCCCGGGCGTCTCCCCCGTCCGCGGCACGCGCACGACGAGCTCCGCGCCGCCCGTCAGCGCACGCTCCGAGACCTGGTCCAGGGCGCCCAGCACGATGTCGGGACGCAGCCCCGCCGCGAGCAGCAGGTCGGCGCCGCCGTCCACGCCGAGGAGCACCGGACGGTGCTCCCGGACGAAGGGCCGCACGGCCGCGAGGTCGTCGACCGCCTTCGGCCCCGGCACGACGACGAGCACCGGGCGCCCCTCGATGCGGGTGCGCAGCTGCGGCACGCCCTCGCCCTCGAGCAGCAGCGCCTGCTCGTCGCGCAGGTACGCCATGCCGTTGGCGGCGAACGCCTGGAGCTGGGTGGCCAGGCCTCCGCGGGCGGCGGCCATCGCCTCGGCGACCGACTCCCGCGTCTGCAGGTCACCCTCGGCCAGGAGCGTCTGGCCGTCGTAGACGGCGCCGTCGGCGACACGCAGCACGTGCCCGTCCGGGACGGACAGGACGTCGGGGCCGAGGTCGTCGACCAGCGGGACGCCGGCGTCGACGAGCACCTGCGGCCCGAGGTTGGGGTACCGGCCGGAGATCGAACGGGCGGCGTTGAGCACCGCCGCCGGGCCGGCGGCGACGAGCGCCTCGGCCGACGAGCGGTCGAGGTCCAGGTGGTCGATCACGGCGATGTCACCCGGGCGCAGCCGCGCCGCCACGGCGACGGCATCGGCGGCGACCCGCGCAGGCCCGAGCACGCCCGCGCCGGTCTGACGCCGCCGTGCGCGGCGGCTCGTCGTGCCGCCCGTCATCGCCCCGCCCCGGACATCGCGAGCAGCTCCGCCGCGTGCGCCTGGGCGGCCGACGAGTCCTCCTGCCCCGCGAGCATGCGCGCGAGCTCGCGGACCCGGTCCGGCCCGGTCACCTCGGTGAGGTTGGTCGCCGTGACGAGCCCGTCGTCGGCCGACTTCGACACCACCAGGTGCGTGTCCGCGAAGGCCGCCACCTGCGCCAGGTGCGTCACCACGAGCACCTGGCCGCCGCGCGCCAGCTCCGCGAGCCGCCGGCCCACCTCGATCGCCGAGCGTCCGCCGACCCCCGCGTCGACCTCGTCGAACACGAAGGTCCCCGGGGCGTCGCCGGCACCGCCGGCCGTCGCCAGGGCGACCTCGAGCGCCAGCATCACCCGGGAGAGCTCGCCGCCCGAGGCGCCCTTGCCGAGCGGGCGGGCCGGTGCCCCCGCGTGCGGCACCAGCAGCATCTCGACGCGGTCCGCGCCCGTGGCGCTCGGCGCGTCCGCGGGCTCGACGACCACCTCGAGCCGCGCGCCGGCCATCGCCAGGCCCGCCAGCTCGGACGTCACCACGGCGGCCAGCCGGCCGGCGGCCTCGGCCCGGGCGGCCGTCAGCGTCGCCTGCAGCGCCGCGAGCTCGTCGTCCAGCGCGGCGACGCGCGTGCGCAGCTCGGCGGCGCGGTCCTGCCCGCCGTCGAGCTCCAGCAGGCGCAGCCCGGCCTCCTCCGCCCACGCGAGCACCTGCGCCACGTCACCGCCGTGCGTCCTCGTCAGGGTGGCGAGCTCCGCACGGCGCTGCTCCACCGCGTCGAGCCGCAGTGGGTCCGCCGCGAGGTCCTGGAGGTAGCCCGCGAGGTCGGCGGCCACGTCGGCCAGGAGGTAGCCCGCCTCCGCCACGCGCCGGCCGAGCTCGGCGAGCGCCGGGTCGTTGGCACCGGCGTGCTCGAGCTGGCGGCGGGCGGCGTCCAGGAGCACGGCCGCGGCGGGCGCCTCCTCGGCGTCGTCGTCGCCGACGAGGGCGGCGTGCGCGCCCGCGGCGGCCGCCCGCAGGTCCTCGGCGTGCGAGAGCCGCAACGACTCCTCGGCGAGCGCAGCGTCCTCGCCGGGCTGCGGCGCGATCCGCTCCACCTCCGCCAGCCCGACCCGCAGCAGCTCGGCCTCGCGGGCCCGGTCGGCGGCACGCGCGACGAGCTCGGCCAGGTCCGCCGCGGCCTGCGCCCGCGCCGCCCACGCGTCGCGGTGCCGCGCCAGCACGCCGAGGTGCTCCGGCCCGGCGAAGGCGTCGAGGGCCTCGCGCTGGCGCGCGGGCGTGCGCAGCCGCATCTGGTCGGCCTGCCCGTGGACGGTGACCAGGTCGTCGGCCAGCTCGGCCAGGACGGCCTGCGGCACCGACCGCCCCCCGAGGTGGGCGCGCGAGCGGCCCGGCCCGTCGGGGGTCTCCGCCGTGACGGTGCGCAGCACCAGCAGCGTGCCGTCGTCGTCCAGCTCCCCGCCCGCGTCGCGGACGAGGTCGTGCGCGTGGTCGCGCTCGCCCAGCCGCACGCGACCCTCGACCACGGCGGCGGCGGCGCCGGTGCGGACAGTGCCGGGGTCGGCCTTCGCGCCCAGCAGCAGGCCCAGCGCGGTCAGCACCATGGTCTTGCCGGCGCCGGTCTCGCCGGTCAGCACGGTCAGCCCGGGACGCAGCCGCACGTGGGCGCGCTCGATCACCCCGAGGTCGTCGATCCGCAGCTCCTCGATCACGACGGACCGCCCGGCACGTACCGCGCGCCGCCGCGCCACCCCTCGACCGAGAGCCCGAACTTGCTGACGAGGCGCGTCGTGAACGGCGAGGGGCTGAGCCGGGCCAGCCGCACCGGGAGCGTCGAGCGCTGCACCTCGACGCGCGAGCCCGCCGGCATCGCGATCCGCCGCCGGCCGTCGCAGACGAGCATCGCATCGCTGGCCGACCGCGCCAGCACCTCGACGGCCACGGTGCTGCTGCGCCCGACGACGAGCGGCCGAGCGAACAGCGCATGGGCCGCCAGCGGCACGACGATGAGGCCGTCCACGTCCGGCCACACGACGGGCCCGCCGCCCGAGAAGGCGTGCGCGGTGGAGCCGGTCGGCGTGGCCAGCACCAGGCCGTCCGTGCCGAACGTCGACAGGGGCCGGCCGTCGACCTCGACGATCACCTCGATCATCGTCGCGGCGTCGGTCTTCTCCATCGTCGCCTCGTTGAGCGCCCAGTTCTGCGAGCGCATGCCGTCGGGCGCCAGCACCCGGACCTCGAGCGTGCTGCGCTCCTCGACCTCGTACTCGCCGGTCGTCAGGCGCTGCACGGCGGCGGGCACGTTGTCCGGCTCGATCTCCGCGAGGAAGCCGATGTGTCCCAGGTTGACGCCCAGCATCGGCACGCCGCGTTCCCGGGTGAGCTCGGCGGCCCGGAGGATCGTGCCGTCGCCGCCGAGGACGATCGCCATCTCGAAGTCGGGCAGGTTGCCGGCCGTCGAGTCGTCGGTGGCGATGATCGGCTCGACGCCGGCGGCGGCGAGCTCGCGCAGCACCAGGTCGCGCGCCTCGACCGCCTCCGGTCGGGTGCGGTGGGCGACCACGAGAGCCCGGCGTGTCACTGTGTGCCTCCCAGCACCTCGTCGATGCGCGCCTGCTCCAGGCGTGCGCCGCCGGCCTTGGTCAGCCAGCAGAAGAACTCCACGTTCCCGTCCTGCCCGGGCAGCGGGCTGACGACGAGGTCGACGGCGGTCAGCCCGGCCTCGTCGGCCGCCGCGAGGACCCCGAGGACGGCGGCGCGCCGGGCGGCCGCGTCGCGCACCACGCCACCCGAGCCGAGCCGGTCCCGGCCGACCTCGAACTGCGGCTTGACGAGCACGACGAGGTCCGCGTCCGGCGCCGCGACGGCCACCAGCGGAGCCAGCACCAGGCGCAGCGAGATGAAGGACAGGTCGGCCACGACGAGCGTCGGGGCGGGGACGACGTCCCCGGCCGCCAGCTCCCGCACGTTGACGCCCTCCCGCGGCTCGACCCGGGGGTCGGCGGCCAGCTCCGGGCGCAGCTGTCCGTGCCCGACGTCGACCGCGACCACGTGGTGCGCGCCGCGGCGCAGCAGCACGTCGGTGAAGCCGCCGGTGCTCGCGCCCGCGTCGAGGCAGTCGCAGCCCTCGGCGGTCAGCCCCGCGGCCTGCCAGGCGTCGAGCGCGCCGGCGAGCTTGTGCCCGGCGCGGGAGGCGTAGCCGGGGTCCGCAGGGTCGTCGCGGACGACGAGCACGCGGCCGTCGTCGACCGCCGTGGCGGGCCGCACCGCGCGAGCCCCGTCGACCTGGACGCGCCCGGCCGCGATGAGCTCGCCCGCCTGGCGTCGCGACCTGGCGAGGCCGCGCCGGACGAGCTCGGCGTCGAGCCGTGCCGTCACGCTCGTCTCATCCCTCCGCGTCGGCCAGGCGGCCCTGGAGCGCGTCGTGCACGGCCTCGAGCACGTGCAGGTGCTCGCGCACAGGCGCGCCGTCGAGGTCGGTCAGGCGTGCCAACGCCTCGTCGACCGTCGCGTCGCCGGTGCTGACCGGCACGTCCTTGCTCACTGCGACCTCCTTGCACCACAGCCGCCTCCGTGCGGCCGTGACCACGCTACCGGTTGTCGTGGCGAGCCCTCGGACGCCACCCACAGCGCCGCGCGATCGGTCCTCGCCCGTCGCCCGCAAGCCGTCGGCCGCTGGGCCACCGGTCGCCCGCGAACGTCGGGCGGCGGTGCGGCCGAACCCTGATCCGCGCTCGGCGACGCCCCTCACGCGCGGACTCGTCGGGCACCCCGGGGAGACCGTCCGTCAGCCGACCGGGAAGTCCGGCACGTGGGCCGGGTCGACCGGCGTGCCCGCGTCCGCGGCGGTCCAGGCGGCCGCGCACGCCGCCCGCACGAGGTCCATGACGTCGTCACCACGGTCGTCCAGCTCGAGGGCGCCGTCACGGACGCGGGCCGCGGCCTGGCGGCAGCTCCACCAGCCGTCAGCCGCCGCCTGCGGCGCGGGGTGCGGCTCGAGCAGCGAACGCAGGTCCGCGCCGACGAAGGTCGGCCGGAAGGTCGCGGCGGCGAGCACGTCGTCGCGGGCCGAGCTGACCCCCGTCAGCACGTGCAGCCCGGCGAAGCCGCCCGCACGGGCCCCGGCGAGGTCCGTGTCCAGGCGGTCGCCGACGACGAGCGGGTTCGCGCCGCCGACGCGGGCGGCGGCGAGCCGGTACATCGTCGGCTCGGGCTTGCCGGCGCTGTCGGGCACGACGCCCGTCGCCGCCCGCACCGCCATGACGAGCGCGCCGTTGCCGGGCGCGAAGCCGCGGGCCTGCGGCAGCGACTTGTCGAGGTTGGAGGCGACGTGCCAGGCGCCGCGCTCGACGGCGTACGCCGCCTCCGCCAGCTGCGCCCACCCGACCTGCGGCCCGAAGCCCTGGGCGACCGCCGCGGGCTCGTCGTCCGCCGAGCCGACGACGACGAACCCCTTCTCGCGCACCGCGTCGCGCAGCGCGTCCGTGCCCACGACCAGCACCTTCGCGCCCGGCTGCAGCCGGGTGGCGAGGAGGCTCGCCGCCGACTGCGACGCGGTCATCACGTCGTCCGGCCCGGCCGGGATGCCGAGGCTCGTCAGCTGGTCGGCGACGACCGACGGTGGGCGGGACGCGTTGTTGGTGACGAACTGGATGCGCATGCCGCGCCCGCGCGCGGCGACGAGGCTGTCCGACGCCCACGGGATGGGCTCGTGAGCGAGGTACGTGACGCCGTCGAGGTCGACGAGGGCGCAGTCGTAGGCCTCGGCGAGCGGGCGGTCGGATCCGAGCAGGCCGGCGGTCATCGCGTCACGCCCTCCTCGTCGGGGCGCCCGTCCGGCTCGAGCTCGTCGTCCTCATCGGACTCGTCCCCGTCGTCGAGCTCGTCCTCCTCATCGGACTCGTCCTCGTCGTCGAGCTCGTCCTCGTCGTCGGATGCGCTCTCGTCCGACCGCTCGCCGTCCTCGCTGTCCTCGCCATCCTCGTCGGGCTCGTCGAGCAGGTCGAAGACGACGATCTCGTCGGCCTCCTCCTCGACATCGCCGGCGGCGGCGTCGAGCTCGTCCTGCGTGAAGCGGGACAGCTCGAGCTCCGCGTCCTCGACGCGCCCGAGCGCGGCCAGGGCCGTCGCCCGCGCCTGCGCCACGCGCGCCGCGAGCACGCCTCGCGCGTCGTGCACCACGGCGCCGTCGAGCACCGCGACCGCCGCCTCCGGCTCCCCGAGGTCGAGGCGGGCGCCGGAGATCACCATCGCGAGCTCCACCTGGCTCTCCGCGCTGAGCAGCGCGGCCTCGGGGTCGTTGCCGACGACGATCGCGCGCTCCGGACGGCCGAGCCCACGCTCGGCGTCGGCGATGACCGGCAGGTGCTCCGGCGAACCGTTGAGCCGCCGGACGGTGCGCAGCTCGCGCAGCGCCTCCGCGTACCGGCCCGACCGATAGGCCGCGAGGCCCGCCGCCTCATGGGCGACGTCGACGCGACCCGCGCGCCGCACGGCCGCCTGGGCGTGCAGGTAGGCCAGCTCCGGATCCGTGTCGATGAGACGCGCGACCATGACCAGGTGCTTGCCGGCCCGCTCCGCCTGCTCCTTGCTCAGCGTGCGCAGGCGCCCGCGGACCTCGCGGTCGAGCTGGCTGAACTCCACGTCGTCCGGGACGAACGGGTCGGCCGGCCGGTCGGCGCGCGGTGCGCGCTCGGGCCGCTCACGCACCGGGCCGCCCCCGCGGGGCGCCCAGGGCCGATCACCGCTCCGCGGGTCCGAGGACGGCCGCCCTGGGGCGCGGTCGCCACGACCGTCGCCGCGCCCGAAGGCGCGCTCGTCGTCACGCCCGGCGCCGCCGCGCGGACCGTAGCCGCCCGCGCGGGGAGCGCGCTCGTCCCGGCCATCGGCCGGCCGGCGTCCGTACCCACCCGGCTGCTGCTGACCACGCTCGGCCTCGCCACGTCCGTACCCCTCACCACGCGGCCCGCCCGCCGCCTGGCCACGTCCGTACCCCTCACCACGCGGCCCGCCCGCCGCCTGGCCACGTCCGTTACCCTCGCCACGCGGCCCGCGGGTGGCCTCGCCACGTCCGTACCCCTCGCCACGCGGCCCGCGGGTGGCCTCGCCACGTCCGTACCCCTCGCCACGTGTACCGCCCGCCGCCTGGCCACGTCCGTAACCCTCGCCACGCGCGCCGCGCGCGTCGCTTCCATACCCGGCGGATCGGGGGGCACGCTCGTCGCGCCCGGCGCCGGCCGGGCGCTCGCCACCGCCCCGCGGGCCGTAGCCACCCGTCCGGGCACCACGTTCCCGGGAGTCCGCGCTGCCGCCATCGGCCCAGCTGCGTCGCTCGTCCGGCCGGGCGTCGCGGGGGCGCCCCTCGTCGCGCCGGGGGCGGTACCCGCTGCCCGAACCCGCCTCGACAGCGGCATCCCATCCAGGACGGCGCTCGGAACGGTTCCGGTCACCACTCCCGCCGGGGGCGTCGTCGCGCCGGGACCCCCGGCCGTCGTCACCCCACGGCCGAGGCCGCGCCTGTCCGGCCCCCGCCGACCGCTCGTCCCATGCGCGCCTCGGACGGTCCGGCGCGCCGCTCTGACGATCAGCCCCCGGCCGCCCGCCGGCCACGCCCCCGGCCGGCCGACCGGCCGCCCAGGACCCGCCGCGGGGTCGGTCCGGACGCTGCCCGTAGCCGCCCCGCGCCGCGCCAGGGGCGCCGTTGCGCTCGTCCGCGCGGTCAGCGCCGCCGTCCCGACCCCAGCGGCGAGCCTGCTCCGAGCCACCTCGGGCCGCCCCGGCGCCGCCACGGCGGTCATCCGACCCGCCCTGCGGACGCCCCGCGCCGCGGCTCCCGGCCACTCCGCGCGGGGCAGCGCCGCGGCCGGCGCCCCACCCGGCACCCTGGCCCGAACGCTCACTGCGGCCGCCGGAGGTACTCGACGACCATCCGCTCCCGGACGCGCGCCCCGAACCACCGCCCTGGCCGCCCGAACGGGGGCCGCCCGGACGAAAGCCACCCGAGTGCGCGCCCGACGAACCCGACGACGACCCTCCCGCCGGCCCCCCGGACCGACCGCCCCCACTGGCACCCGGCCGGCCCTGCCGAGGGCCACCGGGCGTACGCCCCTGGGACCCGCGATCGTCGCTGTTCATCTGTCGCTCTCCTCGCGCTCTGCGGCTTCCATCATCCCAGACGGAACCCACGCCGACCGCCCGAGCGTTCACCGGTACCGCGGGTACTTCGGCCGGCGCGTACGGTATCGGTCCTGGAATGCAGAAATGCCCCCCGACTGGGTCGGGGGGCATTTCTGAATGGGTGTCCGGCGGCGTCCTACTCTCCCACATCCTGGCGGGTGCAGTACCATCGGCGCTGAAGGGCTTAGCTTCCGGGTTCGGGATGGGACCGGGCGTTTCCCCTTCGCTGTGGCCGCCGTGACTCTATGGAACCTTGTCAACCTTCCCCTGGCACCAGGACCGTGTGGTTCTGGTGCGGGTGGTCGTGGTTCGGGAACCGCACAGTGGACGCGAAGCATTTGAAGTGTTGTGGTGAAGTGTTCGGCTGATTAGTACCGGTCAGCTGCGACGGTCGTTGGTCCCGTCTTCCACATCCGGCCTATCTACCCCGTGGTCTGGCGGGGAGCCTCTCACCCCTCGAGGGGGCATGGAAACCTCATCTTGAAGCAGGCTTCCCGCTTAGATGCTTTCAGCGGTTATCCCTTCCGAACGTAGCCAACCAGCCGTGCTCCTGGCGGAACAACTGGCACACCAGAGGTTCGTCCGTCCCGGTCCTCTCGTACTAGGGACAGCCCTTCTCAAGTTTCCTGCGCGCGCAGCGGATAGGGACCGAACTGTCTCACGACGTTCTAAACCCAGCTCGCGTACCGCTTTAATGGGCGAACAGCCCAACCCTTGGGACCTACTCCAGCCCCAGGATGCGACGAGCCGACATCGAGGTGCCAAACCATGCCGTCGATATGGACTCTTGGGCAAGATCAGCCTGTTATCCCCGGGGTACCTTTTATCCGTTGAGCGACGGCGCTTCCACAAGCCACCGCCGGATCACTAGTCCCGACTTTCGTCCCTGCTCGACCTGTCGGTCTCACAGTCAAGCTCCCTTGTGCACTTGCACTCGCCACCTGATTGCCAACCAGGCTGAGGGAACCTTTGGGCGCCTCCGTTACATTTTAGGAGGCAACCGCCCCAGTTAAACTACCCACCAGGCACTGTCCCTGGACCCGATCAGGGTCCGAGGTTAGACATCCGAGGCGGCCAGAGTGGTATTTCAACGTTGACTCCACCGACACTGGCGTGCCGGTTTCCCAGTCTCCCACCTATCCTACACAAGCCGCACCGAACACCAATACCAAGCTATAGTAAAGGTCCCGGGGTCTTTCCGTCCTGCTGCGCGTAACGAGCATCTTTACTCGTAGTGCAATTTCGCCGAGTTCGCGGTTGAGACAGCGGAGAAGTCGTTACGCCATTCGTGCAGGTCGGAACTTACCCGACAAGGAATTTCGCTACCTTAGGATGGTTATAGTTACCACCGCCGTTTACTGGGGCTTAAATTCTGAGCTTCGCCTTGCGGCTGACCCGTCCTCTTAACCTTCCAGCACCGGGCAGGCGTCAGTCCGTATACATCGTCTTGCGACTTCGCACGGACCTGTGTTTTTAGTAAACAGTCGCTTCTCCCTGGTCTCTGCGGCCTTCCACGCTCCCACCGCGAGGGTGTTCACGCTTGGGGCCCCCCTTCTCCCGAAGTTACGGGGGCATTTTGCCGAGTTCCTTAACCACGATTCGCTCGATCGCCTTGGTATTCTCTACCTGACCACCTGAGTCGGTTTGGGGTACGGGCGGCTAGGACCTCGCGTCGAGGCTTTTCTTGGCAGCTGAGGATCACCCTGTTCGCGCATGCGCGCTCACCATCGGTTCTCGGCCTTGTGCACCGTGGATTTGCCTGCGGTGCGGCCTACGGCCTTGGACGTGGACTACCATCGCCACGCCGGGCTACCTTCCTGCGTCACCCCTGTTAATACGCTTACCTACTACCGGTTCAGGTCGCAGCCAACCGGTCACCGGTCCCCGAAGGGACGATGGTGGCCGGCCAGGTGCTCAGTATCACCGGGCTCGGTATGGGCGGTCCTTCGCCGGTACGGGAATATCAACCCGTCGTCCATCGACTACGCCTGTCGGCCTCGCCTTAGGTCCCGACTTACCCAGGGCGGATGAACCTGGCCCTGGAACCCTTGGTCATTCGGCGGACGGGTTTCTCACCCGTCATTCGCTACTCATGCCTGCATTCTCACTCGTGTGGGCTCCACCACTGGGTCACCCCGCAGCTTCACTGCCCACACGACGCTCCCCTACCCATCCACACACCTGGACCCGAAGGCCTGGTCGACGCGTGGATGCCACAGCTTCGGCGGTGCGCTTGAGCCCCGCTACATTGTCGGCGCGGAATCACTTGACCAGTGAGCTATTACGCACTCTTTCAAGGGTGGCTGCTTCTAAGCCAACCTCCTGGTTGTCTGTGCAACTCCACATCCTTTCCCACTTAGCGCACGCTTAGGGGCCTTAGCTGGTGGTCTGGGCTGTTTCCCTCTCGACGACGGAGCTTATCCCCCGCCGTCTCACTGCCACGCTCTGCCTTGCCGGCATTCGGAGTTTGGCTAACGTCAGTAACCTGGTAGGGCCCATCGGCTATCCAGTAGCTCTACCTCCGGCAAGAAACACGTGACGCTGCACCTAAATGCATTTCGGGGAGAACCAGCTATCACGAGGTTTGATTGGCCTTTCACCCCTAACCACAGGTCATCCCCCAGGTTTTCAACCCTGGTGGGTTCGGGCCTCCACACGGTCTTACCCGCGCTTCACCCTGCCCATGGCTAGATCACCTCGCTTCGGGTCTAGAGCACGCGACTGATTCGCCCTGTTCGGACTCGCTTTCGCTACGGCTTCCCCACACGGGTTAACCTCGCCACGCACCACTAACTCGCAGGCTCATTCTTCAAAAGGCACGCCGTCACCCCTGCTAGGGAGGCTCCGACGGATTGTAGGCACACGGTTTCAGGTACTATTTCACTCCCCTCCCGGGGTACTTTTCACCTTTCCCTCACGGTACTAGTCCGCTATCGGTCACCAGGTAGTATTTAGGCTTACACAGTGGTCTGTGCAGATTCACTCCAGGTTTCTCGGGCCCGGAGCTACTCGGGAACACTCACGGCAGGCCGCATCATTTCGTCTACGGGGGTTCCACCCTCTGTGCCGGGCCATTCAAGACCCTTCGACTATGACACGACTTTCTGACTGCCCGATGGTGCGGCAGCACCATCAGCGAGGTCCCACAACCCCCAACACGCAACGCCCGCCGGCTTGAACACGTGCCAGGTTTAGCCTTCTCCGCTTTCGCTCGCCACTACTCACGGAATATCTCTTCCTGCCGGTACTGAGATGTTTCACTTCCCGGCGTTCCCTCCACACACCCTATACATTCAGGTGCGGGTCGTACCACATGACTGGTACGGGGTTTCCCCATTCGGAGATCCTCGGATCACGGTTCGTTTGCCAACTCCCCGAGGCATATCGCAGGCTACCACGTCCTTCTTCGGCTCCTGGTGCCAAGGCATCCACCCTGTGCCCTTATAAACTTCAACCACAGAAAACAAAGATGCTCGCGTCCACTGTGCAGTTCTCAAACAACGACCAGGCCCACCACCAGCACCCGACACCCACCCACCAGCGCCACACGACGCCAGCTGGATGTACCGGACCAGCAGCCCTGCGACCATCCCCCACCACCACCGCACCAAGCGGCCCGGTACCCGGGGACGATCCGAAGAAGCAGTCACCGCACGGCGGCTGTTCCCTCAGGACCCAACAGTGTGTCTTGCGCCCACCCCGTCCCGACCCAACCCCGTTCCTACCCCACACCAGGTGCGAGGCGTACTAGAAGCTGTGCCGGCAGCAAGCAGGCTGTCGTCGACGTTCCACCCTGAGCACCACCCCACACACGCACGGTGTGGGCATGGTCCCTGGCCCACCAGCACAACAGCCGGCGAGCAGGCGCTCCTTAGAAAGGAGGTGATCCAGCCGCACCTTCCGGTACGGCTACCTTGTTACGACTTAGTCCTAATCGCCAGTCCCACCTTCGACCACTCCCCCCCTTGCGGGTTGGGCCATGGGCTTCGGGTGTTACCGACTTTCATGACTTGACGGGCGGTGTGTACAAGGCCCGGGAACGTATTCACCGCAGCGTTGCTGATCTGCGATTACTAGCGACTCCGACTTCATGGGGTCGAGTTGCAGACCCCAATCCGAACTGAGACCGGCTTTTAGGGATTCGCTCCACCTTACGGTATCGCAGCCCTCTGTACCGGCCATTGTAGCATGCGTGAAGCCCAAGACATAAGGGGCATGATGATTTGACGTCATCCCCACCTTCCTCCGAGTTGACCCCGGCAGTCTCCCATGAGTCCCCGGCATAACCCGCTGGCAACATGGGACGAGGGTTGCGCTCGTTGCGGGACTTAACCCAACATCTCACGACACGAGCTGACGACAACCATGCACCACCTGTGCACCCGCCTTACGGGGCACCCATCTCTGGGTGTTACGAGTGCATGTCAAGCCTTGGTAAGGTTCTTCGCGTTGCATCGAATTAATCCGCATGCTCCGCCGCTTGTGCGGGCCCCCGTCAATTTCTTTGAGTTTTAGCCTTGCGGCCGTACTCCCCAGGCGGGGCACTTAATGCGTTTGCTGCGGCACGGAATCCGTGGAATGGACCCCACACCTAGTGCCCAACGTTTACGGCATGGACTACCAGGGTATCTAATCCTGTTCGCTCCCCATGCTTTCGCTCCTCAGCGTCAGTTGCGGCCCAGTGACCTGCCTTCGCCATCGGTGTTCCTCCTGATATCTGCGCATTCCACCGCTACACCAGGAATTCCAGTCACCCCTACCGCACTCTAGTCCGCCCGTACCCACTGCACGCCCCAGGTTGAGCCTGAGGATTTCACAGCAGACGCGACGAACCGCCTACGAGCTCTTTACGCCCAATAATTCCGGACAACGCTTGCGCCCTACGTATTACCGCGGCTGCTGGCACGTAGTTAGCCGGCGCTTCTTCTGCAGGTACCGTCACCTCACGGCTTCTTCCCTGCCGAAAGCGGTTTACAACCCGAAGGCCGTCATCCCGCACGCGGCGTCGCTGCATCAGGCTTTCGCCCATTGTGCAATATTCCCCACTGCTGCCTCCCGTAGGAGTCTGGGCCGTGTCTCAGTCCCAGTGTGGCCGGTCGCCCTCTCAGGCCGGCTACCCGTCATCGCCTTGGTAGGCCATCACCCCACCAACAAGCTGATAGGCCGCGAGCCCATCCCCCACCGCAAAAGCTTTCCACCACCCCCCATGCAGGAGACAGTGAATATCCGGTATTAGACCCCGTTTCCAAGGCTTATCCCAGAGAGGAGGGCAGGTTGCTCACGTGTTACTCACCCGTTCGCCACTCACCACCCCAGCAAGCTGGAGTGACCCGTTCGACTTGCATGTGTTAAGCACGCCGCCAGCGTTCGTCCTGAGCCAGAATCAAACTCTCCGTCAAAAACCACCATCACCCACCAACCAAAGCCAGCAGGCAACGACAAACGAAGAACAACACAAGTTCTGGCATCTCAAACCATCACGATCCCCACGGGGGTGGAAACCATGACAGCAATCAACACCACACCCGAATCAACGGGCCATGGCATCGACAACATCAAGACACACTGTTGAGTTCTCAAGAAACAGACGCAC